>Ga0207681_10000026_pt1 | contig 194056 bp, 145 predicted proteins | sample KBSS53metaG_FD_184324 | JGI IMG/M metagenome (GOLD analysis project Ga0207681, IMG submission 184324) | Switchgrass rhizosphere microbial communities from Kellogg Biological Station, Michigan, USA - KBS S5-3 metaG (SPAdes) (version 2) | ecosystem: Host-associated > Plants > Roots >...
CCCCAAGGTGCTGCACGTGGATGCCGACGGGCGAGTGCGGGCCCAGCGGCAGATCGTTGTCGTCAATACCAAGAACGATGGCTTTGTCTTGAACGCGATCGGTGCCCACGCGGAAGGGCTCACGTTGGCCGGCCGCCTCATCGCCAGTCCCTCCATCGGGTGCCTGATCGTCTTGAACGAAGATCTGAAGCAGCAAGAAGCTCGGGCCTATCCCGGCATGACTCTTCAGGATCTGCTGGTCTATTCCGCCAAGCGATGCGTCGTCTCCGCCTACAGTAATGCCGACGACCGCGTGGTCTTGATTCAGGAGGACTTCGGTAGCCCGCGGGAGTACCTTGTGGTGCCCAAGGCGGCGGACATGGGCTCGGTGCTTTGCTTCGTGTCCAAGGGCTTTCTGCTGTCGGTGTTGGGCTCGACCCGGGGCGATCTGTATTTCCTGGACGACGACCTGCAAGTGCAAGGGCGCAAGGGCACCAGGATCGGCGACAACGAGTTGGGCGTGCGATCGATGTCCTACCAGCGGGCGCTGGATTGCGTGAGCTTCACCACCGTGGACGTGCCGTTGCTGGGCCTGACCGGTTCGGCTTTCGATCCCTGCATCGCGCATCGGGTCTCCCACGAAGCCTTTCCGCGCAAGGGGCTCAAGGCGCAGGATCTAGAGATCCGCATCGTGCAGTCCGAGGTTCCCCTCGAGCCCCGGAAAGGGGGCTGGCGGAAGATCGAGCCGCAGCCTGTGCAGGTATGCGAGCCGGACGGGGGCGAGCCGCCGTTGCAATTGGATCGGAACGTGTCTCTCCAAAGTCCGCACCTGTACCTGCAAGCGGCTGGCTCCCTGGGAGCGGACAGCACGAAGGGGATTCACCTGCGTTGGCTCCTGAAGCGGGCCCTGGTCAAACATCTTCCCAAGGCCGACTATGCCGTCCCCTTCGTGAGCTTCAACAAGCCCGAGGACTTCGTGCGGATCTACCGCGCTCCCTATCTGGCTCGCGTGCATTCGTTGGAATTGACGGAGAACAGGCCCCAGTTGCTGAACCCCTACGAATGGGTCTACAACAGCGCCGGGGAAGCGTTCTACCTGTATTTCCTGGACCGGGGGCGGTATGACCAGGTCCGGGCCGTTATCGACCCGGACCTGGATCCTCGAGGATTCCTGACCGCCTACGGGAATGCATTGCTGGAGCTGGAGCACAAGACCAAGCTGGCCTTTGCCGTTCAGCTTGTCTTCACGCTTCTGGGCGCGGCCAGCACGGTGGATCTTGAGCTGCGGAGCGTGGAGGAAAACAAGCTCGCCACGCCACGCGCCGTGAGTCTCCGGCAGCACTATGTCACCCAGCAGCTCAACCAGAGGAAACTGTTCAGCGAGAACATCCGCGGCATCCGCTTTCGGGCCGATCAGGCCGTGCTCGGCCGGGTGTCGTTTGAATTTTACGACGACTTCCTTTTGGCCTCGCTGGAAGAGCGCGCGTGGAGATTCCTCGGAAAGTACGCGCTCACCCAGGATGATTCCGTGGCCTTTCAAAGATTGGAACCTTCGCCCGGGAGCGTTCATGGCCACTGGCTGCGCTACAACGACAGCGCCTCCGTGAACGTCGACAACTACCGGCAGAAGTGGAGCTCCGGGGCTCTTCCCGCGGAGAACCGCATCGTAGAGACCGTGAAGAAGTACATCGACCTCAGCAACGACGCTGCGAATCCCGAGGCGAAAGAGCTGATTTTCTACAACGACCCTGCCGCCACACCCATCCCCGGCTTTGAGCCGGAGGAAGACTTCGATCCGTCCGAGAACCAGTTTGAGATCTCCAACCTGTACCTATTGCAGATCGCCTCCCTGGACTACCACGTCGCCCGCATGCTGGGCCTGGGTCTCTTGGACCTGAGCGCCGACGTCCTGGTGGGGCAGCACGTGTATCTCGCCGAATACTTCACGCTCGCCGACCTCCAGGATGGGCTGGGCGCCCGCCAGGTTCAGCACCTGTACATGTCGCTCCCCACCTCCCTGGCGGACCAGCGCCTGCCCCTCCCGATCGACCTCAAAGCGCCGGTTCCCGGCGTGATCTTCGGCGCGGACACCGAAGCCCCGGCCGTGCTCACCGATGCCAATGGCTATTCGCACGACGGGCATACGCGCTACCTCTCGCTTTTCCACGAGCCCCTGCCCGAGGAACCCGAGAATGCGCCTTTCTTCCAATCCAACTTCCTCTTCGTCAGCGCCGACGGCACCCTGCCGGTCTACGCGGGCATCGAGTACCGCCAGACCGGAGCACCGGATTGGGTGAAGCCCGAGCTGCCTTTCGATGCGGCCTGGCTCAACGTGGACGCCACCGTGAGCGACGACCGCAAGCAGGAGACCCGGCCCGTCGTCATACCCGATTCCCTCGCCCCGGTGTTCGTTCACCGCGAGCGGCAGACCGGCTGGCACGACTACAGCTCCTACGGCATCAACTGGTTTAGCCGGGCCACCTCCAGCGCGGTGGTGCGGTCCGTCGAGACCATCATCCGACCCAGCAACCTGCTGTTGCCGCCCACCAATCTGAATGCCCTGCTCGTGGTGCGGGAGCAGCCCCTTTTCCTGACCTCGGCGACCGAGCAGGCCGAGCTGGCCGCCATCGCCACCTCCGACAAGACGTTCATCCGGCTCACCTGGGATTACAACCACGGGCAGGAGCTGATCGATTACCACCGCGAGATCAACGGCGAGCTGCTTTCCGGATACGCGGAGCTGCCGGATGCCGAAGAGCTGTTCGCCGACGACATCGAGATCTATTTCCGCTCCAGCATCCCCAACGCCATCGGTGGCAAGGCCGTGTCGGTGGCCGATGCCGCGAATCCCATCCTGGCGGTCGTGACCACGGGCGAGTATGTGTTCGAAAGCATGGGCACCGATCCCTCGTCGGGACTCCCCGTCGAGAGCCTCATCCCCGACCTGCCCGCCGCCCTGGAGCCCAGCTTCATCGGCGGCCTGCTGGTCGTGAATGGGATCAATTACCCGATTCATGCCATCGACAACAGCGGCGCCCATCCCAGGTTCACGGTCTTCAAGGTGGATGTGGACGGCAACGCCGTGGGCCTGGGCACCAGCCTCGCGCCCTTGGAGCTGAGCGCTCCGCCCGTGGACGGCCTTTTCACCGCCGTGGAGAACATGGCCGTTACGGCGAATTGGGGAGCCGGCAACCCGCTCGGCATCCTCGCCCGCGTGGAGCCGACCGCCGTTCACCGCGAAGAAGTCCACGTGCGCCAACCCGACGGCAGCATCGACACGCACGTCCACAAGTTTCGGGGCGTGTACCGCAACGCGCTGATCGAGGCCGTGCTGGAAGAAGCCGTTCATCAGGGCCTGTACAAGCTCACCTTCACGGGCTTTGCCATGCCGCAGCATTCGCAGGCAGGCGGGCCGGGCCACCGGATCGAGCTCCACAACGGCGTCGCGCGGATCCACACGGCGGCGGCGCCCACCGGGCCGCGCAAGGAATTGACCGTGGTGCGCACGGAGAACATCGGCACCGCCAGCTCTCTGGTGCTGTACGTCGCCGACACCAGCTTTGTCGCGGGCGACCCGACCTACGATGCCATCCCGCTCGGGGTGCATTCCGTGAGCTACTACCCCGGTTACAGGGCCTACCTTTACGCGGACGCGCCGCACAATCTGACGGAGTCCAACACGCTGCCGAGCGGCGATGCCCAGGTGCGCTACACCATCTTCGGGCTCCGCGGCCACGATTCGGCGCTGGGGTATTACTCGAGTCTGTCGGTGCCTGCCCTCATGTTCGCCCAGGCCGTGAGCGAGCCCCAGCAGCCCAGGCTGCCTGAAGGCGGCGCCTATGCCACCCGCCCCGACTTCTACGGCAAGTCCACCTTCACCTTCACGACCGTCTTCGAGCATGCGCCCTACTCGGTGCAGTACCTGCGCGCGAGTGACATCCAGATTTTGCGGGCGCTCTACACCACGGACAACGGCGGCAACCCGGCGACGTGGACCGTGGAACGCATCCAGGCGGACATTTTCGGCAACGGCGCCGACGAGTGGTTCAATGACCGCTGGCGCAACCTGGTGGGCCTGAATTACACCTATCCGGCCCACCCTTCCAATAACGGGCGCTTCGAGGAGCTGCCGGCGGGCGGGGTGGCGCTGCCGCTGCCCAACAATCCTGAGCTCATCGCGGCCGTGAATGCCTTCGTGGACAGCCACAATACTTTCTATGGCACCTCGGTCCCGCACATCGGCACGATCTCCTCCCTGCATCAGGTGGTGATCCCAGCCTCTGCCGTCAACGCCGAGCTTCAGGTCAAGGACTTCCTCCGGGAGACCCTCCAGAGCTGCTTCCTGCCCCTCACGGAAATCCCAATCATCTACCAGCACATCAAGGGCACGGGCTACCAGCCGATCCCCAAGAAGCAGGTGGTGCGCGACCGCAACGGCGTGCTGCTGTCTCCCGGACATCCGGATTTCGACATGGCCCCGATGGCCAAGAAGGTGGGCCCCAACCCGCTCGCCAGCCCGCCGAAGGTGCTGAACGAGACGCAGTTCACCGATTTCAACCTGGATGGCGCTTCGAATGCCCATTACTTCTACGCGGTCCGGGAATTCAGCCTCAAGATGCAGGCCGGCCCTTACGGCCCGATCCTGGGGCCGGTTCACATGGTCCACACCGCCCCGCCGCGTGCGCCGGAGGTGATCAAGGTCACGCCGGTCCTGGAGCATCGCAACCCGGACATCGCGCCCGCCATCGAGCTTCGCGTCAATGGCTACCCGGCCGTGCAGCACATCAAGACGCTCCAGGTCTACCGCGCGACGAATGGCCTCGATGCCCGCTCGGTGCGCACCATGACCCGGCTGCCCGAGATCGACGTGGTGGCCACCGGCATGGCCGCCGACACCGTTTGGTTGATCAGCGATGATTTTTCCGACCTCGGGTACGTGCCGTATGGCGACCCTCTCTTCTACGTGCTCACGGTGTCGCGGGCCGTGGAATACCACGATCGCGACGGAGTCCTGGTCTCGGACGTCGTGCCTTCCGAACCGTCCAAGATCGTGCTTACCAACATCGTGGAGAGCTACAATCCGGATCCGCCCAAGCTGGCCTATTACGCGACCCCGGTGAATGGCAGTGGGGAGCTGGAGCAGGTCACGCTGGCATGGTCCAAGAAGGTTCACAACGGGAAATACCATCTTTATAAGCGCAACGCCGAGGGCAACTGGATCGAGATCGGGGTGGTGCAGGACAACTCTACCCGCGTCGTGGTGGCCCTGGCCTCCACTGCCTTGGGCAGTGGGACGCTCCAGGTACAGGATGGCAGCGGTACTCCCATCTATCATCACTTCAAGGTGGTTTCGGAGAACTTCGCCGGCATGATCAGCCGGGCCGAGGAGATTCTCACCATCCACCAGCCGGGGCTCTGGCAGGACATCTCCACCCTGTAAGAAAATATCTGGATTCTCGACCCGTGGCGGGTTTCACCCCTGCCTTCCGTTTCCTCCTGATCGAACGGCTCCTCCCCATCCCGGGGATCGCCGAGCTGGGCACCAGCACTCAGGGCGGGGTGCTCACCGTGAGCGGCAACCTGACGGCCGAAGTGGTGGATAACTGGGACACCGATGCCCGCTCCCTGCACGGTCCGGAGGACGGCTGGCGGCTGGAGGAGACCCACAACCTCGCCAGCCCGTCGAACATCCTCCAATGGACCGTGCCGGCGACGAAGGTCAACGTCAGCAACTTCACCCATCTCAGCTTCCGCATCGGCCAGGGGAACGGCGCCCTGAGCCCGGCATGGGAGCGACCCTGTGCGGCGGCGGTTTCGCGCCGGACCGGACCATCGTCCACCTGCGGACGATCCGCATTCCGCTCTCCGCCTTCGGCGGCGCTCTGACCGACCTCCAGAGGGTGCAGATCCGTTTCGACGACGCCACTACCCAGGGCAAGATCCTCTACCTGGACAACCTGGAGCTGGCCGGGGGCACGGCCCTGGTCGGGCCGTAGATTCCGCTTTTGCCGCATGGAGGGGTAAGGGAATCTCCTCCGCGAGCTCGTTCTTTGGGCAGGCCGGCGCGAGGGCGCCGGCCGATCCTGAAAAACGATCTCGGAGCGCCGGATCTCTCCGGCGCTCCCGGTTCCCTCCCGCTTTGGTGGGTGTTAGACTCTGACGGCAATGTGTTGGCATCTGGAATCCTGCATGGCCGGATTTCTCTATTCCGCGAACATTCCGCAAATATTCCGCAAATACCCAAGGCAAAAATATATGAAGCAAATCCACGCCCTACTGCTGATATCGATTTTTACCTCTTCCTGCGGCGGACAGTATAAGGCGGCAAAAAATAAATCGGTTCCAACAGACACCGTGAGCAGACCAACGGCTGTCCCTCCTGGCCAGCAAGAAGGTGTGACAATAGCATCGCCATTTTTCTATGATCCACTGGCCAAGCCGGTTTTACAGATCAGCCAGTATATACGGCGGATGTTTCAGGATAGAAACGGGAACATTTGGTTCGGCACCAATGGCGACGGCCTTGCCCGTTACGATGCCCACCTTAACGACTCAGCCGGGCAGGGCGGCCCCCTGACATACTTCACCGTGAAGGAAGGATTCAGTGGCCAGGCGGTAAGGGGCATTGTCGAAGAGCGGAACGGAAATCTCTGGTTCGCCACGGATGCAGGGGTCTGGCGCTACGACGGCAAATCATTTGAACCGTTTGACAGGAAGAAGGGTCTGGGAAGTAATCAGGTCTGGAGTATTTTAATCGACAAAAGCGGAGCTGTGTGGTGCGGAACAGAGGCGGGGGTCTACAGGAGCAATGGGAAAAATCAGGCTGCCGGGTTGCCGGCATTCACGCCTTTTCCTCTTCCCGAATCTGATCTTACCAATCAGCCAGACGCTTATCCTGCGCCCAAGCTGGTAAATTCCATTTACCAGGACAAACAGGGGAATATCTGGTTCGGAACCAATGGGCTTGGCGTTTACCGTTACGATGGCACCTCTCTTCCTGACGGCAACCCCCGCCTGACCAATTTCTCGGAGAAGGATGGTCTCTGTAATAATTTTGTTCAGTGTATTGTGCAGGATGATTCCAAGGGCGAACACAAGGGTGAGATGTGGTTCGGTACCCGCTTCGGGGGCATGAGCCGTTTCAACGGGACCAGCTTTACGAACTTTACAACCAAGGAAGGGCTCAGCAGCAATTTTGTGTGGACTTTCCTACAGGATAATTCAGGCGACAATCCGAACGGGGACCTTTGGATAGGAAGCGCTGGCGGAGGCCTGATGCTTTACGACGGCAAAACATTCAGGCATTTTACAAAGGGAGACGGTCTTGCCAACCGGCATGTACAAAGCCTGTTGAAAGATAAAAACGGAAGGCTCTGGGTGGGCACGTCGGGTGGTGCCTTTCGTTTCGATGGCAAATCACTAATCAATGTCATGAGGAATGGGCCTTGGTGAGCGCCGGATCTCTCCGGCGCTCACCGGGGAGATCCAGCCCGATCTGCCTTGCGTGGCGGCCTGGATGGCCGCTCTGGGTGGGGAAGGTCTATGACACGGAGTCTTAGTAGGGCGGCGGCGGCTCGATACAGGTCGTCGCGAGGCAGCGGTAATTGGCGTAACCACTGACTTGATAAGCGAAAATATTACCGTTCCAATAACAGCCCGTCGTGACGACGGTGGTGACGGAGCAGGCACCGTCAGTGCCAAGAGCCAAGCAGTTTTGGTCCGCCTGGTTGAAGAGAACCGCGTCGAGGTTGGCCTGGGCGGCGGAGCAGTTGGAGCCCATGCCCCAAGCCGAAGAAGCGCCATTGTTGGAAGTCGTATAGCTGCCGATGCAGCGCGTGCGGCAGCCGCCGATCTTGAGCTCCGGAGCCGGTGTAAAGAGCGGGGCTTCGGCGCCGATGACCGGTTTCGCCACGGCGCTTCCTTCGCCTGCCCAAGCCGACACCACAAAGAGAGACGCTGTACAGAAGGCTAGGAACGTAAACCGATAAGGCTTCGCCACTGAGCACCTCCTAATTCAGTCCGCAAGATTGCGACCTATCGGAATTTTAACGATTAGTATCGCCCAACTCAAGAGGCAGCCTCTTCCACACAACTTGTCGGCTCGGATCGTCCCTGAGGTCGGAGCCGGCGTAGATCCGCCCTGTAAGGGCGGAATTTGACCAGCCCGGGGTGGAAACCCCGGGAACGCAGACCCGCGCCCTCCCGAGTCCCGAAGGGCCGACAGAAGCGGCCCCGGCAAGACTCTTCTTCATAAGCGGCGATCCCGAGTTCGATCAGTTCTGCCGGCCCTTCGGGGCTTTGGGAGGTCGGAGACCGTCTGTTCCCGGGGTTGCCACCCCGGGCTGATCAAATTTCGCCCTTGCAGGGCGAGCCTCGCCGTCTCAAGCATGGCCGAGCGAGGACCAAGTTCTCCTCGCTTCCCTTCTGAAGGCACCCCGACCTGGAGCGTCAGTCGTAGTGCATCGTAACGTCCTTATCCGTTACCACCCACTGTCCATTGCGGCGCTCCAACTGCCACGTCCAGGAAGTGCCGCCGCGGGTGTCCGGCAGCAGGCCCATGTCGTACCTAACCGAGACATTGAGACGGAGCTTGTTCTTTCCCTCGAGAAGAAAAGGGTATAGGGCGGCCATAGCGCACGGTTGCTCCCAGTTGCCTGATCGAGATTCTCGGGTCCCGCATCGCGCAACGCTCCTTGCAGGTAAACCCAGATGCCGAGCGGTTCAGGGTTGTCGAAGTCGGGGAAGCGGGCGAGCACCGTGCCCTCGGGCGACCTGCCGAACTCCTTGAAGCTTTCCTTAGCCACCATCTCTGCCAGCACGCGGTTATCGATCCCGTCCCCCTTCGGAGCGGCCGATCCAGCCCCGAAGGCCGCGCCGGCCACGAAGAGGATCGAGAGGGCGGTGGCAAGAGGATGGAAGACGGAGGAGACGGCTGTTCGGGACATAAGGCACCCCTTTCATTGGGTGGCCGCAGTGCAGCTCATGCCAAGTTAGACATGGGGAGGGGAGATAAGATTCCAGACGCACAGGTATCTGGGCCAAGGTGCCACTTGTTGACCAAGCAGGAGCCTAAGGGTGGACATTTTCTCCTGCCGGGCCCTCCTTGCGGGAACTCCTGATTTCAAATAAGGAGCCGGCATGGTATTTTGGTGGCTGCTTGGCGTCCTATGGGCTAAGGCGGTTGCTAATAACTTCCGGGGTTTATCCGACGAAGTGGCCTTATTGACGAGACGTAGGAGCTGGCGAAAAATTTCATCTCCTGTAGATATTGGAGCATAGATGGCTAAGAAAGAAATCTCGAGAAATACCGATACGGAGCCCGCTTCGCAGGAATACTCAGAAGAAGTAACTACACCCTCCGGCGGAGCTCCTGAGCCAACAAATATAGGGCCAATGGGTGAGCTATTTGCCATGTCGCGCGGTCAAGCGACGGATGAGGAAATTAAATCTATCATCCAGCGTCATGTTGCATGGCAGCTTTCCGAGTCTGAGGTGTCGAAAACGTATACGGTGTTGTTTTTGTACGACTCGGGCCCAATGATCCGTTCCGACGCCGATCGAATCTACAAGGCATTAGCGACAGCGAATTCTGCCCTGCCAATCATGCTGATCGTTAGTTCCCGGGGCGGGGACATAGCTGCAGCGTACTTTATTGCCAAACTGTGTCGCGAAAGTACAAAGGCCAGCTTTGAAGTAGCTGTCCCGCGACAGGCTAAGTCAGCGGCCACTCTCATCTGTTGCGGCGCTGACAGGATCCACATGGGTAGCTTGAGTGAGCTTGGTCCCATTGATCCTCAATTTGGGTCCGTTCCCGCCTTGGCACTGAAGCATTCAATTGAGCATATAGCGCAGCTGGCGGCGCAATATCCGGCAGCGCAAGAGATATTTAGCACCTATTTATCCAGGAATCTCGATATTCAGGCCCTCGGTTATTACGAACGAGTGGCGGCATCTGCCGCCCAATATGCCGAACGGCTCCTGATGTCTCGCTCACACGTGGCGACGGCCGCAGATTCTGCAAGCGAGATAGCCAACAGGCTTGTATACACATACAAAGATCATGGCTTCGCCATTGACTGGCGAGAAGCCGCTGAGATATTTGGTTCAAGTGTCATACAGTTTAATTCGCTGCCATACCAAGCGGCAAACGAAGTTTATGATTCTTTGAATTTATTTGAATGGCTGATTGGTCAGTATTTCAATCGTGATTTCAGCTTCGCAGGATCCATAGAGGATGGCTGCTGGGTTCGCGAGCGGTCCAAGGTAAAAAAGGTTTGAGTAAGTTCGGTCACATCCAGGTCGGAGCGCGATGGTGAACGATGTCGCTGCCGCGAGTGACGCCGCCTCAAGGCCCGCGATCGCGTTGGCGGACGCGTGCGCACCGTGACACTTCCCGACGGCACTTGGTTGGACTGGGGGCACTTGGTTCGGACCCGGCCAGGCCCACTCCTGCGAGTTGGCTCGAGAGATGGGCGTGGACACGTATCCGACCTACAGCCAGGGCGATTCCCTACCATCCTCCCGAACGGGACGGTGGCCCGCAAGCCGGAGTCCTTCCCGTTCTCGGATCTGTTCCCCGCCGCCGCCGGGCTGCTGGTGCTGGAGGAGCTAGAATCGATGCACAAGCAGGTCCCGATCGATGCGCTGCGGGCGACGAGGGGAATCGAAGCCTGGTCGGCTGCGCGCCGCTCAAAAGCGGAGCAAGACGGCGAGCTTCGCAACGTTAGCCCCAAGTAGAGATCATCGCCTTGTTCGTAAAGACTTTTTTAGCTATTCTCGTGGTTTCGGCGGCGGCTCTCGGCTGCGCTCAGATAACTCCGCCGCCGAGAACGACAGACTTGGACGCGGCGGAATCCGTTGCAGACTGGGGGTATGACGTTTACCTGGAGCTGTTCCAGGAACCCGACCTGCTGGCCTCTGCTTCCAAGGAGAGCGATGTCGTCTATCGCCTGTTCGCCATCCCTACTTTCACGAACCCGTTAATGATCAAAATCGAGAGGCAGGGCGCCGAGTACCTCGTTACGTCCAAGACGCTGAGCGGACAGGGAGGTTACGATCCGGGTCACCTGCAGGTTGTACGTAAACATTTCATCGCGCCTAGGGATTGGCATCGTTTCCAAGACTTGCTGCGGAAAGCTTCCTTCTGGCTTCTCCCCAGTGAGGACACAAGGTTTCAGCTTAGCAGCAAGGGGGGTGGCCTGGTCTGTCTGGACGGGTCCACCTGGCTTCTCGAGGGTCTCGAGAACGGCCAATACCATGCCGTCGAACGTTATTGCCCCGAGCTTCCGAAGTTTGAATATTGTGGGCTCTTTCTTCTGAAAATCTCGCGTCTTGAAATTCCTTACGACAACATGTATTAGAAGTTGCTGGGAGAGATTACCGCGAAGGATCCGTCGCGACGGCGCGGTGGTGTCCGGAATAGCGCACGGTATATGTACGAAATAATGTCCGGAATAATGTCCGGAATAATCCGTCCAACAGAACGGTTGTAAAGATCGGCTATTTTGCAGCATTTGAAGGAGGGTACAACCTGACTTTGGAGGTACTTCATGCATCATCCCTCCCTTCGCGCCCGCATGCCGAAGGCCGCCCTGTTTCTGTTCCTCGCCGCTCTCTTCACTCTCGCCGGAAGCGCAAGTGCCGTTCGTGGCCGTCCGGTCGTCAGCGGCGGCACGCTGCTCAGCGATGTCGGCACGCCTCTACGGGGTGTGCGCTATTCGCTCGACGTCAGCAATACCGCTCCAAGCGCAAGCCTGATCGCGAGTCTCCCCGGCCGGGGCATCAACACGCTCCACGTCTATGCCGAGAACGTCGACGCGGGGCACCCTGCCGGCTATAACAGCCAGGCCTTGCAGAGCCTGGTCGACATGACGGCCGCGAATGGCCTTTATCTGGTGATCACCGTGGGTGGGACACCCAACGTCGATTTCGCCAAGGCGTTCTGGACCTACTACGCGCCTCTCTATAAAAACTCCACCCACGTCATCTACGAGATCCAGAACGAGCCTTGGTTCACCTACTCCCCTTCCAATGGCTACGTGGCGCAGCCGTACCCGGCCAACATCCGGCAGCTCGAGGCCGATGCTTACAAGATCATCCGGCAGGTGGCGCTGGCGCAGCAGACACCGGTGCTCTTGTTCAGCTACGCCTTCTACCGCGACAGCGCCGGGGTGATCGGCGATATCCAGGGAGTGAATAGCCTCCTGCCGACCGGGGGCAAGATCGACTGGACGCGGACAGCCATCTCCTTTCATGGCTATGCGGGCGCCTCGACGACCCAGACCACCCTCGCCGCGGTGCGAGCGCAGGGCTATGCCTCCATCGAGACCGAGTTGGCCTGCTTCGAGGGGACCTGCGCGGGCCAGGCGCGGCCTGACTCTCTCTTTTTCCCCCTCGTCGACCTCTACGAAGGGACCCGGACCTCCTGGCTCTCGTTCCTGGACATTCTGGTCGATCTCAATGTCCACTGGAATCAGCCGATCAACAATGCATTGGTCGTCTGGGCGTCGGATGTCCTGGGAAACTGGCCCGGCTGGTCCGATCCGCCGATGAACTCCACGATCAAGCTGATCTCGCCGGCGAACGGCAAGTATGTGCGGATCGACACGGCCACGAACGAGCTGATCGCATCCGGGGTACAGGCCACGGATGGCGCGACGTTCAGCGTGATCCCTCGGGGCCGCTACGTCGCGTTGCTCGTCCCGAGCAGCGGTAAATACGTTCAGCGGCTGGGCACCAACCGGCTCGCGGCGAGCGCGACCACTCCCCAGGATTTCGAGTGGGTCCACCGCGCCGACGGCAACACGGTCCTGCAAGCGGTGAGCAACTGGCGGTTCGTCTCAGCCGACTTCAACCTGTCCTTGACGGCGCCGCCCCTCGTGGCGGACCGGGTCCGGGGTGGGGGAGACTGGGAGCGGTTCACGGTTCAGATCCAACCCGCTTATGAGGGCTTCCAGGAAGCGGCGGATTGTTTCATCACCACGGGCTGGGCGTGGGACGGCAATCTCCCGAATACCCCGATCACGGTCGGCGTTTACGATGGCGCGACGTTCCTCGGTTCGGCAACGGCGAATCAGTTCCGGCAGGACCTCGTCAACGCCGGCAAGGGCAACGGCTATCACGGGTTCGCCTTCAGCTTGCCGAGCAGCGTCCGGAATGGGAGCTCTCATTCCATCTCCGTCAAATTCGGCAGCACCTCCACGCTCCTGGGGTTTGGTCCGAAAACCGTGACGTGCGCGCCGTAGAAGGCACGCCCGGCGGGCGGTCCAGTCATTGGGCCGCCCGTTTTCCCCGCTCAATTTACCCTTCAATAGCGGAGCGCGATGCTGAAAGCTGCCGCGGCCGCGAGCGACGCTGCCATCCGGACGTGATTCCAGGCGGTCCAACTCGCGAGATAGGTCGCCCATAGGGTTGCGGCATTGGGATTGCCCGGTGCGATCAAATCCAAAGCCTCGTTCTTGGGCACGTTGAACGCCATGGTCACCAGGAAGCACCCCAACAGATAGAGCAAGCCCCCGGCGAGGAGATATCCGGAGCCGGGTTTGCTCCAGCGCAACAGAGAGCAGGCCACCGCGACGGCGCAAAGCGCGGCCGTGCCAACGAAAACCCCCAGAAATACGGGATTGAGGACGGTGCGGTTGATCGATTGCATGGCGGCGACGCCCTCGCCCGGAGGGAGGCGGGCCAACGCCTTCATCACGAAGGACGAAAAGGCGAAGAAGACTCCGGCGATCAGCCCGCAGCCGAGCGCCGAGACCAGCTTCAAGGGGAAGAGCCACTCGTCGATCGTCGCCATCCATCCTCCTCTTCAAGTTGATCTCGCGCGTCAGCGGGAGGCCTGGAACTAGACTGTGGACGTCCGGCTTCTGGCCTTACGGCTCGCGCTTGGGCTTAAGGCACGGGGTCCCAGGCGTCACAAAATCGCCTTGTTTGCCGATCTCACATAGGGCGGCCAGGAGTGTCTCCCGCTCAGCACAGCCAGAATCGCTAAGCGCACTCTTGAGTGCGCTTTGGAGATTCTCGGCAAGTACAGGGTCAAGCGTGGAACTGTGGAGGCCGATCTTGTAGGCCATGCCCAGGGCTACATGCTCGTCTCGACAGGCTTGTTCTGTCACAAGATAAACCGAGAGGTCTCGAAAGAAGGTTTGTGTGCTCCACAATTTGTTCTGGACAAGTCCCAGGGTGTTCGCGGGCGGCCAACTTGCCATCAGATTCTTGCGATCCGCTTCTTCATAGAACACTTGCCGGTGAGACAGGGCCAGAGGATTCGTCAATAGGCAGGTCTCTCTCTCCTGCTGGCTCGACAGGCGCTCCAGGGCACTGGATTTGATAGAGCCATCCTGGAGACTGTCAAGCCATTTCCTTACGCCTATAAGGGTGCGATCTCTCGTGAGGAAGTCCAGGCCGCGGAAATCCGTAAAGGTTGGCGGAGTCTGGATGGCACAGCGATCGAGTCCGTTGACCTTCGCACCCGCCAGGTTGATACCCGAAAGCTCCAAGCCTAGAGCACCCTGGAGAGAAGCTTTCCAAAAGCTGGCGCCGATCGTCTCGGCACCTCGGAAGTCGCTGGCCTCGAGTTTGGCGGCCGTGAAGGTGGCGCCTTGAAGTCGAGCGCCGGAGAGGTCCACCGCTCTCATAATGGCAAGGGTCAGGTCGGCACCAATCAGGGTAGCTTCCCGGAGGCTCGCCCCAAGTAGGTTCGCTTTCTGCAGATTGGCGCCTCTCAGGTCTGCGAGAGCGAATTCGGTGCCTTGCAGAGAAGCGCCTTCCATATCGCTATGGCGAAGATTCGACCCTAAAAGCTCAGCGTCCCTCAGATTAGCGCCGTAGAAGCTAGTCTTTTCAAGATCGGCGAGGACGAAGCGAGCTCTTCGCAAGTTGGCCTGCGCGAACTTTGCGCCACCGAGCCTGGTAACTTTGAGGGTCTTTCGATCCCGCCACTTGGTTGCGGCCAGCCGGCGCTTGGCAGGCCCCGGCGGATCGAGGAGGCTACGGTCATTGCTGCCAGGAAGGAATCGGGCTTCTCGGAGGTCAGCGCCGCTGAAATTGGCCCCTCGTAAATCGACATTCCGGAAATCCGCGTTGAGGAGACGGCAATCGGCGAAATCGGCATTCCTTAGGTCCCGATTTTCTAGCTTGAGCCCCGCGTATCGAGGCAGGAGGTCCTCTTCGGAAAGGCTCCCCTGATAGCGGAGGGCTTCGAGCTCGACTGGGGGTGTAGCCCGAACGAGGGACATCCCCCGAACAGAGATCCTGCGGTCGAATTTTTCGGCGAAAAAGAAGGTCCTGCCGGTCCAGCGCTCCCACATTGTGCCCGGCACGATCGCGCCGATGCATAAGAGCACGAACCCAAGGGAGAAGACGCCGAATACGACCGGCACGGGGTTGCGTCGCCTTTGAGACCGCGGTGCCGGGTCCGCCCCCGCGAGGAGGTGCGTCGTTCGCACGTAGAAGTACCAGATCATCGCGAGATCGACGAGCACCAGGAACTGATGCCAAGCGGTATACCCCACGGAGTGATAAGGCAGGAAGCGGACCTGGATCCCAAAGAGCAGTCCCAGGGGAAGCACGACGTTGGTGGCGAACTGCACGATTCGCAGTAGGCCCCAGACGAACGGGTCGTAGCCGCGCCCCATGAAGACGTTGACGGGAAGGGCAGGGTAGAAGTCGGCGGCCACACCGTCACGGACAAGCTCGGCGGGCAGCAGGGCAATCTTGTGGGCGAGGAGGTGCTCCAGGAGCAGGAGGTGTAGGTGCAACAGAACGATCAGGAGGGGTGCGATGAAGAAGAAGGCTTCGAGGTGGACCGTGATATCGAACACGGGTAGCGCGAAATCACGTCCCATGAGGAGACGGTCGTCCGTGGTGGACGAGACGGAGATGCCGATGAAGATGCAGGCCGCAACGAACGCAAACATTACGGTGCTGATGTGTTTTGCCGCATCGTTCGTTGGACCGATCAGCTCCTTGCCGGCCCGCCGCGGTCTTGGAGGGGCAGGAGGAACGGTGCCGGCGAGCCGCCCCCGGAATCGGTCACGTAGCTTTTGTCCGATCACGGGTTTGCCTTGTCGACGAAGAACAGACTTCGCACCGACGAGGGTAATTTTTCGAGGCTTTTCAACTGGCCGACGCTGAGAGTCAGGGATTCAAGATTTGGCAGAAGCTTAGGCTCCGGCAGGTCGTCCCAGGAATCGATGTTGGTGTTGCTGATGTCGAGCCACTGGATGGAGGGAGGCAACGATTTGAGATCACCCACTTTAGTTTGACTCACATTCAGCCCGGTGAGGGCTGGCGGAAAGGATCCAATCTTTGAAAGGTTCTTGGAGCCCGCCAAGTCAAGCACGGCGAGGGATGAGGGAAAAGTCCCGGTCTCGATGAGGGGGGACCACTGGAAATGAAGCTCGCGCAGGCGCGACGGCAGCCGCTGTATAGATCTTATGGCGCTGGCGCTGAGATCTAGAGATATTATTGACTCCCCTAGGCCATCCAGGGACTCGACGTTCGACCACCTCAGGCTCAGCAAGCGCAAGCTGCTCGGGAGAGCCGTCAATTCGCGCCCTTCGTACCAGGAGAGATCCAAGGATTCGAGGCCTTCCGGTAGGTCTGGAATTCTTCCTTGGGGCACGTACAACAGAGTCAGGCTGCGAAGTGACGATGGAAGGACAATCTTCGGAGTGGCCGGGTCTGATTCCGCCTCGGAGGAGAGTTCGAGAAGGAGCGATGAGAGGAATCGTGGAAGGGGACTCTTAGGGGTTCCCAGTTGGGGATCGGGCATTCTAAGAGAGAGAGACCGAAGATTGAAGATGCCCTGCAGCAACGGCAAGGCGGAGAACACGTCCATCTCGAGATTTGCAAGAGATAGGGGCAAGGAAGAGACCGGCCCGGTGAGCTGTCGGTTCTGGAGGACCACTAGGCTCTCAAGCCCACTGGGGAGGCCGTCCAAGTTGCGGATCAGGGTACCCTCAATCCGGAGAACCTGAAGTGAGGTCGGCAGCCCCACGACGCTCTCGACGGCTGGACCCGTGAGTGTCAGGTTCCGAAGCTGGGGAGGGAGGTCCCGGAGGTCGCCGATGCGAGATTCACGCAGACTCAGGGTGCTCACCGCCGGAGGAATGTCGCGGACCGAGCGAAGACGGCGCCCCGCAAGATAGAGCGTCTCAAGGTGCTTCGGAGCTCCCTTGAGGTCCGCGACCTGGGTCCAACTCAGGTCTAGGACGCGAACGGATGCCGGGATTCCCTCCAGGTTCGCGACCCTGGTATTGCTCGCATCGAGCTCGACCAGACTGCGAGGGAGGCCACGGAGGGAGGAAACTTCCGTCTGCGCAAGAGAAAGCTTCTTCAGATTCGAGTTCGAGGCCAGCCAGTCCACCCGTTGGATGGAGGAGGGCAGGCGTAGCTCCCTCAACTGCTCCTGCCGCTCAAAGAGGTCGGGCGGCACCGGTCCGTTCGGCTCGAGAGGGTTTAGGCCTCCCAGCCAGAGACGTGCGGCGGCGACTATGGCCACCATCAGGGCGATTAGTGCAGCGAGAGAGGAGCGGCTGAGCTTCGGCCCAGGGGCATGGACGGACTCGTTAGGGGAGGGCTCAGCCAAAGGGGATAGTGCTCTCCCTCCGGCACTTGGGGCCTCTACCTTGGTTGCGTCCATAAACCAGGCCTCCAGACGGCTGAAGGCATCGAGCCTTCATCAGTTTTGCGCTTCTCACAGTATATCGGGTGGCCAGATCGCCGCGAAAGATCATCGACGAATGCGCCTGGATCGATACTGCCACGGGTAAATTTGAGCTTCCTTGGTAACAACATCTTGTTTTCTAGGGACATCCTATTGCCTTGGGACAGAATTTCTGTGTTATCTTTCCTAGACTCGGCAAGCTCGGGAGAGCTGGATGAGGGAGTGTTGCTCTTCAGTCCTTGTCCCGGGAACGGCGCCTAAGGCACCATTCAGAATGAGGGAATCAGCTCAAGGAGGCTCTTGACGGGAGCTGAGCTGAAATGCTGGCGTGTCTAAACTAGAGCTGCTATGCTTAAGCGAATGCATCTGAGCATTGCCCAGAGGACCCTCAAGGAGGGGGGCTTGGAGTGGGTTTCCAGGCAGAGGAGTTGGCATTGAGCACCTTGTCTGCTGCGTCGCCTCTTACGTGGGTATCTGAACTCCTGCCTTCCCTTGGGTTCCTCGTGGAGCCTAGAGGGGCGGGAGGATTAGCCCCAGTTCTTTCGCCTCTACTCCTTTCCACCAGTCGAACCCACCGCCAACAGATCCCTGAAGCCAAGCTGAACCGGAGGTACGTCGACTTGAGGCATACCCCCGAAGCCGGCCTCGCGGTTTCTGTAGCTGGAAATAGAGTACGAATCCGTCCTTGGCAGCAGGACGGCTCACGTTCAAATCAGCCCATTCCTTCTGGTGCTGGCTGACACGCTGCCTCATGCCGGCACCCGGAGGCCACAGGAGGAACGGTAATGGGCATCCTCAGGAGGAGGAGATCGAATGAAGAGACGCTGGCTCCTGCTCGCCTTTTCGGCGAGCTTGACCACGGCAGGGCTGGTGGGGCTCGAAGCAAGGGCTATGACGTTGTCCACGGCCTCGCCCGTGACTTCGGGCGCCAAGAGCCTGGTATCAGGGGGTGGCTGCGAAGAGGGTGCATTCGCACGAATGGGTTCGCTCGACGCGGGCGACCTATCGTGCGGCGGCTATCCGGAGGGACCATGCTCAGGCGGCTTTCGCGGGAATTAAGCGTTCGCGCCGTCCTCGTTATGGTCCCTGCTCTGCTGATCCCCGGCTTTTTTCTGGGCCGCGGTGAAGCGGCGTCTAATAAGGCTCCAACTGCGCCCGCAGTCGTCCACTGCAGCAGGGTGGAGTTTAGCCAGGCTCCGGTCTGGACGACTTCCGGCGCATGGTCCAACGGCCGCTTGATCTTGGTGGACTCTGGTGCGCGGGCGGTCCGCCAATACCTTCCCTCTGGCCGCATGGTGAGCGACTTGTCTCCCAAGCTCAGTGAGGATTTCGGCCGCTACAGCCCTTCGCGGATCGAGCCGCTCTCTGGAGACCGTTTTCTCCTGGAGATGGCAAACGACCGGATGGTGACCTTCAACAAGGCGTTCCAGGTAGAGACCAAGGCAGACGTAATAAGGAAGGTTCCTGCCGCGAAGGGCGCTTCGGGCGCGAGGATCAGATCCCTCAACGTTTGGGCCGTTGCCACCTCCCCAAACGGGGGCGAGGACGAGATCCTCGGCTTTGGCGACATCAGCCGGGGCGATCAGTGGCAATTCGGAGTCTTCCGGTTCCCTATTTCCCACCCCGAGAATTTCGACATCCTTGAAGCATCGACGGTGCCACCGCCTTCGGTGCCCTCACGGATTTTCTACCGTCTGGGCATGCATTATTTGACCGCGATTGGCGATACCGGCTATGTGCTGCAAATGGAGAGCCGGCTAGGCCTCTTCCGGAATCCCAAGGGAAGCAAGGGATTGGAATTCGTCAGGGATATGGGAGTGGGCCCGATCCTCCCCAACTTCGTCGCCAGAGAAGACCTTCCTTCGGTCATGCGGGCCGTGGAACAATCCTCTATGCCCGTAGGCATCTGGGGATGGGAGAAGTACCTCTTCGTCCTTTCTCGGGAGCCTCGGGAAACGGGGACCCGATGGACCTTGACCCGCCTCGACCTCCAGCAACGTCCCGCCCAGCAGGTCACTGGCTCCGTTGTGCTCCCGACCCAGGCCCACCACCTGACTGTGGTACCCGGACCAGATTCATGGGCGTTTGTGGAGAAGGGGCCCGTCCGCTCCTTTGGAGCGCAAGACATCGACAGCCTTGTGCTCGTCCCAGCACAGGCTCTCCGCGGATCTCTGCACGCCCGTTTTGTGATTGAGTAGATTTCAATAGTCAACTTTCCATACACCCCAACCCGACTCGCCTACCGGCGTGGTCGGGCTGGGGTCCCCTGTGGGTGAATGCCTTCAAGGGTACCGCTCTTCGAAGGCCCGCAGCCGGCGCTCCAGCAGCGTCTGGACGCGAGCTTTGTCGCCTTGGCTTTCCGCCCACTTCGCGCAGCGGTCCAGGTCCAGGCCTCCCGTCGCAGCTCGGCAGTCCGCGACGGGGTGCCGGTAGGCACCGGGATCTTCCCAGATCGACGCGCCGGTCAGGAAGCTGTACTCCAGGCTGTTGCGGTTGAAGGTCCGCAGGTCCGCGTAGCGGAAGCGCGGGTAGTCCAGGGCCGCCAGCCGGAACTGCTCGGTGAGGCTGGTGCGCATGATGCCGGGATCGTCGGTGGCGAGGACCACCGGCACGCCGCGCTCCACGTAGAGGGGCAAGGGGTGCTCCGCTCCCTCGACGCCCAGGAGCTGGGCGTTGCTCACCAGGTTGAGTTCGACGGCGACGGGTTTCGCGGCCATTTCCTTTAGGAGATCCCCGGAGCGGGTCTCGTAGGTGATGGCGACCCCGTGGCCGATGCGGTTGGCGCCCGCCACCCGCACCGCATCGCCGATGTGGAAGCGCAGGTCGTTGGGCGGCACCAGCCCTTCGATGAGCTCGCCGGCGTGGAGGGCGCGGCCCGCCAGCGGGTAGATCCGCCCCAGGTTGCCGAGCAGGTTCATGTGAGCGGAGTAGTCGACGCGGGCGACGTAGGCGTCTTCCGCCGCCACGATGTTGATCCCCACGATGTGCTGGCGGTCCGCCTGGGAAGAGGCGAAGCCCAGCAGGGCCTCCTGGCAGATGTTCACGAGGCTGGACGTGCGGTGCGTCTCGATCTGGCGTCCCACGGTGACCTCGCAGCCGGGAGCGTCCGGCTTGCCGTCGCAGCCGAGGAGGCGCGAGCTGTCGGCAATCTCGGCCGCCATCACTTCCGCCACCCGCTTCGCCACGGCTTCGCCGGCCGCCAGCACCTTCCGGCCCGTTTCGTCAGGCTCGGTGGGACCCGCCTCGAGCTGCCGGCAGAAGGCGGCGCCGGCCGAGTCGTTCCCGGCGGCGAAGAGGTCCTGGAAGGCCTTCAAGGACGGATCGTTCGCCAGGTACGGCACGGAGGACATCGTCTCGAGATAGAGGACGTTCTCCCGCGAGGCCTGCTGGCGGAGCTGAGCCATCAGGGCGGCCTTGTTCCCGGTGGCGGGGCCGAGCTTGCCGAAGATGGCGAAGAAGTGGTCATGGGCCTGGAGCGTCCCCCAGGGCACGCCGCGCATGGACAGGGCATTGACCGCGCCGTCGTAGAGCGTGCCGTTGGAGCACAGGCAGCAGGCCGGGACGAACACGCTTCCCGTGCATGCCGCGGACTGGGAGGCGGGGCAGGCCTGGCAGTCGGCCGTCAGGGCGGCCAAGGGAATGTTTCCGGCGTCAGGCCGTCCAGCCGGAGGCGTCGAGCAGCTCTGGAAGGCGAACTTCGGGCTGCCGGATCCGTCCGGCGAGAGATCGATGCACAGGCCCTGGTAGCTCGCGAGCTGGATCAGCACCTCCGGATAGATGGCGCCGGTCAGGTGGTGGTGCAGATCGCCGCCCTTGGGCATGGCGAGCACCAGCTCCCGTAGGGAGTTGGGGTCCCGGCGGGCGCACTGGAAGGCCTCGTCGATGGAGCGCGTCTCCGAGCAGGCGGCCTGGCCAGCCGGGCCGAGCACGGGAGCGGGCCCGGCGGTGCGGCACGCCGCGGTCAGCAAGCAAAGCAGCAACAGAGCGGGAAAGGATCGCACGGAGCCTCCTTTGGCGTCGGGCCATGAACCGGATTGTCGGTGGGATTCTAAACCATCCCGCTGCGTCGGGAACCAGCATAGAATCGGTGGATTCGCAGCACGAAAGGGGCCCTAAGTGGACACGATCTGGAAGACCGTCATCTGGCAGCAGTTCGGGGCCGCTATCGACATGCTCGAAAACGCCATGCTCGCCTGTCCCGACGAGCTGTGGAGCGACCGTTCGCGGCAGCCGGAGTTCTGGTATGTCGCCTACCACACGCTCTTCTACCTCGACCTCTATCTGTCCGGCTCGATGGAGGGCTTTGTGCCCCCGGCGCCGTTCACGATGGACGAGGTGGACCCGGAAGGAGTGCTCCCGGAGCGGCCGTATACGAAAGACGAGCTTCAGGCCTATCTCACGCATGGCCGCGAGAAGTGCCGGGCCAAGATCAGCGCGATGACGGACGAGACGGCCCGCCGGATCTGCAAATTTGATTGGATCGAGCTCAACGAAGCGGAGCTGCTGCTGTACAACATGCGTCACGTTCAGCACCACGCCGCGCAATTGAATTTGATTCTCCGGCAAACGATCGATTCGGCTCCCCGCTGGGTGGCCAGGGCAAGGAGCTGATGTTGAAAACATGGATGTATTGCATCGCAGTCTTGTTTTGTTGCGTGAGCGCGGCGGGCGCGTCGCAGTGCCGGGCGAAGCTCGGGGACGTCGTCGACGTGGATTCTTGTCAGAGCGTCGAGTTTCCTGGGTTCGACGTCCGGTACAAAGGCGCAACTCAGCCGAACCCTGGGCTGCCGGTCACTTGTTGGAATTATGAGGCTACCTCGAAGAAGCAGGACGCCACCGCTGGCTTCCGGCATTGCCACACGGGCGATCTGGGAGGAAGCGAGGAGGTCGCCCTGGGAAAGGTCAGGTTTACGGTCGTCTTCGACGTGGTCGGGAAGTGCGGGACGCGCGGGCACGCCTTTTTTTCTCCGGCCCTTACCGAGAAGGCGCTGCTCGAATTTGAAGAGAAGGAAAGAAAGGAAGACACCGCATGCCCTTCGAAAAATGGCCGGAACTAGCTGAGCCAGCCCCCCTTCCCCGGGCGTCCCGCCGCATGCTGTTGGTGAGCGTCGCCATCGGTGTCGCTTATGGCGCCATAGCCCGGGTGGCTTTCGGGCATAGTGCGCTCAAGGACGTCTTCGGCGTCATGACCACCACCTTCCTGTTCCTCGTTCCCCTCGGGATCGGCTTCGCGACCGTCTGGGTGGGAGAGCGACAGGGGCGCTGGAGCTGGTGGCGGCGGATCTTCGTGCCCTGGCTCCCCGCGGTCTTGTCGCTCGCCGCGGCTCTGCTCCTCGCCTGGGAAGGGCTGATCTGTATCTTCCTCTGGCTACCCCTGTTCGTGTTGATGGCGACGATCGGCGGCGTGCTGGCGGGGATCATCGGGACGCTGGTGCGCTCCCGGCGCTCGCGCGCCGCGGTGCTCGGCGGCTGCCTGGTGTTGCCTTTCCTGGTTGCCCCGGTCGAGCACCGGTTCGGCCTCCCGGACGAGCACAGGGTGGTCGCGACGGACATCGAGATCCGCTCCGATCCGGCGACGGTCTGGGCCAACATCGCGCGGGTGCCGGCGATCCGGCCGGAGGAGCTCGGCTTCTCCTGGAGCCACCTGATCGGCTTTCCGCGGCCCATCGCGGCGACCCTTTCGCGGGAAGGGGTGGGCGGCGTGCGCCACGCCACCTTCGAGAAGGGAGTGCTGTTCGTGGAGACGGTGACCGCCTGGGAGCCCGAGCGGCGCCTGGCGTTCTCGATCGCGGCCGATCCGGCGAGCATCCCGGCGGCGGCGCTCGACGAGCACGTCACCGTCGGCGGGCCGTTCTTCGACGTGCTGGACGGCGAGTACCAGATCGAGGATGTGGCGCCGGGGCGGCTGATCCTCCACCTGCGGAGCACTCACCGCCTCTCCACGAGCTTCAATCCCTACTCCGGCCTCTGGACGGATTTCATCATGAGGGACGTGCAGACGGCGATCCTCAAGGTTCTGAAGCGCCGCTGCGAGGCGGGGGAGAGGCCCCCCGCCGCCGAAGCCGGGTGAGCCCCAGCGCGGCGAGCAGCAGGGCCAGGGCCGCGAGGCCCTGGCCGGAAAGTCCCGGGATCGGTTGGACTGTCCCCTGAACGATCACGGTCTCGTCCGTGGCGCAGACCGGTTCGCTGTCCGGCGGCGAGACGCATACCGTGTTGATCAGCTTTCCGGTAAACGACAGCGCGACGGTGCCTTTGGCGCGGTAGTTTTCCGTGCCGCCGGGAGGTAGCAGGTCCAACGTGTCCACGAGAGGGCCGGGTTGGGACGGCGTGCAATCCCCCTGGCACCACAGCACGTTCTCGAGCCCGGCGGGAAAAACGTCTTTGACCTTGGCCTCGGGCACGGCCGCGCACCCCTGGTTCTTGATGTCGATCTTGTAGAGGATCGGATCTCCGGGGGCGGCCGTGTCGATCTCGTCGGATTTGGTGACCGAGAGATCGCAGGGAATCTTCGTCTCGACGGTCTTGGTGTCGCTGTCGCAGGCGCTCACGGAGGCGGTGACCGGGAGCTTGGCCGGGCAGAGGAGTCCCGCCGGCGTGCTGAGCTTCGCAGTGACCTGGGTCTGAGCGCCCGGAGCCATATTTCCGATCGATACGGGCGCGGAGCCCGCGGGAGCCTGGATCGTCAGGACGGCGCCACAAGCGATGCCCTGCCCCTGGTTCTTCACCGTGAAGGAATAGGGCAGCGCGCCGCAATCCGCGAGATCGTCCGGGCCGGTGACGGTGAGCTCGAGGTCGCCTCCCGGCGCCGGTACGATTGGAACCGTTCGGGTGTCGCAACTCTGGGGCTGGCCGGGCACCGTGACGCAGGATTTATTTTCGATCCGGGTCTTCCCGCAGGTGCAGGGAACCTTGCCGGTGACAACGTACGTCACGGTGTCGTTTGCTGGCAGCCGGACGGCGTCGTGGAGATTGCCGGCAGTGCACCTCGCGCCTCGGCACCACCGGGTTCCGGTCAGGCCGGTGACCGCGAGGTCGTCCGTCACGGTGACGGTTGTGGCCACGGGACCGTCGTTGTGAACCGTGATCGTGTACCGGAGATCGTCTCCTACGGCCGCCGTGCTTCGATCAACGGTTTTGGTGATGGAAACTGAGCATGGCACGATCGGGTTGATGGCCCTAGAGAGATCGTTCTCTGAGCTCTGATCTCCGGGAGCTTGGACCGTGGCCGTGTTCGAAAGCATTCCTGTCGCCGTAGGGGAAACGGTGCCCATCGCTTCATAGATCACGGTTCCTTGGGGTGCCAGCGCGATGGTATCGGAGAGATTGCCCGGGCGCGACGGCGTACATCCCGAGCCGCGGCACCACCGAACCCCCTGCAGGCCGGTGGCTTCCAGATCGTCCGTGACGGTTGCGCCGTTCACCGCTACCGTGCCCGCGTTGGTGACCGTGATCGTGTAGTCGACCGTCTGGCCGGGACAGAGCGGACCCGAAGGAATGCTTTCCTTTTCGATCTTTAGATCGGTTATTGGCGGCGGTGTATAAGAGTCATGGGCACCGCGCGCCTGGCAGTGGCAGTCCACCGAGCCGCCGAGCACGTGTGCGACCCCATTCAGCACGACCGCGGGAGCCTGGTCGCGCGGCTCCGACATGGACATCTTAGAAGTCCAGGCCTTCGTCTTCGGGTCATACTCGAAGGTGGAGCCCTGAACGCCTGAGCCGGGGATGAAGCCGCCGAAGACGTAGATCCTGTCGTTCAGGGTGGCGGCGGCCGAAACCTGGAGCGCCACGGGCAGAGACGCGGCGCGGCTCCAGGAGTCGGTGTCCGGATCGTAAATCTCGACCGCGTCGGTGCGGCCGTTGCCGTCGCCGTCCGGCGAGCCTCCAATCGCATAGATCTTGCCATTCAGCTCCGCCGCGGCGAGGAAAACCCGGGGCGTCGGCATCGGCGCTTTCCGGCTCCATGAATTCCGGTCCGGGTCGTAGACCTCCAGAGCGCCCGTGGCCGAGCTGCCGTTGCTGCCGCCGAAGACGTAGATTTTTCCGTTCAGCGCCACCGCCGCCAGACCGTGCCGCGGCGTCGGCATGGCGACTTTCCGGCTCCAGGAGTCCGTCCTCGGGACGTACTCGTAGGTGGCGCTGCTCGTGACGAAACCGCCGAAGAGATAAATCCTGTGGTTGCCCGGCGCCGCCGCCACCGCTCCGAACAGGATGGCCGGGATCGGTTTGCGTTTCGACCACGAGCTCCCATCGTAGACCTCCACCAGGGTTTCCTCGGAAGTCGACGTATGCAACGGCGGAGCGAAACACGGCGAGCCGCAGCCGCCAAAGGTGTAGATCGTGTCTCCCTCCGCGGCGGCTGCAAGAAGGCGGCGTGGCGTGTGCATCGGTGCCAGCGGATTCCATTTCCCCTGGTCCGTTTGACCGGAAGCTGGCTCCGCGAGCACACCATACGCGACACCCGCCATGGCGAAGATCGCCAGCAGAGGAGAGATACGATGGCTCGCGGCGAATGCCATTCCCATGGGTCTACTCGTGGTTGCTCCTTAATTGTACTATAATTATTTAGGACAATCTAAAGGTAAATCTACATGGGAGCATTCCCCGATTCTCTTATGGACCCGCCTCATGTTGGAGGGCACCGGCGGCGCTCGTGGCGGGGCGTTTGGGCCGCGCTCTGGCTGCTCATCGTGAGCCTGGCCTCTCCGGCTGTGGCGGCGGAGACCGGAGAGAAAGCAGCGGCTCCGCGATGGAGCCTGGGACTGGCGAAGAGCGTCGGAGGGAGTGTGTGGAGCCGACTCTTCGGTCGGGTCTCCGGCTCTAAGCCACCCTGGGCGGTGGAGGCGCCCGGCGCGGCCGGCTCGCGCTATGGGCTCGGGCTCGATCTCTTCTTTGAGCATCAGGAGAGCCTTCGGATCAGCTTCGCGGAGCAGACGATCCAGACGCGAGACCTTCTGACTGGCAGAGAAGAGGTTGAAGTCCTGCGGACGGATCCCGGGCTCCTGAACCGCAAGTTCGACATCCTTTGGGATCTGGCCGGTGCGGGGATCCAGCCTGCCGTCGCGCTTCCCCTTCCGCGTACCCTGGGGCTCTATCCGACCCTGGTCCTCCAGGCCGCTTCGGCGGACGTGAGCCTGGACTTCCACGATCGCAACCGGCCGGGAGACACCTCTTCCCTCGAAGGCCGGGGCCCGCTGTTCGGGACGGGGCTCGACCTGACTCGATCCTTGTGCCGGAGCTGTCCCTGGTTCGCCGGCGCGAGCTACCGCTTCCAGAGGCTGCCCAGCCTGACCGTCGACCGGTCTCCGTCGTTTGGACCGCAGGACTTCGAGATCCTGAAGGACGAGGTACGGCTGAGCCGGGACGCCCAAGAGGTCTCGGCCCGCGTCGGCTACGGCTTTTCCGGCAACCGGGTCGTCTCCTACCTAGGCGTGAGCCGCCTCAAGAATGACGTGGAGATCGAGGACCACCTGCGGTACCTGGATCCCTTCGGGGAGGTCGAGACGGACCTGCTCTCCCGCACGCGGCTCGAAAGCGAGGTGACGCTCGCTCTCGCCGGCGTGGAGGCCCGGCTGGGCCCGCGGCTCTTCAGCAGGATGGAGACGAGCGTCGGCGAGCGGGACTGGGGGGTTTTGTTCAGGGTGGTTTATTTCCCGAGCCGCGCAACCACAGGGCCTGATTTCCCCAGTATTGCCGCTCAGCTTCGAGCAATTCGCAAGGAGCTCGTAGAGTCTGTCAACGATCTTCCTGAGATCGTGGAGCTGGCGGTCGTCAATGCATTGTTGGACCGCATTGAGAGAAAGCTGCTCGCCGTGCTGCCTTTCCCTGAGCTCGCGGCCCTGCAGGACTCCGTGCGCGAACAGTTTCGAAAAGCTCGCGAGGTGCTGGCGCGGGAGACCGCCGGAGCTTCTTCCGTGCATTCTCGCCCCCGGGCCGTTCCTGCCGCACTCAGGACAGGCTGGTTCATGTCGCCCGAAACGGCTACTGCTCGGCTCGCACCGCAGCTACGGAGGAAACCAGAAGTCTCCGGCGGATTTGACTCCATCGTCGCCTTCATCGATTTGCTGATAAAACGATTTGAGAACGACGACGTCAGGATCAATCTTTGTGTACGGACTGAGCCTGCGCAGGGAGCCCGCGTCGTGCTCTATCCCCTCAGTTATCCCGAGGGCGGGGATAGAATCCGGAGCAATGATAAAGTGCCTTTACGCCGCGGCCTCTATGCCTATCGTGTAGCCCTGTCCAATTATGGGCTTCTCCAGTGTCCTGAAAAGAATTCGGACGAATGCCGGCTGGATCTCTTGAGCCGTGACCGTCCTTTCGTGAGGTGCATGCTGAGCAAATCGCAGACCAGCCCGGAAGGGTCATGCACCGTCACGGACGAGCCCCCAGGGAGATGGGAGTGCAAGTCCCCATGAGCATTGACAGCAAGGTCGAGCCGATTCCGCCGTTGACTCTGATGCCTCGGCGTTTCGTTCACCACATCCTGAATTTTTTCGTGGGCCTGGGGATTGGGCTGGCTCCTTTCCTGGGGAACAAAAAGGTTCCCGGTTTCAGGGCTCTCATCAGCGTGATGCCTTTTCAGATTACGTCCGGGCTGATCACCATATCCGCCGTTCTCATGGGCGTCATTGTGGTGGCCGTCCAGTTCTATTCGGCAGAGCGGATCTCTCGGCCGTTATTGCGCAAGCTTTTCGGCATCGCGCTGACCGCTTTGATCGTCGGCTTTGTGCTGTTCTATCATCTGAGAATTCAGTACACGGTGGATGTGGAACGGGGCAAGAGTGGCCAAACGGTCACCGTGCTGATCGGCGCTTTGCCCAGAAAAGGATGCGCCTGCCCGAATGCCGAGCAAAACCCGGAAGAGTGCATCCGCAGACTTTCCTTCAGCTCGGCCGCCATCGCGAGTTGCTGGGATCGCCGGGAAATCAGCGCCAGGGGAGAGCTTCTCGGGCTTTCCTACCTGACCCTCACCGGAGGCGTGGGCGTCCTCATCGGATTTCTTCTGTTGCAGGAGGAGCTGCGCCGGGCCGCGAAAAACAAACAAGCCCAAAAGCAAGGACCAAAGAAGAACCGCCAGGCGGGCACCACGCCGAAGAAGGCGCGGGCGGCCAAAGGAGCCTCCATGGGTCCGGAACCTTCCTCCAGGGACGCGGACAACCCTGAAGCGGGCAGCGAACCTCCAGGACCAGCGGTGCTCCCGTAGGTTGCCCAGGCTTGGTAGGATTGGGGAAAAGGTCACGGCCCGGACTCCAAGGTGAAACACATCCTCTTCATATGCAGCCAGAACGAGCTGCGGAGCCCCACGGCGGAGCAGGTGTTCTCCGGGCACCGGGACCTCGCGGTGGCCTCCGCGGGGCTGAACCATGATGCGCCTCAGCCCGTGACGCCGGACCTGCTCGAATGGGCCGACGTCATCTTCGTGATGGAGAAGGCGCACCTGGGCCGCCTGCGCAAGCGGTTTGGGAAGCATCTCAACCGCCAGCGTCTCGTCTGCCTGGACATCCCGGACGACTACGGCTACATGGAGCCGGCCCTGGTGGAGCTGCTGGAGGCTCGGGTCCCGAGGCACCTGGGGCTGCCGAGATGATCGCTTCGGCAGGGCGGAACCTTCCGCGGCGGCCAGCCCTCCGGGGAAAATGATGGAGGAGCACTTATGGAGCTCGCCAAGAAGCTCAGCGTCATCACCCCCGTTTCGCGGCCTGAGCTCTTGCCCCTCGTTGCCTCGTCCGTCCCAGGCGAGGCAGAGTGGGTTCTTGTAACCGACGGTCCTCTGGAGATTCCCTCCGGACTGCGCCCCCATGTCCTGATAGAGGGCCCAAAGACAGGACAGTGGGGTGACTTGCAACGGCAGATTGGTTTGGAAGCGGCGACTGGTTCTTATATATATTTTTTGGATGACGATAACCTGATGCTGCCAGTCCTTGCCGATCTCTTGGTTCCTTATCTGGAAGCCGGGAACCGCGCCGGTGTTGTCTTCGGTCTACTCATCCATTTTGCCGGCGAGACCCATCTCTGGCCTCCCCCCTTGAGATTTAAGTTGGGGCGCGTAGATACTGCCATGTTCTTCGGCCGCAGGGAGGCGATCCTGGAGTTGCGATATCGTGGATTCCATGGGTGCGGATGGCCCAATCTTCAAGGCGGGCGCGGCGCGGATTTTATGTTTCTGGAAGCCTTTGAGAATAAGCACACCTTGCCACGCTTGCCGGCGATCTATGGATTCCACAATGCAATTGATCTGGTGGCGGAGCTGGAGCCAGATCTTTATTCCGATCTTGAAGCCGGCAAGCTTGTGCCCCAGGCTCTGCCAACGCTCTTGAATCGTTACATGATCCGAGCCGACGTCCCTTCCTTCTGGTAAGGAGACGAGGACCAGCGCTTCTCCTGTAGAGGCTGCCGGCGCTCGGACCGTGCTCGCCGTCCGCTCGGCTCCCCCCCTCAGACGCCGGAATTGTCTTGGCCGAACTATTCCTGGACCGACTCTTCCTTGAAGGCCACGCGGATGCCGTCCGGGTCGTGGGTCTCGAACATGAGGATGCCGTCTTCGTCGTTGAGCAGGCCGCCAGGGATGTTCTTCTCGCGGAAGAAGATCTCGTCGTAGGCCTTCTGGGCCGAGGGGACGAGGAAGACGAGCCGGGTCTGGGTCTTGGGGCCCTGGGGGTTGTAGCGCTCGTCGGTGAGGCGGGTGTCCTGGGCCGACGGGGCGCCCAGCACCTCGACGACCGCCGAGCCGGCCTGGAAGAGGGCTCCCTGTCCCCCTTCGGTGTCCCAGCTCCGGAGCTTCGGCAGCCCCAGGGCGCCTTCATAGAATTTCATCGCACGCTCGAAGTACTGCGTGCGGATCACTACCCGAAATTGCCGGATCTCCATCGCGTTCCTCTCCTTGGACCCCTTGGGGATCAATCCGCCGCTCCGTGAAGACCCGCGGCGTCCCAGCATTTACCACACTCCGCGCGGGACTTTCAAAGGCGGGTACTTTCAAAGGAGGTACCCCCGCCCGGTCTCGATGGTATCCTCTCCCGCGTGAAAGACCGTCGTATCTGGACCACTTTGGCATTCCTTTGCCTGCTGCTGCCGGTGCTCGTCGGGGCCCAGGGCGAGCGGCCTCAGGCGCCTCCGGCCGCTTCCCCGGTCCCCGCACCCACCCGCGGCCCCTCGGTGACGCTCGAGGGGCGCGAGGTGCAGGTGCCGGTGACGATCACCTCCAGCGGGCCGATGTTCGGCCTGTCGCCTCTCGTCGACCTGATCGGCGGCGAGCTGACGAGCGACGAATCGGGCGAGAGCATCTCGCTGCGCATCGCGGACAAGGACGTGGTGATCGGCCCCGGCAACGCCATCATCACGGTGGGCGACGCCATCTTTTCGCTGTCGCAGCCGCCGACGCAGGGCGAGGGCGGCTTGCAGGTGCCGGTGGACTTCCTGACGAGGACCTACGGCGACATCCTGGGCTACGTCTTCGAGTGGCGCCCCGAGACGGCGCGGCTGACCATCGCCCGGCGCGGCGAGCGCGAGCTGGCCGTGTCGCTCGACGTCGTCCATCTCCAGGGGATGACGACGGTCGTGCTCCAGTTCCCCGAGGAGCCCCGCTATCAGATCAACCGGTCGCAGCCGGGGGCGATCGTGGTCGAGATGATCTCGGACCGGCTGACGCCGCCGGCGCCGAAGGAGATCCAGGACCCGCTGGTCCAGGCCGTTGCGATCGATCCGCAGCGGGTGCGCATCCAGCTCGCGCCGGGGGTCCAGGCCGCGAGCTACGTCCTGGAGAACCCGTTCCGGCTGGTCTTCGACGTCCACCAGACCTCGTCGGTCGACGTGCCCACCGGCCCGGCCGCGCGGACGGAGCAGGCGCCCGGCATCCGCACGATCGTCATCGATCCTGGCCACGGCGGCTCGGAGACGGGGGCGATCGGCCCCAGCGGCGTACCGGAGAAGGAGCTGACGCTGCAGCTCTCCCGCGAGCTGGCGGCGAAGCTCGGCCGCCTGGGGGTGCGCGTCCTCCTCACCCGCAACGACGACGTCGTCCTGCCGCACGACACGCGCACGGCGATCGCCAACCAGAACAAGGCGGACCTGTTCGTCTCGATCCACCTGAACTCCTCGCTCGGCTCGGGCGCCTACGGCACGGAGACCTACTTCCTGAGCCCCCAGGCCACCGACTCGCGGGCCGCCCGCGCGGCTGTCGCGGAGAACGCCGGTCCCGCCGGCGCGGGCACCACGGGCGCCGATCCCGCCGCGCAGGACCTCGAGCTCATCCTCTGGGACCTGGCGCAGTCGCACCACATGGCCGAGAGCCAGCGCTTCGCCAATCTGATCCAGGGGGAGCTCAATCAGACATTGCAGCTCCGGGACCGGGGCGTCAAGCAGGCCCCCTTCCGGGTGCTGATCGGCGCCACGATGCCGGCCGTGCTGGTGGAGCTGGGCTTCGTGAGCAACCCGGACGAGGAGAAGAAGCTCCAGGACCCCGCCTACCGCGACCAGCTCGTGGAAGCGCTGACGCGGGCCATCGCGCGCTACAAGTCGCAGGTCGAGCACACGCCCGAGCCGGCCGCGGGCGGCGCGCAGCCAGGGTCCGCGGCGCCCGCTCCGGGCCAAGTACCGGGCCAGCCCGCTCCGGCGGCTCCCGCCCCCGCCGCTCCGGCGCCGTCCAGGCCTCCCGCCAAGGTGGGCCGGCCCGCATGAGCCGGCGCGCGGCGAGCTTCATCCTGGGTTTCGCTCTGGCGCTGCTCGTCGGCGCCGGGTTGTGGTGGTGGCTCTCCGGGCGTGTCGGCTTGCGGCATGTGGGAGCAACGGCGGAGACGGAGGTCCCGACCGGCGAGAAGGTCGGCTTCAACCTCTACTTCCCGGCCGACGGCGGCGACCTGCGGTCCGAGCCGCGCGAGCTGCAGGTCACCGAGGCGCCGAAGGACCGCATCCGGAAGGTGGTCGAGGCCCTGCTCGCCGGCCCGAAGGGCTCGGGGCTGGTGCGTCCCTTCCCGGAGGAGGTCACCCTCGGCACCGTGCAGCTCGGCAAGAGCGGTATCGCCTACGTCGATCTGCGCTGGCAGGACCATCCGGACCCTCCCCCGAGCGGCTCGACGGAGGAGATCCAGCGGGTCTACAGCATCGTGGACTCGATCGTCCTCAACGTCCCCCAGGCTTCCCGGGTGGTGCTGCTGTGGAACGGCACGCAGCGGGAGACCTTCTCGGGCCATCTCGACCTTTCCCGGCCTCTGGGGCCGGACCGTGGAGCGGCCGCTCCCGCAGCTTCCGATACTCCCCAATGATCGACGCCATCGGAGTCTTCGACTCGGGCGTCGGCGGGCTGACGGTGGTCTCGGCCCTGCGCCGGCGGCTGCCGGAGGAGTCGATCCTCTATCTGGGAGACACGGCGCGCCTGCCCTACGGCAGCAAGTCGCCCGATACGGTGACGCGCTACACCCGGCGCAACATCGAGTTCCTGACCGGCCGCGGCGTCAAGGGCGTGGTGGTGGCCTGCAATACGGCCTCGGCCCTGGCGCTGCCCAATCTCGACATGCACGAGCTGCCCACCTGGGGAGTGATCGAGCCGGGAGCGCGCAAGGCGGCGGCGGTGAGCCGCGGCAGGGTGGGAGTGATCGCTACCGAGGCGACGGTGCGCTCGGATGCCTATCCCAAGGCCCTGCGGGCCCTCCGTCCGGACCTCGAGATCCTGAGCCAGGCGTGCCCGCTCTTCGTGCCGCTGGTGGAAGAGGGCTGGCACGACGACCCGGTCACGGAGGAGGTGGCCAGGCGCTACCTCAGGCCGCTGCTCGACGCGGGCATCGACACGCTCGTCCTTGGCTGCACGCACTACCCGCTGCTCGTCCCCGTGCTCCAGCGGGTGGCCGGGCCGGACGTGGTGCTGGTCGACTCCGCCGAGGCCGTGGCCGAGATGGTGGCCGGCGGCCTCGCCGACCGGCACCTCGAATCCACGCACGCGGCCGCCCACCACTTCTGCGTCACGGACGCGGGGGAGACGTTCCAGCGGATCGCGCGGCGGATTTTGCGGGATGAGACGGTGGCTTTGGAGTGGGTGGAGGTGGTGTAGGCGGAGCCCCCAACCGGATCGCGCTGACGGGCACCGCCGCCGCCCGCACCTTCGACGGCTCTCCGGCTTCCACCCAGGCCATCACCAGGCGGTCGCCCACACGGACGAGGCGGGGGAAGCCGCTGTTGCGGGCGGCGCTGGTGGCGGCGACGAGGAGCGGGGCGCCCAGCTTGCCTTTCGGCGTGATCCGGCGGAGACGGACGCTGGCCCCGGCGCCCGAGGCATCCGTGGCATCCGCGGCCAGCCAGCTCACGAGGGCGTCGCCGTTGGCGTCGAGCGCCACGTCCACGCGGCCGATGGGCTTGCCGCCGTCCACGACGGTGGAATCGCCAAAGGTGGCGCCGCCGTCTTCCGAGAAGGCGACCTGGATGCGAGGGTTCGGCGGCGCGGCCGTGAACCAGGCCACGGCGACGTGCCGGCCCGCGGCGGCGAGGGCCGGTCCGTTGACCGGGCAGCCGGGGATCTTCCAGTTGTCGGCGTGAACCCGCGTGGGCTGGCTCCAGCCCTGGGGCGTCCGGCGGATCACGGCGATGTCCCGTACCTCGTCGGCCGTGCGGTCGCGGTAGGCGATCACCGATCCGCCGGCGGCGAGCGCGGCGTCGGTCTGGCAGCAGCTACAGACCCGGGAGTCGATCCCCACCTCGTCCGTCGCCTTGCGCTGACCGACCGTCTTGCCCCGGACCATGGCCGTGCGCAGGGCCATGGCGCCTTCCTTCTCGGTCTTCCCCGCGAGTCCCCGGCCGTCCAGCCAGAAGCCGCGGACGCCGTCGCCTTCCGGCACCCAGGAGACGAAGCCGTGCTCGCTGAGGGTTTCGTCGCCGTTCAGGGCGCCCGCCGGGAGCCAGGTGGCGCCGCCGTCCACCGAGCGGGCCAGCTTGATGCCGTAGGCCTCGGGGCCGGTCTTCTCCAGCCAGTGGGCCACGAGGGAGCCGTCGGGCGCCTGGACCGCGCCCGGGAAGTCGGCCCAGTTGGCGAGGAGCGCGGGGCCGGAGGCGATTGTCACCGGCGGCGACCAGAGATCGCCGGAGAGGCGGGAGAAGCGGAGGCGGTGCCCCTTGCCGAGCCGTGGCTCGACCGGCTCGAGCCAGGTGAGGAGAACGCCGTCGCCGGCGAGGGCGACGTTGGGCCCCATGGCCCCCGCGCCGGCGGGAGGATCGATCGGCCCCGAGGCCAGGGGTGGTGGGGGAGCGGCGGAAAAGGCAACGGCGGCCCCGCTCGCGAGGAGCGCGCAGGCCGCCGTCTTCATCCAGCTCATACCGAAAAAACCGGGGCGCAAATCAGTGGCCCTGCGTGTCGTTCATGCCGCTCATCGTGACCACGCCGCAGGCCAGCCGGTCGCCGGAGTTGCCGGTGGGCTGGGTGGTGCAGTCGTCGGGTCCGGCGTGGAGGATCACCGCCTTGCCGACCACGCCGTTGGCGCCGGTCAGCGCGATGGCGTTCGAGGTGATGTCCAGGTGGCCCGTACCGCCCGCCGAGACGTCGATGTTGCCGAAGTCGCCCGCGTGGCGGGGGTTCGTGGGAGGGCAGGCATGGGGCGCGCCCGCGGGGTTGAAGTGGCCGCCGGCGGAGGTGAAGTGCTTCGCGTCGCCATGCTCGCACTGGCCGTTCTCGTGAAGATGGATGCCGTGCATGCCAGCGGGCACGCCCGTGAGGTCGGCGACGATCCGCACGCCGCCGCCCACCGGGGTGAACGTGACCGTGCCGGAGAAGCCCGTGGTGCCCGGAGCCGCCGTCAGGGTCGCCGTGGCGCTCACCGCTGTGGCGGACTTCATGGTCCCTTTCGCCATGTTGCCCTGCGCCGTATTGCCCTTGGCCATGTCATCGCTGGTCGTCGCCTTGTGGACCTGGGGTCCGCAAGCGGCCATGAACGAAAGAAGACAGGCACCCGTGAGGGCCCATGCGCTCCTGAAATAGTTCGATTTCATCGTCTCTCCTCCTATGAAAAATGACCGGTTCAACGCAAGTCCTTGAGCTCCATGTGGACGTCCGCCAGGTTGCGGGAGATCACGATCTCGACCGGGGTGGCCGCCGCGTCGCGCGTCAGCCAGAGGTCGAGCTTGCCTTTCCACTTGCGGCGGCCGGGGGCTTCGACGCCCCGGATCGAGTAGAGCCGCACGTCCAACTTCCTGCCGTCGCGCATCGTGCGCGTTTCGTTGGCCAGCGGGATCACGGTGACGGGGTAGATCTTGCCGTCCGACCAGATCTCCATCCGGCGCGCCCTCACCGGCGGGTCCTGGCGGATGGCGTAGATGCCGGAAGCCACGTCGAGCACTCCCACTTCGCGCACGGGAGCGCTCTTGGACTTGGTCTCGCCGCGCCACGAGTAGGCGCTCCACGCCCGGATCGGCTGGAGCGTCCGGGTGTCGACCTCGGAGCCGTACCGGAAGTACTCGCCCTCGTGCTTGGCGCTGGTGCCCGCGGTGATGGTGAGCTCGCTCAGCAGGTGGCCGTTCGTGTCCGTCCGGAAGGTGAGGGAGCCCTCGCCCTGGTTGGGCAGGAACAGGCCCGCCAGGTTGCCCATGAAGTTGCGAAGGCGCCAGCGGTATTGAAACGCCTCCTCGACCTTGGCCTGGCCAAAGGCGGCGGAGGAGCCGGCCAGCAGGCAAGCCAGGGCAAGGGGAAGGTAAATCCTGCGGGATCTGGATTTCATAGTTTGCCTTGAATTGAGTCAGCGCGGACTCTAGTCCGTGGTACTTCAGGGCTTATAACAGAAGCAAGCGGCCTGCCATGCCCGAAACCGGAGATTGTAAGAAATTCAGCTATCTGGATCCCGGCGCTACGGTAGACTCCGGCGTCACCGAAGGAGGACTCCCGATGCCCCGCAGCCTGCTGAAGGTGTTTACGCTGAGCCTGGCCGTTCTGTCCTTGATGTCGCTGGCGGCGCCCGCCCTTGCCGCCGAGCCCGTGTCTCCCGAGAGCTTCCTCGGCCACAAGGTCGGGGCGGACCGCAAGCTCGCTCCCTGGCCCAAGGTCGTCGAGTACATGCATCTCCTGGACGCCGCCTCGGACCGCGTCTCGATCGAGTCGGCGGGCAAGTCCACCCAGGGCAACGACATGATGGTCCTGGTCATCACCTCCGAGGAGAACCAGAAGAACCTCGCCCGCTACCGCGAGATCGCCGGCCGGCTGGCCAACCCGGACGGGCTCTCCGAGAACGAGGCCCGGGCCCTGGTGGCCGAGGGGAAGACCATCGCCCTGGTCACCTGCTCGATCCATTCGACCGAGGTGGGATCGACCCAGATGTCGATGGAGCTCGCCTACGACCTGGCGACCACCCGCGATCCGGCCCGGCTCGCCTGGCTGAACGACGTCGTCCTCCTGCTCATGCCGTCCATCAACCCGGACGGCCTGGTGATGGTGGTGGACTGGTACGACAAGTACGTTGGCACGCCGTTCGAGGGCGGGCCGATGCCGTGGCTCTACCACGTGTATACGGGGCACGACAACAACCGCGACTTCTACATGCTGACCCAGAAGGAGTCGCAGGCCGTCAACGACGTGCTCTACAAGCGCTGGTTCCCGCAGATCTTTCTCGACGAGCACCAGATGGGCAACACCGGGCCGCGCATGTTCGTGCCGCCCCAGGCCGATCCGCTGGCCCTGGACGTCAATTCCCTGGTGTTCCGCCAGGCCGACCTGCTGGGCACGCTGATGAGCATGCGCCTGGAGGAGGGGGGCAAGCTCGGCGTGGGGAGCGACATGATCTTCGACAGCTACTGGCCGGGCGGCACCCGCAACACGGCCTGGTGGAAGAACGTCACCGGCCTGCTCACCGAGATCGCGAGCGTCGACATCGCGACGCCCACCTTCGTCGAGCCGGGCGAGCTGCAGGGAGGCGTCAAGGGCCTGCCCGAGTACAAGCGGCAGTCGAACTTCCCCTCGCCCTGGCCGGGCGGCTGGTGGCGGCTGCGGGACATCGTGGACTACGAGCTGATCTCCACCCGCGCCTTCCTGGAGTCGGGCTCGCGCTACCGCGAGAGCCTGCTGACGAACTTCTACCGCATGGCCCGCGAGGCCACCGAGCGGGGAGCCAGGGAGGCGCCGTACGCCTTCCTGATCCCGGCGGACCAGCGCGATCCCGTGGCGGCCGCCCTGCTGGTGGAGATCCTGATGCGCAACGGCGTGCGGGTGGAGCGGGCGCAGGCGGCGTTCAGCGTCGGCCGCGCCGCCTATCCGGCCGGCACCTACGTCATCCCCGCCGCCCAGCCCTACCGGGCCTTCCTGATCACCATGCTGCGCAAGCAGCGCTACCCCGAGATCGTGCCCTACCCGGGCGGGCCGGTGCTCGCGCCGTACGACGTGACGGCCTGGTCGCTGCCGCTCTCGATGGGCGTCGACGTGCTGGAGGCCGAGGCACCCGTCCCCGCCACGGCCGGCCGGCAGGCCATCCAGGCTCCCGTCTGGCCGGGCGGCACGGTGGCCCAGGGCGCGGGCGGGTATCTCATCTCGCACCGGGCCGACTCCGCGGTGACGGCCCAGAACCGCCTGCTGGCCCAGGGGAAGAAGGTCTACTGGCTGAAGCAGGCTCCGGCGGGCGGCGAGGCCGGCGACCTCTACATCCCGGCGGGCGAGGCGACTCCCGAGGCGCTCGGCAAGCTGTCGCAGGAGATCCACGTGCCCATCGTGCCGCTCGGCCAGGCTCCCACGGGGCCGGCGTTCCGGGTGAAGCCCATCCGGGTGGGGCTCTACAAGCCCTGGGTCGCCAGCAGCGACGAGGGCTGGACCCGCTTCCTCCTCGAGCGCTACGGCTTCGCCTTCCAGAACCTGAGCAACGATCCGCTGAAGGACGGCTCCTTCAGGAGCAAGGTGGACGTGGTACTGCTGCCCTCGGTGAACCCGGCCATCCTGGAGAAGGGGGAGCCCGGCTCCGCCGTCGCCCGGAGGTACTGGGAGCCGATGCCGCCGCCCTATGCCGGCGGCATCGGCGAGGGCGGAGCGAAGCTCAAGAAGTGGGTGGAGGACGGCGGCACCCTGGTGGCCCTCGACGACTCCACCGGCTACGTCATCGACCTGTTCGCCTTGCCGGTGCGCAACGTCCTCGACGGCGTCGCCGAGGAGGAGTTCCACGTCCCCGGCTCCATGCTCCGCATCCTGATGGACAAGGAGCACCCGCTGAGCTACGGCATGGACGCCGAGGAAGTGGCCTATTTCGCGGACTCGCCCGCCTTCCAGACCAGCCCGACGGACGCCCGCATCCAGCGCCGGGTCGTGGCCACGTATCCGGAAGATGCCGCGGACATCCTGGTCAGCGGCTATCTCAAGGGTGGCGAGAAGCTGGAGAAGAAGGCGGCCGTCGTCGAGTACAAGATCGGCAAGGGCCGGATCGTCCTGATCGGCTTCCGCCCCCAGCACCGGGCCCAGCCGCACCGGACGTTCAAGCTGCTGTGGAACGCGTTGTACTTGGGGGCGTTGGAGGAGGTGGGGCTGTAGGCCTCACCTCCCCCGGAGGGCTCCTAGTCCCCGCTCTCCAGGACTTCGCGGATCTTCGCCGCCACCTCGCGGCCGCTGAAGGGCTTCTTGAGCAGCGGGACGTCCCCGCTCGTCAGGTGCGCCCCCTCGGCGAGGCCGGCGGGGTAGCCGGTGGCGAAGAGCACGCGCATCTCGGGGCGCTTGAAGGCGAGGCGCTCGGCGAGCTCGACGCCGCTCATGCCGTCCATCAGGATGTCCGTCACCATGAGGTGGATCGGTCCGGAGTGGCTCTGGCTGATCCGGATCGCCTCGGCGGCGTCGGCGGCCTCCAGCACGTTGTAGCCGTGGCCTTCGAGGATCTGCACCAGCGGCTTGCGGACGTTCTCCTCGTCCTCGACGATCATGAGGGTCTCCCAGTTCCGGCCCTCGTTCTCGCGGCCGGCGCCCTCGGCGCTGACGGCCTGCTCGGCGCTGGGCAGGAAGATGTGGAAGCGGGTGCCGCTGCCCGGCTCGCTGTCGGCCAGGATCTGCCCGCCGCTCTGGGAGACGATGCCGTAGGAGGTCGACAGGCCGAGGCCCGTGATCTCCATTCCCCCCTTGGTGCTGAAGAAGGGCTCGAAGGCCTGCCGGCGCACCTCCTCCTGCATGCCGGGACCGGTGTCGCTCACCTTGAGGAGCACGTAGCGGCCCGGGCTCGAGTGCATGGGATGGGCGGCGTGGCTCGCCTCGACGTCCACGTTCACCGTCTCGAGGGTCAATCGGCCGCCATCCGGCATGGCGTCGCGGGCGTTCGAGACGAGGTTCATGACCACCTGCTCGAACTGCTCGGGGTCCACGGACACCCGGTCGAGATCGGGATGGAGGTCCATCCGCAGCTCGACGTCGCCGCCGAGGAACCTGCGCATGCGATCCTCCAGCCCGGTCAGCAGGTGATTGAGCTGCACGATCTTGGGATGGAGCACCTGCCGGCCGCTGAAGGCCAGGAGCTGGCGGGCCAGGGAGGCCCCCCGCTGGCCGACCTTCTCGATCTCCCGCAGGTGCTTACGGGCCGGATCGTCCGCGGTCAGGCGGGAGAGCGCCAGCTCCGTCTCGAAGGCGATGGCCGTGAGCAGGTTGTTGAAGACGTGGGCGATGCCGCCCGCGAGCCTGCCCATGGAATCCATGTTCTGGGCGAGGACGGGCAGGTCCTCGCTGTCGCGGAGCAGCCGCCGGGCTTCCGCCATGCGGGCGGCACTCTTTGCTTCGTCGGGGCGTAAGTCCTCCACCGCCCTCACCGCCGGGGTGTTGCTGTTGGGCTGTGTGTGCATAGGGTCTCTTTCTTCGGCTCCGCCCATCGGGGGGCCGGTTGGGTGGAACGATCGGGGGAGTACCCCACGAACCTCGTCGCTCCTTCCGAGAGCTTATATGCAGGTTTCGATCCAGGGCCGCGGGTCAGGCAGCGCCTTCTTCCGGGTCTTCGGGGTCCGCTGGACCTTCTGGAGAGGCGGTGCCGGTGGCCGCCCAGCGGCGGAGCCGGGCCATGGCGCGGTTGGTGAGCTTGCGGATGCTGGAGGGGTTGTAGCCGAGCCGCAGCGCCACCTCGCCGGTGGTCAGGCCCAGGCCGAAGCGGAGCCAGAGGGCGGCCTGGTGCCGCTTGCCCAGTCCCGCCATGAGGCTGCGCAGGTCCAGCAGCTCCTCGTTCCGCTCCTGGGCCGGCGCCTGCGGCTCGGAAAGGTGCTCCAGCACGGGCATGTCCACCGCCTGGACCCGGTCGCCCCGCTGTTTTTTCCAGTAATTGGAGCACTTGTAGCCCAGGGTGCCGATCAGCCAGGCTTCCAGGTTGTCGATCGTGTCCCACTTGCGGAGGGCTTCGAGGAGAGACTCCTGAAGGAGATCCTCGGCGTCCTGGGCGGGGACGTCATATTTGCTCAGGACCCGCTTGAGGCGCGGGCGGACCCTGTGCAGGAACTGGTCGAGGGGCTCGCGGCCGGCGGCGGGGATCGGGGCGTGGTCGGGTTGGCTCACCGCCGGATGTTATCCCAAGAGAGAACCTTTATTCTCCCTGGAGATAACGACCGTGCTCGCTTATGTGCCTTTCTAGAACATTCCGAGCTGAAGCCGGGCCGCTTCCGACATCATCGAGGGGTTCCAGGCGGGATCCCAGACCAGCTCGACGTCGGCCGATTTGACGCCGGGAACGCCCGCCACCTTGGCCTGGACCTCGCCGGGGAGCGTGCCCGCGACCGGGCAGCCCGGGGCCGTGAGGGTCATCTTCACCTTGACGTCGCCGTCTTCCAGGATGTCGATGTCGTAGATCAGGCCCAGCTCGTAGATGTTGACCGGGATCTCGGGGTCGAAGACCGTCTTCAGGGCCTCGACGATGCCGTTCTCGACGTCGGAAGGGTCGGTGAGAACCTGCTCGGGGGTAGTGGATTCCTCTTCCATGACGGCTTCTCCTGGCTACTCAGTCGAGACGGGTTCGTCTTTGGCGTCCAGCGCGGCGAGCAGGGTGTGCCAGGCAAGGGTGGCGCACTTGACCCGCATCGGGAACTCGCGCACGCCGCCGAAGACGGCGAGCTTGCCAAGCTCCGGCGCGCCTTCGCCGGCTCCCGTGGTGACCAGGCCGTGGAGGCTGTTGAAGATCTCGCGGGCCTCCTCGACGGTGCGGCCCTTGAGGGCCTCGGTCATCAGCGAGGCCGAGGCCGTCGAGATGGCGCAGCCCGAGCCCTGGAAGGCGATGTCGCGGATGCGGCCGTCAGCCATGTCCAGGAGCACGGTCACCATGTCGCCGCAGAGGGGATTGTGCCCTTCCGCCCGGTGATTGGCGGCCGGCAGGGGCCCGAAGTTGCGGGGCCGCCGGTTGTGGTCGAGGATGACCTCCTGGTACAGCTCGCGGAGCTCGTTCATCCGAACAGCTCCCGCACCCGGTGCAGGGCGGCGGCCAGGGCCTCGACCTCGGCGGGCGTGTTGTAGAGGCCGAAGGAGGCGCGCGTGGTGGCCGGCACCTTGAAGCGCTCCATGACGGGCTGGGCGCAGTGGTGGCCGGCCCGCACGGCGATCCCCTCGCTGTCGAGGGCCGTGCCCACGTCGTGGGGATGGATGCCTTGCATGGTGAACGAGAGGACGGCCGCCTTCCGGCGCGCCGTGCCCACGACCGTCAGGCCGCGGACCTCGGAGAGCCGCTCCGTCGCCAGGGCGAGCAGCTTTCCTTCCCAGGCCGAGATGGCCGCGGAGCCGAGATTGCTCACGTAGTCGAGGGCGGCGGCCAGGCCGATGGCGCCCTCGATGAACGGCGTCCCGGCCTCGAAGCGGTGAGGCGGCGGAGCGTAGGTGACCTTCTCGAAGCTGACGGTGCGGATCATGCCGCCGCCACCCTGCCAGGGCGGCATGGCGGCCAGCAGCTCCGTGCGCCCCCAGAGGGCGCCGATGCCGCTCGGGCCGTAGACCTTGTGGCCGGAGAAGGCGTAGAAGTCGCAGCCCAGCGCCTGCACGTCCACCTGCACGTGGGGCGCCGCCTGGGCGCCGTCCACCAGCACGACGGCTCCGGCGCGGTGGGCCAGGGCGGCCATCTCGCGGACGGGGTTGACCGTGCCGAGGGCGTTCGAGATGTGGGCGAACGCGGCGATGCGGGTGCGGGGCGAGAGCAGGCGTTCGAATTCGTCGAGCCGGACCTCGCCGCGGTCGTCGAGCGGCACGGCCCGCAGCACGGCCCCCCGCTCCTCGCACAGCATCAGCCAGGGGACGATGTTCGAGTGGTGCTCCAGGCCGGTGACCAGGACCTCGTCGCCGGGGCCGACGTTCTTGCGGCCCCAGCTCGCGGCCACCAGGTTGATGCCCTCGGTCGTGCCGCGCAGGAAGACGATCTCCTCCGCGCTCGGAGCGTTCAGGAAGCGGCGCACCGTCTCCCGGGCGTGTTCCCGCGCCTCGGTCGACCGCTGGGACAGGGTGTGGACCCCGCGCTCGACGTTGGCGTAGTACTCGCCGTAGCAGCGCTCGATCGCCTCCGTCACGGCGCGCGGCTTCTGGGTGGAGGCCGCGTTGTCCAGGTAGACCAGGGGCCGGCCGCGGACCTCCGTCGACAGGATGGGGAAATCGTTCCGCACCCGCGCCAGGTCGTAGGCGGGCGCGAGTTTCTGTTTTTCCTGGATCGTGGCCGTTAAGGTCATATTCGTTCTCAATATCGGGATCGTCAGATCGCCAGCCGGGCCCCGCCCGGGCATAAATGCCTGGGCTATTTAACTGCGCCCCCTGAAGGGGACGCCGGGTTCACCCGGCGTTTTTGACTAGCCCGGGCATTTATGCCCGGGCGGGGTCGTGCGCATCTCATACCGCCTGCCGGACGACCTCGCCCTTGGGCAGCCGGGCGAAGAGGAATTCTTCGAGGGCATGCCGCACCGGCTCGACCTTGATGCGCTCCACGATGTCGCTCGCGAAGGCGTAGGTCAGCAGGCTGCGCGCCGCCTCCGCGCCGATGCCGCGGGAGCGCAGGTAGAAGACGGCGTCCTCGTCGAGCTGGCCGACCGTCGAGCCGTGGGTGCACCGGACGTCGTCGGCGTAGATCTCGAGCTGCGGGTTGGAGTTGGCCACCGCGTCGCGCGACAGCAGGAGGTTGCGGTTCGACTGCTTGGCGTCCGTCTTCTGCGCACCCTTGTGGACGTGGATCAGGCCGCTGAAAATCGACCGCGCCTTGCCGTCCAGCACGCCCTTGTAGAGCTCGTGGCTGGCGCAGTGGGGCTTGGCGTGCTCCACCCGCATGTGGTTGTCCACGAACTGGCTGCCCTCCAGCAGGTAGAGGCCGTTCAGGATGCAGTCGATGCCCTCGCCGTCGAGCACCGCGTTGACGTCGTTGCGCACCAAGCCGCCGCCGAGCGAGATCGAGTGCGAGCTCGGCACGCTGTGGCGGTCCGCCTGCACCTGGAAGGTCGACATGTGGAAGGCCTCGCGGCTCTCCCGCTGCACCTTGTAGTGGTCCACCACCGAATTCGGGCCCGTCACCAGCTCCGTCACCGGGCAGGTGAAGTACGGGCCCGTGCCGGCGTAGGTCTCGACGATCGTGAGCTGGCTGTTCTCGCCGGCCACGAACAGGTTGCGCGGGAACGACACCGTGGCCGTCCCCTCCTCGCCGGACGAGAGGTACAGCACGTGGACCAGGCCCGCCACCACGCCGCGGGGCACGGAGACGAAGGCGCCGTCGCGCAGGAAGGCCGTGTTCAGGGCCACGAAGGGATGGCTCTCGAAGCGGGCGAACTGGCCCAGCCAGGGCTCGACACTCTGGGGGCTATGCTCCAGCGCCTGGGCGAGGCTCGCCACGACGACGCCGTCCGGGAGCTGCCCGACGGAAGACAGCCGGGCCGAGAAGCGCCCGTCCACGAACACCAGGCGGGCGTCGGCCGGGAAGTCGAACGGCGCCATCCGTTCGGGGGAGACGGCGTCCGGATCGCTCTCCGGCCGCTGGAACGTCCCCTGGACGATGGGGGCCACGTTGGTCTGCCGCCACTCCTCCTGCCGGAGGGTGGGGAATCCGATAGCCGCGAAGCGCTCGATCGCCAGCCGGCGCAGCGCCTTGATCGACGACGGCTCGCCCGCCGGCAGCTCGCGCTGGAAGCGCTCGTGCTCGGCCACGAAGCCCGCGACGCCCGATATCGTTTTCGCTTGGATCTCAGTCATGGGCATGGCCGCCTCCCTCACGCGCCCACCGGCTGCACGGCGGCCGAACGCTCCCGCTCGATCGCTTCGAGCGCCGAGTAGCCCTTCTCTTCCAGCTCCAGGGCCAGCTCCTTGCCGCCGGAGCGGACGATGCGGCCGTCCAGCAGCACGTGGACGTGGTCCGGCACGATGTAGTTGAGCAGCCGCTGGTAGTGGGTGATCAGCAGGAACGACCGGTCCGCCGACCGCAGGGCGTTGACGCCGTCGGAGACGATGCGCAGGGCGTCGATGTCCAGCCCCGAGTCCGTCTCGTCCAGGATGCACATGCGGGGCTCCAGCACGGCCATGTGGAAGATCTCGTTGCGCTTCTTCTCGCCGCCCGAGAAACCCTCGTTGACCGGCCGGTTGAGGAGCGTCTCCTCCATCTGCACCATCTTCATCTTCTGGCGCACCATGGCGAGGAACTCCAGCGCGTCCATCTCCGGCAGCCCGCGGTGCTTGCGCACGGCGTTCAGGGCCGCCTTGAGGAAGTAGGTGTTGCTCACCCCGGGGATCTCCACCGGGTACTGGAACGCCATGAAGACGCCCTCGCGGGCCCTTTCCTCGGGATCCATGTCCAGCAGGTCCTTGCCGTCGAAGAGCACCTGTCCGCCGGTGACCTCGTAGGCCTCCTGGCCGGCCAGCACCCGGGCCAGCGTGCTCTTGCCCGAGCCGTTGGGACCCATGATGGCGTGCACTTCGCCGTCGTTGATGGTGAGGTCGATCCCGCGCAGGATCTCGTTGCCCTCAACGGAGGCGTGTAGGTTCTTGATCTCTAGCATAGGAAGGGTTCCGTATTTTGGATTTCAGATTTTGGATTTTGGATTGGGGAGGAAAGGCCGGGATCAGCCGACGCTCCCCTCCAGGTTGACGGCCAGCAGCTTCTGGGCTTCGACGGCGAACTCCATGGGCAGCTCGCGGAAGACTTCCTTGCAGAAGCCGTTGACGATCATCGACACGGCGTCCTCGGTGGAGATGCCCCGCTGGTTGCAGTAGAAGATCTGGTCCTCGCCGATCTTCGACGTCGTCGCCTCGTGCTCCATCCGCGCCAGCGGGTTCTGCACGTCGATGTAGGGGAACGTGTGGGCGCCGCACTTGTCGCCGATCAGCATCGAGTCGCACTGCGAGAAGTTGCGGGCGTTGTCCGCTCCCTTGAGGATCTTCACCTGGCCGCGGTACGTGTTCTGCCCGTTGCCGGCCGAGATCCCCTTCGACACGATCGTGCTCTTGGTGTTCTTGCCGATGTGGATCATCTTCGTGCCGGTGTCCGCCTGCTGCCAGCCCTTGGTCAGGGCGACCGAGTAGAACTCGCCGACCGAGTTGTCCCCCTTGAGGATGACGCTCGGGTACTTCCAGGTGATCGCCGAGCCCGTCTCCACCTGCGTCCAGGAGATCTTGGCGTTCGCCCCGTCGCACTTGCCGCGCTTGGTGACGAAGTTATAGATGCCGCCCTTGCCGTTCTCGTCGCCCGGGTACCAGTTCTGGACGGTCGAGTACTTGATCGTCGCGTCCTTCAGGGCCACCAGCTCGACCACCGCGGCATGGAGCTGGTTCTCGTCGCGCATCGGCGCCGTGCAGCCCTCGAGATAGGAGACGTAGGCCCCCTCGTCCGCGATGATCAGCGTGCGCTCGAACTGGCCCGTGTTGCGGGCGTTGATCCGGAAGTAGGTCGACAGCTCCATCGGGCAGCGCACACCCTTCGGGATGTAGACGAACGAGCCGTCCGAGAACACCGCCGAGTTGAGCGTGGCGAAGAAGTTGTCCGTGTATGGCACCACCGAGCCCACGTACTTGCGGACGAGGTCGGGGTGGTTCTTCACCGCCTCCGAGAAGGAGCAGAAGATGATGCCCACCTCGGAGAGCTTCTCCTTGAAGGTCGTGGCCACCGAGACGCTGTCGAACACCGCGTCCACGGCGACGCCGGCGAGCATCTCGCGCTCCCGGAGGGGAATGCCGAGCTTCTCGTACGTCGCGAGGATCTCCGGATCGACCTCGTCGAGGCTCTTCGGGCCCGAGCCCTTCGGCTTGGGCGCCGAGTAGTAGGCGATCGACTGGTAGTCGATGGGCGTGTAGCGGACGTTCGCCCAGGTCGGCTCGTCCATGGTGAGCCAGTGGCGGTACGCCTTCAGGCGCCACTCGAGCATCCACTCCGGCTCCTCCTTCTTGGCGGAGAGCATCCGGATGACGTCCTCGTTCAGCCCGGGCGGAAAAGTGTCCTGTTCGACGTCGGTGATGAAGCCGAACTGATATTCCTGTGTCGCGAACTGCTCGATCGTGTTGGTCGGAGTCTGCATGGTGTCCCTCGAATCCCTCTATCGAAAAGTCGTCCCCTTGGGGACTGAATTCAGGCTTCCTGAAGCTGGGGCGCGGCCGCGAAGGCGTTCCCGCGTCCCAGCGTGACCAGCTTCTGCTTCGGCTGGGCCAGCTCGGCGAGGGTGATCCCCTCCAGGGCCGTCCGCACCGCGTGGTTGATGCGCTGCCAGTTGCCGCGCACCGGGCAGAGCGCCTCGTGGGAGCAGTCGCTCCCGACCTCTATGCACTCCGTGATGGAGATCGGACCCTCCAGCGCGGTGATGATCTCGGCCATCGTGATCGACTCCGGCTGCCGCGGCAGGCTGTAGCCGCCCTTGACGCCGCGATGGGAGCCGAGCAGGCCCTCCTTCGTCAGCAGCTTGAGGATCTTGCTCACCATCGGCAGCGGCAGCCGCGTCTCGGCCGCCAACTCCGGGGCGTTGAACTGCCGCTCCGGATCCGAGGCGATGTGGGTGAGAAGGACGATCCCGTAGTCGGTCTGCTTGGTGATGCGGATCATTGTCGTCCAGTCCCCTTCTTCTGCCCGATTCCTGAAACAGGACTGAATCGGTACGAATTCCATCGAATCATAGCAGGCGAGGGGGGATTGTCAAACGGAGGGACTACGACGCGTGCCCGCGCGCAACGCTCCGCGCCCCTCCTCCGTACAAGTTCCAGGATTCCTATTACCGACCATGCCACGCTCCGTCAGCCGGTTCGCGCTCCTCCTGCTCCTTGCCGGCTCGGCGGTTCATGCCGCTCCGGTCCCGAAAGCCACCGTCCGCGGCCGGGTGGAGGGGCCGGCGGGGCAGAGCACGCCGTGGGAGATCCGGGTGCGGGCCCGTCCTTCCCTGGAGCTGACCGGAAACGAGGAGCTCTCCTGGGAGACCGAGGTCGCCTGTCCCATCAGGAAGGGCGAGTGGAGCTGCGAGGTGCCCGCCGGGCGGGTGGACCTGCGGATCTCCGGCGCGGCCATCTCGCCCATCTACCGCTGGGGCCTCGTCCTGCCGGCGGGGAAGACGCAAGACTTCGGCACCCTGGAGCTTCGGCGCGGCGCCACCCTGAGCGGCTGGATCCAGGTGGAGGGAAAGGTCCTGACGCACTCGGTGCTCATCAGCCTTCTGCCGCAGTGGGAAAACGTCCCCATCCTCAAATGGGACGCCGACACCCTGCAGACCGTGAGGCTGGAGGCGGGCTCCCGGCCGTGGGGATTCTTCCGTTTTGACGGCCTGAAGCCCGGCTCCTACGCCGTCGTGGCCGAGCAGGTGGGATTGCCGCCCGTCCGCCTCGGTCCCATCAAGATCGAGGGCGAGAGGCCGGTCGAGCTTCCGTCCCCTCTGCAACTCACGAAATCGCTCGGGGTTCATGGCGAAATCTGGCCGTCCCTGGGGTTCGGGTCCAAGGCCTGGCAGGTGCAGCTCACGCCTCTGCCGTCCCCGATTCCCAACGAGCCCTTCAAAATGCTCCGCCGGCTGGTGCGAGACATCGGTTACGCCAATGGACACGACAGAGGATCCTGGTTCTTCGGGGGCCTCGCGGCGGGAGATTACGAGCTGAGCGTGACCCGGTCGGAGGAGACGGGAGTGTGGCGGACGGAAAAGATCCACGTCGAGCCCGGGAAGACCGTCTTCAACTTCGAGATCCCCATGCGCTACTTCGGCGCTCGCATCTCCCATCGGGGCGAGCCGCTCGTCGGGGCGCAGGTCCTGCTGCGGGGCAAGAAGTCCTCCATCCAGCTCACCACCAACGAGGCTGGCATGATCGGCGGGCCGGTACCGGACGAGGAGGCCTGGAAGGTCACGGTCGCGGCGCGGGCCCAGGGGCTTGGGGTGGCTCTCCAGGACCCCGTTCTTTCGCATCGGCCCGTGGGGGAGCCCTACGTCGATATCGTGCTCCCGGACACCCGTCTGCCCGTTCTGGTCGTGAACGAACAGGGACGGCCGGTCGAGGGCGCCACGGTGATCGTCGAAGGCGATCCGCCCAACCGGATGACGACCGACAAGCAGGGGACCTGCCTGTTCCAGGCTTTGAAGCCCGGCCCGCAGAAAGTGAAGGCCACGGGCGATCCCGGCCGGGAGGGCGAGACCCGCGAGATCCTCCTGCGAGAGCGGGTCATCAACCCGCCACCCGTCCGGCTGCTGCTGCCGACGAAGATCGAGCTCTTGGGCCGCGTGGCGCCGCGCTTCGGCACCGCGCCGGGCGCCGAGGTGTACGCCTGGCTACCGAAGAAACCCGGCGAGCCTCTCCAGGAGCTCTCCACTCGAACGGTCGAGGACGGCCATTTCCGCCTCGGCATCCCTCCCGGCGTCCGCAAGCTCAACCTCCTGGTGATGGCCTCCGGCCAGGCCCTGCGCAAAACGCGGGTGGAGATCGATTCCCGGCGGCGGGTCAACGTGCCCGTCGACACCCCCGGCGGCACGCTCGTGCTGGAGCTGCCGGAAGAGACCCTGAAGGCGATCACCCGGCCGCCGGAAGAGAACCGCGGCGTCACCACCCTGCCCTACCTGCTGCGCCACTGGGCCGAGCTCCAGGGAGTGACCTGGACGCCGGGCCTCCTGGTCGTCCCCAACGTGGAGCCGGGGACCTACTCGCTCTGCGCCGGAGAGCCACCTGAAGTGCGTTGGGGTGGAGCCCCGGCGGGGGGGCGGGCGTGCGCGAGCGGGGTTCTGGAGGCTGGGGGGGAGTTGAGGTTGGCTCTGCCTGGAGCGGTACCCGCCGCATCGCCCCATACGACCTCACCGCCCCGGTGAAGCGCGCGGTCTCCTCGCACGCACGCGCTAACGCCCCGTCACGGCCGCCCTGAAAGGGCGAGATTTGAACAGCCCGGGGTGGAAACCCCGGGACCCGGTGATCCCCAAATTCGATGAGCCCCGCAGGGCCGACATACCGTCGGTCGAAGGAGAATGCCGGCCCTTTGGGGCTATGAATCTGGGAGGGGATCGCTTCCTGGGGTTGACACCCCAGGCTGTTCAAATTTCGCCCTTTCAGGGCGCGTCAACTCCTCAGCGCTTCGATCGTTGCCTCGATCTCGGCTTCGGACTTGCCCATCTCCTGGAGCAGATTGGCGTAGTTACCGAAGGCCGCTTGCAGACGCGGATGCTCGTGCTCGGTACGGCGCGAGAATTCTAGGAAGATGACCAGCGCCCGGAGCATCAGCGGCTCGGCTTCGGTAAGGCGGTTTGTGGCCTGGAGCAACTGGGCCAGGTTGTTGAGGCGTATGGCGACGCGGGGGTGTTGGGGGCCGAAGCTGTTCTCGTCAATGTCAAGCGCGCGTCGCATAAGCGGCTCGGCCTCGTCGAAGCGGTTCGTGGACCAGAGCAGCGAAGCCAGGTTGTTGAGTCGGATGGCGGCGTTGGGGTGTTGGGGTCCGAAGCTGTGCTCGTCGATGTCGAGCGCACGTCGCATGAGCGGCTCGGCCTCGTCGAGGCGGTCCGTGTCCTGGAGCAACAGGGCCAGGTTGTTGAGGTCTGTGGCGACGTCGGGGTGTTCGGATCCGAAGCTCTTTTCGCTGATGGCGAGCGCCCGTCGTGTTAGTGGCTCGGCCTCGACGAGGCGGTTCGTGGCCTTGAGCAACACAGCAAGGTTGCTAAGGGTGACAGCGACCTGGGGATGTTCCGGTCCAAGGCTGTTCTCGTCGATAGCGAGCGCGCGTTGCATAAGCGGCTCGGCCTCGTCGAGGCGGTTCGTAGCCTGGAGCAACTGGGCTAGGTTGTTGAGGTCTGTGGCGACGTTGGGGTGTTCCGGTCCGAGGCTCTTCTCGTCAATGGCAAGCGCCCGTCGCATAAGCGGCTCGGCCTCGTCGAGGCGAGCTTTTGCATCGAGTAGCTGTCCCAAGTTATTCATCAGTCGGGCAGTAGGGCCAGCTATATCAGCGCTGTCGGCGAACGAGGCGACGGCGTGAGCGTGTGGGGCGAGGGGCTCAAGGATGGGCCAGGTTCGGACATCCTGAGGATGGCCCTCGCCCGCAAAGGCGTCGTCCAACCAGCGGAGGGCTTGGCTCAGCGCCTCGTTGCCAGGGTCATTCTTCAGACTCCGGCGGGTGACGTCCTGCACCAGGCGGTGAACGGTGAAGGTGGGCGTCTCGCCCGCGCGGGTCACGAGAGAGTAGGTTTCGAGCTCCACAAGGGCGTCGCGAAGGTCCGGCTCTGGCTCAGGGAGATCAGGGATCGGCACGTCCAGCAGCGATTCCGGAATCGGCTCCGGTCCCAGCCAGGCCAGCCGTTCGAGCAGGCGACGAGCCGGGGCGGAGAGCCGATCAAAGGAGGTCTGCCAGGTGACGGCTACGCTCGCGTGGTAACGGCTTATCCCCTCATCGAACCAACTGAGGACATGGTCGTGCCGCGACCGCCACTCTTCGAGATAGGCGGCGAGGGTCAGGCGGCGCTCGGAGATATAGGCGCCGGCCTGCTCCAAGGCGAGAGGGAGGCCACCCAGTTCGCGGGCCAGCGTGGAGGCGTGGGTAGGATCCTCTTTCGTTGCTCTTCGTTTCTCGGTGCGCGCCAGGAGGAACTCGACGGCGGCTTCCTCCACCAGCACGTCGAGCTCAATAGGCTCCACCTCCACGCCCCAGCGGGCGAGCCGGCCGGTCAAGAGCACGTGGCCACCGTGGAGGCGGGAGACGAGGGAGTCCACCGCCGCCGCGGCGTCTTTCGAGTCGACGTTGTCCAGGATCAGCAGCCACCCTGGCTGCTCTCCGAGCCAGCGTAGGACGGCGGCCTCGCGGACCTCTTCCTCTTTCGCCTCCTGCTCCGGCAGGTCCAGCACCGAGGAGAGCGCCGCGAGGTTGCGCCGCAGATCGGCGGGCGACCCCGCGCCTACGAACAGCACCGTCGAGTACTCCGCGGCGTGCCGCCAGGCGTACTCGACGGCGAGCCGCGTCTTGCCCACCCCACCCAGCCCGTGGACGGCCTTGCCCGCGATGGCCGTCGCCCGCCCGGCGGGTATCCGCTCCAGGGTTTCTCGCAGCCGGGTCAGTATCTCCTCCCGGCCTTGGAAGAGCGTATTCAGAGAGGCGTAGGGAAGGTTATGGCGGAAGGCCGCCTGCGTCTTATCGGGAGGTAACTGGAAGAACTCTCTGAGGAGATCCGGGTGGCGCTTGACCTTCTCGTCGAGCTCGTTGCCGGCCCAGAAGTGGCAGGTCGCCTCGTCTCCCCAGGCTTTCCGGGCGGCATTTCGTGTTTCAACCCGAACCGCTTGAGACACTACGAACACCAACTCGTCCGGTTGCTCCTCATTCGGCAGGCCGTGAAGCTTCGCGATCTCCGCGAGGGTGGTCGCCGCGGTGAATGCCTTCACCCGCTTGCATTGGAAAGCGACACGCCGCCCATCCTTCCAGGCCAGAACGTCGCGCCCTTGTTCGCTTCCCGCCTCGCCGAGATGTTCGGCCTGCGTGTAGCCCTCGCGCCTCACGAGCCACAGGCAGAGACGCTCGAAATCGTGTGGCGAGAGCTTACCGAACGGGAGCGTGTGCGAGCTGCCCGTCAGGCTAGGCTTAGATGGGGTGGCCATGGCAGGGTTGGAGGACAAGTTTACCGCAAGGAACATTGAAGCCGAGATTGAGGAAATCCAAAGGATGCGTCCCGACCGCGAGCCCGGAAGGCGGCAGACTTCTTTCGGAGCGTGGGCCCTGGATTTCTGCCGCCCCTGGCGGGGCTCTCAAGGCTTTTTACGCCCTCTCCCCAGGGCTGACGCCCTGGGCTACGAGTCTGACGCCCCTCCGGGCTCGCGTCGTGGGACTTCCAACCGAGGCGCACTTTTCGGACACCCTCGGGATTCGCATGACGGCACCGCCGGGCCCGTGTAGTAGCCTCGCGCTGTACGAGCCACGGGCAGAGGCGTTCGAAATCGAGCGGCCCGAGCTTCTCGACGACCTCTTGTCCGAAGTCTGAGCGGAACGAGCGGCTCGCCGGACCTTAAAGTTGACCCGTTCCGACCGGCGAGCAACCCGTTCCGACTGGCGAGCGACTCGTTCCGACCGGCGAGCGACTCGTTCCGACCGGCGGGCGAACTTTTGACTCCGGCGAGCCGTTCGTTCCGACCGGCGAGTGACTCGTTCCGGTCGGCGGACGAACTTTTGACTCCGGCGAGCCGCTCGTTCCGGCCGGCGGACGACTCGTTCCGACCGGCGGGCCGACTTTTGACTCCGGCGGGCCAACTTTAAGGTCCGGCGGACGAACTTTAAGGTCGGGCGAGTCAACTTTAAGGTCCGGCAGGCCAACTTTTGGCTCCAGTGAGCCACTCGTTCCGGCAGGCCAACGATCTTTAAAGTTCGACGCGAGCCGGTCGGGATGCCGACGCTCCCAGGTCCGCCACGTCAACAGGGCCATCCTGCCTTGCCAGAGCCCTAGAAAAACACCCGCTGCACCGACCAGTACAGCCCCACCGCCGCGATGAGGCACGAGGCGGGAACGACGACGCGCTGGCGGTACCAGCCGCGGTTGCGGAAGGGGAGGCCGAGGAGGAGGGTGGCGAGGGCGATTACGGTGAGCTGGCCGCCTTCGACGCCGAGGTTGAAGCTCAGCAGGGCCGTCAGGAACTCGGAGCGCGGGAGGCCCAGTGAAGAGAGGACGCCCGCGAAGCCCAGGCCGTGGAGCAGGCCGAAGGCGAAGACGAGCGCGATGCGCGACGGGCGCAGCTCGGGGGTGAGGATGTTCTCCACCGCCACGAAGACGATCGACAGGGCGATCAGCGGCTCCACAATGGACGGCGGCAGGGAGACGAGGCCGTAGATGGAGAGGCCCAGCGTCAGGGTGTGGGCCACCGTGAAGGCCGTCACCTGCTGAAGGATCGGCTTCAGGCGCCGGGAGAGCAGGAAGATGCCGAGCACGAAGAGGATGTGGTCCGGCCCCTCGGGGAGGATGTGGGTGAAGCCGAGCTTCAGGTAGAGCTTCACCACCTCCCAGCGCGTGGGCGGCACGACCGCCTCCGCCAGGACGAACGGCGGGCTCTCCGCGTCCTTCTCCAGCCATTTCCACTCGGAGCTTTCGTCGCCCTCGTTCCGCTGCACGAGCGGATAGGAGCCGAGCGCCATCGAATTCTTCCAGGTGAAGGCGCGGGCGCCGCCGGGGATGGGGCCCTGGAGCAGGAGGGTGGTCCGGCTCGTGGCCACGCCGGGGTCCGGCGGCTCGATCGCGGCCTTGGGCTCCACCGGCTTGCCGTCGAAGGAGATCGTGGCGCCGTCCACGAAGGTCCGCAGGAACTTCCCCAGATGGCGGTCCACCTCGGGCGTCAATCCCGCGATGGGTCCGTAGCGGGTCTCGCCCGCCGGGCCGCCCTCGTCGCCGGGAGTCAGGTGCTCGTCGTCGAAGACCGCCTCGATCTCGTAGGTGCCGTTCTTCAGGAAGGTGGCGTAGACCTGCGCCTTGCCCAACTCGTGGGCCTGGAGGGCCGGAGCGGCCAGGGCGAGAAGGGTGGCGAGCGCGAGGGCGCGGAGAGACGGGCGGGGCACGGGTTTAGTCATCCTGGTGAGGATACGGGGTTGGGGGGCGGGTGGATGAGGGGAAGTATTCGTCCGCCGTGGCCCCGCCCGGGCATAAATGCCAGGGCTATGTAAAAGCGCCGGGTAAACCCGGCGCCTCCTTGAGCGATTCAGTCGGCTTTAGCCGGCTGTTCTGCTTAGCCCGGGCATTTATGCCCGGGCGGGGCCGCGGCGATGAGGGTGCCCCCTCAAATCAACTTCCCCAACGGCCCCAAATCCAAATTCAGCTCCTCCGGAGCGAGCCCGAACCGGGCCGCGATGTCGTGGAGGGTCTCCTCCAGCTTCATCAGGGCCACTCCGACGTTCTCGACTTCCTCTTCCGTGAGGGTGCCGGCTTCCATGCGCCGGATGGCCTGCTTTTCCATCAGCTTGCGGAGGAACTCGACGAGAGCGAGGACGAGGCGGGCGACGGACTTCTGGACCTCTTCGGGATCGGCGTTCCAGCGGGGCGCGACGGCGGCGGCCTGGCGCTCGATCTCGGCGCGCAGGGCGTCCAGCTCCTCGATCTCCAGGCGGACGGCGTCGTTCTGGCTCATGGGAGGGGCTCCGGGCCGAAGGCGTACGGGGGCCAGGGACCGCTCGCGGCGACGCGCCGGCCGCCGAGACGCTCGCCGGCTTTTTCCAGGATGGCGAGGTAGGCGCCGGTCTGGCCGCTCGGCACGAGGTGATAGGCGGTGCCGAGCAGCCGGCCTTCGCCATGTCGCTCGAGGCGCTCGGCTCGCAGGAAGGGGCGGAGGGCCTCGCGAAGGGGATCGATCTCGGGGATCGACCGCGCGCGCTCCATCTCGCGCCGCTGGGCTTCGAGGTAGCGCTTGCCGGGTCCGCCGGCGGGCTCCGGGAGCGTTTCCGGCTCGGGCTCGGGATCACCGAAGACGCGCAGGGTCATCTGCACGCAGCCGCGCACGAGGGCCAGGGCCCCGGCGAGACCGGTGGACGGGTCCGCGAGGCGCTGGAGGAGAGCAGTTTCGTCCGGAAAGGCTTCGCCGAAACGGGCGGGGAGGAGGGCTCCGAAGCGCTCGGCGAGGCGGCGGACCACGGCGTCCTGCGCCTGGAGGGTTTCGTGGTCAGGCGCGGGCCGGCTGGCGAGATCGCCCACGACGGCCGCGATGCCGTTCTGGCGGAGGAGGCGTAGGGGCTCGCCCTCGATCCCTTCGCCGATGGGGGCCGCGGGCTCCTCGTCCACCAGCGCGTAGAGGTAGAGGATCACTCGTCTCGATCCTTGGGCTTCTTGGGCAGGACTCTGTCGGCGGCACAGAGGACGGCGGAGAGGTGGAGATAGATCAGGTCCACGCCGGCCAGGCCGATGACGACTTCGCCCGTCAGCACCACGCCTTTGTTGAGGAGGTTGTCGACCGTGTCGAGCAGTGAGGTCTCGCTGCTGTCGAAGAGCTCCAGGGCTTCGGGCGGGCTCATCGCGCTTCCTCGACGAAGTTGTACGGGGGCCAGGGGCCGGTGAGGGTGACCTCGCAGCCCCGGGGAGCCAGGCGGGCGGCGCACCTTTCGACCCGGGCCTCCAGCTCCGCGCCGTCGCGGGCGGGCACGAGGAAGGCGGCGTCTAGCAGCAGCCGGCCGCCGGTCTCCGGAGGGGCCGCCGGCTCGCGGCGGACGGCGGCCCGGGCTGCCGCGGCCAGCTCGGCGAAGGTCTCGTCCATCTCGGCGCGGAGCCGGCCGGCGAGGTCGCGGGAGGCGTCCTGCTCCTGCTTCTTGCGCAGCAGGAAGGCCGTGCCCGAGGGCTGCGAGGCCGATCCGCGCCGCGCCTCTTCGGCCAGGACCTCGCGGGCGCGGGCGTCGTCGAGGCGAATGCGGACGCCCCACTCGACGCAGCCGGCCACGCGGTCGAGGGCCGGGCCGATCCGCTCGCGGCTGTCGCGGACGTGGGCCAGGGCTCGCTCGTCGGAGGCGAAGAGGGTGAAGAGCTTGAAGGGGAGCACGGCCGGCGCGCCCGCGAAGTGCTCGATGACGGCCTCGTGGGCGAGGGCGCGGTCGGACACCCAGGAGAGGTCCGAGAGGTGGTCCTGGATCGCCTCGGTGCCGTACTCGGAGAGGGGAGCGGTCGCGGCCACGAGCCAGAGCCCGCCTTCCAGGGCCAGCGCGCGGGGCGGCGCGCAGCCGGGAAGGCCGGGGGGAACGCCGTCGAGCGCGGGCTCGCCGTCGCGCACCAGGCAATAGAGATACGTCGCTTCGCTCATTCCGCGGCTTTTTCCCAGGTCCCCAGCCACTCGGCGAGACGCCGGACGCCGCGGGGCGGCGGGAACAGGGCAGGGGCCTTCATGATAGCGCACCGGCCGAACGCGGCCGGGCGGACGCCAGGTGCTACGGCGCTGACGATGACGGCCGGCACGGCGATGCCGAGCTTCTCGAGCGCGGCGAGCAGGCGGACGGTCTCGCGGCGGGGCAGCTCGGCATCGCGGGTCACGGCCAGGAAGCGGGCGCGGGCCGCGTCGCGCAGCAGCGCTTCCAGGCGCTTGAGGCTGCGCGAGAGCTCGACCAGCTCGGCGGCGAGGCCGCCGAGGGGCACGGCCTCGCGGTACTTGAGGAGGAGGGAGAGGAGGTAGTGGTCCCAGGAGAGGGCCAGCTCCGGCATCTCCAGCAGGCGCAGGGCGTGGCCGGTGGGCGCGGTGTCGACGACGACCAGGTCGAAGGCGCCTTCGACGGCGTCGAGAAGGGTCGCGAGGGCGATCAGCTCGTCGAGGCCGGGCGGCGTCAGGTCGAGGAGATCGCCGACCCCGCCCTGCTCCGTGGTGAAGGCCTCGACGGCCCCGCCGACCGTCTCGCCATGGCGGTCGCGCCAGGCGGCGAAGGCCCGCGCGGGGTCCAGCTCGCGCGCCCGGAGCCCCGGCGGCGCGCCGGGCACGGCCCGTTCGTCATCCCCGAGGGGGACTTCCAGCACGTCGGCCACGGAGTGGGCGGGATCGGTCGAAAGCAGCAGGACGCGGGCCTCGGGGCGCCGCTCGGCGAGGGCCAGGGCGACCGAGGCGGCGCAGGTCGTCTTGCCCACGCCGCCTTTGCCGCCGAAAAAGAGGAGGCGGAGAGTGGGCGGGGCGAGGCCGTCGAGCCAAGCCAGGCTTTTTGAAGCCCTCTCTGCGCTGAAAGTATCGGGGGGGGCGGGTTCCTCCCCCTGTGCGGGGGCGGGTTGGGACAGGGGGAGGTTAGGAGGGGGCGCCCCGGTGAGGCAAGACGCCTGACTTGGGCCGGCCCCTGTCGAACGGGAAGGAGAGACGAGCTCCGGCAGCGTTTGCCCAAATCGGAACGCCCCCTCCTGACCTCCCCCTGGCCAACCCGCCCCCTCGCAGGGGGAGGAACCCTTGCCGGGACGGCCCATTCCAGTTTTCGTCCTCTTCAGGGTCCGGGCGGGCCCCGCCAGCCGCTTCCCGATCCGCCGCAGGGCCTCCCGCCCCCGAGGCTCCCGATCCTCTTCCGGCAGAAACCGAAGCCCGCGATCCCCAAGAGCCTCCTGAATCTCCCGGATCACCTCGGCCTCGGCCTGTTGGCGCTCGCGGCCCAGGACATGGTCTCCAGGAACCACCAGCACCCGGTTGACGATCACCTCGCGCACGGGCAGGCCGGCCTCGTCGAGGCGGGCGAGGGCGTCGCGGGTCTCGGCCAGGGAGAGGGCCTCGGGGAGCATGACCCAGACGAGGGCGGAGCGCTGGGGATCGCGGAGCTTCTCCTCGATCTCCCGGCCCTGGGTTTCGAGGCTGGCGATGAGGGCGTCGCTCTCGTCGGGCCGCCAGGCGCCGCCGAAGCGCTCGGCCATCAGGCGGTGGCGGTCCTGCATCCGGTCGAGGACCTCGGCGAAGCGGCGGAGCGATTCCGGCATGGCGAGGAGGCGCAGGGTGTGGGCCGTGGGGGCGGCGTCGATGATGACCTCTTCAGGGACCTCGTCGCATCCGGTCTCGCGGGTCAGCCGGTCGATTTCGAGCCAGGCCATCAGCTCGTCGGCCCCGGGCAGGGCGAGGTCGAGGAAGCGTTCGACGTCCTGCTCGTCGAGGTAGGTGCCACGGGCGGCGATCTCACGCAGGGCGCGGCGGTGCTCCTCGCTCCAGCGGCCCAGGGCGGGCGCGGCGGCCAGCTCGGCGGCGAGGAGGGCGCCGCGGCGCGTCGGGATGCGGGTGGGCTCGGCTGAGAGATCGGCCCGGAAGGCGTCGCCCAGGGAGTGGGCGGGATCGGTGGAGACGGCCAGGACCCGCCGGCCGGATTCGGCGGCGGCGAGGGCGGCGGCGGCGGCGCAGGTGGTCTTGCCGACGCCCCCCTTGCCGCCGAAGAGGCGGAGGCTAGTCGTTCTCGTCCCCGCGGAAGGTGACGTCCACCTCGAAGCCGCTGCCCAGGGAGACGGCGCCGGACGTCTCGCCCCGCTGGGCGTCGCGGATCTCGCGCAGGCGGGCGAGGATGTCGCGCTCCAGCTCGACGAAGTCTTCCTCGGACATCTCGCCCAGCTCGAGGCTCATCTGGGCGCCCAGGAGCTTCTCCTTGAGCGAGCTCTCGTCGTTCATCTCGGTGTCGACCGCCGAGGCGACCTTGTCGAGGACGAACTTGATGCCGCCGATGAGGAGGCTGTCGAGGATGATCACTTCCCGGTCACTCCGCTTCCGAGGCCCGTTCCAGCTTGAGGCGGATGTTGACGAAGTTGTACGGCGGCCACGGGCCGGTGTACTTGAAGATCAGGTTCTCGTAGCGCGCGTCGATCTCCTTGACCTTGGCGTCGAAGTCGGGCTCGCGGTCGCGGGCGACCAGGAAGGCGGCGTTGAGGATCATCTTGTCGCCGATCGGCTTGTTGGTGCGCGAGGCGACGGAGACGCTGCTCAGGGTGCCGACGATCTCCGCGACCAGCGTCTCGGATCGCTCCTGGAGGAGCGAGTCGACGAGCCGGCCATACTGCATGCGGGCGAAGTAGGTGGAGCCCGTCTGGTTGGAGATCTCCTGGCGGAGGAGGCGGACGTTCTCGTCGTCCTTCTCGATCTCGCGGATGATCGTCTCGGGCTCCCACAGGACCTTGAGGCCGAACTCCAGCTTGTCTTGCATCTTCACCAGCACGTCGCGGAAGGCGTCGTAGGCGCTGCGCAGGAGCTCGATGATGTCCTCGGAGGTCTTGAACACGGTGCTGAACGACATCGGGATGACGGTGAAGTCGCGCATGACGACCTCGTTGACCCGCTCGTGGGCCAGCACGTTCTCCCGCGTCGGGTCGTAGACCTCCAGGGGCGTGTCGGAGACCACCGCGGCGACGTCCTTGTAGTTGACCGTGTGGACCTCGGCGGGCTCGTTGCCGATGCCGATCGGACCGAAGCGGCAGGGATCGGTCGTCTGGATGATGCAGTAGACGTACTTGCCGCTGCGCCCGCCGGGCCGCGTGGCCGGGTCCGGGAACGGCACCAGGTCCGGAACGGCCGAGGGCCGCCGCGCCGGCTCCGGCTCGGCCGCGGCGGGAGTCCGGGCGATTTTCTTGGGCGTTTTGGCGGCGGGCGCCTTGGCTGCCGTCTTCTTGGCGGCGGGCGCCTTCGCCGCGCTCTTCGGGACCGCGCTCTTCTTGGAGGACTTGCTCCCCTTGGCCTTGTCGCCGCCGGTCTTGTCTGCGCGGGTCATGGGTGGGCGTCGCTTCCCGGGGTCGTTTTCAGCTCGAGCTGACGCCGGACCTCCGTCTCGAGGTCCTTCGGCAGGCAGGGTTTGGTCACCACGGCGTTGCAACCCACCTCGCGGGCCTTGTCGTGAGCGCTCGCCAGAGCATGGGCCGTCAGGGCGATGATGGGGATGTCGCGGGTCCGATCGTCCTGCTTCAGGCGCCGGGTGGCTTCCCAGCCGTCGATGCCCGGCAGCGAGAGGTCCATCAGGATGATGTCCGGCCGCAGCTCGAAGGCCTTGTCCAGCGCCTCCAGGCCGTCGGCGGCGGTCGCCACGCGGAACCCGCGGTACTCCAGATACTCGGCGAAGATCTCGCGTCCATGGTCGACGTCGTCGACCACGAGCACGAGCGGTGCGGCTTCCTCTGCGGGGCTCATGCGGTCCTCGATTTACAGGGTAGGAACAGGGTGAAGGTGGAGCCCTCGCCGAGCCGGCTGACCAGGTTGATACGGCCGTCGAGGAGATGGGCGAGCCGGCGGCAGATGGACAGCCCCAGGCCGGTGCCGCCATGGCGCCGCACGTAGGAGCTGTTGGCCTGCTCGAAGGCCTCGAAGATGGTTTTCAGGTTCTCTTCCGCGATGCCGATGCCGGTGTCGGTGACGATGATCGAGATCTCGTTGGCCTCGCGCTCGTGCTCCAGGCGGATGGCGACCGACCCCTCGGGGGTGAACTTGAGGGCGTTCGACAGGAGGTTCAGCACGATCTGCTTGACCTTCTGGCGGTCCGTTTCGATCTCCGGCAGCTCCGGCGAGAGGGCGCGGGTGACCTGCAGGCGGGTGCCGGCGATCACCGGCTCGACCTCGGTCATGACCTCGTCGATCAGCTCGGGGAGGAGCACGCGCTCCCGCTGGACGGGCATCTTGCCGGATTCGATGCGGGTGATGTCCAGCAGGTCGTTGATGACGGCGAGCAGATGGCGCGCGTTGGCGTCGATCCGCGTCAGCTTGTCGTTCTGGGGCGGGGTGAGCTGGCCCGAGACCCCCTCCAGCAGCAGGTGGGTGTAGCCCATGATGGCGTTGAGCGGGGTCCGCAGCTCGTGGGAGACGTTGGCGAGGAACTGCGACTTCATCGCCGAGGCCTGCTCGAGCTGGAACGCCTGCCGCCGCAGCAGCTCGTTCTGCTCCGCCAGCTCCGCCGTGGCCTCGCGGACCCTCTCCTTGAGCTCTTCCGAGTGGCGCGTGACCTGCTCGTAGAGGCGCGCTTTTTCCTCGGCTTCCGTCAGGTCGTGGAGGATGGTGACGACGGCGGTCTCCTCGCCGTGCTTGGAGACCACCTTGCCGGAGATCGCCTCGAAGGGCACGGTGGCGCCCGTCAGCGGATCGAGCAGGCTCAGCTTGCGCCGCCAGTGCAGCGACTGGCCGGCGTAGAGGTTCGAGACGAAGGAGGTGAACACCGCGTCGTTGGTCCGCACCCGGCGCTCCACCTCCACGTCGCGCTTGCCGGCGGGGAAGGTGAACATGCGCTCGGCGGGCGGGTTCATGCGCATCAGGTTGCCCGCCGGATCGGTGACCAGGATGGGGTCGAGCACCGAGTTCAGGATCAGGTCCAGGCGGTCGCGCTCGGCGCGGGTCGCGGCCTCGGCCACCCGCAGCTTGCGGTAGTTCTCCTCGATCTCCTCGGTGGCCCGGCGCAGGTCGGTGACGTTGCGCAGCACCGAGACCACCCCGGTCTCGCCGGCGCGGATGACGACCGGTGCGCTCAGGACCTCGAACAGCAGGTCCCGTCCCTCGGAAGGATCGACCAGCAGCAGCTCCCGGCGGGTGGGGCCGCTTTCGGAGGTGCTGGTGAAGAGCGAGGCCGAGAACAGCATGTTGTTGAGGGCGACGGCCCGGCGCCAGCCTTCCCGCTTGTCCTCGCCGGCCGTCAGGAGCGTCTCGGCCCCCGTGTTGGCCACCAGGATGCGGCCGTCCGCGTCAGTCAGCAGGATGGGATCGGTGACGGCGTTGACGATCGAGAACAGCCAGCTCCGCTCGCGCTTGTGGCGCCGCTCGTCCACCTGGATCCGGCGGTACCAGAGCGCCGCCAGCCGCACGCCGAGCATCTCGGTCGCCCACAGGAAGTCGTCGGAAACCGGCCCGTCGTCCAGGCCGGTGGCGAGCAGCAGCCCGATCTCCTCCTGGCGGCCGCCGAGGCTGCCGAGAGGAATGGCGTGGAACGAGGTGTTGCCCAACGGGGTCTCGAAAGCCCGCAGCAGGGACTGGCCCGAGTCGTGGAAGGCCACCGGCTCGCCGCCGGACAGGGCGACCACGAGCGGATGGGCGCGGTCCGCCAGGTCCAGGCTGAAGCCGTCCACCCCGGCCGGGGAGACGCCCAGGCCGCTCAAGCCGGTGAGCCGTCCGCTCTCGTGATCGACGACCACGCACAGGCCGCGCTCGAGGCCGGCATGCCGCTCCAGCCAGCGCAGGGTGAGGACCGCGCAGGGCCTGGCCTCCTGCTCCGCGAGCAGGGCGTCGACGAGCGCCAACTTCGCTTTGGAGCCCATACCCCCTCGCGGGCGGGAAACCACGTCGAGGTGCGCGACACTAGCCACGGATCAGACCTTCGGCGACGAGCGGCTCCTGCGGGCCGGCAACTCTTCGCGAGCGATCGAGGCGGCGAGTTGGGCGCGCAGGGAAGCGTTTTCGGCCAGGAGATCGTCGGAGGTCCGGCTCTCGAGCGCCGACGGCCGCGAGACCGAGGGGACCTGCGAGACTGCTTCCGAGTACTTGATGTAGGTGTCGATGGAGGCCACGACGATCCGGGCCTCGACGGTGAGCAGGTCGATGCCCACCAGCGAGACCCGGACCCAGGCGTCGATGACGATGCCTTTGTCCAGAACGCGGTCCAGGACGTCGATGAGACTGGTGCCACCGGAAGCTCGTTCAACCGGCATTTCAATACTCCCTTAGGGTTTCTGCTTTCCAGGCCGCGGGGCCCTGCTCCGCGCTGGACGCTCCTGTTGCACAGCCAGGGCCGCGACTCGTTCTTCCAGCGCCCGGACCTGCTCTTTCAACGCTTCGTTCTCGCTCGACATCCGCCGGGCGGCCATGGAGAGGTTGGGATCCTGGCGCCACCAGTCCAGGCCGATCTGCTCCGCCTTGTCGATGGAGCAGACGAGCAGGCGGATCCGAATGGTGATGAGCTCGACCTCCGCCAGGGACACCCGGATGTCTCCGGCGATGACGAGTCCCTTGTCCAGGACGCGGTCCAGGACGTCAACCAGGCCGCTCGAGCGGCGGTAGGTCGGTTCGATCGAAGAAGTCATTCTATTGAGGACGTTGAGTCTTTGATTTCAGGGTGCTGATCGTAGCCGACAACGGCCCTAGATTCAATGCAAGGCGGCTGCCGGTGCAGCTCGGGCGGCTGCCAGGGTGGCTGCTAGGATAGGGGCCATGAAAACCCTGGAGCTTCGGACGAGGCGTAGCGCCGCGATTCCCCTCTCGATCCTGTTGCTGGCAGTGCTGGCGACGGCTGGGCCGATCCGCGCCGAGGAACGGCAGGACGCCCAGACGGGCGCCGCCGAGGTGGCCGCGGCGCGGGCCATCTTCGAGAAAAATCTACAAGCCATCCGGGACAAGGACCGCGATGCTTACCTCGCCTGCTATCTCCAGTCCCCGGGGCTGGCCCGCACCGGCCCGGAGGGGTTCCAGCTCGGCTACGAGGGGCTGGCGGCCACCGCCGGCCAGGGTTGGCCCGACCACATCGCGGCCGACGACCTCCACCTGACGCCGGTGCGCCCCGGGCTGGTCTACGGCACCTACCGCTACCGGGTCCGCTATGGCGGCCGCGAGGACTCGGGGATCTCCGAGCGCCTGTTCGTCCAGACGCCGCAGGGCTGGAAGATCGCCGTCAGCACGGCCTTCTCCGCCGTTCCCGGCGTGCCGCCGCCGCCGCGGGCCCTGGTGGGAGCCACCCTGGTGGACGGCACCGGCGCTCCCCCGGTGCGCGACGCCGTCGTGCTCCTGCGCGACGGCAGGATCGAGTGCGCCGGGCCGCGCGCCGCCTGCCCGGTGCCCGCCGGCGTGGACACGACCGACCTCGCCGGCCTCTGGATCACCCCCGGGCTCGTGGACGCCCACGTCCATTTCTCCCAGACCGGCTGGGCCGACGGCCGTCCCGACTCGCTCGACGTGCGCGGGCGCCATCCCTACGAGCAGGTCGTCTCCGGGCTCGAGCGCCATCCCGAGCGCTTCGGCCGGTCGTACCTCTGCTCCGGGGTGACGGCGGTGTTCGACGTCGGCGGCTACGCCTGGACGCTCGGCCTGCCGGCCTGGGCCGAGCCCAACGCAGAGGTGCCGCGGATCGCCGCCGCCGGCCCCCTGCTCTCGACCGTCGACCACTGGCTCAACCTTCCCGCCGAGCGGCAGTTCATGGTGCTGAGCGACGCGGACGCCGCGAAGGCCGGCGTCGGCTATCTCGCCGAGCGCGGCGCCGCGGCGGTCAAGGTCTGGTACATCGTCTCGCCGGAGCAGACGGTGGAGAAGTCCGCTCCCGCCGTGCGGGCCGCGGGCGAGGCGGCGCGCGCCCGCAAGCTCCCCTTGATCGTGCATGCCACCGGCCTGGCGGAGGCCAAGGAGGCCTTGCGGGCGGGCGCCAGGCTGCTCGTCCACAGCGTCGGCGACAAGCCGGTGGACGACGAGTTCCTCGATCTCGCCCGCAAGAGCGGCACGATCTACTGCCCCACGCTCACCGTCCGCCGGGGGTACCTGCGGATGTTCGACGGCGCCGCCGGGCGCAAGGCTCCGGCGATCGACGATCCCAACGGCTGCGTGGACCCGGAGACCCGCGCCAGGGTCGCCGAAACGGCCCAGGCGGCTTCGCTGGACGCCGATTTCAAGCTGGGAGCCGAGCAGATCAAGGGAATGGAGGCGCGGATCGCCGAGGGCGAGCGCGTCGCCGCCGCCAACCTGAAGCGTGTGGCCGAGGCGGGCATCCCCATCGCCATGGGCACCGACGCCGGCAATCCGTTGACTCTCCACGGCCCCGCCGTCTACGCCGAGATGGAGGCGATGCAGGCCGCCGGCCTGACGCCCATGCAGGTGCTGGTCGCCGCCACCCGCGTCGCCGCCACGGCGATGGGGCGCGAGAAGGACTTCGGCACCGTCGAGAAGGACAAGCAGGCCGACCTGCTGATCGTCGCCGGCGATCCCACGGCCGCCACCGCCAACCTCCGCAAGGTGCGCTGGGTCGTGCGGGGCGGCGTGATGCGCTCGATCGAGGAGCTCCACGCGCTGGCCACGACGGTGGCGGCGCCGTGATCTGATCGCACCAGGGGGGAACAAGACGCCTTCCACCCGCGTTTCTCATCGTAAGGAGTTGTGATGAAAGACGCACCCGTCACCGGCGATACCGTTCCCACGAAATACTGGCACGCTCTCGACAACGGGCGCATCCAGTGCGATCTCTGCCCGCGTTTCTGCAAGCTGCTCGAAGGGCAGCGGGGGCTCTGCTTCGTGCGGGCCCGCCAGGACGACCAGATCGTGCTGACGACCTGGGGCCGGTCGAGCGGCTTCTGTGTCGATCCCATCGAGAAGAAGCCCCTGAACCACTTCCTGCCCGGCACGCCCGTGCTCTCGTTCGGCACGGCCGGCTGCAACCTGGCCTGCAAGTTCTGCCAGAACTGGGACATCAGCAAATCCCGCGAGATCGACACCCTGGCCGATCGGGCCACTCCGGAGGTCATCGCCCGGGCGGCCCAGCGGCTCGGCTGCGCGAGCGTCGCCTTCACCTACAACGATCCCGTGATCTTCCACGAGTACGCCATCGACGTGGCTCAGGCCTGCCACGAGTTGGGCATCCGCACGGTGGCGGTGACGGCCGGGGAGATCTGCCCCGAGCCCCGCGCGGAATTCTTCCGCCATATGGACGCGGCCAACGTCGACCTCAAGGGGTTCACCGAGGACTTCTACCGGAAGATCTGCGGCGGCGACTTCGGGACGGTGCTCGACACGCTGACCTATCTCAAGCACGAGACGGACGTCTGGTTCGAGATCACGACCCTGCTCATCCCGGGCGAGAACGACTCGGACGCAGAGCTGGACCGCATGACCCGCTGGATCGCCGGGACGCTGGGGCCGGACGTGCCGATCCATTTCACGGCCTTCCATCCCGACTACAAGATGATGGACAAGCCGGCCACGCCCGCCTCGACCCTGGCGCGGGCGCGCCGCATCGCCCTCGCCAACGGCCTGCGCTATGCCTATACCGGCAATGTCCACGATGAAGAGGGGGGCAGCACCTTCTGCCACGGCTGCGGCGAGCGCCTGATCGGCCGCGACTGGTTCGTGCTGACGGACTGGAACGTCACCCCGGAAGGGGCCTGCGCCTCCTGCGGCACCCCCTGTGCCGGCCGGTTCCAGGCCGCCCCCGGCACCTGGGGAGCGCGGCGGATGCCGGTGCGGCTGGGTGACTTCAGGGTGCCGAAGGTGGAGACGACGACGGCTTCGGGGCTGCGGATCCTATAATTCACAAATAATCCCCAGCCCCGGCAGCCTTACGGGCAGCCTCTACGGGAAAATCCCGAGATCCTGGTAGCACAACGCGATCTTGTCGATCGCGTCGATGAAGGCGGCCGTGCGGAGGTCGATCTTGTGCTTGTTGCGGATCCCGCGCAGGCGATGGTAGGCCGTCACCATGGTGTCCTCGAGGCCGGAGTTCACCAGATCCTCCTCCTCCGCTCCCTGCGAGGCGTCGGACAGCTCCTGCTCGGTGAACGCGCGGTCGGTGTTGCGCTCGACGGTCTTCAGGATGCGCCGGAAGGCCTGCTCCTCGAAGCGCTTCTCCAGGCGGCCGAAGCGGACGTGCGAGAGGTTCTTCAGCCACTCGAAGTAGGACACCAGCACGCCGCCGGCGTTGGCGTAGTGGTCGGGGATGATGAGCACTCCCCTCTGGTCCAGCATCTCGCTCGCCGCGCTGTTGACGGGGCCGTTCGCCCCTTCGACGATCATCTTCGCCTTGATGCGCGGCGCGTTCTCGTCCGTGATCTGGTTCTCGAGGGCCGCCGGCACCAGGATGTCGCACTCCTGCTCCAGCCCCAGGGCGCGGTTGGCCAGGTTGGTGGCGCCGGGGAAATCGAGCAGCGACTTGGTCTCCAGCCGGTGGGCCCAGAGCTGCTGGAAGTCCAGCCCGTCGGGGTTGTAGATCGCCCCCTCGTACTCCACCACGCCGACCAGGATGGCCCCCTGCTCGACCAGGAACTTGGCCGCGTTGTGGCCGACGTTGCCGAGCCCCTGCACGATGATCCGCTTGCCCGCCAGCCCCTGCGTCAGGCCGATCGCCTTCATGTCCTCCTCGACGTTGCACGCCTCGCAGGTGACGATCGCCACGCCGCGGCCGGTCGCCTCGGCCCGGCCGCGGATGCCGCCCTGGGCGATCGGCTTGCCGGTGACGCAGGCGGCGCCGTCGAGCTTGTCGGGCGCCAGGGCCGTGAAGGTGTCCACGATCCAGGCCATCTCCCGCGCGCCGGTGCCGAAGTCCGGGGCCGGCACGTCGATGCCGGCGCCGATGAAGTTCTTCTTCACCAGCTCGAAGGTGTACCGCCGGGTGATCCGCTCCAGCTCGTCCTTGCTGTAGGCCTTGCCGTCGATCCGGATGCCGCCCTTGGCGCCGCCGAACGGGACGTCCACCACGGCGCACTTGTAGGTCATGAGGGCGGCGAGAGCCATCACCTCGTCCTCGTTGACGTCGAGGCTGTAGCGGATGCCGCCCTTGGTGGGCAGCTTGTGATGGCTGTGCTCCGCGCGCCAGGCGTGGATCACCTCGATCGAGCCGTCATCCTTCTCCAGGGGGAAGGTAAAGTGGTAGATGCTGTTGCACGCCTTGATGATGTCGAGGAGCCCCTGCGGATGGGAGGTAAAAGCGGCGGCCCGGTCGAAATTCCGGTTCACCTGCGCGAAAAAGCTGACGTTTTGGTTCGCCATGGAGATATTTTCCTTGCGATTGGTCGCCGAAATCGAACCCGCGAGAGGCTCCGGGCGACGGGGAGTGATAGCATTCTTATCCGGCCGCCGCAACCCCCGGCCCCGTCGATTGTCTTGATTTCGAACCTGATCCCGAACCGGCGATTCCTCTGACTTTCCATCCATCCTCCGTGCTGATCGCGCTCGGAATCGCCGCCGCCGTCTTCCTCGGGCTGCTGCTCTTGCGGCAGCTCGTGGTCAGCCGCCTGGGCCGCCTCGCCGAGCGGACGTCGACGGGGGTGGACGACTTCGTCGTCGGGTTGGCGCGGCGCTCGCGGCCCGTGCTGCTCGCCGTCGTCTCGCTCTACCTGGGCAGCCTCTACCTCGATCTGCCCGAGGGACAGGCCCGGACGGCCGAGGCGGTGGCGGCCGTCGCCCTCTATTTCCAGCTCGCCCTCTGGGCCTCGGTGGCCATCGACTTCTGGCTGGCCCGGCAGCGCCGCCGCCTGGAGCACGACGCCACCTCGGTCGCGCTCGGCGGGGTGCTGCGGTTCGTCTCGAAGCTCATCCTCTGGTCGGTCCTGCTGCTGATGGCGCTCGACAACCTGGGGGTGGACGTCACCGCCCTGATCGCCGGCCTGGGGGTCGGCGGCATCGCCGTGGCGCTCGCCCTGCAGAATGTCCTGGGCGACCTGCTGGCCTCGCTCTCCATCGTGCTCGACAAGCCGTTCGAGATCGGCCACGCGATCACGGTGGACGACGTGACGGGCACGGTCGAGAACATCGGCCTCAAGACCACCCGGCTGCGCTCCGTGGGCGGCGAGCAGATCGTCCTCGCCAACGGCGAGCTGCTCAAGAGCCGCATCCGCAACTGGGCGCGCCTGGCCGAGCGCCGGGTCGTGCTCGCCTTCTCCGTGCCGTACGACACCCCGGCGGACGCGGTCGAGCGCATTCCGGGCATCGTGCGCGGGCTCGTCGAGAGGCAGGACCTCGTCCGCTTCGACCGCGCCCATTTCAAGGGCTTCGGCCCCTCTTCTCTCGACTTCGAGGCCGTCTACTGGATCCTGTCGCCGGACTACGTCGCCTTCATGGACCGTCAGCAGGCGGTCAACCTCGGTCTGCTGCGGGCCTTCGAGAGCGAGGGGATCAGCTTCGCCTTCCCTCGGCCGACCGTGGTGCTGGAGCGGGAGCGCGAAGGCCCGCCTAAAACTTCCGGTTGAGCTTTTCGTAAAGCCTCTTCGGGAGAGACTTTGTCTTGAAAAGGAGATTCCGTGCGTAATTCTTTGCGTCAACTGATTTGGCTGGCGGCCCTCCCGCTGCTCCTGCCGGCGATGGCCTCTTCGCAGGCACCGCAGGCGCAGGCGGAAACCCGCCTCCTGCGCTATCCCGACATCTACAAGGACACGATCGCGTTCGTCTACGCGGGCGACCTCTGGCTGGCCGACGCCAAGGGCGGATCGGCCCGTCGCCTGACCTCGGACCCGGGGCAGGAGCTGTTCCCCAAGTTCTCGCCGGACGGCCGCTGGATCGCCTTCACGGGCCAGTACTCCGGCAGCCGCCAGGTGGCCGTGATCGGCGTCGACGGCGGCACGCCCCGCCAGCTCACCTTCCACAACGACATCGGCGACCTGCCGCCCCGCGGCGGCGCGGACAACCAGGTTCTCGACTGGACGCCGGACGGCAAACAGATCCTCTTCCTCGCCCACCGGGTGCCCTGGAGCAACCGCATCGCCCGGCCCTACCTGGTGCCGGCGGCCGGCGGCATGGAGAAGCCGCTGCCGCTTCGGGAGAGCTCGATCGGCAGCCTGTCGCCCGACGGCAACCGCTTCGCCTTCGCGCCGGTGATGAACGAGTACCGCACCTGGAAGCGCTACTACGGCGGCCGGGCCTCGGACATCTGGATCTACAATCTCAACAGCAAGTCGGCGGAGCAGATCACCAACACCCCCTCCATCGACCAGCAGCCGGTCTGGGTGGGCGACACGATCTATTTCGCCTCCAACCGCGACCGCACCATCAACCTCTTCGCCTACGACGCGGCCACCAAGGGCACCCGCAAGGTGACGAACCACGACGTCTTCGACGTGCTCTGGCCGAGCGGCGACGGCCGCCGCATCGTCTACGAGAACGGCGGCTGGCTCTACGTCTTCGACCCGGCGAGCGGCAAGTCGGACAAGGTGTCCATCCGGGTGGAGAGCGATCTGCCCCACACGCTGCCCTATTTCAAGAACGTCACCGAGGACGTGGACGCCATGTCCATCTCGCCCACGGGCAAGCGGGCCTTGCTGACGGCCCGCGGCGACGTCTTCACCGTGCCCGCCGAGAAGGGCGAGATCCGCAACCTCACCCTGTCGCCCGGCGTGCGGGAGTCGGCGGCCACCTGGTCGCCCGATGGCCGCTGGGTCGCCTATCTCTCCGACCGCACGGGCGAGTACGAGGTCTGGGTGCGCCCGGGCGACGGCTCGGGCCAGGAGCGGCGGGTCACGAAGGACGGCAAGATCTGGCGCTTCCAGCCCATCTGGTCGCCCGACTCGAAGAAGCTCGCCTTCAGCGACAAGAACCGCAAGCTCCAGTGGGTGGACGTGGCCTCCGGCAAGGTCACCGAGGCCGACCAGTCCAAGCAGGGCGACATCCAGGACTACAAATGGTCGCCCGACAGCCGCTGGCTCGCCTACACCAAGGCTGGCGACACGCAGTTCCCCTCGATCTGGCTCTACTCCCTCGACGGGGGCAAGGCCCGGCAGCTCACCAGCGATCTCACCATCGAGGCCGAGCCCACGTGGTCTCCCGACGGGCGCTACCTCTACTTCCTGTCCAACCGCGACTTCAACCTGACCTTCAGCGGCTTCGAGTTCGACTACGTCTACACCAACCCCACCCGGGTCTACGTGGGCGTGCTCGCCAAGGAGGGCCCGGCCCTCTTCCTGCCCGAGAGCGACGAGGAGGAGATGGGCAAGGAGGCGCCGCCCACGGTCCGTATCGCCGATGCCGTCCAGGATGACGGGCAGGGCGACAAGAAGGCGGCCAAACAGGCCGGTCCCGACGACGTCGCCAACGAGGCCAAGGGGGATTCCGCCAAGAAGTCGCCCGTGCGGGTGAAGGTGGACTTCGACGGCTTCGAGCAGCGGGTGCGGGCCATCCCCGGACCCTCCGGCAACTACCAGAACCTCGCCGCCAGCGCCGACGCCGTCTTCTATCGGTTCTCCGCCGGCGACGGCCCCCTGGCCCTCAAGATGTACGACCTCAAGAAGCGCGAGGAAGGGACGGTCCTGGACCGGGTGGGGGGATACGACCTGTCCGCGGACGGCAAGAAGATCCTCTATCGCCAGGGCCAGGAGAGCTACGGAGTCGTCGCCGCCCAGCCCGGTCAGAAGCCGGGGGACGGCAAGCTCGACCTCGCCAACCTCCAGATGAAGATCGAGCCCCGCGCCGAGTGGAACCAGATGTACACCGACGCCTGGCGTTCGTTCCGCGACTGGTTCTACGACCCGTCGATCCATGGGCTCAACTGGAACGCCATGCGCGCCCGCTACGCCGAGATGATGCCCTTCGTCGCCACCCGCTCGGACCTCGACTTCCTCCTGGGCGAGCTTGGCGGCGAGGTCTCCGCCGGCCATGTCTACGTGGAGTCGGGCAACGAGCCCGGACCGGACCGGGTCGACGGCGGCCTGCTGGGAGCGGAGATCGAAGCGGACCCCTCGGGCTACTTCCGCGTCGCCCACATCTTCCCGGGCGAGAACTGGCAGGCGGACTTCCGCTCGCCGCTGACCGAGCCGGGAGTCCACGTCGAGGAGGGCGAGTACATCCTGGCGGTCGACGGGCAGCCGACCAACAAGGTGGACAATTTCTACCGTCTCATGGAGAACAAGGCCGACCGTGTGGTCACGCTGCTGGTCAACGGCAAGCCGTCCCTCCAGGGAGCCCGCGAGGAGCGGGTGCGGCCCGTCGCCAGCGAGCAGAACCTGCGCTACCTGGACTGGGTGCTGGCGACCCGCGAGAAGGTCGAGAAGGCCTCGGGCGGCCGCATCGGCTACATCCACCTGCCGAACACGGCCGTCGAGGGCAACCGGGAGCTGTTCAAGTATTTCTACCCGATGGCCCACAAGGACGCTCTGATCCTCGACGACCGCTACAACGGCGGCGGTTTCATCCCCGACCGCATGATCGCCCTGCTCAGCCGTCCGCGGCTCAGCTACTGGGTGACCCGCGACGGCCAGCCGGGCTCGACGCCGGCCTTCGTTCACACCGGCCCCAAGGTGGCCTTGACCAACGGCCAGGCGGGATCGGGCGGCGACGCCTTCCCGTTCTACTTCCGCGAGCTCGGGCTGGGACCGGTGATCGGCACCCGCACCTGGGGCGGCCTGATCGGCCTCTCCGGCAGCCCGAACCTGGTCGACGGCGGCAACCTGACCGTGCCGACTTTCCGCTTCATGACCACCGAAGGCAAATGGACGGTGGAGAACGAGGGCGTGGCGCCCGACATCGAGGTCGTCGACCGTCCCGACGCCCTCGCCAAGGGGCAGGACCCGACGCTCGAAAAGGGCATCGAGGTCCTCATGGAGGCGCTCAAGAAGAGCCCGCCCAAGAAGGTGACCGTCCCGGCGATCCCCACCGGAGGAAATCCGCGGTAGGCGGCGCCAGTATAGAATAGGGCGGCTCTATGGCTGGGCCGCCCTAAGCCGCCTCTCGGATTGCTTGGAAGATGCGCCGGGCCAAAAATGAGCTAGAATCTCCTTATAATGAGCACAGAAGCAACTCCGTATGAAGCCTTACTCAGCCCCAGTCGTCTTAGGGAGAGTTCGTTCGGAGATCGAGATCTAGAAACGGAGATGCTTAGCGATAAGGCAAGAATTGTGACCTCAGCGGCATTTCGGCGGCTCCAGACAAAGGCACAAGTCTTCTCTTTGGAGAAAAATGCTTCAGTTAGAACGCGTCTTACCCATACGCTTGAAGTCGCCCTTTTCGGTGAGCTCATCGCAGGTAAGGCGTTTTCCCTATGCACTAAAGACGGGCTGATTGACGAGAGATTCAGGGTCCCATTTATTAAGACCGTTGAGAACGCATGCCTTCTGCATGATGCGGGCAATCCACCATTTGGTCATCTCGGAGAGTTTGCCATCTGCGACTGGTTTTCCAAAAACGAGTCGAGGTTCAAATCCCGCTGGAGGGATTTTATGGATCAAGCCGAGGTCGATGCTCATTATGCGGCGTTCAAGCACTTCGACGGAAATCCACAAGGGTTTAGGATAGTCACCCGCCTTCAGTGGTTAAATGATGAATTTGGCTTAAATTTGACATGTACTCTTTTGGCTGCGATCGTTAAGTATCTCTCGGTATTTCCGGATAAAAGAAACCAGCTAAAAAGAAAAGTCGGATTTTTTGAAACAGAACAAGAGATTGTTCGGCGAGTCTGGGGTTCTCTTGGACTGCGAATCGATTCCGATGGTCCGGCTCAGCGGCATCCTTTAACTTTTTTGATGGAAGCTGCGGATGATATTGCTTACTGCGTGAGCGATATTGAAGATGCAATTGAGAAGCGTGTTGTTGCTGAAGAGGCCTTCTTGGAGCAGATTCAAGGTGATGTTTGCAAGTTTATTCCCAAGTCTGGGGTGCTTTCCTCCAAAAATGCTCGTTTTCTAGGTTTTCGTATTAATCTTACTCGTTATCTCGTGGATTGCGCAGCTGAGGCATACTTGGCTTGGCACGAATCTATCCTAGGCGGATCCTTTACGAGTGCTCTCTTGGATCTCGATCCGCTGGCCAAAGAAGCGCTGAGGCAGCTCAAACATTTCGCTAAGGCTTACATATTCTCTTCCAGAGAAGCTGTTGAGATTGAGCTTAGCGGTTTTCGTATTGTGCAATCGTTGCTTCAAGGTTTTCGCAGCCTCTTCCTGCTTCCTCCTGATGAATTTAAGAGATTGCTTGACGGTGGGCACGCGCATGGTGAGAAAGCTCTGGAAAAAAGACTCCTAACCCTTCTTCCTAACAAACATCTGCTTGCTTATGATGATCAGGTTCAGAAGCATCCTGGGGTAGAGCCCGCACTCCGTGCCCATTTGCTTGTCGATTACGTCTCAGGGATGACGGATAGTCACGCTGTAAAGATCTTTAATATGCTGGCCGGATCTTCTGCGGGGGTGTCTCTATGAATTTCGAATTGCCTCGCCATCCGTTGAGCTTTGTGATAGACCTATGTCGGAAATTCTCGGAAATTCGCAAGTTGGAATTCGGAATTTATCGCTATGTGCCGCAAACAGTCAAGGATTTTCGAAGAATTGTTTATCTTCCCGCTTCGGGCTTAGAGGAGAGGTTCTTTTCATTGCGCGATTCTTTAGGGCCCCAAGAAGAGATCGCGTTTCATTCGAAGGTATACGTTGGGCGGCTATTTAGGGAGTGCGTCCTCCATGTCCCTATGATTGATTTTAAGGGAGATATGGGCGATCGGCAGATAGATCTTGGCTTAGGCCTGCTGAATGATTTTCGATGCTCAAGGGCGGCAATATTCTCGTCCGGGCGGTCTTACCATCTGTACGCCTTTGCCTTGTTGTCGGAAAAGGAATGGATTGGCTTTATGGGAAGGGCGTTGCTTTTGAATCCTCCCGATGGTCCGGACTTGGTCGATACTCGTTGGATAGGCCATCGCCTGCTGGCGGGTTATTCATCGCTGCGCTGGACGAAAAATACGGATTTCTATCTGCAATTACCTGAGCTTGTGCGAGATGCCTCCCTTGCAAGTGTGTCGTTAGAGAAAGTAACTGCTCGTTGGTCTGGAATCGGTCGAAATGTGTGGAGCCGATCGTCTCTCAAGGCAAATATAACGTCTCGATTTGCTCATGGCTTTCAGAGGTTCTTTCACTCTGCTCCGCCTCAATAGGGTGAGGAAGAACTCGCCCTGGCGGGCAGTGCGTCCATGAACCTCGTCGACGGCGGCAACCTGACGGTACCGACCTTCCGTTTCATGACCACCGAAGGCAAATGGACAGTGGAGAACGAGGGCGTGGCGCCGGACATCGAGGTCGTCGACCGTCCCGACGCCCTCGCCAAGGGGCAGGACCCGACGCTCGAAAAGGGCATCGAGGTCCTCATGGAAGCGCTCAAGAAGAGCCCGCCCAAGAAGGTGACCGTGCCGGCGATCCCCACCGACGGAAACCCGCGGTAAGCCTGGGCGTCATCCGAGTCGATCTGAAAGGGCGGGGCTTGTTCCCGCCCTTTCACTATCGTCTCGTGCCGCTCATTTGATGTTATCGACGTCCCTGTCGGACCCCGGATCGCGCGGCAGCGGCGTGTACGCTTCCAGCCCCGTCCACCTCACCCCTCCATGCCCGTTGCAACTGCTTTGGGCGTACTGCTGGCACGCGGTTCCTCCGGACTGAGTCTGAGTCGCGGAAACGGGGCCGCCGCCTTCAGTGCCGTCGACGCAACCGTAGACGCACCAGTAGGTCTCCGTGGTGGAAGTCTCCGTAGAAGCGGTCACGGCGTGAATGGGAACGGAGACCAGGCCCAGCCCGAGCAGTCCTGCGAAAAACAAATTCCTGCGGATCATCTCTCTCCTCCTTTTTTTCATCCCTTTTCTTCATCCGGTCATTACTCCCGGTCGGGTACCGCCGTCTAGGATGACTGCGGCTTTTCCAAGGGCCGCTCCGGGGGCGCAACGGGTTTCTCCCGGCGTTTCAGAGCGGCTTTCAGCCACAGGAAGCCTACGCCCAGGAACGGTACCAGGTAGATCAGAGCGCCTATGGGCCCGAGGGTGCCGTCCGGCGTGGCCTCGACCTCGGCCGCCAGCTCGCCGCCCCCTTCGGAGCCGTCGAGGAGGACGCGGACGCGCCACTTCTCCTCCTTGTCGAGCGGCGCCAAGGTGAGATAGCGCGCGCCGTCCGTCACTTTCTGGGGCTCGGCCTCGTAGATCACCTCTTGTAGACGCTTGGAGACGGGTTGGAGGCCGATCCGCACCCTCGTTTTCGTGGGCAGGCTCCGCCCCTCCGGGGATTCGAGAATGACGAAGAACGTCCCCGTCCCGACGTCGGGATCGGTCCAGACCGACGCGATGTAGGGGCCGACTCTCTGGTCGTCCAGGATCGGGAAAGGGGGACCCTGATGAGCCAGCGCCGGCAGGGCGCTCCAGAGAAGGACGGTGAGGAAAGCGAAGCGTCTCATCTCAGCCTCCCAGGAACGTCGCCCGCATCTCCATCGGCTGGGCAAGCAGCCACATCGCGGCGGTCCAGAGGAGCAGGCAGAGGCCCGCCCAGGGAAGGAAGGTTTGGAGGGCGCGCGCCGGATACTCACGCTCCGCGATCCGGTAGGAGACCAGCAGGGAGCCGAGCAGGCCCAAGCCGAGGAAGCCCAGCTCCAAGGGATTGACGAGCCCGGGGGCGAGGCCACTGAGGCTCCAGTCGGGTGTGCCGAGCCATGGCAGGCCGAGGTCCACCAGGGCATTCTGCGTCACGGGCACGAACGTCAACAAGCCGGTGAACAGATGGAAGCTGTAGTGCGCCAGCCAGACCCCGAAGCCGAGCGGGATGAGGGCGTAGGAAAAGCGCGTGATCAGCGGCAGGAGGGGCTCGTGCGTGCCGGCGGACCGGCGCGTCAGCCATGCGGCTAGGCCGAGCAGGAGCGCGGGCTCCACCACGAGGATCATCAGGAAGAGCACGCCGAGCACGGGAGCCTCCCGGGTCGTCCCCATCCAGCCGGCCAGCCAGGACTGGACGGCGTAGACGGGGCTCACCATGCCGAACGCGTTCAGCAGCGCGCCGAAGGTGAAGACGAGGCCCAGTGCCGCCAGATCCTTCCGCTTCGAAAAGAACCCGACGCCGGCCCGGCGCGGATCGGCCCACAGCTCGCTGCCCGGCAGCCGCGTCTCCAGGGCGATGTTCTCGTGGGGGCAGGCGTGGACGCAGTCGAGGCAGAACGTGCAGTCCATGTTGCCCTTCTTCTGCGGCTGGAAGAGGGCCAGCTCGCAGCCCCGCTGGATGACGATCGCGTCGTTCTCGGGATGGCGGGCGCCCGCGATGCAGTCGAGCGTCTCGCACCGGGCGCAGACGTCCGCGTCGCGCACCTTCACCTCCAGGGGCGAGAGCGTCGCGGCCACGAAGTTGAACTGGCCGATGGGGCATACCCACTTGCAGAACGACGCCTTGGTGAACAGGCCGTCGACGACGAGGGCGCCGGCGAAGTAGGTGAGGATCAGACAGGCCGTCCACCAGGGCGAGCTCCAGAGGTCGAACAGCTCGTAGGCGAAGAGCACCAGGACGAAGAGGCCGAGCGAGAGCCACTTGGTGCGCAGCCGGCTCGGCCAGTGGCGCACCGGCTTGAGGAAGCGACGGGCGATCTCGCGCGGCAGCATGAAGGGACACGCCATGCAGAACAGGTTGCCCGCCACGAGGAGCGCCAGCACGAGCAAGCCCCGGAAATGTACCCAGGTCAGGAGGGTCGCCAGGTTCTTGGGCGCCAGTTGGGGGCCGAGGAGGCCGTGGAGGATCATCACCACCGCCAGCGCGAACATCGGGATCTGCATCGCCGTCCGCGCGTGCCGCCAGCGCAGGAAGCGTCCCACCACGGGCCATCGGAGCAGATCCGTCTCGCTCACGGTTTCCTCAAGCGCTGGGCCGGACGCGGAACGATGCCTGGCGCTGGAAGGTGCGCCCGTCGCGCAGGCGGGCGTTGGCCACGAGGACCCAGTCGCCAGCCATGGTGAAGGTGAGTGGCGCCTCGTAGCGTCCCGGCGCCGCCTCGCGCGCCGTGCCGAAGACCGGCTTCATCCCCGGATGCGACATGTCGCCCTCGATCCGCACCTCGGCGCCGGAAAGGGGCCGGCCCGATTGGGTGTCGGTCAGAGTCAACGAGACGGTGACCGGGCCGGCCGCCGGCGGCGAGGGCGTCACGGTCCAATCGAGCGCGACCGTGGCCGCGGAATCGGCGGCCGGCGAGCAGCCGGCCGCCAGGCAGGCCAGCAGCAGGCCCGCCCGTTTCACGCCGTGACGACGCGTGGATGGACGGCGCAGGTGCACCGCATCTGGGCCGCTTCTTCCTTGGGCGGAAACATGTGGTAGTACATGGCCACCATCATAGGGATGAAGACGATCGTGTTGTAGATCAGGTGCAGCTCGACGCGCGGAATCCAGAGCTGGGCGATGCTCGTCGGCACGGGCGAGTTGAACAGGTTCCGCCCGACGATGGCCTGCGTCTGCAGCAGGGCGTGCTCGATGTGATGCCAGAACTGGATCGCGAGCGCCGCCGTCCACCACAGGCGCGACGTGCCGACGAACCCGGTGCGCAGCACCCAGAGGCCAATCAGCATCACGAGCGCGTAGCCGTAGTGCAGCACCTCCGACTTGACGAGCCAGGGATACCAGAGGCCCAGAACGCCGCGCGCTTGCGGCGCCGGCCACCCGAGGGCGTAGATCTGGAAGGCCTGGGTCAGGTGCTCGGCCCAGTGGGCCAGCACGATGACCATGAAGGTCTGGAGGGCCCGCTCGTGCAAGGGGCCGTTCAGGCGCTGCAGGAGCTTGGGGCTGTCCGTGCCATGGGTGACTCGCGATGCCGCGGTGGAGGTCGTCAGGTCCATACCGTGTCCTTTCTGCTCTAGAGGCTCGGCTCTCCAGGCGCGGGACAAGCGCCCCGCACCCCTCATGTATTCATAGGTGCCGAAATGCCGGAAGAGCGAGCCGTCCGCGGAGGACCAGTTGCCTGATCCGTTGCGGATCAGCGGTCGCCGGGGTGGTAGGCCCGTTCCAGGTTGGCCTTGATCTCGTCGAGCGTGAACCACGCGGGCCGGAGCTCGCCGCGGGCGTACAGGGGGCCCTGGTCGAAGTAATGGGGCGACTTGGGATCGCCGCTCTGCCCGAAGTAGACGATGGCGCGCGCCCGCACGGTCGGCCCGAACTCGACCACGCTCACGTAGGAATTGCCGAGCGCACCGTAGCCCCGCTTGGATCCGGGCGCGATCGTCGGCGCGCCGCCCCGGGGCGGATAGAAGTTGAAGACGATGCCGAGCCAGCCCGGGGCGCCGATCACCGGCAGGCTCGGGCGCTCGTCGCTGAACGGCTCGTTGCCGCTCCAGTGCGTCCGTTGCAGGCGGTTGTTCTCGCCCCAGGCCACCCGCCACGTGCCCCAGCCGCGCTCCAGGTCCTTCTTGACGTTCTCGAGGACGGCGACCCGGGGCCACGGCTCCGTGCCCGTGGCGAGGTCGCCCGTGGTGAAGCCCGAAATCAGCCGGAGCCGCCCGAACCAGTCGGCGTACAGCGTCATGGCGACGGAGTCGAGCCGGCTCACGCGGTCCCACTGCCGCAGCTCGGCGATCAGGGGGCTGAGCGCTTCGGCCCGGGCGGCGTCCACCTGGCGCAGCTTTTCCCACTCGGCCGTCAGCTCGGGGAGGCTCGTCTCGGCCGTCAGCACCCGCGTATCGACGGCCGCCCGCGCCCACTCCTCGAAGGTGAACTTCTCCTGGGCGGTCAGGATGCGCCGCGACACCTGGGCGCGCGGAGTGTCGGTCTCGGGGCCGATCATGTACTTGGGGAAGCCGGCCGGGTCGGGGTTCCCCGTCGAGGTCGTCGCGAACGGGGTGGAGTTGCAGTTCTGCACGAAGCCGCTGGCCGGGTTGGTGAGCTGCGGCAGCTCGTCGAACGGATGGTATCCCTGCCACTCCGTCTCCGGGTCGCTGCCGTCCACCGGCCGGCGCCAGTCGAACTTCGTGGACCGGCGCGGCACGGCGCTGTTGTAGGCGTAGAAGATGTTGCCGTCCCGGTCCGCATAGGTGACGTTCATGTAGGGCACGTTCAGATGGCGGAGCGCCGTCTTGAATTCCGGGAGAGAGCGGGCGCGGGTCATCTCGTAGACCTGGTCGAGCCAGCCGCCCTCCTCCATCTTCGCCAGGCGGACGGCGATCGGCTTGCCGTCCTTCTCCGAGAGGATGGGCCCGTGGTGCGTCTTGCGGAAGGTGAAGCGCCGCGTCTCCAGGCCGCTCGCCGTCTTGACGCGGATCTCCTCCGTCCACTGGACGGCGTTCCGGTGTCCCTCGCCATAGCGGTAGGCCAGCGGCTTGGCGGGATCGTCGAAGGTCTCGGCGTAGAGGTCCCCGATGTCGAGGTAGTTGTCGGTGTGGGTCCAGCCGAGCGCCTCGTTGTGGCCCATGTAGGGGAACGGCAGCCCATACCGGCTGACGCCGGAGAAGTTCCAGCCCTCGTCGCTGTGCAGGTGCCCCTCGTAGTACTGGGCCAGGCCGAAGAAGGAGATATGGGGATTGATGAGCAGCATGGGGTGGCCCGTGGCGCTCTTGGCCGGGGCCACGGCCCAGGCATTCGAGCCCTGGGGCCGCTCCGGCGGGTTCTCGACCACCGCGACGCGCAGGTCCTGGGGATTGAGCCCCGCGTAGCCGACGAACTCTCCCTGGTAATACTTGAAGCGCAGCAGCGCCAGCGTGTACCACGGCTCGAAGCGCTGGAGGAGCCGCGGCTTCACCTCGGGATGCCGGGCCAGGTAGAGGTTCAGCCCCGCGGCGTAGGCGTCGTACAGCGCGCGCATCCGTCCCGTGGACCGCTCGTACTCTTCCCGCGAGAGCCGGGGGATCTCCAGGGCGCGGTCGAGCTGGTCGTCCTTCAGGGCCGCCTCGCCATGGACCTCCGCCGCCCGGCCGAGGGCCCGGATGAAGTTGTCCTCGAGGTGCTCGAAGTTGTCCTCGGCCTGCGCGTAGCCGAATCCGAGGACGACGCTGGCGTCCGTGGGGCCATAGATATGCGGCACGCCATAGGTGTCGCGGTAGATCGTCACGGATCGCTCCATGGACGCCTCCTGGGGTTGGTCCACGGCCGGCCTGCCCGAGCCCGGGGCGGTGGTGAGCACGGCGAGGATGATCGCGGCGGAGAGGGGCTGGAGCCTGAGCGGAGCGTACATGGGCGGTGAGCCTATCGCGGGTTGGGGGCTGAGGAAACCGTGGGGAATTCTTCGTTCTTCTTCTTGGCGCCGCGAAAGACCGCGCCATCTACAACGAAAGGGAGATCACCTCAATGTATACCGCCAGCATTAAAACCGTGGGCGAAAGCATGGCGCGGAGCACGACCGACATCCGCAACTTCAAGCTCTTCATGGACGAGCCCCCGGAATTGGGCGGGCGTGACGGCGCGCCCAGCCCGCTGGAGCTCATCCTCGCCGCGCATGGCGGCTGCCTGAGCTATATGACGTTCTTCATCGGCAAGGAGATGGGGATCGACGTCAAGGGCACCGAGATCGAGGTGGAGGCCTCGCTCGATCCGGGCAAGTTCGCCGGCACGAACCGGCAGGTGCGCGCCGGCTACCAGGCCGTCAACGTGAAGATCACGGTCCACGCGGACGCTTCGCCTCGGCAGATCGAGAAGCTGAAGCAGGAGGTCGAGACCCGCTGCCCGGTCAGCGACAACATCGGCAACGCGACACCCGTCCATATCTCAATGGTGGCGGCTCACGGCGTGCCGGCCCTGGAATTGGTATCCCGGTGACCCAAAGTCGGAGCCGGCGCGACCCCGGTCGCGACGGCTCCGACTAGCGCTTGTTCCGCGATCCCCCCTCTTCCGTCCCCAGGATCCAGGCCACGATCTTGCCGGGTTGGATCTCGTCCACCTTGTGCCAGAAGCGGCGGTTGCGTAAGTAGCGGCTGGAGCTGTCGCCGTCGGGGAGAGCCGCGACCTCGTCGTGGATCCGCTGGAAGCGCTCGATCCAGCGGGCGCAGTTGGCGAGGCGGAGGTCTACCCAGCCGTCCCGCACCCATTCCTCCAGCTTCTCGGGCGTCACGGTCTCGCCGGCGGCATCGTTGGGCACCAGCACCTTCACTCCCCGCAGGATCTCCCCCGAGTCGAGGAGGATGGGCACGCCCACGGAGACGACCCGGTTGGCTTCCTCGGGGTCTTCGCGGACGAGACGGTCCAAGGCGTCCCGCACCTGTTCGGGGGTGGAGCGCCGCGCGGCGTCCATGTTCGGGAAGGCCTGGCGCAGCAGGTGGGCCTCGAAGAGAAGCTTGGAGTTGCGCGGCGGGCCCAGCATCTCGAAGGCCACGCTGCGGACGCCGTGCTCCTTCTCCATGTCGTTGAGCCGCTCGAGCGCCCAGTGCCGCAGGATGCCCGCCCGGTAGGTGGGGCCGAGCACGGCGGCGTCCAAGGCGTTGACGATGTCGTAGCCGGAGCCGCGGCCCTCGATCTCGAACACCAGGTAGCGGGCGATCTCCTCGGGAGTGACGAACTCCATCTGCTCGTGGCTGGTGACGGTCGCGAACTCCTCGAGGCTGAAGACGCCGTTCTCGCCGGTGTCGATGAAGACGTTCTGATAGGGCTCGTCGCGCACCCGGGCGGCGGCCGGATCCTCGGTGGAGAAGGTGCCGCCCAGGGGGATCGGCCGGGCGTCCATCATCTGGAGGGGCTTGCCGCCGCGGTAGATGGGGCCGTAGCCCATCTTCTTCCAGGCGATGGCCGCCGCCGGCTTGATCTCCTTGGTGATCGGCGCGCCGGGAGTGCGGGCCATCAGGAACAGGAGCATGGACTGGGCGCCGGCGAGGGCGCTCTTCGAGAGGAGGACCCGGCTGGGGCGCTCCTCGGAGTGGGTGTAGGGAATGTTGAGGCCCATGCCGCCCGTGCCGGTGGTGCCCACCTTGACGTAGGCGTGAGTGCCGGCGTCGATCATGCCCCGGTACATGATCTGGATGTGGCGGATCAGCCGCGGCATGTAGAGCGAGTCGAGGAGCTGCTCGGCCGCCTCGGCGTCGATGCCGTCCGCTTCGAGCTGCTGCAGCACTACCTCGGCGGAGCGGAAGATGTCGCCGTAGGCGATGCCCGTCGAGGTGTTGACGCAGTCGATGACGACGTCGGGCCGGGACTCGGTGAGGAGCCCGTAGAGCACGAAGTTGCCGATCGCCTCGGCGTCCAGGCGGCCCAGCTCGGCCCGGATGCGGTCGCGCTTGGACCCGCCCTGGACCAGGCCGAAGATGTTGCCCGCCGACGTCGAGAGCACCGTCGAGCCCACCTCCGGCCGCAGCTCCTCGGCCGCCTTTTCCGATTCCTCGATGCGAAGGCTGTGGATCTGGATCTCTCGTGGCTTGCGGATGAGCAGCTCCCGGCACACGGCCATGCCGACCAGGCCGTACCCTCCGAGCACAAGGATCTTCCTATTCTCTAAATTCAAGACTTCTCTCCTTCGATGAGGGGAATTGGCTGGCCGGACGCTTTGGAGACGTTTGGCGAGGGCGATTCTATCCGAACCTGGAATGTCCAGGCCTCTCCGCCACCTCTTGGGACGAAGCGGACGCCATCATGGTAGAGTCGCTGCAATCATTGCAGTATCTCAATTGAAGGAGCCGGTATGAGATCGGAAGCGCGTAGCGTATGGATGCGGAGGGGCGTTTTCTGCGCCGTGGCCTTGTCCGCGGGGCTGATCCTGGGGGACCGCCTGACGGCCGCCGAGATTGAGATCTACCGGGCTCGATACGAGCAGGACGGAAAACCGGTCACGTTCGTCAAGCGTTACGACCCTGCGACCGGGAAGATCACGGCGGGCCTCCTCACCGCCGAGGGCGGGCTGGTGCCGGAGCCCGAGGCGCCGCGCTCCAGGGCCAAGCTGTCGCCGGAGCTGGAGAGCCGCCTCAAGGCCGTGCCCCAGAACGAAGCCGTGGCCGTGGTGATCTACCTGGACTTCCCGCCACCGGCTCATCCCAAGCTGCCCGACTTCACCGCTTTCGACCGGAAGCAGTTCCTGGAGGAAGAAACCAGGATCCTTGCCGAGTACCAGCAACGGAAGCAGACGCTGATCGCGCGCCTGGAGCTCGCCCCGACCGAGCGGGGAACCGATCTCTACGGTACGCCGATCGTTTTCGCCCGGGCTCTTCCGGCGAGGATTCGCGCCCTCGCGGAATCGCCGGCCGTGCGGGGCATCGCCGAGCGGGAGACGCTCCGTCCGAGCCCGCAGGCCCCGCGGCATCCCGATTCGCGGGTCGACGGGGCTCTCGCCGACACCCGGATGCGGGATCTCCAGGCCATGGGCATCATCGGCGGCTCCACGGGCAAGCTCGCCATCTGGGAGTGGGGCCGTTGTATCGACGCCGTGGTTACCACCTGGCAGGCGGACCCCGCCGGCGGAGCCTGTGCCCTTCACGCCAACGAGGTGGCCCGCGTGGCGGCTTCCTTCGACCTGTGGTCGGATGTCGGGGACGCCACCTACGATCTCATCAGCGAAGAGGACGCGCTCGACCGAGCGATCCGGGATCTCCGCCCTTTCGTGACGATCAACAAGAGCGAGGCGCTGGATTATCAGGATCCGGAACGCAATAAGTTTCTCAACAGCGACGACCAGTGGATCGATGCGACCCTTGAGGGCCGATGGAGCGCACAGATGACCGTGGCCGCCGGCAACGACGGAGGTCCGACCGGCTACGTCCTTCATCATTCGTTCAATACGATCAACGTCGCGATGGAAGCCGGCTCATCCTGGAAGAATCCCCGCTCGCCTCACGGCGACCGGGAGCTGCCACAGATCTCGGCTCGCTCGACGCCCGCTGGCGGCGGCAGCAGCACGGCGGCTCCTGCCGTGGCGGGTACGCTGACCGTCCTCCAGGAGGTCCACGGCGCGATGATCGTCCCGCCTCTCGCCCGGGCGGTGCTCTTCGCGGGGGCCTGGCGCCAGCTCGACCCGGGGGCCTCGTGGTTCGGGGACGTTTCGAGCGGGGTCGATCGCAAGAAGGGTGTCGGCCTGCTGGACGCCTACGAGTCCTACGACATTCTCCGTTTCGCCGGCAACCAGAAGCCCGGCAAACCGGCTGCCGGGAAGGGGGCCTGGTGGGGCGTAGCCCATGACTCCGGGACAGGCGCTCCGTTCTCGCGGGACTTCGACATCTTCCTGCCGGGGACCGGAACCACGGCCTTTCGAGCCGCTCTCGCCTGGGACAACGGAACGACCGGTACCCGCGGCTGGGGAGACTGGGATCTCTTCGATCTCGACATCCTTGTGCTCGACGACACGGGAACCATCGTCGGCCGCTCCGCGACCCTCGACAACAACTACGAGCTGGCCGAAGCGCGCCTCCCGCTCGGAAAGGCCTACAAGCTGCGCGTCCTGTGCAGGCAGCCGCCCGCGGACAGGGGCGTCATCTTCGGCCTGGCCTGGAGCTCGCGCAGCACCAACTGAAGGCACTCTGGGTATAAACTCGGCGGGTTTTCGATGCCGCGCCGCGCCCCCGGACCTCCCGGAGGTCATGGGGGCGCCGCCATCGCTGCTTTCGAGCCCGGAGGAATTGATGCCTTCTCGCCTTAGAACGGCTTGCCTTGCGCCGGCCGCGGTCGCTCTCGCCCTGGCGGCGCTCCCCGCCGGAGCCCAGAAGGCGGCCGGCGGCTCGCCCGCGCTCGACGCCCGCATCGACCAGGAGTCCCAGCGGGTCGCCGCCCAGCTCGTCGAGCTGCGCCACCGTATCCATCAGGACCCCGAGCTGTCCAACCGGGAGACGCGGACGGCCGAGCTGGTGGCCGCCCACCTGCGCTCGCTGGGGCTCGAGCCGCGCACCGGCGTGGCCAAGACCGGCGTGACCGCCCTCCTCAAGGGGGGCAAGCCGGGGCCGCTCATCGCCGTGCGGGCCGACATGGACGCGCTGCCGGTCATCGAGCAGACGGACCTGCCGTTCAAATCGACCAAGAAGGACACCTTCCTGGGCCAGGAGGTCGGGGTGGCCCATGCCTGCGGGCACGACGTCCACACGACGTCGCTGCTCGGCGTGGCCTCGGTGCTCTCGGCGATCCAGAAGGACATCCCGGGAAGCATCCTGTTCATCTTCCAGCCGGCGGAGGAGGGGCCGCCCCCCGGAGAAAAGGGCGGGGCGGACCTGATGCTGGAGGAGGGGGTGTTCGCCTCGGCCAAGCCGGTCGCCGTCTTCGGCCTCCATTCCTTCCCGGACCTGCCGGTGGGCCAGATCGGCTTCAATCCAGGCCCCACGATGGCCGCGGTCGACCAGTTCCGGATCACGATCCGGGGCAAGCAGTCGCACGGCGCCTATCCCCATCAGTCGATCGATCCCATCGTGATCGGGTCGGAGGTGGTGATGGCCCTCCAGACCATCCGCTCGCGCAACCTGCCGCCGCTCGAGCCGAGCGTGATCACGGTCGGCATCTTCCGGGGTGGCGAGCGCTTCAACATCATCCCCGGCGAGGTGATGCTGGAGGGCACGGTGCGCACGTACAAAGAGGAAGTGCGCAACGAGGTCGAGCGGCGGATGCGGCAAATCGTGGACGGCATCACCCGCGCCAACGGCGCTTCGTTCGAGATCGACTACAAGCGGAACGCCCCGGCCACGGTCAACGACCCGGCGCTCACGAGCGCCGTCCAGCCGCTTCTGGAGCGGGTGGTCGGAGCCCAGAACGTCAAGATCGTGGAGCCGAGCATGGGCGGTGAGGACTTCGCCTATTTCGCCAACCAGACCCCGGGTTTCTTCTACCGGCTCGGCGTGGTCGCGCCGGGCACGACGTCCGGCGGCCTGCACACGCCCACGTTCCGCGCCGACGACAGCGCGCTGCCCGTGGGCATCCGGGTCATGTCCCGGCTCCTGGTGGACTACCTTTCCTCCTATGGATCTCAATCTCCGAGGTGACGGAATGCAAAATGACGGGCCGGTGGTGAGCAGCTTTGGGTTGGACAAGCAAGGGATCGAAGGCGTACGCACGGCATACTGGAACCTGCCACCGGCGCGGCTCGTCGAGATGGCGGTGCAGCGGGGAGAGGCGGTCCTGGCCGCCGAGGGCCCCCTGGTCTGCGTGACGGGGCCGCACACGGGGCGCTCGCCGAACGACAAGTTCGTGGTGAAAGACGCCTCGATCGACGGCGACATCTGGTGGGGCGACGTCAACCGGCCGTTCGAGCGGGAGAAGTTCGAGGCCCTCCGCGCCCGCGCCCAGGAGCACCTCCAGGGCAAGGACGTCTTCGTGTTCGACGGCTATGCCGGCGCCGACCCGCGTTACCGCATCAACGTCCGCGTAATCACCGAGGACGCCTGGCACAACCTCTTCGCCCGCAACATGTTCATCCGCGAGGAGGACCCGGAGGTCCTGGCGAATTTCGAGCCCAACTTCACCGTGCTCAACGTCGCCCACCTCCAGGCCGAGCCGCAGCGCGACGGCACCCGCTCCGCGACGTTCATCCTGCTCGACCTGGCGAAGCGCATGGTGCTGATCGGCGGCACCCGCTACGCCGGCGAGATCAAGAAGAGCATCTTCAGCGTCATGAACTACTACCTGCCCAAGCAGGGGGTGCTGTCGATGCACTGCAGCGCCAACTACGGCGGCACCAAGGACGACGTCGCCCTGTTCTTCGGCCTTTCCGGCACGGGCAAGACGACGCTCTCGGCCGACGCCGGCCGCACGCTCATCGGCGACGACGAGCACGGCTGGAGCGACGACGGCGTTTTCAACGTCGAGGGCGGCTGCTACGCCAAGGTCATCCGCCTCGCCCCCGAGGGCGAGCCGGAGATCTACGCCACCACCCGCCACTTCGCGACGGTGCTGGAGAACGTGGTCTGCGATCCCCACACCCGCAGGCTGGACCTGGACGACGACAGCCTCACGGAGAACACCCGCTCGAGCTACCCGCTCACCCAACTCGCCAACGTGGACCTGGGCGGCCAGGCGGGCCATCCGCGGAACGTCGTCTTCCTGACCTGCGACGCCTTCGGCGTGTTGCCGCCCATCAGCCGGCTCACCGAGGAGCAGGCGATGTACCACTTCCTCTCCGGCTACACGGCCAAGGTGGCGGGCACGGAGCGGGGGATCACGGAGCCGAAGGTGACCTTCAGCGCCTGCTTTGGCTCGCCCTTCCTGCCCCTCCATCCCGGCGTTTACGCCGGCATGCTGGGCGAGAAGCTGAAGGGGCACGGCGTCCGCGTCTGGCTGCTCAACACGGGCTGGACGGGCGGACCCTACGGCGTCGGCCAGCGCATCAAGCTCGGCTTCACCCGGCGGATGGTGACGGCGGCCCTCTCGGGCGAGCTCGACGGCGTCGAGACCTGGACGGACCCGATCTTCGGCCTCAACGTGCCGGTGCGGATCGAGGGTGTGCCGGACAAGCTGCTGCGCCCCCGCGAGACCTGGCAGAGCCCCGCGGATTACGACGCTCAGGCGTCGAGGCTGGCCGACATGTTCGCCGAGAACTTCAAGAAGTACGAGAGCGGCGTCAGCGAAGAGGTCAAGACGGCTGGGCCGAGCCAGGTGCGGGCCTAGGGCGGTGCGCCGCCGCTTCCTCACCGCCGACGTCTTTACCGATCACGTCTTCGGGGGCAATCCGCTGGCCGTCTTCCCGGACGGCCGCGGCCTCTCGACCGAGCAGATGCGGCGAGTCGCCGGCGAGCTGAACCTCTCGGAGACGGTGTTCGTGCTGCCGCCCGACAATCCCGGGCACACGCGGCGGTTGCGCATCTTCACGCCTGGGACGGAGCTGCCGTTCGCCGGGCATCCCACGGTAGGCACGGCGATCGTGCTCGCCTCGATCGGCGACGTCGCGTTGACGGGAGACGAGACGCGCATCGTTTTCGAGGAGATCGTGGGGCCGGTACCGGTGACGATCCGGGCCGAGGGGGGCGTGCCGGTGTTCGCCCAGATCTCGGCGGCGAAGCTGCCGGCGACCGGGCCCCCGCCGCCTTCGGTGGAGGAGCTGGCCGGGCTGCTGTCGATCGATCCGGCCGACATCCTCACGGGGAGCGAAGCTCCGGAGAACGTTTCGGCCGGCGTACCGTTCCTCTTCATTCCCGTGCGCGACCGCTCCGTCCTCGCCCGCTGCCGGGTGCGACTGGACCGCTGGGACGCCCTGCTCGCCGCCGGTCCCGAGACACCGGAGCTGTACGTCTTCTCCCATGATCCCGAGCTGCCCGGCTCGGACTTTCGCGCCCGTATGTTCGCTCCCGGCTTCGGCATCCCCGAAGACCCCGCGACGGGCGGCGCCGCGACGGCCTTCGGCGGCTACGCCGGCTCCCGCGCCCCGGAGCGCGACGGCACCCTGCGCTGGACGATCGAGCAGGGCTTCGAGATGGGCCGTCCCAGCCTGCTCCACCTGGAAGTCGACAAGCGCGACGGCGAGATCACGGCCGTCCGCGTCGGCGGCGGGGCCGTGCTGGTGAGCGAGGGGACGATGGAGATCCCCGGCTGAGTGCTACCATACCCTTGAAAGTTGCCCTCCGGCGGGTCGATGTGCTCTGATCCCGCGACTGGTTGGAGAAAGGACGGCACGCATGACCGCGATTCCTTTCCGACAGGAAGTCTATTACCCGGAATCCGATGGCCAGCCCATGGGCGAGACGGACTCTCATCGCAGGGAGATGACGGACCTCATCGAGGCCTTGGAAGACCGTTATCGGAACGATCCGCAGATCTACGTGGCGGGTAACCTGTTCCTCTACTACGCCGAGGGGGATCCCCGGGCGGTCATCTGTCCGGACGTGTTCATGGTGCGAGGTGTCGCCAAAAGGCCGCGCCGGACCTACAAGCTCTGGGAAGAAGGGCGGGCGCCGTCGATGGTTATCGAGGTGACCTCGCGAGACACGCGGCGGGAAGACTTCTCCCAGAAAAAAATCTGCTACGAGAGGCTGGGAGTGGAGGAGTATTTCCTCCACGATCCCCTCGGGGAGTACCTGGATCCGCCACTCCAGGGCTTCCGGCTCGTCGACGGCTACTACCGCTCCATGGAGCCCGCTTCCGATGGGTCCTTGATCAGTAAGACCACGGGCCTGGTCTTCCGTCTGGAAGGCTCCCAACTGCGTCTGATCGACGCCGCCAAGGGTGAGCCCCTGCTCCGGATCCAGGAGTCCAAAGACGAAGCCCGGCGAGAGAAGGCCGCGCGCCTAGCCGCCGAGGAACGGGTACGCTCCCTCGAGGAGGAGCTCCTCCGCTTACGGCGGGAAATGGAGCGGGGACGGAACGGCGGCTGATCTTGCTTGCCTTGGCCTAGATATCGTGCACAAGCGGCTGCGGGCGGCAGAGCCAGTAGCCCTGGGCGTAGTCGACGCCGAGCTCCTTGAGGGCTTCCAGGGTCTGGCGGTTCTCCACCCATTCCGCGATGGTCTGCAGGCCCATGACGTGGCCGATCTGGTTGATCGACTCCACCATGGCGCGCTTCACCCGGTCCTCCATCATGTTCTGCACGAACTCGCCGTCGATCTTCAGGAACTCGACCTGGAGGTCGCGCAGGTAGGCGAAGGAGGAGAGGCCGCTGCCGAAATCGTCGAGGATGAAGCGGCAGCCCTTGGCCTTGAGAGCCGAGATGAAGCGGATGGCGCTGTCGAGCTTGCTGATGGCGGCCGTCTCGGTGATCTCGAAGCAGATGCGCCGCGAGTCGACGCCGCTCCTCTCGAGCTCCTCGACGACGTAGGCGAGGAAGCTCTCCTCGCCGATCGACTGGCCGGAGAGGTTGATGGCGAAGAGGATGGGGCGCGACCACTCGCGCCGCTGGGCCTCGGCCAGGGCGCCGAAGGCCGTCTTGACCACCCAGCGGTCGAGGGAGCCGATGAGGTGGTAGCGCTCCGCGGCGGCGATGAAGGCCGAGGGCTCGATGATCTTGCCCGTGCGGTCGAGCATGCGGATGAAGACCTCGCAGAGCAGCTCGCGCGAGGAACTCTCGCCGCCCAGCGGCTGGATGAGCTGGTAGAAGAGGCGGAAGCGGCGGTCCTCGAAAGCGCGGTGGATGCGGTGGATCCACTGCATCTCGCCGTAGCGCTCGGCCACCAGGGTGTCGTCGAGCTCGTACTCGTGGACGCGGTTGCGGCCGCTGTCCTTGGCCACGTAGCAGGCGGCGTCGGCGGCGCTCATGACGTGGGCGAGGTCGCCGCTGTCGGCGTTGATGGGCACGAGGCCGATCGAGACGCCGACCTCGAAGATCTGGTCGCGCCAGCAGAAGCGGAACTCGCGCACGGTGCGCCGCATCTCCTCGGCGATCTGGCGGGCGTGGTCGAGGGGGCAGTCCTCGAGCAGGACGCCGAACTCGTCGCCGCCCAGCCGGGCCAGGACGTCGCTGCGCCGCACCCGGGAGCGCAGCAGGGCGGTGATCTGCTTGAGCATCTCGTCGCCCACCAGGTGGCCGCAGGTGTCGTTGACCACCTTGAACTCGTCGAGGTCGAGATAGAGGAGCACATGGTGCCGGCGCTCGGCGCGGGCGCCGCGGATGGCCCGCTTCAGGCGGACCTCGAACTCGCGGCGGTTGATCAGCCCGGTCAGCGCGTCGTGGCTCGCGAGGTAGATCATCTCGCGCTCCATGCCGCGGAGCTGCGTGACGTCCTTGAAGACGAGGACGGCGCCGAGAGAGGAGCCGCTGCGGTCGTAGATCGGCGCCGCCGAGTCGCGGACGGCGTACTCCTTGCCGTCCTTGCTCAGCAGCAGGGCGTGCCCGGGAGACTCAACGACCTTCCCCTCCTCCAGGCAGCGGGCGATGGGATCGGTCAGCGGCTTGCGGGTGATCTCGTCGACCACCTGGAAGACCTCGAGGACGGTGAGGCCGATCGCCTCGTCGGCCTTCCAGCCCGTCAGCCGCTCGGCGACGGGGTTCAGGTAGTCGATCGTCCCCGAGGAGTCGGCGCGGATGACGCCGTCGCCGATCGAGGCGAGGGTCACCTGGGCCCGCTCCTTTTCCCGGTAGAGGGCTTCCTCGGCCTGCTTGTGCTCGGTGACGTCCACGGCGACGCCGATGCAGCCGGTGATCTCGTCGCGCTCGTTGCGCAGCGGCTCGACCCGGGTCTGGAAGATCCGGCCGTGCCAGTCCTGCTCGAAGCTCACCGACTCGCCGGAGAGCGCCAGCCGGTGGGCGCGGATGGGGAGCGCCTCCAGGTCGTAGGTGCCGTAATAATCGAAGAGGTTGGTGCCCGGAGTGGCCCGCAGGCCGAAGGAGGCGAGGCCGCCGCCCACGCCGGAGCTGAACCGCAGATCGCGGTCCGTCGTCCACACGAGGGCGGGCATCGGCTCGACGAGGAGCCGGAGCCGGGTATCCACGGACGAGTCGCCGTCCAGGATGGCCGCGAGTGGAGAGAGAGGAAGCCGCTCGTCGCCGTCAAACGACATTTCCGCCTCCGGCGACGTGGGGTCGTCGAACTCGGAGAATGCAGTCAGAGAAGAGGCGATACTCATGGAACCCTTTCAGAACCCCCGGGATTAGAGCAAAAAGCGCGCCTGGGAGGTGGGAGAAGGTCCGGGTTGGGCCTGCCCATTCCGGAACCCCCAATCTGTAGGGACCTCGCGCGGCCGCCTTGGGATGTGGGCCAGGACGCTCGGGCCATCTGCGGAAAATTTTGCCGATCAGCCTTGTAAACTCGCTAAATCAAAGGCTCTGGCATGGATAAGCCGTATCCCTGCGCGTAATCGACGCCGATCTCGCGGAGGACCTCGAGGGTGGAGCGGTCCTCCACGGATTCGGCGATGGTACGGATACCCATGACCTTGCCGATTTGATGGATCGACTCGACGAGGGCGCGCTGCACGGAGCTGCCGATCATGTCGCGCACGAAGCCGCCGTCGATCTTCAGGAAATCCACCTGTAGGTTCTTGAGGTACGCGAACGAGGAGAGGCCGCTGCCGAAGTCGTCGAGGACGAAGCGGAAGCCCAACTCCTTGAGGACGCGGATGAAGTGCATGGCCTTGGCGAGGTTGCCCACGGCGGCGGTCTCGGTGATCTCGAAGAAGATGCGCTCGGGGGCGATGCCGGTCGCCTCGATCTCGGCGAGCACGTAATCCAGGAAGGTGTCGTCGCCCACGGACTGGCCCGAGAGGTTGATGGCGAAGCGGGTGGTGTCGCCGTGGGAGAGGGTGCCGCAGGCGAGGGCCATGAAGGCGGCGTGGATCACCCAGCGGTCGATGGAGGCGATGAGGTGGTAGCGCTCGGCCGCCGGAATGAACGCGGCGGGAGTGGCGATGCTGCCGTCCTCGTCGATCATGCGGATGAAGATCTCGCAGAGAGGAGGCTCGGCGCCCTTGTCGTGCAGGGGGTGGATGCTCTGCCGGTAGAGGCAGAAGCGGTGCTCGGCGAACGCCTTGTGGATGCGGTAGATCCACTGCATCTCGCCGTAGCGCTCGGCGAGGGCGGTGTCGTCCGGCTGGTACTCGTGCATGCGGTTGCGCCCGCTCTCCTTGGCGACGTAGCAGGCGGCGTCGGCGGCGGAGAGCACCCGGGCCATGTCGCCGCTCTCGGCCGTGATGGGCACCAGGCCGATCGAGACGCCGATCTCGAAGATCCTCTCCTGCCAGCCGAAGCGGTACTGGCGCACGGCGGCGCCCAGGCGTTCGCCGAGGTCGCGGGCGTCTTCCAGGGTGGCGTCCTCGAGCAGCACGCCGAACTCGTCGCCGCCGAGGCGGGCCAGGGTGTCCGTCTTGCGCACCAGCGAGCGCAGGAGGGAGGTGACCTGCTTGAGCATCTCGTCGCCGGCCAGGTGGCCGCAGGTGTCGTTGACGACCTTGAACTCGTCGAGATCGAGGTAGAAGAGGGCGTGCTCCCGCCTCTCCTCGAGGGCGCTGTCGAGGCCCTGCTGGAGGCGCTTCTCGAACTCGCGGCGGTTGATCAGGCCGGTCAGGGCGTCGTGGCGCGCGAGGTAGATCATCTCGCGCTCCATGCCGCGGAGCTGGGTGACGTCCTTGAAGACGAGAACGGTGCCGGTGGTGCGTCCCTGGTGGTCCTTGATGGGGGCCACGGAGTCGCGGATGGCGCACTCCCGGCCGTCGTGCTGCACGAGCATGGAGTAGCCGGCGTGCTCGACGACCTCGCCCTCGGCGAGGCAGCGCTCGACGGCGCTGAGAACGGGCTTGCCGGTGGCCTCGTCGATGACGTTGAAGACCCGGGTCACCGGCTGGCCGCACGCTTCGGCGGCGCTCCAGCCGGTCAGCCGCTCGGCCACGGGGTTCAGGTAGTCGACCAGCCCGGCGGCGTCGGTGCGGATGACGCCGTCGCCGATGGAGGCGAGGGTGACCTGGGCGAGCTCCTTCTCCTTGGCGAGCGCCTCCTCGGCGAGCTTGCGCTCGATCTCGCCGGAGGCTCGGGCGGCGAAGATCTTGAGGATGGACATCGCCGGCAGGTCCTCGGCCAGGGGCTGGGTGCTCATCACGGCCATGTGCCCCAGCGGCCGGTGGGCGCGGTCGAACAGCGGCACGGCGACGTAGCTCTCGATGCGGGTCTCGACGACCCAGCGGTCCTCGGGGAAGAGGCGCCAGAGCTCGGCGGGGTGATAGCCGGGCTGCTTGCCGACCACGTGCTCGCAGGCGGTGCCCCGGAGGTCGTACTCGAAGGTCGGGCTGTAGTCGTCCTTCTCCCACAGGACGAGGATCCGCATGCGGGTCGCGGGCTCGTCGGCCACCTCGGAGACGAAGGCGTACTCCATGCCGAGGGTGCCCGCGAGATGGCGGACGAGAGAGCGGAGGAAGTCGGCGCCGGTGGTCGAGGAGGTCCCCTCGACGATGGCCCGCAGGCGCTCCTCGCCCCGCTGGGCGACGCGCTGGGCCAGCTCGAGCCGGGCGCTGCTCTCGCGCAGGGCGACCTCGGCCTGCTTGCGCTCGGTGACGTCGATGGCGGTGGCGAGGGCGGCGGGCTCGCCGTCCTCCAGCAAGATGACCGCCGACGTGAGGTCGATCCACCGCTCGCGCCCGTCCTTGGTGTAGATGCAGGTCTCGTAACGGTCCGGCTCCGAGTCGCCGCGCAGGCGGGCCGCGGCGCGCTCGCCGAGCATCTCCTGCGCCTCGGGAGCGGCGAGGTCCCACGGCAGCTTGCGTAGGAGCTCTTCCGAGCTGTAGCCGGTGAGGTCCTCGCAGGCGGGGTTGACGTAGAGGATCTCGCCCGCGCGATAGACGAAGATGGCCGTGGCCGTGGATTCCGCCAGGATGCGGAACCATTGGTCGGTTTCGCGCAAGGGAAGCCCGGCGGATCCGCTCTGGAGCGCTTGTCTCATCGTAGGGCCGCGGCGTTCGACTTCCGTGTGAAATCTCCCGGGAACACGATTCCGACCTTCCAGGAATGAAGGTAGGGCTGAGAATACGGGTCTCGCGGGCCTCAGCGCAAGGGAAGGTGCGGCGTCTGGCTCGGTCAGTCCCGCACGGCCGGCGCCAGCAGCACGGCCGACAGCCCGGCGTCGCGTTCGGCGAGGCTCATCAGGCCCTTGATCCCGTCCTTGAACTGGAAGGCTTCGAAGCCGGCCTCGCGCATCTTCTCGGCGAGATGGGCGCTCTTCAACCCCACCTCGCAGACGAGCACGTAGGAGCGGTCGCGGGCGAAGGAAGGATAGGCCGCCATCGCGCGGGATAGGTCGAGGTGCAGGGCCCCCGGCCAGTGCCAGCCCCGCCAGGCCGAGGCGGAGCGGAGATCGATCACCGTGGCGCCGCCCGGGACCTCGTCGATCTCCGGCAGCCGGGCGTCGAGCGTCTCGGGCTCCACCCGGCGGAGGTCGTAGATGACCCGGGCGTCCACGAGCTCGTCGATGATTGCGGCGATGGGGTCAATCTCGTCGATGCGGCCAGCACCGAGGGCCGCCTCGTCCCGCAGCACGTCCTTGAGGGCGGCGCGGGTGGCCGGACGGGCGGGCATCAGGTCGCAATACTCGGCCACGGCGGCCGAGAGGTCGTAGATGCCGATCCGGCGGGCGAGGTCCATGATCTCCTCCTTGTTGAAGCCGAGGAGGGGACGGAGCACCGGCATGGCGGGCGACGCCTGGCCGACCACCGCCAGGTTCTGCAGCGTCTGCGAGGAGACCTGGCCGATGGCGTCGCCGGTGACGACGCCCAGCCGGCCGCCGCGGTGGGCGACGGCCGCGCCGGCCCGCAGGATGAGCCGCTTCAGCACGATCTGCCAGTTCGTCGGCTGCACCTTCGCCCGCAGGTCGGGGAGCAGGGAGGAGAGGTCCACCTCGTGGAGGCGCGGCGTGTGGCCGTAGCTCCAGCGCTCGGCGATCCGCTTCATCACCTTGAGCACGCCCAGCCGGTGGGCCGCGCCGCCGAGATTGCAGAAGACGTAGTCGAGCTGCACTCCGCGCTTCAGCAGGAGCCAGCTCGCCACGGCCGAGTCGAAGCCGCCGGAGACCAGCGACACCGCCCGTCCTTCGACGCCGATGGGCAGGCCGCCGTGGCCCCGCACCTTGTCGAAGAAGAAATGGGCCGTGCCCGGCTCGAGCTCCACGTGAGCCGTCATCTCGGGCTCCGAGAGGTTCACCCGTCCCGCGCCCGCGTCCAGCAGGGCCCGGCCGAGGGCGCTCTCGACGCGCGTGGAGTCGAAGCCGATGCGCTCGCGCTCGCCGCGGCGGCTGGCGCGCACGGCGAAGCTCTTTCCCTGCACGGCCTCGCCGAAGACCTCGACCCCGGCGGCCACCACGTCCTCCAGCCGCTCCCAGGGCCGCCGCTCGAACTCCGACACCGACTGCACCCCGAAGACCCGCGCCAGGACCTCGGCGGCGCCGGGGTCGGGCGTCTCCAGGTAGAGGCGGCTCCACGTCCGCTCCAGCCGGTACGGGATGCCGTTGAGCTTCAAGGCGGCCTCCAGGTTGGCGATCAGGCGCCGGACGAAGCGCAGGCGGGTCTTCCGCGCCTTCGTATAGAAGTCGCCCGAGAGGCGCAGGATCAGAAGGTGGTCGGCCATGGCGAGGCCGATGTTACCAGCCGCGCCCAGTCCCCAAGCGCGTCACGGCCGCCAGACCGTGATCAGCCACCATCTCGTGTCTTCTTCCAGGAGCCCGTTCGGGTCCTCGAGGATGCGCGCCACTCCCACCCGGAGGTCGAGAACGGGCAGGCGTCCCACGGCGAGGGGGCCGAAATTGAACCGGTACTCGAGGCCGGCGAGGGAGAGCCAGTCGCCGCGCGGCCGGCCGGAGCTCCAGAGCCGGTGGCGTTCGTAGAAAATGGGCGCCGGCAGGAAGGAGAGGTTCAGCTCGGCTCGCTGCCCTTCGTGGTCCTCGCCCAGGAGCGTGCCCACCGGCAGGGCCGGCACGGCGATGCGGTTCGACAAGGAGGACTCGGGGAGCAGGGACACCGGGGAGCCGCCGAGCTGGAAGAGGTCGAAGCTCCGCCGCGCGTCCCGGGAGGCGTCGCGGCGCCAGGAGAGGGCGAGGCCGGTGTCCTCGTAGGCGATGCCGAGGCGCGCCACGCCGCCGAAGCGGGCCCACGAGCCGCTTCCCTGGGTGTTTCCGGCCTCGTAGTGGCCCGCGAGGCCCGGGCGTAGAAGCCAGCGCGGCCCCAGGCGGCGGAAGCCCGCGTAGGTTCCGCCGAGGGAGAGGAGGCGCTGGTCGACTTCGGCCGAGCCGGCCGGATCGATCCGGTTCCACAGCGCTCTGCCGGTCAAGGACAAACGGCCGCCGCTCCACTGCCGGTCGCGGCCGGCGGAGATTTCGATTCCCTGGCGGTCCAGGTCCAGAGAGCCCGCGGGCGCGTCCCGGTCCTCCGAAGGTTTTTCCGCCGAGCGGAAGACATGGAGGCCTGCCTCGACGGGCCAACCCCGCCAGGCGCCGGCGAGGGCACCGCCCCCGGGCCAGCCATTGCTGCCGAGAGCGCCTAGGACCAGCCAGTCCAGCTTTCCCACCACATCGCCGCCGCGCAGCCCCAGCTCCCAGATACCGCCGGAGGAGGAGGCGCTGCCGCCGAGAAGCGGGAACAGCTCCTGGCGTCCCAGGCCATAGGGACGGTCCGGCCCCACCTCGGCGCGGGCGAACGGCTCGGTGCGCTCCGGCGCGGGCGGCCGGATGGCCGGCGCCAGTTCCCTGGAAAGAGAGGGCGCCGCCGATGCCTGGGAAGGCAGGGGGAGCCGCCGGAGATCGAGGCCGTCCGGCTCCAGGGAGAGGAAGAAGAGGGACGAGCCGTCCGGAGCGGGCGCCGGCGCCAGGGCCGCTCCCTGGGTGCGGGTCAGCGGCACGGGCGCGCCGGTGCCGTCTGCTGGGAAGGCGTAGATGTCGACGAAGCCGCCGAGGCCGACCACGGCGTAGACCGTGCGGCCGTCCGGGCTCCAGGCCGGGGAAGAGACGGTCCCACCCGGCGGCGGCGTCAGCTCGGCCGGCTCGCCGCCTTCCGCGTCCTGGACGGCCAGCCGCCAGGAGCCCTCCCGATGGCGGGCGTAGGCGATCCGCCGGCCATCCGGCGAGACGCGCGGCCGGTCGTAGACCTCCTCGATCGAGGGCTCGGTCAGAGCCCGCGCCTCGCCGGTGCCGAGGTCCACCCGCACGATCTGGGAGAAGCCGTCACGGTTGCGCACCGCCACCGCCCAGCGGCCGTCCGGGGCCGGATCGGGATCGCGCAGGCTCGCTTCGCGGGTGAGCCGCCGGACCTCGCCGCTCTCGGGCATCCAGAGGAAGAGATCGGGATGGAGGAAGCCGTCGGCGTCCGGCTCCCAGCGGGCGAAGAGGATGGACTTGCCGTCCGGCATCCAGCGCGGCGTGGCCGGCGCGGGGCCGTCGGGGCTGCCGAGGCTGTGCAGCACCTTGAGCGGCAGCGGCTTCGTCCGCACCGCCGGCACGTCCTCCGGATCGCGCTTCCGGGCTTTTTCGCGACGCTCGCGCCACTTTCTCTCGGCCTCTTCGTCCGGCTCGGCGGACCAGACCACGAGCCGGGTCGGACGGTCCCTGGATTGGAGGGTGACGGCGATCCGGCTGCCGTCCGGCGAGAGGGCGGGCGCGCCGGTGGTCCAGGCGAGATCCTGCCAGAGGTCTCCTTCCGTCCGCTGAGCGCCGCCGAGCCGCTCGGCCTCGAGGGCCCGCCAGGTCAGCTCGGCCCGGAAGCGGTCGTAGAGGTTGGCGGGTGAATCGCCGAAGACGCCGCGGAAGGCGTCGTCGAAGCTGCGCGGGGTGCGCGCCGTCATCCGTGCCCAGAGGCTGCGCAGACTGCCCGGACCGGTACGCTCCTCCAGCCATTCGAGGTAGGCGGAGCCCAGCAGATACGCCATGGACATGCCCCGCCACGTTCCGGGGTCCGAGGCCAGGCTGCCGTAGCCGGGGAGCTTGCCGCCCTGCGCCCAGCGGCGGAGGATGGCGGCCCGCATGTCGCCGTTGGGGCGGCCCGAGCCGGTGAGCCGGCCTTCCACGACCGTGGCATAGCCCTCGAAGACCCAGCGCGGCGCCCCGAGCGGGATGGGCCCCAGGGGAAGGAGCTTCGCCAGGAGCTGCCGCGTCGGGTTGCGCGAGGGCCGCAGCAGGTGGACGAGATGGGTCTCCTCGTGGACGGCGACCAGCTCCGCCCAGTCGGTGTAGTGGCCGATCTCGGATTCGGGCGGGGGCGGGTTGGTCCACAGGATCATGCGCGGCCAGCCGAGGAAGGGCAGGGCCTCGCCGTTGGCGTTCGCCGCCGGGTCGGAGACGAGCACGTCCACCACCTCCGGCGGCTCGTAGCCCACCTCGGCCGCCACCCGCTCGCGGATCGACTCCAGCCGGGCCGCCGCCGCCCGCGCCCAAGCCTCGGAGGCCGCGGGATAGTGGACCCGGAAGTGCGGCGTCGTGAGCGTCCGCCAGTCGGCCGAGGGGCCTTGTGCGGCGGCGGGAAGGGGGAGGAGGATGGCGAGAAGGAGCGGGATCAGAACCGGGCTCAGGCTACGGCTTCGCATCGGGAAAACGATATCGCAAGCCGTGGCCCCGCCCGGGCATAAATGCCAGGGCTATGGAGAAGCGCCGGGTGAACCCGACGCCTCCTTGACGCGATTCAGTCGGCTTTAGCCGGCTGTTTTGGGTAGCCCGGGCATTTATGCCCGGGCGGAGGTGGCGATACCTCACACCTTCTTCGGCGGCAGCTCCCTCGCGACCGGCTCGTCCTGGAAGCCGTGATGGTTGTGGCTGCCGTCGCAGAAGGGCTTGTTGGCCGAGGCGCCGCAGCGGCAGAGCGAGACGACGGTGCGTCCGCCGAGCCCGTACGGCTGGCCCGTGGAATCGAGGATCTGCAGGTTCTCCCCTTCGAGCCGGAAGGGGCCGTTCTTCAATACGGTGATCTTGTCCGCCATGGTGCTCTCCCTCTCCAGAAGGGGCCGGACCGAGCGCCGGGCCCCCTGTACGCCTCGAAGCGTCCACTAAGGAAGGCCCGCCGTCAATCCCCAGTTCCTCGGGGCGGCTCCCCGTGGGCGATCCGCCGTGCGCTATCCTAGCGGCCCGCCGTGGGGCGCCGACCGATGAATCCCGCAGAGCCCATCGAAGCGCCCGTCCGGGAATCCCCTCTCCGGGTCTGGGGCGGCCGGCTGATCAAGGGCGCGATCGCCGTCCTGACGCTGTACTTCACCTGGCGGTTCCTCACCCACACCGATTTCGAGTGGTCCAACCTTGCCGAGCGGGTGGAGCAGGCGCGGGCCTCCTACGTGGCCCTGGGGGTGGGGCTCCTGCTCGTCCGCTACTTCATCTGGGATTGGCGGTTCCGGCTGGCGACGCGGCTCGCCGTGGGGCGCGACTCCGGGCCTGTCCTCGGCTTCTTCGTGCTCCTCGCCTCGGCGGCCCTCAACCTCATCACGCCCACGGCGCGCGTCCTCGGCGGCCTGATGCGAGCGCGCTACTTCGCGCGGGCGAACCGCCGCCCCTTCGGCTTCCTCTACGGGGTGGTCCTCTACGATCAGATAGCCCACCACGCCGTGATGAGCGTCTGCACCTGGATGACTTTGATCGGCACCGCCTTCGTGCTCGGCCGGAAGGGCCTCGGCATCGCGGCCCTGGCGGCCCTGGTGGCGTCCGCCGCCGCGCTGTGGATCTGGGGGCGCCGCCAGGGCCCCTTCGAGCAGAGCCCGATCGTGCTCTTCCTGGCCCGCCGGGCGGAGCGCACCGAGGGGCGGCTGCGAAAAATGCTGGCCCACGGGCACGAGGCCGTGGGCGTGTTCGTGAAGCTTCTCGGCTTCGCGCCGCTGCGGCTGCAGGCCGCCGTCCTCGGCGTGATCTATTTCCTCGTCAACGCCGCCGCCCAGTGGGCGATGTTCGTGGCCATCGGCGCGCCCGTGGACCCCTTCGTGGTGCTTTCGGTGGTCGCGCTCGGCACGGCGGTGGGCACCCTCTCCGGCGCTCCCGGCGGTCTCGGCGCCACCGAGCTCGCCATGATGGCCTCCTTCAAGATGATGGGCGTGGACGAGGTCACGGCGGCCGCGGGCACCCTCCTCTACCGCGGGCTCCACTACGCCGCCGTGCTGGCGATCGGCTTGCCTGCTTTGGGATTCCTGGAGTGGCGGGCCGGGGGGAGGGAGGAGAAAGACGCCATTACAGGAGATCCGAGGCCATGACGATCCAAGGCTCCCGGCCGTCAGGCTCCGCGCCCGCCTCGAGCTCGGGCACGAACAGCGCCCGTACTACGTCATGATGATCAAACCGAGCTGGCAGGGCGGGCCTCGGCCTTGCCGCGAGATCGCCGCGAGCCCGCGCCAGAGCCTTGGCACTGAAGGGTTTGGAGCTCCATTTCACTTCGCCGAGCAGCAGGCTGCGGCCATCCAGGGATTCACTCACGAGGTCCCACTCCGGCTCGTTGCCCTTCCACCAGCGTGAAGCGGGCTTCCAGGGGCCTCGTGCCCCAAGCTCGCCAGCCGACGTGAGCTTAGCAATTCGGAGGCGGCAGAGATCTTCCCAGCCTTGTGCCGCCAGATCCTCCCAGAATCGAGCCAGCCAGGCTTTTCGCGTTTGGCGGGTGCCGCTCGCCAACGGCCCACGGTGGGGGGCTACGACGCGGAACCAGAGCCGGAAGAAGGGATCATCGATCTTGTAAAGACTTCGGCGGCTCTCTTTTTCCGTCTCCCCAAAGGGAACCTCCCTCCGGATCAGGCCCATCCCGAGGAGCCGATCCAGGGGCCGGGACATCGACGTGGCCGGTCTTCCCAGCCGGCCGCCGATCTCCGAGACCCGGTGCGCCCCCGCCCCGATGGCGTCCAGCAGGGGCCGTAGCTCAAGCGCGGATGGGATCTCTTCCAGCAGTACGCGATCCGGCTCGCTGTGCAGAGGGCTCAGAGGGGCGAGGACCAGGTTTTCGATCTGGGCGAAGATGCCACCCTGGACCTCGGTGGCGAGCTCCCAGTAACGGGGAACTCCGCCCCACGCTGTATAAAGCTCGATGAGCTCCCGGCCGGGATTCACGGAGAAAGCCTGTGTCAGAAAAGCCGGATCGATCGGTCCAAGGTCGAGAATCTCGCGTGCGCGGCCAAAGAGAGGCGCGTTTCCGGGGAGGACGAGTCCCTGCATCATCCGCTGGCTCGAACCGGCCAGGGCGACGGCGAGCCGGGCCCTTTCCGCCTCGTGGTCGATCCAGCGCTGCAGGATGCTTGGCAGCTCGGGGGACACGGTCACGAGATACGGCAGCTCATCAATGATCAAGGGGCCGCGCCAGGAAGCAGCCTCGGCATCGCGAGCCAAACGCGTCAGGAGGGTGCGCCAATCCGGATATTCGACGTCGCCAAACCCGGGCAGCCGCTCGGCGACGGCTTGGGCGAAGTATCGGCGCTGGACCTCGGCTGACGATTGATCGGCGACCGTATAGAGCCCGCCGTGACGCTTTGACCATTCCAATAGCAGGCGGGTCTTGCCGATCCTCCGGCGTCCATATACGACGGCGAGCCCGCCACCTTCCCGGGAGGCTAACCGGTCGAGCCGTTCCATCTCCTCTGTGCGGTTCAGGAAAATCATTATGCGAGACAGCATAATGCTGTGCCGCATAATCTTCAAGCTTCGGACGTGCTAGGCTTCTCCTTCTGCTTGGAGACCAGCCATGAGCGACCCCCTGCTGCGTTTTCGCGCCGAGCTGCCGGTCACCGGGCACTGCGCCTACCTGAACCATGCGGGCACCGGTCCGCTTTCCCGGCGCGGCGCCGAGAGGATGGCGGCCCTGGCGGACACGGTGTCGCGCACGGGCGACCGCGTCTGGTCCGAGCGCCAGCGGGAGGTGGAGCGGGTGCGCGGGATGGCCGCCCGGCTGCTCGGCGCCCGCGAGGCCCACGAAGTCGCCTTCGTGGAGAACACCTCGACGGCCTTGTCGATGGTGGCCCAGGGCCTCGACTGGCAGGCGGGGGACAACGTGGTAGGGGCGGCCCTCGAATTTCCTTCGAACGTCTATCCCTGGATGCAACTGGCCGACAAGGGCGTCGAGTACCGGCGGGCCGAGGAGCGCGACGGGCGGATCGATCCCGGCGAGCTGCTGTCGCTGATCGACGAGCGCACCCGCATGCTGGCCCTCTCCTGGGTGCAGTACGCGAGCGGCTTCCGCTCCGACCTCGCCCTCCTGGGCCGCGCCTGCCGCGAGCGGGGCGTCCTCTTCGTGGTGGACGTCATCCAGGGGCTCGGGGCGCTGCCGCTCGACGTCGAGCGCGACCTCGTGGACGTGGCGGCGGCCTCCTCCCACAAGTGGCTGCTGGGAGTCGAGGGGCTCGGCCTGCTCTACGTCTCGGACCGCGTGGTGGAACAGCTTCGCCCCGCCCGCTCCGGCTGGCGCTCGATGCGGGACACCTTCAAGTGGACGGACTACAGCCTGAGCTGGAACGACGGCGCCAAGCGCTTCGAGAGCGGCACCCTCAACGCCTATGGCATCGTGGCCCTCGGCGGCTCGCTCGAGATCCTGCTCGAAGCCGGCGCCGAGGCCCTGGAGCGCCGGGTGCTCGCGCTGGCGGACCGCGCCGCCCGCGGTCTCGCGGACCTCGGCTTCTCCCTCGTCAGCTCCCGCGCCCCCGGCGAGACCTCCGGCATCGTCGCCGCCACCCATCCCCGCCTCAACCCCTCGGAGCTCGTCCGCCGCCTCGACGGAAAAGACATCGTCCTCGCCGCCCGCGTGGGCCGCCTCCGGTTTTCCTCTCACTTCTACAACACGGAGGAAGAGATCGACCGGGCGCTGGCGGCGTTGCAAGAGGCCGGCGGGTAAAAGGGAGAATCCGCTTTTCCAAATCTCCCGGAGGCGCCGGGCCCTGCCGTTCCATGCCGCGGTGAAAGCGCGGGCGGACGCCACCGTCTTTTATCAGGCTTTCGTTATTTGTTCGTAATATAGACAATGGAACATTGATTGCAGGGAGCGGGGCCCAGGTTTCCACACTTCTCAAAGGAGAGGAACCATGCCCAGTGTGCTCCGTGTCCGGTCTGGTCCGTGGATGGTGTTCTCTGTCTTCCTGCTCTGTGCCCTGGCGCCTCCGGGTGCCCGGGCGCAGGGCACCCTCGAGCCCCTGCCGTGTGAGCGTACGCTCCACGCGGACGTGGTCGCTTTCGATCAGGTTTTCTTCTGGAACCGCCTGGGAGCGGTACAGCCGCAAGGGATGATGTATGCCTTGCGGCGCGACGTGGTGCCCATCAGCGGCAACTCGCTGACTCCCGGCAACGTGCGGCTGCGGCCGGGCAAGCGGCCGCGGCCCATGGTGCTGCGCATGAACCTCGGGGATTGCCTCGAGATCCAGTTCCAGAACCTGCTCGCCTCGCCCCGGCGCGACGACGAGCAGCCCGCTACCCGCTGGGCCTCGATCCATGCCGTCGGCATGCAGGTGCTGACGATCGACGACGACGGCTCCTACGTGGGGAAGAACAACAGCAGCCTCGTCGACGTCGGGCAGAGCATCACCTACACCCTCGTCTCTCCGGAGCACGAGGGCGAGCACGTGATCTTCAGCGCCGGAGCGACCAACGGCGGCGAGGGCGACGGCGGCTCGACCAACCCCGGCCTCTTCGGCGCCGTCATCGTCGAGCCCGCGAGGTCCCGCTGGTACCGGAGCCAGGTGACGGAGGAGGAGCTTGAGTGGGCGACCACCGATCACACTCCGAGCCGTCACCCCGTGATCGATTACGAAGCGAATTACCCCACCGGTTCCAGGGCGGGCGATCCGATCCTCAACATGGTCAACGAGAGGACCGAAGAGATCGTCCACACGGACCTGACGGCGGTCATCGTCGGCTCGGAGCCGAACGGGCCGGGGGAGACCCCGGGCTGGTACCAGCCGGGCGCCTTCCCGGCGAACGCCTCCTATCCGGAGCGCCACCAGCCCTTCCGTGAATTCACGATCATCTACCACGACGAGACCGGCGCCGTGCAGGCCTTTCCGCAGTTCGAGGACCCGGTGCTCGGGCACACCCTGCAGGGCGGCCGCGACGGCTTCGCCATCAACTACGGCAGCGGCGGCATCGGCGCCGAGATCCTGGCCAACCGCTTCAAGGTGGGCCCGATGACGGACTGCACGGAGTGCAAGTTCGAGGAGTTCTTCCTGAGCGCCTGGACGGTGGGCGATCCGGCCATGGTGGTGGACGTGCCGGCCAACGCCCCGTGCATGGTGAGCACCGCGAGCCCCAACGACGTGGCCCAGGATTCACAGTTCCCGCCCAAGGTGGCGGAGATGCGCGATCCCCACACGCCCTATTGCGCGCCCACCCAGGGCAAGAAAGCCACCAAGGCCTTCTTCCCGGACGATCCTTCGAACGTCTACCACAGCTATCTGAGCGATCACGTCCGGTTCCGGGTCCTCCACGCGGGCTCCAAGGAGCACCACATCCATCATTTGCATGCCCACCAGTGGATGTACTCGGCCGACAGCGATAAATCGACGTATCTCGACAGCCAGGCCATCGGCCCCGGCAACTCCTTCACCGCCGAGATCGCCAAGGGCGGCAGCGGCAACCTGAACCTGACGGTGGGCGACTCGATCTTCCACTGCCACTTCTACCCGCATTTCGCCCAGGGCATGTGGTCGCTCTGGCGCGTTCACGACGTGCTCGAAACGGGCACGGTGCTCGACAACGCGGGCAAGCCGGCCACGGGCTCGCGAGCCCTGCCGGACGGCGAGATCGCCGCCGGCACGCCGATCCCGGCCCTGGTGCCGCTGCCGGGCAAGCCCATGGCGCCGCTGCCCGAGGCCACGGCCACGATCGTCGGCGGCCAGGTGCAGATCTCCGGCACGGGCAATCCGGGCTGGCCGTTCTTCGTGCCGGCCCTCGCCGGTCACCGTCCGCCCAAGCCGCCGCTCGACACGATCCGCGACGGCGGCCTGCCGCGCCACATCATCACCGGCGGCACCTACAACGAGGCCCACAACCGGCTCGACTTCCACAAGCGGCTGGTGACCGCGACGGCCCAGGCGCTGCCCGAGCCCGGCACCACCGGCGAGCAGCAGGCCATGGCCTTTCATGCCCAGCCGGATCACCCGACGTGCAAGCCGAACGGCGACTGCGACGACACCATCATCCCCTCCTTCGCGCCGCACCCCGTGCGCTTCCTCACCAACGGCAAGCCGGCCATCGCCGGGGCGCCGTACGCCGATCCCTGTCCCCTGATCTCCCACTCGGGCCAGTTCCGGCTCTACAAGGTCGCCGACATCCAGACCGACGTGCGGCTGAACAAGAAGGGGTGGCACTTCCCGCAGCAGCGCTTCTCCTCGCTCCTGGAGGACGTGTCCAGCTACCTGAACGTCCCCTACGGCTCCACCCGCAAGCCGCCGGAGCCGCTGTTCTTCCGCGCCAACAGCGGCGACTGCATCGAGTACCAGCTCACCAACCTGGTGCCCAACGAATATTTCCTGGACGATTTCCAGGTGCTCACGCCCACCGACGTGCTGGGCCAGCACATCCACCTGGTGAAGTTCGACGTCACCGCCTCGGACGGCGCCGCCAACGGCTTCAACTACGAGGACGGCAGCTTCGGCCCCGACGAGGTCCGCGAGCGGATCAACGCGATCCGGGCCGCCAACAACTGCCTGGGGACGACCGATACCAGGAACGGCACCTTCGACTGCCCGGTCGCACAGGTCAACGCCGACGTCGGCCCCGGCACCAGCAACGAGCGCGTGGGCGCCCAGACCACCGTCCAGCGCTGGTACGCCGACCCGATCCGGGACAACGCCGGCAACGACCGCACCATGCGCACCGTCTTCACCCACGATCACTTCGGCCCCTCGACCCACCAGCAGGCGGGCCTCTACGCCGGCCTGGTCGTCGAGCCGCCGGGCTCCACCTGGAAGCACAACGAGACGGGAACGCCCTTCTACACCCGGCCGGACGGCGGGCCCACGAGTTGGCAGGCCGTCATCAGCACGCCCAACGAGGACGACTTCCGCGAGTTCCTGCTCGAGTACGGCGACTTCCAGCTCGCCTATGAAGAGGACAGCGATCCCTGCCGGTTCGACACGGCGATGCAGCAGTTCCGCTGCGACGATCCGGACGACGCCGTCAACCCGCCGGGGCGCGAGGAGGTCGGCCTGCCCGAGCTCCTGCAGCGGCCCCGGGAGTGCCCGGGCGGCGTGCGGCCTCCCTGCCCGGAGATCCTCTCGGCGGCCGATCCGGGCATGATGTCCGTCAACTACCGGAACGAGCCGGTCGCCCTGCGGGTGAGGAACCCCGGCACCAACGGCCAGGCGGGCGGCCAGGCCGGCGACCTCTCCTACTCCTTCTCGTCGCTGATCACCCGCGCCGACAGCGACTTCAACAGCCAGCCCAACTTCTACGCCCCGCTCACCCAAGGCCTGCTGGGCAAGGATCCGTTCACGCCGCTCCTCCAGGCTTATGAGAACGACCGTATCCAGATCCGGGTCCTGGTCGGCGCCCACGAGGAAGGGCACAACGTCAGCGTGCACGGCATCAAGTGGCTGTTCGAGCCGTCGGAGCCCAACTCCGGCTTCCGCAACAGCCAGATGATGGGCATCTCCGAGCACTTCGAGTTCGTGGTGCCGCCGGTCCTCCAGAACCCGGAGGCCGAGTTCGTGGACCGCCTCTACTCGGTGGGCTCGTCGACCGACGACTACTGGGCCGGCAACTGGGGGCTGCTGCGGACCTACACGGTCTCCAGGCCGAACCTGCAGGCGCTGCCGGACAAGCCCACGGTGGCCCGTCCGATCGTGGATCCCTCGGCCTACGACTACTCCTGCCCGAAAGGCGCTCCCGACCGTCTGTTCGAGGTCACGGCCGTCACTGCGCAGCAGGCTCTCCCCGGCGGCCGGCTGGTCTACAACAGCCGCAACGACGCCGGCGGCTTCGGGCCGCTGTTCGATCCCACGGCCATCCTCTACGTGCGCACGAGCGATCTCAACACGGTCGGCCAGTTGCGGCCCGGCGTTCCCGTCGAGCCCCTCGTCCTGCGCGCCCGTGCCGGCGAATGCATCAAGCTGACGCTGCACAACGCCCTGCCCACGGGCCCGCAGCTCGACCTCGCGGGCTTCAACACCCTGCCCATGGTCATGCCGGGCTTCAACGCCAACGACATCGTGCCGTCCAGCGAGGTCGGCCTGCATCCACAGCTTCTCTTCTACGACGTCAGCCGTTTCGACGGCGCCAACGTGGGCGGCAACCTCGCGCAGACGGTGGCGCCGGGACAGACCACGACCTACGAGTGGTATGCCGGCGACGTCAAGGTCTCCAGGACCGGTTCCATCTCCCCCGTTCCCATCGAGTTCGGCGCCACCAACCTGATCTCCTCCGACCGCATCAAGCACGCCAGCAAGGGGGCGATCGGGGCGCTCATCATCGAGCCCGCCAACGCCACCTGGACCGAGGGCCCGTGCCTCCTCCCCGCCATCCCGGGCGCGCGGTGCCCGGCGACTTTCGCCGACGTCTACTCGGGGTCGAGCCTGGCCTTCCGGGAATTCGCGGTGCTGTTCCAGAACGACGTCAACATGAGATCGGAATCGGACCTCAAGCGGTACTGCCCGGGGGACGAGACCGGCTTCGTGCCCGGCCATGGCACCCCCCTGGAGAACCTCGCCTGCTTCGAAGATCCCGAGGACAGCGGCCAGAAGGCGATCAACTACCGCACCGAGCCTCTCTGGAAGCGCATGGGGCACGCCCCGGGCACGCCTCTCGAAGAGACGCGCGACTTCGCCAACTGGTTCGACGTGGTCTCCGACCTCAAGGTCGGCAGCATCACCTCCGACCCCCAGACGCCCGTCTTCACGGCCCACGCGCACGAGCCGGTCCGTTTCCGCGTGCTCCAGGCGGGCGGCCACTCCAGGAACGAGGTCTTCGCCCTTCACGGCCACGTCTGGGACAAGGAGCCCTACGTGTCGAGCTCGACCGTTCTCGGCAACAACTCCTTCTCCTTCTGGTCGGGAGCGCAGATGGGCCACGGCCCGACCAACCACTTCGACGCCCTGCTGCGCTACGGCGCCGGCGGCAGGTCCTCGGGCGCGGGCACGGTCTCGGGGGATTTCCTCTTCCGCGATCAGGCCGCCTTCGGTTTCGACAACGGCCTGTGGGGCATCCTGCGGGTCCTGCCGTAGCTCTTTGACCTCTCTCTGACCTTCCCGGGCGGCGGTCTCGGCCGCCGCCCGGGATACCAAGCCTCCTGCTAGGATCCGAGCATGGAGCTTGGGATCTACACCTTCGCCGAGCTGCGCGGGGATCCGGAAACGGGCCACGCCGTCACTCCCGCGCAGCGTCTCCGCGACCTGATGGAAGAGATCGAGCTGGCCGATCAGGCCGGCCTCGACGTCTTCGGCGTCGGCGAGCACCACCGCCCGGATTTCGCCGTGTCGGCCCCGGCGGTCGTGCTCGCGGCCGCCGCGGAGCGCACGAAGAGCATCCGGCTGACGAGCGCCGTCACGGTGCTCAGCTCCGACGATCCCGTCCGCGTGTTCCAGCAGTTCGCGACCCTCGACCTGCTCTCCGGCGGGCGGGCCGAGATCATGGTCGGCCGCGGCTCCTTCGTCGAGTCGTTCCCGCTGTTCGGCTACGACCTGGGGGACTACGACGAGCTGTTCGCCGGGAAGCTAGACCTCCTCCTGAAGCTGCGCGAATCGGAACGGGTCTCCTGGTCCGGCGGGCACCGGGCGGCCATCCCCGGCCTCGGCGTATATCCCCGCCCGCTGACGGACGCCTTGCCGGTCTGGGTCGCCGTGGGCGGGACGCCCGAATCCGCCGTCCGCACCGGCCGGCTGGGATTGCCCATGGCGCTCGCCATCATCGGCGGCATGCCGGAGCGGTTCGCGCCGCTGGTCGACCTCTACCGGGGCGCGGGCCAGCGGGCGGGGCACGATCCCGCGCGGCTGGCGCTGGGCATCAACTCCCACGGCTACGTGGCGGACGGCTCGCGGCAGGCCGCCGACGAGTACTTTCCCTCCTACGCGGCCATGATGAACGCGATCGGCCGCGAGCGCGGCTGGCCGGGCATCAAGCGGCCGGACTTCGAGGTGCTCCGCTCTCCGCGCGGCGCCCTCTTCGTCGGCACGCCGCAGGAGGTCGTCGACAAGATCCTCTTCCAGCACGAGATCTTCGGCCACCAGCGCTTCCTGATGCAGATCAGCGTCGGCACGATGCCGCACCGCAACGTCCTGCGCGCCATCGAGCTCTTCGGCACCGAGGTCGCCCCCCGCGTGCGCAAGGAGCTCGAAGGGTCCCCGAACCAATAGTCGGCCTCTGCGACCGTGGTCGCGGCGGCTCCGACCGGGGTCGCTGCCATTCCGACCAAGGTCGCGACGGCTCCGACCAAGGTCGCGACGGCTCCGACCAAGGTCGCACTGGCTCCGACCAAGGTCGCACTGGCTCCGACCAAGGTCGCGCTGGTTCCGACCACGGTCGGAGTGATCGCGACCGTGGTCGCAACGCCTCCGACCGTGGTCGCAACGGTCGCGACCGAGGTCGGGGCGGCTCCGACCTCGGTCGCGAGGGCTCCGACCGCGGTCGTGAAGACCGCCGGGACCGTCCGAAGAGTCCCGAGAAGGTCGGAGCCGAGCCCCGCCGCTCTGTACGCGGGGGGCTTGGTACCTCAGTTGTCAAAGAGCTTTCGGAGTCCCTACCCGATTCCGGGGCCATCTGGTTTCAAGACTCTTCGGTTTCGAAATAGTACCATCAGGACTATTTACGTCAAGCACAGAAGGTGCTATCCTCCTGTCCGTTGAACTAGTAGAGACGAATAAGGATCTTTGACAATCGATGTACCGGCCGGGGCGGAGTGCCGACCGCCCTGGCCGGCCTTCCTTGACCTCTGGGCGCGGCGGAGGTGCCAGGCGCTTCTCTGGGGGCTACGACCTGGGGACTACGACGAGCTGTTCGACCAGGGATACCGCGTGCCGTGACAAATTTGCCGCGTGCCCAACGGTGGAGCCGGCATGGCTTCGCCCTGTAAGGGCGGGATTTGATCAGCCCGGGGTGTCAACCCCGGGAACACAGGCCGGAGTCCGCCCCGAGCCCCGAAGGGCCGACAGAAACGGCCCGGCAAGATTCTTCCTCATGGGCGACGATCCCGAACTCGATCCGTTCTGCCGGCCCTTTGGGGCTTGGGAGGTCGGAGACCGTCTGTTCCCGGGGTTGCCACCCCGGGCTGGTCAAATTCCGCCCTTGCAGGGCGAGCCCAATCGTCGTCTGAGGCATGTGCCGAGCGACCAAGATGTGTGTAAGAGAGCGGTCCGGAGGTGCGAGGAAACGGTCAGGCCGGCAATCCTTTCAGGCGTCACCACCGTCTGCCGCGTAGGCTCCTCTGACCCACATCTCCAGGTATTATCGAAATTGACGTTTCTTGTAATCTGGTCCGTAACACTCCGCGGGTAAGCTGAATGCACAGTCAGGACAGCGGCTCGGTTCGTGGGCTTCCGTCATTGAACCCTGGAGGACTTATGGACGAACACCCCAGTTTGGAGGAGCTTCGCCGGTTCGCGGAAGGGGCGTTGTCGACGGAGGAGGCGAGGATCGTCGTCGCCCACTTCATGAAGGGCTGCCAGACCTGCAGCAAGGAGACCGCCCAGTACAACCTCTCCCGGATGCGCCAGCTCGCTCCGTCAGGCCCGGCCTTTATGCCGTTCCTCTCGCCCGGCTAGGGCGAAGCCGGCGGTAATGAGCGTTGTAATACTCAGCGGATAGCCTTGAGCCAGTCAGGACAGCGGCTCTCGTCCTTGAACCTGGGAGGTTTTGTGGACGCACACCCTGGAGCAGAGGAGCTTCGCCGATTCGCGGAGGGAGGATTGTCGAGGGAAGAGGCGAGGGAGGTCGTCGCCCACTTCCTGAAAGGCTGCCGGACCTGCAGTGAGGAGGCCGCCCGGCACAACATCTTCCGGATTCGCCAACGCTCTCTGTCCGACCCGATCCAGCCGCCCTCGTTTTCCGAGCCTTCCGCCAAGAGAGAGCCTCTTCGAACAGGCATCGAGACTCGCGTGCAGTAACGCGTCTTCAGAAGCCACCGGCGGCTCAGAGCCGCCCTTCGATCCAGCATCCCCCCAGCACCCGCGTTCCCTGATAGAAGACAGCCGCCTGGCCGGGGGTGATTCCGCGCTGGGGCGTGGCGAAGTCGATCTCGACCCTGCCATCTCCTGAAGGACGGATGCGGGACGGCACTCCGGGATGGCGGGAGCGGATCTTTACGGTGGCCTCGACCTCTCCCTCGGGATCGGGGCCGATCCAGTGGAGGCGCTCGCCGCGGAGGCCGGGGGCCAGGAGATCGTTTTCGCCTCCCACGACGACGCGGTTCTCCCGCGGCTCGATGGCCAGCACGTAGAGAGGGCTCGGAGCGGCCAGTCCCAATCCCCTGCGCTGGCCCACGGTGTAGCGGTAGTAGGGCTGGCCCGATCCCAGCTCGCGGCCCTCCGTGTCCACCAGGACGGCCGGCTCGGCGGACGCCGCCGCCGTGTAGCGGCCAGGATCGGCGGCGACCTGCTCCTCGACGAACTCGCGCACGCCGCCCGCGACGAAGCAGACCTCCATGCTCTCGCCCTTCTCGGCCACCACCAGGCCCGCTTCCCGGGCCAGCTCCCGCACCTGGGGCTTGGTCATCTCGCCGAGCGGGAAGAGCGAGGCGGCGAGCTGCTCGGCCGTCAGCTCGAAGAGGTAGTAGCTCTGGTCCTTGTCCGTATCGACGGCGGTGTGCAGCTCGGGGCCGTCCGGACCCTCGACGATGCGGGCGTAGTGGCCGGTCGCCACCCGCTCGGCGCCGAAGCGGCGGGCCCGCTCGAGCAGCAGGTCGAACTTGACCCAGGTGTTGCAGCGCACGCAGGGGCTGGGAGTGCGGCCGGCCAGGTAGTCCTCGACGAAGGGATCCACCACCTTCTCGCGGAACTCGCGGTCCATGCGCAGGGTGTAGTGGGGGATGCCGGCCTGCTGGGCCACCCGCCGCGCGTCCCCGAGGTCAAGGGCGCCGCAGCAGCGCCCATTGGACTCGACGCCCGAGTGGTCCCAGAGCAGCATGGAGAGGCCGACCACGGGCACGCCCTGGCGCGCGAGCAGCCAGGCGGTCACGGAGGAGTCGAGGCCGCCGCTCATGGCCACGGCGGTCAGGTTGGAATCCGTCACGCCACCACCTCCCGCATTGCCGATCCAGGGGAGACGCGGCGCAGGGCTTCGGCCTCGCGCTCCAGGGCGTCGAGGAAGGCGTCCACGTCCTGAGCGCCGGTGGTGATGCCGAAGCTCACCCGCAGCGAGGAGAGCGCTTCCTCGGGCGCGATGCCCGCCGCGAGCAGCGTCTTGCTCGGCTCGACGGCTCCCGAGGAGCAGGCCGAGCCCGTGGACACGGCGAAGCCGGCGAGGTCGAGGCGGATCAGCAGCGCCTCGCCTTCGAGGCCGGGGAACGCCACGTGCGAGGTGTTGGGCAGCCGGGGCGAGGCCTGGCAGTGGAAGAGGACGTCCGGCATGCGGCGCGCCAGCTCCGCCTCGAAGCGGTCGCGCAGGGAGGCGAGAGCGGCCACGCGCTCCGTCATCTCCTCCGCCGCGACGGCCGCCGCCTGGCCCAGGCCCACGATGGCGGGCACGTTCTCGGTGCCGGCCCGCCGCCGCCGCTCCTGGCTGCCGCCGACCAGCAGGGGCGACAGCTCGGCGCCCTTGCGCACCCAGACGGCCGCGGCTCCAAGAGGGCCGTTGAACTTGTGGGCGCCGAGGACGAGGTAGTCCACTCCGAGCCGGGGAGCATCCACCGGGATCTTGCCCACGGCCTGCACGGCGTCGCAGAGCGTGGGGATCCCCCGCTCGCGGCATGCGGCGGCCACCTCGGCCACGGGCTGGAGGGTGCCCAGCTCGTTGTTGGCGAGCATCAGGCAGACGAGACGCGTGTCCGGCCGCAGAGCGCGGACGACTTCCGCCGCGGGCACCACGCCGTCACCGCCAGGGGACACGCGCGTCACCTCCCAGCCCTCTTTTTCCAGCCGCGCGGCGCCCTCGCGGATCGAGGGGTGCTCGATGGCCGAGATCGCCAGGTGCCCTCCGCCGGCCTGCCGGGCCACGTGCGCGAGGACGGCGTTGTTGGCCTCCGTGCCCGAGGCGGTGAAGACCACCTCCGGCGGCCGGCCGCCGATCAGGGCCGCCACCTTTTCCCGCGCTTCCTCGACGGCGTTGCGCGCCGCCTGCCCGAACCGGTGCAGGGAGGAGGGGTTGCCGTGCAGCTCGCCGATCCAGGGGAGCATGGCTTCGCGTACCCTGGGATGGAGGGGCGTGGTGGCGTTGTGGTCCAGGTAGATTGGGCGAAGATCGATCGGGTCCATGGGTTACAGCCTCGCGAAAGGGGTTTATTGTAACTCCTTGCCGCGCCCGGTCAGGGCCACGGCACAGTTGTTGAATTCCCTGGCGGGTCCAGGGGGCTTCTCTTGTCTCTGTTTGAAGTGAACCGGAAGGTGAACGAATGCCTCGATTCCGTCCGCTGACGATCCTCTCTCTCCTCCTCGCCTCCCTGCTCCTGTTCGCCGCCGTGCCGGCCTCGGCCGCCAAGACGAAGGTGGACCGCAAGGCGCAGCAGGAGGCGATCCAGAAACTTTCCGAGAAATACCGCCAGTGGCTGGTGGTGGTGGAGCTCCTGATCACCGACGAGGAGCTCGATACCTTCCTGGCGCTGGAGAAGGACTACCAGAGGGACGCTTTCATCAAGCGCTTCTGGGCGGCTCGGGACACCTACAGGTCCACGGCCCGCAACGAGTTCCAGGACCGCTGGGAGTCCAACGTCCAGGAAGCCCTCGCCCAGTTCCAGACCCTGAAGGACGAGCGCGCCCGGGTTCTGATGCTCAACGGCCCGCCGGCGGCCCGCATCGAGTCGCACTGCTCGAACGTCATCTGGCCCGTCGAGGTCTGGTTCTTCGCCAGCAGCGACCGCCTGCGCTCCCAGTTCATCGTGGTCTTCTTCCGCAAGTGGGGCGCGGGGCCGTTCCGGGTCTGGTCGGCCGTCGACGGGCTGCCGGCCCTGTTCACCGGCGGCGCGGGAAGCTCCGCGACGGCGCCGGACCTGAGCGCCATCGCGTCCGGCTGCCGGAACGGCGACCAGATCGCCGGCGGCATCTCCTGGGTGCTCCGCCAGGGGATCAACTACGACCTGATCCAGCAGCGCATGATGGCGAAGCCGACCGAGCAGGGCGGCGAGTGGGTCTCCTCGTTCAGCTCCTACTCGACGGACGTGCCCGAGGGGACGGCTCCCCTGCAGGCCAAGATGTCGATCGAGTTCCCGGGCCGCTATCAGAACCGCACCGTGGTGCAGGGTGTGGTCAGCGTGCCCTCGACCGCCGCCGCCAAGGCGGCGCTCGGCGGCGCCAACACCTACAACCTGCTGCTGAACGGCGAGCTGTTGCAGAACGACGAGCTGTTCGACAACTTCCGCTACAAGTTCGACTTCCCCGGCACGGTCGCGCCGGCCGCGGGAGACAACCTGCCGGTCGTCTTCCAGCGCTATCTGCGGCCGGGCGACTACAAGATGGTGGTCAAGGTGGAGGACCTCAACTCCGGCAAGATCTTCCGGGACGAGCGCACGATCACCGTGCCCGCCTCGGACCGCGTGGCCCCGGCGCCGCCGCCGACCGATCCGGACGAGGTGAGCGCCCGCCTGCTGACCGAGGCGAACGCCGCGATCTCCAACGGCGAGACGACGCTGAAGCTGCTGCGCCCGTTCGGCGAGCTGCAGACCGGCATGCAGCGCTTCGACACCCTGACGACCGGCGACAACATCCAGAAGGTGACCTTCGCGCTCGACGGCAAGGCGGTGTTCACCAAGAAGAACCCGCCGTTCAGCGTCGAGCTGGACCTCGGCAACCTGCCCCGTCCCCGCACGCTGTCCGCCAAGGCGTTCGACGCCGCCGGCCTGGAAGTGGCGGCGGACGACCTGCTGATCAACTCGGCCGCCAACCGTTTCCAGGTCCGCCTGGCCGAGCCGCTGAAAGGCAAGCGCTACCAGGGCAGCCTGCTTGCCCGCGCCGAGACCCAGGTGCCGGACGGCCAGACGGTGGAGCGGGTGGAGTTCTTCCTCAACGAGACGCGGGTGGCGACGCTCTATCAGCCCCCCTTCCAGCAGCCGATCGTGCTGCCGAAGGGCGAGGAGATCGCCTACGTGCGGGCCGTGGCGTTCCTGGCGGACGGCAACTCGACGGAGAGCCTGGTCTTCGTCAACGCGCCCGAGGACATGACGGAGGTCAACGTCAACTTTGTCGAGCTCTACACCACGGTGCTGGACCGGCAGAACCGTCCGGTGGACGGCCTGGCGCAGAAGGATTTCGCCGTGACGGAGGACGGCACGAAGCAGGAGATCGCCCGCTTCGAGCGCGTGACGGACCTGCCGATCCACGCCGCCGTGGCGCTCGACGTCTCGGCTTCCATGGACAAGAGCCTGGACAAGGCGCGGCAGGCCGCCCTGGAGTTCTTCCAGCGGACGATCCGGCCCAAGGACCGGGGAGCGGTGGTCACCTTCAACGACCATCCGAACCTGACGGTGAAGTTCACCAACGACGTCCCGGCGCTGGCCGGCGGCCTCGCGGGCCTCAAGGCCGAGCGCGGCACGGCTCTCTACGACAGCATCATCTTCACCCTCTACTACTTCACGGGCGTGAAGGGGCAGCGGGCCCTGCTGATCATCTCGGACGGCAAGGACGAGGGCAGCCGCTTCACCTACGACGACGCCCTCGACTACGCCCGCCGGGCCGGCGTGACGATCTACAGCATCGGCCTCGGCGAGGACGTGGACAAGCGCAAGCTCTCGAAGCTGGCCGAGGAGACGGGCGGCCGCTCGTTCTTCCTGAAGAGCGTGGACGAGCTGGCGGGCATCTACAACCAGGTGGAGCAGGAGCTGCGCTCGCAGTACCTGATCGCCTACCAGTCCACCAACACCGCCGGCGGGAACAACTTCCGGTCCGTGGACTTGAAGGTGGAGAAGCCGGGGATGGAAGCGAAGACGATTCGGGGGTATTACCCGTAGGTATTACCCGTAGGTTAGCCATGAGGAGTTACCCATGAGGAGCCGTCCGTGAAAAGCGCCGCCCCTTCGGGGCGGGCCCTCACTCCCCAACCCCTCTCTCCCAGCCTCCCCCCCGCCGGCCGGGAGAGAGGGGCTTCAAGACAGCTTTCTCCCAAGCAAACTCAGACAAACTTCTCCCTCTTCTCCCGGCGGATGGGGGGGAGGCGGGGAGAAGAGGGCCGGGGTGATGAGGGCCAACGCCGAGGCGGCCTCCTCCTTCTGTTCCTTCTCTCCTGCCTTTTCCTCCTCCCCCTCCCCGCCGCCGCCTACCACCCGTACGACCGCAAGGTCCCCAAGGAGGAGCTGGCGGCCGTCGCCAAGCTGCCGGAGAAGTACCGGCACTGGTTCGAGGAGGTCGACGTCCTCATCACCGAGGAGGAGCGGACGACTTTCCTGGCCCTGGAGAAGGACTACCAGCGGGACGCCTTCATCAAGCGCTTCTGGGAGGTCCGCGATCCGTACCCCCGCACGGCCCGCAACGAGATCAAGGAGCGCTGGAGCGTCGACGTGGCGCAGGCCCGCTCCCTGTTCGGCGATCTGAAGGACGGGCGCTCCCGCGTGCTCCTCCTCAACGGGCCGCCCGACGAGCGGGTCGAGTCCAACTGCTCCCTGATCCTCTGGCCTCTCGAGGTCTGGTTCTATGGCCGCAACGAGCGCGTCCCGGACTCGTTCGCCGTGGTGATCTACCGCAAGTGGGGCGCGGGCCCGTTCCGGGTCTGGCATCCCGGCGAGGGCATCGATGCGCTCTTCGCCCAGAGCGTCCTGAACGAGCGCGGTGCCGTGGGCGCGGGCACCGGTGGCGAGGTGAAGCCCCAGAACGGCAGGGACCGGCACGACGGCAATCGGCAACTTACCAATCCCGAGCCCGAGCAGGGGGAGGGCCAGAGAGGGTTCGGGGGCAGGGTGGGCGGCAGCGGCCTCGCCCAGATCACCAGCTTCACCGGCGGCTGCGGCGACTGGGAGCACGCCCAGAAGATCGCGGCCGGCATCGCCTGGGTGGCCTCGCAGGGGCTGCGCTGGGAGTTCCTCGAAGCCAAGATCGTGGGCCGGCCCACGGGGCCCGGCAGCGAGTGGATCTCGACGTTCAATTCCTACACGACCGACATCCCGGAGGACGCCACGCCTCTGCCGGCCCGGCTCGACGTCTTCTTCCCCGGCCGGTTCCAGAACCGCACCATGGTGCAGGGCCTGGTCGCCGTGGACGCGGCCACCGCCGGCCAGGCCGTGCTCGGCGAGGCCCGCTCCTACAACCTCCTCCTGACGGGCGAGGTGCTGCGCGACGGCGAGCTGTTCGACAGCTTCCGCTACAAGTTCGACCTGCCGGCGGCCGAGGCCCTGGACTCGCTGCCGCTCGCCTTCGAGCGCCCCCTGCGGCCGGGCGAGTACACGCTTGTCGTCAAGCTGCAGGACGTCAACTCCGGCAAGTTCTTCCGCGAGGAGCGGGCCCTCTCGGTGCCGCTGATGGAGCACGCCGTTCCGCGCCTGCCCGCCAGCCCCGAGGAGGCCGAGAGCGCCCGCGTGTTGGCCGAGGCCAATGCCGCCCTGCGGAGCGGCGAGACGACGATCAAGATCATGCCCGCCGTGGGCCAGCTCCAGACCGGGATGCAGCGCTTCGACACGCTGACGACCGGCGCCGTCGCCCGCGTCACCTTCGCGCTCGACGGCAAGGCGGTGCTGACCAAGAAGGCGCCGCCCTACAGCGTCGAGCTGGACCTGGGCTCCGTGCCGCGCACCCGGACGCTCGCCGTCGCCGCCTACGACGCGGCCGGCGAGCTGCTCGCCTCGGACGAGATCCAGCTCAACGCCGCCGGCAACCGCTTCCGCGTCCGCCTGGCCGAGCCGCAGAAGGGGAAGCGCTACGAGTCGAGCCTGCTCGCCCGCGCCGAGGTCGAGGCGCCGCAGGGGGAGAGCGTCGAGCGGGTGGAGCTCTACCTGAACGAGACGCGGATCGCGACGCTCTACCAGCCGCCCTATCTGCACCCCATCGCGTTGCCTCGGGGCGAGTCCATCGCCTACGTGCGGGCCGTGGCGTTCCTGGCGGACGGCAACTCCACGGAGAGCGTGGTCTTCGTCAACGCTCCGGACTACCTGGAGCAGGTCAACGTCGATCTCGTGGAGCTTTACACCACGGTGCTCGGCCGCGACGGCCGGCCGGTCGGCTCGGGATTGGAGGCGAAGGACTTCGCCGTGACGGAGGACGGCGCCCGCCAGCAGATCGTCCGCTTCGAGCGGGTCACGGACCTGCCCATCCACGCCGCAGTGGCGATCGACGTCTCGGCCTCCATGGAGAAGAGCCTGGAGAAGGCGCAGTCCGCGGCCCTCCAGTTCCTCCAGGGGACGGTGCGGCCCAAGGACCGCGCCGCCATCATCACCTTCAACGACCACCCGTCGCTGGCGGTCAAGTTCACCCGCGACCTCCGGACGCTGGCCAGCGGTCTCGCCGGCCTGAAGGCCGAGCGCGGCACGGCGCTCTACGACAGCCTGGTCTTCTCCTTCTACAACTTCAACGGCCTCAAGGGCCGGCGCGCCCTCCTGCTGCTCTCGGACGGCAAGGACGACGGCAGCCGCTTCACCTACGAGGAGACGCTCGAGTTCGCCCGCCGCGCCGGCGTCATCGTCTACGCCATCGGGCTGGGCGACGACGTGGAGAAGAAGAAGCTGTCCCGCCTCTCCGAGGAGACCGGCGGCCGCGCCTTCTTCCCCCGCGAGGCCGGGGAGCTGACGGGCATCTACGCCGCCATCCAGGAGGAGCTGCGCTCGCAGTACCTGATCGCCTACCAGTCCGCCACCACCCGCAACGATCCCGGCTTCCGCGCCGTGGACCTGAAGGTGGGGAAGCCCGGGCTGGAGGCGAAGACGATCCGGGGCTATTACCCGTGATGGATAGGGTAGGATCGCTCTCGATGCACCCCTTCCGTTTCCGATCCCTGTCCGCCGCGCTTCTCGTCCTCCTGTCGATCTCTGTCTCCTTCGCCCAGGAGCCGCCGCCCGCGCCTCCGGCGGGCCTCGCGGCCCGCTATGCCTCCTGGCTGGAGGAGGTGGCGCTTCTGATGAGCCCCAAGGAGCGCGCGGCGTTCCTGGCGCTCGGCAAGGACTATCAGCGCGACGCCTTCATGCGCCGCTTCTGGGAGGTGCGCGATCCCTTCCCGCAGACTCCCCGCAACGAGCTTCAGGAGCGCTGGGAGGCGCGGGCGAAGATGGCCCGCGAGCGGTTGGGCAACCTGACGGACGATCGGGCCCGCATGATGCTGTTCAACGGCGAGCCCACCGACGTCCTGGTGGCCCGCTGCGATGTGCTGCTGCCGGTCGAGCTGTGGAGCTACCCGGGCACGGAGCGCATCCGCGGCGACTTCACCCTGGCCTTCGTCTCCCGCGGCGGGTCGCCCAAGGGGCCGTTCCGGCTCTGGTCGCCGGCCGAGGGGATCGAATCGCTGCTCTCGCTCGACCTCAAGTCGCGGATCCAGGACCAGGGGCGCGGCTTCGCGGCCATCGCCGAGCTGTGCCCGCGCGGCGAGGACATCGCCGCCCGCCTCGGCGAGTCCCTCGACTGGGACCGGGTCGAGACGGCCGTGAAGATGATCCCCAAGGTGGGCGAGGAGTGGCTCTCCACGTTCTCCTCCTTCTCGACGGACGTGCCGGAGGGCGCCCAGAGCTTTCCCGCCCAGGTGGACTTCACCTTCCCCGGCCGCTTCGGCAGCCGCACGGTGGTGCAGGGCCTGGTCTCCGTGCCGAAGGAGGCCGTGAAGCCCGAGCGGATCGAGGGCAGCTCCACGGCGAGCTACGCCTTCGTGGTGGACGGCGAGGTGCTCTACAAGGGCGAGCTGTTCGAGCACTTCCGCTACCGGTTCGCCATGCCCGAGGCCCTGGTCGACTCCGACCGGATCCCCATCGTCTTCCAGCGCTACCTGCGGCCGGGCAGCTACGCGCTGGTGATGAAGATCGAGAACACGGCCGGCAAGAGCTTCTTCCGCGAGCAGCGGGACCTGGAGGTGCCGTCCGAGGTGACTCCTCCTCCGCCGCCCGTCGCTGCCGCGACCGATCCGGCCGTCACGGCCGCCGTCCCCGAGGCCGCCGCCGCTCCGCAGACCGCGCTGGCCGAGGCCAACGCCGCCATCGGTACCGACGACCAGACGATCCGCATCCTGACGCCGCCTCCCGGGCTGATCACCGGCAAGCTGCGGGTCGAGGCCCTGGCCACGGGGGCGGGCATCGCCAAGGTCGGCTTCGAGCTGGACGGCAAGCCGGTGCTCGCCAAGGCGAAGCCGCCCTACAGCGTCGAGCTGAACCTGGGCGACCAGCCCCGAATCCACCGCCTGAAGGCCCTCGCCGTCGACGGCGCCGGGCAGAAGCTGGCCGAGGACGAGATCGAGCTGAACGTCGGCCCGCACCGCTTCGCCGTGCGGCTGGTGGAGCCCGAGGCCGGCAAGACCTACCGCTCCAGCCTGCGGGCCCAGGCCCAGGTGGAGGTGCCGGAAGGGGAGAAGCTCGACCGGGTGGAGCTGTTCCTCAACGACGACAAGGTGGCGACCCTCTATCAGGCGCCCTTCACCCAGCCGCTCCTCGTGCCCCAGGGCAAGGAGGTCACCTACGTCCGCGCCGTCGCCTATCTCGCCGACGGCAACTCCACGGAGGACCTGGTGCTGATCAACGCACCGGACTTCACCCACCGGGTGGACGTCCAGTTCGTCGAGCTCTACACCTCCGTGGTGGACGGCAAGGGGCGGCCGGTCGAGGGGCTCGGCAAGGACGACTTCAAGGTCCTCGAGGACGGCACGCCGCAGCAGATCCGCCGTTTCGATCTGGTGCGCGACGTGCCCGTCTACGCCGGCATCCTCCTCGACACCTCGGCCTCGATGGGCGAAGGCAAGAAGCTCGAGCAGGCCGTGAGCGGCGCCCTGCGCTTCTTCCAGAAGGTGATCACGCCCAAGGACCGGGCGGCGGTGATCACCTTCAGCGACCAGCCGAGCCTGGCCGTGCGCTTCACCAGCCAGGAGCCGGTGCTGGCCGGCGGCCTGGCCGGCCTGACGGCGGCCGGCAACACGGCCCTCTACGACAGCCTGATCTACGCCCTCTACTACTTCGGCGGAGTCAAGGGGAAGCGGGCGATCGTCGTCCTCTCGGACGGCAAGGACGAGGGCAGCCGGCAGACCTTCACCGAAGCCCTGGAGTACGCCCGGCGCAGCGGCGTGGCCCTCTACACGATCGGGATCGACCTCTCCACCGCCGACAACGACGCGCGCCTGAAGCTCTCGCGCCTCGCCGACGAGACGGGCGGGCGCTTCTTCTTCATCGAGCGGGTCGGCGAGCTGGAAGGGATCTACGACACGATCCAGAAGGAGCTGCGCTCGCAGTACCTCCTCGCCTATCAATCCTCCAAGGAAGGGGACGCCGACAAGTTCCGGACGGTCGAAGTGAAGCTGGCGAAGCCCGGGCTGGAGGCGAAGACGCTGCGAGGTTATTACCCTTGAGGGACCACCCCTGAAACGGTCTCTTCCCGACCTCATCCTCGCCTCCGCCTCTCCCCGCCGCCGCGAGCTGCTCGGCGGCCTCGGGCTGCGCTTTACCATCCGAGCGGCGGACATCGACGAAACGCCGCTGCCGGGGGAGGCGCCGGGGGACACCGTGCTGCGGCTGGCGATCGGCAAGGCGGCGGCGAAGGCCCATCCGGGCGAGATCGTGCTGGCGGCGGACACGGTGGTGGTGATCGACGGCGACCTGCTGGGCAAGCCGGGCGATCCGGCCGACGCCCGCCGGATGCTGGGCCGCATCGCCGGGCGCGAGCACACGGTGCTGACGGCGGTGGCCATTACTGAGCCCAATACTGAGCCTAATACCGAGCCGGGGCGCGGCCGCCACGCCTCCGCCGTGGCTTCCTCCCGGGTGCGCATGGCGGCCCTGACGCCGGAGGAGATCGCCTGGTACGTGGAGACCGGCGAGCCCCTCGACAAGGCCGGCTCCTACGCCGTCCAGGGGCTCGGGGCGCTGTTCGTGGAGGAGGTGTTCGGGAACTACACCAACGTGGTCGGCCTGCCGCTGCCGCTCACGTACCGGCTGTTCCGCGAGCTGGGGTACGAGCTGCTGGACTTCCGGTAGGCTGGCCTACCCCTCGTACTTGATGGGCTCGCCCAGCTCGCCGAGAGAGAAGTTGGCCATGATCTGGTGGCCGTTGAAGTCGAGGACCCGCATGTCCTCCACTCCCGCGAGGTCCCGCGCGATGTTGTCGAAGGACTCGGCGTAGCGCGCGCGGACGGCTTCCATGTCCACCTCGTAGGCGATGAACTTGTCGATCCCCTTGTAGCGCAGCTTGCCGACCAGCCGCTCGTCCGTCAGCTCGGGATAGGTGGAGAGCAGCAGGATCGTCCCGCTGCCCATGAAGACCAGGTAGGCGCGTACGGATGCCGGGCTCATGACGGTCCCCCTGTCATCAAGCAACGAAATAGGCGCTGGCGCGGATCTGGAGGCGGGCGCGCGGCTCGAAGCCGCTGCCCACCACCGCGAAGGCGCTGGTGCTGCCGAGGATGGGCAGCACGATCCAGCCGTCGAAGCTCTCGCCGCCGGCGTAGGGCGGCACGACGGGCTCGATCTCGGCGATCTTGGTCCAGTGGTCCTCGTCGGGATCGAAGGAGGCGCGCAGCTCGACGTAGGCGCGGTCGAGGTCGATCGTGCGCTGCCCGGAGGGGTGCCAGATCGAGAAGACGAAGCGCACCTCGTCGTAGGAGCTGGTGCCGAGAAAGGACTTGCCGGCCACCATCAGCGGGAAGGTGAAGGAGCCCGCGGTGTCGGTGGCGAAGATTTCGGGCGTGGGGTCGAAGACCACCTGCCTCGGGGGCGTCGGGGTCGAGCTCATCTCTCCTCCTCAGGGGAAGCGGTGCCGCGGGCCACGTCGAGGGCGCGGCCGATGCGCCGCCGGGACTCCGCTTCGTCGGTGCCGGCGCCGAGCAGTGGAGCGGCCATGCCGAAGGCGATGGCGCCCGCCCGGGCATAGGCCGGGATCTCCTCGACGCCGAAACCGCCGGCGGCCAGCATGGGAATGTCGCTCAAGGGACCGCGGATGGTGGCAAGGTAGGCCGGCCCTCCGACGGGGGGTAGTGGATAGACCTTCACGACGTCCGCGCCCAGCTCGTGCGCCGCCACGATCTCGGAGCACGTGAGGGCGCCCATCACCAGGAACAGGCCGGCCTGGCGGGCCTCCCGCGCCACGTCGGCGTTGACGTTGGGGGTGACCAGGAATTCGGCTCCCGCCGCCACGGCCTCGCGGGCGCGGGCCGCGGTCGTCGCCGTGCCCATGCCGTACCAGGGCGGACCCTCGGCGCCGCGGGCCGCCAGCAGCTCGCGGAGCAGGGCGGAGGCTCCCGGCACGCTGAAGGTGATCTCGATCAGCTCGACGCCGCCGTCGCGCAGGGCCCGGGCCTGGGCCGCGGCTTCGTCCCGGGAAGAGGTGCGTACGACCCCGATGACCGGCGAACGGCGCAGGCTCAGGGCGACGCGGTCGCGTGTTTGAACAGTGGTAGCCATCGCGGGGCGGGAGTCTATCATTCCCTCCGCCAGGGGAAGCCGTCCGCAGGAGCGCAGCCTGTTCCGCCTGATATCCTCCGGACTCGTCGCAAAGGTGCGCCATCCTGCTCCCCGCAACCTCGATCCCGTCCGTGGGTGGGAAAGAGGCCTCTTCCGAGTTATCATTGCCGGACGCGCAAGAGGGGAGCGCTTCTAAACGGGAAACGAACGGCAGATGGCAGTGTCCGATCAACCGGTAGGAAGAGAGTCGCTGGATCAGCTCCTGCGACGGCTTCGCCCGAGGCTCAAGCAAGTCCTCGGGCGATACCGTATTCCGGCGCATGACGCCGAGGATCTGGTCCAGGAGGCTCTCATCTCGACGATCCAGAAGTGGGACGTCATCCAGGACCCCGAGGCCTGGCTGCTCGTGACCCTGCGCAACCGTTGCGTCGTCTACTGGCGCAAGCGGCGGAACAACCTGTACAACTCGGTCGACACCGCCATCCTCGAGCTGCTCTCCGAGCCGGTGGCCGCTCCCCAGGAGAAGGCCGAGCTGCTGTGGGACCTGAACAACCTCCTCGAGGAGCTGCCGCCGCGCTGCCGCAAGCTGCTACGGCTGCGCTACGGCCTTGGCTACGACTCGACCGAGGTGGCCGAGCGCATGGGCTACCACCCGTCGAGCGTGCGCAAGGTGGCCCGGCGCTGCATGGCGGCGCTGACCTACCAGATGGTCACCCGCGGCTTCACGAAGCTGAGCCTGCCCAAAGACGACGACGATTCGGACGCGTAGGGCCCCTGGCCCTATCCTTCCTCTCGACTCGGGTTTTCTTCCCCAAGCCCCAACGCCCCTTCCGCCCGGCGGCAGATGCCGCGCAGGATTCGCACGTCCCGGCTCACCGGCGCTGCCCTGGCGGCGAGGCGGCGCAGGTCGCGCAGCACTCCCGGGAAGCTGTCGTCGCGCGCGAAGCCGATCCGCGCCATGACGGCGGCGGCGTGGCCGAGAAGGCCGTCGATCTCGGCGGCGGTGGCGGGGGGCTCCTCCTCGGTGACCGTGGCGGAGGCCTCGCCGCGGGCCACGAACAGCTCGTAGGAGAGGATGAGCACCGCCTGGGAGAGGTTGAGGGTGGGCTGGACGGGCGAGCAGGGGATGCTGACGACGGCGCTCGCCAGGGCCAATTCCAGGTTGGTGAGGCCGCCCACCTCGGGGCCGAAGACGAGGGCCGTCGGGGTATCCGGGGCTTCCTGGCTCAGCCACGCCGGCAGCTCGCGGGGCGTCAGGATGGGGATGCCCAGGCTGCGGTCGCGGGTGGAGGTGGTGCCCACCACGCGGCGGAAGGGCGCCAGGGCCGTGTGCAGGTCGGGGACGCGGACGATGCCGTCGAGGATGAAGCGGGCGCCGACGGCGAAGGCCTTGGCCACGTCGCCGATCTCCGCCGCCGGCTCGACCAGGATCAGCCGGTCGAGCCCCATGTTGGCCATGGCCCGCGCCGTCGAGCCGACGTTGCCCTGCTCGCGCGGCCGGACGAGGACGACGGCGGGCGCGCTCAGCGGAACCCGCGGCGCAATTCGCGCTTGAAAGCTTCGAAGGCCTCTTCGCCGTGCAGGGCGATCACCACCCGCTCCAGCTTGGTGCCCCCCTGGAGGAAGCGGTGGACCTCGGTGAGCATGATGCGGGCGGCGCGATGGATGGGGAAGCCGAAGTTGCCCGTGGAGATGGCGGGCAGGGCGATCGACTTCATCCCCCGCCGGTCGGCGAGCGCCAGGGCGGCGCGCACGGCGGCGGCCAGCTTCTTGTCCTCGTCGCCGTCGCCCATCCGCGGACCCACGGCGTGGATCACCTGCCGGGCCTTGAGGTTGCCGGCGCCGGTCATCACCGCCGTCCCCACCGCCGTGCCGCCGATGCGGTCGCACTCCTCCTGGATGGAGGGCCCGCCCTTGCCGCGGATGGCCCCCGCGACCCCCGTGCCGAGCTGGAGCTGCTCGTTGGCGGCGTTGACGATCGCGTCGACTTCGAGGTCGGTAATGTCCCCCTCGACCAGCTCGAGCTGGGTCCGGTCCAGGGTGATGGTGATCTTGTTTTCGGCCCTCTTCTCGGTCATTTCGGTCATCTTTGCCATCGATACCTCCCCATCATCATACCAAGGGCGCTCCCCAATCTTCCCCGATAGGTCATAGTGTAGACTCCGCCCCTATGTGGACGGAGCTGAAAAAGAGATTGGCGGCCGAGCTGGCCGCGACGATCCGGGAGCGTTTCGGCGTCACGCACGAGCCGGTCCTGGAGGTGCCGCCGCGCCGCGAGCTGGGGGATCTCTCGTCTCCGGCCGCCATGCAGCTCGCCCGGGTGCTCAAGCGCAACCCGAAGGCGATCGCCGAGGAGCTGGCCGCCGCCCTCAAGCGTCCGCAGCTCGTGCGCGACGTGCAGATCCAGGGCGCCGGCTTCCTCAACTTCTTCCTCGACCGGCGCGCCTTCGCCGCCGCCCTGCTCGACGCGCCCCTGATCGACGGCGGCGTCCGGGCCGGCAAGGTGGTCATCGAGCACACCAACATCAATCCCAACAAGGCGGCCCACATCGGCCACCTGCGGAACGCCGTGCTCGGCGACGTCCTCGGGCGCTCGCTCAAGAGCCTGGGCTTCCCGGTCGAGATCCAGAACTACATCGACGACACCGGCGTCCAGCTCGGCGACGTGGTGGTGGGCTTCATGGACCTGCGCGGGCTCGCCCTCGCCGACGTGGTGGCGATCCCCGAGCCGTTCGACTTCTACTGCTGGGACCTCTACGCCGAGGTCGGCCGCTGGTACGAGGGCGACCCGGAGCGCCACCGCCTTCGCCGCGAGACCCTGCACGAGCTCGAAACGGGCCAGGGGCCGCGCGCCGAGATGGGCCGGCTGGTGGCGCGGCGGATCGTCGCGCGCCACCTGGCGACGATGAGCCGCCTCGACGTCTCCTACGACCTGCTCACCCGGGAGAGCGACATCCTGGGCCTCAATTTCTTCGAGATGGCCTTCGGCCGGCTCAAGGAGAGCGGCGCCGTGCGCCTCGAGAAGGACGGCAAGAACGCCGGCTGCTGGGTGATGCCCCTGTCGCAGTCGGAGGAGTTCGCCGGGCTCGAGGACCCCGACAAGGTCATCATCCGCTCCGACGGCACGGTGACCTACGTCGGCAAGGACATCGCCTACCAGCTCTGGAAGTTCGGCCTGCTGGGGCGCGACTTCGGCTACCGCTTCTGGCAGGAGGAGGGAGTCTGGGAGACCACCCGCGACGGCGTCGAGGGGCATCCGCTCTTCGGCAACGCCCACCGGGTGTTCAACGTCATCGACGTCCGCCAGAGCTACCTGCAGAAGATCGTGCGCGCCGGCCTCCAGGCGCTCGGCTACGACTCGGAGGCCGACCGCTCCGTCCACTTCGCCTACGAGATGGTCGCCCTGTCGCCGGCCACCGCCCGCCAGCTCGGCTTCCTCGGTGTCGACGAGGGCGAGGAGGGCGAGGACAAGGTCCTCGAGATGTCCGGCCGCAAGGGGATCGGCGTCAAGGCGGACGACCTCATCGATCAGCTCGGGGTCAAGGCCGGGGAAGAGATCGCCAAGCGCAACCGCGACCTCGGCGAGGCCGAGCTCGGCGGCCTGGCGCGCCAGATCGCCACGGCCGCGCTGCGCTTCTTCATGGTCAAGGCGACCAACAACCGGGTCATCGCCTTCGACTTCGACGAGGCCCTGAGCTTCGAGGGGGAATCCGGCCCCTATCTCCAGTACTCCCTGGTGCGGGCCAAGAACATCCGCCGCCGCCTGCAGCAGGAGGGGATCGCCGCCGACATCACGGCCGAGGAGGCCGCGGCCGTCCCCGAGGAGCTGTGGAGCGAGGATCTCTGGGACCTCGTCCTGGAGGTCGCCCAGACGGGCGAGACGGTCGAGAAGGCCACCGAGAACCTGGAGCTGTCCCTGATCGCGCGCCACGCGCTGGAGATCGCCCAGCGCTTCAACACCCTCTACCACCGTAACCCGATCCTTCAGGAGAAAGACCCGCAGGTGAGAGCCTCGCGCCTCGCGACGGTGCAGATCTTCCGCCGCGGCCTCGAGACCCTGGGGGAGCTTCTGGGGATCCCCTTCCCGGAGAAAATGTGACATGGAAGCCGACGGCCGTCCTCAGAAGAAACCGACGTCTCCGTGGGTTTGGGTAGGCTGCGGCTGCGGCGCCGTGGTCCTGCTCGCCATGGGCGCCCTCGCCGTTCTGACCTGGTGGGGCTACCGGACAGGTAAAGAGTTCTCGGAGTCGATGACCGATCCGCAGAAGCGTTCCGCGAAGGTGCAGTCGGTGCTCCCCTACGACGAGCTGCCGGCCGGCTACTACCCCGCCTTCGCGATGTCCATGCCCATGGGCATCATGGAGATGGCCATGTTCACGGACCGCGATCCCGGCACGGGCGCCGGGCAGAACCAGGGTTTCGAGGAGCGGGGCTTCATGTTCATGAACATCCGCGAGATCCGCGACAACCGGGCGAAGATGGAGCGCTTCATCCGCGGCGAGACGCCCCGGCCGGAGGATTCCGGCTGGGACCAGAGCAACGTCAAGTTCAACGCCAAGGAGAACGTCCGCCGGGGCACCGTCAACGTCGACGGCATGGAGGTCCTCTACTCCGCCAACCGGGGCGAGGTCTCCCGTGAAGGGCAGGCGGACAAGGACGGGCTGGTCACCATGGTGATGCCCCGCTGCCCCGGCGACAAGCGCCTGCGCTTCGGCATGTGGTTCGGCCCCGACCCGTCGCCCGAGACGCCCGTCACCGAGACGGACTTCACCGGCACCGCCGCGGACCCGGCGGCGATCCAGGATTTCCTGGGTCACTTCAAGCTTTGCGGGAAGTAAATACCCGGTAGGGGCGGTAGGGGCGGCCACGCGGCTGCCCCTACCCTCAGGCTTCCTTCTTCTTCCGCTCGTCCCACCGGCGGTGCATCCAGAGCCACATCTCGGGATGGGCTCTGATGTCCTCCTCCGCGACCTCCAGATAGCGGCGCGTCAGGTCGGCGACGGCCTCGTCGCCATCCTCGCCTTCCGGCGGCAGGATGGCCGGGCGGACGACGATGCGGTAGCGGCCCCCGGGCTCGGGATAGGCGGTGATGGGCACCACGGCCGCCCCGGTGCGGAGCGAGAGGCGGGCGAGGACGGGGGTCGTCAGGGCCGGCCGGCCGAAGAAGGGCACGGGGATCCCTTCCCGCTCCTGCACCCGCTGGTCGACCAGGATGCCGATGCGGCCGTGATCGCGCAGCACCTCGATCATCTTGCGCGCGGCGCCCCGCTTGGGGATGACGGCATTGCCGAAGCGCTCGCGCAGGGCCCGCAGCTCGCGGTCGAGCCACGGGTTGTCGGCCGGGCGTACGACGATGTCCATGCGACCCCGGGTGAGGCCGATCATGGGCGGCACCAGCTCCCAGAGCCCCAGGTGGGCCGAGAGGATGAAGATCCCCTTGCCCCGGCTCTCCGCCTCGTCGAGGTGCTCCCAGCCCTCCAGGCTGAAGAGGTGGCAGAGATCGGTGGCGGCGAAGCGCGTCGAGGAGATGGCGTCGCACAGGGCGGCCCCGAAGTGGCGGAAGCATTCGCGCACCAGCCGCCGGCGCTCGTCCTCGGGGATTTCCGGCAGGGCCAAGGCCATGTTGCGCAGTGCGACGTCGCGGTGCCGGCGGTCGAGCCGGTGGGCGAGGCTGCCGAGGGCGCGGCCGAAGGAGCGCGCGCCGGAGTGGGGCAGCGCCCGCAGGAAACCCTTGAGCGCCAGATAGAAGCCGAATTCGACGCGGTGGCCGATGGGACGGTTCTTCATGAAGCCTCGGCCCGTGTGCGGAGCGCTAAGCAGCCCCGCCAGGGGCGACCGGCATTAGCCCGAGCCGTAAGGGCGACCGTGGTCTGAGCCATTGCGACCGTGGTCGGGAACGCCTCCACCAGGACCACGACCGGAACCATTCCCGACGATCTCCCGCCCTGAAAGGGCGAAATTTGAATAGCCCGGGGTTTCAACCCCGGGGAAGGGGACCCCAAACAATCCCCCAAGCCCCGAAGGGGCGGCACCCAACGTCCCACCGCAAGGCACCGCCCCTTCAGGGCGGATGGGAGGGGGCTGGAATCCCCAACCCGGGGTTGAAACCCCGGGCTATTCAAATTTCGCCCCTTCGGGGCGGGGCTACCTGACCAGATCGTCATCGGATCCTCTCGATCTCGCCGTCCAGCCATTCCCAGAAGGCCGGCTCCGGCTCGGCGCGGATGGGCAGCTCGGCCAGGGGCACGTCCAGCCGGCCGTGGAGCTTGACCCTGTCCTTGGCGGTGGTGAGCACGGCCTCGGCGCCGCTCGCCCGCCAAGCCTCCGCGATGCGGGCGAGGCTCGCGGGAGGATAACGGTGATGGTCTGGGAAACGCAGCTCGCCCACGATGTCCAGTCCCAGGCGGCGGACCGTGTCGGTGAACGCGTCTGGGCGCGCGATGGCCGTCACCAGGAACACCCGGGCGTCCTGAGAAAGCTCGCCGCCGCCGATCCGCCGGGGAGAGCCGGGCCGGGTGACGCTGGCGAATCCGGGGCCCCTGAAACCATGGGGGCGCAACGCCTCGGCCAGCTCGGCGCCCTGGCCGTCGGTCCCGGAGACCCCGGTCAGGATCGCCGCGTGAGCGCGGGACGCCGAGGCGAGCGGCTCGCGCAGTCGCCCGGAGGGGAAGAGGCGGCCGCCGCCGAACGGATCGGCGGCCGGGAAGGCGACGAGGTCGAGGTCGCGGTGGAGCCGCAGATGCGAGAAGCCGTCGTCGAGCAGGAAGAGGCCGGGAGCCGGATCGAGACGGCGCAGGGCCTGGAGGCCGGCCTGGTGGCGGTCGGGGCCCACGACCACGGCGACTCCCGGCAGCTCGCCGGCCAGCAGAACCGGCTCGTCCCCGGCCACCAGGGGGCCGAGCAGCGGCCCCTCGCCGGCGCTCACCACCCGCACGCCCCGGCCCTGGCTGGCGTAGCCGCGCGAGAGGATGCAGACGGCGAGGCCGCGGTCGCGCAGATGGGCGGCGACGGCCGCCACCAGGGGCGTCTTGCCGGAACCTCCCCAGTGGAGGTTGCCCACGCTGACGACCGGGCGCGGCAGGCGCGCGGCGCGGCTCCGATACCACTGGCGGCGCAGGCGGTGGGCGCCGCCATAGAAGAGCTGCCAGGGGGAGGCGGGAGGAGCGGGAGCCTTCATGATCCATCCCCTACGGTCTTGAGGATCGGCTCCAGCATCTCCAGCGTCCGGGCGAGCGCTCCCCGGTTCTCTTCCACCAGTTGCAAGGCATGTCCGCCCACGGCGCGGGCGGCCTCGGGTTGGTCGAGCCACTCTCTCCATACGGCCGCCAGCTCGCGGGCGTCCGCCACCCGGCGCCAGGCGCCGGCCCGGTCGAAGGCCTCCGCCATGTCGCGGAAGTTGTGCATGGAGGGGCCCACCGCGACCGGCACGCCGAAGCGGGCCGCCTCCAGGGGGTTGTGGCCGCCGGTGGGCACCAGGGTGCCGCCGATGAAGGCGGCGGCGGCCAGCCGGTAGAGGCCGGCCAGATCGCCCAGGCTGTCGAGCAGCACGGCCGCGGGCCGTCCCGGGCCTCCTGGCGAGGGCAGCGCGGTGCGGCGCACGAAGTCGGTCCCCCGGGCGCGCAGCAGGGCGTCGACCTCGTTCCAGCGCTCGGGGTGGCGGGGCGCCAGCACGAGGAGCGCCCGTTCGCCGCCGCCGATCTCCCGGCAGGCGTCGAGCACCGCCGCTTCCTCGCCGGCCATGGTGGAGCCGGCGAGCAGGATGGGCCGGCCGGCCGCGAGGCCCCGCAGGGCTTCTTCCAACTCGGGCTTGCGCGGCGGCTCGGGCGACTCGTACTTGAGGTTGCCGGTGACGGCGATCCGCCCGGGCTCGATCCCCAGCTCGATCAGCCGGTCGCGGTCCCGCGCGCTCTGCACGCCAAAACGGCCGACGGCGGAGAAGAGGGGGCCCAGGAAGCGGCGCAGGCGGCGCATCCGCCCGAAGCTCCGGTCGCCCACCCGGCCGTTGACGACGGCGACGGGCAGGCCCCGGCGCCGGGCCTCGCGCAGGAGCAGGGGCCAGTAGTCGCCCTCGACCAGCACCAGGGCGCGCGGCTCGTGGCGGCGGAAGAACCGCCGCACGGCGAAGCCGAGGTCGAAGGGGAGGTAGTCCACCCCGGCGCGGCCGGCGAAGGCGGCCCGGGCCCGCTCCTGGCCGGTGGGAGTGACGGTGGTCACCAGCAGGGGAATTTCCGGCGGCAGCGCCCGCGCCAGGGTGGCCGCGACGCCCGCTTCGCCCACGGAGACGGCGTGGAGCCAGAGGGCCCGCCGCGTTCCTACCGACTCCGTGGACCTGCCGAGCCGGCCGGAGAGGGTGGGCAGGTAGTGGCTCCCTCGCCGGGCGAGCAGGAAAGGGCCCGCCAGGACCAGGGCGGCGCCGGTCGCGAGCTGGTAGAATCCCCAAAATACGGAGCGCATCTCGGGCGGCAGTATAATGGCTTGCTCGTGGAAGAACGGGGGCGGCGCCGCGACTCCTAGACGGCCCGCGGAGCTACCCCGTATAAACGACTGATCATGCTCGAACTCGTCTACACCGACCGCCAGTCCCGCAGCCCCCAGCGCGCGCCGTGGGCCGAGGTGTCCGACCGCGACCTCCTGGTTTCCGTTCGGGATGGCGACGAATCGGCGCTCAACGAGCTCATCGGACGCAAGACCAAGCCGTTGATTCAGCTCTGCCAACGCATCCTCGGCGACTCCGAGGAGGCCCGTGACGTGGTGCAGGTGACCTTCTTCAAGGTCTGGGAGAACCGGCGGAAGTTCGACGACCGGTGGAGCCCCAACACCTGGATCTACCGCATCGCGAGCAACCTGGCCATCGACCATCTGCGGTCGCGCCGGAGCCGCGAGAAGAGCCACGAGCCGGTGCGCCAGCACCTGCGGCAGGTGGCCGACTCGCGCGCCCAGCGGGATCTCTCGCGGCTGCAGCAGACCGAGGTGTCGGCGATCTTCCGCGAGCTGGCGGTCGGGCTCTCCGAGAAGCAGCGGATGGTCTTCCTGCTGCGCGAGCTCGAGGGGTTGTCCTCCCCCGAGGTGGCCGAGATCGTCGGCTGCCGGGAGTCGACGGTCCGCAATCACCTGTTCAACGCCCGCAAGTACCTGCGCCGCGAGCTGCTCCGGCGCTATCCCGAATACGCCGGCGGCTTCGGCCTCGCCGCGCCCGTGGAGGAAGTCTAGATGGGCTGCCCGGACTGGAGCGCCCTGGCGGCGCGGCGGCGGCACGACGAGCCCGGGTGGGCGGCGGCGGTCGAGCACTTCGACGCCTGCACCCTCTGCCGGCGCGACGCCGTGGCGGCCGATCCCCTGCTGGTCTTCCGGCGGCTTCCCGTGGTGGAGATGACGCCCGCCGAGGAGAGCTCGGAGGTGGCGGCGATGCGCCAGGCCGTGGCGGCCATGCGCACGGGCAAGCGGCTCGAGGCCCGGCGGAGCTTCGCCGGCTGGCGCCGCTGGGCCGCGGCGGCAGTGCTCGCCGTGGTCTCGCTGGGCGTGAGCCGCGAGCGGGAGCCTCAACCGGAACCGGTGGTCACGGCGGCTCCGCGGGCTTCGGCTCCTCAGGCCTTGGAGCGGGCGGCCGTGCAGGGGGCTTCCGTGCCGGTGCTCGACATGGTCGACGATCCCGGAGTCCGCGTCTATCAGGTAGACAGCGAAGAGGTCTCCTCCGTCTTCATCATCGACCCGAAGTACGCCAAGAGCCTGGATGTCTGACCGGTGTGCCCATGCCTGGCTTCACTCCCATCGCCGGACTCCACGGCGGCCCGAACCCCCCGTCTCCAGGCCTGTCTCCAGGTAGACTCCTGAGTCCCTTCGTGTCGCCCGCGCGCCGCTCCCTCGCGAGCTTCCTGCTGGTCCTGGCCGTGGCCTCGTGCCTGTATGCCCAGCCGTCCGACGCGGGGGACGTGGTGCTGCGGGCCTACACGTTCAAGTACCAGCGGGCGAGCGAGGCCCTGGCGCTGGTCTACCCCCTGCTCTCGCCGCAAGGCACGGTCGAATACCAGCCGCAGGGCAACACGCTGGTGATCCGCGACGTCGAGGCGGCGGTGCGCCGCGTCATGCCGGTGCTCCGGGGCTTCGACCACCCGGCGCGGCCGCTGCGGCTGGAGATCATCGTGGTGCGGGCCAGCCGCTCCCAGGTGTCGCCGCCGCTGCCGCGCTCGGACCTGCCCAAGCAGCTCACCAAGCGGCTGCAGGACCTGCTGCGCTACGATGTCTTCGAGACCCAGGCGCAGGCGCAGCTCGCGGGCGTCGAGGGGCAGAAGGTGGTCTACGAGCTGGGTCCGGGGTTCCGGGTGAGCTTCCGCTTCGGCACCCTGGTGGAGGGGCAGCAGGTCAAGCTCTCGAGCTTCCGGATCTCCCGGCGCGCGGAGGGCCGGCCCGAGGCCGTGCTCCTGCAGACCAATTCAACATCCAGTGCGACCGCACGACCAACCTGGGGCTCGCCAAGAGCGAGGACAGCCCGGAGGCCCTGATGGTGGTGCTGACGCTGCGGCGGGGGGAGACTCCCACCACCGCCAACCGAAATAGATAGATCGAAGAAGGAGTCCGGGGAGCGATGCAGTTCACTTGTCGAGTTGGAACGCCGGACGGCCGGGTGCTCGAGGAAGTCTTCACGGCGAGCGACGAGATCGCCCTGCGCAGCGATCTCGGCAAGCGCGGGTACCACCTCTTTGAGGTGAAGCGCCGCGGCGGCGGGCCCTCCCTGGCCCTGCCGACGTTCGGCTATCGCCGGAGCATCCCGGTTCAGGAGTTCGTGATCTTCAACCAGGAGCTGGCGGCGCTGCTCAAGGCCGGCCTGCCGCTGCTCCAGACGCTCGACCTGATGCTGGAACGGATGCACAACCAGCACTTCCGGGCGGTGCTGACGGACATCCGCGACCAGGTCAAGAGCGGCACGGACCTCTCGGAGGCCTTCGCCTCCCACGGCGCCCTGTTCCCCCGGCTCTACCCCTCGTCCCTCAAGGCGGGCGAGCGCAGCGGCGAGCTGGAGCTGGTCATCCGCCGCTTCATCCGCTACATGAAGCTGCTGCTCGACGCCCGGCGGCGGGTCATCTCGGCGCTGGTCTATCCGGCCGTCCTGGTGGTGTTGTCGATCGTCATGATCGCCATCATGGCCATCTACGTGGTGCCCAAGTTCATGAGCTTCTTCGACGAGCTGGGCGCGGACCTGCCGCTGATCACCCAGATCGTGCTCGCGGTCTCGACGTTCGCCAGCTCGAACTGGCCGCTGATCCTGATCGGCCTCGTGCTCGGCACGGTGGCGCTGCGGACCTGGGGGCGCACGGAATCGGGCGGGCTGGCGCTGGACCGGGTGAAGCTGCGGACTCCCTTCCTGGGGCCGGTGCTGCACCGGTTCGCGATGTCGGAATTCTCCCGCGCCCTCTCGACGTTGCTCTCCGGAGGCATCCCGCTGGTGCCGGCGTTCGAGATCGCCGTCTCGTCGGTGGGCAACTCTTTCGTCCGGAGCCGGCTGGAGCCGACGATCCAGATGGTGCGGGAGGGCAAGCCCTTCTTCTCGGCGCTCGAGAAGAGCGAGATCTTCACCGACATGGCGATCGACATGGTCAAGGTGGGAGAGGCGACCGGCTCGCTCGACGACATGCTGAACAGCGTCTCGGAGTTCCTGGACGAGGAGGTCGAGACCCGCATGGCTCGCCTGCTGTCGCTGGTCGAGCCCCTGATGCTGGTCTTCATGGGAACCATCATCGCGATCCTGCTGGTCTCGATCTATCTTCCCATGTTCTCGATGCTCGGTTCGTCGAAGTTCTAGCACTTTGCTGATGGGGGGCCTCTCCCCTGGCGCCGGGGAGCGCCGGGAGGGGTCCCGTTTGAGGAGCTTGGAAATGGCAGTCATCAACGGCAGGCCGGTAGCGGTTCAATCGGACAAGGAGCTCGAGGCGGAGACCGTCGAGCAGGCGCGGGCGCGCGTCGCCCGGGAGCGGCGGGAAGCGGAGACGTTCGCGGCCCGCTACGGGCTCGAGTTCGTCGACATGACCCACTTCCGGATCGACAACGACCTGTTCCGCCGCATCCCGTTCGAGCTGATGCTGCGCTACGGCTTCATCCCCGAGGCGCAACTCGACGGCCGCCTGTCGGTGGTGATGGCCGATCCGTCGAACGTGACGAAGATCGACGAGCTGGAGCTGCTGGTCGGCCAGCCGGTCGAGGTCAAGGTCGGCGTGCGCTCGGCCATCGGCGAGATCCTGCAGAAGTCGGAGAGCGCCCAGCGCGTGCTCGACGAGGCCTCCGAGGACTTCCGCATCCAGCTCGTGCAGGAGGACGAGGAGAGCGGCGAAGAGATCCTGACGATCGACCGCATCACGGCCGACACCAGCCCGATCATCAAGCTGGTCGACTCGACGATGTTCAACGCCATCCAGCGCCGGGCTTCGGACATCCACATCGAGACGCGCGAGAGCGAAGTCATCATCAAGTACCGCATCGACGGCGTGCTCTACCAGGCGATGGAGCCGATCGACAAGCGCCATCACCAGACGATCATCAGCCGTATAAAGGTCATGTCCGAGCTCGACATCGCCGAGAAGCGCATCCCCCAGGACGGCCGTTTCAAGCTGCGCCTCAAGGGGCGGACGATCGACTTCCGCGTCTCGATCATGCCGTCGGTCCACGGCGAGGACTGCGTCATCCGTATTCTCGACAAGGAGTCGATGAACAAGGATTTCAAGAACCTGCGGCTCGACATCCTCGGCTTCGACGAGGAGACGATGCGCAAGCTCCGCAAGTTCATCCGCGAACCCTACGGCATGGTGCTGGTCACCGGCCCCACCGGCTCGGGCAAGACGACGACGCTCTACGCGTGCCTCTCGGAGATCCAGTCCTCCGAGGACAAGATCATCACCATCGAGGACCCGGTCGAGTACCAGCTCCGGGGGATCACCCAGATCCCGGTCAACGAGAAGAAGGGGCTCACCTTCGCCCGCGGCCTGCGCTCGATCCTGCGGCACGACCCGGACAAGGTGATGGTGGGCGAGATCCGCGACCCGGAGACGGCGCAGATCGCCATCCAGTCGGCGCTCACCGGCCACCTGGTGTTCACCACGGTGCACGCCAACAACGTGGTGGACGTGCTCGGCCGGTTCCTGAACATGAACGTCGACCTCTACAACTTCGTCTCGGCGCTCAACTGCGTGCTGGCCCAGCGGCTGGTGCGCAAGATCTGCCCGCACTGCCGGCAGACGGCCAAGGCGTCGTCGAGCGTTCTCGACGATAGCGGCCTCGATCCGGCGATATACTCCGACTTCACCTTCTACGAAGGGCGGGGGTGCATCGAGTGCAACGGCACGGGCTTCCATGGGCGGGTCGCCGTCTCCGAGCTGCTCGACCTCTCGGACCATATCCGCGAGCTGATCCTGGACCGCCGGCCGGCCTCGGAGATCAAGCGCGCCGCCAAAGAAGAGGGAATGACCTTCCTGCGCGAGTCCGCGCTCGAGATGGTGTTCCGGGGAGTAACGACTCTGCGTGAGATCAACAAAGTCACCTTCGTGGATTGAGCGGGCCCTGGGCTTCGACCCGGTGCCCGTGTCGCCGCACGTCTTCGCCCTCGACGGCGAGCGGCTGCGCTACGGCCAGTTCGCCCGCGACCGCCACGGCTTCCGCCTGCGCGCCTTCCGCGAGGCGGCGCTGCCGCGCGATCCTTTTCAGCACGGCCCCCTGGGCGGACCGCTGCGCGATCCGGCGGCGTTCCGCGAGATCGTGGCCGGGCTGGTGCAGGGCATTCCCGGCGGCGTGCGCGACGCCTCGCTGGTGCTGCCTGACGCCTGGCTGCGCGTCACCTTCAGCGAGAGCGGCGAGCTGCCGAAGACGGCCGACGCCCTGGACGAGGTGCTGCGCTGGAAGCTCCGCCGCCTCGTGCCCTTCCGGGTGGACGACCTGCGGATCGGGGCTACCGAGGTGTCGCCCATCCCCGGCCAGGAGGAGCCGCGCCGGCTGCTGCTGGGCTTCGCCGTCGAGCAGCTCCTGGCGCAGGTGGAGGACGCCTTCGCCGCCGCCGGAGTACGTCTCGGCCAGGCGACCAACGCCAGCCTGGCGCTGCTCTCGGCCGTGGGGCCGGCGGCGGACGGCGCCTTCGGGGCGCTGGTGCTGGTGGCCAATGAGGGCTACACGCTGATCTTCGCCCGCGGGGGCGAGCCGGTGCTCCACCGCTACAAAGCCTTCACGGGCGCCCTGCCCGAGGGCTCGCGGACGAGCTTCGTCGGGCGGGACCTCAAGCTCACCCGCAACTTCCTCGACGAGCACTTCCCCGGCTCCGCGCTCGGCCAGGTGCTGCTGCTGGCGCCGCCGGAGCTCGAGCCGGCCTGGCTCGACCGCCTGGAGGAGGGGCTCGGAGCCTCCGCCGCCCCCCTGGACGGCCGGCACCTGCCCGCGCTGCGCGCCGAGGAGGCGGCCGTGCCCGCCTGGCGCGACCTCGCGCCCATGCTGGGCGCCGCCCGGCAGGAGGTGTCATGAGCACCGTGGACGACACGCGCCAGCCGCCCTTCGAGCCGCCCTTCGATCAACCGGTCGAATCGCCGGTCGAGCCGCCGCCGTCCACGCTGCGGCCGGTGGTGCCCGCAGCCCCGCCGCTCGACCGCATCGAGCCGCTCAACCTGGCCCGGCGGCCGTTCCTCAACAGCCGGCCGGTGGTGCGGGTGTCGCTGCTGCTCTGGCTGCTCGGCCTGGGCCTGCTGCTGGTCAACCTCGTCCTGTTCCAGGGCTATCTCGCCAGCTCCGCCGACAAGCGCGAGCAGATCGAGCGCGGCGAGCAGGAGATCGCGCGGCAGCAGCAGATCGCCTCGGAGCTCCAGGGCCGCCTCGCCGCTCTCGACCTGGAGAGCCTGAACAAGCAGGTCGACTTCCTGAACGAGAAGATCGAGGAGCGCACCTTCTCCTGGAGCCTGCTGCTCGACCGGATCGCCCAGGTGCTGCCGCACGACGTGCGCCTCGAGCGGTTGACGCCGCGCACCGGCGAGAGTGGGAAGCGGCAGTTTGGCGGAAGCCGGTCGACCGCAGCGACGAGAGAACGGCGGCAGGACGGCGCGATCCCCCTGGTGATCACCGGCGAGACCCGCAGTGACGATGCGCTGAACCAATTCGTACAAAGTTTGTTCGACTATCCGTTCGCGGAACCGAACCTGAAAATCGAGACGCGGCAGGAAGAGCAAGGAAACCTGGTGAAATTCGAGCTGAGCGTACAGTACATCCCCGGCGGCACGCCGCAGCAGGGCGTCGTCGTCGAGGAGCTGCCATCGACGGCGCCCGGCAGCGCCTCCGGAATGACGGTCCCCGGAACGACGGCTCCCGGAGCGGCCACCCCCGCGCCGGCCCGTCCGCCCGGCCCGGGAGGCCAGCGGTGAAGTTCCGGGGCGAGATCTGGCGCCAGCGCCTGTGGGTCTGGCTGCCGGCCCTGCTCTTCTTCCTGGCCAACGTCGGGGCGTTCGCCGTCTACAAGCTGGGCTATGCCGGGCGGGTCGAATCCCTCCAGAGCACGCTGGACACCCAGAAGCAGACGCTCAGACAGCTCGGGGCCAGTCAGCAGGAGTCGCGGATCATGCTCGCCCGGGTGGAGACGAACGAGCAGCAGGTGGCGCAGCTCTACGCCGAGCGCCTGTCCACCCGCCGCCAGCGCCTGACCGTCATCACCGCCGAGGTCAAGGAGATGGCGCGGAAGACCGGCATGGCGCTGCCCAGGACGTACTCCTATCCCGAGGAAGAGCTCCAGCAGTTCGGACTGATCAAGCGATCGTTCGTCTTCAACGCGAACGGCACCTATCCCGAGCTGCGCAAGTTCATCAGCCTGCTCGAGGCCTCTCCCTCCTTCCTGGCGCTCGACGAGCTCACCGTCTCCAGCAACACGCAGGGCCAGGAGCTGAACTTCGCCCTTAGCCTCTCGACGCTGTTCGCCAGTGACTCGTCGGGAAGCGCCCCGTCGCCGCCGGCCGCCGGTTCGAACGGCGCCGCCGCCGTCTCCAGGGGAGCTTCACCCGGAGGGACGTTGTGAACGGCAACACCCGGCAGAGAAACCTCCTGCTCCTGCTCGGCGTCCTGCTGCTGATCGTGGGATGGATCTACCTCCGGCCGATGCTGGGCCTGGGCGGGGACGACGAGCCCGTGGTCCCGGTGGCCGCGCGGTCCGGCAGCATCGACGAAGAGGGCGGCCCCGCCGGCCCGCCGCGGCTCCCCGGGAGCCGCGCCGAGCATCAGGGCGCCCGTCCGGGAGACCGGGTGGCGGTGCTGCGCGTAGCGGACCTCGACCGCGCCCCTCGCCTCTCGACGGGCGGACGCGATCCCTGGCGTTTCGTGGATCCGCCGCCCCCGCCCCCGCCGCCTCCCGCGGCCCCGCCGCGGCCGCCAACGGCCGAGGAGCTACGGCTGATGGAGGAGGCCCGCCGGCGCGCCGAGGAGGCGGCCCGGCTGGCGGCGATCGAGGCCGCCAAGCCGAGGCCGGCCGAGTTCACCATGGAGTACCTGGGCAGCTTCGGGCCGCCGGACAAGAGGATCGCCGTCTTCAGCAACGGCAAGACCGAGGTCAACGCCCTGGAAGGGGACGTGATCGAGAACAAGTTCATCGTGGCCCACATCGGCTACGAGTCCGTGGATATTGGCTTCGTGGGCTTTCCCGACTGGCCCAGGAAGCGACTGGGCGTCCGTCGCCGCTAAGTCGGAGGGAAATTTCAAAAGATGCGTAACCTCATTGCCCGGATGTCGCTCCTCCTGCTCGCGCTGGGGGTGCTGGCCGGCTGCACCAGCCATCAGAACTATCGGCAGGCCGAAATCGCCGCCGAGCTCGGCAAGTGGGACGACGCCGTGCTGCACTACCTCAGGGCACTGGAGGACGATCCGGGCAACATCAGCTACCGGGCGTCCCTGCTGCGCGCCAAGATCAAGGCCTCCCAGAGCCATTTCGAGAAGGGCAAGGAGTTCGAGAAGGCTGGGGTGATCGAGCGCGCGCTGGTCGAGTACCAGCAGGCCGTGCAGCTCGATCCGACCAACCAGTACGCCCAGGCGCAGCTCGAGCACGTCCACCGGGCCTACATCGCCCAGAAGCAGAACCGTGGATACGAGACGATCGACCAGATGAAGCAGAAGGCCCGGGGCACCCGCCCGCAGCCGCCGGTGCTCAACCCCCGGTCGAACAAGCCGATCTCGCTCGAGTTCCCGCAGCAGGTGTCGATCTTCGCCATCTACCGCGCCCTGGGCAAGGCGTTCGGCATCAACATCCTGTTCGACCCCAACCTGCGCGACCAGGAGATCGCGATCGATCTCAAGGACGTCACCGCCGAGGCGGCGCTCGAGACGCTGATGCGCGCGTCCGGCCACTTCTACAAGGTGATGGACGAGCACTCGATCATCATCGCCCAGGACACGCCGCAGAACCGCCGCACCTACGAGGACCTCGTCATCCAGACCTTCTTCCTCTCGAACGCCGAGGTGAAGGACATGCTGACGATCCTGCGCAGCCTGATCGACGCGCGAAAGATCGCCACCAACGACCAGTTGAACGCCATCATCCTGCGCGACACGGCGGACAAGGTGAAGGTGGCCGAGCGCATCATCGAGGCCAACGACAAGTCGAAGGCCGAGGTGGTGATCGACGTCGAGCTGCTGCAGATCAACTCGGGACGGCTGCGCGACCTGGGCGTCAACCTCACCAACTACGCCGTCACCCAGTCGCTGGACTTCGGACAGACTACCGGCGGGACCGGGACCGGCGGCACCGCCACGGCCCCTACCGGCATCCGCCTGTCGGACCTGGAGTTCGTCAACCAGAGCAACTGGCTGCTGACGATCCCGAATTTCATCTACACCTTCGTCAAGACCAACACCGACGCCCAGCTCCTCGCCAAGCCCCAACTCCGCATCACGGAGGGCGAGAAGGCGAGCCTGGTGATCGGCGACCGCCGGCCGATCCCCCTGACCACCTTCAACACCCAGAATGCCGGCTCCAACTCCGGCATCATCCCCATCACCTCCTTCCAGTATCAGGACGTCGGCATCCGCATCGACATCGAGCCGCGCGTCCACCACAACCAGGAGGTGACGCTCAAGATCAAGGTCGAGGTCTCGAACGTCAACGGCTCCGTGTCGTCTCCGAGCGGCGATCAGCCGATCATCGGCACCCGCACGATCGACTCGGTGATCCGCCTTCAGGACGGCGAGACCAACTTCCTGGCCGGCCTGATCCGCACCGACGAGAGCAACAACGACCAGGGCGTGCCCGGGCTGTCGGACATTCCGCTGCTCGGCCGGCTGTTCTCGAAGAAGCGCAGCGAAGGGCAGCGGACGGACGTAATCCTCACGCTGACGCCGCACATCATCCGCAACGCCGAGATCACCCAGGAAGACCTGGAGCCCATCTGGGTGGGCACCGAGGCCAACATCACCTTTCGCGGCGGCAGCCCGCGCGTCGAGTCCGACGTCGAGGGGCCGTTCGACACCAACGAAGGGACGCCGGAGGAGATCCAGGACGCGATCCGCCGCCGCCTGCAGCGGCTGCCGCGCGGCCTGCGTCCCGGCGAGACGGGCGAGGAAGGGGTGATCGACGAGGGCGGCGAGGGCGTGCCGCCCGATCAGGCGCCTCCGCAGCCGCCCCCCGGGGTGAACCTGGTGCCGACGGCGCCGCCGTCCGACATCTTCCGCCAGCCGGCGACGCCGGAGCCGAGTGAGCCCCCGCCGCCCGACGAGGAGCCGCCGGCCGGCCTGGTCTCCCAGAGATCGGCTTCCGGCACGGCCGCTCTCGCGGGGCGCACGCTCCCCGCGTCCTACCAGCCCTCCACCGCTCCGACAGCGGCAGTTGCAGCGGTGGCCGCCGGGCCGGCCGTGCGTCTCTGGCTGGCTCCCGGCAAGCTCACGGTGGCGCCGGGCGACCGCTTCGAGGTGCGGGTGCAGGCGGACGCCGGCCAGCCGGTCTCCCACCTGCCGCTGGCGCTGTCGTTCGACCCGGCGGTGCTCGCCGTCGAGAAGGTCGAGGACGGCGATTTCCTGGGCGGGGCGGGCGAGGCCCAGGTGATGTCCGACTCCGGCCGGCCCGGCTCCCTGGTGATCGGCGCCAGCCGTCTCGGCAAGGTGGCGGGCGTCAAGGGCACGGGCACGGTGGCCCGCATCACCTTCCGGGCTCTCGCGGCGGGATCGAGCGAGATCGGCTTCGACGGCAAGGCTCTCGACTCCGCTCTCAAGCCGCTGGCCGTGCGTTCGCGCGCGGCGGTGGTCGAGGTGGGCGGCGAGCCCGAGCCCCGGCCGCGGCCCCAGCCCTCCGGCCGGGAAGCTTCGCCCACCGGCAAACGTTGACGTAGATGTTGACGTAAAAAGGGAAGGCAGGAAAAGACGATGCTCCGCAGAGGCCCAGAGACGCTCCACCGCCGCTCGCAGGCCGGCTTCACCCTGGCCGAGCTGGTCACGGTGGCCGCCGTGATGGCGGTGCTGGCGCTCGTCACCCTGCCGGTCGCCAAGTTCACGGCCAAGCGCTCCCGGGAAGCGGATCTCCGGCAGTCGCTGCGGCAGATGCGTTCGGCGATCGACGAGTACAAGCGCTACAGCGACGCGGGCCTCATTCCCGTCGACCTCGGCACGGACGGCTATCCGAAGAAGCTCGAGGTGCTGGTGGAGGGGGTGGAGATCGTCGGCCAGGTCGACAAGAAGCTGAAGCTGCTGCGCCGGGTGCCGGTGGATCCCATGACCGGCAAGGACCAGTGGGGCCTGCGTAGCTACCAGGACGCTTCGGACGCGACCTCCTGGGGTGGCGAGGACATCTACGACGTGTACTCCCTGTCGGGCGGCGTCGGGTTGAACGGTATCCCTTACCGCAAGTGGTGAGGGAGAGGAGGCAAGACCATGCGACGCGATGTCCGACCTCTGAGTGTCCAACGCCATGACGATGAAAGCGGCTTCACGCTCCTGGAGCTGATCGTCGTCATCGCGATCGTCGGCATCCTGGCCACCATCGCCATGCCGGCCTTGAAGAACATGCCCGTGCGGGCCCGGGAAGCGGTCCTGAAGACCAATCTGCGGACGATGCGCGACGTCATCGACCAGCACTACGGCGACAAGGGGCGCTATCCCACCAGTCTGGACGCTCTGGTGGAGGAGGGCTATCTGCGCCGGATTCCTACCGATCCCATCACCAAGAGCAAGGACACCTGGATCCCCATCTACGAGGAGATCGATCCTGACAAGCCCCCGGCGGAGAGCGAGACCGCCGAGGATGGCAAGCCGGGGATCGTCGACGTCCAGTCCGGAGCTCCCGGCAACTCCCTGGACGGCACGCCCTACAAGGACTGGTGATGAAGGCTTCCTCCGACCTCAAGCACGGTAGAGGCGAGGCCGGCTACAACCTGGTCATGCTCGCCGTCGCGATCACCCTGCTCAACATCGCCGTGGCGGTGATGCTGCCGCTGTGGAGCACGGCCATCCGGCGTGAGAAGGAGGAGGAGCTGATCTTCCGCGGCTTCCAGTACGCGGAGGCCATCCGGGTCTTCCACCAGCGCTACCAGCGCTATCCCAACAAGATCGAGGAGCTCATGGAGGTCAAGCCGCGCTGCATCCGCCAGCTCTGGAAGGACCCCATGACCGACAACGGCAAGTGGTCGCTGATCTTCCAGAACCAGCCGCAGGGCCCCTTCCAGCCTCAGCCTGGACAGCCGCCCCCGCCCCCTGGGCAGGACCAGGACGGAGACGGGCAGGACGACGGGCAGCAGGGCGGGCAGGATGACGACGGCGGAGGAGCCGGCAACGGAGCGCTCAAGCCGGGCAAGGGCGAGGTCGTCCAGGTCGGGCCGATCATCGGCGTCCGCAGCAAGAGCGGCAAGAAGTCGATTCTGGTCTTCTACGGCCAGGAGCGCTACGACGAGTGGCAGTTCACCGAGTCCCAGTTGCTTGGCGGCACCCAGCCGGTCTCGACCGGCGGCGCCGGGGGCGCGGGAGTGCCGCCGGCACCCGGCGGCGTCCAGTTCTCGACCCGCTGGCTGGGCCGGCCCATGCGCGGCTTCGACCAGCAGCCCGGCGGCGGTCTCCCCCAGGACGGCACGCTGCCGGACGGCACGACGCCCGGCGGCACCAGTCCTCGTCCGCGGAAGCCCGATCCAGGGGGCACGTCCAAGCCTCGCGGCCTGCCATGAAGGTCCGCATCAAGCGGCTCCCCGCCGCCCGCGACCTTCCTCTTCCCTCCCACGGCTCGCCTGGCAGCGCCGGGTTCGACCTCCGCGCCGCTCTCGACCAGGAGGTGGTGATCCGTCCCGGCGAGCGTCTCCTGGTGCCCACCGGTCTGGTGCTGGAGATTCCCGCCGGCTGGGAGGGGCAGGTCCGACCGCGCAGCGGCCTCGCCCTGCGCCATGGCATCGGCGTCGTCAACGCGCCCGGCACGATCGACAGCGACTACCGGGGCGAGGTCGCCGTAATCCTCATCAACCTCGGCGAGGCCCCTTTCGGCCTGAACCGCGGCGACCGCATCGCGCAGCTCGTCTTCGCCCGCGTCGAGACCGTGGAGTGGGAGGAAGCCGAGACGTTGCAGGAGAGCGGCCGGGGCGGCGGCGGGTTCGGTTCGACCGGGGTGGGCTGAAGATAGGATGAGGGCATGAAAGCCCGCTTCCACTGGATCGTTCCTGCCGCCCTCATCCTCCTCACCGGCTGCCGAAGCGCTCCTCCTCCAGCCGCTCCAGCCACCGATCCAACGACTCCCGAGGCGCCGCGCCGGCGGGTCGTCCTGCTGAGCCTGGACGGCGCCGGCTCGGACGAGCTTCACCGCCTGTACAAGGAAGGCTCGCTCTCCGCGGGCGGTTTCGCCCGCTTCTTCCAGGAAGGGCAGGTCGCCGATCGCCTCGTGCCGGTCAATCCCTCGCTGACGGCCGTCAACCACATCAGCCTGGCGACGGGCTATGCCCCGAGCCGGACGGGGATCGTCGGCAACAACTTCCATCCGTCGGGCGCTCCGTTTCTCGAGACGGTGAGCGGCTTCGCGGCGCCCATCGCCACCGAGACGCTCTGGGAGGCGGCCCAGAGGCAGGGCAAGCGCGTCGGGGTTACCACTTGGCCGGGAGCCGACGACACGAGCCCGCGGCGGCGGGCCGACTGGGGCATGATCTACGTCAACGATCCGGACCGGCGGGCCGAGCTGGTGGCGCTGGAGCGCGGGAGCTGGCAGCGGACGGGCGTCGCCCAGGCGATGGGCATCCAGAGCTACTCGCCCCTTCAACGAGCCCAGGTGAAGGTCTCGGGCGGACCGGCCTTGCAAATCTTCGATCTGCTGGCCGTGGACCGCACGGACGACGCCACGGTCAACTACGACGGCATCCTGATCCTCCAGACCCGCGGCCAGAGCCCCACCGATGGGGGCGCGCCGCTCTCCGTGGGTGCCTGGAGGGACGTGCCCTGCCGGGTCTTTCCCGCCAAGACCCCGGCTCGGGAAGCCGTCTGCCCGGTCAAGCTCCAGGGGCTCGATCCGGGGCTGGCGAGCACGCGGCTGTACTTCGCAGCCGTCTTTCCGCTTCAGGCCTATCCGCCCGATTTCGCCACCGCTCTCGCCGCCGACGGGCTCATCTGGCCCGGCCCGCCGGACGACCGCGGCCTGAGCGATACTTGGGCGGGCAAGCCTGGGATCGACCTCGAGACCTGGAGCCAGCAGTCGGAGCGCTTCACCCGTTTCTTCGGCGACAGCCTGATCGCCGCCGTGAAGCGCCCCGACTGGGACCTGATGATGGGCTACATCCCCGTCATCGACGAGGCGGGACATCAGCTCCTGCTGACGGACCCGCGCCAACCGGGTTTCTCCCCCGAGCGCCGGGACGAGCTCGCGGCGGCGCGCCTGCGCGTCTGGCAGTCCGTGGACCGCGAGCTGGCCCGGCTGCTGGCGGCGATCGATCTGCGAACCACCACGGTCGCCGTGGTCAGCGATCACGGCATGTCACCGATCCACACCGCCCTCGACGCCAATGCCTTTCTGCGGGAGAAGAGGCTCCTCGCCGCCGATGCCCAGGGCAAGACCCTGGAGGACGGAACAGCCGCCTACGCGGTGGGCTCCGGCGGTGTGCTCCAGATCTACACGGCTCCAGGCCGCGCCGATCTCCTCCCCACGCTGCGAGCCCTGTTCGCCGACTGGACGGTCGGCGGGGAGAAGCCGGTCGAGCGGATCTTGACCCGCGAGGAGGCCGAGGCGGTCGATCTCACCCATCCCGACAGCGGCGATCTGGTCCTCTTCCTGCGCGAGGGATACGGCGCCCTGGCCATCAAGGGCGGCGGCGTTTCGGCGCCCACCCATGTCCTCGGCATGCATGGCTTTCTCAATACCTATCCGGACGTGCAGGCCATCTACCTGGCCCTCGGCCCGGGGATCGCTCCGGGGAGCGCCGGCACGGTGCGGAATCCCGAGGTTGCCGGCCGGGTCGCGGACTGGCTGGGGATTGAGAAGCCGCGGCTCACACCATAGGGATTAAGGTTGCCGCAGATGACGTTTATCCCCTCGGGATGCACGCCCTAGCCACCTCGCTGCCTTCCACGGCTGCCCCCTCGCGCCTCGACCTCTGGTTCGAGCGGCGCGGATGGGCACCGTTCGACTTCCAGCGCGAGGTCTGGAGTGCCTACAAAGCCGGTGAGAGCGGGCTGATCCATGCCGCTACGGGCACGGGAAAGACCTACGCCGCTTGGATGGCGCCTTTGCTGGAGTGGCTGGACGACCATCCCGAGCCGGACCTCCGGCCCCGCCGACGGGCCGCGGCTCCGCCTCTGCGCGTCCTCTGGTTGACGCCTCTGCGAGCCCTCGCCGCCGATACCGAGGCCTCGCTGCGGGCGCCGCTGGCGGAGTTGGGCATCCCCTGGACCCTGGAGCGGCGCACCGGCGACACCGCTGCCTCGGTGCGCGATCGCCAGCGGGAGAAGCTCCCCACCGCTCTGGTCACCACGCCCGAGAGCCTGTCGCTGCTCCTCTCCCGCCCCGATGCCCGCGAGCTGTTCTCCGACCTCCGGCTGGTCGTCGTGGACGAGTGGCACGAGCTGATGGGGAGCAAGCGCGGCGCGCAGACCGAGCTGGCCTTGGCGCGTCTGCGCCGCTTCCGCCCGGGTCTCCGTACCTGGGGCATCTCGGCCACGCTCGGCAATCTCGACATCGCACTGGCGGCGTTGACTGGCGGGACCGATACGAGCCGTCCGGGCCGGCTCGTCCGCGGCGAGGCGCCCAAGGAGATCCGCGTCGACTCGCTGATCCCCGAGAAGATCGAGCGCTTTCCGTGGGCTGGGCACCTCGGGCTGCGCCTGTTGCCCCAGGTGGTCGCCGCCGTCGAAGAGGGGCGCACGGCGCTCGTCTTCACCAACACCCGCTCGCAGACGGAGATCTGGTACCAGGCCCTCCTGGAGGCCCGTCCCGACTGGGCGGGCGAGATCGCCCTCCACCACGGCTCTCTCGACCGCAAGGTGCGAGACTGGGTGGAGGACGGGCTCCGCCGAGGAGGCTTGCGCTGCGTGGTCTGCACCTCCAGCCTCGATCTGGGCGTCGATTTCGCGCCGGTCGACCGCGTGCTGCAGGTGGGAAGCCCCAAGGGAATCGCCCGCCTGGCGCAGCGCGCCGGCCGTAGCGGCCACCAGCCGGGCGCGCCGAGCCGGGTGACCTGCGTGCCCACCAACGCCTTCGAGCTGGTGGAGGTGGCCGCCGCCCGCCGGGCCCTCCGCTCCGGACGCGTCGAGGGCCGGACGCCCCTGGAGAAGCCTCTCGACGTGCTCGCCCAACACCTGGTGACGGTGGCGCTGGGCGGCGGTTTCCGCTCCGCCGAGCTGTTCGAGGAGGTGCGCGCGGCCTGGGCCTATCGGGACCTGACGGCGGAGGAGTGGGACTGGACTCTCGACTTCGTCACCCGCGGCGGGCCGGCGCTCGCCGCCTATCCCGAGTACCGGCGCGTCGTCGAGGCGGACGGCCGCCTCACCGTGCCCGACCGCGCCGTTGGGCGGCGCCATCGAATGGCGATCGGCACCATCACCAGCGATGCGGTCGTCGCCGTCCAGTACCTCTCCGGGGGGAAGCTCGGCACGGTCGAGGAGTCGTTCATCGCCCGCCTGCGGCCGGGAGACCGCTTCGTCTTCGCCGGCCGGCTGCTCGAGCTGGAGCGGGTCCACGGCATGACCGCCTATGTCAGAAAGACGCGCGGCAAGAGCGGCGCCATTCCGCGCTGGATGGGCGGCCGCATGCCGCTCTCCACCGAGCTGGCCGCGTCCGTCCGACGCCTGCTCGAAGAGGCCCGGGACGGGGCCTTTGAAGGCCCCGAGATGACGGCCGTGCGGCCGATCCTGGAGCTTCAGGCGCGGTGGTCCGCCATCCCCGCCGCGGACGAATTGCTGATCGAACGCCTGAAGTCCCGGGAGGGGCACCACCTCTTCCTCTATCCCTTCGAGGGCCGGCTGGTCCACGAGGGCCTCGCGGCCCTCCTCGCCTGGCGGATCTCGCGGCTGCGGCCGATCACCTTCACCCTGGCGGTGGACGACTACGGCATCGAGTTGCTCTCGCCCGATCCGGCGCCGCTGGACGAGGCGCTGGCGGCGGGTCTCCTCTCGCCCACGGGGCTGCTGGAGGACATTCCGGCGAGCCTGAACGCGGCCGAGATGGCGAAGCGGCAGTTCCGCGACATCGCCCGCGTCGCGGGCCTCCTCTTCCAGGGCTTCCCCGGCCAGCGCAAGCCGGCCCGGCACCTCCAGGCGTCGAGCGGGCTCTTCTACGAAGTCTTCGCCAAGTACGATCCGGGCAACCTGCTCCTCCAGCAGGCCCACCGCGAGGTTCTGGAGCAGCAGCTCGAGCGCAGCCGCCTCGGCCGCACTCTCGCCCGTCTCTCGGCGTCGCGAATCCACGAGATTCAGCTTGCGAGGACGAGCCCGCTCGGCTTTCCGCTGCTGGTGACCCGCATGCGGGACCAGCTCAGCTCGGAGAAGCTTGCCGACCGCATCCAGCGTCTCCAGGCCCGGCTGGAGAAAGCTGCGGGCTAATAATGGGGACAATCCGCATGGATCTCCAGGGTGAATCCCTGGTCCTCCTCCCCGAGCGGGCCCTGCTCTGGGAGCGGACGGGAACTCTCGTCGTGGCCGACGCTCATCTCGGCAAGGCCGCGGCCTTCCGCGCCGCCGCCATCCCGATGCCCGGCGGCACCACGACGGAGGCCCTTTTACGGTTGACGGCTGCACTGGATCGGACCGGAGCGAGACGGCTCCTGCTTCTGGGTGATTTCTTCCACGCCAAGTCCGGCAGGGCCAGCCAGACCCTAGCGGCCATTTCGTCCTGGAGAGACCATCACGTGGATCTGCAGATCGTCCTGGTGCGCGGCAATCACGATCTGGGGGCCGGCGATCCACCATCCGAATGGGGATTCGCCTGTTGCGACGAGCCCTGCCTCGAACCGCCCTTCGTCTTCCGGCACCATCCGGCGGAGGAGCGGGAAGGGTACGTGCTCGCCGGGCATATCCATCCGGCCGTCTCGCTCTCGGGTCTGGGACGCCAGAGAGAGAAGCTTCCGTGTTTCCTTTTCGGCGAGCGGATCGGCCTCCTTCCGGCCTTCGGCGGCTTCACGGGAGGTGCCTCGGTCCGGCCACGCCGGGAGGATAGGGTGTTCGTGCTGGCTGGGGATGAAGTTGTGGCGCTACGCTAAGGCCGCCGGGTTCGACTGCTCAGGATGCCCTGGATGAGCTTCTCCAAGGCTTCGGCTTTATCTTCCCGGAAGTCTACCCGCTGGAAAGCTTTGAGGCTAAAAGGGACGCGCGTCTCATCGCTCCAGCCCGGTATGAAGACCGGAATGATGGGAGAGCCTTTCTCTAGAAATTCGTCTACAAGTGCTTCAATCTCAATGTCTTGATATCCCTCACAACCCAAAGAGCCTAGCAGGATGACGGCTACGCGGCTTCCCTGGACCGCCTCATCGATTTCCCGACGCCAGCGAGTGCCTGCCACCAACAGGCCATCGAACCAAGGATTGAGACCGCGCTTGCGCAGTTCGGTGATAAGCCACTGTACGAACTCTCGGTCTTCTCTCCGGTAGGAAATAAAGACATCATAGACTTCGAGGTCTGGCTTGGCGGCCAAAGGGGCCATCGGTGCTGGCCCGGAAGGCTCGAGGTCTATCTCATCAAGCCCGCCATCTGCCAGTTTCTTCGATTCCTGAACGCTAGGGACAAGATTGATTTCTTCAAGCCGGATAGCCATAGCCCCCGGGGAGACCTTGAATTGTTTGGCTAAGGAAGGAGAACCAAGGTTCCAGAGAGATAGGCATTGGGCCGCCAACTTAGAGATTTGACGAGTGGACCGCAAGGCAGAGGGCTTCAGGGGTGTCTTCTCTTCGATTCCGTGCGAGATGAGTGCGACAAGGTGCTCATCGAGTGATGCGGCAGCTAGAGTCTCATTCCCAAAGTGACGATGGAAATTCTGGCGGACGAGGTTATCAGGCATTAGGAGAAGAGCGGCGAAAAGGTCCGCTTCCCGCTCTACAGCAGGCCGCTCCGAACCTCTGTCGCTGCCATCCATGGGAGCGTCTCGGAAGTACTCGTTAGCCGGATGGAGGAGCCAGTGGCCGATCTCGTGAGCAGCCGTGAATCTTTGGACCTCAGGCTTTAACCTCTGCGCAATCGCGATTTCCCCCTTCTTACGGTCCATGGACCCGGCGATCCGGCCATGGCCAGCCGGGGACGGGATCTCCTCAGGCTCGGAGTAGCGCACCCCTAAGAGCTTCGTAATGATGATTTGTAGGTCTATCAGATCCAGAGGGTCAGTAGGGGGAACAGGCCACAGCTCATGCCTCCTCTGGAAGAGGGTGCGCAGCAGCTTTTTTACCTCCCTCAAAATGGCCTTACGCCGATTAGAGCCGATCACCCTGCGTCTCCCTAAAGCTACTCGGTTTGCCCAGTACTTCTCGGGGGACTGCCCTCGCTATCCTACGCTCTAGGCGTGTCTTTATCAAGACACGAAGGTTCTTGCCAGCTAAACCGGCGCTATGTGGGGTCCGAAGTTGTCGCCAGAAGAGGCGGAACTCTTCCATATCCTCCTCTCCTGTGACATAGTCGAGATGGAGATATTTTGGTGAGCCCCAAAAGCCGCAGCTGCGCCTATCCCGCCCTCGATCTCCGCGAGGCGGTGAACCTTCTGCGCCAGTTGGTCGAAGACCTAGACTTTCAAGAGGGAGATCGTGACTCGATTGCCCGGATGCTGGGTCACTCGGGCGGTCTGAGCGGCGCTGCAGGTCGCAAAGTCGCTGCGTTGGTGCATTTCGGCCTACTTGAGCGGCGGGAGTCGAAATACTGCACCACTGCCTTGGCTCTCCACATTTGTAACTCCATTTCTGAGGAGAGCCTGCGATCGGCTTTACGCCGAGCATTTCTTGCCCCTTCGCTCTTCCGGGATCTTATTGACGCGTACCTGCCTGCTGGTTCCGTGCCGCGCTATTTGGCTCAAGATCTGCGCGATCACGGAGTAACCGAAGCTGCAAAGCATGACGTGGCAAGGATTTTTATGGCATCAGCCGAATACGCCGGCGTTCTTGCGGCTGACGGGGTCTTCCTCGACGAAAAACCCGAGGTAACGAAGCCAGTTGTCGCAACGGCCCTGAAGGTGCCGGCCCTTGTGGAGGTTGCCCCGGCCATGGCTGTGCAGCCGACCTCCCTTGTGTTAGATCCAGAGGTCCAGACGCTTCGGTTTTTTGTTACGGACCGCAAAGTGGTCGAGATGAGATTTCCCGCCGGTCTCAATGAGGACGACATCGTCTTAGTCAAGAAGCAAATTGAATTTCTCGAGTTGCAGGTCCGGTTGTTCCGCCCAGCCGCGACATTGCCCTTCCGGCGTCCCGGGACAGCTAGCGAATCCGCCTAATAGGCAGTGTTTGTTTCTCCTGGCACATTTATTGCCCTATCTCCTTGGCGTAAAGGAGGAGAAACCATGGCCCAGTCCACCAAGGAAAGGCTTGTCTATCACGTGGTCCCCAACTCTTCGGGTGAGAGGTGGGTGGTCTCCCAGGAGAATGCCGAGTTCCGCAAGGAGTTCGACACCAAGGAGGAAGCCCTTCAGTTCGCCAAGGAGCGCGCCCGCGCGGCCGAGCTCGGGCAGGTGAAGGTCCACAAGCAGGACGGCAACATGGAGTACGAAAACACTTACGGCGAAGATCCGCGCCGGTCGCCGGGCTAGATCACGCGTCGCGACCGGGGGAGGCGAGCACCTTCAGAAACAACGCCTTGCCGTCCCCCGGCGCGTAGAAGTCCGCTAGCTCGGCGGCCAGCTCGTAGCCGCAGGCGATGTAGAAGGCCCGGGTAGGCAGGTACTGCGGGCGGGTCGAGGTCTCGACGTAAACGCGGGTGCGCCCGGCGCTCGCCATCCACTCTTCGGCCGCCTGGAGCAGGGCGGCGCCGATTTTCTTTCCCTGAAAATCCGGATGGACCACGATCCAGTAGAGGTCCGCGGAGGCGACGGTGCCCGGGATCGGTCCCCAGCAGGCGTAGCCCGCGACCCGGCCGTCGGATTTTGCTACGAGGAACCGGTAATGGCTCGCGTCGCCGTTCGCCAGCCGGTCGTCCACCAGCTCCAAGGCAACTTCGATCTCTTCGGGATTGAAGAATCCGGTAGCGCGGATCAGGCCCTCGACGGGTTCCCGGTCCGAGGCCTCCAGGCCATGGCGGATTTCAGTCATGCATCCTCCAGGATCCTGCGGATCACGTCCCTCGGCGCCAAGCCCGCTTTTGCCGCGGCGGCCATGAACCCCGCGTCGGCGGCCAGGCAGGGGTTGGCGTTCACTTCCAGGACATAGGGGTTTCCGTCCTCGTCCAGACGGAAATCGATCCGCGCGTAGCCTCGCAATCCACAGACTCGCCACGCTGCTTCCGCGATCTTCCGAACCCGTTCCAGAAGGCCGGCATCGGCAGGATCTTCTGGGAACCGGCGTGCGGTGTGGACGTAGGCGAAGGAGTCCTCCTGCCACTTGGCTTCGTAGCCGACGACACGGGACATGCCCACGGGGAAATCCTCGAAGACGATCTCGGCGACAGGCAGGATCTCCCCCGCCAGCATTGAGACGTTGAGCTCGCGGCCAGTGAGATATGTCTCGACAAGGACATTTTGACCCGGGAAGCGTTCCTGGAGGGCTTTGGCTCGGGCGAGGGCTTCCTCGCGTGTCGAGCAGACGGGATCGCCTTCCAGTCCCAGTGAAGCATCCTCACAGGCGGGCTTCAGGATCCACGGCCCCGGGAGACGATCGAGGATCTCGGGATCCAAGCGGCCGCCGGGCGCCACCGGAAATCCCTCGGCGGCCAGCAGGGCCCGAGTCGCCAGCTTGTCCGTGGTCAGCCAGAGGGCTCCGGCCTGCGAGCCAGTAAAGGGGAGGCTCAGAAGCTCGAGCGCCGCCGCCGCGGCTGGATGGACGTGCGGCACCCCGGGCGGCGCTTCCATGAGATTGAAGACGACCGTCCCTGGTTCCGGGGATAGGACGAGCCACGGCTTCCAGTCCGGAACGGCAAGGGCCTGATGGGTTATCTCCAAAGCCTCTAGGCCGGCAACAACCAGATCGACCTGAGCCAGGACGTCCGAGGTCGAGGGATCGTCTCCTTCGCCCACCGGGTTGTGGAGGATGACGGCCCGGGAGATCCCCTTCAGGTCCACAGACCCCAACGGCGAGCCGACGCGTCGACGATCCGGCCGAGCAGCTCGGGATAGGAGATCCCGGCCAGGGTGGACATGATGGGCAGGTCCGAGTACGTGGGATGGATGCCGGGCAGCGGATTGATCTCCAGGAAGCACGGCTCCCCGGAAGCATCGCAGCGGAAATCGATCCGCGCGACGTCCCGGCAGGATAGGAGATGGTAGATCGCGAGCGCCATCTCCCGCGCCCGCTGGGCCACGGGCTCGCCGTCGAGGAGACGGTAGCTCACCCGGTCCTCGAACTCCTGCTTGTTGACGGCCGTGTAGTCGCCGTCCGTGCCATCATTGAAGGTGACCTCCATCACGCCCACCACCCGCGCCTCGTCGCCGTTGCCGACGATCCCCACCGTCATCTCCCGCCCGGGAAGGTAGCATTCCACGAGCACCGGCTGACGGAAAGTCCGCAACAGCTCGGCGCAGGCCCCTGGCAGCTCCTCGCGGCTGCCGACGCGCGAGCGACCCGTCACCCCCTTGCTGCTTCCCTCGGCCACCGGCTTGACGAACAGCGGCGGCGCGAGGTTCACCCCGGCCGCCGCTTCCGCGCTGTCGACCACGGCGAACGCCGGCGTCGGCAGGCCGCCGTCGCGCACCAGCCGCTTGGCGAGCGGTTTGTCCAGCGTCAGCGCGCAGGTCAACGGGTCCGAGAAGGTGTACGGCTGATCGTACAGCTCGCAGACGGCCGGCACCTGGGCCTCCCGCGAGCGTCCGCTCACCCCCTCGGCGATGTTGAACACGAGGTCCCAGCGCTCGCCCGCCGCGAGCCGCCGGGCGAGCTCGACGCCGCGCCCCACCCTCTCGGGGCGATGGCCGATCTCGGCCAGCGCCCCTTCGAGAGCCGCGAGCGTCTCCTCCTCGTCGAACTCCATGACGTCCTCCGGGGCGAACCCGGCCGCCAGGTAGTCCGATTTGAGGTCATAGCAAAGACCGATGCGCAACGCCCTCATCGCTAGCGCTCGGCGGGATCGACGTAGGAGTACGTCTTCCCCTCCCAGTTGCGGATGTGCCACACCCCGTCGTCGTAACCCGCGATCGTCTGCTTCTGCATCGGCACCTTGCCGCCGCCGCCCGGAGCGTCGACGACGTACGTCGGTACGGCGTAGCCGGTGGTGTGGCCGCGGAGCTGGTCCATGAGCTCGAGGCCCGTCTCGATCGAAGTGCGCAGGTGCCCGGTGCCCAGCACGGGATCGCACTGATAGAGGTAGTAGGGCCGCACGCGCAGCTTGAGCAGGCCGTGGAAGAGGTCGCGCAGCGTCTCCGCCGAGTCGTTCACCCCTTTGAGCAGCACCGTCTGGCAGCCCAGCGGGATGCCGCCGTCCGCCAGCCGGTCGCAGGCCTCCGCCACCTCGGGCGTCAGCTCCTTGACGTGGCAGAAGTGGAGGGAGAGCCAGACCCGGTGCTTGCGCAGCACGGCCACCAGCTCCGGCGTGATGCGCTGCGGCAGGAAGCCCGGAATGCGGGTGCCGATGCGCAGGAACTCGATATGGGGGATCGCCCGCAGCCGGCCGAGCAGCTTGTCGAGCGTCGCGTCGGACATCAGCAGCGGATCGCCGCCCGAGAGCAGGACGTCGCGCACCTCCGTGTGCTCCTCGAGATAGGCGAGCGCCTCCTCGATGCGCCGGCCCAGCGGCTCGAGCTCGCCCTGGCTCACCAGCCGGCTACGCGTGCAGTACCGGCAGTAGGCGGCGCAGGTGTCGAGCACGAGAAAGAGCACCCGGTCGGGATAGCGGTGCACCAGGCCTTCGACGACGCTCGCGCCGTCCTCGCCGCAGGGGTCCGTCATGTCGCCCGGGCTCACCAGGAGCTCGTTCTCTTGCGGCACCACCTGCAGGCGGATGGGGCAGTCGGGGTCATGGGGATCGATCAACGCCGCGAACTGCGGCGTTACGGCGACCGAAAACTTCTCACTCGCCAGAGAGAGCCCTCGCCTCTCGGACTCGGTCAGATCGAGCAGTTTTTCGAACTGGTCGAGCCGGGTGAAGCGGTGGCGCATCTGCCAGCGCCAATCGTTCCAGTGATCGGGATCATAGGGCTCGTTGAGGATCGCGCAGATCTCCTCACGCCGGGGGGTCTTGATCGCAACCGAGGCGAACGCCGCCTGCTTCATCTCTATGCTCCTCCGTAGGAACGGGGTGAAGTCATGTTGTTACCAGTCAGACCGGTCGGTTCAGGACCGATCGCGTTGAAACGAGCCAGGTTGAAACTGGAAAGTCCGAGAGGGTTCGGCTTGCCAAGGCCGACGACCCACCCGGATCGATCATCCGGCGGGAAAGCCCCGGGGGGCTCCTTCTTCATGATGGATTAGTACGTCAACCCGGAAGGGGTGACACCGCAACCGGGACTGGTTACGGAAGCTCGCTCTGAGAGTGGAGGGGTGAAGCTTTCGAAAGCGAAGCCGGTGGCCGACAGCCCGCACAGGAAGGTCCTGGACGCCGGGCTGTCCACAGTACTCGGAGGTTGGTCGGGAGGCACGTTCGCGTCCACGCTTTTAACAATAGCGGACTTCTCTCCCCTGTCAAGGGGAAGAACGGTCTCGAGAAGGGTCTCGGCGGGCGTGAGCGCCGCGCTGAGGCCGGCCAGGCGGCTTGCACGCCGCCAGCCCGCGCCGAGCAGGCTGCGGTTGGCCAAACGGTGACCCGCGGGGGCGAAGACGTTTCCTCTCACGGCGTTCACGTAATGCAAGTACGAGACCAGCTGTACGCCACCCGGAGGCAGGGCTTTTCAGAGGGGGAACGGAGGCCTTTCAGGCCTGCGTTTCAGGGCGCGCCGGGCGATCCGATCTCTCTTTTGCAAGACTTCGTTGCAAGATCGCCACGCGCCACGTTGGCACCTCAGCGGGCGCGGACGCCGCCGAAGACGGCGTGGCCGGCCTTCATCCAGAAGACGTCCACGCCGGCGAGGCCCGCCTCCTCCAGCCAGCGGAGCTGATCGATGAGCGGTGAAGGTTGATCGATCGGATCCGGCTCGGGGTCGGCGTAGAGGTTCCAGCGCTCGCCGCGAAACTTCTCGAATGGGCCGAGATGGCCGGCCAGCTCCAGGGAGCGGCGGCGCACGGACTCGTCCCAGGCACGGGCGGCCAGCGCGTGGGCCGCCGAGGTCGCGGGCTGAACAAGGTCGGCGATCACCACGGCGCCGCCCGGGGCGAGCGCGGCGGCGAGGTCCCGGAAGAGCTCGCGCTTGCCGGGGCCGTCGAGGTGATGGATGGCGAGAGAGCTGACGAAGGCGTGGACCGGCTCGGGGAAGCTGCGCCACGAGCGGTCCGCGAGATCGAACTGCCGCGTTCCGAAGCGGTCGCCGTGCTCCGCCAGGGTGGTGCGCACGTGCTCCAGCATGGCGGGCGAGAGGTCCATGGCCATCACCCGGGCGCGCGGAAAGCGCTCCAGCAGGGCCCGCGAAAGAAGCCCTTCGCCGCAGCAGAGATCGACGACGAGGCCCTCGCCGGGGTCCGGGATCATGTCCAGGACGGTGGCGATCTGCTCCTCGCGATCGGGCACGAAGAAGCGTCCGAGGTCGATGAAATCCTGGCTGTCGGCCTCGTTCCAGCCGTCTTGACGGTCCAGCGGCAGTTGTTGGTCCATGCTCGATAGAATACGACGCCATGAGCGACCACCAGCCCACCATCTTCGACAAGATCCTCGCGGGGGACATCCCCTCCTGGAAGGTGTACGAGGACGACCACGTCTTCGCCTTCCTGGACATCGGCCCGCTCTCGGACGGGCACACCCTGGTCATCCCCAAGGAGCGCCAGGCGCAGCTCCACCAGCTCTCGGACGAATCGGCCGCGGCCATCGGGCGCGTCCTGCCGCGGCTCTGCCGGGCGGTGATGCGGGCGACCGGGGCCACGGCCTACAACATCCTCCAGAACAACGGCTCGGAAGCGCACCAGATGGTGATGCACGTGCACTTCCACATCATCCCGAAGTTTGGCGGCCAGGGGCTCGGCATCGGCTGGGGCGCCGGCAAGCTCGCCGAGTCGACGGCCCGCCAACTGGTCGAGAAGATGCGCCAGGCGCTGGAGGCCTGACTCAAGTGCGCGCGGTCGAGATCCGCGGCGGCTTCGGCCTCGGCAACCTCGCTCTCGTCGAGCGGCCCGACCCGCGGCCCGGCGCCGGGCAGGTGCTGGTGCGGCTGCGCGCCGCCTCGCTCAACTACCGGGACCTCCTCATGGCCGAGGGGAAGTACAACCCGAAGCAGAAGCTGCCGCTGATCCCCTGCTCGGACGGCGCGGGCGAGGTGGTGGAAGTGGGCGAGGGCGTGACCCGCGTGCAGCCGGGCGACCGCGTCTGCGGCATCTTCGCCCAGAGATGGCTCGCCGGCACGCCGACCCGCGAGCTGCTGCGCTCGACCCTGGGCGGCCCTCTCGACGGCACGCTCGCCGAGCTCGCCGTCTTCGATCAGGAAGGGGTCGTGAAGATCCCCGGGCACCTCTCGGACGAAGAGGCGGCGACCCTGCCCTGCGCCGCCGTCACGGCCTGGAGCGCCCTGGTGACCGAGGGCGGGGTGACGGCGGGGGATTCGGTGCTCGTCCAGGGCACCGGCGGCGTCTCCCTCTTCGCCCTCCAGTTCGCCAAGATCCTCGGCGCCCGGGTGATCGCGACCTCCAGCCGCGACGACAAGCTGGAGCGCGTCCGCGAGATGGGTGCCGGCGACGGGATCAACTATCGGGAAGTGCCGGAGTGGGGCAAGCGGGCCAAGGAGCTGACCGGCGGCATCGGCGTCGACCACGTCGTCGAGGTCGGCGGCGCCGGCACTCTCCAGCAGTCCCTCCAGGCCGTGCGCTTCGGCGGCACGATCAGCCTGATCGGCAACCTGTCGGGAACCAAGACCGAGATCCTTCTCACCCACATCTTCATGCAGAGGATCCGCGTCAACGGCATCCTGGTCGGCCACCGCGAGAGCTTCGAGGCGATGAACCGCGCCATCGCGGCTCACGGGCTCCGGCCCATCGTCGACCGCGTCTTTTCTCTGGAAGAAGCCCCCGCCGCCTTCGAGCACATGGCGGCGGGGGAGCACTTCGGGAAGATCGTGGTGCGGATGTAGGGCGGGCCCCTACTTCACCTCGATCGGCGTCACCGGGCCGAGCAGGTCGATCTTGGCGTCCGTCACCTTCTGGCGGAAGGCGGCGACGTCTTCGGCGTAGAGCTTGTTGAAGCCGGCCAGGGCTTCCTTGACGGTGGTCTCGGCCTCCTCGACGTAGGCCCGGGTCGTCGCGCTCGGCGCTCCCCAGGCGGAGCCGAGGGCGCGGCCGGCGTTCTGGACCTTGCTGAGGGCCTTGTCCTCCTCGTCCACGATGCCCTTGGTGTCCGGCGGCGTGTAGAGCGTCTTCTCGACGGCCGAGAGCTTCTTCTGGAGGTCGCGGGCCGCTTGGCGAAGAGCCTTGTTGGGGTCGTCCGCTTTGCCCGGATTGCCAGCGCCACTGCCGCCGGCGCTCCTCTCCCTCTCCGCGGCCTGGGCGTCGAGCTTGCCGAGCACCACTCCGATGTCCTTGCGCGTGGCGGCGATGCGGTTGACCGCGTCCGTCACCGCGTTCTGGAGCTCACCCATGCGGATCGTGGCCGCGTCCCAGGCCTGCCAGTCCGCCTGCGAGGTCTTGAGGTCGGGATCGGCCTCGATTTTCAGCGTTCCCTTGGCCTCGCGCTCGCCGAACTTGACGGTCACGCCATAGGTGCCGGGCATCACGTTGGGGCCGCTCTCGCCGCCGGGCCGGAACCCGCCGCGGTTCTGGCCCTCGGGATTGCGGAACGCGTCGCGGCCGAAGTCCCAGACCACCCGGTTGAGGCCGAGCTTGACCGGCTGCTTGATCGTGCGGATCACCTTGCCGGACGCATCGGCGATCCGGATCTCGGCCTGCGGACCCTTGTCGCCGCCACCCCTCCTGTCCTGCGTCTCCTCGTCCGCGGCCGGCTTGTCGCTCGGCGGCGGATCCTCCTGCCGGGGAGTGCTGCCGGGGCGGTCCACGGCCGGCTGGAGCTTGCGGCGGGCCGCCACGCGCTCGGCCTCCTTGCGCTCCCGCTCCTTCTCCTCGTTGGCGAGCGGCAGGCCCGGAGCATTCACCGAGAAGGTGATCGGCACGCCATAGGCCCGGTTCTCCCCCTGGAACTCGCCGGCCCCGCCGCCGCGCACGCCCCGGCTCCGGGTGGCCCGGTAGAGCATCGCCGGCTGGGTCGGGTAGAGGTGGAGCGGCTCGGCGAGCGTGGCGGCCGAGACCTCGCGCAGCGGCGTGATGTCGTCCAGCACGTAGAGCGCGCGGCCATGGGTGGCAATCACCAGGTCGAGGTCCCGGGGATGGATCACGAGGTCCATCACCGAGGTCGTCGGCACGCCGTGCCGCCAGGGCAGCCAGCCCGCTCCGCCGTCGAACGAGACCCAGAGGCCGAATTCGGTGCCGAGGAAGAGGAGGTCCTTGTCGGCCGGGTCCTGCTCGATGGTCAGCGCGTAGCCCTTGACGTCCCTGGTTGCCAGGTTCCTCCAGGTCTTGCCCCAGTCGTCGGTCCGGTAGACGTAGGGCGCGAAGTCCTGCCGGCGGTGGTTGTCGAAGATCACGAACGCCGAGGCGGCGTTGACCTTGGAGGGCAGGATGTGCGGGATCCAGGTGTTGGCCGGCACGCCCTGGACGTTCTTCTCCAGGCTCGTCCAGCTCTCGCCGCCGTCGCGGGTGACGTGCAGGCGGCCGTCATCCGTGCCCACCCAGATCACGCCTTTTTGCAGAGGGCTCGGGGCGATGGCGATGATCGTCGTGAAGTTCTCGGCGCCGCTGATGTCGGGAGTAAGGGCGGCGCTCTTCGAGTGCCGCTGCCACTCGGGGTTGTTGGTGGTCAGGTCCGGGCTGATGACGGTCCAGGTGTCGCCCCGGTCCGTGGACTTGTGGACGTACTGGCTGCCGTAGTAGATGGTGCCCGGCTCGAAGGGGTCCTGCCCCAGGCCGGCGTTCCAGTTGAAGCGGAGCCGCTCGTAGCCCTTGGCCGTTTTCGTCGGGGGCGGCTGGATGGGCTTCTGCTCGCGGGTGCGCAGGTTGAAGCGCACCAGCGAGCCGCCCTGCGACATGGAGTAGCCCGCCATCGAATCCTCGGGATCGGGCCGCGTGTCGAAGCCGTCGCCGCCGCCGACCGGGTCCCACTGCGAGCTGCGGATGCCGCCGCCCTGCTCCCGGGTGGCCGCGGGGCCCCGCCACGAGCCGTTGTCCTGCAGGCCGCCGTAGACGTTGTAGGGGCGCTCCATGTCGACGGCCACGTGGTAGAACTGGCCGACCGGCAGGGTGCTCACGAACTGCCACGTCTCGCCCCGGTCGCGGCTGATGGCGAGGCCGCCGTCGCTGGCCGTCACCAGGTGGTCGGGATCCCGCGGGTTGATCCACATGCCGTGATAATCCCCGTGGACCTCGCGCGAGCGGCCGAGCCCGCCGAAGGTGGCGCCGCTGTCGTTCGACACCATCAGGCGCGCCGTCAGGTTGTAGAGCCGGTTCGGCCAGGAGGGATCGACCCGGATGTCGGCGTAGTAGAACGGCCGCTCGGCCGTGGCCTGGTCCTCGTTGACCTTCTTCCAGCTCTTGCCGCCGTCGTCCGAGCGGAGCAGGGCGCTCTTCTCGGCCTCGACCAGGGCGTAGACGATGTTCGGGTTCGAGCGCGAGATGGCGAGGCCGATCCTTCCCAGCTCGCCCTTGGGCAGGCCGTCCTCCTCCGTGAAGCGCTTCCAGCTCTCGCCGCCGTCGTAGGAAACGTAGAGCCCGGAGCCCGGGCCGCCGGAGCGGAAGCCCCAGGGCCAGCGCCGGTAGTCCCACATCGCGGCGAAGAGCTTGTTCGGATTGCTGGGATCGATCAGCAGGTCGGCCCCGCCGGTCCGCGGATCGACGTACAGCACCTTGCGCCAGGTCTTCCCCCCGTCCACCGTCTTGAAGATCCCGCGCTCGGGGTTCTCGCCCCAGACCTGCCCCAGGGCCGCGACCCAGGCCACGTTCGGATCGGCCGGGTGGAGCACGACTTTGTGGATGTGCTCCGTCTTCTCGAGCCCCAAGTGGGCCCAGGTCTTGCCGCCGTCGAGCGAGCGGTAGAGGCCGTTGCCGATCGAGACGCTGTTGCGCGGGTTGCCCTCGCCCGTGCCGACCCACACGACGTCCGGGTTGGCTTGGTTGACGGCGATGGCGCCGATCGACGCGATCGGCTGGTCGTCGAAGATCGGCGTCCAGGTGAGGCCGCCGTTGACGGACTTCCAGACGCCGCCGGCGGCCGCGCCGGCGTACATCACGTCCGGATTGGACTCGACGACCTCGATGGCGGGCACGCGGCCGCTCATCGTAGCCGGGCCGATCGACCGCGCGTCGAGGCCAGCCAGGAGGTCCGGGTCCAGGTTATTCGCCGAGTTATCGGCCGCGAAGGCCGTCCAGGGGATGAGCGCGAGCGCGGTGAGGGCTGCGAATCTCAACAATCTTTGCATGGGTTTCTCCCGGAAAAGCGAGGTGAAGGGAGGGGAAGTGCACATCCGTCACGCTACATAGCGCAGCGCGGTGGGCTCGTCAACCCGGATAGTCGCAGCGACTACGACCATGGTCGCAACGATTCCGACCGTGGTCGCGACGGCTCCGACCTCGGTCGCAGCGACTCCGACCTTGGTCGCAGCGGCTCAGACCTTGGTCGCAGCGGCTCAGACCTTGGTCGCAGCGGCTCAGACCTTGGTCGCAGCGGCTCAGACCTTGGTCGCAGTGGCTCCGACCGTGGTCGCAGTGGCTCCGACCGTGGTCGCGATGGCTCCGACCTTGGTCGCAGTGACTCCGACCTTGGTCGCGACGGCTCAGACCGTGGTCGCAGTGGCTCAGACCTTGGTCGCAGCGACTCCGACCGCGGTCGCAGCTGCTCAGACCACGGTCGGAGTCACTCCGACCACGGTCGCGGTGGCTCTGACCTTGGTCGCGATGACTGCTGGGTGAAAAGAAGAAACCGCCCGGATCGCTCCGGGCGGCTATAGGGGAGTGAAGCGGTTTACCGTCTTGGACGGTGATCAGCTAAACGGTGATCGTCGTGCCGTCGAACTTGGTGAACGTGAAGCCGTCGAACTTCTCGTTGTAGCAGGCCCGCTGATCGCGCAGGATGCTGATGGCGACCTTCTCGCCGAGACGCATCGACTCGAGGGCGTCCGAGCGCCAGTGCACGCCGGCGATGTTGCGGCCGGTGGCCACGTTGGAGGCCAGCTTGTTGAGCTCGCCCCGCACCGTGAGCGCCGGGCCGTGGTAGGGCTCCAGATGCAGGCCGTCCGCCGTCGGCACCACGGGGTTCGGGATCTCGTAGTTCTCGTCGAACAGCGCCTTGAGGATCGTCACGCAAGCGCCGGCGACCGTGGCATGGCCCGCCGTGTAGGACGGGTGCACCGGGCTGCCCTCCGGGAAGGCCTGGGGCAGCAGGTAGGTGCCGTACTTGTCGTGCACCTGCGCGACCGCCTCCGAATTGAGCAGCTTCTCGTTGAGGATGCCAGGGTACCGGTCCGCGGTGATCTGGTTGTGCACCAGGCCGCCGTAGGCTTCCGGGCGCAGCCGCCGGTTGACCTGCCACTTCTTGTGCCACGTGGTCTTGAGGGCGCGCGTGGAGACCTCGCACAGCAGCGTCGCGAAGTGCGGGGGACCGAAAGTGGTGAAGCCGATCTGCGTCTTGTTGCCGATGTACGGGTTGCCCGGGTTGGGCGGGAAACCGTTGGCGGCCATGATCAGGAGGGCGTTGAAATAGGCCTGGAAGAGGACGTCGATGTGCACCCACTGCGCGAGATCGCGGCCGGTGCGGATGTAGCGACGGACCGGATCGAAGTCATTGGCGGATGACTCCGGGAAGCTCCCGTTCTGCACGGCCAGCCAGTTGTCGTAGTCGACCAGGTGATCGGTGTCCGGCAGCAGCGTCCGCTGCCTGCGCTCGACGAACTCGGTGCCGAAGGGCGTGTCCTTCCACATGAACTGGGAGATGTAGGGGCCGACCTTGGCGCCCGGCAGAACGTCGCGGAAGAGCGTCTGCGTCGTCACCTTGCCACCGTTCCTCGGACCCTTGTAGTCAGCGCCGAAGGCGGTGAGCTCGGCGGCGGCGGCGATCGCGTCCGGATGGTTGTGGTAGTCGAGGAAGTTGACGTCGAACAGAACCTTCATCCAGTAGTGCTCGACCATCTCGCTCGCCATCTCGGCCGACGCGATGGCTGGGGCAGCCGGCGCCGTGAGGGCCATGGCGTCTCCACCCTGAAGGTCGAAGGCCAGGCCGCCCTGGGGAGAGACCAGCTTGTTCGTACCGGCCAGGTTGACGGCGTCGAAGTCATCCGGGCTGCCCGTGGTGCAGGCCTTCAGCAGGCCCTCGTAGTCGGCGGGATCGACCTCGCCGAAGGCGTTGTGGTGCAGGCCCTTCGAGAAGTTGCCGATGCGGGTGGCGTAACGCGCCTCGTCGCCATTGTTGGCATGCGCGCTTGGCTTGATCTTCACCCAGAAGTCGGCGGCGTCCTTGCGGGCCTGCCAGCTTCCGTTGCGCCGCTGATGGCCCTGCCCGCCCGAGGCGGCCTCCGCCGAAAAGTCCTCCACGCCGGAGCTGACCGCGGCATGCGCAACGGGCTCCAGGCCAATGACGCTCGATGCCACCGCGGCCGCGGCCGCGCCGCCTAGGAACCTGCGCCGGCTGAGGGCGGATGAATCCACTTCCCCACTCGCATCCGTACCATTGTCGTGAGCTGCGTTCTCGAGAATCGACATACGACCGTCCTCCTGATTGAGCGTTCCCTAATCCTCAGACAGCGGCGCTAATAACCGGGTTCCGGCAAGTTGTCTCCCCCCAAGTCCTCGCACGGCTTGGGGGCAGCGCCTATGCCCGGCGGATGAAACGTGCGTCTATGGACCTCAGTGCTAAGCAACCGCTAAAACGGGACACACGTAAATTCTTACCAGTATAGCTCAGGAATAGAGAAGGCCGCGCGGCTCCGGGGCGGAGCCGCGCGCTTCAGGGACGGGGTTCAGGGACGATCAGGACAAGCGGGCGGCTAGACCGTGACGGTCGTGCCGTCGAATTTCGTGAACGTGAAGCCGTCGAACTTCTCGATGTAGGTGGCCTTCTGGTCCCGCAGGATGCTGATGGCCATCTGCTCGCCGAGCCTCAGCGAGGCGTAGGCGTCCGTCCGCCAGTGCACGCCGGCCAGGTTGCGGCCGGTGGCGATGTTGGAGGCCAGCTTGTTGAGCTCGCCGCCCACGGTCAGGGCCGGGCCGCTGTAGGGCGCCAGCGACAGGCCGTCCGGCGTCGGCACCACCGGGTTCGGGATCACGTAGTTCTCGTCGAACATCGCCTTGAGGATCGTCACGCACGCGCCGGCCACGGTCGCGTGGCCCGCCGTGTAGGACGGGTGCGTCGGGCTGCCCTCCGGGAAGGCCATGGGCAGCAGGTAGGTGCCGTACTTGTCGTGGACCCGCTCGAGAGCCGGCGAGTCGAGCTGGCGCTCGTCGATGACGCCGGGGTACCGGTTGTGCACCTTCTGGTTGTGCACCAGGCCGCCCCAGGCTTCCGGCCGCAGCCGGCGATGGACCTGCCACTTCTTGTGCCACGTCGTCTTGAGGGCTCGCGAGGCGACCTCGCACATCAAGGCCTTGATGTGGGGCGCCCCGAAGGTGGTGAAGCCGATCTGCGTCCTGTTGCCGACATAGGGGTTGCCGGGGTTGAGCGGGCAGCCGATGCCGGCCGAGAGCGCATCGCCGGAGGGACTGCTCTGGGGTGTGATCAGGATCAGGCAGGCGTTGAAGTACGCCTGGAACAGCACGTCCACGTGCACCCAGGCGGCGATGTCGCGGGCCGTGCGGACGTAACGGCGGACCGGATCGTACTCGCCCGCGTCCGACTCCGGGAGGTGGCCGTTCTGCGCCGCCAGCCAGTTGTCGTAATCGGTGAGGTGGTCGGTGTCCGGCAGCAGCGTGCGGATCTTCCGCTCGACGTACTCGACGCCGAACGGCGTGTTCAGCCACATGAACTGGGAGATGTAGGGCCCGACCTTGCCGCCCGGCAGCACGTCGCGGAAGAGGGTCTGCGGCGTCACCTGGCCGCCGTTTTTCGGCCCCTTGAAGTCATTCCCGAAGCGGTTGAGGTCCGCGCAGGCCGCGGCCACGTCGGGATGGCTCCGGTAGTCGAGGAAGTTGACGTCGAGCAGCAGCTTCATCCAGTAGTGCTCGACGCCCTCGCCCGCCTGCTCGGCGGAAGCGATGGAAGGCGGAGCCGGCACCGCGAGGCCCTGGCCGTCCGCTCCTTCGAGGTCGAAAGCCCAGCCGCTCTGGGGATTCGTGAGCTTGTTCGGCCCGTCCATGACGATCTCGTCGTAGACCGCCGGATCCACCGAATGGACGGCGTCGAGCAGGCTCTGGTACGCCGCCGGCTCGACCTCGCCGAAGCTGTTGTGCGGCAGGCTTTTCGAGTAGTTGCCGATGCGGCTGGCGAACCGGGTCTCGTCGCCGTTGGTGGGATGGGCGACCGGCGTCTGCTTCTGCCAGAAATCCGCGGCGTCCTTGCGGACCTTCCAGCAGGCGTTGCGCCGCAGCCGGATGGGCGAAGCCGAGGCGTCCGCCGCCACGTCCAGGTCCGGCCCGACGGCCGCCTTCGCCATGGGCTCCAGACCGACCACGCTGGCCGCCACCGCGGTGGCCGCGGCGCCGCCGATGCCGCCCAGGAAACGCCGGCGGCTGAGGCTCGATGCCTCCGGCGTTCCGTTCTCATCCATGACCTTGATTCGAGAATCGTTCGGGGTGCTGCTCACGCGATCTTCCTCCTTGCTACCTATTCACTCGTGTTGCGATATGTCTAGATTGTACAGGTGTTGCGCCAGATTGAAAATGGGACAGCCTCGTTCCAGGAAAACATCCGCCCCCGGCTCGCGTACGATTCGGGTATCCGATTCCGACTGGAGGTCCATCCGGATGCCGAAACGACTGATTTTCTTGCTCTGCCTCCTCCTCGCCACGCCCTTGGCGGCCCAGCCGCCGGCTTCCGGGGACAAACCCCAGGAGCCGGCCAAGCCGGTTCCCGCCCTGCCGGAAGAGAAGTCCTCCGTCACTCATCACACCCTCACCCTCGACGGCAGGAAGCTTCCCTATACCGCCACCGCCGCCAACCTGCTGCTCAAGGACGACGACGGCACCGTCAAGGCGTCCATCTTCTACATCGCCTATACGCTGGAAGGGGTGAAGGATCCGGCGGCCCGGCCGGTGACCTTCAGCTTCAACGGCGGCCCCGGGGCGGCGTCGCTGTGGGTGCACATGGGGGCCTTCGGGCCCAAGAAGGTGGAGCGGACGGCCGAGGGCATGGGACTGCCGCCTCCCGGCCGGCTGGTGGACAACGAGGAGTCGATCCTCGACGCGACCGACCTCGTGTTCATCGATCCGGTGAGCACCGGCTTCAGCCGTGCGGCGCCGGGGCAGGACCCCAAGCAGTTCCACGGCGTCCAGCAGGACGTCGAGTGGGTGGCCGAGTTCATCCGCCTGTGGGTCACCCGCAACCAGCGCTGGGCGAGCCCCAAGCTGGTGGCCGGCGAGAGCTACGGCACGACGCGGGCGGCGGGCCTGGCCTACCACCTCGCGGACCGTTACGGCATGATGCTCAACGGGGTCGTCCTTCTCTCCTCCGTGCTCAACTGGCAGAACCAGGACTTTCACCCGGGCAACGACACGCCGTGCCTGATCCACCTGCCGAGCTACGCGGCGGCGGCCTGGTATCACAAGAAGCTGCCGCCCGAGCTGTCGGGAGACCTGCTCAAGGCTCTCTCGGAGGTCGAGGCCTTCGCGCTCGACGAGTACGGCCCGGCCCTGCTCCAGGGGGACCGGCTGCCCGGCGCCCGGCGCAAGGAGCTGGCGGCCAAGGTCGCCCGCTATACCGGCCTTTCCCCTGCCTACGTCGAGCGCGCGAACCTGTGCGTGCACATCGACCGGTTCACCAAGGAGCTGCTGCGAGATCAGGAGAAGACCCTCGGCCGGCTCGACACGCGCTTCACGGGCACGGACCTCGACTCGGCCGGCGAGCTCTACGAGTTCGATCCCGCGATCGTCTCCCTGGACGCTCCCTACGTGGCGGCCTTCAACGACTACGTCCGCCGCGAGCTCAAGTACGAGAACGACCTCGTCTACGAGCGGCTCTCGGGCAAGGTCTGGCCCTGGGACTGGACGTTCCACAACCAGTACGTGAACGTCGCCGAGTACCTGCGGCAGGCCATGACCCGCAACCCCCACCTCCAGGTGCTCATGGCGGCCGGCGTCTACGACCTGGCGACGCCCTACTTCGACGCCTTCTTCACCAAGGAGCACATGGGATTGCCGAAGGAGCTGCGGGACAACGTGAGGATCGAGCTCTACCAGGCCGGCCACATGATGTACATCCGCGAGGCGGACCACCGGAAGCTGAAGAAGGACGTGGTGGAGCTGATAAGGCGCGCGGTGCCCTCGCCGGTGCCCTCGCCGGTGCCCTCGCCATAAGACGAGGGCACCGCTCGGGATTTCGAATCAGTGGCGGAGAGCCACCGTGGACGTGGTCGTCGAGCGCCGGCGGCCGCGGGCCGTGGCCTCCTGCGCCTGCGGGACGGTCCGCTGGCCGAGCTTGCCGCTGAAGGCCTGCCGCAGCACCGGCCCCAGGACGGCGGGGTGGAACAGGGCGGCCGGCGACTTCAGCATGTGGTTGACTTCCTGGAAGCGCCGGAAGACCTCCTCGCTCTTCGGCAGGAGCTCCATCACCTGTCCGAAGTACCACTGCATGAGCTTCACCTTGGGCGTGATCTTGCCGCCCTGCGTCTCGGGCCAGCGGAGGTCCTCGCCCGTGGTGAGGGCCCAGGAGCCGGCCACCAGCTTGGCGAGCCGCTTCTGGAATCGCAGGGTCTCCACCTGTCCCCGCCCCTCGCGCAGGGCTTCGCGCAGCTCGAGCACGGCGAGGCAGGTGACCGTCATGCCCAGGGCGTAGACCGGGTTGAAGGCGCAGACCGCGTCGCCCATCGTCACGAACCCCCGCGGCATGCGCGCGAGCTTGTCGTAGTGGCGCAGGCGGTTCGCCGTCTGGCGGTAGCCCCAGATCTTCGACAGCGGCCGCGCGGTCTCGATCGCCCGGTAGAGCTCCGGCGACGACAGGCTCTTGGCGAACTTGAGGAAGCCGTCCTCGTCCGTCGGCGGATAGTCGTGCATCACCCCGGCGAGGGTGACGATCCAGCGGTTCCCCTCGACCGGCTGGATGATGCCGGCCCGCGGCTGGTACGGCGGCCGGTTGAGCAGGAACAGGCTCTTCCAGTCCGCCGAGAACCCCTCGACGGGCTCGTAGAGGCGCGTGGCGTAGCCCCAGAAGGCATCGACCACCGTCTCCTCCGGAGCGGGGTAGCCCAGGGCCTGGAGCCACTCCGGAGCCTTCGAGCCGCGGCCGCTCACGTCCACCACGAAGTCGGCGTGGAGCTCCGTCTCCTCGTGCTCGCCGCCCCGCCGCCGGAGCCGTACGCCTTCGACCCGCTCGCCGCTCTCGTCGAGCTTCAGCGCCGCCACCTCGTGGCCATCGACGATGGTGATCTTCGGGTCCTGGAGCAGATGGCGGCGGATCGTCGACTCGAGCAGCGGCCGGGTGAAGGCGCAGATCTCGAGGTTGCACGCCATCTTGGGCGACCAGCCCGTGCGGTAGAGGATGCGGAAGTCCTTCCCCTGGTCCAGCAGATGGCTGCCGGCGGCCAGGAGGTCCGGCTTGACGCCGGGGAAGAGCTCTTCCACCGCCATCAACCCCCGTTTGAGGAAGAAATGGAGATGACGGGCCTGCGGGACCCCGGGACGGTTCTCCGTTCCCTCCGGCAGGTGATCACGTTCGATGAGGGTGATCCGGTCGAAATGCTCCGCGAGAACGCGAGCCGCGAGCATGCCCCCGATGCTCCCCCCAACCACGACCGCATGACGGCCGGAGTCTGCACTGCCTTCGTTCCGATGCTGCGATGAGCTTCGGTCCTTCATGGCATCCCTCCCTTTCGGGTATGGCGTACGACTGCCGACTACGTTGTACATGGAATTGTGCATAAGGAATGCCAGAGAGTCGGGTCGTTCCTACCTATAGGTGAGGGTTGCAACAATTTCATTTCAGGCTCTCGTGGGACCCAAGGGCTGCGATATCCTCCCGGGCGGAGGTGACGATGCGTCTACGAGTCCTCGGCAGCTCCGGCGGCTACCCGGCCCCCGGCAATCCCAGCAGCGGTTTTCTCCTCGAGCACGGCGCGGCGAAGGTGTGGATCGACGCCGGCAACGGCACCTTCGCCGAGCTTCAGCGGCTGACCGACTTCACGAAGATCGACGCGCTCGTCCTCAGCCACGTCCACGCCGACCACTGCGCGGACGTCTATCCGGTCCACGTGGCCCTCCGCTACGGCCCCGGAGGCCCGAGCGCCAAGCTTCCCCTCTACTGCCCGCCGGGCGCCCGGGAGACCCTGGCGTGCCTGCTGGGAGAAGGGGGATCGGAGGAGCTCGGCAAGGCTTTCGACTTCCACCGGATCGATGCCGGAGAGGCCGTCGAGATCGCTGGCGTGCGCCTGAGCTTCCTGCGCACCGACCATCCCATCCACACCCTGGCGATCCGCGCCGAAACGAGCGCCGGCACCCTCACCTACTCGGCCGACACCGGCCCCAGGGCGGACCTGGCCGGCTTCGCGCAGGGCTGCGATCTACTGGTGTGCGAGGCGTGCTATCAGGAGGCGGCGCAGGGTGCGCCGGTGCACCTGACCGCGCGCCAGGCCGGCGAAACCGCCCGGCGCGCGGAAGTGAGGGAACTGGCGCTTACTCACGTCTGGCCCACCCTGGACTCGCGGATCTCGGTGGAAGAAGCGCGCGCGGCGTCAGGAGACGTGCCGGTCCGCTGGGCGCACCGCGGAGAGGTCTTCGAGATCGGGAGGCGGGATTGAGAGCGTCATTGAAGCATCTCTTGAAAGAATTCCCGGGCTCCGAACGGGCATTTGTAAGTAGTGCCCCGAGATGGGGGAAAGCGGGACAACGATTTTGAAATCGGTCCGTGTCAGAGAATGTCAGCCGCCGTCACTGTCAGAGCGCGGCTGTGTCCTCTGGGCGGATCTCCCGGCCTTCCCGGAGGCCCAATCGCAGCAGCATTTTTCGAGTAACAAAAATTCTCAGGCGTCTCCGCGAAGAATTGTCAGTCCGGATGCCGGTGCCCCCGTGCCTGCCATCCGTGCTCTAATTGCGGGCGTTGGTGGGCGCGAGGGGGTCATCATGGAGAGACGAAATGGGCTTTTTTGAAGGTGTCCTGGGTCCGAGCCGAGAAGAGGTCTGGAAGCAGCTTTGCGCCAAGATCGGCGCCGACTTCGTCGAGGGGGGCTTCTGGAAGGGCGACAAGGTCCAGGCCCATTTCAAGAGCTGGACGATCACCCTGGACACGTACACCGTCTCGACGGGGCATGCCCACCAGACCTTCACGCGGATCCGGGCGCCGTTCGTCAGCCGCGACGAGTTCCGCTTCCGGATCTACCGCAAGACCGCCTTCAGCGACCTCGGGAAGATGATCGGGATGCAGGACATCGAGGTCGGGCATTCGGCCCAGTTCGACGACGACTTCATCATCCAGGGCAACGACGATTCCAAGATCCGGACCCTATTCGCCAACCCGGAGATCCGGCGCCTGATCAACGAGCAGCCCAGGATCCGGCTCGAGCTGAGGGACGACGAGGGGTTCTTCCGCAAGCACTATCCCGAGGGCGTGGACGCGCTGTACTTCCAGGTGCCCGGCGTCATCAAGGACGTCGAGCAGTTGAAGAAGCTGTTCGACCTCTTCGCCGAGGTGCTGGAGGAGCTGAACCGGATGGGCGCGGCGAGCGTGGAGAGCCCCGGAGTCGAGTTGTGACCCTGGATCCCTTCGTCCAGAAGAACTCCAGGAGCTTCTCGAACCTCATCTTCGCCATCCTGGTCGTGTCGATCGCCGGCCTGGTCTACATCCAGAGCCTGCTCGGCCACGGCCCGGTGGCGATCGGCCTGCAGATCGCGGCCGTCCTGCTGATGGTCTGGGCGCGGATCACGTTCGGCGCCCGCAGCTTCCACTACGCGGCCAACCCGACCGAGGGCGGGCTGGTCACGTCCGGTCCCTACCGCTTCGTGCGCCACCCGATCTACTCCGCCATCCTCCTTTTCGTCTGGACGGGCGTCGCCGCCAACCTGACCCCCGTGAGCTTCCTGCTGGCGACCGTCGTGACGGCGATGCTCGTCCTGAGGATCGCCCTGGAAGAGCCGCTCGTGCGGCAACGCTATCCCGAGTACGCCGATTACGCCCGCCGGACGAAGCGGGTGATTCCCTTCATCTTGTAAGGAGAGAGACCGCATGCCTTGGATTCAGGTCACCGAGAGCTCGAAGCGCGAAGTCTGGTTACGGACGGAATCCATCATCGGCCTCGCCCAGGCCGAGCGGCACGGCAGCGGCACCCGCCTCCTCCTCCTCTCCGGCGCCGCCCTGGAAGTCGTCGAGGAGCGCAACGATCTCCTGGAGAAGATCAAGGACTCGGAAGGGACGGCGGCGAAGGAGCGGCGGGTCGGGTTCCCGGGGGAATTCCCGGTGGAGTGAGGAGCGGCAAAAGGCGGGACGTCCCCTGCAACCCCGTCCCCGCCTCCCCGTAAACATAGGGTTCGTGATCCCATCCAACCCTCAGGGGAGGTTCCCATGCATCGCGTCCCTCGTATCCTGCTTTGCCTCGCGGCTCTCGGTCTGGCCGCCGGGGCCGCATCCGCGCAGACCAAGCTGCTCCGTTTCCCCGACATCCATGGCGACAAGGTCGTCTTCACCTATGCCGGCGACCTGTGGACGGCGCCGTCCTCGGGCGGCGGCGGGGCCACCCGGCTGACCGCCCATCCGGGGCTCGAGATGTTCGCCCGGTTCTCGCCGGACGGCAAATGGATCGCCTTCACCGGCCAGTACGACGGCGACGAGCAGGTCTACGTCATCCCGGCGACCGGCGGCGTGCCGAAGCAGCTCACCTGGTACCCCGCCCGCGGGCCGCTGCCGCCGCGGTGGGGCTACGACAACCAGGTCTACGGCTGGACGGCGGACGGCAAGTCCATCTTCTTCCGCTCGCTGCGCGACGGCTGGGACCTCTCGGACAGCCGCATCTACACCGTGCCCGTGGCCGGCGGGCTCGGCGAGCCGCTGCCCATGCCCATCAGCGGCGGCGCCGACCTCTCGCCGGACGGCAAAAAGGTCGTCTACACCCCCTTCGCCCGTGATTTCCGCACCTGGAAGCGCTACCAGGGAGGCTGGGCCCAGGACCTGTGGATCTTCGACGTCGCCAGCCACGAGGCCAAGAAGATCACCGACACCCCGCTCACCGAGCGCGATCCGATGTGGATCGGCGGCAAGATCTTCTTCAACTCGGACCGCACCGGCACTCTCAACCTCTACTCCTACGATCCGGCGAGCGGCTCGACGGCCCAGCTCACGAAGAGCGCGCAGTGGGACGTCCGCTGGCCCGCCGCGGACGAGACCGGGCAGATCGTCTACGAGATGGACGGCGAGTTGAACGTCCTCGACACCCGCACGGGCGCCGCGCGGCACCTCTCGATCCAGGTTCCCAGCGACCAGCTCGACAGCCGGCCGGGCCAGGTCGCGGCCGCCGACCAGATCGAGGACGCCGCCCTCTCCCCGAAGGGCGAGCGGGCGTTGTTCGTGGCCCGCGGCGACGTCTTCAGCGCGCCCATCGAGAAGGGCGTGACGCGGAACCTCACGCGCACCTCCGGACAGCACGACAAGTGGGCCCGCTGGTCGCCCGACGGCCGCAGGATCGCCTACTTCTCCGATGCCACGGGCGAGGACGAGCTGTACCTGGCCGATGCCCTGGGCAATCCGGGAAAAGACAAGCCCGAGCGGCTCACGAGCGGCGGCAAGGGCATGCGCTATGCCCCGGAATGGGCCTCGGACGGCAAGCGGATCGCCTTCGCCGACAAGGACCGCCGCCTCTACGTCGTCAACCTGGCCGACAAGAAGCTCACCGAGGTGGCCCGGGACGCCCGCCGCGAGATCCGCGACTACCAATGGTCGCCCGGCGGCGGCTATCTCGCTTTCAGCATGACGGACCCCAACAACTTCCGCTCGGTCTGGATCTGGAGCGCCGCCGACGCCAAGCTCCACCGGGTCACCGGCGAGGACTTCAACGAGCGCGAGCCCGTGTGGGACCCGCAGGGCAAGTATCTCTACTACATCTCGGGACGGGCGTACGCGCCGCAGTTCGACGCCATCGACTTCAACTGGGCCCTCGACCGCAACGACGGCATCTATGCCCTCGCCCTGCGCAAGGACGTGGAGACCCCCTTCCCGCCCGAGGAAGACAAAGTGACGCTGGAGGAGGAGAAGAAGGACAAGAAGGACGGCAAGGATGAGAAGGGTGAGAAGGATGAGAAGGATGAGAAGGATGAGAAGAAAGACGCTCCCAAGGACCTCAAGATCGACTTCGACGGTCTCGCGGAACGGGTCGTCCGCATTCCCGTGCCGTTCGACAACTATCAGGGCCTGAACGCGGCCGACGGGCGCCTGCTGTACGTGAAGTCCGCGGCGGGCTCCTTCGGCGAGCCGGCGTCGCGGCCGGTCCTCCAGGTCTTCTCCTTCAAGGACCGCAAGGCCTCGCCCCTGACCGAGGGGATTGACGGCTACACGCTGTCGCAGAACGGCGAGAAGGTGCTCGTAATCCAGCAGGGCCAGTTCAACGTCTACGACGCCAAGCCGGAAGGCAAGGATTCGAAGAAGACCATCGACACCGCCGGGCTGGTCGTCGACCGGATCCCCGCCGAGGAATGGGCGGAGGTCTTCCGCGAAGCGTGGCGGCGGTACCGCGACTTCTTCTACGTCGAGAACATGAACGGCTACGACTGGGAAGCGCTGCGCAAGCAGTACGAGCCGCTCGTCTCGTACGTCGGCCATCGCTCGGACCTCAACTACGTCATCGGCGAGATGATCGCCGAGCTCAACAACTCCCACGCCTACGTGGCGGGCGGCGACTTCAAGCTGCCGCCCCGGCCCCAGGTGGCGCTACCCGGCGCCCGCTTTGAGCTGGACCGCGCGGCCGGCCGGTACCGCATCGCCAAAATCTTCGCCGGCCAGAACGAGGAGGAGACCTACCGCTCGCCGCTGACGGAGATCGGGGTGGACGTCAAGGCCGGGGACTACATACTGGCGATCGACGGCGTCGAGCTCGCCGCGAACGACAACCCCTATCGCCTGCTCGGCCACAAGGCGAACCGCCCCGTGCGTCTGACGGTTAACGCCAGGCCGGCGCTCGAAGGCTCCCGGGAGGTCGTCTTCCGGCCCGTCGACACGGAGACGAACCTGATCTATCTCGACTGGATTACCGGCAACCGCGAGCGGGTGACCCGGCTGAGCGGCGGCAAGGTCGGCTACATCCACATTCCCGACATGGGCGAGGAGGGCATGCGGGAGTTCATCAAGCAGTACTTCGGCCAGGTCAACAAGGAGGGGTTGATCGTCGACGTGCGCAACAACGGCGGCGGCTTCATCTCGCAGACGTTGCTCGAGCGGCTGGGCCGCAAGGCGCTGGCGGTGGACTACGGCCGCACCAGCGGCGAAGCCCAGCCCTATCCGCAGGTGGTCTTCAACGGCCACATGGCCTGCCTGATCAACGAAGGGTCGGGGTCGGACGGCGACATCTTCCCCTACATGTTTCGCGAGATGGGGCTCGGGCCGCTGATCGGCACCCGCACCTGGGGCGGCGTCGTGGGCATCTCCGGCCACGGCCCGATGATCGACGGCGGCCAGATCTTCGTGCCGGAAGCCGGCTCGGTGTCGCTGAAGGGTGAATGGATCATCGAGGGGCACGGCGTCGATCCCGACATCGTGGTGGCGAACGACGTCAATTCCGTCCTCGACGGCCGCGACCCGCAGCTCGAAAGGGGTGTCGCCGAGGTGCTGCAGAAGATCAAGGCCGATCCCAAGTCCTACCCCAAGCGTCCGGCGGACCCGATCCGGACGCCGCGGCCGTAGAAGGCAAAAAAAGAGCGGCCGGGGGAGTGGCCCGGCCGCTCGGAGGATTGGATCGACAGCAAGGAGCTTCAGAAGGTCAAGGGATCACCCGGAGAAGGCCCCAGAGGCCGGCGTCCATCCGCGGCCCGCCAAAGGACCGGAAGAGGTAGTCGCCGGTGATGCCGGCCTTACCGCCGGCGCCGTCGGGAAAGAGCGCGTCGAAGTGGTCGCCCGCTCCGATGCCGCCGCGGGTGCCGAGCCACTGGGAGGCGGGATTGACGGCGATCCGTTTCGAGTCGGACAGGTACGGCAACTCCAGCCAGGGATGGCCATAGAGCTCGAAGACGTGCGCCTGGGTGTGGCCGGCCGGGTGGACGACGCGGAACCGCAGGGGCTCGCCGAGGTGGGCTTCGAAGACCGGGGTCTCGGGATCGCCGCCCACCCAACCGTTACTGAGCAGCTCGTCGAACTGCGTGAACTGACGCGTCCTGAAACCGGGGGCGTTGCCGCTGAGCGGCGTCTGCGGCGTCCAGCCGCCGCGGTACCAGAGCGGCTCGGTGCGGTAGTTGATCGCCTTTTGTCCGGAGTTCTCCGGGTCGTCGTCGATCGCTAGGTTCGGGACCGGGGTGCCATCGGCGAACTGCAGGTTGACGTCGTCCTGGATGACGAGCACGTGCTCGCGGAACGGCGTGAAAGAGCCGTTCGTCGAGCTCACCGTGGCCGAGGCGCAGGTGGTCTTCGAGTCGGAGTCCTGCTCGCAATTCCAACTGGAATTCGTCGGCTCGATGATCAGGGCACCCATCAGCCCCTTGTTGCTGTGCTTGATGGGATCCGAAGAGGTTAGGCCCGTGGCGCCGAACTCGATGGCCCTGACGTAGGGCAGGGTCTCGGGGTCTTCCTTGTCCTGGGTCACATTGCCGGCATACCAGTAGTAGGTCCTCTTCTCGCCGGGTTTCGCGGTCTGCCGGCCGACCTGGCTGGGGTTCACGCCGACGTTCGAGCCGTCGCTCCTCTGCACGTCGTAATAGACGAGCTGCGGGTGCAGGCTCACCTCCATCGAAGGTTTGAGGTCGTTCTGGTTGAAGCCGTCGGTCATCATGCCGACGCCGCTGTAGCCGGCGGCATCGGTGTAGCCGCCGGGCAGCCAGTTGTAGAACGTCACCTTGAGGCACTCGCCCGCCCGGGCGCGCAGGACCAGAGGCTCGCGCCGCAGGGCCGGCCGGAGCCGCAGGGTGGACGGTGTGACCCTCGGCGTGCCCAGCAGGTCGCGGGTCTCGACGAACATGATCGCCGTGGGATCGTAGAGCGGACCGGTGAGCGGACCGCCGGGGCCGGTCACCGTGGCCGCCCGCGAGTTGTAGACCAGGCCGTCCAAGCCGCTCGGATCGTCCTGCAGGACTTCACGGGCCGAAACCGCCGCGATCTCGAAGTTGCGGTACGTCTTTCCCTTCGGGCAGGCGACCGCGATCTTGCCGCTGGCCGGGGCGCTCAACGGCGGAGGCGTGTCGGCAGGATCCGTGAGCGTCCCCTGCGTCGGTTCCGACGAAGCGGGATCGACATCCGCTCCCGGGACGCCTTCGGCGTAGGCCTGGGCGAGGGAGATCTCGTCGAACCCTGTCGTCGTCGGTACCGCCTCGTCCACCGGCTCGGCAGCCCGGGCCGTGGGATTGGACGTTGACAGAGGCACCAGGGGTCCCCGGTTGGAGCTCGCGCGGTAAACCCTCAGGATGCCCCAGGCGCCGGCCCACTGCGACTCGACCGAGGAGCTCGGCGTATAGAGGAAGTCGGCGGATCTGCCGTCCTGCAGGCTGGGCAGGCGCGGGATCCGGATGTCGAACCACTCGGAGATACCGCTCGTCTGCGAGTTGCGGTACCCGGAGTCGGGATCGTTGGGCTCGAATCGCCATTTGAGGCCATGCACGCTGAAGCTGTGAGGCTCCTCATGGGCGCCGACCAGGGTGCGGATCAGCACTTTGTCGCCCTCGTAGGCGCGCAGCAGCGGAGTGAACGGATCGCCGTTGTAGAGGCCGGCCGTGAGCCGGTCGTAGAACGTGGGTTGCGAGCTGAAGGCCGGATTCGCGCGGTCGCTGCGCGACTGGTAGGCGAACGAGAGATCGCCCTTCTTGCCGGTCGCCTGCTGGTTGGTGGCGGGGTCGTTGACGCGCAGGGCGATGGGCTCGTTCCGGTAATTGACCGCCAGCCCGCCGACGTCGTCGGCCGAGACGGCCTCGGGGCACGGCGGCGGCAGGAACGTGGTGCTCCCCTCGGGCACCGGACACTGGGCAGGTTTCTGGTAGAGCGCCGGCAGGCCCACTTCCTCCCGGCCCGGCGGATTGACGGCACGCTGCGGGTCGGCCCAGCCGACGTTGAGGCCGTTCGGGCTGGTGGGGCCGCCCGGCTTGTACATGGGCACGAAGTCGGCGAGCTCGAGCAGGAACTCGCGGTAGTTGTCGGACGCGCGCGTGCTCTGGACGACCGCCTGCCAGCTCGTGGGGCCGCCGTCCTGATTCAGGGCCGTGCCGCCGTTGACGCTGAGCTGCCGGCCGGCGGTCTCGTTGTCGAACCAGGTGGTATTCGGGGGCTCGACGACCAGGCCGGCATACAAGCCCGCCTGCTGATGCGTGGAAGGGCCGAAGTGGTCGTGCGTGAAGACGGTGCGCAGGGTGCGGTTCCTGCCGCCGTCCAGCCGGGTGATCGGGTCGGCCCACCACCGCTGCACGGTGGTCTGGGCGCCCAGGGCCAGGGGGCCGGTGTGGACGGGATGGGGCTTGGCGAGCGGGCACAGGGTCCGGTCGTTGCGCACGGCCGCCGTCGCCCCCGCGCAGCCGTTGGTTTTACGGATGGCGTCGATGCGCTCCTGCACCTCCTCGCCGCCGAAGGAGCCGTCCTCGTAGTTCCAGCCGTTGCCTCCGCCATCGGAGGCCAGGACGTCGAACTTCACGAGGTGGATGTGCTGGCCCAGAACGTCGGTCGGCGTGGTCACCTGAAAGTCGTCGACAACGTATTTGTTGGGCACTAGGTTGGAGTACCAGAACTCGATGCACTGGCCGCTGTTGGCGCGGAAGAAGAAGGGCTCCGGCGGCTTGGTGCCGGCGGTCAGGTTGTCGACGTCGTTCCACAGGGCGATCATGCGCGACTGCGGGAAGTGCCAGCCTGCCTTGTTGAGCTTGACGTCGAGCTGGATGTCCGCCGCCTTGTAGTAGCGCATGTCGGTGATGGCGTTGCCGGCATCGTCGACGCAAGGGTCCGCGAAAGGAGCTCCCGTCTTGGCCGGGTGGCCGTTGACCTTGAAGGTGGCCGCCGCGCCGAGCGGCGTGCGGGTCGCATGGCCGGTGGGGTTGGCGTGGAAACCCATCGCCAACTGCTCGACAGGCTCGCCGGCCTCGCTCAGCCACTGGACGCTCGCCCCGGTGATCTTCTTGTCGAAGTTGAAGCGGGTTTGCGTGCTCGTCGCCTGGCCGGAGAGCACGATGTGCCGTGGCAGGCCGCCGTCCATGGGTTGGTTGTCGTTCGGATTGACGGCGAAGTCCATGGGCGGGTGAGGCGCCCGGCGGCCCGCCCTGCCGGGGATGAAGAAGGGATAGCCGGGGTTCGCCGTTGCCGTGATCGGCTTGAGCTGGCCGGTCGCGGTGTCGATCTCCACCTTGCCCGGCAGCGGCGCCATGGCGAGTACCGGGATGGGAACGACGGCCGGGATCGGCGTGCCGGCCACGATCTCGTTGTCGGGCAGGGCCCGCGAGCCGGCCGCCGGCTTTTCCTGGTTGTTGAGGCGGGTGCCGAGCTCGAGCACGTCGTGGGTCCGCCAGAGGCTCCACATGCCCTGGGCGAAGTGGGGATAGAAGTGGCAGTGGAAGATCGAGTCTCCCACCGTCTTGTTGCGGTTGCCGCTGCCGCCGTAGGTGATCTCGTAGGTGAAACCTGCGCCCTGGCCGATGGCCTGGCTGTCGCGGTACGACGACGTATCTGTGTCGGGCGAGTGCAGCCACTGGTGGGCGTGCAGGTGGAAGACGTGATGGTCGTCGCTGCCGGCGTGGACGTTCCTGAACTTCACGTGGTCCGAGAGATAGCTATGGTAGACGTTCGACGGGTCGTCCGGATAGAAGGCCTTGGTGGCTTTGGCGACGTTCTTCGTGTAGCAGGTCGTGTCTCCGGCTTTGATCTGACTCTGCGAGCAGGGGGCGTTGGCCGGCGTGTTGACCACCATGGCGGGGTCGCCGAGGGCCCACGAGCTCAAGAAGAACTCCTCGTATTTGCACTCGACGCAGTCGCGGGCCGGGCCCACCTGCACGCGGTTGGCGAGGATCTCGGCGCCGGCGCCGCCCGTGCCGTAGTTGATGGCGAAGGCGTCGCGCACGCTGTGCAGGGTGTGGTAGAGCTGATCGGTCTCGAACTCGGGAAAGGCCTGCACGGCCCCGATCTCGTCATGAAAGATGATCGTGAACTCCCGGAACGGTTGATTACGGTCCGGGTAGACCGGAGTGGTGGTGGTGCCGCTCAGCAGATAGCTCGGCGCGGGCCCCGCGATGATCGCCGTCAGGTCCGAGTGCACGATCTCGTTGCCCTGGGTCATCTTGAGGATGGGCAACCCGGCATAGGGGTGGCCCGCCGGGTAGACGGCGGCGTAATTGATCGTCGGGAAGCTGTCCACCGTGGAGTCATGGACGTCGGTGCGGGCGAGGTCGAGGTCGTCCCGGGTCGTCTGGCTGCGGTACCAGACCGAACCCGCGGGCTCGACGTTGACGGCGCCGAAAAGGCCCGCCGCGGTGCTTCCGGAGTCTCCCTCGCCGCCGGTCGTGGCGCCGGCGTTATAGAAGACGTACGTTCCTTCCCTGGGCGCGTAGAGCCAGTAGGTGACGGACCCGCCGGGGGCGACGATGCCGTCGCCGGATGTCGAGTTGGCGCCGACGTTGGATCCCATGTCGCGGATCGAGCTGGCGGGCTCCAGGCCGGCGAAGTGAATGGAAGCGTTGCGGGTACTCGGCTGCTCGTCCCGGGCGTTCGGGACCGAGGGCGAGAGCAGGTTGGTGAACAGGACCTTCAAACAGGAGCCGGCGTTGACGCGCAGCACCAGGGGCCGCGGGCGCTTGTCGCGGCGCAGCTTCACTTCCCCGGCGGTCAGCGTGTAGGTCACTCCCGGATCCGGCAGGCCGTCGGCGTCGCTCGTGGGCACCACGTCGCGGCGGAGCGCGTACATCATTCCCTGGGGTTCCATGGCCCCGAAGCGGTTCCATACCCAGGCCTGGTCGAGCGCCACGACGTCGGCGAACGTCGTGCTGGTGCAGACGGCAGGCGCCGCGCTCGCGATGGATGGCGCGCCGAGGATTGTCAGGACTGCCGCGAGAGGCGGAAGGCCTCTTCGAAAGATGGATTGGACTTTCACGATCCCTCCCTTGATGAATTCAACGACTGCTGATGGGAGGAGGTTAGAGGGATCAACCTTACAGCAACATTACAGCCCCAAAAAGAAAAAGCGGCCGGGGTCACCCGGCCGCTTTCCATCCATCGACTGTCGGGAGCTTCAGGTCATGGGATGACCCTCAGCAGGCCCCACATGCCGGCGTCAAGGCGAGGTCCGGAGTAGGAGCGGTAGAAGTAGTCGCCCCGGATGCCGAACTTGCCCCCGGCGTTATCGGGGAAGAAGGCATCGAAGTGGTCGGTCGGGCCGTGGCCGCCGCGGGTGCCGATCCACTCGGTGTTCGGGTTGCTGCCGATCCGGGTCGAGTTGGAGATGTACGGCAGCTCCAGCCAGGGGTGGCCGTACAGCTCGAAGACGTGCGCCTGGGTGTGGCCGGCCGGATGCACGACGCGGAAGCGGATCGCCTCGCCGGCGTGGGCCTCGAAGACCGGGGTTTCGGGGTCGCCGCCCACCCAGCTGTTGTGGAGCAACTGGTCATAGGAGGTGAAATCGCCGGTGACCTCGAGTGGTGTCTCCGGCGCACGGGGGACGCGGTTCCAGAGCGGCTCGGTGCGGTAGTTGACCGCCTTCTGGCCGGAGTTCTCGGCGTCGTCGTCGATCACCAGGTTCGGCACCGGCTTGCCGCCGGCGTACTGCAGGTTGACGTCGTCCTGGAAGATCAGGGCGAACTCGTGGAACGACCTGAAGGAGCCGTTGGGGGAGCTGATCACGGCGGAGGCGCGGGTCGTCTTGCCGGCCTGGTCGAGATCGAGCGCCCACTGAGCCGTCGGGGGCTCGATGATGAGGGAGCCCATCAGCCCCTTGTTGCTGTGCTTGATGGGATCGGCGGAGGTCAGTCCCGTCGCGCCGAACTCGATGGGGGTGCTGGTCGTGCCGCGCACGTCGCCGGCGTACCAGTAGTAGGTGATCGCATTGCCCGGCTCGACCGTCTGCTTGGTGACCTGGCTGGGGTTCAGCCCGACGTTGGAGCCGTCACTGCGCTGGACGTCGAAGAAGACGAGCTGCGGGTGCAGGCTCACTTCCATGGACGGCCGGACCTCGTTCTGGTTGAAACCCTCGATGATCATGTTGACGCCGCTGTAGCCCGGAGCGTCGGCGTAGTTGGTGGGCAGCCAGTTGCGCAGCTTCACCTTGAGGCACTCGCCCGACCGGGCCCGCAGGATGAGCGGCTCGCGGCGCACGTTCGGGTTGAGCCGCGGACGCCCGCCCACGAAGGTCAGGTCGCTGGTGTAGACGAACATGATCGCCGTGGGGTCGAAGAGCTTGCCGGCGAAGCCCGGCTGCGAGTTGTAGACCAGGCCCGGCACGCCGCTGAGATCGTTCTGCAGGACCTCTTTCGCCGAGACTGCGGAGACGTCGTAGGGGACGTAGACCGGGTTGCTCGGGCAGGCGACGCTGATGACGCCACCGGGCGCCGGGCCCAAAGGTGCGGGCGACGCGGTGCTGGCCGTGGAAGTCGTGACAGCGTCCGCGGACGAGGAGTCCCCGAACGACGAGCTTGCGCTCGTGCCGGTCACGGCCGTGGTTCTCTCCGCGTCGGCCGGCTCGGCCCAGGCCGCGTCGACGTCCGCTCCCGGGACGCCTTCGGCCCGGGCCTGCTCGACGGTGATCCGCTCGAACGCGGTATCCGGCGTGGACGACCGTCCGAGGGGGTTGTAGGTGGCCAGCGGCATCAGCGAGAACCGGCTGACCGCGGGAGAGAAGGAGCCGCCGTTGCGGTAGACCCGCAGGATGCCCCAGGCACCCACCCACTGCGACTCGACCGAAGCGCTCGGCTCGTACAGGAAGTCCGCGGAGCGGTCTTCGATCAGGCTGGGCACGCGCGGGATCTCCAGATCGAACCACTCGGAGATGCCCATCATCTGGGAGTTGCGGTACCCCGAGTTGGGATCGTCGGGCTCGAAAAGCCACTTGAGGGCGTGCACCGTGAAGTTATGCGGCTCCTCGTGCGCTCCGACGAGCGTGCGGACCATGATCTTGTCGCCCTCGAAGGCGCGCAGCAGAGGCGTATAGGGATCTCCCGGGTAGAGCCCGGCCGTCAGCGGCTGGTAGAAGTTCGGTTGGATGTTGAGCGCCGGGTTGGCGCGGTCGGTACGCGACTGGTAGGCGAAGGAGAGGTCGCCTTTCTTGCCCGCCGCCTGCAGGCTGGTGCCGGGTACGTTGACGCGCAGGCCGAGCGGCTCGTTGCGGTAGTTGACCACCACCGCGCCGATATCGGCGGCCGACACGGCCTCCGGGCACGGAGCCGGCAGAGAGAAGTTGGGTTCCCCGTCCGCTCCCGGGCAAAACTGCGCCTTCTCGTACAGAGCGTTCAGGCCCACCTCCTCCTTGGCGGGAGGATTGATGGCGCGGGCGACGTCGATCCAGCCGACTTCCGTGTTCTTGGTGTCCGGGCAGGATGGGCCGCCCGGCTCGTACATCGGCTGGAAGTCGGCGAACTCGATCATGAACTCGCGGTAGTTCTCGGCGCTGTTGTTGCTGTGGATCACGGCCTGCCAGCTCGTGGGACCGCCGTCCTGGTTGAGGCTGGGGCCGCCGTTGGTGCTGAGCTGAATACCCGTTTCGTTGTTGAACCAGGTCGAGCCCGTGGGCTCGACGATCAGGCCGGCGTAGAGGCCCGCCTGCTGATGGGTGGAGGGGCCGAAGTGGTCGTGCGTGAAGACGGTGCGCAGGGTTCGCTTGCCGCCGTCGAGGTTGGTGATCGGGTCGGCCCACCAGCGCTGCACGGTCGTCTGGGCGCCGAGGAACTCGTCATGCTCGTCGCAGTCGGCGTTCCGGGTGCCCGTGAAGAAGGGGTGAGGCTTGGCGACCGGGCACTTGGTGCGGTCGGCGGTCAGCGCCGCGGAGGCCCCGGTCAGGTCGCAACCGTTGTTGGTCCGGATGGCCTTGATCCGTTCCTGCACCTCCTCGCCGCCGAAGGAGCCGTCCTCGTAGTTCCAGCCGTTGCCACCGCCGTCCGAGGCCAGGACGTCGAACTTCACCAGGTGGATGTGCTGGCCCAGGACATCGGTCGGCGTGCGCACCTGGAAATCGTCGACGGTGTACTTGTTGGGGACCAGGTTGGCGTACCAGAACTCGATGCACTGGCCGCTGTTGGCGCGGAAGAAGAACGGTTCCGGCGGCTTGCCGCCGGTGCCGGGCGCCAGCAGGTCGTCGACGTCCTGCCACAGGGCGATCATGCGTTGCTGCGGGAAGTGCCAGCCGGCCTTGTTGAACTTGACGTCGAGCTGGATGTCGGCCGCCTTGTAGTAGCGCATGTCCGTGACGGCGGCGCCGGCTTCGTTGAAGCAGGGATCCGCGAACGGCGCCCCGGGCTTGGCCGGGTGGCCGTTGACCTTGAAGCCCGCCGCCGTGCCGAGCGGGGTGACGGTGTTGATGACACCGCCGGGAGTGGCGTGGAAGTTCATCGCCACCTGCTCGACGGGCTCGCCCGCCTCGCTCAGCCACTGCACCTTGGCCGAGGTGATCGTCTTGTCGAAGTCGAAGCGGGTCTGATGGCTCACCGCCGCGCCGGAGACGACGACGTGGCGCGGCAGGCCGCCGTCCAGCGGCACGCCGGCGTCGGTGGCGAAGTCCATGGGCGGGTGAGGCGGCCGGCGGCCGGCCTTGCCAGGGATGAAGAAGGGATATCCAGGGTTGGCCGTGACCGGGTTGGGCAGCACCACCTGGCCGTTGACGACCTGTACCGCGCCGGGCACCGGCGCCATCGCCAGCACGGGGATGGGGACGAGCGCCGGAATCGGGGTGCCCTGCGGGATCTCGTTGTCGGGATAGGCCCGCGAGCCCGCGGCCGGGCGTCCATTGGCATCGAGACGGGTGCCGAGCTCGAGCACGTCGTGCACCCGCCAGAGACTCCACATGCCCTGGGCGAAGTGGGGATAGAAATGGCAGTGGAAGATCGAGTCGCCCACCGTCTTGTTGCGGTTGCCGCTGCCGTCGTAGGCGATCTCGTAGGTGAAGCCGGCGCCCTGGCCGATCGCCTGGCTGTCGCGGTAGGAAGACTTGTCGCTGTTGGGCGAGTGCAGCCACTGGTGCGCGTGCAGGTGGAAGACGTGATGGTCGTCGCTGCCCGCGTGAGAGTTGCGGAACTTCACGTGATCCGAGAGATAGCTATGGTAGACGTTCGACGGATCGTCCGGATAGAAGGCCCTGGTGGCCTTGGCGACGTTCTTCGTGTAGCAGCTCGTGTCTCCGGCCTCGATCTGCGTCCTGCTGCAGGGGGCGTTGGCCGGCGTGTCCACCACCATGGAAGGATCGCCGAGCGCCCAGGAGCTCAGGAAGAACTCCTCGTATTTACACTCCACGCAATCGCGGGCCGGGCCGACGCCCACCCGGTTGGCGATGATCTCGGCGCCGGCGCCGCCCGTGCCGTAGTTGATGGCGAAGGCGTCGCGCACGCTGTGCAGGGTGAAGTTGAGCTGGTCGGTCTCGAACTCCGGGAAGGCCTGCACCGCGCCGACCTCGTCGTGAAAGATGATCGAGAACTCGCGGAACGGCTGGGTGCGGTTCGGATAGGTTTTCGTGGTGCCGGCGCCGGTCACCGCGGGGTTCGTCAGCGCGTAGCTCGGCGCCGGCCCCGAGATGATCGCCGTCAGATCGGAGTGCACGATCTCGGTGCCCACGGTCATCCGGAGGATCGGCAGGCCCGCGTAGCGGTGTCCGGCCGGGTAGACGGCTTCGTAGTTGATCTTCGGGAAGCTGTCGACCGCGGAGTTGTGGATGTCGGTGCGGGCGAGGTCGAGGTCGTCACGCGTGACCTGGCTGCGGTACCACACCGAGCCCGCCGGCTCCACGTTGACGGCGCCGAAGAGGCCCGAGGAGATGCTGCCGGAATCCCCCTCGCCGCCGGTCATGGCGGCCGTGCTGTAGAAGACGTAGGTGCCCTCCTTCGGCGCGTAGACCTTGTATTCGACGGTCACGCCGGGAGCCACGATGCCGCCGGCCGGGTTGCCGCCGACGTTCGACCCCATGTCGGTGATCGAAGCGACCGCCTCCATCCCGATGAAGTGCATGGACGCGGCGCGCGTTTCCGGCTGCTCGTCGTCCTTCGCGGGGGTGGAGAGAAGGTTGGTGAAGCGGACGCGCAGGCAGCCGCCGGCATTGACGCGCAGCACCAGGGGGCGCGGGCGCTTGTCGCGGCGCAGCGTCACCTTGCCCGCGGTCAGGGTGTATTTCACCCCCGGATCGGGCAGGCCGTCGGCGTCGGTCGAGGGCACCACGTCGCGGCGCAGGGCATACATCATCCCCTGCGGCTCCAGGGCCCCGAAACGGTTCCAGGCCCAGGGCTGGTCGAGCGCCACGACGTCGGCGTAGGTCTCGGTGGCGCAGCCCGCGGGCAGCGTCTGGGCGTGTGCGTTGGGTAGCAAGCCAAAAACGATCAGGCTTGCGGCGAGTGGCAAGAAACCTCTGCGAAAAACGTTTCGGATCTCCATCTTTTCCTCCTGGATGGATGGTTTCCATCAAGACTGCTTTGGAGGAAGATTAGAGAGCGGAACCTTACATGGGCATTACAGTCTGAAATCCTTTTCCGGCGATCTATTGGTTCCGACAGCTACTGTACCTCGACCCAGCCGCCCTCCGGCACCAGCCTCTTCTCCTTGAGGTCGAGCCGCATGACGTAGGCGCCGCGGGCGCCGAGGCGGCGGGCGGGGCCGTAGGTGAGGGGCGGCACGAAGCCGGTCTGGAAGGCCCTCAGCGATTCGAGCTGGTCGACGATCTTCTCGCGGCTCACGTCGCGGCCGGTGCGCTTGAGCGCCTCGATGAGGGCCTCGGCGGCGGCGAGCGCGGAGAGCTGGGCGGAGAGGCTGTCCTGGGGGAGCTTGTAAGTCTTGGCCAGAGCGCGGTAAGCGGCGGCGGCCTGGGGGGCCGGGTCTCCGGGCAGCGAGGGGAGCGCCAGGAAGATCCGGCCGTCGAAGGCGGCGGGCGCGCCGAACAGGGAGTCGTCCGCGGCGGCGCCGGTCGCCAGGAGGCGCGGCCGCCAGCCGAGCCCGTCGGCGGCCACCAGGAAGGCCCGGGCCTCGGCGCCCGAGCCGAGGAAGAAGACGGGATCGAGCTTGGCGCCGGCGAGCCGTTTTATCGATGGGGAGTCGGGGCCCTGGCGGCCGTAGCGCTCCACGGCGGGCGGCGGCCAGCCCGCCGCTGCGGCGGCCTTCCGGACCGCCTCCACCGTCACGGTCAGCCCCGCGTCGTCCGGCGCCACGATGGCGGCCTTGGCCGGCTTGGCGCCGTCCCGGGCGCGGATGAACCGTGCCAGCGCCTGCCCCTGGATCTCTCCGCCGGGCAGCAGATAGAAGACGTAGCGGTTGAGCGGGAAGGTCTCGCGCGGATGGACGGTGAACGGGCCGACGAGGGGGATCTTCTTCTCCTGGAAGAGGCCGGCGAGCTCGGCGTCCGCGCCCGCCAGGAAGCAGGCCACGCCGGCGAAGATCTCCTCGCGATCGAGAAAGTCGGAGGTCCAGGACCGCCGCTGCTCGGGCGGCCCCGGCGCTTCGAGGAAGCGGGGCTCGACCTGCCGGCCGTAGATCCCACCCTCCTTGTTGAGGTCGTCGAAGCGCGCCGTGAGCACGGAGCGGACGGCGTTGCCCATGCCGGCCAGGGGGCCGGCGGGGGGAAGCACGACGCCGACCCGCAGCGAGGCCCCGCCCACCCCGGGATCGGTCTCGGTGCCGAGCTGCTGGAGGTAGGCCAGGAGGTCGTCCATGTCCTTGAGGCTCATGCGGAAGCGCGGCATGGCGACGTGCAGCGGGTTGCCCGCCGGATCGATCCCGAGGGCGATCGCCCGCTTCAGGAGCTTGGCGTCGTAGGGCGGATGCTTGCGTCCGCTGGGAGAGGTGACGCCGTAGGGCTTGGTGAGGCTCGACCAGGTGAGGTCCGAAGGCGCGATGCCTCCCTCGGGCCGCCCCTTGCCGTCGCGGCCGTGGCAGCCGCCGCAGGGCACGGCGGACGCCGGCACCTCGACGCTCGCGTCGTTCATCAAGGCGGTGATCTCGCCGCCCGACGGGCTGGTGCCTTCGAGATAGATCCGCCGCCCGCGCTCGAGCTGCTTCTTGTGCTCGCCGGCGGCGGGTGGAGCGGCCGCCTGGAGAAAGGCGGGCAGGAGGAGGATGAGGAAAAGGGGGACGAATCGACGGGGGCTCATGGGGGAATCTTAGGACAGGGGCGCCCCAGGGGGGCGCCCCGCCGTCCTTACCCCTCGCCCTTGTCGTTCGCCACGCTGTCGACGATCGGCAGGACCTCCTCGGGTTTGGCGAGGGCGAAGGCCTTCTTCCAGAGACCCGTCCGGTCGTTGCCGATCAGGAACAGGGTCTGGTGGTTCGAGGGGTCTTCCGTCCACTGGCCGAGCTTGCGCAGGGCGGCCTCGACGTTCTCCTTTGAGCCGGTGAGGAGCTGCCAGCCGGGCTTGGCGTGGAAGCGGTTCGCGTACTCCTTGAGCTTGGCCGGGGTGTCGTTGACGGGATCGACGGTGATCGAGATCAGGCGCACGTCCTTGCCCACGCGGTCGCCCAGGTGGTCCTGGATCTTGGCCATGGTCCCGCTCATGACGGGGCAGGCGCCGGTGCAGGTGGCGAACATGGCGTTGATGACCACCGTCTTGCCCTGCATCAGGTCGGTGTAGAGGCGCACCTCCTGGCCGTCCTGGTTCACCAGCTTGACGTCGCCGAAGTACTTGTGGGCAGGCGACTCGGCGGCGGCCGTCCCTGCCGCGGGCGCTGGAGCGGTCTTGGCCTCCTGGCTCCACGCGGGAGTCAGGGCCAGCAATGCGAGGAGAGCGGTCGGGGCGATCCTTGCTTTCATGGACGGGGATTTCATGGACGGGACTCCTTCTTGGCGTTGACGTCCGTCGCGGGGGCGGCCATGTCGCCGATCAGCTCGGCCAGCTTGGCCGGCGCCGCGAGGCCGTAGGCCCGCGTCCACTGGTGGCGGGCGTCGTTGCCGAGCAGCACCAGGGGCGAGTGGTCGGAGATGTTGGCCGTGTAGACCCCGAGGGACTTGAGGAGGCGGGTGACCTCCTCGCGGTCGCCGGTCACCAGGGTCCAGCCGGGGCCGGCGCCGAACTTCTGCGCCCAGGCCTTCATGCGCTCGGGGGTATCGGTCGCGGGATCGACGGAGACCGAGATCAGGTGCACGTCCCGCCCGGCGCGGTCGCCCAGCAGCTTCTGGAGCTTGGCGAAGTTCGCCCCCATGGGCGGGCAGATCGTGGTGCAGGTCGTGAAGACGAAGTTGACGGCCACCACGCGGTCCTTCACCAGGTCGGTGTAGAAGCGCACGGTCTTGCCGTCCTGGTCGAGCACCCGCACGTCCGGGATGTCGAGGTGGTCCACCGTCTCGACCTTCGGCTTCTCGGGAGTGGGAGCCGCGGCCATGGCGTGGTGGTGCGCGTGAGGGTCTTCCTGCGCGCTAGCGGGTGCGATCAGCAGGCCGAGGACGGCCAGAACGGAAAGAGCGGTGGTCTTCATCAAAGCGAGCCTCCTTGCGACGCCTGGGACTTCGGAGCTTCGGCCGTCAGCACCAGGAACGGCGACTTCTGGAACGAAATTCCGGCCGACGCCACCTCGAGGAACACGAAGTAGACACCCGCCTCGGGCGGCTTGAAGTGGATCTCGTAGAGTCCCTTGTCCACCTCGGAAGCCCAGTGCCGCTGCTGCCAGATGCCGGGCGAGAGGAAGGTGAGCACGCGCACGTCCTTGAGGCCGGTCCTGGGCGCGCCGTCCTTGGGATCCGAGATCTTGAAACGGACGGCCACGTCCGCGCCCACGCCCACCGTCGAGCTCTCGGTCGCCGGCTGGATGTCGAGCACCGGCTTGCGGGCGGCGGCCAGGGTCGGGTTCTCCACCAGCTTCAGGGGGAAGCACTGGAAGAGCTTCGGCGAATCGATGAACAGGGCCAGCTCGTAGTCGCCGGCGCCGGCCATCACGGCCGTGGTCTCGTAGACCCCCGGCCGCACCTCGCGCAGGCTGCGGTCCACCACCAGCACGGCCCGCGGCTGCTTGCCGTAGTTCTGGAAGTGCCCCATGGGCGCCGCCATGCCCTCCTTGTAGAAGTAGATGGCCTTGTCCTCGGGGTTCGCGACCAGCACGGCCGTGGCGCCGGGCGCCTGCACAATGCCGTCCGCGGGGGTCGCCAGGGGCGTGCGGCCGGGCGGGTGCTGGCCGCCGGGGAAGTCCACCACCGCCACCGGCCGGCCCGGGTCGCCCACCGTCTTCAGGGGGATCATGAGCACCGTCTCGCTCCCCCGGTGGCGCACGTAGGCCAGCTCGTCGCTGAAGGCCACCTGGTCGGGGTCCTTCTCGACGTCCGCCGTCTGGATCAGGCGGTTGCTCGCGGCGTCCACGATGTGCACGGCGTTCTCGTTGGGATGGACGACGAACGCCAGCCGCCCGCCGGGGGCGAAGCGGATCTCGGACAGTCCCGGAGTCGAGGCGATGCGGGCCAGCGGCTTCGGGCTGTCGCCGTCGACGGCCACGATGGCGCCGTCGCCCGCGTTGGCCACGTAGGCGGCCTTGGCCTGCGTGGACCAGGCGATCGACACCGGCCGGGAGCCCACCGGCACGTCGCGCACCTTGACGATCGGGCCGGTGGCGATCACCGACACCGTGCCCTCGGCCTCGTTGGTGACGAAGGCGACGCGGCTGTCGTCGCTGAAGGCGATGTCATGGCCGTCCTTGCCGCTCTTCCCGGTCACGACGTCGGCCACCTTGGCGAGCTTGTGGACGTCGATGACCGAGACACCCGACCGGCCCGGCGCGGCGCCGTCGTAGGCCACCCAGAGGTACTGCCCGTCCGGCTGCAGGCCGAGGCGCCCGGGCCGGGCGCCGGTCTCGACCTCGGTCACCACCTTCCAGCTCGAGGTGTCCACCACGGCCACCCGGTTGGAGTCGGGCATGGAGACGAACAGCCGCTCGGCGTCCGGCGACAGCGCCCAGTCCTGGCCGGGGCTCTTCAGGAACACCATGGTCAGCAGCTTGCTGCTGCCGTAGCCGAACAGGGGATCGACGACGGAGATCGTGGCGTCCTCGTTGAGGGCGAGGACGTAGTAGACGTTGAGGTCCATGGCCGGCCGCGAGAGGATCGAGCCGCCGATGAAGGCCTCCACCTTCTTCTTGCAGTCGGTTCCGGGCTCGACCCCGGCGCCCTTCTTCGCGCCCAGGCTGTCCACCCAGGCGCCGGGGTAGAGGCCGGTCAGGGGATTGCCGGTCAGCGTGTCGGAGACCTTGAGGGTCACCCGGGCGTCCTGCCCTTCCATGACCGGTCCCTTGCCTTCGACCGGCTGGACCGAAAGCTCGATCGCGATACCTCCCTGGACGACCTTCTGAGTCCCCTCGGCCGCCCAGACGGCACCTGTAATACCCGTCAGCGTGAGCGTCGCGACCAGGACGGCGAGGAGGCGGCGTTGCATGGGATGGATCATTTTTGGATGGATCATAGGCTTGCTCCGATTCACGAATGATGCCGTAGAAACCTTGTGCAGAATAGGGCTTGAGACATTACAAGAGAATTACAGAAAAGATCTGCAAGGCGACCGGGCCGCCAGGGCGGGCGGCGGCCCGAGGACCGCCGCCCGGAAAGTAGTCAAGCTAGGGCAGGACCCGCAAAATTCCCCACAGGCCGCCGTCGAGGCCGATGCCGACCTGATCGCGGAACAGGTAATCGCCGGTGATGCCGAACTTGCCGCCGGCGCCGGTGCGGAGGAAGGCGTCGAAGTGGTTGCTCGGGCCGTGACCCAAGCGGGCGCCTTCCCAGAAGGACAGGGGATTGTGGTCGATTTGCCTGGAGCCCTGGACGTACGGCTCCTTGTCCCACTGGTGGCCGTGCAGGGCGAAGACGATGTTGCGGCTGTGGCCGGCCGGCATCAGCACGCGGAAGCGGACGGGTGTGTTGCGCGAGACCGAGTAGACGGGGGTCTGCGGATCGACGCCCCCCACCTTGGCGTTGGACAGCACGTCCGACCAGGTGGCGAAGTTGTCGGTGTCCTCGAACGCCGTGCCGGGAGCGTGCTGCATGCGCTTCCAGAGCGGCTCGGTGCGGTAGTTGATCGCCTTCTGGCCCGAGTCCTCGGAGTCCTCCTCGCAGGCGAGGTTCTCCACCGGCCAGCCCATCCCGGCGGGCGGCGTCGGCGGCGGTGTATCCACTTTGCAGACCCGCGGCAGCTCGGTATCCGTCCTCATGTTGACGTCGTTCTGGAAGAGCACGACGACTTCGCGGAAAGTCGTCTGCCCGGTGACGGCGATCGAGGCCTCGGAATGCCGCTGCGGGTCCTCGGTGATGACGGCGTTCTGGGGCTCGATGATCAGCGCTCCGATCGCTCCCTTGCTCGCGTGCTCGATGCGGTCGGAGGAGATCAGGTTGGTGGCGCCGAACTCGATGGGTATCGCCGTGATCGTGCCGTCGGGGTTGGTCACGATGTCGCCGGCGTACCACTCGTAGGTGCTGAACTGGCCGGGCGGCACGGTCTGGACGCCGTTGCCGCCGACGTTGGCGCCGTCGAACCGGCTGGGGTCGTAGTAGAGGAGCTGCGGGTGCAG
>Ga0207681_10000027_pt1 | contig 190164 bp, 150 predicted proteins | sample KBSS53metaG_FD_184324 | JGI IMG/M metagenome (GOLD analysis project Ga0207681, IMG submission 184324) | Switchgrass rhizosphere microbial communities from Kellogg Biological Station, Michigan, USA - KBS S5-3 metaG (SPAdes) (version 2) | ecosystem: Host-associated > Plants > Roots >...
GGGTGGGTGGTGCCCCATTCCTGGCGCTAAAGCGGCCAGGCTATTCAACGACCGCCCTTTCAGGGCGAGAACAACATCGTCCGTTCGGAGCAGTCGAGATATGTGTAAAAAGTTGGGCTGACGCCCTGGGCTACGAGTCTGCCGCCCTCCGGGCTCGCGTCGTAGGACTCCCAACCGAGGCGCACTTTTTAGACACCCTCTCAGAGATGGTCCGCGTTGAAGGCTTGAGCCGAGAAAAGGTGACCGGCTTCGCCTGACTCCAGTCGATGTGGTGCACGTTCATACTTCGAAGGTCAGCTCGCGGAATTCGCCGGGCCGTAGTTCGTTGACGGCCGCTACAACCTCGGCAACATGGGCTCGGATCTTGGGCCAGCTGGTGGTCGGGAGAACGAGGATTGCCAGACGCCTGCCTGTGAGCTTCTGCTGATAACGGAGGTTCTGATCCGTGGTGATGAAAACCTCGAAAGCCGTCTCCGCGATTTTCAGCAACTCGCCGTTCTTGAGCTCCGCCCAACCCATCTCATAGGCAGTGGCAATGTGATGGCCCGTCAGCTCACGGCGCAACGGCGCTGGCGTTCCTTGATCAAGGAGGATTCTCACGCCGCGCGGTCGATTTCTGGTCAGGCCACGGCGAGGCTCTGCTCGGCGTGCTTGAGGACGGCTTCTACCTGCTCGCGGGTCACACCTGGAAACCAGCTCAGGAAATCCTCAATCCTGGCACCGTCTTCAAGGTTCTCGAAAAGAGCCTTGACGGGCACGCGCGTCCCCTTGAAGACCCAGGCGCCGCTGATTTTTTCCGCGTCCCGCTCAATGGCCGGACATTGGGTCCAATCGAACATGGCTCAAGGATAAACCTGGATATGCGGGGCGGCAAGCTACCGCAGCTCCACGTTCCCCTTGGGGCACGCCAGCGAGATCCGGATGCGGGGCTCCTTGCCCTCGCGGACGTCTACCAGGACGCCGGCCGCTTGCAGCGGCTTGCGCAGGGTGTCCGGATTGGGATCTTCGAGAGTGAAACCGGTGAGACGGCAGCCTTCCGGGGAAGTTGAGGCCGGGTGCACGCTGGTGGCGTCCCATTCGATGAAGAAGGGGAGCAGGGGATTCGACAGGTTCGCGAAGCCGGTCGATCTCCAGGCGAGACGGGTGCCGTCCGGCCGGTTGCGGGCTCCAGGCTCGATGTCGCCGGTCTGGACTCCCTGGCCGCGCAGGCTCTCCCGTAGGGCTTCCAGGTTGCCGCCGGCACTCGCCGCCCATCCGACCGGGGTGAGGGAGGTCAGGCTCTTGACGTTGCCGAAGGTTTCCCCGTTCCCTGGTTCCTTGGGATTCGGCGCCAGGATCTCCAGGTAGTGGGCTCCACCGAGGGACATCAGGGCGTTCTGCGTGCCGCGTCCGGGATGCGCTCCGCCGAAGACGGCCCGCACTCCCGTGAGGCGCTCGAGCTCCTCGATCCCTCGCTGCAGATCGTTGATACCCAAGATAACGTGATCGATTCGGGACAGGTCTCCGGTCATTGAAGAACCCCCTTCCGTCTTGCCTTGCGGGTCTTTGCTGAGCTTCACGTGCAGCGCGGTCAGCGTGTCGGTCGCGACGTAGAGGGGGATCTCGTAAGGGGCGAACCCCGGGGCCGCGACCCGGAAGGTGTAGTCCCCGTAGGCCACGTCCTTGAAGTAGTACTTCCCTTCCTCGTCCGTCTTGGTCTCCAGCTTCACCTCGCGCACGCGGGGAGAGCCCGGGTCGCCGACCAGCGAAACGGTCGCGCCCGCGACGCCGTGGGTCTCGGTCTCGTCGAAGACCAGGCCGTTGACCCAACTGCGTCCTCTCTGGGCCTGGAGGGCGGGGACGGACAGGCAGAAGAGGAGAAGGGCGAAACCGACGGCCTTTGTGAACGCCTTCATGGAGCAGGCTCCTTTGGAAGTGAGGTTGCAAGCAAGTCGAGGAGGAGGCGCGACAGCTCCCGTGGGCAGTGGACCTGCGGCATGTGGCCGCAGCGGGGCAGTTGATGGAACCGTGCATTCGGCAGGAGCGAGGCAAGGCGTTGGCCGTAGGCGAGCGGCAGCACGCCGTCCTCCTCGCCCCAGACCAGCTCGACCGGCGTCCGGATTCCGGCGGCCAGGGTGTCCAGGAAGTCCTCGCTCCTCAGGCCGGCGACCAGGCGCGAGGCCGGGCCGGTTGCGATCCTTTGCAGCAAGGCGTCGAGCTCTTCGTCGGACGGCGGCGGCAGGTGAGGGCCGCGGATCGCCGCCACCAGCCGGCGGGCCTGCTCGCGGTCCTTGGGCGCGACCGGCACCTGGAGGACGGCGAAGATGCCGGAGCTGCTGATGCCGATCACGCGCTCGACCCGCTCGGGATAGCGCGAGGCGTAGAGGAGCGAGACCCAGCCGCCCAGGGAGTTGCCGATCAGGATGGCCGGCCGGCCCGGGCTCCGGGCGTCGAGGAGAGCGCCGAGGCTGTCGGCGAGGTCGCCGACCGGCAGCGCGCCCTCCGCCGGGCCGCTCTGGCCGTGGCCCGGGAGGTCGAGGACGAGCAGGTGGTAGCGCCGCGCAAGGGCCGGCACGACGGCATTCCAATCGCCAGCCTGGCTGCCGCTGCCGTGGAGGAGGACGATGGTCTTGCCTTTTCCGCCCTCGAAATAACTGAGGACTCCGCGTGGGCCCTTCATCGTGCCGGGGCGCAAGCCCGCGGTCTCCAAAGCGTGGCGGGTATCCGCCGCCGCGATTGCCTGGGGCAGGCGGGGCTCGGGGATCTGGGCGGCGCAGCCTCCCAGGAGGACGGCGGCGAGGAGGAGGAGGCGGGAAACTCTCATGCGACGGCGGGCTCCAGCATCCGGATCGTGCCGGCCGTGGCATCCACCTCGACTTCGATCCCGATGGGCAAGGTGAACTGGCGGTCGATGTGGCCGATCATGGCCCCTTGCCAGGCGGGGACGCCAAGGGGCCGGAGATGGTCCTGCAGCACGTCGGTGACGGTCAGCGAGCCATATCCCTCGCCGGGCTTGCAGCCGCTGCAGTTGCCCCAGATCACGGCCCGCGCCTTGCCCAGGATGCCGGCGAGCCGGAGCTGGGTGAGCATCCGGTCGATCCGGTAGGGGGCTTCCTCCACGTCCTCGATGAAAAGGATGCAGCCGTCCCAATCCGGCAGGTAGCCCGAGCCGACGATGCTCGTCAGGACCGTCAGGTTGCCGCCGAGCAACCTGCCCCGCGCGGTGCCGGGGTGGAGGGTCTGGACGCGGTTCTCGACCACCGTGAGGTCGTCCTCGTCGATCTCCTTCAGGTTCTCGAAGGTGACGGCCTCCCCCTCGTGCAGCACCCGTTTCATGAAACCGACGCTGAACGGGTTCCATTGCGAGGCACCCACGGGGCCGTGGAAGGTCACGAGGCCGGTCTTGGCGTAGAGGGAAAGCAGAAGAGCCGTGATGTCGCTGTAGCCGAGGAGGATCTTGGGATTGCGCGCGATCGTCGGCCAGTCGAGCAGCGACAGCAGGCGGGCGCAGCCCCAGCCGCCACGGACGCAGTGGATCGCCCGCACCCCGGGGTCCGCGAACATGGCGTTGACGTCGGCGGCGCGCTGCTCGTCGGTGCCGGCGAAGTAGCCCCGGCGGGCGAGCAGATTCGCTCCCCGCTTGGTCTTGAAGCCGAGCGCGGCCAGGGACTCCTCGACGATCTCGACGTTCACGGGCTCCCAGAGCGCGCTGGCCGGATCGATCAGGCCCACCGTGTCGCCGGGCCGGAGACGGCCGGGGCGGACGGTGCGCGGCCTGGCGCCGTCCAGCTTGAGCGCGGAAAGGGAGCGGGGAAGGGCACCGGCGAGCGCCAGGGCGGCGGCGCCGGCGAGGGCCTCGCGGCGGGAAGTGTTCATGAGGGGGGATGCTACAGCAGATCTACAGCCGGCCGGCGAAGCGCACGGCCGTTCCCGCCGGAGTGGATTCGAGGATGAGGCGGCCGCCGAGGCGCACGGCCCGGCGCCGCATGGTTTCCAACCCCTCGCCGTGACCGTTGCGGCGCTCCGGATCGAAGCCCCGGCCGTCGTCCCGCAACTCGACTTCGAGCTGCCGGCCATGGAGAGTCACGAGAAGCTCGGCCCGCCGGCAGCCGCTGTGGCGCAGGGCGTTGCAGAGGGCTTCCTTGAAGAGGAGATGAAGGTCCTGGCGGAACGCCATGGGCAGCCGGACGCCTTCGAAAGGCGAGAGGTCTCCCACCTCGAGCTGCGCGCCGGTGCAATCGAACAGCTCGGCGTAGGAGTCCTTGAGCCGCAGGAAAAGCTCGTAGAGGGAGTCCCGCCGCGGATTGATCAGCCAGACGATGTCCCCCATCCCCTCTACCAGCTCGCGGGCGGTGCCGGCGATCCGGGCGAGCTCCGGCAGATCGCCGGCCTTGCGGGCGGCCACCTCGGAGAGGATGGAGATGTCCGTGAGGCCGGCCCCGACGTGATCGTGGAGATCGGCGGCGATGGAAGCGCGCAGACGCTCGACTTCGAGGAGCTGGCGCACCCGCGCGCCGGCGAAGAGCCCACCGGCCAGAGCGAGTCCCGACGCGGCGAGGCCCAGCACCCAGACGGGCCGGCGCCACCAGGGAGGCGAGAGAATGGTGAGTGACAGCCCTACCGGTGCGCTCCGGAGGCCGGCGTCGTTTACCGCCTCGACCTCGAAGCGGTAGGCGCCGGGCTGGAGCTGGGGATAGCGCACCGAGCGCTGGTCCGTCTCGATCCAGTCCGTATCCAGTCCGGCGAGGCGGTAGCGGAACCGCATGGAGTAAGCCGCCAGGTCGATCCCGGTGAAGAAGAAGGTCAGATCGTTGCGGTCGTAAGGAAAAGGTTTCGTTTCGGTCCCTGACGGCAGAGGCTGGCGGTCCTGGAAAACATGGAGGCCCGCGAGCAGGGCGCGGGGCTGGCGGCGCGGATGGTCTTTCGTGGGGTCGAACACGGTCAGGACGGGATCGACGCTGAACCAGAGACGGCCGTGGCGGTCGCGCAGGCAGGCCCCGGTGTTGGGAGTGCCGCTGCCCAGACGGTGGGGCGGCAGGATCCTGGCCCGCGCCGGCAGCCGGGAGCCCAGGACGTTGATGCCCCCGTTGGTGCTGACGTAGAGGTGGCCCTCGCCATCCTCCAGGGTGCAGGCGACGAAGTTGTTCGTCAGGCTGTTGCTCGTGTCGTACGTCCGGATGCGCCCACCCTGGAGGACCGCGAGGCCGCGCCGGGTGCCGGCGTGGACGCTGCCGTCCCGCCCGGCCCGCACGGACCAGATCCAGTCGTCCGGGAGGCCGTCTTCGCGGGTCCAGACCCGGAAGGCGCCGTCGCGAAAAGCCGCGAGGCCGCCGTTGGTCGCCAGGTAGAGCGTGCGATCCGGGGCGAGCGCGAGGGCATGGACCCTGGGCCCGGGCAGGCCGTCTCGCAGACGGTAGAAACGGATCTCCCGCTCTTGGATCACGGCAAAACCCGCCAGGGTTGCGGCATAGACTACGCCGCCGGGTCCTTCCAGGATCTCCTTGACCTTGGCCCGTTCCGGCAATTCCACGATTCGAAGCGGACGCCCCTGCCGGGAGATCCAGATCCGGCCCTGGTCGTCTCCGGCATAGAAAAGTCCTGAGACGCCGGCATGGACCGAGATCGTGCCGGCCGGCGGCAGCCCCTCCCGGCGTCCGAGGCGGTGCCAGGCTCCGTCCCGCAGCACGGCGGCTCCTCCCGTCGAGAGGGCGGCGTAGATGTCGCCCCGCACATCCTCGGTGAGCGACCAGACCTCCGCGTCGTCGGGCAGGCCCTGGGCGCGGGTCCAGGTCTCGAGGGCTTCGCCGTCCAGGGCGTCGAGGCCGGCATCGGTACCGAAGAAAACCGGCCCACCGCGTACCGCGTGGACGGCTTGGACCCTCTTCTCGGAAAGGCCGCTTTGCCGCGCGATGGGCGCGAGAGGCTCCAGGGTGTCCGTCCGTAGGCGCAGGATCCCCGAGGCGTCGGTGGCCAGGTAGAGCAGCTTTCCGTCATCGCTCACAGCGATGGAATGAATCTTTTGCCCGCGCGTGAAGGCCACCCATTCGAAAGCGCCACCGCGCAGCAGAGCCAGCCCGTCGCTGCTGCCGGCGTAGAGAGTCCCGTCCGTTCCCTCGTACAAGGCCAAGATCTCTCTCGAAAGGTTTTCATCCCTCTTGACCGCCAGAGAAAAGATCTTTGCGCCGCGCATTCCGAAGGCGCCGTGGTCGGTCCCCAGGTAAAGCGTACCGTCCTGGGCGACGAGGAGAGCGGTGACTTCGGATCCCGAGAGCGGCGGAGCCTCCGGTGAGAGGCGGGTCTCCCAATGCCCGCCCGGCCGGCGAGCCACGAGCCCCATCTGTCCGCCGAAAAGGAGCGTCCCGTCCGGCAGCCCGGCGATGGCGCGGACCGAGCCGCTCGCCAGTGCGCTTTCCCTGGAAAGGGGATGGAAGCGCTGGCCGTCGAAGACCGCCGCGCCGCCGTCCCCGCCAAGATAAAACTGGCCGTCCAGTCCCTGGAAAAAGGCCCGGGTGCGGCCGGCTGGGACCCCTTCGCGTTCGTAGTAGTTGGTGAAAGCGGTGCCGTCGAAGCGGCTGACTCCCTCCCAGGTGCCGATCCAGAGAAACCCTTCGCGGTCCTCGGCGAGCGAACAGACGGGTGGATTGGCTAGCCCCTCCGCCCGCGCGAAGCTGCGGGCGATGAGGTCCTGGGCGTTCGAAGAAGAGGGGAGGCCCGCGGCGCCGAGCCACAGCGCCAGCACCGCGAGCCTCCCGGAGACACTCATCAATATTTCCCGCCAATCAGTACTGCTCGCAAATTCCGATCTTCTCGCTGCCATTGGGGCACTGATAGACGCAGCAGATCGCGCTGCCGAATTCCCCAACGTAGCTGAAGTCGCAGCCGAGGAACCGCGCGCTGCACCACAGGGCCTGGGCCGGCTGGGCCGTGAGGTTGAAGACGCCGAAGGACGCCAGCACGGCGAGGAGGGTGAGGCAGAGCAGGCGGAGGGTGGTCGACTTTTTGATCATGAGTTCCGTCTCCTTTCGAATTGCGTTGCTTCCATGAAGCAATCTTGGGGTGTAGGAGTCGGGAGGAGAAGCCGCATGATCATGCGGTTGTGAGGTGGTGGAGCGAGGCCCCTGCACGGTCATGCGGCCTCCCTCAAAGAAGCCCTTGGCGCAGGGCCTTGGCCACGGCTTCGGACTGGGAGTGGGCCTGGAGCTTCCGGTAGATCTTGCGGATGTGGAAGCGCACGGTGTCGGTGCTGATGCCGAGACCGCGGGCGGCGGTCTGATAGGTGCTGCCGCCGGCCAGGAGGCGGAGGATCTCCCGTTCGCGAGGGGTCAGGAGGGCGTGGCCCGGGCCGTCCGCATCCGGAGAGGTGCCTACCCGCAGACTGCGGAGAACTTCCACGACGCGCCGGGCGATATTGGAGGTCATGGGCGAGCCGCCTTCGAGGGCCTCCCGGATGGCCTCGAGGAGCCGGGCCGGCTGGGTCCTCTTCACCAGGTAGCCGCAGGCCCCGGCGCACAGGGCTTCGAGGACGAGATCGTTGTCCTCGTGAATGGTGAGCATGAGGATCGGAAGGTCGGAGACGAGCTCTCTCGCCCGGCGCGCTCCCTCGATGCCGTTCATGCCGGGCAGGCCGATGTCCAGGAGGAGGACGTCCGGGTGAGCCTGGGGGAGGCCGGCGAGCATTTCCTCGCACGTCCGCCACGCGCCGGTACATCGGTATCCCGGCGTGCCGCCGATCAGGGCCATGAGGCCGTTGCGGGTCTGGGGCTGGTCCTCGACGAGGGCGACCTGGATGGTGACCATGGCCTTGTCTACGAAAAGAAGGGAGAGAGGTTTTGCCGTCGGCGGAGCGCGTGACAAGATTGCGATCCGCCATGAATCACGAGCAAGCCGGGCGTTTTTGGAACGCCAACGCCGAGGTCTGGACGCGACTGGCGAGAGCCGGATACGACGTCTACCGGGATCATCTCAATACGCCGGCTTTCTTCGACCTGTCAGCCAGTGGCTGAACCTGTTGACCGAAACCGGTTTTCTGCTGGAGCGCATGGCGGAGCCGCGCCCCAGCGACGAGACGGTCCTCGCCTGCCCCCGTCTGCAGGATGCCCAGGTCGTGGCCTATTTTCTCCACGTCCGGGCGCGGAAGCCAGGATTCTGAAAACCGGCGGCGGCTCGCCGCCGCCGGTCCAGCTCAGCTACTGGTAGGGGTCGATGCAGATCGTCGACGAGCACTTGAAGTTGGCGTAGCCGTCGGTCTGGAACATCGTGCCGTTGAAATAGCACGCCGACGTCGTGACCTGGACAACGGAGCAGGCGCCGTCGAAGCCATTGTTCCAGCAGTAGTCGTCAGCCCTGGCATAGAGGGCGTTGGTGAGGGCTGGCTCGGCCACGGCGCAGCTCGAGCCCATTCCCCAGTCCGAGGGGCCGCCGCCAATGGCGGTCGTGTAGGTGCCCAGGCAGCGGATTCGGCAGCCGCCGATCTTGAGGTCGGGAGCCGGGGTGAAAAGGAGGGGCGACTCGGCACCGATGGCCGGATTCGCGACGGTGCCGCTCTCGGCAGCCCAAGCCGCCGTACCCGCGAACAGAGACATTACGCAGAGGGCCAGCAATGCTACTCGACACAGCTTCGCCATGATTACACCTCCTGAATTGAGCTTCGCAGTATTGCGAGTCAACAGGTTAGTATTACGAATACGAGGCAATGGTGTTTCACGTCTACGGCATTCCTTGAATCGATCATGTTGCCGCGCTCTCGTTACTTACTTGGTCTTCAGCGTCCGCACATAGAACAGAGACAGGTTGTGGTAAAAGCCTTCTTGAAAAGTGGCGATCTCGTTGACCACACTGATCCGCTGACCGACCCGCAACGCTCCGCACGCCCCGGTGGCGAGAGCGCCACGGCAGATGACGGGGATGATTTGATCCGGATATGACAGCACCACCACCCTGAGCGGGCTGCCGTCGGGAAAGAACGTCAGCTCTCCGACTTCGCCCACGGGAGCGGTCATGCTCGCGCTCGCCGCGTTCTTCCGGGGAATGGCCTTCGTGGCGGGCTCGAGCCCCCTGATCTCTCCGGGTTTCGCGAGCATCAGAAGGTCTTCCACTTGCCTGATCATTTCCGACGCCGCGCTCGGGCTCGAGGCGGCCATCGCGCCTTGGGCGCCGATCACAAGGATGAGGCCGAACAACGCTGCTTTCCGCATAGCTTCCTCCGTGTTGCGGTAATACTGATAAATATTCTGCGCGTTTTCTGGAGCTTCGTCCATCCGCCCCACTACCGCCCGCGCGCGATTGTTTTCTTGTCGAAAAACATAAAATATATAAAAACTTGACCGTGTTGGGATCCGGTGCGACAAAAGCGGAAACCCGGTTCTGAAAAATCGATCGATCGAGAAAAATGTCTCGATGGAAATGCTTTCCGGCCGCGCGGGGAGCTCCCGGTGGCGTCCGTGAATTTGGCGGGTGGCTGGCCGCGAGGGCTGCCGCTGGTGGAGCCCGGCCCCCTCGGCAGGACGGCTCCAGCCCGTCCCGCCGATCCCGGTGGGTATCCCGGGCTCTGCCGGGCTCTGATAGACTTCCCCCGTCCCGAGGTACCGTCTTCCAGTGACCGAACCGCTGAACTGAACCGTCCCCACGTGCTGCGCGAGATCCACGTCCGCAACCTGGCCGTCCTGGCCGAAGCGTCCGTCGAGCTTGGACAGGGCTTCAACGTCCTGTCCGGCGAGACGGGTGCCGGCAAGTCCATCGTCGTCGATTCCCTCTCCCTGCTGGCCGGATCGCGCGCCAGCACGGAGATGGTGCGCACCGGGGCGGAGGCCCTGACGGTCTCCGGCGTCTTCGAGCCGGAGGGCGACGGCTGGCGCTCGGTGCTGGAGGAGGCGGGGCTGGAGGCGGAGGGAGAGGAAGTCCTGGTCCGCCGCGAGATCGGCCGCAGCGGCCGCAACCGCGTCTTCGTGAACGACCAGCCGACGACTCTTCGGCTGCTGGCGGACCTCGCCCCCTATCTCCTGCGGATCCACGGCCAGCGCGACGAGCTGGGGCTGATCGAGCCGGATCTCCAGCGGGCCATGCTCGACCGCACCGGCGGCGCCGAGGCCGGGCCGCTCCTCGCCCGCGTGGCCGAGACGTTCGACCTCTACTCGCGCCTCGCCGAGCGGCTGGAGAGCCTCTCGGGGGACGACCGCTCGCGGCGCGAGCGGCTGGACCTGCTGCGCTTCCACGCGGGAGAGATCGACGCCGCCAGGCTGAAGGCCGGCGAGGAGGTCGAGCTGCGCGCCGAGCGGGACGTGCTGCGCAATGCCGGAGCCATCACCGAGGCGCTGGGCCGCGCCCTCGCCCTGATCTTCGACGAGGAGGGCGCGGCCGTGGAGCGGACGGCCAAGGCTCACTCGCTGATGGCGGAGGTGGAGGCCTGGGAGCCGCAGGCCGTGGCCTGGGGAGCGGAGCTGGAAGAGGTGCGAATCCGTCTCACCGAGACGGCGCGCGCCCTCCAGGACCGGCTGGACGGCTTGGAGGCCGACCCGGCGCGGCTCGACCACGTGGAAGAGCGGCTGGCCCTCATCGAGCGCCTCTGCCGCAAGCACGGCGGGGATTCCGCCGCCGTGCTCGCCCGGCGCGCCGAGATCGAGGCCGAGCTGGCCGAGCTCGAAGGGGATGACGAGAACCGCGACGAGTTGGAAGCGAAGGTGGCGGCCGCCCTGAAGGACTATCGGGCGGCGGCGCTCGCGCTCTCCCAGGCCCGCGAGGCCTGGGGCAAGGCCCTGGTGGAGCGGATCGAGGGGGAGCTCAAGGACCTGGGGCTCGCTCGCGCCCGCCTCGGCGTGGCCCTGGAGCGCCGGCGCCGGGCGGGGAGCCCACTTGCCGTCGATGGCGAGGATGTCGAGTTCGGCCGCGAGGGCATCGACCAAGTCGTCTTCCTCTTCGCGCCCAACCCGGGGGAGCCGCCGCGTCCGCTCGCCAAGATCGCCTCGGGCGGCGAGCTGTCGCGCATCCATCTCGCCCTGCAGCTCGCCTCGCGGGGAGAAGCCGAGAAGGCCAACCCGACGCTGGTGTTCGACGAGGTGGACACCGGCATCGGGGGAGCCGAGGCGGCCGCCCTGGGCGCCAAGCTCCAGCGCCTCGCCAAGGGCGGGCAGATCCTCGCCGTCACCCACCTGCCCCAGGTCGCGAGCCACGCCGACCTCCACTTCAAGGTCAGCAAGCAGGTGGACGGCGGCCGCACCAGCGTGCGGGTGGAGGAGTTGGACGCCGACACCCGGGTGGAGGAGGTGGCCCGCATGCTGGCGGGGAAGAAGGTTACGGACCTCTCGCTCTCCCACGCTCAGGAGCTGATCTCGGGGGCGGCGCGGAAGCGGCGCCCGGCCCGGAATTGAGTCTGGCTATGACGGTCTGGCGTTTCGGCGATCCCGTCGAACCTCTGCGCGATCTCCTGGCGCGCGGCGGCGTCTTGGCGATCCCAACCGAATCGAGCTACGGGCTAGGAGCCGATCCACGGAACCTTTCAGGGGTCGAGGCGATCTATCGGATCAAGGAGCGGGAGGCTGGCAAGGCGCTGCCGGTGGTGGTCGCGGGGCGGGAACAACTGGCCGATTTGGGAGTCGATCCCAACCTTTATATAGTGGAGCGTCTCTTTGAATATTGGCCGGCGCCGCTGACGGTCGTCCTGCCGATCGCCCGGCCGCTGCCGGCATCCGCCGGCGAGGCGACCCTGGCGGTGCGGGTTCCGGATCACGCGGAGCTGCGGGGCCTGCTGGCAGAGCTCGGGCACGGCCTGACGGCGACGAGCGCCAACCGTAGCGGCGAGGCGCCGATCCTGGATCCCGCGGAGGTCGCCAAGCTGCTGGCTGGGATAACCGGGATCGAAGCGGTGGTCGTGGACGGCGGGGTTTTGCCCGGCGGGCCGCCGTCGACGCTGGTGGCAATAGAAGAGGATGGGCTGGTGGTTCTACGGACAGGGAGATTTCCCCGCGAGCGGCTGCGGGAGACGTTCGCTCCGTCCAAGGGAGAGAGTAGGAATGACGTACCCAAGGTTTGACCGCCCCGCTCGGGCGGCCCTGCTCCTGACGGCCGCCTGGCTGTTCACGGCCCCCGTGTCCGCGTCCGATGCGGCCCCGGCGGCCATTCCGGCGGGCGCGCTGCCCACGATCTCGCTGTCCGAGGTCCAACGGGGCCAGCAGGGCTACGGGCTGTCGGTGTTCGCCGGCACGGAGCCCGAGCGGTTCGACGTCGAGGTGATCGGCGTCATGCGCAACGTCAGCCCGGACGTGAGCTACATCCTGGCCCGCCTCACCGGCAAGGGGCTGGAGAAGAGCGGCGTCGCCGGCGGCATGAGCGGCAGCCCGGTGTTCATCGATGGCCGGCTCGCCGGAGCGGTGGCGTTCAGCTGGCCTTTCACCAACGAGGCGATCGCGGGCATCACGCCCATCGAGTCGATGCGCCAGCTCTCGGGGTTGAAGCCCCTGGCCGTCTCGCCGCCGCCGCCCCCCGTCCCGCTCTCGGACATCCTCGCCGGCCGCGTGCCCAAGGATCTGCTGGCCAGCCAGTTCGCCAAGCTCCAGCCGCGCTACGTCAACGGCGCCACCTCGGCCGTCCAGTGGACGTCGTCGGGCTTCGGCGAGCGGTCGGAGGGCATGCTGCGCCAGGCGCTCGGCAGCCTCGCCTCCGCGGGCAAGGCGGTGCCCCGCTCGGTGCCTAGCTCGGTGACGGCCGACCTCGCGCCGGGCAAGTCGGTGGCGGTGGTGCTGGTGGATGGCGACTTCCAGCTCGCGGCCAACGGCACGGTGACCGACCAGTACGGCGACCAGGTGCTCGCCTTCGGCCACCCGTTCCTCGGCCTCGGGCCGGTGCGGGTGCCGATGGCCACGGCGGAGGTGGTGACCGTCCTCTCCAGCCAGAGCAACTCGTTCAAGATCTCGAACGTCGGCGAGATCGTCGGCTCCTTCGAGCAGGACCGCAAGATGGGCATCCAGGGGCGGATCGGCGTGCCGGCGCCCATGGTGCCGATGGTGCTGCGGATCAAGGGCGAGCGTCCGCGCGAGTTCCGCATGCGCCTCGCGGAGCTGCCCGAGTTCATGCCCCTGCTGGTGGGCAGCTCGGTGCTGGCGGGCCTCGAAGCGGCGAGCTACACGACCGGCTCGCAGAGCCTCGACATGACGGCGCGCCTGCGCCTCCAGCGCTACGGCGACCTGGTGGTCCGCCAGAGCTTCGACGGCGACAACGCGGGCACGGACGCCGCGGCCTTCCTGCTCACGATCGTCTCCTACCTGTCCCAGAACGCCCTGGAGAAGATCAGCCTGGAGGACGTCGAGGTCGAGCTGGAGCAGACGCAGCAGCCGCAGTTCGCCGACCTGGTGGGCGCCAACGCCAGCCGCACGGTAGTGCGGCCGGGCGACGCGGTGCTGCTGAACCTCGACCTGGTGCCCTACCGGGGCGCCCGCTTCCGCCACTCGCTGTCCGTCGATCTGCCGGAGGACCTGCCGGCCGGCCGCTACTCGCTGCTGGTGGGCGACGGCGCGAGCGTGGACGCCGCCCGCCTGGCCATGGAGCCGGCGGATCCGGTCACCTTTCCCCAGGCGCTGGAGCTGCTGCGGAGCTTCCACTCCCGGCGCGACCTGATGGTGCTGGGAGTCTATGGCGGCGCCGGCCTCTCGGTGGCCGGCGAGATCATGCCGCGGCTCCCGGGCTCGGTGCGCTCCCTGTGGGGGGCCGCCGCCTCGGGCAGCGCGGCGGCGCTGCGCACCACCGTCGCCCAGGAGCAGAGCGAGAAGATGAGCATGCCCGTGCAGGGTCTGGTGAGGATCGACCTCGAGGTGCGGCGCCGCGAGCCGCTGGCGGGGTCGGACGAGGGAAATGGAGAGGCCGGAGCGGCGGGATCGCCATCCGCGAGCACTGAGAATGAGAAAGGGCGTTCATGAGATCGAGCCTTTTGAGGCGGATGTCGAGCGGGTTGTCGAAGCTGGCCGCGGGGCTGCTGGTCCTCGCGGCCGTGCCGGCGTCCGGCACCCAGGTGAAGATTTTCCAGGCGCAGAGCCAGGCCGCCTTCCTGACCGGCACCCTGGAAGGAGTCAGCGTCGATTCGCTCGGCCGCATCGAGCTCGCCCCGCGCGTCGACCGGGTGGCCTCGCTCGCCGAGCCCTTCCTGCTCGCCGCCGCCACCCATCCGGACGGCTGGGTGGTGGGCACCGGCAACGCCGGCAAGGTGCTCAAGATCGACCGCAAGGGCGCGATCACCGAGCTGTTCGCCGCTCCCGAGCCCGAGGTCTTCGCCGTCTGGGCGGATCCGGACGGCACGGTCTACGCCGGCACCTCGCCGCGGGGCAAGGTCTACCGCATCCCGCCCGGCCCGCCCGCCAGGACGGCGGGCAAGGGTGAGGTCTTCTTCGATCCCGGCGAGACGTACATCTGGTCCATCGCCCGCTCCTCGGATGGCGGCCTCCTGGTGGGCACCGGCACCCAGGGCAAGCTCTTCCGCGTGGACGCCAAGGGCAAGGGGACGGTGCTCTACGACAGCGACGACACCCACGTCCGCGCTCTCGAGCCGCTGGCCGGAGGCGACGTGCTGGTGGGCACGGCCGGCGAGGGGTTGATCCTGCGCGTGAGCCGCGACGGCAAGGCCCGCACCCTCTACGACGCCCAGGGCCCCGAGGTGGTCTCCCTCGCCTCGGCTCCGGACGGCACCTGCTACGCCGCCGTGATCGCCTCCGAGGCCAGCCTGGTGGACCAGGCCAAGGATGCGGCCGGCGCGGCCGCGCAGGCTGGGGCGGCGAAGCCGGCCGCCGCGGGGCAGCCCCAGGTCTCCGTGACCGTCGAGCAGGTCGATCAGCCAGCCGCGGCGGCCGGGCGCCGAGGCGGCGTCCCGGGTGCCGCGCCGGCCCGAAGCGAGGTGCTCTCCATCTCGCCGGCCGGCATCGTGGAGAGCCTCTGGAGCTTCGCCGACGACACGGTCTACGACCTGCTCTGGCAGAACGGCCGGCTGTGGGCGGCGACCGGCCTCGAAGGCAAGCTCTACCGCTGGGCCGACCAGCAGATGATCCTCGAGAAGGATGTCGACGAGCGGCAGATCGTGACCGTGCTGCCCGGCGACCCCGGGCCGGTGTTCGCCACCACCAACGCCGCCGCCCTGTTCCGGGTGACGGCGGGCACGGAGCGGTCGGGCACCTACACCAGCCCGGCGCTCGATGCCGAGCAGGTCTCCCGCTTCGGCAGCTTCTCCTGGCAGGGCGACGTGCCGGCCCGGGGAGCGATCCGGTTCTCCTTCCGCAGCGGCGTCAGCGCCGAGCCGGACCGCACCTGGTCCGCCTGGACTGAGGCGCGCGAGGGCAAGGAGATCCCGCTGGCCGAGCTGCCCCGGGGGCGTTTCGTCCAGTTCCGGGCCGAGCTGCGGGCGGGCGACGGCGCTTCGCCGCGGATCTACGAGACGGAGCTCTCCTATCGCCAGGAGAACCTGAGCCCCAAGATCGCGGGCCTGGCGGCGCTCGAGCCGGGGCAGATCCTGGTGCCGGCCAACTTCAATCCCACCAACCAGGTCTACGAGCCCGCCCATCCGAACCGGCAGGGGATCTTCACCAGCCTGACGGCCGCCGGGGATGACGACAGCGGTGGCGGCAGCCGCAACAAGGCCCTGTGGAAGCTCGGCTACCAGACGCTGCGCTGGACGGCGATCGATCCCAACGGCGACGAGTTGGTCTACGATCTCTCCTTCCGACAGGCCGCCGCCGACGGCGGGGCGGAGGGGGACTGGCTCCAGGTGGTGGAAGACCTCAAGGACGATCACTACAGCTTCGATGCCCTGTCGCTGCCCGACGGGGTCTACCGCTTCCGCCTCCGGGCCTCCGACCTGCCGTCGAACGATCCCGACAGCGTGCTGGTGGCCGAGCGGGTGAGCGATCCGGTGGTCATCGACCACGCGCCGCCGAAGCTCGTCCAGGTGGACGCCCAGAAGGCCAAGGAGGGCACGGCGCTGCGGGTGACGGTGCAGGACGCGGCGAACCCCCTTCGGGAAGCTCTGTACAGCGTGAACGCGGGAGAGTGGAAGCCGGTCAAGGCCGCCGACGGGCTGCTGGACGGGCGCACTGAAGTCCTCCTGATCCCGCCCGGCAAGCCGGGAGACATGGAGCTGCTGAGGGTCACCGACGCGGCTCAAAACGTCGTTACTTTCAATCTCACCCAGGAGCGATGAGCAAGCGGATCGCCGTCTACCCCGGGTCTTTCGACCCCATCCACAACGGCCATCTCGACATCATCGAGCGGTGTCGCCCGCTGTTCGACGAGGTGGTGGTGGCCGTCCTGCGCAACGAGACCAAGCAGCCGCTGTTCACCGTCGAGGAGCGGATGGAATCCATCCGCGAGATGGTGGGCGCCGACTGCCGGGTCGAGAGCTTCTCCGGCCTGCTGGTCGACTTCATGGACCGCGTGGGGGGCCGGGCCGTCATCCGCGGCCTGCGCGCCGTCTCGGACTTCGAGTACGAGTTCCAGATGGCCCTGATGAACCGGCGCCTCAATCCCCGGGTGGAGACGGTCTTCATGATGCCCAAGGAAGACTACACCTACCTCTCCAGCCGGCTGGTCAAGGAGGTCTTCTCCCTCGGCGGCGACATCAGCGGCCTGGTCCCCGAGCCCGTGATCGCACGCCTGAGCGAGCGCCTCGGCCTCCCGCCGCGGCCTCCAGGTCCTCCGGTGAGCGCTGCATGAGCCTCGACCGCTTCCTGCTGCGCCTGCCCAAGGTCGAGCTCCACGTCCATCTCGAAGGCTCCATGCGTCCGGCGGTGCTGCTGGAGCTGGCGCGGCGCAACGGCATCGATCTGCCGGCGAAGGACGAGGCCGGGCTCAAGCGCTGGTTCCGCTTCACCGACTTCGAGCACTTCGTGAGGGTCTACCTCGCCTGCTCGCAAGCCCTGCGCGGCCCCGAGGACTTCCAGCTCCTGACCCTCGACGTGCTCGCCGAGCAGGCCTACCAGAACGTCGTCTACACCGAGGCCCACTTCACCATCTCGACCCACCTCGCGAACGGCGCCGACGGCGGCGAGATCCTGGCCGCCATGGCCGAGGCCATCGCCGAGGGGGAGCGGCGCTACGGCGTCACCCTGCGCCTGATCCCGGACATCGTGCGCAACGTCGGCGTCGAGGCGGCGGACCGCACCCTGGAGTGGACGCTCGAGGGCCAGAAGCGGGGGATCGTGGCGGCGCTCGGGCTTTCGGGAAGCGAGAGGCTGTATCCCAACGAGCCCTTCCGGGAGCACTTCGCCGCCGCCAAACGGGCGGGATTGCACCGGGTGGCCCACGCCGGCGAGCACGCTGGGCCGGAGTCGATCCGCTCCGTCCTGGAGGTCTGCTCGGCCGAGCGGATCGGCCACGGCGTGCGGGCAGTCGAGGATCCGTCCCTGGTGGAGGAGCTGAAGGCGGCGCAGGTCCCGCTGGAGGTCTGTCCCAGCTCGAACGTCTGCCTGGGCGTGGTGCCGGACTACGTGAGCCATCCCTTCGATCGCCTCTACCGGGCGGGAGTGGCGCTGTCGGTGAATTCGGACGATCCAGCCTTCTTCAACACCAACCTGACCCTGGAGTACCTGCGCCTGCACCAGACCTTCGGCTACAGCCCGGCCGAGCTGGCCCGGCTCTCCCTGGGCGCCCTGCGGCAGTCCTTCCTGCCGGAAGCCGAGCGGGACCGTCTGGAGGAGAGCTTCCGCGATCAGTTCGACGCCCTCGGCCGCGAGCTGTTCGGAGCCCCCATCGAGGCACCTGCCAGCTAAAGACTTCTCAGTCGTTCGGCAGCGCCAGGAGATCCAGGCCCATCGTCCGGGCAAGATGGACGAGATGCTCCAGGCGCCGGAGGAAGGCGAGCAGCCCTTCCCATCCGAATTCTTCGCCGAGGCGGATGTCCCCCGTCCCCTGCAACCCCACCCAATCCGGCGGCTCCGGCACCTGCCGCCGCTGGACGAGCGCCGCCATCTCCACGGCCTCCCGGGCCATCGCTTCGCGGGCATCCTGGCCGATCGGCGTCTCCTCCTCCTGGGGGAGCTCTCCAAAGCTCCGGAGAGCGGGGAAGGCGGAGAATCCGGAAAGGTATTCCAGCAACTCTTCGTCAAGGATCGCGTAAGACTCCGGGAGAAGGTTGCCGTCCGAGTCTGCGAGTTGGAGGGTCAGCGCCATGGCCGGGGAAGTCTACTCCCGAGCCGAAAATTGACAAGGTGGCGTGGGGAGTCGTATGTTGGCGATGGAAGTACTTACGTAGATCTCAATGTCCTATTCGAGAGCAACCCCTGGCGGCTCAACATACAGTGTCGCGGATATCGCGGATGCCTGAGGCGTCGCGAGCCTTCCCCTCCTGAGCCCGGATCTCGTGACAGACGATCCGATCCATCTCGTCGAGCAAATCCAGGCGGGAGTCCGCGTGGAGGAAAACTCCGAGAAGCTCTACAAGAGATTCCGCCCCGGCGTGCGTTCCTTCTTTGTTCGTAAAGGCTTCACCCCTCAAGAGAGCGATGATCTCACCCAGGATGTCTTCCTTCGTGTCTTCAAGGCTATAGATACCTTTCGACGTGAGTCGAGATTCGAGAGGTGGCTTTGGGAGATTGCGACCCATATTTACTACAACGAGGTCCGGAGACAGAAAACGGACAAGCGGGATGGCCTTGAGCAGTCGCTGGATTCGGGAGTGGAGACCGAGGATGGGGTGGGGCCAGGAATCACGATCCCCTCGACAGACCCGAGCCCGGAGGATGAAGTCGTCCGTGCCGAGCGGAAAAAGGCACTCCATGACGCCCTCGCGGGACTTCCAGATCAGATGCGCCGTTGCTGCATCTTGCGCTACGAGCAAAGCCTCAAGTACAAGGAGATCGCGGACATCATGAAGATCTCCATCGAGACCGTGAAAGCACATCTACATCAGGCTCGCAAACGGCTGACGGCCCTGCTGGGCGAGGAAGACGACTCGTGACCGACGACGCCGACGAGTTGGACCGGCGCCTCGCCCGTCTCTTCGAGGAGGGCCGCCGCCGGGAGGATCCCACGGACCATCCCAGCCCGGAGAAGCTGTCCGCCTACCAGGCGAACGAGCTGCCGCCCGCGGAGGCGGATGAGATCCAGGAGCACCTGACCGAGTGCAGCCTCTGCACCGAGCTGCTCCTGGACCTCCAGCGTTTTCTGGAGCCAGAGGAGGAAGACCGCCCTAAAGAGGGCGTAGCCGACTTCGGGGCGGAGGCGGGGTGGCGGGAGCTGCGGGGAAAGATGGAATGGAAGAGGGAAAGCGAGGGCCGTGACACTCCAGGAGCGGAGATGTCGCGTCTTAGGAAGAGTCTCCGAAGGTTCCAGGCTGCGGCGGCAATATTTTTAGTGGGGTTGGTGGGATTGTCGGTGTATGCCCTACGCCTTCGACAGGAAATGCGAGTTTCCGAGACTCCGGTAGCCGTTTCCCTTATCAACTCTATAGGAGCACGAGGCGAGGAAGATGTTGAGATTCTGAAGGCCTCTTCGGGAGACAGCATCGTCTTCACGCTGTTCCACCCTCAAAGGCCTTCCAGAGAATACCGGGTTGAAATCCGTGACGCGAAAGGTAGAGCCGTCTGGGGTCGCTCAGGCCTGCCAATGCGAGAGGATTATCTCGCATTTCCAGTGCCCCCCAAGACATTGGGGCCGGGTTCATACGAAGTCCGTATCTTCGCGGAAAACCTTATAGCAGGTCGATACTTCGTAAAGATTGTCCCTGCTCAATAAGGTTCCGCTGAACCTGGCTTTTCTAGGCCTTCCCATGCTGGTTTTCAACTACCTTTTCTAGTACAATAAAGCTTCATTCCTTTTCAAGGGCTCTAATACAAAGCCGTAGTGCGATGTATCAATGGGTTCTGTAGGGGGCTTGCTATGGCGAACCCTAAGGCTGGGTTCATCGTTTGCTTGGGCGCCTTGAGCGGATGCTTTGGCATCGGCCTCTTTATGCTGCAGAGTTGGACTCTCCCGCCTCAGTCAAGATCCTCGTCCTCGCCTCTGATTTCTCCCAGGGTGCTTCCCAAGATAGAAAAGCGGATCAAAGACGTACCGATCAATCCTCCTTTGGAAACCCGGCAGCGCATCGGCCCAGGAGTTCTTCACCGCTATAGCTTCACCCTGGCTGCGGGGCAGTTCCTCGACGTGGTCGTCGAACAGGAGGGCGTCGACGTCACGATCCTGCCGTTGGAGCCGAGCGGCCGGAAACTTCCCATGATCGATAGCCGGGTGGCTGATAGGGGACCGGAGGAAATCCATCTTTTCGCCAGGACCGCGGGGCTCTACCGGCTCGAGATCGACAGTGGAGAGCAGACGGGCTCCTACCAGTTTCGGGTTAAATCCCTGAGGATCGCTAATGACAGGGATCGTCTGGAGGCACGAACGGAGGAACTCTTCCATCATGCCCGCGCGCTGGCTCGCCAGCAGAATCGTGAGGCCACAGCTCAGGCCTTCGAGGAGTTCATCGGGACCGCCACGGCTTGGGATGAGCTGGATAACAAACGTCGGCAAGCGGATGCACTGGAGCGTGCAGCGGAGCTGTCAAGTAAAAATACGAAGAAGGAAGTGCAGACGCTAACGCTGCGGCGTCAGGCCCTACACCTCTACGAAGCGATCAATGATGTATCTTCCGTGGGGCGCATGCTCAATTGGGTGGGTAAGTCATATGGGCTACTGGGGCGGGTGGACCGAGAGAAAGAGTACTATGGAAAAGCCTTAAAGCTCGCTCGTGAGCATAAGGACAAAATAGGTGAAGCAACTGCCCTGGAAAATCAAGGAGACGTCTGGCTAGGAGGAGGAGAGAACTGGCGGGCTCTCAAAACCTACGAAAATTCCCTCAGGCTTTGGCATGAGCTAGGGATTAAGTCGGAGCAGATCACGCTGCTGAACAAGATCGGTCTTATCTATGCTTCTCTGGGAGAGGTCGAAAAGAGCCTGGAAAGCTATCAGCAGGCTTATCGACTTCTTAGCTCCGGAAGTGCGGCCGCTTTGCGAGCTCAAATTGAGACCCGTCTTGCTGAAGCCTGGGAGAAGAAGGGTAATTGGGACGAAGCATTGACCCATGCCAGGCTGGCTCTCGATCTACGCCAGGCTAATAAGGATAGAAGAGGCGAGGGGGTAGTTCTTGCGGGAATGAGCCTGAGTTACCAGGGCCGCGGAGAATTTCGCCAGGCCCGTGAGGCGCAGGAGCAGGCTTTGTCGATCTTTCGCCGATGGGGAGAGCCGGAGGACGTGACGAATGCCTCCGTTAATCTCGGGGTTATCCTTCTCCGCCAGGAAAATGCACAGCAAGCCGTTGTGGTTTTGGAGAGTGCTCTGGATCATGCCAGGAAGCAGGGCCTCCAAGGCGCGGAAGCCGTGGCCCTACATGCCTTAGCACGGGCTAGACGCCAAAACCCGATCATAGCGAGATCCTATGCAGAGCAGGCAATCTCGATCATGGAGACCGTTCGTTGGGATGCCGTCAGGGATGATCTAAAGGCGAACTATCTGGCGGCTAAAAGGGACTGCTACGATATACTGGTAGATATTCTCCTTTTAGATCCTCCCGCCTATAGTCATGGCGAAAGCATCGCGCGTGCATTCGAAGTCAGTGAGCAACGCAAAGCACGCAATCTTCTGGATTCTCTAGTATCAACTAGGCCGCCGATGAGCCCTGAGGACTTGGCGGCTCGGCGTCGTCTTCAGAATGAAATTGAGCACTACGAAGCAGAGATGGAGCGCCTGAAGCTACGCGATGTTTCTCTAAAACCGTTGCAGCAGGCCCAGGCAGAGCGACTAGAGCAGCTTCGTGATCTGGACGCTCTTTCCCAGGCTCAGCAAGGCGAGCCATCAGCCCCAATGGCGGTCTCCCTGAAGAAAGCACAGGAACTGCTGGATGATAGGACCCTCTTGTTGGTGTACCACCTCGGAGCCGAGCATAGCTTTCTATGGCTGGTCAGTCCGGGTGGGGCTGAAGTCTACGTCCTGCCGCGCGAGCGGGAAATTGAACCCTTGGCTCGTAAATTTCATGAGCTTCTGGCAACCAGCCAAAAATCTGTATCCGAAAAGGAGGCTCTTATCGCTGCTAAAGACCTGGGGCGAATGCTTCTAGGTCCAGTCGTCGGCCGGTTGGAGAACAGGCGTCTGGTCATCGTGCCTGACGGCGCGCTCCATTACGTGCCCTTCGGCGCGCTCCTCGAGGGCCCGCCGCAAACGCGGCTGCGTTCGGGTTATCCCGGTTCTCCGAGACTTTTTGAGAGGCATGAGGTCCTGAGCCTCCCTTCTGTTTCCGTTATGGCAGCTCTCCGAGAGCGGAAGAAGAGGCAAGCACAGTTCCGCGGTGATCTTGTGCTCTTCGCCGCTCCGGTCTTCCAGGAAGGACAATACGAGGATCTGCCAAATACCAGGACTGAGGCCAGGGTAATCCGGAAACTCGTTCCTCCTGGTACCAGATTTGTGGAAAAGTTAGGATACGAAGCCACCAAGGAAGCAGCCATGAGTGGCCTATTGAGTGAGTTTAACACGGTCCACTTTGCGACCCATGGAACAATTGACACGGAACATCCGGAGCTTACCGCTATCGTGCTCAACCAAGTCAATCGGCAGGGCGTCTCTCAAGATGGTTATCTACGAGTTCACGATATTGGGACTCTGAAAATTCCTGCCGATCTCGTCGTCTTGAGTGCATGTAAGACGGCTCTGGGCAAGGAGATGCGAGCCGAGGGGCTGGTGGGACTCACTCAGAGTTTTTTCCACGCCGGCTCATCCAGCGTGCTGGTCAGCCTGTGGAACGTGGACGACAAATCCACGCCCGAATTCATGGAGGTCTTTTATAGAGGCCTGTACGTAGAGCACCGAAGCCCCGCCGAGGCTCTGAGAGCCGCTCAATCCTGGATGAGCAAGCACCCGCTGTGGCATTCTCCCTATTACTGGGCAGGTTTCGTACTGCAGGGCGAGTGGCGCTGAATCTCTTCGTCGTCTATCCAGCTTCCCTCCCTAAACAACAATGATCGTCTCGTGTCTCTTCTTGGAGGATACGGCAGGAGGTGGATGGCACCGGGGCGAATCGTGGATCCCGGAGGCGCAAGGAAGCTTTTCAACCTGCCGCCAAGAGGAATCAGGAGGGATGCCATGCAGGGAAATTTGCCCAAGGCCGATCAGGCAGGCAAGGCCAAGGACGAGCGGGACACTCCTATCGAGGGAACGGCTACGGGGCTCACTGGCGGTAGCACCGATCCGGTGCCGACCGGCGACCCGGATCCCCGCCGTCCGCCTTACGGCGACCCGACAGGCGGTAAGGGCGTGGAACGCCACTGAGACCATGAGACGGACCGGTGCCGACGACGTGCACCGGTCCGCATATCTCTACTCCCAAGGAATTTTTCATGAGACAAAATACTAAAGCTTGGCTTTGCGTTCTCCTCTGTCTTTTCACGGCTTGCAACTATCAGCGTGCCAAGTCCGAGAATGGTTTCAACAAGATCAGGGAAGGAGTCAAGGGAAAGACCCCTGACGAAGTCGAACGGATGCTTGGTAAGCCGGATAGCAAGCAAGTCATGCTGTCCTCGGGCGAGCGGTGGATTTGGTGGAATTACACTTTTCTGGAGGGTAAGGACTATCCACCAGAATTACGCGGCAAGGTGGTTCATCTCGAGATCATTTTCCAGCCTGACGACAGTCCTGGAATAGCGCGAGCGGCTTCACCAGTCGAGTTGAGAGTTTCTGAGCCCTTCGGCGTCAGCTACACCTTTCCTCCGGAAACCCAGTGAAGCCCTACGAGGAGCTGTTATGGATTTGATTGACGAAGTCGAGCCGTCGACGAGCCCGTCCTTTGCGTTCAACGGCATCGAAGGCCGGTCGGGACAATATCTCTTTCCCCCCATGTCCGCGGCGGAGATCGTCGAGGCGCTCCAGAGAATGCCCAAGAGCCGGGAGAGAGCCTTGGCGCCAGGGATCGATCCGAAGGATCTGGCGGTGACCGGGTGGGGCGTCATCTTTCATGAGCGGGAGAGTCCCGAGATCCGCGAAGCTCTGGCGCCGCTGTTGGAGCATCGCAAGGTGCAAGCAAGCCGGAATTACGAGCATTTGTACCAGGAATTTACGGGAGAAGAGGGATATCGGGACGGCGAGAACAAAGAGGCTTTCCTGGCCAAGCATAACGCTGTCACCGGAGCCGTCAACCCAGACCGAATGCCCTACTACCTCTTGCTTGTGGGGGGGCCGGACCGGATTCCCTTCCATTTCCAGCACCAACTCGACGTCCAGTATGCCGTGGGGCGGATCGCGTTCGATACGAAGGAAGAGTATGCGCGCTATGCCCAGAGCGTTGTGAAGGCCGAGACCGAGAATATCGTTCGCGATCGCCGCTTGGCGCTTTTTGGTGTCAGCAATCCAGACGATTATGCGACCAATCTGAGTGCCGACCGCCTCGTATGCCCCTTGGCGGAGCGGCTCGCGACTCCCACGAATTGGCAGAAGGTGCGCGATTGGCAAGTGAGCTCTTCCGTTGCTCAGGAAGCGACCAAGGTCCGGCTCGGGCAACTCCTGGGAGGGACAGAGACTCCGGGCATTCTGTTCACGGCGAGCCATGGCTTGGGTTTTCTTCATGGCGATCCACTCCAACGGGACCACCAAGGGTCTCTTCTATGCCAGGACTGGCCGGGCCCGAAGCAGTGGACCGGCTTCATCCCTCCCGAGCTCTACTTCTCAGGGGATGACATCAACGACGACGCCCGGCTCCATGGTTTGGTCTCCTTCCATTTTGCCTGCCATGGTTTGGGAACCCCGGCGATGGATGAGTTTGCCGTGCGCAATGGCAACCCTCCGAGAGAGTTGGCGCCTCAGCCTTTCGTCGCCCGCCTCCCGCAGCGGCTGCTCGCGCATCCGGGAGGTGGAGCGCTGGCCGTGATCGGCCATGTCGAGCGCACCTGGGCTTACTCATTCCTGGGCAAGCGGTCGCTGAGCCAGATGGAAGCCTTCGAGTGGACTTTGAGGATGCTGATGGAGGGTTATCCCGTGGGCTACGCCATGGAATGGTTCAGCTATCGGTATGGAGAGCTCTCGGCGGATCTCACGCTGGCAATCCAGCAGATGAACTACGGTCATAAATTCGACCCGGAAGAGATCGCGGGCCTGTGGACGGCCAACAACGACGCCCGCAACTACGCCGTGCTGGGGGATCCCGCCGTGCGGCTGAAGGTGGAGTAGTAGGGAGGACGCATGGCTACCTCATCCGACTCTCGCGGAAGCTGGGCGCTGCTCATCGGAATCGACCGGTATCCGAATTTTGGCTCTGAGTGGCAGCTCGAAGGGTGTGGCAATGACGTGGCAATCATGCGGGACACCTTGAGCCGCCGCTTCGGCTTCACCGACGAGCAGATCACGGTGCTGCGCGACGAGCAGGCCACCCGGGACGGCATCCTCGCGGCCATGGAGGCCCTCGTCCAGCGGGCGGGGAAGGACGATGAGGTCGTCTTCTTCTACAGCGGGCATGGCTCCCAGCAGCCCGATGGTCCAGAAAAAGACGAAGCCGACGGCAAGGACGAGACCCTGGTGCCCTATGACAGCGGGCGGATTCCCTTGGAAAACCGGGACGTCACGGACGACGAGATCTATCTCTGGCTGCTGCGTCTGACGGCCAAGACGCCTTTCGTGACGCTGATCTTCGATTGTTGCCATTCGGGGACCATCCTGCGGGATGGTTTCGCCGGTAAGAGCCGTTCGGCTCCCGAGGAGACGAGGCCTCCCTCCGAGTTGGCCGCGCACGTTCCCCCAGAATCCTTCTGGCTGTTGAGAGGAGGAGAGGATTCGCCCGTCGCCTTGCAGCGCCTCGGGCAGCAGTACGTAGCGCTGGCGTCCTGTAGCAGCGGGCAGACGGCGAACGAGATCCTGGTGGGGGAGACGCGGCGAATCGCGCACGGCGCCTTGACGTATTTTCTGGTCGGGGCGCTCATGGATCCGGGGTTTGCCGGCGCCACTTGGCGGGAGGTCTTCGAGGGCGTGGTGCCCCAGGTGACCGCCCATTTCCGGACCCAGCATCCCGAGCTCGAAGGAGCCCGGGACCGGGAGGTCTTCGGCTTTCACGAGATCCGTCCCATGAGCTTTGTGCTGGTCGAGAGTTGCGACGGCGATACGGTCGTTCTGGGCGCGGGCAAGGCTTGCGGGTTGACGGAGGGATCGCGCTGGGACGTGTACGCCCCAGCGACGCGAGCGATCGACGGCGACGAAGGGGAAATGAAGCGCCTGGGGGTGGTGGAAATCTTCGAGATCGGAGTGACCTCCAGCAAAGCTCGGACCGTGGAAGAGACGAGAGGGGAAGAGGAGGGGCCGAAGGAGGCTAAGAGGAATGAGGTACGGGAGCCGATCCGTGCGGGATGCCGCGCGGTGGAGTCGGCTCGCTCGCTTCCAGGGGTGCGCTTGGCGGTGGAAATCGTGGCCCCGCCCGGGCACTCCTCGGCGGACCGGCTGGCGGAGCGGCTGGCAAACTCGCGATTTCTGTGGAAGGCGCGTCCAGGCGCGCCCGCCGATGCACGGATCTACCTGCTGGAACCCCGTAAATGCTGCCGGCGTGAGGACCCCGCGCCCATGCTGGGGCCGGTTTCGGAGGAGACCTGGGCGCCGGTGGGAAAAGATGGAAATCTCCTGGCTCCAGCATTCCCCCGCCGGCATACCGAGGCTATGAAGAGCGTGATCGAGAATCTGGAGAGCGTGGCCCGTCTGCGGGGAGTGGTCGGAATCCGCAATACTGGCAGCCCTTTGGAGGCGCAGATCGACTTCTTCATCCATCGTCTGGAGGGGGGGCGATTTGTCCCGCCATCCCTGAAGGTTGGAGACGATCCGGTCTTCTTCGAAGGCGACTGCCTAGTGCTCGAGATTCGCAATCGTTCAGGGTGCCCGCTCTTCGTCTACGTCCTGGACATCGGACTCACGGGGAAGGTCTCGCTCGTTTTTCCGGCCCTCGGATCGCATGAGGAGCTGGAAAGGGGACATTCCGTCCTGGCAGGTATACGCGCGGGGGATGCTCTCCAGCTCTTCATTCCGCCGGACTTTCAGCTCCTCCACAGAGTACCCGTAGGTATGCCGCTCGAGGGGATGGAGACCCTGAAGCTCTTCGCTACGCCAAGCAAGGCCGACTTCACGCCGCTGTTCCAGGAGAAGATGAGGTTCCCCGATCCAAACCGGACTTTAGGGGCCCTGAACGATGTCTTGGATGCCACCTTCTATGGCGGCTATGGATACATGCGGACCCAGGAGGACTGGGTGGCGATCCAGCGGACCTTCCGCCTCCGGTCTCGGCAGGTCCCTCCGGCCTCTGACTGAGCCCGTCTCCCCCCGGTTGCCGTCCCCCCAGGGGACGTGACAACCTTGAGGGCCGCGGACACGGGGTACCGTGGCCGCATGGCATGGAGGAGGCAGGGATGAGCAAGTATCAAGCTCCGCTCAACTGGTACACGGGTGGGTCTGCGGATAGCGACGTCAACGAAACCGAGGAGTGGCTGACGGCCTTTGAGCAGGTCATCGAGATCGAGGGACGGGAGCGGGCCTGCTTCCTCTTGAAGAAGCTGCTCGAGAAGGGGCATGAGAAGGACGTCGTCCTCCCCTTCACGGGCAACACGCCCTACATCAACACCATCCCCAAGGAGAAGGAGCCACCCTACGGGGGCGACCGGGCCATCGAGCGGCGCATCAAGAGCATCGTGCGCTGGAACGCCATGGCCATGGTCGTGCGGGCCAACAAGAAGTCCAACGGCGTGGGCGGCCACATCTCGACCTTCGCCTCGGCGGCCACCCTCTACCAGGTGGGCCTCCACCACTTCTTCAAAGGCCGGGGCGAGAGCGGCTTCGACGGCGACATGATCTTCATCCAGGGTCATGCCTCGCCCGGCATCTACGCCCATGCCTTCCTCGAAGGGCGCATCAACACCGACCAGATGGACAACTTCCGGCGAGAGCTGGCCCCCAACGGCGGCCTCGCCTCGTATCCCCACCCCTGGCTGATGCCCAACTTCTGGGAGTTCCCCACGGTCTCGATGGGCCTCGGGCCCATCTCCGCCATCTACCAGGCCAAGTTCAACCGCTATCTGCGCAACCGCGGCCTGCGCGACCCCCAGAACCGGAAGATCTGGGCCTTCCTCGGCGACGGCGAGACGGACGAGCCCGAAACCCTCGGCGCCATCACCCTCGCCTCCCGCGAGAAGCTCGACAACCTGATCTTCGTCATCAACTGCAACCTCCAGCGGCTGGACGGCCCCGTGCGCGGCAACGGCAAGATCATCCAGGAGCTGGAGACGGCCTTCCGCGGCGCCGGCTGGAACGTCATCAAGGTTGTCTGGGGCGGCGACTGGGACCCGCTGATCGAGGCGGACAACACCGGCCTACTGGTCCAGCGGATGACGGAGGTGCTCGACGGCGAGTACCAGAAGTACGTGGTGGAGCCCGGCTCGTACATCCGCAAGGAGTTCTTCGGCAAGCATCCGGAGCTCCTGGAGCTGGTCAAGAACTACTCGGACGATCAGCTCCGCACGTTACGGCGCGGCGGCCACGATCCGGCCAAGGTCTACGCGGCCTACAAGGCCGCCGTCGAGCACGAGGGAGCGCCCACCGTGATCCTGGCCAAGACGGTGAAGGGGTACGGCCTCGGCGAGGCGGGCGAGGGCAAGAACGTCACCCACCAGCAGAAGAAGCTCACGGACGACGAGCTGCGCTTCTTCCGCGACCGCTTCGAGATCCCGGTCGCCGACAAGGACCTGCACGAGGCGCCGTTCTACTGCCCGCCGGAAAACAGCGAGGAGGTCCAGTACCTGCGGGAGCGCCGCCGGGTCCTGGGTGGGCCGGTGCCGGAGCGCCGGGTCCGCAAGGAGCCCTTGCCCGTCCCCCAGGGCAACGACGTCTGGGGCCGGTTCTTCGAGGGAGTGGACCGCGAGGTCTCGACGACCATGGTGTTCGTCCAGATGCTCACTCAGCTCCTCAAGGACAAGGAGATCGGCAAGAAGATCGTGCCCATCGTGCCCGACGAGGCGCGGACGTTCGGCATGGAGTCGCTCTTCCGCCAGTTCGGCATCTACTCCCACGTGGGCCAGCTCTACGAGCCGGTGGACAAGTCGATGCTGCTCTACTACCGGGAGGCGACGGACGGCCAGATCCTGGAGGAGGGCATCACGGAGGCGGGCTCGATGGCGTCGTTCATCGCCGCCGGCACCTCCTATGCCACGCATGGGATCGACATGCTGCCGTTCTTCATCTTCTACTCGATGTTCGGCTTCCAGCGCGTCGGCGACCTCATCTGGGCCGCCGCCGACCAGCGCACCCGCGGCTTCCTGCTCGGCGCGACCTCCGGACGCACGACGCTGAACGGCGAGGGCCTCCAGCACGAGGACGGCCACAGCCACGTCCTGGCGAGCGTGGTGCCGAACCTGCTGGCCTACGATCCGGCCTACGCCTTCGAGATCGCGGTGATCATCCGCGACGGCATGAAGAGGATGTTCACGGAGCGTGAGGACATCTTCTACTACATCACCCTCTACAACGAGAACTATCCGATGGCGCCCATGCCGGCCGGCGTGGAGGAGGGGATCCTCAAGGGGATCTATAGGTTCAAGCCGGCTCCGGAAGGAGAGGCGCAGTCTGAAGGAAACAGCCCGCGGATCCACCTGGTGGGCAGCGGCTCGCTGCTGCGGGAGACCCTCCGGGCGCAGGACATCCTGGCCGAGCGCTACGGCGTGGCCGCGGACGTGTGGAGCGCCACCAGCTACAAGGAGCTGCGGCGCGACGCCCTGGAAGCGGACCGCTGGAACCTGCTCCATCCCGACCAGGAGGGGCGCAAGCCGTACGTCGTGCAGGCGTTCGAGGGGGACGACCGGCCGATCGTCGCCGTTACGGACTACATGAAGCTGGTGCCGGACATGGTCGCCCGCTGGCTGCCGGGCCGGCTCTTCTCGCTCGGCACCGACGGCTTCGGCCGCAGCGAGACCCGGGAGGAGCTGCGCCGCTTCTTCGAGGTGGACGCCGAGTGCGTCGTCATCGCCGCCCTCCATCAACTCGGCCTGCGGGGCGCCATCGACCGCTCGGTGGCCCGCCGGGCCATCGACGAGCTGGGAGTCGACCCCGAAAAGCTCGATCCGCTGATCAGCTAGAGCCCTAAGAGGAGAACCATCGTGAAGAGCAAGTTCCTGCAGATTCTGGCGTTGGCGCTGTTGTTGCCGGCGTTCGCCGCGGCCGAGCAGGCCGTCTATAAGGTGGATGCCGACCACAGCGGCGTCGGCTTCACCGTCCGCCACTTCGTGTCCAACGTCCCGGGCCGCTTCCGGGACTTCGACGGCGTCATCAAGTACGACAAGCAGAACCCGGCGGCGAGCAGCGTCGAGTTCACGGTGAAGGCGGCGTCGATCGACACCTCCAACAACGACCGGGACGAGCACCTGCGAGGCAAGGACTTCTTCGACGTGCAGAGCTTCCCGACCCTCACCTTTACCAGCACCAAGGTGACGGCCAAGGATGCCAATAACCTGAACGTGACGGGCAACCTGACGCTGCACGGCGTTACCAAGGAAGTCACGATTCCGGTGGAGTTGCTCGGTTCCATGAAGACGCCGAACGGCGAGAAGGCCGGTTTCGAGACGGCTTTCACGATCAATCGCAAGGATTACGGGATCGTCTGGAACCGGGTGCTCGACGCCGGGGGCAGCGTGCTCGGCGACGACGTCAAGGTGACCATCTCGATCGAGGGCAACCGTCAGATGGAGAAGCCGGCGAAGTAAGGCTCGTCCTCTCTCAGGTGGGAGCGTAACGGCCGGCGGTGACGCCGGCCGTCGTGTTTTCGGGGGATAGATAACCCCGAGCCGCATCGGCGGTGTCTCTGATCCTGATGCGCAGACGCCGTGGACGCTCCGAGATCGAGGATTTCGACCTTCAGGTCTGGAAGACTTCGGATAGGAAATTCCACGCCCGAGTCCAGTATCCAGGGGGTGGCGGCGAGGCCCACTGGGATTTCGCCGATCCCTTCGCCAAGGACCCCGAGATCCAGAAGGCTCTGTTGGAGGCGGCAGGCGGCTGCCGGGACCTCAAACCCTCCTGGGTGCCCTCCCAAGACACCACCCGGGACTTGGGCACTCTTCTATTCGAAACGGTTTTCGGCGGAAAGGTCCTCACATTCTGGAATCAGCGTTTCCTCGAAACGCAGAAGGCAGGGCGGGGCCTCCGCCTTCGTCTCCATCTGGGCCCGGAGCTCTGGGACTGGCCCTGGGAGATGCTCTGCGATCCTTCGGAAGGCTTTCTGGCGGTCAACCCTGAAACTCCCGTAGTTCGCTATGTCGAGAGAGCGGACATTATCCGTCCACTACGAGTCCGGCCCCCTCTTCGGGTGCTCGCGGTCACGGCTTCTCCCTCGGGACTGAGCCCGGTCGGCATCGAAGAGGAGCTTGGGGATCTGGAGAAATCTCTCGCGGAGCTGCGGCGGCCGGAATGGGTGGAGCTCGAAATTCTTCGGAAAGCCACCCGGGAGACTCTCCGCGTTGCGCTCCTCGAAGGAGATTTTCACGTCCTCCACTTCGTCGGCCATGGCGCCTTCAACGCCGAACGCGGGCAAGGGGCCATCTTCCTCGAGAGGGAGGACGGCTCTCCCGATCCCGTGGACGGTCTTGCGCTGAGCGTTCTGCTACAGGCACAGCCGCGAGTCCGGCTCGTCGTCCTGAACGCCTGCAACGGTGCCCGGGGGAGCTTGGCCGATCCCTTCGCGAGCTTGGCGCAGAGCCTGTTGCAGGCACGGATCCCCGCGGTGATCGCGATGCAATCCGCCGTCTCGGACCGGGCGGCCCTCACCTTCGCACGCCATTTCTACGAGTCTCTATCCCTCAGAAAGCCGGTGGACCGGGCGGTCACGGACGCCCGCCACGCCATGTTCTTCCTGGGCTCCGGCGAGTGGGGGAGTCCCGTCCTGGCTTTACGCTCTCCAGATGGACGGATCATCGTGCCGTCCCGGTGGGAGGTCCTGATTCACGATCTGGGCAAGTTCCTGAAACCTTGGCGGCAGGGGCTCGTGGTGCTCCTGCTCCTGTTTCTCGTTGGGCTTGGGGCCTGGGGCCTGGCAAGGCGCTGGTTCGACCTCAATCTGCTCTATGCGTTCCGCAATCCCCCGGAATGCCCCTCGCCTCCGGGGCTTCGAATCGCTTTCGTGAAAATGGAGCCCAGCGGCAAGCGCCCATTCTGCATCGGCCGCTTCGAGGTCACCCAACGCCTTTGGAAAGATGTCATTGGAAAGGTCCCCACCCGGCGGCGAGGGAATGCGCTGCCCGTGGCGAGAGTCTCCTGGAATCAATCCAAAAGCTTTATGGCTCGATTGGAAAAGCGGAACCCTGGCTCAGGATTCCGATTGCCGACGGGAGCCGAATGGGTTTACGCGGCGAAGGCAGGCGGGGAGACCACCCGAGAGTCGTTCCCGTGGAGCGCGAATTGCGACAACAAAGAGGAGACCGATGGGTTCGAGGGACTGGCTCCCGTCGGCTCGTTCCCTTCGAATGCCAGCGGCCTCTACGATATGGCAGGGAACGTCTCTGAATGGGTGAGCGACTCGGATAAATCGGGAACCAAGCGAGTCCTCCAAGGCGGAAGTTTCGAGAACGTGCCAAGGAACTGCTCGATAACGTATTCCACCAGCTCGAAACCCGACGCTCTGTATCCGGACACCGGCTTCCGCATCGTCCGCGATCCAATCGCTCCGAAATGAAAAAGGGCGGCCTCCCGGCCGCCCTCGATCCTCGGAACCTTCGGATACCTTCTACTTCCCTTGTACCGCCGCCAGCGCCTTTTTCCTCGCCGCCTCGAACTCGTCTCCGGGGTTCCAGGCGGGGAGCTGGGGGGTTTCGGCGATGGAGAGGCCGGCGTAGAAGCCGATCTGGGCGTCTTCGATGATGCCGTCGTAGGTCCACTTGGGATCGTACTCGTCGCTCGGCTGGTGGTAGCGGTGCTCCTCGTAGTCTTCCATCTGCTGCTTGCCCCACTCCTTGGGCTTGCCGATGTAGGCGGTGCCCCCTTCGAGGTAGATGGCCGGCACGCCGATCTTGGCGAAGTTGAACTGGTCGGAGCGGTAGAAGAAGCCACGGTCGGGGAACTGGTCGCCCAGCACCTTGCGGCCCTGGCGCTGGGCCAGGCCACGCACGACGTTGTCCAGCGAGGACTTGCCGAGGCCGATGTAGGTGAGGTCGGACGTCCGGCCGAGCATGTTGCCGCCGTCGTAGTTGATGTTCGCCGCGATCTTGCCGGCCGGCACGGGCGGATGGGCCGCGAGGTATTCGGAGCCCAGGAGCCCCTGCTCCTCGGCCGCCACGAAGCTGATGAGGATCGACCGCTTGGGCCGCTGCGGCAGCTTGGTGAAAGCCTTGGCGATGGCCAGGAGCTGGGCGCAGCCCGCCGCGTTGTCGATGGCGCCGTTGTAGATCTTGTCGCCTTCCTTGTCCGGCTCGCCGATGCCCAGGTGGTCGTGGTGGGCGCTGTAGAGCACGACCTCGTCCTTCAACTTGGGGTCGCTGCCCTCCAGCCGGCCCAGCACGTTGCCCGTCTTCACCTGGGTGATCTTGTTGGCCATCTCCAGGGAAGTGGTGATGCCCAGCGGCACCGGCTTGAAGCTCCGGTTCTTGGCCTGCTGGACGAGCTTCGCGAGGTCCTGGCCGGCCGCCGCGAAGAGCTTGCGGGCGGCGTCCTCGGTGGTCCAGGCGGCCACCTGGATGCGCGGCTCGCCGGCCGCCGGGAGCTCGAACTGCTCGCCGCTCCAGGAGGTCTGGACGACCTGCCAGGGGTAGCCGGCCGAGGGAGTGGTGTGGATGATGATCGCCGCCGCCGCGCCCTGGCGGGCCGCGCTCTCGTACTTGTAGGTCCAGCGGCCGTAGTAGAGCCGGCGGTTGCCCTCGAACAGCTTGGGATCCCAGTCGGGATCGTTGTTCATCATGACGATGACCTTGCCCTTGAGGTCCATCCCCTTGAAGTCGTTCCACTGGTACTCGGGCGCCTCGATGCCGTAGCCCACGAAGACCAGCTCGGCGTTGCGGATCGAGGAGGTGGGCGCCTGGACGCCGCTGGCGCCGATGAAGTCGTCCCAGTACTTCAGGGCGACCGTCTTGTCGCCGGTCTTGAAGTCCCAGGTCTTGGGCACGGCGGAGGTGATGCCGACGATGCTGACCGCCTGCTGCCAGCTGCCGTCCGCCGCTCCCGGCTGGTAGCCGAGGGACTTCAGGCTGTCCGCCAGGTACTGGCGGGCCATTTCGTCACCCCGGCTGGACGGTCCGCGTCCTTCCAGCTTGTCGTCCGAGAGGTGGCGGATGGGCGCTTCGAGCGATTCGCGGTCGATCGCCTTCGCGGCCTGCTCGGCGCCGGCGGGCAGGTTGAGAGACGCCGGGGCCGGTTTCGCCTCGGCGGCCATGAGGGCCGCGGGGACGAGGAGGGCCAGCAGGGCACATCCAAGAACCTCGATCCCGGCCTGTCGTTTCGAATTTTTCATAAAGAGCCAAACCTCCTTGGGTCAAAGGCTTCGAGCGGGGACTCTAGCAAACGCCGGGCCGGACCGGCCCCCGCTTGCGGCCCGGACCGCCGCACGGTATGGTTTGGTAGGGTCGAAACGATGCTGCGGACCACCGTGCGAGACTGTCTTTACCTCAACTGGGCCTTGCCGGCCGAGTCGCTCCCGGAGCTGCCGGCACCGCTCCGTTACCAGCGCCACTCCTGGCAGGGCGGCGACTGGGTGTTCGCCACTGCCCTGCTCTTCCATCAGGATTCCCTCCACTTCACGGCTCTGCCCCGGCTGCGGTTCGGCTATCCGCAGCTCAACGTCCGCGTCTGCGTGCTGGACGACGAGGGCGTCCCCTCGGTGCTGTTCCGCAAGATGCTGATGCCCTCCTGGGTGGCCCCGGGGGTGCGGCTGATCACCCATCAGCCGGCTTCGCGGGCGCGCCTGGAGTTCGCCCGGCCGTCGCGGGACCTGGACGGCTCTCCCTGGCATTGGCGGGTCCAGCGGCAGGGGACTTTGGAGGTGCAGGCCTGGCAGGACAGCCCGGGCGTGGGCGAGGGGCCCCGCCTCGGCTCGTGGGAGGACTCGGTGCGCTACTTCCAGGAGCGCCCCCGCGGCTACGCCCTGGCTTCGGGCGAGCTGCACCGGATCTCGGCCAACCATCCCGCCGTGCCGGTCTGGCCGCTCCAGGCCCAGGTGAAGGGGGACGGCCTGCTGCCGCGCCTGCTCGACCTGCCCGCCGGCACCCGCTGGCCGGGCCTGCACTCGGCGTGGCTCTGCCCGGAGATCCCGCTGGTCTTCGAGCTGGGATTCGTCCTGCGGATGCCGGCCGCTCCCGTCATGCCGCAGCCGGCGGCGGGACGGGTGGTGAGCTTCCTCTGGCGGGAGGATTCCCTGCGGCGGCAGGTCCCTCGCGAGGCCCCTCCCGAGAGGCGGCGGGCGTCGTGCTAGCATCCGCTGCATGAGCTCTATTCCCCCCTCTCAACGCCGACCGCAACGCATCGCAGTGCTGCCGGGCGACGGCACGGGCAAGGACGTCACCGCCGAGGCGGTGAAGGTCCTCGAAGCCGCCGCCGAAACCTGGGACCTTCCCCTGGAGCTGGTCCACCTCGACTGGGACGCCGACCGTTATCTGGCGACCGGCGAGACGCTGCCCAAGGGCGCCCTGGAAGACTTCCGGGACAATTACGCTTCCATCTTCATCGGCGCCTACGGCGATCCCCGGGTGCCGGACATGAAGCACGCCGCGGACATCCTCCTCGGGATCCGCTTCGGGCTCGACCTCTACATCAACCTCCGTCCGGTCCGGCTCTACGACTCGCGGCTGTGCCCGCTCAAGGACCGCACGGAGAAGGACGTGGACTTCGTCGTCTTCCGGGAGAACACGGAAGGGGCCTACGTCAACGTCGGCGGCAACTTCAAGAAGGGCACGCCGGACGAGGTGGCCATCCAGGAGGAGATCCACACCCGCAAGGGCGTCGAGCGGATCATCCGCGCCGCCTTCGAGTACGCGGTGGACCACGGCCGCCGCGAGGTGCTGATGGCCGACAAGTCGAACGTCATGCGCTACGGCCACGACCTCTGGCAGCGCGCCTTCGCCGAGATCGCGGCCGAGTATCCGAACATCGCCTCGCGCCACATGTTCGTGGACGCGTTGACCATGCAGATGGTCAAGAGCCCGGACACGCTGGACGTCATCGTCACCAACAACATGTTCGGCGACATCATCACGGACCTCGGCGCGGCCCTCCAGGGCGGCCTGGGCGTCGCGGCGTCGGCCAACCTCCATCCCGGCCAGACCTCGATGTTCGAGCCGGTCCACGGCTCGGCTCCCAAGTACGCCGGCACGGGCCGGGCGAATCCGGTCGGGGCGATCCTCTCGGCGACCCTGATGCTCGACTACCTCGGGCACTCCGAGGCCGCGAAGGTGATCGACGAGGCGGTCTCGCGCTCGTTCCGCGAGGGTCAGACCACTCCGGATCTTGGCGGCTCGCTCACCACCTCGCAGGTGGGGGACCTGATCGCCCGGGCCGCCGGCCGCGCGGTGGCGGCGCGGTAAGCCTCAATCACCTCACGTGGAGAACATTTGATGCCACCCAGCGAGAACGAGCTCATCTATGACTGGAACCGCGCCGGAGGCTCGGAGCTGCGTCCCGCCCGCGGCAAGGTGGAGCTGGACGACGAGACGCTGCGCGACGGGCTGCAGTCGCCGTCCGTCCGCTCGCCCTCGATCGAGGACAAGCTCCGGATCCTCCACCTGATCGCGGAGCTGGGGATCGAGTCGGCCAACATCGGCCTGCCCGGCGCGGGCCCGCACGTGGTGAAGGACGTCGAGCGGCTGGCCCGCGAGATCGTGGAGCAGCGCCTGCCCATCGCCCCCAACTGCGCCGCCCGCACGGTGATCGCCGACGTCCAGCCCATCGTCGAGATCTCGCAGCGCACCGGCCTCGCCATCGAGGCCGCGTGCTTCATCGGCTCGTCGCCCATCCGCCAGTACGCCGAGGGATGGACGCTCGACCGCATGCTCAAGCTGAGCCGCGAGGCCGTCGAGTTCGCGACCAAGAACGGCCTGCCCGTCATGTTCGTCACCGAGGACACGACCCGCGCCGCGCCGGAGGATCTGCGCCGGCTCTACACCGAGGCCGTCGAGGCGGGCGCCCGGCGGGTGTGCGTGGCCGACACGGTGGGGCACGCGACGCCGAACGGGACGAAGAACGTCATCCGCTTCATCCGCGAGGTGGTGGACGCGACGGGCGAGGACGTCAAGGTGGACTGGCACGGCCACCGGGACCGCGGCCTCGCCGAGATCAACGCCCTCGCCGCCGCCGAGGCCGGCGCCGACCGTCTGCACGGCACGGCGGTGGGCATCGGCGAGCGGGTGGGCAACTGCGCCATCGACGTGCTGCTGGTCAACATGCAGCTCCTCGGCTGGATCGATCGCGACCTGAGCAAGCTCCAGGAGTACTGCCAGCTCGTGGCGGACACGACGGGCGTGCCGCTGCCGGACAACTATCCCGTGGTGGGCAAGGACGCCTTCCGCACCGGCACGGGCGTCCACGCCTCGGCCATCATCAAGGCCCGCGCCCGCGGCGAGGACTGGCTGGCCGACCTGGTCTACTCCTCGGTGCCGGCGTCCATGATCGGCTCCCACCAGCGGATCGAGGTGGGGCCGATGAGCGGCGAGTCGAACGTCGTCTACTGGCTGAAGGAGCGGGGCATCGAGTCCAGCCCCGAGCTGGTGAAGGAGATCTTCCAGAGGGCCAAGGGCTCGCTGGCGATCCTGGAGGAAGCGGAGATCCTGGAGATCTGCAGCGCCCGAGGGGTATCGGCGCCATCGGCGTAGCCCCCGTCCCCCACTGGAAACGGGCTCTCGTCCTGTACCTGGAGAGCCTGTCGGTCGAGCGCGGCCTGTCCAAGAACACGGTCGACGGCTACCGGAACGACCTCACCCGCCTGGGCGAGGCGCTGGCCAAGAAGGGCGGTCGGGACCTCCTGACCGCCCAGCCGGCCGACCTCTCGGCCCACATGCGGGACCTCCAGCGGCAGGGGCTCTCGCCCCGCTCTTCCGCCCGGGCGCTCTCGGCCCTCCGGGGCTTCTACGAGAACCTGGTCTCGACCGGCGAGCGCGCCGACAACCCGTCCGTCAACCTGCTGCCGCCGAAGCTCTGGAAGCCCCTGCCGAAAGTGCTCTCCGAGAGCGAGATCGAGTCCCTGCTGGCGGCTCCGGACGTCGACACGCCGCTCGGCCTGCGCGACCGGGCCATGCTGGAGCTGCTGTACGCCACGGGCCTGCGGGTGAGCGAGCTGGTCGGGCTCCAGCTCCCGCAGCTCCGGCTGGACGTCGGCTTCCTGGTGGCCTTCGGCAAGGGGAGCAAGGAGCGGGTGGTGCCGGTGGGCGAGCAGGCGGAGCACTGGACCCGGCGCTACCTGCGGGACATCCGGCCGGACCTCGCCCAGGGCCGCCACCTGGCCGTCTTCGTCAACAAGGACGGCCAGTCGATGAGCCGGGTGGGGTTCTGGAAGAACCTCAAGGGCTACGGCCTCAAGGCCGGCATCCGCGCCTCGATCTCCCCCCACGTGCTGCGGCACAGCTTCGCCACCCATCTCCTCGAGCACGGCGCGGACCTGCGGGCCGTCCAGACGATGCTCGGCCACGTGGACATCTCGACCACGCAGATCTACACCCACATCCACCAGCAGCGCCTGAAGAGCCTTTACGACCGGTTTCATCCGCGTTCGTAGGCCTCCTGTTGCTCCACGGTCCTGAAACGCCTACGCCCGTTGAGACATGTACGTTAGAGGGGACCGCAATCCAGTATCATCCAGGGAAATTCACTGTTGGTTGCTGAATATCTTTCGTCGAGGAGTCGATGACCAAGGAATTACAGGAGAAGCTCAAGGACCTTGCCGCTCTCCTGACGGCGGTTGTAGCCTTGGTGGCTACGATCAAGGAGTTGCGGGAGGGGTTGCAAGGAGCTGGCAGCGAGGTCTGGAAGAATTGGCCCTGGTACGTAGGGCCTGGGTTGCTCTTCCTGGTTATTCTCCTTTGGCGCCGAGACCGGCTGGTGCGATGGCTGGTGCCGCGCTCCACGGTCCTACGAAGGGACGCCTTCCACATCGGCCGGAAGTACCTCATGGGCCGTGAGGGCGACGTCGAACGGTTGCTCCACTGCCTCGCGGAGTGGCCCCTAGTCTTTCTGGTCGGCGAGTCGGGAGCTGGCAAGTCGTCGTTGCTGGAGCGGGGTGTCCTGCCACAGTTGAAAAAGGTTCCGGGTCAGTTTCCCCTGCTGATCAACTGCTGGGGACCGGATTGGATCGAAGGTCCGCGCGAGGCCCTGGCTCAAGCGCTCGAGCAGGCCCTTGATGAGCCCCTCCGCAAGCTCCTGGCCGTCGAAGGCCCCGTCTCTTCCGGCGAGGCCGTCGCCATTGTCGGTCGGCTTCGGAGCAAGGCTACCCGCACTCCCGTCCTCCTCTTCGACCAGCTTGACGATTACCAGACCCGGCACCGGGAGAAATTCCTCACCGATCCCGAGCGCACCCTCCTGAGCGCCGAGGCCCTCACCGTTGCGAATCCCTTCTGGCGCGAAATGGCGGACCTCCTCAAGAGCGGGGGAGTGCGTTGCCTATTCACCACTCGTAGCGACGCCAAGATCGGCCTCGAAAGCATCCGTTTCCAGGAGCCTAAGGCCTATCCTCTCGATCCTTTGGAGAAGGGAGCCGCCACCGACCTTCTGACGGATGTCGCGAAGGATGCCATTTACCATCCTGAACGCAGCTTCGAGCAACTCCGGGAACGCCTCTTGGACGACCTCGCCGCTGATGGTTGGGTTCTACCCATCCAGATGCAGGTGGCCTTCAGCGGCCTGGCCGATTTGCGATATCTCTCCGTGGCCGAATACGAGCGTCAAGGAGGCCTCCCTGGTCTTGAGGCCCTCCACCTGGAGACGCGCATCTCGGCCGCAGCTCGTGCAGAGGGAGTATCCATGGCGGACGTCCGAGCCGTCCTTCTTGCCATGGTCGACCGAGGCACCCGGAAGACCCTACCTCTCCCCATGGAGAAGCTCCTCAAGATTTTCTCGGGCGGTAATCCTGCCAAGCTGCAAAATCTTCTGGAAAAGCTCGAAGTCGATGAAGTTGTGCGGCGCCGGATCGATCCTGGAGGCGAGGGCAGTGTCTGGCTGTTGGACCATGATTATCTGAGCCGCGGTCTCCTCGAACTCGACAGGCGCGCTCAACGGTGGCAGCTGTTCCTTGAAGAATCGGTGCGCTCTTATGAGGGTGCTAAGGGAGTTGTTAATCGCTGGAAAAAATTACTACCACCTACTGTGCAACTCCGTCTGATCTATGAGCGCCTTCGGGGCCGCTTGATGTATGGCAGAACGACAGGCTACGCTAGACTGAGCACGGTGAAACTACTTGTTTGGCTATTCGTTCCTTTAGGGGTTTGGTCTGGCTGGAATGTTCTGAACGCAAAGAAGGAGGCTGAACGTCTGTTCGCCGAATTCGGCCAAGAGGAATTGGCCACAGGAGAGCTTCGAACTCTCTGGGATCTGAGCCGCAAAGGATCAACGATCCGGCATGCGTTTCTCGACACGGCCTTTGCCCATGGCCCGAACGCACGTCGGTTCAATATTCGTGGCGATTCAGCCTTTCATGCCGCTGTAGGATTCCGTATAGAGGATCGGAGATACGCTCTTAAGAACCTAGTGGGGGATAGCTGTCTTCTCAAAAATCCGGAGCTAGATGATTCTCTTATGGAGGCCTGTGTTCAAGCTGTTGAGTCGTTCGATGCTCCGGAAAGTGATGTTTTCAATATGTACAAGTCGTGGTTGCCTATGGGGCTGAATCTGGAAATTTTGTTATATTTAAAAAGCCACGGCCATTTAGGTCAAGAATTGTTGCCGGTGATATCTCGCGAAGCGCTCCGGGTAATGAAGGTAAATCCTGCAGATCAAGTTTATATTTCATCTGTGGACGGCAAGTTTGTGGATTTGCTGACACCTGGGGATACGCGATTACTGATTAATTCGTACATGAAGACTGTTCGGGGCGAGCGCCTTGGGTTCGCTCTGATGCCGGTTGGGAGGTCTATGACGGCGAAGGAGCGTCAGGTCATCTATGATTGGGCTTTATCCAGTTTTGAGAAGACTGACTCCGATTATTTGGCGGCTCATATGTTTGGTGTGCTTTCGGATGACTTTCCAGTAGATATGTCGCGTAAAATTTTGAATCTTATTTTGGCCAAAGTTTCTGTTAGTAACTCAATTTCAATTTTGATTAATTCGGAGGGCCTTTTGTCTGTATTGGGGTCGGCGGAGGCGAGGGGGAAATTTGGTGCTTTTTTGGTCGACAGGTCTTCGGGGATGAATTTCATTTTTTCTTTGGACGCGCTAAATCCGATTATTTGGCGGCTCGATTCTTCCGACGCGCTTGTGCTTGATTTGCAGATTTTGGAGAGAATTCATTTAATGGAATCTAGGTGGCCGGGAAATGCGAGTCTGCTGACGCATGAAGAATTGGTGGGTAGGCTTTCTGCTACGGATCGAAAAGCGGTCCTGTCGGCTATTCTTGAAGAGATCCGGGTAAGGGGCAATGCGGAAAATATGAGCCATTTCATAGAGTTTATTGGAGTGCTTGGGGACGGGTATGGGAAGGCCACAGGTTTTAAAAAAATGGACGGGGTTGCAGTACAAGGCGGGGCGCTCCTTGCGAAGCGTTTAAATGCTTTCGGTTCGATAATGCCGGATCCAGCCGTTGATGAAGTCATTCGACGCATTCTAGAAGAGATGAGAGGGGTAGCCGATTACGATTTTGATATACTATGCGTAAGTCTTGCGGGGTTTGCGGCAGAGATGTCGGATCACCAAGTGCGTGATGCAGCGGCAATAATTTCCAAGCGGCTTGAAGGGTACTTTCCCGAAGAGCTACCAATGCTCCTTGAGCGCCTTAAGACAAGGCTCACTCTTTCTGAAGAGCAAGCAATGGTAAAAAACGTGCTGGCAAAGATGAAGGAAAATCCTTCCTCCATGGATCATGCTTTATTATTATTATCTAGCCTGGATGATCGAGTTTCTCCCGAAATGTTCGGGTTGACGCTGCCGCAGTGGATGGCGTATGCGCGGCCCTTAAGCGAGCCTTCTTGCGCGTCTGTTATACCGCTCATTCGCGATCCTAAAGATTATCAGGTCGTAGATCTGCTGAAATGGCCAACCTGCTCTAGTGAAAGCCGCGACGTGTTGATTAGCCGACTGGACGACTTGGTGCAAGACGCAACCTTTGGTTTTAAAGACGCTAACGGCGAATATCACGCCGATATCTGGGGTAAGTTCGTCCCGTGGGCCAAGAGTCAAGGCTTGGACCTAGAGAGTCCTCCACAACTTCCTGATCTCGATAAGCTGGAAGTCAATAATTAGGAGGAACTCATCACGGAACGTACCGAAACTCTGCCTCTGGGCGCCTCGCAGCCGAACCGCCCTGTGGGTCATCTTTCCCGGGGCGCGGCCATCGGCCGGTACCTGATCCTCGACCGTATCGGTGCCGGCGGCATGGGCGTGGTCTATGCCGCCCACGATCCGGAGCTGGACCGCAAGGTGGCGATCAAGCTGCTGCGCCCGGACCGGACGGGCGCGGCGGCGGAGGAGCACCGGCTGCGGCTCCAGCGCGAGGCCCAGGCGATCGCCCGGCTTTCCGATCCCAACGTGGTGGCGGTCTACGACGCGGGGACGCTCGGGGAGCAGGTGTTCGTGGCCATGGAGTTCGTGGAGGGGCGGACCCTGCGGCAGTGGCTGGCAGAGGGGAGCCGCTCGTGGCGGGAGATCGTGGAGGTCTTCCTGGCCGCCGGCCGGGGCCTCGCCGCGGCCCATGCCGCCGGGCTGGCGCACCGGGATTTCAAGCCGGACAACGTGCTACTGGGCCGGGACGGCCGCGTCAAAGTGGCGGACTTCGGGCTGGCGCGGCCGGTGGGCGAGGCCACGGGAGGCGCGCCGGAGGAAGGCTCGCCCGTCGCCTCCGCCGGCATCCTGGCGAGCCCGATCACCGAGCTGGGAGCGGCCCTGGGGACGCCCGCCTACATGGCTCCGGAGCAGCTCCGGGGCGTGGCCGCCGATGCCCGGAGCGACCAGTTCAGCTTCTGCGTCTCGCTCTACGAGGCTCTCTATGGCGAGCGGCCGTTCCCGGGCGGCAATCCGCGGGAGATCGCGCAGGCGGTGACGCGCGGCTCGGTGCGGGAGGAGCCCGCGGGCTCGCGCGTGCCGGCGCGGCTGCGGGCCGTGCTGCTGCGGGGCTTGAGCCGGGACCCGGAACGGCGCTTCCCTGCCATGGAAGAGCTGCTCCAGGAGCTGAGGCGCGATCCGTCGGCCCGCCGCAAGCTGTGGCTCGCGGCGGCGGCGGTGTTCCTCGTCGCGGGAACCCTGTTCGGAGGCCTGGGCTACTTCCAGGCCCGGCGCGAGCAGGTCTGCGCCGGAGCGGAGCGGAAGCTGGCGGGGGTCTGGGACGCGGGAAGGAAGGGCGAGGTCCGCGCCGCGTTCCTGGCCACCCGGGCGCCCTTCGCGGAGGGCGCCTGGAAAGGCGTGGAGCCGATTCTCGACGGCTACGCCCGGAGCTGGTCCGCGATGCACCGGGGAGCCTGCGAGGCGACGCGGGTGCGCGGCGAGCAGTCGGAGGATCTTCTCGACCGCCGGATGCTCTGCCTGGACCAGCGGCTGAGCGACGTCGAGGCGCTCGCCAATCTCTTCCGGCACGCCGACGCGGAGGTCGTGGAGAAGGCGGTCGCCGCCGCCTCGGCGCTGCCGGGCGTCGCGGGCTGCGGGGACATCGAGGCCCTGAGATCCCGGGTGCCCCTGCCGACCGACCCGGCCGTCCGCCGCCAGGTGGCGGCGGTGGGGCAGGATCTGGCGCGGGGACGGGCCCTGCGCTCGGCCGGCAAGTACCGGGAGGGCCTCGAGGTGGCGCGCGAAGCCTCGCGCAAGGCGGAGAAGATCCCCTACCGGCCCCTCCAGGCCGAAGCTCTCTACCTGCTGGGCGATTTCCAGGAGCGGACTGGAGAGGTGGCGATCTCGGAGGCGACGCTGCGCCAAGCGGTCCTGCGGGCCGAGGCGGCCTCCGACGACGAGGTCAAGGCCCGCGCCTCCATCGCCCTCCTGCGGGTGATCGGCGAGATCGAGAGCGACTTCGACCGCGCCCGGGAGTGGCAGGGCCTCGCCGCGGCGACGGTCGAGCGGCTCGCCGGCAAGCCCGAGCTGCGGGCGGAGTACCTCAATCAGCTCGGCCTCGTGAAGAAGGCGGAGGGAAAGTATCCGGAAGCCCTGAAGCACCACGAGGAGGCCGTCGCCCTCCGCCGCCGTTTCCTGGGCGGGCGCTCCCCGGATCTCGCCGTTTCGATCGGCGACGCCGGGGTGGATCTCTACACGCTGGGGCGATATCCCGAGGCTTTCGCCAGGTTCCAGGAGGCGCTCAAGATCCAGGAGGGGACCCTGGGGCCGCGGCACCCGGAGGTCGCCCGCACGCTCGACAGGATCGGCGTCACCCTCTACCAGCAGGGCCGCTATCGAGACTCGCTTCCCTATCTCCGGCGAGCCCTGGGGATCCGCGAAGCGGCGCTCGGCCCCGAGCACCGGCTGGTGGCGGATTCCCTCAACAACATCGGGAACTCGCTCGATCTGCTCAATCTGCGGGAAGAGGCGCTGGCGAACTTCCGGCGGGTCTATGAGATCCGCAAGAAGGTGTTCGGCGACAGCCATCCGGACGTGGCCGCGGCGTTGAACAACATCGGCAGCGTCTACTCCAACCAGCGGAAGTTCAAGGAGGCCCTCTCCTATCACCGGCAGGCTCTCGAGATGCGGCTCGCCACCCTGGGGCGCGAGCATCCGAGGACGGCTCTCAGCTTCCACAACGTCGGCAACGACAACCTCCTTCAGGGCCGGTACAGGGAGGCCCTGCCCTACTTCAGGGAGGCGCTCGCCGTCGAGGAGAAAACCCTCGGCCCCGATCATCCGGACGTGGCGGAGGAGCTGGTGGCGATCGCGGACATGGAGCGGCGTCTCGGGAATCCCGCGGCGGCCCTGGGGCCGCTCGAACGGGCGCTGAAGATCGTCGAGGCCCAGGAGCTGGAGCCGGGCAACGTCGCCCGGACGCGTTTCGCCCTGGCGCAGGCGCTGTGGGACACCGGGGGCGACCGGGACCGCGCCCTCCGGCTCGCCCGCCAGGCCCGGCAGGACTTCCTCTCCCAGGGCGAAGAGGAGAGGGTGGCCCTGGACGAGGTCGAACAGTGGCTCGCCGCTCGCGCGGGCAAGAGGAAGCCGCCCCTTGGCTGACGTCCCGTCTTCCGGCTTCCTCCTCAAGGTCCTCGCCGCGGACGGCACCTCCGTCCGGCGGTTCACCCTCGATCCGGGCGAGCACGTGGTGGGCTCGCTCGCGGAGGCCGCCGTGCGCATCGAGGAGGCCGGGGTCTCGCGCCGCCACGCCCGCATCGACGTGCTCGCCGGCGGCGGCGCCGTGGTCCGCGATCTCGACTCCAAGAACGGCACCTTCGTCGGCGGCAGGCGCGTCCGCGAGGCCGCCGTCTGCGGCTTCACCATGGTGGCCTTCGGCTCGGTCCAGGCCGTGCTCCAGCCGGCCGATCCGGCGCGGACCCCGGTGCTCCTCGGCTCGGGAGAGCCCGCCATCCTGCCGGAGCCGGCGGCGGGGCAGGGCCGCACCACCCAGGGCCTCCATCCCCTGGAGCGGCTGGCCGAGAGCCTGGAAGAGGTTCTGCCCTCGCTGGCCGAGGGCTTGACCAGCCCCGCCGAGGCCGCGGACGAGCTGGTGCACCGCTGGATCGCCGTGCTCCCCGTCGGCCGGGCCGAGATCCTCCGCGCCGGCCCCGCGGGCGAGACGGTGGTGGCCGCGGCCTCGACCCTCGACCGGGTGCCCCGGGATGTCGCGGCTCTGGAGGAGGAGGGCCCTGACGGCTGGCGGCTCCGCCTGCGCGCTCCTTCCTCCGCCAACCTGGCGCCCCTGCGGCCTCTCCTCCGCCTGGTCCTGGCCTCGCTCGCGGCCCGCTCCACGCGCCGGCGGCCGGAGGCGGCCCGGCCGGCGAAGCCCGAGCCCGAGGCCCCGCCGCCGCCCGGGCTGGGGCCGGAGACGTCGAAGATCTACCGCCGCGCCGGCAAGGTGGCGCGGGGCGACGTGCCGGTGCTGATCCTGGGCGAGTCGGGCTCGGGCAAGGAGGTCATGGCGCGCTGGCTCCACGCGCGGTCGCGCCGGGCCGAGGGGCCTTTCCTCGCCGTCAACTGCGCGGCCCTGCCCCGGGAACTGCTGGAGTCCGAGCTGTTCGGCATCGAGAAGGGGGTCGCGACGGGCGTCGAGGCCCGTCCGGGCCTGCTGGAGCGGGGGAGCGGCGGCACCGTTTTCCTCGACGAGGTGGGCGACATGGCGCCCGAGACCCAGGCCAAGGTGCTGCGGGTTCTGGAGAACACCAGCCTCTTCCGCGTCGGCGGCCGGACCCCGGTGCAGGTGGACGTGCGTTTCGTGGCCGCCACCAACCGCGATCTCGAAGCGATGGTGGAGGAGGGAGGCTTCCGCCGCGACCTCTACCACCGGCTCGCCGCCTTCCAGGTGAAGCTGCCGCCCCTGCGCGAGCGGCGCGAGGAGATCCCCGGCCTCGCCGCCCGCTTCTTCCACCGGGAGCTGGCGAAGAGCGGCACCGCGAGCCCCGGCATCACCCGCGCGGCCCTGGGCGCCCTGGTCCTCCATGGCTGGCCGGGCAACGTCCGCGAGCTGCAGAACGAGATCGCCAAGGGGGCCCTCCTCCTGGAGCCCGGCGAGCCGCTCGACCTCCGGCACCTCTCGCCGCGCATCCGTCCCGAGGCGGGCTCGCCGGCTCCTCTCACCCTGGACGAGACCGTCCGCCGCGCCGAGCGGGAAGCCTTCGCCGTGGCCCTCGCCGCGGCCCAGGGAGATGCCGTTCAGGCCATGGAGATCCTCGGCGTCTCGCGGACGACGTACTACCGGAAGGTCAAGGAGTTGGGGCTGGCTTGAGACAAACTTCTCCCTCTTCTCCCGGCGGTCGTGGGGGAGGCTGGGAGAAGAGGGCCGGGGTGATGAGGGCTTGCCGGCACGGCTGCCGTCGGGGTCCGGCAGTTTTTACGCATCGGGTAGGACGGCAGAAGCGTTTGCGCCGATCCCCACCGCTCCTCGACTCGTTGCCCCGTCCGCGCCGTCGTGCCCTCACTCCCCCGGCCCCTCTCTCCCTGCCTCCCTCCCTTCCCGACGGGAGAGAGGGGAGACTGCTCGCGCCAACCCAGTCCCAGATTCGGGACCGCAAAACCCGCCCCGGCGGCGTCAGTCCCGGACACGGGACTGCCCATTCACGCCTTCTTCTTTGTTTTCAATCAGTTGACCCCTGGCAATCCCCTTGCCCTATAGGAGCGGCGAACACGAGGTGGCACGGACCCACCGTGACACCGACCAACGCCACTCAGATGGCAAGGAGAGATGAAGTCATGAAGAGGCTCGCACTGTTCGCCCTGCTGCTCGTCGTCGTCGCCGGCGCCGCCCACGCCTTCTATGAGCCGGTCCCCAACGTCTACTACTACTGCGATTACGGAGTGCCGCTCCCGCCGTCGCTGGATCCCGGCTTCTCCGTGTTCAGCATCGCCCGTTCCATCGATCCCGGGGGCATTCTGCCCTGGTGGAGGGGCACCGAGTCCTTCGACGCGAGCTGGGGCGGCACCGACGGCCGCAAGGTGGTCTTCGCCAAGCCCGCGAACATGTATTTCCCGGCGCTCGGGGGCCGGTGGGGCACGCGGTGGGAGTTCACCATCAATCCGGGCGGTCCGCAGTGCAAGAACACGGACATCGTCTACAACTACTACGGAACGCAGGAGATCCACTTCACGAACTGCACCGACGGCCACAGCCGCGTCTGCTTCCACTGAGCGGTGTTTGACGGATCGTTCGGGGGCCGCTTCCATCCGGGGCGGCCCCGTCCTTTTCCCCTCTCCGGAATTCCGTCCTCCCGGGCATTGTTTAAGCTTCCTGAGAGCAATCATCCTGGAAGGGCTAGGCGTTCGGGCCGGCCGTTCCGTACAATAAGCGGCAACTGACGACGACCCGGAGTGGAGAGCCCCGTCTCGATGCATAGCTGCAAGCCTTCCCGATTCCCTCGCTTCCTGGCCTTCGGCATCCTGTGCGCCCTGGGCGCACTCCCCGTGCGCGCCGAGCTGGTGATCCTGGTGGACGGCAACGTCATGAAGGTGGCGCAGTTCGAGGCCGAGGGCGACCAGGCCCGCCTGATCTTCCCCGAGGGTGGCCGGATGACCATGTCGATCACCCTGGTCGATCGCGTGGTCGACGACGAGTACGTGCCCGAGCCCGACCCGCCGGCCCCCTCCGTGGAGGCCGTGGCCGAGGCGGTGAACGCGGCGGCGGTGCCCCTCCGCTTCGACGAGGCGCAGGCGAAGGTGCCGGAAGGCCCCTACGGCCCGATGATCTTCGAGGCGGCGCGCCGGCACTCGGTGAACCCGCAGGTGGTTGCCGCCCTCATCCGCCAGGAATCGGCGAGCAACCCGCGGGCCATCTCCCACAAGGGCGCGCGGGGCCTGATGCAGCTCATGCCGGCGACGGCGCAGCGCTTCGGGGCCCGCAAGGAGAAGCTCTACGATCCCAAGGAGAACCTGGAGGCCGGCATCCGCTACCTGAGCTGGCTGGTCGAGCAGTTCCCCAACGACCTCTCCAAGGTCCTCGCCGCCTACAACGCCGGTGAAGGCGCCGTCTGGCGCTACGGCGGCATCCCTCCCTACCGCGAGACCCAGAACTATGTGCGGCGGATCTACGGCACGCTCGGTTTGACGGTCACCGGCCTGTAGTCCCTTTCTCTTCTCCAGAAGCTTCCAGAAGCTTCGAGGGTCAAGGCGCCACGACCTGGACCGGCTGCGCGTTGTAGTAGGCCGCGAAGCCGTAGGTGTTCTGGGTGGGCGTCGTGTTGATGTCCTTGACCCAGACGAAGATCTCCCAGGTGCCGGCGTCGGCCGAGGTCGGGGTCCAGCTCAGGGTTCTGCTGGTCTGCCAGGATGGCGCGGTGACGTCCGGGATCCAGCTCGAAGCCCCGGCGCGGCGGCGGAAGAGCGCGTACTTGACGGTGGACGGGACGCCGCCGCTGGTGGTGGCCGTCCAGGTGAGGGTGCTGCCGGCGGGCGACGTCGCCGGGCTGGCGGTGCCCGTGACGGTCAAGGGGGCCGGCGCCACGATCTGGACTCCCCCCGTGTTGAAGCCCGCCGCATAGCCGTAGGTGCTCATGCCGGGCGGCGTGGCGCTGTCCTTGACCCAGACGTAGGTGTCCCAGGGGCCCTCGTCGGCCGAGGTTGGGGTCCAGCTGTAGGTGTTGCTCGTCTGCCAGGCCGGGGAATTGACGTCAGGCGTCCAGGCCACGGTCCCCGAACGGCGGCGGAAGAACGCGTAGCGGACGCTCGTCCCGGTGCCGCCGCTGACGTTGGCGGTCCAGGTGAGGGTCGAGCCGTACGTGGCCGATGCCGGGGAGCCGCTGACGCTCAGGGAGGGAGGCGTCACGACCTGGACCGGGCCGGCGTTGTAGTAGGCCGCGAAGCCGTAGGTGTTCATGTTGGCCGGCGTATTGCCGTCCTTGGCCCAGAGGACGATCTCCCAGGTGCCGGTGTCCGTGGAGGCCGGCGTCCAGCTCATGACGTTGCTCGACTGCCAGGCCGGGGCCGTGACGTCAGGCGTCCAGGAGCCGGCCCCGGCGCGGCGGCGGAAGAACGCGTACCGGGTGGTCGACGCGGTGCCGCCGCTGGCGTTGGCGGTCCAGGTGAGGGTGGTCCCGTGGTAGGCCGAGGCCGGGCTGACGGTGCCGCCGACGGTCATGGGAGCCACGACCTGGACTACACCGCCGTTGGCGCCGGTGGCATAGCCGTAGGTGTTCATGCCGGCCGGCGTGGCGGCGTCCTTGACCCAGAAATAGAGGTCCCAGGAGCCGGCGTCCGCCGCGGCCGGCGTCCAGCCGAGGGCGTTGCCCGCCTGCCAGGCCGGGGCGTTGACGCTCGGGGTCCAGGTGGTGGTGCCGGAGCGCCGGCGGAACAGCGCGTATTGCCGGGTCGCCGGGGTGGCGCCGCCGCTGGCGGTGGCCGTCCAGTTGATGGCGGTCCCGGACATCGACCATGCCGGGGTCGCGGTGACGCCGAGGGTGAGGGGAGTCACGACCTGGACGTTGCCCGGGTTGATGTAGGCGGCATAGCCATAGCCGTTGGCGTTGGGCGGCGTCGTGCCGTCCCGGACGACGATCCCGATCTCCCAGGCGCCGGTATCCGCGGCGGCCGGAGTCCAGCTCAGGACGTTGCTCGTCTGCCAGACCAGGGCCGTCCAGTCGGCCGTCCCGACGCGCCGCCGGCCCATCGCGTACTGGATCGTCGGCGTATCGCCGCCGCTGACGCTGGCGGTCCAGGTGATGGCGGTCCCAAGGTAGGCCACCGCCGGGCTCGGGGTGACGCCGGTGAAGGCCGGCTGTGCCGGGACGAGCGTCACCGTGGCGGTGTCTTTCTTGGTGCCGTCCGCCTGGCTCGTGGCGGTGACCGTCACCGTGGTCACGCCGCCGAGCGTCGCCGGAGCCGTGTACAGGCCGCTTTGATTGATAGTGCCCGCCTCCGGAGTCGATGGCTGGAGCGACCACGCGACGGCGGTGCTCGCGTTGCCGGTCACCGTCGCCGTGAACGGTTGTGTCTGTCCCGCCCCGATCCTGGCCGTCTTCGGACTGACGGTGACCGTGGTGTCCACGGCCGGTGGCAGCAGCGTCACATGGGCCGACGGGGCACAGAGAGTGCCTCCGACCCAGCAGGCGGTCACCGTGGCCGGGGTGCTGGCCGCCACCGAAGCGGGTGCTCTGTACTGCACGCTCAGGCCGACCGGATCGATGGTGCCCGGGGAGGCGCTCCAACTCACGGTCTCCGGGCTGTTGCAGAGCGCTCCCTTGGCGGTCAGGCAGATGGCGGAGAAGGGCTGCGATCCTCCTTGCCGTACCTCGGCGGCGGCCGGTGAGACTTCGAGACGGGAGATCCGCGCGATCGTGGGACTGGTCTGTCCAAAGGATGGGAAGTTGACCGTCGGGCCCCCTCCGGTGCCGGAGTTTGCCCTCACCACGAAGCTGACCGGGGAGCCCCCCATCGCCACGGGGATGGTGACGACGCCGGTGATCAGGGAGTCCGACGCCGACACGACCCTGGCCTGCATGCCGCCGCCGCCGAACGTGACGGTGGGAAAGATGCCGAATCCTGAGCCCGCGACCGTGAAGGGCGCCTCGAACAGTCCCGCGGTCCAGTCGCCCGTGACGGAATCGATCTTGATCGCATCCACGATGTCCAGGCGGTAAGGCTCGCTGCAGAAATCCTCGACGGTGCCCTTGATGCACGCTCGAATGGCGACCGAGGTTCTCTCGAGGCCCGACACTTTGTAGGTGGCCACCAGCGTATCGGGCGTATCTACCGTGAGCGAGGCGCCGAAGAGATCGGGGAAAGGCTCCCACCGGAGCTCATAGGGCACGATGGAGCCGTTGATGACGGCGGTGAGCTGGATGGTTCCGTTGGGGGGCAGGGTGTGCGTGGCCGGGTTCGGGATAAAGAGGATCTCTATTCTCGGCACGCGAACCTTGGCCGTCCCGCAGACCTCCGTGGAGTCATTGGGCTTCACGCAGGCCTTGACGGTGATCTCCTGCGTGGCGCCGATGAAGTCCTTGCCGGGCGCCTCGAAGAAGGCCTTCGAGCTGTCGTCTTCATCGGGAGTGATGGCAGCGAGACCGGTGGGATCCTCCAGCGTCCACTCCACGGTCAGGCCCGCCGCGGCTGGAGTCACCGTGGCTTTGAAATCACGGGTTTCGCCCGGGAGCACCTCGTCGCCGGGCGGAGTCAGCTCCACCTTGAACGGATCCAGGTGAATCGTGGCGCTGATGCAATCGTCCGGGTATTGGGGGTTGGCGTCGCAAGCCTGAACGGTAGCGGTCTGGGGACTGGTGATCGTCGCCGGTGCCTTGTAAAGACCCGTTCCGTCCAGCGTTCCCGGCCCGCTGTGATGCCAGACGACGGGAAGGTTGGTGGCAAAGCGCTGTTGCTGGTTTGGATAGAGCTTGACGTAGTAGGGGAAGAGGTCTACGAAGGTGACGGATCGGCTGACCGTATACCCGAGACCGCAGGCGCCCGCCGAATTCGGTTGCCAGCACGCGGAGCCGCCCTTGGGCAACAGGGTACCCGAGATCTGGAAGACCGGGAGCTGAGCCTCCTCCGGACTACAGTAGTGCAGCGGATCGCTGAGGCCTTGGTAGGTGCCGGCACTGGAAGTACACAAGCCCGGGTACAACCGTAAGCCGTGGCTGCCTTCCGTCCAGTTTTTCATGCCCGGGAAGCTGGGGTAGATGGTCAAGCACTGGCCTGGAAACGAGGGATCGCAGGGGATTTCGATCCGGTCGGAACCGAATCCGAGCAGATCGCAGTAAGTTCCGACGGAGATGTAGGACTCGGCCGTGACGCTGTCCGCCGTGGTATTGCATTGGGCAAAGACCTGCTGGCTCGGCAGCTTTGTGATGTGGGAGATCACGAAGATCTCCGTGGGTTCCACCTCGATGTCCACGGGCGGGCCAGGCTCGCCGGTCCCGGACGCAACGGACTTTAATGGCGTCGCTGCCGGCGATCTCACGACTTCGATATCGGGACCCAAGCTGGCATGGACATACTGGGCCAACGTTTGAAAGGTCTCTTCGCCGAGGCGGGAACGGAGCTCGCTCATGGCCGCGCTGACGATCGCCATTCGTCCCGCGGGCCGATCCGGAGAGATCGTGGGGTCGCTCAGCGTCTGGTTGCAGGCGTAGGCCACCGCCTTGAGGATCACCCCCTGCTCGTCCGTCAGTCCAGCCGCGCGTTGGTCGTGGCTTTTCCACTGGCTCGCGTCCAGGTTCCCCTCGGCCACGGCGTCGTCCGCGGCGGCGTCGAGGCTGGCCAGATGCCGGAAGAAGAAGAAGAACTCCAGCAGGTCCGGGGTGGCCGAGACGTCGATGGTGGGGGGCTGGCTGCCCGGGTCTGCAATCGTCTGGGCCTTGGCGGCCATGGCGACCGCGTGCGGTAGCGGGGACTTCTGCTGCCCCTGCGCGGCTGGACCGAACACGAGGACGTGGATCGACAAAACGAGTCCGAAAACCGGCAGCCTTCCCATTCAGCGACTCCTTCTCTCTCTTGACGGGCGTGATCTCTCCACCGCAGATGCGCGATCGGAGGGAAAACTCCGTCATCGGAGCCATCGCGACCTTGGTCCGAGCCACCGCGACCGCGGTCGGAGCCGTTGCGACCACGGTCGCAGTCGCTGCGACCAAGGTCTGAGCCATTGCGACCGCGGTCTGAGCCGCTGCGACCTTGGTCGGAGTCACTGCGACCTTGGTATGAGCCGCTGCGACCAAGGTCGGAGTCGTTGCGACCGCGGTCGCAGCCATTGCGACCAAGGTTTGAGCCATTGCGACCGCGGTATGAGCCGCTGCGACCGCGGTCGCAGTCATTGCGACCAAGGTTTGAGCCGTTGCGACCAAGGTCGCAACGACTCCGACCCCGCGAGAGGCCGTTCAGCTCTGGCTTGACAAGCTACCGGGAAGAGGGGGCCCTACGTACCGCATCACCATCAGCGTGCGGTCGTCGCTCAGGGGATGCCCCGCCGTGTGGCGCTCGACGGCGGCCAGCAGGCGGTTGCGGATGTCCGACGCGCTCTCTCCCGCGACTCCCTTCAGCACCCTGATCACGCTGTCGTAGCCGAAAGGCTCGTCGGCCGCGTTGGTGGCCTCGATCAGGCCGTCGGAGAGCCAGACCACGGCGTCTCCGGGCTCGATCGTCAGGGTCGCCCCGCGGTAGTTGCGGCCCAGGCCGCCCAGGGGAGAGCTGGGGAGGAGGATCTCGTCGACCTCGGGGCCGCGCACCCGGTAGGTGGGCGGGTGGCCGGCGTTGGTCAGCCGCAGGACGCCGGTCTGGAGGTTGAACATGCCGAGGGTGGCGGTGACGAAGAAGCGGCTCTCGCGGTTCGAGCGCACCACGGCGTCGAGGCGGCGGAGGATTTCCTCGGGCTCCCGGGTCTCCTCGACCAGGATCAGCAGCGCCGCCTTCAGCATCGCCATCCGCAGGCCGCTCGACAGGCCGTGCCCGGAGACGTCGGCGATGACCACCGCCATCTCGTCCTCCGACAGGCGCAGGACGTCGAAGTAGTCGCCGCCGATGGCGGCGCTCGGCTCGAAGAGGGTGGCGAACTCCACCCCGGCGCCGGTCGGCAGGTTGCCGGGCAGGAGGCTCTCCTGGAGCTGGCGCGCGAGGGCCAGCTCCTTCTCCAGCAGCTCCTTCTGGGCCGCCGTGGCCACCAGCGTCTCCAGGTTGCCCGCCATCTCGTTGAAGGAGCGCTGGAGGTCGCCCACCTGGTCGCGCCGCCGCACCGGGATGCGGACGCTGAAGTCCCCCTGCCGCACGGCCTCGGTGGCCCGGCTCATCCGGTTCACCGCCCGCGAGAGCCCGACGATCATGAAGACCGCCATCAGGGCCGCCGCGGCGTAGACGTCGAACAGCAGGAAGGCCACGACGAACAGGGTGGACCAGGCCAGGGCGTCGATCTCGGCGGCGCTGGAGAAGAGGTGGCGCAGCGCCGTGCGGGGCATGCCGTTCAGGTTGGCGGCGAGATAGTCGGCGACCTTGCGGCCGCTGGCGAGGTCGACTAGGGGGCCGGAGATCTCGCCCCACCAGAGGAGGGGATCGTCCCAGAACTTCTCGCCGGTGGAGAGGGCCTTGAAGAACCGCGTCGCTTCCAGGGCCTGCTGGTCCTGGCGGATGTGGCGGAGGGGGACCTTGCGGCCCTTGATCGTCAGGCTGATGACGTCGAGGTCCGGGTCGTCCGAGCGGTAGGTCTCGATCCAGACGCTGGCGCGGCGGCTGAGCTCCAGGTCGAGATCGCCGGCGTAGAGGGCGACCACTCCCTGGCCGCTCCGCGCCGCCACGGCGGCCAGGGTGGGATGGCCGTCGCCCGTGGCGACGAAGTGGGGCATCTCCTCCCACCGGACGCCGCGCGCCGCCGGCTGCCGTCCCTCCATCCAGGCGGGCCACGTGGCCGGCGTCCGCTTGTCGCCCGCGATCCGCTTGCCCCCGCGGTAGTAGCCGAAGACGACGTCCGCCGCCGGCTCCTCGCCATCGCTTCCCCGCGGCGCACGGCTACCGGTGAAGGCGCCGAGGCGGTCCTGGGCCCGCACGTCGAGCTCGAGCTGGAGCGACTGGACGGCGTCGCGGTACAGGTGCCCCATGAAGAAGCCGGCGAGGATGTAGGCCAGCACCGAGAGCAGGAGCAGCACCAGGGGGATGGGCAGCACGCCGAGGAGGAAGTAGGAGAAGGCCAGCCGCCTCCCGACCTTCCACAGGAACGCCCGGTAGGCCCGCCAGAGCCCCCAGATCAGGACGACGACCCCGCCCGCCGCCAGCAGGAAGCGGGTGTAGGCGCTCAGGTACGGGATGTCCGCCAGGGCGAGAAGGCCCAGGACCGCGGCCAGCGCGGCGAGCAGGAGGAAGCGTCTGGAGCGTTCTTTCACGGAAAAGCGTCACGGAAGACCGGCCGGGTTCGCGAAACGGCGTCCCCGCAAGGCACTACGGCAAGGGCGGGGTCAAGGTTTTCTTCCGGGTCGACAGGGCTCGGGAGCCGCCCCGGTTGGAGAACCACCCCAACTTCCATAGAATTGCCCTGCCTTCCCCTGGCGGCGGGCGATTTCCCGGTGCCAGGGCATCTTAGCGCGAACCAGGAGGAGAGGAGATACCGTGTCGAGGATCCCGCGTTCCCAGGAGCACCTGAAGACTGGCTTCACCGCGGAGGCCGCGAGCGCCGCCCGCTTCCGGGCCTACGCCGGCCACGCCCAGCGCGACGGCCAGCCGAACCTCGCCCGCCGCTGGCTACGGCTGGCCGCCGAGAAGGACGCCCTGGCCATCGCCATGCTCGAAGCCGCCGTGCCGATCGGCAGCCTCGACGCCGACCTCGGCAACGCCATCTCCGAGGAGCGGTTCGAGACCGACATCCTCTATCCCAAGATGATCCGCGACGTCGACCAGGAGACGGCCAACGTCTTCCTGCGGGTCGTCAGCGCCCAGAAAGAGCATCTCCGCGATCTGGAAGCGCTGCGCGAGGAGTCCAACGCCGCCCAGGGCGACGTGGCCCTGCCGCCCGAGGTCGACCGCGGAACGGCGCCCTCGGCCCCCGAGTCGTAGGGAACCCCGGCAAAAGAAAAAAAGCCGGCGGGGCGACCCGCCGGCCATCCATCGAGGAGGCTTGTTGCCGTCGCGCCGTTGCGGACGGGCGATGCGCCGTTACGGACGGACGATGGTGATCACGGGCGAGGTCCACGTTTCGACGTGGGCCGGGTTGGTGGCGTCTCCCAGGGCCTTGAGGACGGTCATCTTGATGACGTAGCGGCCGTTGGGTACATCGAAGGTCTTGCCGCCATTGAACGTCCTGCCGTCCCAGGTCAGGGCGAAGAAGCCGGTCGCGGTGGAGTTGCGGCTCACGTAGCCCTGCGAGAAGGCCCGGTGCCAGGCCTTGCCGGTGTCGGCGTCGAAGACCTCCAGCCGCAGCTCCCGCGACTGGTGCTCCAGGTGCACGAGGACGAACGGGATGTCGGTGCCCTGGAGGGTGTACGAGGAATCCCCCTGGAACAGGTAGTTGGCCCCGGACAGCCTGGCGAGGCGGGGGAAGCCGCTCGCCGTGGGCACGAGCACCTGGACCGACTGGTAGTCGCCCTTGAAGCCGGCGTAGGGCACGCGCACGGCCTGGCCGCCGCCCTGGGGCGTCAGCACCACCCAGCCGCCATACTGGCTGCGGTCCGGCAGACCGGAATTGGGGGTGAAGCTCACGCTCACCGTCGCCGTGCCGCCGGCGGGCACCGTCAGGGTGGAAGCGCTGAAGGTGGCCGTGGCGAAGCCGGCGTAGAAGGCGGGGGTGTAGGTGCTGCCGCCGGTGGCGAGGGCCGGAGCGTGGCCGAGGTCGTAGGTGACCGGGGCGGGGCCGTTGTTGCTCACCGTCAGCGTGCGGACGATGGGCGCGGCGCCGGCCTCGAACTCGCCGAGCGAGAGCTTGCCGGGCTCGACGCGGGTGGTCGCCCGGACGGCCTCCGCGATCTGGAGCATGCCGGCGCCCTGCCGGTGCACGTTGTCGAGGAAACCGAGGGCGGGGTTGCCCCACCACGGGCGCGGCGAGGAGCTGTTCTGGAGGATCGAGCGCACCGCCTGCGCGGGGGTGTTGGGCCGGGCCTCCAGCAGCAGGGCGACGGCGCCCGCGACGTGCGGAGAGGCCATGGACGTGCCGTTCAGGTTGGCGTAGCCGCCGGCCTCCAGGGGATAGGTCGAGCGGATCGCGCCGCCCGGAGCGCCGAGGTCCGGCTTCAGGGTGAGGTCGGGCGACAGGCCGTAGGAGCTGAAGCTGGAGATGAGGTTGGGGTCCGGGTTGGGCTGCGGGATGGTGTCGGTGGTCCAGGTGAGATCCACCGCGCCCGCCGCCAGCCGGCCGTCGATGGCGTTGCCGTCCACGGCGCTGATGGCGACCACCGGGATGGTGATGGCGACCGCGCCGGTGACGTTCGGCGTCACGCTGCCCGCCGCGTTGTTGTAGATCACGATGCCGGTCGCCCCCGCCGCCTGGGCGTTGCGGGCCTTGTCATAGAAGCCGCAGGTGCCGCGGCGGATCAGGGCGATGCGGCCGGAGAGGCTGCCGGCCGGCAGGGCATTGCAAGCGTCCGCGGCGGCCGTGGACGTGCCCGTGCGCGCCAGCGGGAAGGTGCCCGAGAGGGGCGCCGGAGCAGACCCGGTCGCCGGGGTGTAGGCCATCTTCCGGCCGTCCGGGGAGACGGTGAGCACCGGCTGCTTGATCGCGGTGTTGTTGAACGACGCCACTCCGATCACCTTCTGGCCGACGCCGGGCGCGCCGATCGCGTAGGCGCCCCGGGCGCCGTCGTTGCCGGCCGAGGAGACCACCACGATCCCCTTGTTCACCAGCCGGTCGGCGGCCGTGGCCGTGGGGTACTGCGGCCACTGGTAGCCCGAGCCGATGCTCATGTTCATGACGTCGGCGCCGTCGGCCAGGATCCGCTCCATGGCGGCCAGCATGATGTCCGAGCTGGTCGTGCCGGCGCAGCCGAAGACCCGGTAGGCCCGGAGGGTCACTCCCGGGGCCACGCCGCGGACCGCGCCGTTGGCGCCGACGATCCCCGCCACGTGGGTGCCGTGCCCGGCGCAGTCGTCCGGCAGGGCGTCGGGGGTGACGACCGGGTTGTAGTTCGGCGAGGCGGCGTCGTTGTTGTAGGCGTCGCCCACGAAGTCCCAGCCCTTGTCGACCCGGCAGCCCGGCCCGAAGCAGCCGCCCAGGTCCGGGTGGTCGTAGTCGATGCCGGTGTCCATCACGGCGACCCGGATGCCGCGGCCGGTCAGCCCCAGAGCATTCTGGGCGATGTCGGCCTGCGTCATGCCGATGGCGGTCGAGAGGTTCAGCTCGTTGCCGTCCTCGACCTCAGCCTTCGGCAGCGCCATCTCGATCACCGGGTAGAGGTTCTTCACCTCGGGCATGCGCGACAGCCTGGAGACGTCGCCGGGGCTCACCTCGGCGGAGACGCCGTTCCAGAGCTGGTCGTAGCTGAAACGCTCCTTCAGGCGGACGCCGGCCTTCTGGGCGGCGGCGCGGAAGCTCTTCTTCTCCTGGGTCAAGGTGGCGGCGGAGCCGCCGTCGGCCGTGGGCGCGCCCTGGAGCTCGATGAACCAGGCGGAGGGGGTCTCGTCCACCACGGCGTCCGTCTCGGCGGAAAAGGCTTGGTCGGCAGGCTCCTCGGCCGTCATCTGGGCGCGGGCCGCCAGAGGGAAGGCGCAGGCGGCGGAGAGGGCAAGAATCGCGAACGACAATCTCTTCATGGGGGCTCCTGTTGTCGATACACCTGTTGTAGATCCATGCTGGGATTCGAACGGAGTTGTGCGAGGGGAGGGAATGGAGCGCTGCCGTGCCGGGGACGGCAGGAGCACGTGGAGCAAGAGGGCGCAAAGCGACTTCCGGTTAGCCAAGCGAGCGACTCCTATGGAGAGCGATGACCCGGTGAATTGAAGCTCGCCACCCCGCCCAGCCTTGACTCAAGGCCTACTGCGAAATCTCGTGAACGGTGCCCATAACGCCTGGAGAAAAGGGAATATTTCAGCGATTTTGAGGAATAATCTTGGCCTGGAGGGCGGGCTCAGTCCCAGGGGAATGCCCCCCGCCCCGGTCGCGTTGACAGGAGTGGGGGAGAGGGGGCCGATGCGCGGGACGTGCAACCTAAGTTCAAGAAAAAACGGACCTTAGCCGAGCTTGTGACCGGTAGTCACAAGTGGTAGACTCTCCTTCCGCGAGAGGATCCTTGCCATGAGCGAAATGATTGGAGAAAGCTGGGTCACCACGAAGTTCGAGACGCTCGAGGATTGGGCGTCCAGCAACTCGTTCTGGCCCTTCCCGTTTGGCACGGCGTGCTGCGCCATCGAGTTCATGTCCACCGTCTCCAGCCACTACGACCTGTCCCGGTTCGGCTCGGAGGTGGTGCGGTTCTCGCCCCGGCAGAGCGACGTGCTGCTGGTGGCGGGCACCATCAACGACAAGATGGCCCCCGTGCTCAAGAAGATCTACGACCAGATGGGCGACCCGAAGTGGGTCATCTCGATGGGCGCCTGCGCCTGCTCGGGCGGCTTCTACCGCGCCTACCACGTGATGCAGGGCATCGACGAGATCATCCCCGTGGACGTCTACGTCCCCGGCTGCCCGCCGACGCCGGAGGGGCTGATCTACGGCATCCTCCAGCTCAAGGAGAAGGTCGCCCGCGACCGCAGGAAGTTCCGCGAGCAGAACCCGGACCTCAAGGACCAGCTCAAGGATCAGGAGAATACCGAGAGTGCCAACACTCGCGCCGCCGCTCGCTGAGACACCCACCTCGACCCCCTCCGAGCTCGAGGCCGTCCGGGCCAAGTTCCCGGCCGGCAGCATCCTGCCCCAGGACGGCCTCGACCAGCCGACCTGGATCGTCAGCCGCGACGTCCTGGCCGACGTGGCCAAGGAGCTCAAGGAGAACCCGGCCACCCGGTTCGACCTGATGCTCGACCTCTGCGGGGTCGACTTCCCGGACCGCGAGGAGCGCTTCGAGGCCGTCTACCACCTCTACTCCCTGCCGCGCGCCGCGCGGCTGCGCCTCAAGGTGCCGCTGCGCGAGGACGACGCCGTGATCCCCTCCCTGATCCCCGTCTGGAAGGCGGCGGACTGGTTCGAGCGCGAGATCTACGACATGTTCGGCGTCACGGTGACCGGCCACCCGAACCTGCGCCGCATCCTCTGCCACGAGGCCTTCCAGGGCCATCCGCTGCGCAAGGACTACGACCCTGCGCGGCGCTGGATCCTCACCGAGGACAAGATCTACAAGCCGCACTTCAACCTGCCCGAGGGCGGGGACGACATGTTCGAGCGGATGACCATCAACATCGGCCCGTCGCACCCGGCCATGCACGGCACCTTCCGCCTGATGGCGGTGCTCGACGGCGAGACGATCGTCGCCTCCGACATCGAGATCGGGTACCTGCACCGGTGCTTCGAGAAGATGTCCGAGACCCACACCTGGCAGCACGTCATCCCCTACACCGACCGGCTCAACTACTGCTCGGCCTTCATCAACAACGTCGGCTACTGCAAGACGGTGGAGAAGCTGCTGAACGTCGAGGTGCCGCCCAAGGCCGTGTGGGCGCGGACCATCCTCTCCGAGTTCTCGCGCATCATGGACCACTGCGTCTGCAACGGCACGACGCTGGTGGACGCCGGAGCGCTGACCAACTTCTGGTACCTCTTCCAGCCCCGCGAGGAGATCTACGGCCTGCTCGAGAGCGTGTGCGGCTCCCGCCTCACCGTCTCGGCCTGCCGCATCGGCGGCCTGATCCAGGACCTGCCGCCCGACTTCGAGGCGCGCTGCCGCAAGCTGCTGGAGATCATCCCGCCGTTCGTCGAGGACACCGAGACGCTGGTCAACAAGAACCGCATCTGGCTCGACCGCTCGGTCGGCATCGCCGCCATCACCGGCGAAGAGGCCGTCAACTGGGGCTGGACCGGCCCCTGCCTGCGGGCGAGCGGCGTCGCCTACGACGTGCGCCGGGCCCATCCGTACGACCTCTACGACACGGTCGACTGGGACGTGCCCGTGCTCTTCGGCGGCGACGTCTACGACCGCTTCCGCATCCGCATGATGGAGATCCGCGAGTCGCTGAAGATCATCCGCCAGCTCCTCGACCGCGGCATGCCGGAAGGCCCCTGGATCGTGGACGATCCGCACGTGGCGCTGCCTCCCAAGGAGGCCTGCTACAACGAGATGGAAGCCATGATCTACCACTTCAAGCTGATCATGGACGGCATCCGGGTGCCCGAGGGCGAGATCTACAACATGGTCGAGGGCGCCAACGGCGAGCTCGGCTTCTACACGATCAGCGACGGCACCGGCAAGCCGTACCGCAACCACTGCCGGGCGCCCTGCTTCCCGATCTTTTCCACCTTCCCCACACTGATCAACGGCGGCTCGCTGTCCGATTCGATCGTCTCGCTGGGGGGATTGAACATCATCGCTGGAGAGCTCGAACGATGAGCCAGCCACTGACTCAGACCCAGACCGTCGCCACGGCGCCGCCGCCGGGCCGGCCGGTCCTGCGGTCGGACGCGCCGCATCCGAACACCGTCAAGCCCTACAAGCCGGGCCTCGCGGAGCGGCTTTACCTGCCGCTCCTGGGCGGCATGATGGTGACTCTGCGCCACTTCATGCGCAACTTGTTCGGCAAGAAGATGTACACCATCGAGTACCCGGAGAAGCGGCGCGATTACAGCCACCGATTCCGCGGCCACCACATCCTCACCACCCGGCCGGACGGCTCGGTGCGGTGCGTGGCCTGCTTCCTCTGCGCCCAGAACTGCCCGGCCGAGTGCATCCGCATCGAGGCCGCCGAGCATCCGGACGTCAACATCGAGAAGTACCCGGTCGTCTACGAGATCGACATGCTGCGCTGCATCTTCTGCGGCTACTGCGTGGACGCCTGTCCGGAAGAGGCGATCATCATGTCCAACAACTACGACATGGCCTACTTCACCCGCGAGCAGTCGATCGTCGGCAAGAACGACCTGATGAAGCCCTATACCTTCGACGAGGACCAACTCGGCTACCGGCCGCTCTATCCGGAAGAGGACGTCAAGCGCGCCAAGATGCGCCGCGACGCCTTCAACCTCGTCGACGCCGCCCGTCAAGCCCAGGGCCGCGAGGCCGCCAAGGTCGCCGCGGGGCACTGAGCCTTTCCTTTCAGGATTCGCATTGAACGGGCGGGGCTTTGGCCCCGCCCGTTTAATTTTCCGGAGTCTCGCGACCTAGACGCAGTGCATGCCGCCGCAGCAGCACTTCGGCATCACCATGGCTAGGCTCGACGCATCCACACGGGTTCCATCGACTCTCACCCTGGCGTAGACGATAACCCGGTGGCGCGTCCCGGCGCCGCGCTCCACTTCCAGGCGCTCCCTGAGAAGCTCCACCAAGTTGGCCGGAGTCACTCCGTTGGCGTGCAGCACCTGCAGACCGTCTGGAGAGGATTTGTCGGCGGCAAAGTCTGCACGCACGATGAGCTCAAGGGGGGCCGCTGTCGCCGGAGTATTGAGGTCGGAGAACCGCAACTCCGGCAGGATAGCGAAGCGGCTGTTCAGCGGGTGGACCGGAGCCTCGACGACCAGCACCGTCCCCTGGGAGGGAGTACGGCCGGCAAGCTTTTCCCTGTCACGGGTGCCCCGATCGAGGTCCTGAGACTTGGAGGCGCCGAACTCAGGAGATGAGGAGCTCAGTACCTTGACGTTCGGGCTCGCCTCGCCAGCCCTCGTGGAGTAGGAGAGCACGGCCCACTCGTCCATCAGGAACGACATGGTGCCGGTCGAGCGCTCCGTCCTGTGGAGACCGAAGGAAGACGGGGCTAGGTCCGGCGCGTCGCCGCCGTCGATGGGGATCGTGAAGAGCTTCTGCTCGTTCGGGTTCGGGGCGGTGAAGCAGCCCCCACCCCCCCCACCTCCCCCACAGGCCTCCCGCCCACAGCCGTATGTGCAGGAGATGGGGCAATTCAGGCAAATCCAGACCGAGCAGCAAGGAAACGTTACGCTACAGAGGCCCTCGCAGCTTAAAGTGTGTAGTGGGCAATCCTTGCCGTTGAATGTCCACGTGATCTTCTTGTTGGCCATCGATTCCCGCGAGCTGACGATGAACGGTACCTCGATGCCGTTAGCGAGCGTGAGGGTGATGCGGAGGGCCTTGCTTGCCGACAGGTCGTAGGCGATCTTCTGCTCGAACCGCCCCTGGAGTGAATCGGCGTCGACGATGACGCTGGCCACCGGAGTCAATACCCTCTTGATCTGGGTCTCTTCCTCCATCAGCCTCGTCTCCACTCTCACCAACTCCCGGTGAGTCGTCTCGTCTGCAACGAGGATAGCGGCCACGTCCTGGAGATCGGTCTCGAGGGAGATCCCGCCCCCCTTTTCAAAGGAGGATGTCTCCATTGTAAAGCTACCCTCGCCCAGGATGCTGTAATCGAAGGTTTCCTGGGCAAAAAGGCGAGGTTCCTGGAAGACGGAGAGCAGCAGAAAAACCGCGACGGCACAGATACGGGTTCTTTGCATGAATTCCTCCTTGGGTGTACTAACAATCCGCAAAGTACGGATTGATACCTGAGAGGGCAAAGCTCCGGAAGCCGATAGCCAAGAGAGAGAGTGACAGAGCTTCTGCTCCAAGGATGATCTAATCAATTTAGAATGTCAAGGGAACGTCAGGGCAACGAATTCTCGCCGCGGGCCACTGAGCCCGCTTGACAGCCGGGCTCGGCGAGACTAGATTTTTTCCATGAAGGCGAGCCTGCAGATCGACGACGATGTCTACAAGGCCGCCGAACGCTTGGCTTCCGTCGAGAAGCGAAGCGTCGACGAGGTCCTTTCAGATCTGGCGCGTAGGGGCTTGGACGCGGAACGTGGTCAGATGGAGGCAGGGAGATTCCCTGTCTTCTCCGTGTCCAAGGACTCGCCGCCGATCACCCTTGATACGGTGAAGGCTGCCTTGGGCGACGACCTCTAGTGTTCTAATTCAGGATTGCCCTGTTAGCGTAGCTGCTCCTGGGAGCACTGGCATTCCTGCCGGCCTGACTCCCTCCGCTGTAAACCCATCCTCTTACACACATCTCGAATGGCTACCTGTCGGCGCCCCAGAGGGGCAAAAGGCGTGAAGCCTGGGGCTTCAGCCCCAGGGAAAGAAGCGATCCTCCAGTTCCAGAAGCCCCGTCAGGGGCGCAGGCGACAGACGTCACCGGGGCGGTCGCTGCCTACGTCCCTACGGGACTTCTGAAAAGGTGGACGCCTTAACCTGGCGCTGAAGCGCCAGGCTTCATGCCTGTGCCCCTACGGGGCGGGGATAGTTGTGTGTAAGAGGCTGGTTTTAAACCTCAGGCTCCTTGCAGGAGGGGTCTTGGGACCGGCGAGACTGCCGATCAAGCCCGTTTCTCCATAGAAATTGCCGGTGAGAGGGAAAATGGAGCCTGAGGTCGGTTCGTTCCGACCGACCGACGGACCAACTTAAAGCCCAGTGAGCCGTCCATTCCGGTCGTCGAACGAACTGCAAGGTCCAGCGAGCCGCTAGTTCCGCTCTACGCCAGCAGGTCAATCCTGCCTTGACGGACCACTCGTCAGACTTCTCCTCACAACAGGGTGGGTTTTGGCTTCCGGATCAGCCAACGGTGAACGGATGATCTGTACTGCTGATAGCTGGCCCCAAACTTGTCGGTCAACGCCGGCTCTTCATAGAGCACCACGAAGAGATGCATGACCAGGTTGAATGCAAGAGCGAGCAGCACGATGGACGGCGAGGCGACGATCAGGCCAGATCCAAGGATCACGGCGGCCGCGCCGACATACATGGGATTGCGTACGTAGCGGTAGGGACCGGAGGCCACGAATTGGCGGGGCGGATCGAAAGGCGCCGGAGTGCCGCGGCCTTTCGTCAGAAACGTTGCGATGCAGATCGCCGCGAGGAGCCCGCCCGCGAGCGCCAACACCCAGCCGACGGGCCGAATCCATAGAGGTATCGTTACTGGCAGCCTGGCGTCCAGGGGCCGCACCAAAACGGCGACCCAGGTCCACAGCCATATGAAGGCCGCGGAGTAAATCAAGCCTCGAAGAACGGTGAAGCTCTTTGAGAGAAGCGATGCCATCGCGAAGCCTCCGAGAGCCGGCTTGATTTCTGTTTCTTCATTCAGCTTACGCCCCTGGGTGCCGTCGGTCAACGAAGCCTCGTTTCCGGTCCGGGTGGGGCTCCGCCGGGTTACAATTCGCTCAAGCCGTTCCGTCCCTTTCCGAAACTCCTGTAGGAGGAGCTTGCATGAGTCGAGGTCGCGCGATCCGCAGGCCCATCCACCGTGCCTTCCTCGTGTGCGGTCTCACCCTCGCCGCGGCGGGTGCCGGGGCCGCCTGGCAGGACCCCGCCCCTGTGCCTGGCGGAGCCGGAGGCGCGGCTCTCACCCCCGCGAATGTTCCAGGTCAAATCCCGCAGGTCCAGCCCGAGCCGCCTTGCCCGCCAGTGGGTCTCGATAAGGTCCTGGTGACGAGGGTCACGCCGGTTACCCTCATGGAGAAGACGACGGGGACGGCGGGAGGTGCCGCGGGAAAGACGGGCGTCCAGCCACCGAGGCGGGGCGGAGCCTCCGGCCAGGGCCAGAACGGCCCGCCGACCGTGGAGCTGCGCGACACGATCGCCGTTACCGTCGAGGGGCTGGAGACCCTCATCGCCCAGGAGCGCTGCCTCGAGCAGAACGGGGCGGAGAGGAGCATCATCCTCTACCTCGACCGCCGGCCCTTGCCCGACGTGGTCGCCAATCCGCCCAGCGATCCGACGCAGAAGATCCTGATGTTTCCCCTGATCCGCACCGAAGCCTCGCGAGAGGTCTGGACCTATCTGCTCGGCCGGCCGAGGATGAAGGACCGCGAGGTCGAGGTGAGCGTCGGGATCGACGACCAGTTCGCCGTGCCCTCCGTGGCTTCCGTGAACCTCCGCGTCATCCCGCGCGGCTGGTTCTACTTCTGGGTGCTGATCTTCGGGCTCTTCGCCGTCGGCTTCGTCATCCTCTCCCGCCGGAGCGACCTGCTGCGCGATCCGGTGCCGGCGCCGCCCGGCGCGCGGCCGCCGTACAGCCTCTCCCGCGTGCAGGCGGCCTGGTGGTTCTTCCTGATTTTCGCCTCCTACCTCCTGATCGGCATGATCACCGGCGACTTCGCCACCTCGATCACCGGCACCGTCCTGGTGCTGCTGGGCATCAGTGCCGGCACGGCCGCGGGCTCGGCGTTCGTCGACGCGAGCAAGAACACCGTGGCGAGCCAGGCCCAGGACGCCGCCCACGCTGCAGCCCTGCAGGCCGACCTCAAGACGGTCGATCAGAAGGTCGCCAGCCTCACCAGCGAGGTACGGACGAGCGGAGACCCGGTCAAGGTGAACGAGCTGGCGATAAAAGCATCGGAGCGCACGGATAAGCTCTCCAGGTTCCGAAAGCTCACCAACCAGTCCGAGGGCTTCCTGCTGGACATCCTGAGCGACACCAACGGCGTCAACTTCCATCGCTTCCAGATGATGGCCTGGACCGTGGTCCTGGGGATCATCTTCGGCAGCCAGGTCTACCGCGACCTGGCGATGCCCCAGTTCAGCCAGACGCTGCTCGCGCTGATGGGGATCAGCGCCGGCACGTACCTCGGCCTAAAGATCCCCGAGAACCAGTCGGCGGATCCGACGCCGCCGGTTCTGGCCGATCCGGCGCCGCCGGCTCCGGTGAATCCAGCGCCGCCGACCCCGCCGGATCCGGCGTCGTAAAGGCGGGGCTGGCTGCAATCGTCCACGGTCCCACCTCCCGCCCACCCTACGGGACGGGGCGGGAAGGGGCCACCTCTGGTAAGATCGGCATCCGATGCAAAACCTGGCAGACGTACGGAGGTTGGCCGCTAGCCCGGTGGATGAAGGGGCTGGGCGGCTGGTGTCGCCTAGAGAGGCCGGGCATGAATTCCCGGCCTGTTTTGTTTTCACTCTTGCCTTTTTTGTTTTTCACTCTTGAAGAGAGAGGATCATGAGCACGACGGTCGCAGAAAAAGAAAGACGTGAAATTACGCCCGAGCGGATCGACGAGGTCGTCATCCGCTTCGCCGGCGACTCGGGCGACGGCATGCAGCTCACCGGCACCCAGTTCACCAATACGTCGGCGATGCTCGGCAACGATCTGTCGACGCTGCCCGACTTTCCGGCCGAGATCCGCGCGCCCGCCGGCACCCTGCCCGGCGTGTCGGCCTTCCAGGTGCGCATCGCCGACTACGACATCCACACCCCGGGCGACGCTCCGGACGTGCTGGTGGCCATGAACCCGGCGGCTCTCAAGAAAGAGCTGAAGGACCTCAAGCCCAACGGCATCATCATCGTCAACACCGACGAGTTCAATCCGCGCAACATGGCCAAGGCCGGCCTCGCCGTCAATCCCCTGGAGGACGGCAGCCTCGAGAGCTACCGGGTGTTCCAGACGGCGGTCACCACCATGACCCGCCGCACGCTCGAGGGCAGCGGCCTCGACAACAAGTCGATCGAGCGCTGTAAGAACATGTTCGCTCTCGGCATGTGCTACTGGCTGTTCTCCCGGCCGCTCGACAACACCATCGACTGGTTGAAGAAGCAGTTCGCCAAGAAGCCGCAGCTCGCCGAGGCCAACATCGCCGTGCTCAAGGCCGGCTGGAACTTCTGTGACATCACGGAGCTGTTCCACCACCGCTACGAAGTGCCGGCGGCGGCCATGGAGCCGGGCCTGTACCGCAACATCATGGGCAACTCGGCCCTTGCCATGGGCCTGATCGCCGCCAGCCGGAGGAGCGGCCTGCCGCTGTTCCTGGGCGCCTACCCGATCACCCCGGCCTCCGACGTGCTCCACGAGCTGTCGCGCTACAAGAACTTCGGCGTCACCACCTTCCAGGCGGAAGACGAGATCGCGGCCGTCTGCTCGGCCATCGGCGCGGCCTTCGGCGGCGCCCTGGGCGTGACCGTCTCGTCCGGTCCCGGCATTGCCTTGAAGACTGAGGCCATGAACCTGGCCGTGATGACGGAGCTGCCGCTCATCGTCGTCAACGTCCAGCGCGGCGGCCCCTCGACGGGCCTGCCCACCAAGACGGAGCAGTCGGACCTGCTGCAGGTGATGTTCGGCCGCAACGGCGAGTCGCCCCTGCCCGTGCTGGCCGCCTCGTCGCCCAAGGACTGCTTCGACGTCGCCCTGGAGGCCGTGCGCATCGCCACCCAGTACATGGTGCCGGTGGTGCTGCTCTCCGACGGCTACATCGCCAACGGCTCCGAGCCCTGGAAGCTGCCGCGGGTGGAGGACCTGCCGGACCTGCGGACCGAGTTCCGCACCAATCCGGAAGGCTTTCACCCCTACGAGCGCAACCCCGAGACGCTGAGCCGTCCGTGGGCCATCCCCGGCACGCCGGGCCTGGAGCACCGGATCGGCGGCCTGGAGAAGCAGGAAGTCACCGGCAACGTCTCCTACGACCCCGACAACCACGAGCGGATGACGCACCTGCGAGCCGAGAAGGTGGAGCGGATCGCCAACAGCATTCCGGACGTGGAGGTCCACGGCGATCCCGAGGGAGGCGAGCTGCTCGTGCTCGGCTGGGGCTCGACGGCGGGCGCCATCAACGGCGCCGTCAACAGCGCCCGGCGCCTGGGCCTGTCCGTCAGCCGCGCCCACCTGCGTTACATCAATCCTTTCCCGAAGAACCTGGGTGAGGTGCTCGCGCGCTTCGACAAGGTGCTGATTCCCGAAATGAACATGGGCCAGCTCTCCCTGCTCGTGCGCGCCCGCTTCCTCAAGGACGCCCTGTCCCTCAACAAGATCAAGGGCCAGCCCTTCACCCGTCAAGAGATCCTGGAGAAGATCCAGCAGATCGTGGAGCTGAAGCATGTCCACTGACATCATGTCCCCGGCCCTGACCAAGAAGGACTTCGTCACCGACCAGGAAGTGCGCTGGTGCCCCGGCTGCGGGGACTACGCCATTCTCTCGGCCGTGCAGCAGGTGTTCCCCGAGCTTGGCATTCCGCGCGAGAAGTTCGTGGTGGTGTCGGGCATCGGCTGCTCCAGCCGCTTCCCCTACTACATGAACACCTTCGGCTTCCACTCCATCCACGGGCGGGCGCCCGCGGTGGCGACCGGCCTCAAGCTGGCCCGTCCGGAGCTGGACGTGTGGATTGCCACCGGCGACGGCGACGCCATGTCGATCGGCGGCAACCACCTGATCCACACTTTGCGGAGAAACGTCGGGGTGAAGATCCTGATGTTCAACAACCGCATCTACGGCCTGACCAAGGGCCAGTACTCCCCCACGAGCGAGTTGGGCAAGAAGACCAAGTCCACTCCGTCGGGCTCCGTGGATTACCCGTTCAATCCTTTGTCGCTGGCGATCGGCGCCGGCGCCACCTTCGTGGCCCGCAGCGTCGACATCTTCCAGACCCACCTGCGGGACACCCTGCGGCGGGCGGCCGCGCACAAGGGGACGGCCTACGTCGAGATCTACCAGAACTGCAACATCTTCAACGACAAGGCCTTCACCTACATGACGGACAAGGAGACCAAGGACGAGGGCGTGCTCTACTTGGAGCACGGCAAGCCCCTGGTCTTCGGCAAGAACAAGGACCAGGGCATCCGGATGCGTGGCACGCAGATGGAAGTCGTCCACTTCGGCGACGGCGTGGGCCCCGACGACTGCGTGGTCTGGGACGAGACCCTGGACAACCCGGCCACGGCCTTCCTCGCCGCGCAGCTCCTGCCGCCGCAGTTCCCCACGGCTCTCGGCGTCTTCCGCAGCGTCGATGTGCCCTCCTACGAGGAGCGGGTAGTGGGGCAGATGCAGGCCGAGACCGACCGGCTGGGCGTCGGCAAGCTGGAGGATCTCCTCCGTTCCGGCGACACCTGGGCGGTCGAGGAACACGTGCCGGCGGCGAGCTGAGGCTCAACCTCCTCTGAGTTTTTCAAAGGGCGCTCCGATGAGGGGCGCCCTTTTGGTAGTCCGGAGAAGTTGAACATTTAGATGCGTTAAAGGAGCCAGAAGGAAGCGTCACGATATGCTTGTACAGTGCTGGAGGGTGGGAGCGGCCGCCCCGTCCGACTTGCCTATGACCTTAAACCATATCTGTGGTCACTTGACGGTTGATTGGATCCCGTCGCTACCGGCGACCGTAAGCTCATCGTTCGTTGGCTGGCCACCGTACCTGATCGAACCCTTGCATATCGGTGGATCTGAGTTCCTCTCGTTGCGAGAAGAAGCAGGGCGCAGTGACCGTCAATGGAAGGGTGTCCTGTCGTGGATGCTCGGTATTGCCGGCACGCGACACTTCTTGGACTCCGAGGGCTATTGCTGGGTTGCGCCTTTGAGCGCGTTTTATCCGAACGCCACAGGATCAGTGGACCTAACTGGTTGGAACGTACCTTTTCCGCCAAGCTCTCTTGTCGCGTACCGCGCACCAGGGGCCCGCTCCCGGCTTCGGCCAGACTACATAGCGGTACGGCCCGGCAGCCCTCCAGAAAGCGACTCATACGAGTGGGCAGTCGCGGAATCGAAGGGGACGTGCCGGAGCCTGGCGAATCTGACGCTGTGCCCAACCGACTGGTACAACCAGGTTCGCAATGTCCACCTCGAGCTCAATGGGGCTCCTCTGACTATTCAGCGGCATCTCGTCGTCGCCACGCGTGTCAACACAGCGGCCACCAATCTTCAAACCCGCCAGCTTCAACTGCGGGCTTGGAATTCTGAAGAGGAGCCCGAACGCACTGCTCTTCCGGTCGGGGCAGCTGTGAATGTCGCCGCTGCTCACTTGTTTGGCTTTTTCAAGACTCTTCACCTACGTGAAAACGCTCGTGCCCTTGCACTGGCGACACAAATGAGAACCTTAGCTCGTCATAGCTCAATTGGACCTATGGGTACTCCGGATCTGGAAAGGGCGGTGGTCCGTGCCGACGAAGAGTTGCGAGAACGTACTCAAAGACGGTCTCGGGAGGATAGGGACGGGGCATTGACTCTATCGTCGAGACTGACTTCGGCGCAATCGGAGTCGAGATTTCTGCCCCTACGGCAACTCTCGCACGCAAACTGCAGAGTGCCCGAAGCGACGACTTTGCAGCGGCGGCGCTTCGCCAAGCCGATAGTGAGCTGAATGAGTGGTCCAGGCTACCGGTGGAGCAGTCTAAGGAGCGGATATCGATAAACCTTGCGTTCGGCGTACGGCTCCTGATGCCACGCGACCTTGTGATCCGTGATCGATGAACAACGACGTTTCTCAGCCAATGCGTAAAATTGGCTTTTCGACGGGAGCCCTGGCGAAGGGTGAAGTTCGTACAGGTATTGATCTACAACGCCCTTACCATGTCGAAGCGGTGGAACTGTCGGCATTGCGAGACCGCGAGTTGATGCCGCTGATAGATGCTATCGAGACGTTGGATCTACGAGGCTTCACCCATATCTCGCTGCACGCTCCGAGCTCCTTGAGGACCATGACCGAGCAGGATCTCGTTTTGATCCTGGGCCAGGTCCCCCAGAGTGGCCCATCGTTGTTCATCCTGACGTAATCGTCGATCCTGAACAGTGGAGATTTCTCGGGCGCCGACTCTGCATCGAGAACATGGACCAACGGAAGCCGACGGGTTGTACGGTTCCCGAGATGAAAGCTGTGTTTGAGAGCCTGCCAGATGCGAGCTTCTGCTTCGATGCAGGGCATGCCCGGCAGATTGATCCAACTATAGGTGTGGCCATCGGTCTATTGGAACGGTTCCGCGAGCGATTGCGGCAGGTCCACATGAGCGAGGTTGATCCATATAGCAAGCGCATACCGATTGGCTTCGCTGCACTATGTGGTTTCCAGGTGGTTGCCAAGCTCATTCCTGATGACTGTGCCGTGATCATCGAATCTATTGTCACACCCGACCAAATCGAGAAAGAGCTTCAATCAGTCCGGCGAGCTTTGACTCCCAACCCGGCCTCCAGGGGGGCCCAACCGCTAGCCCGGAGGGCGGCAGACGCGTAGCCCAGGGCGTCAGCCCTGGGGAGAGGACGTAAAAACTTTGAGAGCCCCGCCAGGGGCGGCAGAAATCCAGGGCGTACGTTCCGGAAGAAGTCTGCCGCCCCTGGCGGGGCTCCTCAAAGAGTGGGATGCTTCCTCTCCCAGGACTGACGCCCTGGGCTATGAGTCTGCCGCCCTCCGGGCTCGCGTCGAGGGACTCCCGACACCGTCTTTTCGTTGCTCCTTACACGAATCTGTGAGGCTTTCATGAACGACTTCGAGCGCCACGTCAGAACATCGATCTACGCCTCATTCCGAGAGCAATCCCGGCCACCTTCGATCGCCGAGCTGTCAGACACCCTGGGGGCCTCACCTGAAGAGGTCTCCTCGGCGATTAGGAACCTGGCGGAGGAGCATTGCCTGGCGCTCGTGCCTGGTGCTGAACCCGGTACTGAATCGATCTGGATGGCTCACCCTTTTTCCGGGATCGAGACCGATTTCGTTGTCTCCATCGGCGAGCGGCGGTGGTTCGCGAACTGCGTTTGGGATGGCCTGTCGATCCTCGCGCTCTTTGGCGAACGGCTCGGCGGCTCGCTCGACACGCACTCTCCGGCTACGGGAGAGAGGCTGCGCTTCGAGGTCTCCCAAGGAGTCGTGCACGGACCGGGCATCGTTCACTTCCTGGTACCGGCGCGCCATTTCTGGGACGACATCGGCTACACGTGAACGAACATCACGGCCTTCCGGTCGGAAGGTGAGTTGGCTGGCTGGCTCGAGGCCCAAAGGCTCCGCCTGGGCGCGGTGGTGGCGCCCCAGGTCGTCTACGATCTCGGTGCCGACTGGTACGCGACCCGACTCGATTTCGACTGGCAGCGGGCGAGCGCCGCGGAGGCGGAGGCCGCGTTCCGGCGGCATGGTCTCACGGGGCCGTTCTGGTCGTTTGGATGAAGCTCCGGTGGACTCCAACTGAGCGCCTCCGCGAACTGATGAGAGGAACGGGCAGCCTTCCATAGGGCTGCCCGTTCGCTTCTCTGCCTACTCCCGGGGTTTCGAGGCCGTGAGCAAGGCCTCCAAGGCCGCGATCCGGGCCTCCAGGTCCGCGTTCTTGCGCCGGAGAGCTTCGATTTCCTGGGCTTTCTCTTCGACCCTCTGATTCAGGCCCTGAACGGCCAGCAGGGCGACGCCCGCCTGATCGCCGGGGGCGATGTGCTTGTCGTCCGTTCCCAGCCCGAAGGCCTGGTGGAAGTCCTCAGCCATGGGGCCGATGTGACGCACCGCGTTCTCTTCCTTGTAGCTCCAGAGAGTTACCGGAAGAGCCGACACGCGAGTCAGGACGTCTTTGGGATCGAGAGAGGCGAAATTGGTCTTTAGATCCCGGCTCGAGCCCTGCGTGAGAATGCCGGAGATCGTCAAATTACCAACATTGGTCAGGGAGAACTCAACTCCCGCATGGGCCTGCTCGTCCAAGATCAGGTTGGCGTTGTTCGTACCGGCCGCCCACCGCTGGGCGACGCTGGTGTCCTCGAGAATGAGGACAGACCCACCATTGTTCCGAAGCTCGAGGATCTCGCGTGGCGTCGTTGTACCGCTCGTTTCCTCCACCATGGCCTTGGTCGTGCCCGCGCTGCCTGAGACGTGAAGCTTCGTCGAAGGCGAGGCAGTGCCAATGCCGACGCTGCCGGCAGACGTGATTCGCATCCGCTCCGTGCTGTTGGTGAGGATGACGATCGGATAACTGTTGGTGCTGTTCAGACGCGTGGCCGAGCCGGCATTGTCGATGCCGAAGAAGAGACCGACGGTGCCGGAATTGTTCAGATATTCGGTGCCGGAGTAGCCGGTTGAGCTGGAGTTCTGGAGCCTTTCGGTAGCCGCGCCACTGGCGTTCGTTTTGACGTCGAGCCGGACGGCGGGTGTCAAGGTCCCCAAGCCGACGTTGGCGTTGTACAGGATGGTGAAGGCGTTGTCAGGGACGGCCGATCCGATCCTGAAGGGAATCGTGTTCGCGGACACGTCGCGGATCAAGAAATCGCCATTGGTCGAGTCTACGTCGTTCGCCTGTAGAGCCCAGACACGTGCGTAAGGGACGCAGCAGTTCATCGCCTGGAACTTGATCTGTCCCCCAAAGAGCTCCTTCAATGTCAGTATGGGCCCACTATTGGCATCACCACTCACGCATTCAGAGCCAATGCAAGCCTGTCCTTGGACGATGAGATCGTCGGCTACGACGTAGTCCTTGGTTCCGAGGGTGCGGGTCGGGGGCTTTGAGGCGGACCCGCTCGGACTGGAGGGTGGAGGTGGGGCTGGGATCTTGTCGGCGAAGCTTCCCCCTTGAACCCAGAGGTGCCCTGATTGCACCAGCGATCTTTCCGTCAGGCTTTCCCTGGTCTCCAGCTCCTTCACCGCGGAGGCGTCTCCGGCCTCCCGAGCCTTGGCGAGTTTCTCGTGGAGCTTCAGGTCCTGCCGCGGGACGGTTCGCAGCTCGTAGGCGTAGACTCCGTCGGGGAGGCGGCCGCCTTGTCCGTCGAGGGAGCTGAAGAAGGGGGCCTCGCCGGAGCTGAATCCTCGTTGAATGTAGAGGTCCCCCGGGCCGGCGACCGTCAGAACCAGGCGCTCGTAGTCCACTTGAGGGAGCCAGTCGATGCGTGTGGGCCCCGCCACCAGGCGAGCGACGGCCATTCGGGGCCCCTTGAGCTCCTGGGCTGCTCCTGGAGAGGTCAAGAACAAGGCGACGACCATCGCGAGCACGAACCAGCCGAGACCCTTTTTTCCGTGAAGCATTGAGATCTCCTTTCCTTGTCGTGTGCGTTTGCCTTTTTCTATTATAGTTCTTGCATATGCGGTAAGCCAGGAAAGCACTCCCAAGCCCTCCGAGGTTCCTTGATAGGCTTGTAGCCATGGCCGACCTCCTCATCCTCGCCCACGGCGGCTCGTGGGACATGCGGTTTCAGGTCTCCTCGCTTGCGGCGAGCGTGGCGGCGGGGGGAGACCGGGTGGACGTCGCGCTGTTCTTTGGGGCGCTGGATGCCTGGGCGCGGGGGCGGTGGGATGAGCTCGATCCAGAGCCTCCCGTGTCGGCGGAGCGGCTGGAGTCTCTCGGCATGCCTCCGCTTTCCGAGATGCTGGCCCAGGGACGGGAGGACGGCCTGATCCGCCTTTATGCCTGCAGCGCCTCGGTGCGGATGCTCGGGTTGGAGACGGGCCAGGTCCAGGCTTCGGTGGACGCTATCCTCGGTTGGCAGAGTTTCTCCCGCATGATCCGGGATTCCTCCCGGGTGGTCACGCTTTAGCCTTTCAGCTACAATTCACGCCTTTCCCGGTAGATCTAGAAGAGAAGAGGAAGGAATCCCATGGATGGACAGCGCATCGCTTTTGTCGGCTCCGGCGTGATGGCCGAGGTCATGATCAACGGGCTCCTGACCCGCGGGGTGACCTCGCCGGACCGGATCTGGGCCGCGGGACCCCGCCAGGAACGGGCGGACGAGCTCTTAGCCAAGCATGGCGTGCGCGTCACGACGAACAACGTCGAGGCCGTGGAGAACGCCGACATCGTCGTCCTCTCCGTGAAGCCGCAGACGCTCGCCAAGGTGTTGAAGCAGATCCGTCCCAGCATCCGCCAGGAGCACCTGGTGATGTCGATCATCGCCGGCGCCCGCATGGCCACGATCGGCAGCGTGATCGGCCACCCGGCGATCGTGCGCTGCATGCCGAACCTGCCGTGCCAGATCCACCGCGGCATGACGATCTGGACGGCCACGCGGGAGGTCCCGGAGCCGGTGCGGGAGAACGTGCGAAGCATCCTCCAGACCATGGGCAAGGAGATCTACGTGCCCGACGAGACGGACGTCGACCGCGCCACCGCCGTCAACGGCACCGGTCCCGCCCTGATCGCCTACTTCGTGAAGTCGCTGGAGGACGCCGCCAACTTCATCGGCGAGTCGCGGAGCCTGGCCCGGCGGAGCGTGCTGGAGACGATCCTGGGTACGGCGGAGATGATCCTGGCCTCGGACCGGCACGTCGGCGAGCTGATCGACGGCGTGACCTCGCCCGGCGGCACCACCTCCCGGGCCCTCCACGTGCTGCACCAGGGACGGTTCTCGGCCGTGCTGACCGATGCCATCGACGCCGCCTACCGGCGGACGGTGGAGATGGGGACGAAGCTGGACGAACAGGTGCGGGAGCAGAAGGACCGCGAGATGACCGGCGCGCACCCGATCGTCAAATCGGCCCTTAAATCATAGGCGTATAAGGAACGTTTCCTCGCCGATCACCTCGGGGTCGAGCGAGAACTCGTAGAGCTCCAGACCCCCGAAGAGCGCCTTGACGCGCGGCCAGCCCGCCGCCTGCATGTGGCGGGCGCCGTCGATGGCAGCCGAGCCATCCTCGTCGAACAGCACCACGTCCTCGTCGGCCGGCGGGGACCATTCCGGGCCTGGATAGGGGATGGCGCCGGCGAGGGTCAGCGCACCCGGCTGGGGCCGCACGTCGATCAGCACCGGCGGCTTGCCCTCCTTGATCCTGCGGAACAGGATGAAGGGCGACACCTCGAGCAGGGGATCGAACTGGACGACCGGGGTGGAGTCGTCGAGGAAGCGGGTCGGCATGGGCCCTATCCTAGCAGGGCCCTCACTTCACCACGACCACCTCGACGTCCCCGTCCCGCCTCTCCAGGTGGACTCCCACGTCCCGCTCGTGGCGCTGGAAGACGAGGTCGACGCAGGCGTTGCCGACCCGGAGGTTCCGGAGGGTGACGCGGTCGAGGCCGGTGGGCAGCTCGGGGCGGTCGAGGCAGATCTTCTTGTTGGGCGCGTCGATGTCCAGCCCGAGGCAGGACTGCAAAAGGAGGAAGACGGCGCCCGCGGCCCAGGCCTGGGGAGCGCAGGCCACCGGGTAGAGCGTCGGCCCCTCGCTGGCGCGCTGGCGGAAGCCGCAGAACAGCTCCGGCATGCGGTGCAGGTCGAGATGCAGGCTGGCCTCGAACAGCCCGGCGAGCACCTTCGTGGCGCCGTCCTTGCGGCCGTAGCGCGCCATGCCGTGCGCGATGAGAGCGTTGTCGTGCGGCCAGACGGAGCCGTTGTGGTACGACATCGGGTTGTACCGGACCTCGTTGGCGTCGAGGGTGCGGATGCCCCAGCCGGAGAAGGAAGCCTCGTTGAGCAGCGTGTGGGTCACCCGCCAGCCCCGCGGCTGGCTGGCGATGCCGGAGAAGAGGCAGTGGCCGGCATTGGAGGCCCGCACGTCGCAGCGGCGCTTCTCGCCGTCGAGGGCCAGGCAGTAGGTGGAGATCTCCTCGCACCAGAAAACCCGCTCGAAGGCTTCCCGCAGCTCCTCGGCCTGGCGCTCCAGCGCCGTGGCCCTCTCGCCGTGCCCAAGCACCCGGGCCAGCTCGGCGGCCTGCCGGCGGGCGGCGTAGACGTAGCCCTGGACCTCGCAGAGGGCGATGGGCCCCTCGGCCAGGGTGCCGTCGCGGTGGAAGACGGAATCGACGGAGTCCTTCCAGCCATGCGCGGACAAGCCGTCGCTGGAGCGGCGCGAGTATTCGACGAAGCCGTCGCCATCCAGATCCCCATGTTCGTCGATCCAGGCGAGGGCGCGCTCGACGCTGGGCCAGAGGGACTCGACGAAGGCGCGGTCGCCGGTGCGCCGCCAGTAGGCTCCGGCGAGCACGACGAACAGCGGCGTGGCATCGACCGAGCCGTAGTAGCGGTCGAAGGGGACCTCTCCCAGGGCCGCCATCTCTCCCTTGCGCATCTCGTGGAGGATCTTGCCGGGCTCGGCGTCCTTCCCGGGGATCGCCTCCCGGGCCTGGTTGGCGGCGAGGAAGGCGAGGACGCCCCGGGCGAGCGTGGGATCGAGCCACATCGTCTCGTAGGCGGTGAGGATGCCGTCGCGGCCGAAGACGGCGCTGAACCAGGGGACGCCCGCGTAGGGGTAGAGCCCTTGCGGGGTCTCGGTGATCATCATCTGGAGGTCGGAGGAGGAGCGCGCGAGCCACTCGTCGAACCGCTGGTTCGAGGTCTCCACCTCGGCGCGGCCGGCCCGCCGGATCTCCAACTCCTCCGACGACTTCTCGAGCGCCTTGACGAAGCCGACGGCGCGCGGCGTCGCGCCGTCCGGCTCGAAGGCGACCGTCACGTCGAGGCTCTGCTCGCCGCGCGGCGGCAGATGGAGACGGAACGAGGCGAGCGATTCGGTCAGCTCGGCCGGCGTGGGGGAGAAGGAGAGGCGGGTCCGCCGCACCTGGCCGTCCAGGCCCTCGTAGCCCAGGACCGCCGTGCCGCGGCTCACCACGGCTTCCAGCTTGCGTCCCCGGCGCTTTCTGTGGGCGCCGCGGATTTCGAAGATATCCACGTAGTCCGCCGCGAAACGCACGGAAAGTTGGAGATCGAGCGCCCTAAGCCCGTAGTTGTGGAGGCGAAACCGCGCGTAATAGACCCCTTCCCACAGGAAGCCGGTGGAGAAGACGTGGAGGGTGTCCCGGGCCATCGGCCCCGCGCCGCCGCTCGTGAGGTCCGGATTCGTGAGATCGACGACCAGCGCGTTGTCGCTGCGCAACGTGGAGCTGAGCAGCAGGGGTCGGTGATTCTCGATGTACAGCTCGAAGGCGCTCAGGAAGCGGGTCCCCTCGTGGAAGAGGCCCATCTCGCCCAGGCCCACGGGACGGATGGCGCCGCCGCGGTCGAAGACGCCAAAACTCTCGCCATGCTTCAAGACCCGCGTGCGGTCTTCCGTCCGCGAGCCGGTTGCCAGGATGTAGAACTGCTCTTTGGCCTGAATGATCTCCTCCATACCCCGCCCTTTCAAGTCGTCGTTTCCCCGATGCCCAGGCAGCCAGGAGGCAGCGCCAGGGGGTGGAAGAGATACAAAGGCCGTACCAGGTAGATTGGGAAGGCGCGGATTTCCCGCCGATCCGCCGTCTTGCGATCCGCGCCGAACACCTTGTATCGTAGGAAGATGGTCGGCTCGATGCGTTCCTCCAGCCGCCTTCTCACCCTGGTCTGGATTGCCTGGTCCTTCCTTGCGCTGGTCCCCGCGGTCTTTGCGGGAGAGATGGGCGCATCCGTTCAACTCGTGGCTCCACGGGCCGGCGCGACGCTCGCCGCCGGCTCGATGGCCGAGCTGGAGTGGACGCCTCTCGAGCCGTTCACCCGTTTCTCGAAGGTTGAAGAGTGGGAGGCGTTCCTCAGCCTCGACGGCGGGGCGACCTATCCGGTGCGGATCACGCCGCATCTGGACCAGGATCTCCGCCGGGTCCGCTGGCAGGTCCCGCCCTTTCCGACTGAGGACGCCCGGATCCTCCTGCGCTTCGGCGACGAGCGCCGGGAGACCGCCGTAGAGCTGCCTCAGAGGTTTTCGATAACATCGTCGATAACCTCGACCGTGGCCTCTCCGGCCCGGTTCCCACTTCTGGAGAAGACGTTCACGCTCGCCCGCTTGGCCATGGGTCCGGGCGAGCCGGCCCTTCCGGGACACTCCGGAGTCGTCGCGTGGGTGGAAGGCTCGCGGCGCGGCGGCTCCCTGCGCCAGGTGGTCGCGGCCGAGAGCCTCGGCTTCCGCGCACGGTTCGCTCCGCCCCTGACCCATGGCGAGGTGGCCGTGCTCGCCTCCGAGCCGGATCCTCCCCAGCCTCCGGAGACTCTGCCGGTCCATGGCGCGGCGAGAATCCCACCCGACGGCGGCAGAGCGGCGCTCCCGCGGTCCGGGGCCGGCCCTTCTCTTGCCTTCGACATCCTCCTCCTGATCCAGCGTCAGAACGAATAGGCCAGGGCGTTCTCCTTCGCCGTTGCCTGAGAGCAGCCGGACCGCCCGCGTGTGGCGGCCCGGTCGAGCCATCGTTCACACTATCTGGAGAGGGTTTTTCATGCTTCCGAAGTCCGCTTGGTTCCGTATTCCGTTCCTTTTTGCAATCGGTCTCATGCTGCTCGCCACGGCCGTCCAGGCCCAGACCCCGGGCATCGGCGCGATCCGCGGCCAGGTCCGCGATCAGGCGGGCGCGCCCGTCGCCGGCGCGCAGATCACGGTCGACAACGAGGCGACCGGCTTCTCCCGCACGACCCGCAGCGACGCCCAGGGGAGCTATGTCCTTCCCGAGCTGCCGCTGACCGGCACCTACCGCATCCGCATCGAGGGCGAGGGGCTCGCGGCCCAGGAGCGCGCGGGCATCCAGCTCCGCGCGGGCCAGACGGCGGCGATCGACGTCGTGGTGAACCCCGCCGCCGTGGAGGGCGCGATCACGGTGTACGGCACGGCCGCGGAGGTCCAGACGGGCTCGCCGCAGCTCGGCACGCGGTTCGACAACCAGAAGCTCCAGGAGACTCCCGTCCTCGGGCGGAAGCTCACCGCGCTGCCGCTGCTCAACTCCGCCGTGCGTCCGGCGCGGGGAACGGGCGACCTGTTCCTCAACAACACGCTGTTCGTGATCGACGGCGGCGGCCGGCGGCAGACCACCTTCACGGTGGACGGCGGCACGGGCGACGACGCCTGGGGCCGCCAGACGATCTTCACCAACATCCCCCTCGGCGCCCTCCAGGAGCTCACCGTCCTCACCAACAGCTTCTCGGCCGAATATGGGCGGACGACCGGCGGCGCCATCAACCTCGTCACGCGCTCGGGCACGAACGACGTGCGCGGCGACATCGTGGCCGTCTCGCGGCCCGGCGGGCTGCAGTCGAACGCGCCGATCACCAACCAGGACTCCGAGGACGAGCTGAAGCAGGGGAGCGCCTTCTTCTCGGGTCCCCTGGTGCGCGACCGGGTCTACTGGGCCGTGGCGGGGGAGTACACCGACCAGGACCGCGACTCGATCATCACCTCGCCGCTGGCGCCCGGCGTGTTCACCGGCAACTACAAGCAGACGCTCCTCTTCGCCCGCGTCGACGCGGACCTCAACGAGAGCCACCACCTGCTGGGCCGCTTCGACCTCGACCGCTTCAAGGACACGAACCCCGCCGACGCGGTGGGCGGCGTGGCGCTGCCGAGCGCCGCGCGGACGTTCGAGCGCGAGGCCCAGACGGCTCAGCTCAGCGAGACGGCCGTGCTGAGCGACTCGGCCTTCAACGACGCCCGATTCGTCTGGCTGGACGCCGATCCCATCACCCAGTTCGAGCCGCAAAACCCCTCGACCCAGTTCGTCCGGCCCGGCGTTTCGACCGAGGGCGAATCGCGCTCCGCCTTCCTCACCAACCGGCAGTACCAGTTCGCGGACACGGTGTCGCTCGCGCTCGGCAACCATCTGATGAAGCTCGGCGGCGACGTGGTCCGCTCGAAGTCCGGCGGCAACGGCCAGGAGTTCGGCTCGCCGTTCGTGCTCGGCCAGTTCACCTTCCTGCCCGGCATCTCGCCGACGATCCCGACGTCGCAGCTCACCCTCGGCAACGTCCAGCGCTTCACGCAGGGCTTCGGTAACGTGAGCTATTCGGTACAGGAGACGAACTGGTCGCTCTTCGCCCAGGACGACTACCGCATCCGGCCCGACCTCGTGATCAATCTGGGCTTGCGCTACGACCGCCAGAGCCTGACGGACGACACCGACAACGTCGCGCCGCGGCTCGGCTTCGCCTGGAACCCGGGCAACGATCCGCGCACCACGGTGCGGGGCGGCTATGGCATTTACTACTCCGAGATCCGCGCCAACATCGTGGCCGGCTGGGAGCTGAACGGCCCCAACGGCTTCTTCAACTTCAGCGCGGCGCCGGGCCAGCTCGGCTTCCCGGCCTCGCTCCAGCCGCTGCCGGGCTTCCCGGCGGGCGCGGTGCTGCCGGCGCGCGACCTCACCGTGCGGCCGGGGGATAGAGCTTTCTACAGCCAGTTCTTCGACGTCTCGCGGCTCTCCGGCTATCCCGACGAGCTGCTCAATCCCAGGACCACCCAGGCGACGCTCGGCGCCGAGCGCGATCTCGGAGCCCGCTGGCTCCTGAGCCTCGACTACGTGTACGCGCACACCACGGACATCGACCGCAACCTCGACCTCAACGCTCCCGCGGCGTTCGTCCGCACGGCCCCGGGGCAGACGCGCCCGGCGGCCGTGGCCGATGCCAGCCGGCCCATCACGCCGGTCGCCAACGGCTACCGGCGCATCCTGGTGACGGTGAACCAGGGCGAGAGCAAGTACAACGGCGTGCAGCTCAACCTGCGCAAGACGTTCGAGGCGCGGGGCGGGATGCTCCTCAGCTACACCTACTCGCACACGCGCAACAACGTCGAGCCCGACGCGCCCGGCGGCGATCCCAACGACGCGCGCCAGCTCGGCGCCGAGTGGGCCGACAGCCTGCTCGACCAGCGCAACCGCGCCGTGCTGAGCGGCTGGGTGCGCCTGCCCCTGGCGCTGAACTTCGGCGGTGTCGCCACCTACGCCTCCGGCCGCCCGTTCAACATCACGACCGGCGTCGACAACAACGGTGACGGCGCCAACACGGACCGCCCGGTGATCGACGGACGCGTCGTCGGCCGCAACGCCGGGCGCGGCGACGCGGTGTACGACCTGTCGCTTTTCCTCGAGCGCGACTTCCCGCTGGGCGCCTTCACCCTCGGGCTGCGCGCCGAGGCCTTCAACGTCACGAACCACGAGAACGTGGTGGGTTACAACGGCGTCTACGGCAACGGTGCCACGCCGCTGGCGACGTTCGGGCTGCCGCTCGGCGGCATCAACAACGTCGATCCGGGGCGGCAGTACCAGTTCCAGGCGCGGGTGCGGTTCTAGGTTTTTAAGGGATGATGGCGCCGATCCTCTCCGTGCATGGCCTCACGAAGTCCTACGGCCCGCGCCGCGTGCTCGACGCCGTGAGCTTCACCGTGAGGCCGGGAGAGGTCCTCGGTCTCATCGGTCCGAACGGCGCGGGCAAGACGACGCTCTTCGAATGCCTCGCCGGCCTGTTGGCCCCTGATGCCGGCGCGGACGCCGGCGAGGTCCGCGGTCCCGGGGAGCGCGTCCTGGCCCCGGCGGAGCGGAGCGCGGCGATGTTCTACGTGCCCGACGGCATCGCGCCGTGGCCCGACCAGCCCGTCTGCCGCGTCCTCCTCTTCTTCCGGGACCTCTGGGGCGTCGGCGCGGAGCGCGTGTCCGCGGCCGTCGATTCCCTGAAGCTCCGGACCCTGCTCGGCTCGCCGGTGCGCTCGCTCTCCAAGGGCGAGCGCAAGCGGTTCCTGATTCTTCTGGGGCTCCTGGCCCCCCAGCCCCTCCTGATGCTCGACGAGCCTTTCGACGGGCTCGACCTGCGCCAGACCCGGGAAGCCACCGCCATCCTGCGCGCGGAGGCGGCGCGCGGCCGCACGCTCTTCCTTTCCATCCACCAGCTTTCCGACGCCGGCCGCGCCTGCGACCGTTTCGTGCTGCTGGCGGATGGCCGCGTGGTGGGGGAGGGCACGCTGCCGGAGGTCCGCGAGCGCGCCGGCCTCCGGGACGGCGGCGTCGAGGAGGTGTTCCTCGCGCTCACGTAAAGCCCTCGCCCTCGCCGCTCTGGAATGGCGGGAGCTCCTCGCGTCGCGGGCCTACTGGCTGCTCCTCGCCATGGTCGGCCCGCTCGTGGGACAGGCCTTCGTCACCGCCGTGGAGTCCTACGCGGAGGTGAGCGGCGCCGGCGGCGGGCCGGCCGCGCTGGCGCAGGGCTTGAGCCCGCTCGACGGCATCGTCGTGCCCACGCTCGGCGCCTACGACCTCGCCGTGATGTTCCTCTTTCCATTCGTCGTCATCCGGCTGGTCGCGGCGGAGCGGGAGAGCGGCGCCGGCAAGCTCCTCGCCCAGACACCCGCCGGCCTCGCGGCCCGGCTCTCCGTGAAGGCCGGCGTGCTCCTGCTCGGCTGGCTCCTCGCCTGGATTCCGGGCCTCCTCGCCCTCCTCCTCTGGCGCGGCTACGGCGGCCACCTCGCCTGGCCCGAGACGGCCAACGTGTTCCTCGGCCACCTCCTGCACGCGCTCCTGGCGGCCGGCATCGCCGTGGCCGCCGCCGCGGTCTGCCGTGGCAGCTCGAGCGCCGCCATCGTGACCCTCGGCTTCACGGTCGGCACCTGGGCCCTCGACTTCCTGGCGGCCGGCCGGGGCGGGCTGCTCGCCCGTCTCGCTCCGTTCACTCCCGCCGCCGCGCTGCGCACCTTCGAGCACGGCGAGCTCCGCCTGGCGGTGGCGGCCGTCGTGGCGCTCGCGAGCCTGGCCGGCTTCGCCTTCGCGGCCCTCTGGCTCGATCCGTACCGATCCATGCCCTCGCGCCTCGTCCGCTCCGCCGCCCTCGTGCTCCTCGCCACGGGCGCCGCGTCGCTCGCGTCGTCCTGGCGGTCCGGATGGGACCTGGCCGAGGACCGGCGGAGCTCCTTTTCACGCGCCGACGAGGCGGCGTTGCGGAAGATCGCCCAGCCGGTCCGCGTCACCGTCCATCTCTCGCCCGAGGACCCGAAGCTCGTGGACCTTCAGATCAACGTGCTGGCGAAGCTGCGCCGGGTGCTGCGGCGCCTCGACGTGACCTACGCCGGGCAAAGCCGCACGGGTCTCTTCGAGGATCCCGGGGGCCACTACGGTGAGATCTGGTACCAGGTGGGGCCGCGGCGCGAGCTGGTGCGATCCACGATCGAGCCGGTCGTGCTCGCCAAGCTCTACGAGCTGGCAGGCGTCGCCGCGCCGGCCGCCTCGGCCGAACCGTCCTATCCCGGCTATCCGCTCGCCGCCGCTCCGCGGGGCGCGGCCCCCATCTTCTTCATTGCCTGGCCGCTGATCGCGGGCCTGGCTTACGCCGCGTCCCGTGGACGCTGGAGATCGTCATGCAGAAATCTCGTCTGATCGTTCCTGCCGCCATCGTCCTCCTCTGCGCCCTCGCGCCGCTGGCGGCCCAGAAGCCTGCCGCCGCGCCGAAGCCCGTCCGCGTCGATCTTTCCAAAGAGAAGGAAGGCGGGGAACCCTCCCGTTTCCTCTCCGTCGTGGGCGACTGGTCCATCACGGCGGACGGCGGCAAGAAGGTCCTGCTCGTGGACGGACGCCAGTGGAAGAAGGGCCAGCCCGCGGGTGGCCTGGCGGACAAGGCGCGCGCCATCTACGGCTCGCGCCACGAGGAGTTCATCGACAACGTGAAGGCTTTCGCCTACTTCCCCTACGCCGTCGCCTCGGGCGTCGACGACTTCCACGACGGCGAGATCGCCATGCGCTTCAAGCTGATCGGCGGCGCGCTCGACCAGTGCGCCGGCATCCTCTTCAACCTCAAGCCGAACGGGGATTACCTGGCGGTCCGCTTCAACGGCAAGGAAGACAACCTCGTGATCTGGACCTTCGACAAGGGCAAGCGCAGCTTCGTCAAGAAAGGCGTCAAGGACGTCCGCATTCCCTTCGGCACGTGGCATACCATGAAGATCGCCGTCCACGGCACCCAGCTCGAAGGCTATCTCGACGGCGAGAAGCTCCTCGACTACACCCTCGCCGCCCCGGTCGCGGGCAAGGTCGGCGTCTGGTCGAAGACGGACAGCATCAGCGAGTTCGACGACTACGTGGTGACGCCGGTAGCACGGCAGGGCTCCTGATGAGCTCTTGGAGAATTCTCCGACGCCCTGGAGAATCTTCAGTCGTCCTGGAGAAGATGACAACGGCTTGGAGAATCTTCAGTCGCCCCGGAGAAGATGACGACGGCCTGGAGAAGCCGACAACGGGCTGGGGAAGATGACAACGGCTTGGGGAATCTTCAGTCGTCCCGGAGAATCTTCTGCCGCCTTGGAGAAGATGACATTGGCCTGGAGAATCCGACAACGGTCCAGAGAAGATGACAACGGCTTGGAGAATCTTCTGCCGTCTTGGGGAAGATGACGGCGTCGCGAAGAACGCGACATTGTCTTGGAGAAGCTTCAGTCGTCCTGGAGAGTTTTCAGCCGGCTTGGAGAATCTTCAGCCGGCTTGGAGAAAACGACGACGCTCTGAAGAGCGCGACATTGTCTTGGAGAAGCCGACATCGTGCTGGGGAATCTGACATTTCGCTGGAGAAGCTTCAGCCGGGTTGGGGAATCTTCAGCAAAGCTGAGGAATCTTCCGCGGAGCCGGAGAAGATGACGGCGGGCCGCCGGACTGTTATCGAAGAAGCCTTGAAGCTCGGCGACGCCCCGCCCCGGGCATAAATGCCTGGGCTATTCAAAACAGCCGGCTGAAGCCGGCTGAGTCGCGTCAGAGGGCTCTTTCGAACAGCCCCGGCATCTATGCCTGGGCGGGGCCGGATCTCGCCTCTGACCCCGTTCCTCAGAGCGACGGCTAGAACGCTCCGGCGACGGCTCCCCAATCCTGCCTACGCCGCCGCCTTGGCTTCGATCCGGCGTGCGGCTTGGGCTTCGGCGCGGCCTCGGATGCCCAGCATCATTTTCCGCTCCATGATGAAGTGGGCGGGATCGAAGAGCAAGAAGCGGAACGGGTTCGCCTTCGGGCCGCTGCGCGAGCGCACGATGAGGCGCGTCGTCCGCTCGTCGATCGGATCGAGGACGAAGGCCCAGGTCCCATTCGGCGCGAGACCCTTGGTGACGACGCTGTCGTAGTCTTCCGGCGAAACGAAGACCATGTCCCTGTCCAGCTCGAGACGCGCCACCCGGACGCATCCCCGGCCGCCATACCTCTCGCGGGGCGTCATCCAGACCGTGTCGCCGACCTGCCGGCTCTGCTGGCCGGGCAGGATCCGGTCGGCGTTGTGGATGCGGGCTCCGACCAGGTTTTCGAGCCAGGAGTAGCTGTAGAAGCCGCCGCGGTCCTGCCCGATCTGGGCGAGCCAGGGCCAGATTTCGTCCGCGGACGCGCGGATGGTGAGGGCCCGGGTCGCCGAAGAGGCGGGCGTGGGGGAGAGCTCGTCACCCGGCCAGAACCTGTCGATCTCTTCCTCTGTCGCGCCCCAATTCAGGAACCAGGGGCGAAAAGCCATGCCGCAGGCGGCGACGGCCACCGCACCTGCCGCCACACCGAGAGTTTTTTCGAGTTTCCTATCCATGACGTACCTCCCGAGCCGGGAGAGCTTTCGGCTCGACTCAAGGATGTCAGGGAAAGAGCAGGCCGGGACCCACCCAAAGGGTGGGGCGGCGGTCGCGATGGGGTGGCTTAGCTGAGGCGGGGCGCGACCTCGGCGTAGAGGTGGTCCCAGACCAGCGGAGTCCGCCAGAACTCGGTGTGAGCCACCAGCGGGATGCTGGAGTAGGGATCTTCCTCGTTCTGGACGCGTTGGGGATTGCCGCTGTCATCATCGAAGAACTCAAGGGAGCCGCCGATGATGTCGTTCTTCGAGAAGATGTTGATCCATTTGAAATTCCGGTAGTTGTAGCTCTGGATCAGCGGCTGGACGGCGTTGGCCAGGGCCTCCCGCGTATCCGAGGTACGGGTCCCCTGAATCTGGAAGAGATAGGCGAGCTTATCCAAGGGCGAGCCGAACGTCAGCAGCAGGCAAGTCCGCGACGCGACGTCGAGCGGGGCGTTCGCGAGCAAGTCCTCGTTGATAAAGTGGTTGAGGGTGTCATAGGCGATGACCGAGCCGAGGGAATGGCTCACCAGAGCGACCTGATCGTACTCGGGCGTCCCATCCGCCGATCGTGCGGCATAGAGGGCGCGGGCCGTCTTGAAGACCTCTCCCCGGATACGTTCCCGGATCTCGTTGAAGCGGTCGAGCTTGTGCGGCGAGACGTAGGCGGCAACATCGCCGAGATATTGGACCAGGAAGCTCCTGGCAAAGGCGCTGAGGCCTATCAGAGCCGCCCAGATCCAGACCCGCCGGCTGTTGAAGACCCAGGACAGCGGCGCGTGGAGCCCAGTCGGGTCAAAGGGCGGCATGTCGATGCCCTTGGCGAGCGCGAGCATGTACCCGCCGGCCGCTACGGCAATCGCCAGGACCAGGAAGAAGCCTGCGTTCGCCACCAGGCGAGCTACGAAAGACAGCTTTCGGAGGAACAGCTTGACTATGAAGCCAATGACTGCGATCAGTGCGATGAGGCCGATAGCGGCTGTGGTCACGGTGGCGATTTGATCCGCCTGGGGCTCTCCAAGTAGCAGAGTCAGGAGGCTTCCACTTGAATCTGATGAGGCTCCGATGAGCCAGGCCATGGCCCCAGCGCTGACGATGAGGGCCATCAGTGTCCCAAAAAAGAGGATGTCCAAGACGACGCGTTGGGGAGCAGGTAACCGCCAGAGCTTTCCGCAGGCGAGGTCCCGTCTCACGATGGCGAGGAACAGGCAGACCCCAAGGGTGGCGCCGACGAGGCAGACGAAACTCGCCACGCCGGTCAGGTCGTCTTGCAGAGACGTTGATTTTAGCCATCCGGGGGCCGCTGGCAGCCAGTTGGTGGCCGCGGCCACGCCGAGGACGATGGCATTGAGGGCAACGAGGGCACTCACGGTGAGCAGGGCCAGGGAGAGATAAAGCGCGTTGGCGATGGAGCGCGGGAATGGGAACATCTCGCCGAACATGAAGCGAGAGGAGGAGGACTTGATGCTGTGCATGAGCCCGTTGCCTCCTCCCGTGCGCAGGAAGGAGACGACATCGCGGAGGCCGACGCGGCCCTCGGTGAGCGGCGCCCAGTAGGACTCGTAGAAATGGACCTCCCCCTTGGCCATGGGGATCTCCGCCCGCCGCAAGACCTCCTCGCCGACCTTGGCGACCCGAACGCTTGGCGTGGGAAGCTTCGCCCCGTTCCGGCTGGCGGCGGCGCAAAAGTTCCTCTGCACCTGGTCGATGGTCTCGAACGGGATCTGCTGCCCCATGCCATGGAGAGCCAGTACCGCGATTCTGGGTGACCGCTTTGCGGCTTCCGCCGCCTCCAGTACGGTGGCCTCGCCCGCCGTCGCCGAGCCGTCGGGGGATTCGACCGTGACCGTCTGCGGCTTTCCTTGGGTACGCCACTCCGTGGACATGCCGTCTCCTTTCAAAGGGTGCTTGGAGATTTCCCCACCCAGGACGCATGGAGATCTTGCCGATCTGCTGGGTACTTTGACGGACTGGACCAGCTTTTTCCCAGGTCCCATGGCGTGCCTCGCCGCGCGGCTGCGCGTGCGGACAAAAGGCGCCGACTCCCGCTGGAGGGGCGGGGCTGGCAGGGTAGAGAGGAGTCTAGTGCTTCTTCACAGTGGAAACGACATATAGGAGTGTGCGGCCTGCTTCTACAAGATAGTCACATCGGGCCGCCCCTATCGTGCAGAATCGCTGTGAAGGAGTACTAGTGATTTGTCAGCACAGTTTTGATGGGTTACCTCCTGGGAGCGCCGGCGTCCCGCCGGCAACTAACTCAAATTAGTATGGCGGCGGGACGCCGGCGCTCCCAGAGGGGCTCACTCATCAACGTGCCAATTCTGCGTTGACAGACCACTAGCTCGGCGCGGGCGGTTCGTGATATCTGGTCTTCATGGGACCGGGAACGGTCCTTCGATCAGTGGAGAGGAATCAGCCGCCATGACCACAAGCGAGACACCGCTCTCCGATCTCATCGATGTGATCGAAATCGATCCGATGGGCGGCTATGATCCATTCGTCAGGGAATTCCGCCGGTCAAAGATCGGAGTGGTCGCGGAGGGGGCTCCGCAGGGCGTCGTGGGCACCGTACAGTCCACGGAAGAAAACCCTCTTCACATTGGCGGCACCAAAGATCCGGACGGACGGCGCGTTCTCCTGGCTTTCGCGGATCCGCCGGCTTTTATCAAGAGATTCGGCCAGGTGTTCAACGCCGAGATGTCGGGAGAATCCTTGTTCCATGCCGTTCTCGCTACCCCTGATTGTTCCGGCATCCGCGTGAACAGCGCGAAGCGGGAAGTGTCCATGATCCTCAGCCGGGAAGATATTCAAGAGCTGACCGGCGCGCCGGCGGCCAGGGCGTCACGAGCGCCCTGGTGGAAATTCTGGTGATTGCCTGTCGAAGAGATTCCACAGGTGGATGGGGTAGAAAAGAGGCGAGTGATCGAGGAGGCTATCCGTTGGAAGCTGGCGGATTTTTCCCAGGGCCCGTCTTCCGAAAGTGCTGTCCGGGGCGCCGTCCCACAGCCGGCCTTCGCGATCGATGGAGACGATCTCGCCCTCGGGCCGATAACGGCCGAAGAAGGGGAAGCGGGGCGGCAGCAGGGGGGCTGAAAAGGGTAGCTGCGTAATGAAATCGCTCCCATGAACGAAACGGACGGTGTGCCGGCCCGCTCCGAATTCGGCATCGCCGACGCTCGGAGCGCCGAAGGTGTAAACACCCTGGACCTTGGGGAGCCGCGCCGCCGCCAGGGCTGCCAAGGCTCCTCCCAGGCTATGTCCGGTCAGCCAGACCCGGCCATCGCGCAGCACGCCGCTGAGCTGATCGAAGATCTCGTCGAGGGCCTTGAGAAAACCCCTGTGGACTCGTCCGTGTGCCGGTGCTGGAGCCGGCACGAGGCCGAAGCGCAAATCCGCGACAGTGTCCGTCAAGGCCCCGCGCAGGACCTCGAGGGTGTCCCGGCCGGGGAGGAAGACCTGGGTGCCCCGGAAGACGGCGATCGCGAAACCGTCCCCCTCCGCCACGAAGCCCTGCGTGCTTTTCCCGTTCAGCAGCGGCTTCTCCAACTCGAGGTTCACCTTTCGAAGCTCGGATTCGATGAAATCGGACTCGGAGTAGGCGAGCAGAGAAAGCTCGGCCAGCCACCAGGCGTTCAACGGATCGTACCCGTTGGTTCCCGCGGGCCGGGGACGGAAAGGGAACCGCAACGCGTTCTCGAGAAAGACGTGATCCTCGAGAGCGACCGGCGGGAAGAGCTTGCGCGACAAGTCTCGCGAGGGAATTGGTTTTTGCATTGGGTTGGGCGGCAGCCCGCAGCTCAGCGCCCCCCGGGCGTCGCCCACTTCAGCGGCACGCCGGTCTCCCCGGCTTCGCGGACCTGACGGTCGGGCTTCAGGCCGAAGCCGTCCGCCATGCGGGGGAAGTAGTTGAAGATGCTGATGAGATGGGCCGTCTCCAGCAATCCCTGATCGTCCAGGCCGAGGTCCCGCAGGGGCTGCCAGTCGGCGGCCGTCATCTCGGTGGGCGTCAGGGTGAGCTTCTCGGCGACGGTGCAGAGGGCGCGCTCACGCTCGGTGAGGTCCGGCAGGTCGCGCCAGCGGCGCTGCTTGATGGCCTCGACGAGCTTCGGATCCCCTTCTTCGACACGCAGAAACTCTGCGTGAGACTGCGTTCAGAACTCGCAGGACTGCGCCGCCGAGGCCACGGCGGCCACCATCTCCCGCTCGGCGCGGCTGAGCGCCCCCGGAGCGAACATCACCTCGTAGAAGAAGTCGCGCATCGCCGGACCGATGCGCGGATGGGCGGCGAGCAGCCGGCCCATGCTGGAGATGAAGCCGAAGTTGTAGGAGAGCTTGCCCCCGCCCCCGGGTGTCATCCGCGAGCGCAGCTCCTCTTCGGTGGGAAGGGAGATGAAAGGTCCTTGTCCGTCGGGCATCGTCAAGCTCCTATGAATCGTCAAGCCAGTTTCAAATCGTGGTTCGCCCAGACCCGTCCGGACATCACCTTGGGCAGGAACCGCGTCAACTCTCCCGTCCCACAGTCCAGAAGGTATTGTATCTAGAAGCAAGTCGGTGTTGGTCATGGGCTCGGTAGGCCGAGCTTTCTGTACCTTCTTAAGTAGAGGCATGCCAACTGGAGAGCTTCCAGTGCGCGGAGCCCTCTACTATCGTCCTCTTGGACAAGGAGGTTTGCGTGAGAAGTCGAAGGATTCTGGTCACGCTCGTCTGTTCACTCCTGCTCGGTCTCTCTCCTCTGGCCGCCGCCGATTCCGTGATTCAGCGCGGCACGGATGTCTTCACGACCATGGGAAGCGGCAAGACCTTTTACGACTTTGCCGACAACCCGATCCCTGCCGGCTTCTTCTGCAAGGGCTCCAAGGCGTTCACCGGACGGGTGGCGTTCAAGGGCTTGCCTCTCGCCACCGAGACCCCAGGACAGTTGGGGGGTGGCGACACGGTCATCGAGCGTCTCGACGATGCCGTCTTCGACGCCAACGGCGTCGCCAGGACGCGCATCCAGTTCCGGGCCCTGTCTCTGGTCAGCATCGCCCCCCTCAAGACCGGCTGCGGTGCCTTCCACGTCTATGTCTCCCTCGCTGGCCAGCAGCGCGTGACGTCAATGAAAATTCTCCGCACCCAGGAGGGTGGCGGGACCTTCGCCGTGCCTCTGGCGGTCGACGTGCGCATGATGTTCATCCCCGTGAAACCGGCGCGGAAAGCCGCGCGTAAGCTGGAGCTCGTGGGGAGCTTCACCTTCCCGGCCAACCCCGTTCCATGGAGCTTCGCGAGGGGCGCGATGACGAAGCGGATCGGCGACATGGTCGTCGACACCAATGGCGATCTGGCTCCCGACACCCGGGTTCCCGGCACCTCGAACTTCCTGGCCGGCTGGCTTCCAGGGCAGTCGATGAACAAGGCATGCTGCAGAGAGTACGTGTGCCATGCGGACTCCGGCGACAAAGAGCACTGCTACTGGGCGTCCCCTCCCCCCGAGTGCTGGAACCTCCCCTGCACATTGGATCCCTAGACAGGTTCCCTCCCGGCCTGGGGCGACCCCCCAGGCCGGGGTTATTCGGAGGGTTATTCCGGGGTTATTGGGACGCCGGGTGCTCCACGGCCGTGCGGACCGCGACGATGATCCGCTCGGCGAGCTCGGTGCGGTTCAGCCGCAGGATCTCGGGCGCGTCCGCGTCCAGCAGGGCATAGGCGCGGAGGATGTTGCGCAGGTGCCACTCGTTGAGGGCGCTGAGCTCCTGCCGCAGAAGCTCCTCTCCCTTGGCGTAGACGGAGAAGGGATCGAGCACGGCCTGGGCGGCGGGGGCCGGAGCAGTCCAGGGAGCCTCGGCCGGGCCGTCGTAGGCCGACTCGACGTGGACGGCGGGCCGGGGAGCGCGCACCGGCTCGAGAGTCCGCCCCAGGGCGCCTTCCAGGTAGACCTGGGTCAATCCGGTGGCCCAGTAGAGGAGGGCGTCGCGGTCGGACTGCCGGGTCTCCCGCTGCGAGCGCAGCACCGGCGAGCCGTCGTCCGGCACGAACTCAATCCAGCCTTCCCAACCGGCTTCGTCCGGGGCGGCGCGGCCGCAGACCCGGGCGGTGTAGAACGTTCCCGTGGGCGCGGACAGGGGCTCCTGGAACTGTACGAGCACTTCGGCCATGGCTTACACCTCCGCTCGAAGCAGGTGCAAATCCATTGCCATGAATGCAATGAAAGGCCGGTCAGACCTCGCCGCGCAGCCAGCGGGCCTTGGACATGCGGCGCTGGATGGCGCGCACCTTCCGCTGGTAGGAGCGGCTCGTGACGCCGGGGTGCCAGGTCTTGGGGCGCGGCAGGCTGGCGGCCAGCTCGGCCGCCTGGCGCTCGGTGAGGCTGGCCGTGGACTTGCCGTAGTAGTGGCGGGCGGCCGCCTCGGCGCCGTAGATGCCGCGGCCGAATTCGGCCACGTTCAGATACAGCTCGAGGATGCGCCGCTTCTCGAGCTTCTTTTCGAGCTGGCGGGTGAGGATCGCCTCCTTGACCTTGCGCAGGGGGTTGTAGGAGGCGGAGAGGAAGAGGTTCTTGGCGAGCTGCTGGGTGATGGTGGAGGCGCCGCGCGGCAGCTCCTTGTCCTCCCAGGCGTCTTGCAGCGCGGCCTTGATCTCGGTGTCGTCGAAGCCGTCGTGGGAGAAGAAGCGGATGTCCTCGCTGACGATGACGGCCCGCTTCAGGTTCGAGGAGATCCGGGAGTAGGAGACCCACTTCCACTCGATCTCCTTCTTGTCGCCGAAGAGCCCCCAGCCGCGATAGTCGTCGATGAAGGCGGTAGTCGACGGATGGGTGTGAGCGAGGGCGGCGACGTCGGGCCAGGTGACGGCTTCCCAGACGAGCCAGATCCCCAGCAACACCGCGAGGGCGATGAGGAAGAACCGTCTGCGTCCCCGGCGGGGAGCCTCGTAGGGTGGCGCGATCATCTCGACCATGGAGCGGCGCCGATCCTATCGCGTGCCCGCGCGGGAGGAAAGTGCCGCGGACCCGGGACCGGAGTAAAATGATTCGATCATTCGACAAAAACGGGAGGGGAAATCATGGCGACAACGAGGATTCGGCGGTTCGGCGTCCTTTCGGTTGGCAAGATGATGGGAATGGTCTACGCGCTGATCGGGCTCCTGGTGGGCGCGATCTTCGGAGTGATCTCTCTCTTCGGGGCGGCGCTCACCTCGGCGTTCCAGGAGGCCGGAGCCCCGCCCTTCCTCGGCGCCCTGTTCGGCTTCGGGGCGATCATCATCCTGCCCATCTTCTACGGCATCCTCGGGTTCCTGGGCGGGATGCTCTCGGCCGCCATCTACAACCTGGTGGCGGGAGCGACGGGCGGGATCGAGATGGAGCTGACGGCGCCCGCGACGGCCGGGGTGCCGATCGGCGCGCCGAGCTACGGGCAGGCGTAACCCGTCTCAGCGCTGCGCCGCCGGCTTCGGAGCGTCCGGCAGCGCGACGAGGACTTCCCGGTCGCCCTCGATCTCCAGGCGCTGGTCCGAACGGACGTTGCTCCTGGGGTCGAGGGCCATCAGGGCATAGGCGCCGGGGCGCAGGCCGTCGACGCGAAACCGCCCGTCCGGGTTGGTGACGGCGTTGCCGCCGCTGCCGTCGCCCGACTCGACCAGGATCAGCGCTCCGCCCACGGGGGAGCCGCCGCGCTCGACGCGCCCGGAGAGGGCGAAGCCGGCGGCGAACTCCAGGTCGAGCCGGCCCTCGGCCCGGTTGCCTTCGAGGGAGACGGCGCCACCGGTCTGCCGTCCCTGGGCAGGCAGGGTGGCGATCACCTTCCAGTCGCCGGGGCCGAGGCCTTCGATCCGGTAGCGACCCTCGTAGTCGACGCGCCCCGCCTGGCCGGGCCGGCCGGGCGAGGTGGCGACGACCTGGACCTGCGCCAGATCCTGGAAGGCGAGGCCCAGGATGCGCCCCGCGATGGCGCCGCCCCGTTCGAGGCGGATCTCCAACCCCATCACCGGCGAGCCCGCGATCCGGACCTCGTCGGCGGCCGAGGCGTAGCCCGGCGTCTCGGTCTCGATGCGGTAGCGGCCCTCGCCCACGTCGGGAAAACGGAAGGCTCCGTCCGGGCCGCTCCGCACCGGATTGACGGCCCCTCCTTCGGCGTCCTGGGGCAGCAGGCGAAGGGAGGCGCCCGCGACCGGTCCTGCCGGCCCGGAGACCCGGCCGGAGACTTCGAATCCCTTGCCGAGCCGGAGATCGGCGTGGGTGACACCTTCCTGGATCCGTACCTGCCGGCGGGCGGGCCGCGATCCCGGATGCTCCGCGAGCACCGTGCGGTCCCCTTCGGAGAGCCCGCCAAGCTCGTAATGGCCCTCGTTGTCGGCGAAGGTCTCGGGCCGGCCGGCGAGGCCGAGGTCCGTCTGCGCCGGTTGATCGAGGACCATCACCCGCGCGCCCGCCGCCGGGGAGCCGTCCGGTGCCTGGACGCGGCCCTCGATCACGGCGCCCCGGCGCAGGACGATATCGATCCCCTCGATGCCGATCCCCTCCTTCAGATCGAGGCCGCCGCGCATCTCCGGCAGGTAGCCCGAGGCCAGCGCGGAGAGGCGGAAGCGGCCCGGCGCCAGGTCCAAAAGCTCGAAACGTCCTTCGGCATCCACCTGGGCGGCGGCCGTGAACCGTCCCGGGGCGGCTCCCGTGCCTTCCTTGGGATCCTCGCTGAGGATCAGCTTCGCCGCGGTCACGGGATTGCCGGATTCGTCCAGGACCGTGCCGGCGATCCGCGCCGCCGGGGTCAGCTCCACGGTCAGCGGCTCCGCGAAGGGCGTCTCGAGGCGCGGGAGCGTCCGGGTCGAAAAGCCCCGGCGGGCGACGCGGAGGGTCAGCGGCTCGCCCTCCCGGAAGCCGGTGAGAGAGAAGGCGCCATCGCCGCCCGTGACCACTTCCCGCCCGTCCGCCTGGAGGTCTTTGGGGGAAAGGCCGGAAGAAGGCGTGGCCTGAACGCTGGCGCCCTCCACGGGATTGCCCTCGGGGTCCACGACACGGCCTTCGATCCCCAGGCCGGGCTGGAGGGAGATCACTCCGAGATCCGCGTTGCCCGAGCCCGGTGGGATGGGCACCTGGCGCACGCGGGTGGGGAGGAACCCGCGTGCCCGGGCCTGGAGGTCGAACGGGCCCTTGCCGATCCGGTCCAGGCGGAATTGTCCCTTTGAATCCGAGGTAGCGCGCGGCGCCGTTTCGTGGAGCGCTTGGATCTCTTCCAGAGTCGTCGGCGATGAAGCGGGCATCAGGAGGATCTCGGCTCCGGGAATGGGACGGCCCTGGAGGTCCACGACGCGGCCGGTAGCCGTGCGGGTCTGGACGGGGGCGAGGGCCAAGAGGGTCGAGCTTGGGGTCCAAGCAAGGGTTTCGGGCAGATGACGAACGGCGGCGGCTCGCACGCGGGGCTCTCCGAAGCCGGGCAGGGCCACCGAGTAGCGTCCGTCCGCGTCGGCACGCGCGGAGCAGGAAGGGAGGCCGTCCGCCCACACCCACGCTCCGGCGAGGGGCTGCCGGGTCTGGCGGTCCACCACCTGGCCCTTGACCGTCCGTGGCGGCTGCAATTTGAGGGTTGGGACGGTGGGGGAGTCGCTCTTCAGGACTGCCTGGAGCCAGCGGCAATCCGGCGCGGTCAGGCTCAGCTCGGTATCCTCGTTTTTAGCGATCGTTACGGCGAGCCGGCCGTCCTTGTCCGTCGTCCCCAGGCGCAGCCCGGCGGCGGTGGTTACAGTCACGTCCGGAACGGGTTTGCCTTCGCCATCCTTCACCTCCAGGGATCGGATGACCCCGGGCGCCAGGCGCACCAGGATCTCGCCCGTGTTCTGGGGGGCGATCTCGAGCCGCTCGGCGACGAAACCCGGCGCGGCGACGGTCAGGAGGAGGGGCACGGACGGGGCCACGTCCAGATGCGCGGAGCCGTCCTGGCCCGCCATCGCTTCGGCCGGGGCCGGCACCCACGAGGGCTCGCCTGCGTCTTGCCCGGGGACGGGCTCGGCGCGGAGCGCCGCGGCGAGGGGCCGGCCCGCGGGATCGGTGATCCGTATTTCGATCCGGCGGGCGGGCACGAAGCGCGGGGGCGGCACCACGGCGGGCTCGATCAGGGGCAGAAGGTCGAGAGCCGCGGGCGCGGAGCCCGGAGCGCGTGCGACGACTTGCCAGAAGCCCGCTTCCGGCGCGTTGGCCTTCAGCTCGGCGGAGAAGGGAAGCCTCCGGTCGCTCACCAGCGACACCAGCTCCAGGACTACGCCTTTCCGGGCGCCGGCGAGGCTCGTCTGGATCGGAACGGGCTCCGCCGCTCCGGCCAGCGGAAGAAGAGCGAGGGTCCATAAGGCCAACGGCAGGCTTTTCTTCATACGCGACTCCTAAGAGAGCGGCCCGCCCGGAGAGATCTCTCCGGGCGGGAGAGATCGGGTTACGGCGTCCAGTTCGCGATATTTCGGATGCAGCCGTTGACTCCGACCTGATTGCTGAAACAATGGCATCCCGCCGGGCTGCTCGTACCGTCGTTGCAGAAGACGGTCAAGCAGACGTCGGTCTGGACGCCAGTCGAGTAAGTATGGCTGGTCGTGTGCGGAGGCGGCGTGACGAAGGCCGAGGTGCCGTCTCCGAAGTCCCAGAAATATTTTTTGACGGACGAGCCCGGGCACGCCGTTGGAGTCCCGCCGGTGGGTGTCCGCGTGGGATCGAAGATGCAGTCCGTGGGAATTCCATGGTCGCAGTTCGCCTGGAAGTTGGCCGTTGCCGCCGCGGCGGGACCTGCGATGGCGACGAACCCTAGGAGACAGATGGACAGACAGACAAAGCTCTTCATATGACCTCCAGTGAGGATGAGGCTCCGGCAGTTGTTTCCGCCGGAGCCCGAAAGCCTCAGGTTACGGCGTCCAACCGGCACCCGGACGGACGCAGCCGTTGACGCCGATGTTGTTGGCGATGCAGTGGCATGTCGTTTTGCTGCTGCCATCGCTGCAGAAGACGGTCAGGCAGATGTCCGTCTGGACCGCGCCCGAGTAGGTGTGACTGGTCTGGTTCGGGGGAGGCGTGTAGAAATACGAGGTGCCATCCCCCCAGTCCACGAAGTACTGAGAGACGGTCGCGGGAGCCGTGCACCCCGTCGGAGTTCCACCGGTCGGCGTGCGCAGGGGATCCAGCACGCAGTTCGTGGGAATACCGGAAGCGCAATTGACTTGGAAGTCGGCCGTCGCCGCCGAGGCCGGGCCCGCGATCGCGACCCATGCCAGCATACAGGACAACAGGAAGACAACCTTTTTCATGACACTCTCCTCTGGCCGAGAAAGGATCCGGGGGTCATCCACCGGAGCCAAAGCGTTCAAGCGCTCTAAAGCGTTCTAAAGATCACGGCGTCCAGCCGGCACCCGGCCGGATGCAGCCATTGACCCCGATGTTGTTGGCGAAGCAGTGGCACGTCGTCGTACTGGTGCCGTTGGCGCAGAAGACGGTGAGACAGACGTCCGTCTGGATGGCTCCCGGGTAGATATGGCTGGTCGTGCTTGGAGGGGGCGTGACCCAGGCCCAGGCGCCGTCCCCGAAATCCCAGAAATACCGGCTGATGGACGAGCCCGGGCAAGCCGTCGGGGTCCCGCCCGTGGGAGTGCGCGTGGGATCGAACGTACAGTTCGTGGGGATTCCAGAGGCACAGTTGGCCTGAAAATCGGCCGTCGCCGCGGCGGCGGGGCCCGCGATCGCGACCAGTCCCAGAAAACAGACCGCAAGGAAGACAGACTTCTTCATCACCACTTTCTCCTATGGCCGGGACAAGGGTCCAGCGGGTGATTCCACCGGATACAGCGGTGCCCTCCCGGCCGCGGGCGACCGCCGTCTTGCTCTCCCGAGAGAGACCTCACAAGAGAGAGATAAGGTTTATGGTGTCCAGCCGGCGCCTGGAATGACGCAGCCGGCTATGGCGATTTGGTTGCTGAAGCAGTGCCGATTCGTCGCAGAGGTGCCGTCGTTGCAGAAAACAGTCAGATAAACCCAAGTAGTAATGGGAGATGTGTAGGTATGGGTGATCCAGGGCGGAGGAGGGGTGGCAAAGGTCGAGGTGCCGTCCCCGAAATCCCAGAAATATCGGCGAATCGCCGAGCCTGGGCACGCCGTCGGAATCCCGCCCATGGGAGTGCGCGTGGCATCGAACACGCAGTCCGTAGGGACTCCAGGGACTGGGGGTAAACAGTTGCCTTGGAAGTTGGCCGTTGCCGCGTCGGCGGGGAGAGCCATGAGAAGACAGAGCGCCAGCAAGATGTAGATCTTCATTTCTTCCTCCATCGAATCTCGCCGAGAACGAAGGGGCTGCCTTTCTTTGCCTCCTCCGCAAATTCGCAAGCCTGCATGGAAGAATACCCGGGGATTTTCGCGAATGCAAGAGCATTTAAGTTAATTCGCCGTGACGGCCTCGAGGCCCAGGGCCGCGGGCGCGGAGTTGCCCGATCACCTGGGAGGCTGGCGCCTTCCACGGGATCCATCGGGTGGCGGAGGCCAACTCTCCGCCGGGCGCTCCGTGAGGCCGGCGCCACCCCTCCGGCTCCCCGATTTATAGCCTCGTGGTAAAATGCTCGTCTAGCAAGTGCCCGGGGCGCGCCGACTGGCGCTCCGCAGCACCTCGAAAGGAGACCAGATGGACAGTTTCTTCACTCCCAGACACCGCCAGACCGGCCGGCTCCTGCTGACGATCGGGCTCGGGGCGTTCCTCGGCTTCGGCTCCGCCGGCTGGGCGAAGCCGCCCGTCGTCACCCCGGTCCTTGGCGACGACGGCGCTCCGGCCGAGGCGATGGGCGTCGCCGGCCCCAGCCAGAAGTCCCTCAAGCCGGTGCGGCCGACCCCTTCGGAGGCGCTGGGAATCGACCTCGCCAACGTGCCGTCGATCCGCCTCAAGGCGCTGGATGTCGACGCTTTGCTCCGGGAAGACGCGATCGCCGAGCGGTCGGGAAGGGTGAAGGGGCTGCGCTATGGAGTCGGCCGTGACGTCCAGGTCTCGGCCGTGGACGGCAACTGGTACGACGCCACGGGCGGCGCCCGCCTGTGGGTGGGCGAGATCGTCTCCACGGACGCTCTCGGCGTCCGCGTCCACTTCAAGGGCGTCCGCCTGCCGGCCGGCGCTCAACTGGCCGTCTATGCGCCGCTGGAGAACGATCCGGCCCGAGGCGTGGTCAAGAGCGGCTTCTCGCGCTTCGATCCCGACCGGTACGTGGAGTTCTACGAGGCTTCCGCCGCCGTGGCGAAGCGCGGCGACTTCTGGACCGGTTCGATGATGGGCGACCGGGTGCGCATCGAGTACCTCGCGCCGGCCGGCGCGGCGGCCTCCGCCGAGCTGCCGTTCGCGGTGGACGACCTGCAGCACCTCTACCTGGATCCGGTCGAGAGGATCGCCAAGAGCCTGATGGGCGCGAAGGCGCCGGCGGGCCCCTGCCACAACGACGTGACCTGCTACCCCGAGTGGGCGGATACGGCGCGGGCCGTGTCCGGGATCGGCGCCGTTTCCCGCCGCGACTCGCTGTTCTGCACGGGCCAGCTGCTCAACACCAACGGCAAGACCCCCGACTTCACCCCCTACTGGCTGACGGCCAATCACTGCATCAGCACCCAGGGAGAGGCGGAGTCGGCCGAGTTCTACTGGCTGTACCAGACCTCCTCGTGCAATGCCACCCGGCCGGCGATCCAGAGCTCGCCGCGGTCGGTGGGCGCGTCGCTGGTGTCCACCAACGAGCAGTCCGACTACACGCTGCTGCTGGTCGAGGGCGCGCTGCCCAGCGACCTGTTCTGGGCCGGCTGGACCTCGGCGAAGATCAACGACGGCACGCCCGCGGCGTCGATCCACCATCCGAACGGCGACTACAAGCGCATCAGCTTCGCCGAGAAGGGCGAGAGCTCGGTGTGCGGCCCGAACTTCGTGCGCATCAACTGGACTGACGGTCCCACGGAGCCCGGCTCGTCGGGCTCGGGCGTCTTCCGGCAGGACACCCAGCAGCTCTTCGGCCAGCTCCTGGGCGGCCCTTCGGCCTGCGGCAACGAGAGCTTCGACTGCTACGGCGCGTTCGCCTCGACCTTCCCCAGGATCAAGAACTTCCTGAAGGGCGGCACGGACGACAACTCCGAGCAGAACGATTCCTGCAAGAAGGCGAAGAACGTCAGGGCCGGCCGCACCAGCAACCGGATCGTCAAGGTGACGGACTCCGACTGGTACAAGATCAGCGTTCCGGCTCACCGCACGGTCACCATCACGGTGGAGTTCGCCAACGCCAACGGCGACGTCGACCTGGCGGCCTTCTCGAATTGCACCACCGGCGACGCCATCGCCACCTCCACGAGCTCGTCCGACTCCGAGACGATCTCCCTCGAGAACGTGGGGAACAAGTCGGCCTTCGTCTACTGGCAGGCCTTCCTCGACTCCGACACGCGCAACAGCTACGACCTGACGGTCACCATCCAGTAGGATTCCCCCACCGGGCCCGGATTCGTCTCCGGGCCCGGCTGTTTCCAGCGCCTCTCCCGTGCCTCCGATAACCGTACCCCTGCACGCTCCCGAGCTGGCCCCGGGCACCTGGGTCCAGGGACCGGAGGTCTCCATCAAGTTCGCCCGCGGCACGGTGGTGCTGGTCGACTTCTGGGAATCGACTTGCGTCAACTGCGTGCGCACGCTGCCCTATCTCAAGGCGTGGCACGAGCGCTACGCCGGGCGCGGGCTCGTCATCGTCGGCGTGCACACCCCGGAGTTCGACTTCACGGCGGATCCCGCGGTGGTGGAGGCGGCCGTGCGGGACGAGGGGCTGCCGTACCCCGTGCTCCTCGACCGGGACCGCGGCACCTGGGTGCGGTTCGCCAACCATTACTGGCCGGCCAAGTACCTGATCGACGCCCGGGGCTACCTTCGCTACGAGCACTTCGGCGAGGGGGCCTACGGCGAGACGGAGGAGTGGATCCAGCGGCTGCTCCGCGAGGCGGGGGACGCCGCGCCGTTCCCCGAGCCGCTGGCGCCGGTGCGGGAGGAGGACCGGCCCGGGGCCGTGTGCCATCCGGCGACCCGCGAGACCCACCTGGGTTTCCACCGCGGCAAGCTCCTGTCGCCGGAAGGCTACCGGCCCGGCGAGCAGGTGCGCCACGGCGCGCGCGAGGAGGGGCCGGCGCCGCCGGGGATGTTCACCGCCCGCGGCCTCTGGCTCCACGAGGCCGAATTCCTCGAGGCCCGCGAGCCCGATGAGTCTGGGCGGATACCGGAGCTCGACCTGGTCTGCGAGGCCTCCGGCGTCAACCTAGTCCTGGAGCCCGGGGGAGAGCTGGAGATCGAGATGGACGGCGAACCGGTGCCGGTGGAGGAGCGGGGAGCCGACGTGGTGGAACGGGACGGCCGCACGTTCGCCGTCTGGGAGCGCGGACGCATGGTGCGGCTGATCGATTCCCAGCGCTTCCGCCGCCGTCACCTGGTGCTGCGCTTCCCGCAGGCCGGCGTGCGGGCCTACGCGTTCAGCTTCTCGACGTGCGCCTTATTGATTTGATCCATCGGGCACCCGGGTGTCGACGGCGATCCAGTTCACTTCCCAGGTCTTGCCGCCATCGTCCGAGAACGCCTGCTCAAAGCGGCAGGAATCCGGAGTTGGCCGCGAGATGACGAAGCGAACCAGGATGGCGCGGCCATCGAGCGTCTCCTGGGAGTAGAACTCGCCGCGTCCGTCCTTGAACTGGCCGATCGTGGGCGGGGCCAGGGTACCGGCGCCGCTGCTCGCGAAGTTGAGGCTCCACTGACGGGACTGGGGATTGTAGAGACGCAGGCTGAGGCCTTCGAAGTGGCCGGTCGGGCCGTCGGCCACGAGCTCCACCAGGTTGCCGCGGCCGTTCCAGACCTTGCGGACGACGCTCGTCCCACTCATCTCCGTCCAGGTGTCGGAGCCGGTGAGGGGGTGCAGGCGGCGTGACAGGCGGGTCTTCCAGGTACCGATCTCGAAATCGAAATCATGCTGGCCGTCCCGTTCCGCGGCGCGGCTCGCCGAGGCGCCCGGAGCCTCCTGTGCGAGGCCCTGAACGGGTTGCGCGGCGAGGATCAAGCTGCACGCCAGGACGGACGGCTGAAGGCTCTTGAGCAGGCTCATCACGGCTCCTCCGAAGCTCGCTGGAGGGTTATGGGGGTCGCCAGCGTCACCGCCCACGAGTCTTTTCCGCCCGCGGGCGGCCCGCAAGAGCCACTTTGGGCCCGGCCGCCATGACCACTCGGCCAGCGGCTCCCCAAGAGGCCCCATAGATCGCTCCGCGATTTGTTGTTCTCACTGTAACTTTTGGCTGTCCAACTCCTCTGTAGACCCCGTGGCACCGCTCCATGCGGGGAGCGGCGCCGGGCCAACCAGGAGGAGAATGATGCAACCGAACCCCACCCCAGCACGTCCACCCTCGCCCCTTGGTGCTCACCGCTTCCAGCCTCACCGTTTCCGGCGGCTTCTTTCCCCAGGGTTCCTGGCTCTCTCGGCCTGCGTCCTGCTGCTCGTGGGCGCGGTCTCGAGCCGGGTCGGGGCCCAGGGCAGCACTCTCTCGGCTCCGTTCGAGCGGCTGGTGCTGGCGCCCGCGGGGCCGGAGGCGCCCTTCCACCTGCGGTTCTTCTCGACGGCGGTGAAGACCGACTCGCGGGGGCGGATCCTCACCGGCCCCACGAGCGATCCGGTCAAGAACGTCGTCGGCGCCGAGCCCGCGGGGATGCGGGCCGGGCTGCAGAGGTTCACCAAGATCCTCTTCGGCGCCGGCTACATCGACGGGCGTCCCGACCCGGGGACGCGGATCGATCCCAACGACCCGGAGGTCAAGAGCGGCAGCCAGCACTGGCCGTTCGTGCCGCAGCCCTTCCGGAGCTGGCCGACGTCGCTCGCCCTGACGCCGGACGGCCGCAAGCTCTACGTCAGCCTCCCCGGCCGCGAGGGCTATCCCGACTGGCGGGTGGCCGCCGTGGACACCGCCAGCCGCTCCGTGCTCTCCTGGGTGGACCTGCGCCCGGTGGGGGTGAGGCGGGCCACGCGCCCCACGGGCCTCGCGGTGTCGCCCGCGAACCCGCGGATCTATCCTGTGCCCTACCTCGTGGTCCTCAACGAGTACGCCAACTTCGCAAGCGTCGTCGACACGGCGACGGACCGGGTGATCGGCGAGCTCTCGACCGGCTTCTACGGCGAGGATCTGGCCTTCAACGCCGACGGCACCCGGCTCTACGTCACCGACCGCTTCAAGGACCAGGTGCGCGCCTTCCGCGTCGATCCCGGGCCGTTCTTCACCCAGATGGCCGAGATCCCCACGGGCGCCACCGACCTCGACCGCGCCAACCCCCGCGACCTCGCCCTGTCGGCCGACGGCCGCACCCTCTACGTGGCCAACACGCTGGGCCACACGATCGCCGTGATCGACGTCGCCGGCGACGCCAACCGCCTCGTCCGGACCCTGCCCGTGGGCGGCCTGGCCACCGACGTCAAGGTCGCCGGCCGGTGGGGGATCGTCTCCGGGCACGAGACGAACACCGTGCTCAACGAGCCGGAGACGGGCCACGGCCTGCCCAAGGTCGTGAACGGCACGGCCGTCCGCAACGACGGCTCGCCGCTGGGCTACACGCCGGTGATGGCCGACGCCACCAAGGCCACCACCTTCGACGACATCGGCACCGAGATCCACATCTTCGACACGGCCACCAACCGCTTCGTCTACCGCTACGTGGACTTCGAGCGCGACCGGTCGTTACTGGCCATCCCCGGGCAGGTCGCGGACCTGGGCGACCACGCGGCGGGCCAGAAGATCATCCGCGGCAGCGGCGCCGAGCAGGTCTTCGTCCGCGGCGACCTGCTGTTCGTTTCGCAGATGCACTCCGACAAGGTCGAGGTCTTCCGCATCAGCCAGAATCCGGCCGATTCCTCGAAGATCCTGACTTTCGTGGGGACGGAGTACACCGGCGGCATCACGCCCCAGGGGATCGCCGTGTCGCCGGACGGCCGCAACGTCTACGTGGCCAACCTGCAGACGGAGGACGTCTCGTTCCTGGAGGCGGATTCCGCGGGGCGGCTCATCCGGCGGGGCTACGTCCCGGTCGGGGTGACCAACGTCACGCCGGACCCGGTCAAGGGGAGCAACGGCGCCAACCTCTTCGCCACCGACGAGGAGAAGGGGCTGCGCTGGCTCTTCACGACCGCCTACTCCGACGACGGCCAGAAGTCCTGCGGCCACTGCCACTGGCAGAGCCGGTCCGACGGCGGCCAGTGGAACGTCGGGGCCAACGCCGTGGGCGGCGTCAAGGTCTGCCCGCAGAACAAGGACATCTCCGACAACTGGCCCGAGTGGTACGAGGGGCTCAACAACGACCTGATGGCCTACGCCTCGGCCTGCAACGGCGAGCTGGTGGTGGCGGAGAAGCAGACCGCCCTCTTCCCGCAGGCGTCGCTGGTGGACCGCCTGCACGCCCGCGAGGACTACGTGCTGCGCAAGACGGAGGAGAACTCGCGGGCCCTCGGCCGGCCCGACCTCTCCGGCAAGGCCTTCAAGGTGGGCTACTACGACATGGCCTACCTGCAGATCCTGTGGAGCCAGAACGAGACCCGGCTGATGCCCAACCCCCTGACCCAGTTCCCCTCGGCCGCCGAGGCCGACCTGGTGGCGCGGGGCCGCTTCCTGTTCACGTCCGAGGTCTCCCAGGGCGGCAGCGGCTGCGCGAGCTGCCATCACAACGGCAACAAGATCACCAACGGCGAGGTGGACGACACCTTCCAGGACTTCAACATCCATGAGCCGGGCGTGGTGGCCGAGACCACCGTCGACAACGAGGGGCCGTTCACCCGTCTCGGCAACGACTACTTCTTCCAGAAGTTCGGCCCGCCCCAGGACGAGGGCGGCCGGCAGAACATCAGCAGCCGCAACACCAAGCACCTGCGGGCCTTCTGGGACAGCGTGCCGCGCTGGCTGCACCACGGCGGCGCCCACAGCATCCGGGAGATCCTGCTGGCGCCCGACTCGCCGCTGCTCCAGCCGGGCGAGCGCGGCTTCAACTTCCGCGTCGTGCGCGCTGACCACCAGCGGGCCGTGGCCGCCGACTTCCTGGGCGGTCAACGCATCGTGCTGCCGACGGAGGTGCCCATCACCTTCGGCGACAGCCGCGGCGGCCTCGCCGGGGACGGCATGGGGCCGCTCTACGTCAGCCTCGACCGGCCGGTCCGCGTCGCGCCGCCGGACAGCGCCTATCCCGAGGGCCGGCTGGAGGTCGACCGGCTGGGCACCAGCAACGTGGCGCCGCTCGTCGTGGTGACGGACGGCCAGCGCCAGATCAACCCGGCCCTCGCGGCCAGCAACGTGCGGGTGATCAAGGACACCCACGGCAAGACGTCGCACCTGTCGGCCCGGGACGTCGAGGCCCTGGCCGCCTACCTGCGGTCGCTTCAGAGATAGGAAGAACGGCGGGGGAGCGGGGGCGTCGGCCCCCGCGCCCAGGCGGCTTTCCCCGATCGCCGCACCGGCCAGCCGGGCTCCCCGGCCGTTTTCCCCCTGGGGAAACGCGCCGGGGACCGCCGCCGCGTCGATTTCCCCCGGAGAACGCTCGTCCGGCCCGCGGGCCCCGGCGTCTTCCCCTCGGGCCGGGTCACCGGCCCCCGGGGGAAAACCGCCGGCCCGGACTGACGGACCGTTTTCCCCGGCGGGAAAACGGTCGAGGAGGCGGGGAAGCTCGCCGGGGAGCCGGGGCCGGCCGCGCGGCCTCGGGGGAAAATCGTCCGGGAGACCGGGCGGACGGCTGGCCCCCGCGGGAAAACGGTCCGGGAGCGGGGGAGGATGGTTGAACGCCGGGGGAAAAGGCTCCGGGAAGGGAGATGGACGGCTGGGCCCGAGGGGAAAACGCTCCGGCGGAGTCTCCCTGGGACCGCCGGCGTCCCGCCGGCAACTAACTCAAGTTAGTATGCCGGCGGGACGCCGGCGCTCCCAGGGAGAGAATCCCCAGGGTGGCTACCGCGCCACCCCCTGCTGGTACTCCTGGTGCTTCTTCAGGAAGCCCTGGACGAAGGCGCAGCTCGGCAGGAACTGGGCGCCCTCCCGCCGGATCTCGTCCAGGGTGCCCTGCACGAGCTTCTCCCCCACACCCTTGCCGCGCAGCTCCTCGGGCACGAACGTGTGCAGGAGGTTGTAGGTGTCGTCGCCCAGCTTGGCGTACTCGATGGCGGCCTCCCGGCCCTCGACGTCGGCGTAGAACTTCCGCTCTTTCTCGTTGTGCAGCACCTTTACGTCCATGGGATGACTCCCTCCGTTGTCGTTCGTAAGGCCGCCAAGCGCTGCTCGGCGAGCCGGTCCGCCGCCAGATGGGGCGGCACGTCCTGTTCTTCCGCCAGGTGGAGCACCTCGAGCAGGGTGTCATGGATCCGCTCCACCCGGTCCTTCACCGCGTCCTCGCTCCAGCCGAGGATCTCGCCGCAGCCGCCGATCACGCCGCCGGCGTTCGCCACGTAGTCCGGCACGTAGAGGATGTCCCGCCGCCGCAACCGCGCGCCGTCTTCCGGCTCGCGGAGCTGGTTGTTGGCGGCGCCCGCCACGATCTCCACCCGCAGGCGGGGTACCGTCTCCGAATTCAAGACGGCGCCGAGAGCGCAGGGAGCGAAAACGTCCGCCCGCGCGTCGAAGATCTCGTCCGGCTCCACGGCCCGGGCGCCGGTGGCCGCCACAACCCGGCGCGCGCGCTCGGGGTCGAGGTCCGTCACCACCAGGCTGGCCCCGGACTCCTGCAATTCCCGGGCGAGGTGGAAGCCGACGTGGCCGCAGCCCTGGATCGCCACCGTCCGCCCCGCGAGGCCGTCCGAGCCCCAGCGGTGGCGGGCCGCGCCCAGCATCGCGCGCACGACGCCGTGGGCCGTCCGCGGCGAGGGATCGACGGCGATCCCCGCCACGTGCGCCGTCTCCTTGCGGATGATCGCCATGTCCGCGGGGCTCGTGCCCACGTCCTCGGCCGTCAGGTACCGCCCGCCGAGGCGCTCGACGAAGCGGCCATGGGCGCGGAAGAGCGCCTCGCGGTCCGCATCGCCGCCGCCGAAGTCACCGAAGATCACGGACTTGCCGCCGCCCAGTGGCAGGCCGGCCATGGCGTTCTTGTAAGTCATGCCGCGCGACAGCCGCAGCGCGTCGGTGACCGCCTCGTCCTCCGTGGCGTAGCTCCACAGCCGCGTGCCGCCGGCGGCGGGGCCGGCCGCGGTGCTGTGGATGGCGATCACGCCGCGGTAGCCCGCTTCCGGATCGCGGCAGAAGACCACGCGCTCGTGGCCGGTCGCGGTCGACAGCTCTTCCATCGTCGGGGTCGTCCGGGTCATTCCGGGCTCCAGGAGTCGCGGGCGCTGACGGCGATATTGGGGAAGTCGCTGAAGACGCCGTCGACGCCGAGGGAAAAGAACTGGTGGTACTCGGCCTCCGGATCCTCGCCGTACTCCGGGGCGAGGAAGCGGCCTTCGCCGCGGAAGGTCCAGGGGTGGACGAGCAGGCCGGCGCGGTGGGCGTCCTCTACCAGCGAGGTGGGGGATTGGAGCCGCCCCTGCCCGTCGGCGGGCACGACGAGCCGCTTGTTCGGGCCGATGCCGTTGGCGTATTCGGCGATCCGGGCGAGATCGTAGGGCTGTCCGACGTCGAGGAGCTGGATCAGCGGGAGGTCGGTCTGCCGGCGCAGCTCCCGGAGGTTGCCCGTCTCGAACGACTGGATGTAGGCCGGCACGCTCCTCTTCTCGTCGTCGACCCCCTCCAGGGAGGCGAGCAGCGGCTCTTCCAGGGGCAGGCCGATCGACCGGAAGTAGGTCGGGTGCTTGGTCTCGGGGTAGACGCCGATGGCACGGCCCGTCGTGGCGCTCGCGCGCCGGGCGAGGTCCAGCACCTCGGCGAACGTCGGCACGGGGAACCGGCCGTTGAATTCCTGGCTCCGGAACGGCAGGCGCTCCCGGGCCCGGAGGGTGGTGATCTCGGCGAGCGTGAAGTCCTCGGTGAACCAGCCGGCGACCTCGGCGCCGTCGATCCGCTTCGTCGTCCGCCGGTCGGCGAACTCCGGACGGTCGGCCACGTCGGTCGTCTCCGAGATCTCGTTCTCGTGGCGGGCGACCAGGATGCCGTCCTTGGTGATGACGAGGTCGGGCTCGATGAAGTCGGCTCCCAGCTCGACCGCCAGCTCGTAGGCCGCCAGCGTGTGCTCGGGGCGGTAGCCGCTGGCGCCGCGATGGGCGATGACGATGGGGGTCTTGGGATTGGAAGAAGAATGAGTCAAAGGGGGTCGATCCTCCGCGGAGACGCATTCTACGGCTGATAGACTTCCCCGCGATGGTGGCCCTGAAACCGCTCGCGCTCTTCCTGCTCGCGGCGATCCTCGAGGTCTTCGGCTGTTACGTTTTCTGGTCCTGGCTGCGCCTCGAGCGCTCTCCGTGGCTGATCGTGCCGGGCGTGCTCTCGCTGGTCCTCTTCGCCATCACGCTCGCCCACGTCGACGCGCCCTTCGCGGGCCGGGCCTACGCGGCGTACGGCGGCATCTACATCGCTTCCGCCCTGCTCTGGCTCCTGGTCGTCGAGAGGGTGATGCCGGACCGGTGGGACCTCCTGGGAGCGGTCCTCTGCGTCGCCGGAGCGCTCGTCATCCTTCTCGGGCCTCGCTGAGGACCTCTCCGTCCCACCCGAAGCTCCGCGCTTCGGCTCCCTTCCGCCGGGCCAGCCGGGAGAACAGCACGATGGCGGTATAGCCCGAGGCGGCGAGGCTGGCCACGAGCAGGAATCCCAGGCGGGCGATGGTCGGGTTCGCCGAGAACATCAGCAGCGCCAGGCCGGAGCCGACCACGACCACGTTGGCCAGGACCCTGAGATAGATGGCGCCCTCGTCGCCCTCCGTGGACTCGGGATGGAAGGCGAGATGGATGCCGAAATCCAGGCCGACGCCGACGCCCACGGCGAGGAACGAGGACGTCGCGACTCCCATCTCGATCCCGAGCCAGCCGGCCGCTCCCAGCGTCAGCAGCAGGGCCCAGACGTTGGCGGCGATGCACCAGAGCGATTTTCCCAGGCGCCCCGAGGCGACGCCCAGCACCAGCAGCGACAGCAGCAGGGAGGTGGCGACGGACCACGATTGGCTGGTCACGATCGACTTGATCAGGACCCGCCCGCGCTCGGCGCTGCCGCCGATGCGGACCGTGACCCGCCGCGGATCGAAATGGCGCCGCACCGCCTCGTCGAGCCGGTTCCGCACGTGCGTCGAGGTGCCGTAATCGTCCTTCGCCGTGAACAGGAGCAGGCGCGTCGCCTGGTGCGAGCGATGGAGGAAAAACCTTTCCAGGATCTGCTCGTTGAAGATCTGGTACGTGCCGAGGACCCTTTCGACCTCGGGCCGGGAGGGCGGGATCGGCGGCCGCTCGGCGGCCGGGCCGGCGAGCTCCCAGGCGCGGTCGCGCACCAGGTCGGCGAGCGAGAGGGAGGCCGTCACGCCGGGAATCGCCCGCACGTCGTTCTCGAGCTTCTCCAGGCTGGCGAGCAGGGCCGGCTCGGTCCACGGCCGCGCGTCCTGGCGCTCCAGCATCAGGTCGAACTGGTAGAGGCCGACCGACTCCTTCTCGAACCAGCGCACGTCCTGGACGATCGGATGGTCCGGACGGAAGTTGCGGGTCCAGCCGTCGTCGACGCGCAGGCGGAAGAGGCCGGGGATCAAGGCCAGCGACAGCAGGATGGGGACCGCGCGGTTCCGCCAGAGCGGCGCCACCGCGTCCAGGGACCAGGTGCGCTCGCTCCACTTCGGGCGCGCCTGGATGGGGACGAGCGCGAGCACGGACGGCACCAGGGTCACGCTGACGATCCAGGAGATCCCGAGCCCGATGCCGGCCAGCAGGCCGAAGGCCCGCAGGGCCGGGGAGTCCGTCGCCAGGAACGAGGCGAAGCCGATCACCGTCGTCAGGGTGATGGCCGTGCAGGGGAAGAAGACCCGGCGCAGCACCTCGAAGGCGAGCGCGGGAGCCGAGCGCTCCGGATGGACGGCGCGCAGGCGCAGGAACTCCCCGAAGAAGTGGATCTCGTCCGCGATTCCCAGGACCATGATGAGGACCGGGATCATCGCCGTCATCAGCGACAGGGGATGGCCGAGGCGGGCCTGGATCGCCAGGATCAGCACGACCGTCAAGCCCGACTGGAACACCGACAGGGCGACCAGCACCCACGAGCGGAAGAGGACCCAGAACAGCACGCCGATCAGCAGGAGGCACCAGGGCAGCAGGACCTTCAGGTCGTGGAAGATCGCTTCGCCCAGGCCATTGAGGACCACCTGCCGGCCGATCAGCCGGATCCGGTAGGCTCCGGGGCTGCGGGTCTCCAGCCGGTCCGCGGCCTCCCGCACCCGCGTCTCGATGTCGTGCACGCCGGAGCCCGAGAACGCCGGCGTCTCCAGGAACACGGCGCGGCGCGAACGGCCCACGGCGAGCTGGTCGACGGCCGCGGTCTTGCGCAGGGCGGCCTCGATCCACGCGGGGTCCGGCGTGTGCAGCCAGTAGGGCTCGCCCGCCACCGGCGCCCTCCGGAAGCGCCCACGGTAGAGCCGGTCGAAGAGCAGCAGGTGGATGTTGTGGCTCTCCGCCAGCCGGTTGAGGAAGAAACGGAGGTCTTCCCGGAACGCCGGGTCGGTGGCGGAGCCCCGGCGGCTTTCGAAGGCGATCACCAGCCGGTCGTCCGAGCCGAACGTCTTGCGGGTGATCTCGTCCACGGCGAGCACGTCGCTGCTCGCGGGCAGGAGCTCCTGATCGCTCACCCGGATCCGCAGATCGGCCACGGGGCGGGCCAGCCACGCGCACAGCGCGATGCTGCCCACAACCGCCACGCCCAGGATCCAGCGGTAGACCTCCGTGCGGGGCTTCATGGCCGCACCCCTTCGCGGGCCGGCGGCGGGCAGAAGACCTCCACCTCGGCGCCCGGCCCCGAGCGGGTCAGCTCTCCCGCGTCGAGGGGGTCGCCATCGCCGTCGTCGTCGTCCAGAAAATCTGCCGCCGCATAGCGGAGCGGGGCTCGCCCCGTCCCGCGGGGGCCCGGATCGGGCAGCAGCTTCGGATCGAGGCCGCGGCGCACCCACACGGAGGCGGAGGTGCGGATGAAGCCTTCGCATTCGCCGCCCTCGGCGACACCCGGCCAGAGGGCCGAGTGCTGGTAGAGAGCCTGATATCGCGCCGGCGGCGCCGCCGGCAGACCGATCGGCTTCCCCCACGAGGGGGCCGCGATGGGGAAGGCCTGCTCGCCACCCGTCCAGGCGAGGGAGAGGGGCGGGGGGCTCAGGGGCTTCGTGCGCACTCCCTGCCAGCCGATCAGGGCCAGTGCCAGAAGAAAGAGCGCCGCCATGCGGCGCTCCATCGAAACGAAAAGAAGCATGGAGCCGATCGTTTCCTACGAAGAGCCCGTGATGGAGAAGGCCTTGCCGGGCTGCAAGGTGATCGAGTTGCCCGCTTTGCTCTTCAGGACCATCGAATTCGTCAGCACGTAGACCGTTCCCCGGGCGGGCGGGAAGCTGTCGACGTTCGAGTTGACGACCTGGACCGGCGCATCGGACACGAAGGACTCGCCGTTGAGGATGAACTCGGGGTAGAACCGCATCGTCTGCGTGGCCGGGAACTGCCGGTCCCTCTGATTGGAGGTCAGCGAGCTCGCCAGGCTCGGCTTGGACTTGTCCAGAGTGATCACGAGGTCGCCGACGCCCTGCACGGTTCCCTCCGTGAAGGTGTCGATCACCGTGAGCTGCGTCGACTGGCGGCCATCCGAGAGCGTGGTGGTCTCCCCCACCTCGGCCTTGATCGCGCCGAGCGTATTCGCCGACACCAAGGGACCATTGTTGACGCTGATGATGTGCGACCGGCTGCCCGTGCACTTTTGGATCGTACCCGGAGCGGGGACGTTGATGGCGGCCGAGGCTTCCTGCAGCCACATCCAGCCGCCTCCCGCCAGCAGCACGGCGGTGGCGGACAGCAGAGCGAGGCGTTTTCCAGACGTATGCATACACATCTCCTTGGGGGCTGAAGCCCCGTTGTGGCCGCGAGTGAAACGACACCGCAGGCCAAAGTTGGTCGAACCGGGGCTCTTTGAGAGAACCCTATTCTACTGGGTGCATGCAAATGCTAAAGGCGAGCCCCGGGATCGGCGGGCATCCGACACGGCCGATACGACGGCCGGTACGATGCGAGCTCACTGCGCGCGCTCGTAATCCTCGGGCGTATCCACGTCCTGGACCGCCCCTGAATCCTCCGTCTGGACCTCCAGCAGCTCCGCCTCGTGGCGGTCCCGGACCTGTTTCAGTCCCACGTTCGGATCCAACGAATCGATTTCGGGGATCAGCCGGGGAGCGATCGCGAGCGGATGCCCCCGTTTGCCGTGGCAGACGGGGACGCCGATGGGGGCTCCCGTCTCCGCCATCCTCCGGAGCAGCTCGGCGACCGTTCCGGCACGGAGGTTGGGAAGGTCGGCGGGAGAGACCAGAAGGATTTCGCCGCGGCGGGTCAGCCCGGCCGATCCGCCCAGGGCGGCGATCCCCTCGCGGATGGTGGAGAGCATGCCGCGCCGCGGGTCCGGATTCACCGCCAGGGCGACTCCGGCTGCCCGCGCCCAGGCCTGGAGCGCCTCGTCGCCCGGAGCGGCCACCAGGACGATCTCGCCCACGCCGCCGCCCCGCAGGGCCTCGACGACGCCCGCCACCATGGGCCGGCCGCCGACGGGCAGGAGCAGCTTGGGGCGGCCCATCCGGCGCGAGGCGCCGGCGGCGGGGAGGATGGCGACGCTCACGGCTACGTCCCCTTCAGCCGCCGCGCCAGCACGATCGTCCGATCGTCCGCGAACGGCACGCCGCGGGCGAAGGCCTCCAGGTCCCGTTCCAGGACTTCCGCCAGGGCCGTGCAGGCTTCGGTGCACCCTTGAGAGCAGGCGCTCTTCAGGCGGTCCAGGCCATATTCCTCGCCTTCGGGATCGCTCGCCTCGACGAGGCCGTCCGTGTAGAGCACCAGGAGGTCCCCGGGGCCGAGCGTCGTCTCTCCGGCCCGGTACGACGCCTGGGGCAGGAGCCCCAGGGGAGCGCCGGTCGCCTTGAGCTCCTCGACGGTGCCTTCCACCCGCAGCAGGAGCGGCGGGTTGTGCCCCGCGTTCGTGTAGCGCAGGAGCCCGGTCGCCGGCTCCAGGACGCCCAGGAAGGCCGTGGCGTACTTCTCGGGCGGCGTGCGGCGGTAGATCAGGCGCGACAGGCGGGCGCAGATCTCGTCCGGCGGCAGCCCGTCTTCGATCGGGCCGGTGGAGAAGGCCTGGAGGGAGATGGTCAGCAGGGAGGCCGCCATGCCCTTGCCGGCCACGTCGGCCACCATGAGCACGCATTCCCGGCCGCCGTCCCGCTCCACGACCTCGTAGTAGTCGCCGGAGACGCCGCGCGACGGGATGTTGCCGCCGTGCAGCTCCCATCCCGGGAGGTCCGGCAGGCGGTTGGGCAGGAGGGCCATCTGGATGCGCCGGGCCAGCGCCAGCTCCTCCTCCAGGCGGCGCCGCTCGGCCGCCTCCATGGCCAAGGCGAGATTGCGCAGGTGGAGGGCGGCCACGGAGGCGAGGGAGACGAGAAGCTCCAGGTCTTCCTCCGAGAACTGGCGGACGCCGGCGCGGGATTCGAGCACGATCAGCCCCAGGCTTCCTTCCGGATCGAGGAGCGGCGCCGCGATCAGGCTCTTGACGCCGGAGATGAGCATGCTCTGGGCTCCCGCGAACCGCTCGTCCGAGTGGACGTCGAAGACGATGGCGGCCATGCCCTTCTCGGCGACCTCGCGCACCAGGCTGCGGGAGAACGCGAGATCCTCCGATCCGCCGAGCCCCGCGCGCCTCGCCACGGGCCGGTAGCCGCCGTCCCGCTCTTTGAGCAGAATGGCGCCGCGATCCGGCCGCAGGTGATCGAACACCCGGTCGAGGATCAGCTCCAGGAGCTCGTCGAGGGTGAGCGAGCGGCCGAGCGCCTGGTGGACCTCGTTGAGGAGCCGGAGCCGGTCGGCATAGCGCCGCAGATCCCCCTCGCCTGACGCCGCCTGGGCCTCCTTGCGGTCGAGGAGCTCCGCCGCCGGCCGGAAGATCGTGCCGTCCAGGAGGTCCTCCATCTCCGCGGAAGGTGGGGGAGCGGGCGGCCCGACCTCCTGGACCTTGATCGTGCTGTTCGAGATCGTGATCACGTCACCCGGCCCGACCGGAGTCGGCCCCGCGATCGTCTGGCCGTTGACGAGCGTGCCGTTGCGGGAGCCGAGGTCCTCCACGAGCAGGCCGGAGCCGTCCCGGTACAGCCGCGAGTGGCGCCGCGAAAGGAAGGGATCGGCGAGCGTGAGGTCCGCGTCGAGAGCCCGGCCCACGACCAGGGAGTCGCCCTGCAGCAGATGGTCGAAGGCGGAGCCTTCGGCGGGGGTGATGTGGAGGCTGAGAGTGGGGTCGGGCACGGCGAGGTCTCCGATGGCCTTCTCAGCGTATCAGACGCCTCGGGCAGGTGGATCCAGGTAGGGGGTCTCTAAAAGGTTCTACGTTCTATGGCCGGATCAACGGGCCGGATCAACAAGGTCGGATCCGCAGGGCTGGATCAAACAGGGCTGGATCAAAAAGGGTCGGATCAACAGGTCCGGATCAACCGGATCAACCGGATCAACAGGTCGGATCAAACAGGGTCGGATCAACAGGTCGATCAAATAATGTAGAGACGCCCTCGGGGGAACCCCGTGGGGCGTCTCCAGGGGCGGGGCAGACGTTCCCTTGAAGAGATCGCCCCGCGGGAGAGAATTGGATTGTTTGGGACGGTATCGCCGCCTCGGAGACGCCCCACGGGGTTCCCCCGAGGGCGTCTCTACATTGGGGGTTTCACAGCTCGAACGGCTCGCAGCCGGCAAAGGTGCGGCGCTTCAACCTGAGCTCGTGAGCGTTCGGGACCTGGTTCTCGAGGATCTGTAGCTGGTCCAGCCAATGGAGGTTGGGCTTGGGGCGATTCTCGCGTAGGGCACGAATATCCTCGGGAGTGGTTGGGATATCCCTTTCAAGATCGAGCAGGTGATTCTCTTTCGATACCATGGCGATCTCCCGCCTAATCGATCACCGGCAACACCGTCCCCACGTGCTTGGGCTCCAGCCGCGCCGGCGCCATCCCCGCGGTCTCCCGCAGGGCCGCTTCCGTGTAGCGCTGCACCATCACCCCGCGCCACTGGGTCTGGAAATCGGTGTTGTCCATGGGCGTCGCGATTTTCCTCGCCAGCTTCGCGGCCTCGGCGATCGTCTCCTCGGTCAGCTTCTTGCCGACCAGGAAGTCCGCGGCGGCCTTCGCGGGCAGGGGATAGGAGGCGACGGCGCCGAGATAGATCCGCGCCTGGGTGACGAGGCCGGCCGGATCGGTCCAGATGGCGGCGGCCACGGAGAGGACGGCGAAGTCGATCGAGCCGCGGCGGCGGAGCTTCCAGAAGGCGGAGCGGCAGCGGTCGGCCGTGGCCTCGGGGGGCAGGTGGAGACCGGTCAGGATCTCGTCCGGGCGCTTGGCGAGATACGAGATCCCGTCGTCGTTGTAAAGGTTTTCAATCGGGATCACCCGCTCGCCGTCCGCCGAGACCAGCTTCACCTCCGCTCCCAGGGCACAGGCCATGGGCGCGGAGTCCGAGGCCGTGTGGGCCCAGCAGCGGGGCGAGCTGGTGGCGACCCAGCAGATGGTCCCCTCTTCCTTCATGCAGTAGTCGATCGAGCGCCGCCAGTCTTCCGTCTGGTTGTAGTAGGTGCAGCGCGTGTCCACGCAGAGGTTGCCGCCGATCGTCCCCATGTTGCGCAGGGGCGGCGAGGAGATCGACTGCACGGCCGCGGCAAAGGCCGGGTAGCGCTCGCGCACGGCCACATGCCGCGCGACGTCGTCGAGCAGGGTCGTGGCTCCGACGTGGATACTGCCGTTGACGTCGATCCCCGCCAAATCGGGGATGCCCATCAGGCTCACCACCGTCTGGGCTTTTTGATGCCGGCGCTTCATGTTGGGCCAGAGGTCCGTGCCGCCCGCCACGAGGCGGACGAGCTGGCCTTCGGCGACGCCTTCCCCGGCGAGCACGGCGGCGGCCTCCTGGAGGGTGCGGGCCTGGTGGAACTTAAAGGAAGGTAGGCGCAACATGGTTACTTGGCCCCTTTCAGGTCCGTGGTCAGCGCGGCGAGCTTCTTCTTCTTGAGCGCCTCCTCGCGGGTCATCATCGTTCCCGAGGAGGAGCGCATGCCGGAGCGGAGCTTCTCGCGGTAGTCGTCGATGGCGGTGCCGTCGCCGCCCTGCTCGGGCGTGGGGACCCTCATGTTCTCGCCGAAGTCCACCTCCGGGAAGCTCTTGGGGCCGAAGCGCCCTTCCTGGCCCTGGGCCTTCGCCTGCATCGCCTTGAGCACCATGTGCGGATGGATCGGCACCTGGTCGATCCGCACACCCACGGCGTCGTGGATGGCGTTCGCCACGGCGGGCATCACGGGCAGCAGCGGCCCCTGGCCGACCTCCTTGGCGCCGAACGGGCCCCGCGGATCCGGGTCTTCGATCAGATAGGTCGTCACCGGCGGCATGTCGTTGAAGGTCGGGCTCTTGTATTCGAGCACCGAGGGATGCTTGTGGACCAGGGCCGAGGAGAGGTGGCGCGGCAGGCGGCGGAAGACCTGCTCCTCCATCATCACCTCGCCGAGCCCCATGTAGACGCTGCCCTCGACCTGGCCCATCACCAGCACCGGGTTGAGCGAACGGCCGACGTCGTGGGCCATCCAGACGTGGACGGGGTTCCACAGTCCGGTCTCGGGATCGACCTCCACCTCGATGACGGACGCCGAGTAGGAGTAGGCGGGGGAAGGGCCGACGCCCGCGCCCCGGTAGCGGCCGGGCGAGCGCGGCGGGATGTAGCTGCCGGCGAGGGCCAGGGTGCCGAAGCGCGCCTCGGTGGCGATGACGGCGTCCTGGAAGCTGAGCCCCTTCTCGGGGTCCGAAGCGTCGAACACCCGGCGGTCGGCGAACACCAGCCGTCCGGCGGGGATGTCGAGCTGCTCGGAGACGGCCTTGGAGATCAGCTCCCGCGCCTTCTCGGCGGCCTGGAGGGCGGCGTTGCCCACCATCAGGGTGACGCGCGAGGAGTAGCTGCCGAGGTCGACGGGCGTCAGGTCCGTGTCGGCCACGCAGAGGCGGATGTCGGCGAGGGACACTCCGAGCACCTCGGCCACCACGGCGGCGAGGACGGAATCGGAGCCCTGGCCGATCTCGGCCTCGCCGCAGAACACGGCGATGCCGCCCGAGCGGTCGAGCTTGAGCATGACGCCCGACTGCGGCATGTGGTTCCAGTAGATGGGCAGGCCCGCGCCGCACAGGTACGAGCCGCAGGCGAGCCCCAGGCCCCGCCCCTCGGGGAGGTTGCCCCAGCGCTCGCGGAAGCCGCTCCCCTCGACCACGGACTCGATGCACTTGCGCAGGCCCATGGAGCCGATCTTCAGCCAGTTGGCCGTGATCGAGTCCGGCTCGGCGAGCATGTTGAGCCGCAGGTCGGCGGGGTTGATGCCGAGCTTGACGGCGATCTTGTCGAGCTGGACCTCGAAGCCGAAGCGCGGCTGGGGCGTGCCGTGGCCGCGCTTGGGGCCGCAGGGCGGCTTGTTGGTGAACGTCCGCACGCCCTGGAACTCGTAGGCGGGGAGCTTGTAGGTCACCGTCTGCAGCGCGCCCGTGTAGTAGGTGGAGGCCACGCCGTAGCTGCCGTAGGCGCCGCCGTCGAGGGCGGTGCGCAGGCGCTAGGCCGTGATGGTGCCGTCCTTCCTCACTCCCGTCTTCATCGCCATGAGCACGGGGTGGCGGCCGCGGTGGCAGTAGAAGACCTCCTCGCGGTTGAGGGTGATCTTGGCCGGCCGGCCGAGCTTGAGGGCCATCTTCGCCACCACGATCTCGTGGTTGAACGGATCGCTCTTGCCGCCGAAGCCGCCGCCGTTGGAGCAGGCCACGACGCGGACGCGCGAGGCCGGCAGCTCCAGCACCTTGGCGAGGGCGCGGTGGACGTAGTGAGGCGTCTGGCTGGAGGAGTAGAGGGTCACCCGGTCGTCGTCCTCGGGCACCGCGACCGCCGAGTGCTGCTCCATGGGCAGGTGGGTGTTGCCCTCGTAATAGAAGACGTCCTCGAAGATCTCGTCCGCCTCCTCGAAGCCCTTCTCGACGTCGCCGAAGGTCATGGAGACGGCCTTGTGGACGTTGCCGTGGTCGCCGTAGTCGTGGATGCGCGGCTCGGGCGTCGCGAGCGCCTCCTCGATGGAGGAGATGGTGGCGAGCGGCTCGTACTCCACCTTCACCTTCAGCGCCGCCTCGTAGGCCGCGTCCTCGGTGACGGCCGCCACGGCGACGACCGGATCGCCCACGAAGCGAACCTTGTCGGGGCACAGGGCGTGCTCGTCCTGGGAGACCGGCAGGATGCCGAAGGGGATGGGCGTCTCCTTGCCGGTGAGGAAGCCCAGGAAGCCCGGCACCTTCGCCGCCTCGGACACGTCGATCGAGACGATGAGCGCGTGGGGCACGTGCGAACGCACGAGCCGGACGTGGCACATGCGCGGGAAGGTCAGGTCGTCCGCGAACCTGGTGGCGCCGGTCACCTTGGCGCGGCCGTCCACGCGGCGGAACGGCTTGCCGATGATGTTGGTCTCGCGCTCGGGCTCGGGTTCCTGCTCGGGCTTGCGTAGCGGCTCGGCCATGGGATCTACATCTCCTCCGGCAAGGGGCTGCCGTAGAACACCTCGTTCGGCGGCGTCCAGTCCTCGCCGCGCATCTTGGCGGCGGCCCACTCCACCCCTTCGAGGATCTTGTGGTAGCCGGTGCAGCGGCAGAGGTTGCCGGAGAGGGCCTCGCTGATCTCGCCGCGGCTCGGGCTGGGGTTCTCGGCGAGCAGCGCCTTGGCGCCCATCAGGATGCCGGGCGTGCAGTAGCCGCACTGGGCGGCGCCGAGGTCGGCGAAGGTCTCCTGGAGCGGGTGCAGCTCGTTGCCGGTCTGCAGGCCCTCGACGGTCTCGATCGCCTTGCCCCGCATCTCCGCCGCCAGCACGAGGCAGGAGAGAATAGGCCGGCCGTCCACCAGGACCATGCAGGTGCCGCATTCGCCAAGCTCGCAGCCGTGCTTGGTGCCCGTCAGGCCGCACTCCTCCCGCAGCACTTCCAGCAGGCTGTGATGGGTGGGGAAGACCACGGGGCGGTCCTCGCCGTTGATCCGCAGCTTCAGGGTGGTCAGGTCGTCCATGCTCATTCTTCCTCCGGTCTCTCCAGCTCGATGCCCGTTGCCAGCAGCCCCCGCACCAGCAGCTCGGCGCACTCGCGGCCGATCGCGCGGGCGCTCTTGCCGCCGCCCGGGCGGAACCATTTCACGGTCCAGTTCACGGCGCCTAGGATGGCCAGCGCGCTCACCTTGGGATCGGCCGGCCGGAACACGCCGGCCGCCATCCCTTCGTCCAGAATCTCGCGGAACGCCTGCTCGTACTCGTCGCGCCGGGCCTGGACCGTCTCCCGCCACGGCTCGCCGAGGGCTTCCACCTCCAGATGGGCCAGCGATCCGGGCGTCCCCTCGTTCAGGCGCACGACGTGCCCCTCGATCAGCAGGAACAGCCGCCCGTCCGCCCGCAGATCCCGCGCCCGAGCCCGCTCGGCCAGGCTGAGCAGTCCCGAAAGGGCGTCCTCCTGGACGAAGGCGAGGAGCTCCTCCTTGTCCTTGAAGTAGTAGTAGAGGTTCCCCACCGCCATCCCCAGCTCCGCCGCGATGTCGCGCATCCCGGTCGCCTGCAGCCCCCGCCGGCGGAACACCCGGGAAGCCGCGTCGAGGATCTCGCGCTTCTTCTCGAGGACTTTCTCGCTGGCTTCGGGACGGCGGGGACGTGGCGGGGCTTGGGCCGAGATTTGAACCATCGTTCAAATCATTGCAGCGGGGGTGGACCCCTGTCAAGGGGATTTCCTGAGGCTCCGAAGGGCGCGATCGACCGCGGCTCCTACGGCATGGGGCTCGTTCCGTCTCCACTGTCCGCGCCATCCGGCACGGCATTCACCGGCTTGTGCTGCTCCATCACACGCGCCACGATGTTGATGATCTCGTCGTTGCGGAAGGGTTTCTTGACGTAGGCGGCCGCTCCGGCCTGGAGGCCGCGGACCACGTCGTGCTCTTTGCCTTCGGTGCTGATGATGACGATCGGAATGGCGGCGAGCTCGGCGTCGGCTTTGATTTTGGACAGCAGCACGAGACCGTTCATCTTGGGCATGTTGATGTCGAGGAAGATGAGGTCGACGTCAGGGTTTTCGGCCAGCCGGCGCAGGGCTTCGAGTCCGTCGGCGGCGAAGACGAGCGGCGCCTGCCCCAGGATGAGCCGGAACAGCTTGTGGATGACGATGGAGTCGTCGATGACTAGAGTTTTTCGTGGCTGCATGGCGCGCCCTCCTGAATGAAAGCACCGGTGGAGCCGAGGGGTGCGGCGTCCGGCGTGGCGGACGCGAGCTGACGCAGGCGTCCTCCAATCAATGAAAGCGGCAGCGTCTCGCGGGCCACGCCCGCCTCGATCGCCGCTCGCGGCATTCCGAAAACGGCCGAGGTGGCCTCGTCCTGCGCGATGGTGTGGGAGCCCACCCGCGCCAGCTCGGCCATACCCTGCGCTCCGTCGTCCCCCATGCCGGTCAGGAGGGCGGCGATGGCGCGCGGCCCCACGACGGCTGCGGCCGAGACGAAGAGGATGTCCACCGAGGGTTGGACTTTGTCGGCGGTGGGGGAGAGGCGGGCGATGAGCCGGTGGCGCCGGCTCTCCACCAGGGTGTGGAAACCACCCGGCGCCACGTAGGCGACTCCCGCCAGGAGCGGCTCGCCGTCAGTGGCCTCCCGTACCTCCAGGGGCAGGTGCGAGCAGAGGCGGGCGGCGAAGGCGCGCGTGAACCCTGGCGGCATGTGCTGGGCGATCAGGACCGGACAGCGGAGGCCCGGTCCGAGGTCCCGCAGGACGCGCTCGACCGCGGGCGGGCCGCCCGTGGACGCTCCGACCAGCAGGAGCGAAGGGAGGAGGTGCAGGCCCCGCGGCGTCGGTCTTTCCGCCGTCGCCGTGACTCCCGCCGGCTTGCGGCTCTCCCGCGTGAGCTGGCGGATGCGGCCGACGAGCACCTTGCGCAGGGCGTCGAAATCCACCAGCGAGAGGTCCCGTTTGTCGACGAAGTCCAGAGCCCCCGAGTGCAGGGCCTCGATCGCCAGGGGAACGCCTTGGCTCAGGTTGTCCGACAGGATGATGACGGGCGTCGGCCGGCGGATCAGGATCTCTTCCAGGGTCGCGAGCCCGCCGATGCCGGGCATGGCGAGGTCGAGGATGATCAGGTCGGCCCGCCAGTGCTGGAGGTTGGACAGCAGGTCTTCCCCCCGGGACGCGGTCCCCACCAACTGGAGGTCGGGCTCTTCCGCCAGCATCCAGGAGAGCGCCTTGCGGATGAAGGGCGAGTCGTCCACGACCGCGATACGGATCGGGCTCAATGGGGCACCCTGCGGTAGGCGATAGTGCCCGACAGCCGGAGGGTCTCGAAGCTTTCGGAAAGGCCGATGATCGATTCCGTGGCGCCCAGGAAGAGCAGCCCGCCGGGTCTCAGCACCGCCGCGAAGTGCCGCACGGCCCGGCGCAAGGCCGTGGGGGAGAAATAGATCAGGACGTTGCGGCAGAAGACCGCGTCGTAGAGGGCCTCCCCGCGGAAGGTCTCCAGGTCCATGATGTTACCCCAGGAAAAGCGGATGTTCCGCCGCCAGGCGAGGCGCAGGGCCCATTGCTCCGGGCCGCAGGATGTGAAGTAGCGCTCCAGTTGCTCGGCAGTGACCTGCCGCGCGGAGCCGCGCCCGTACTCGGCCCGGCGCGCCGCCTCGATCCGGCCGGTGTCGATGTCGAAGGCGTCGATCATCAGGGAGAGCGGGTGCGCGAGGAGGTTCAAGGTGTACGGCTCCTCGCCGGAAGAGCAGCCGGCGCAGAGCACCCGCGGCGCTCCTCCGGCCGGTTTCAGCAGGGGGACGGCATCCGCCAGAAAGCTTTTGATCTGCCGCGTCTCGCGAAAGAAAAAGGTTTCATTGTTGGTGACCAGCTCGGCCAGATGCTGCCTCTCGCCGTTGTTGTCCGCGCGGAGGTGGAGGTAGTAATCCCAGTAGCTGGGCAGCCGGAGCGTCTCCAGACGCGGACGCAGACGTGTTTCCAGCAGCTCCCGGCGGTGCTCCGGGAATTCGATCCCGAAACGATCGGAGATCAGCTCGTTGAGCAGCAGGTAGGACTCCTGCGTCATGGCGGGGGCTCTCAACGGTGCTCTTCCCTTCCAACCTCCAGGAGGGAGAGGGCCTTCTTGGCCACCCCGGGCACCGGGTCGGCGATCAGCCGCGCCAGGAGGGCCGCGTCTTCGGAACGCAAGGACAGCCCGAGCACCTGGACGGCGGCGAGGCGGACGAACCAGTCGGGATGGCTCGCCGCGTCGCGGAAGAGGGGCAGGTCTTCCGGCCGGTGGCAGGCGGCGAGGGCCTTGTAGGCGATCCGGGCGTCCGGTCCTCCGGCCAGGGCGGCGGTCCGCAGCACGCCGCGAGCCGCCGAGCCGCCGAGGCGCCCCAGGGTCTCCAGCACCATCGGCACGAGGTTCCGCCGTTCGTCGAGGAGGCGGATGAGGATCGGTGTGCTGGCGCTGTCTTTCAGCTCTCCGGCGGCACGGACGAGGGCCGCCGAAGGGGCCACGGTCAGGCGGGCACGCAGGGCATCCCGCAGCTCGCCGAGGCCGTAGCGGGACGCCGCTTCGGCCGTGAGGTCGGTGAAGAGGTCCGGCTCCTCGCGCAGCCAGGCCTCCCAGGGCAGGCGGCGCGTCAGGTCTTCGTGGTGGGCCAGCCGGCTGGCCGCCAGCCGGCGTGCCGGAGGCTCCAGCGCGAGGATGCGTTCGGCCAGCGCCTCGGCCGGCTCGCCCAGAAGGGCCGCGAGCTCCAGCCGGGAGACCTCGTCGAGGTCCGTCCGTTGCGGCCATTGCGAAAGGGTGGCGCGGAGGGCGTCCGCGTGGGCGACCAGCACGGGCTCCAGGGGCGACCGCGACTCGGCGGGCAGCCGCAGATAGAGGTCCAGAACGACCTGGGCGATGCCCGGGACGTGGACCTGCCCGAGGGCCGCCAGGATCTCCGCGGACATCCAGCCGGGCTCCGCCGCCGCTTCCTTGACGGCGGCGAGCAGCTCCGGCGCCGGCACCTGGTCCGGGAACCGGGCCGCGAGCAGGAAGCCCCACGACCGCTCGGCCTCGCCGCCGCGCAGGAGCCGGGCCATGAGGTCCGGCCGCCGGCGCAGGGGCTCGGGCGCGAAGTCCGAGGGCTGCTGGGAAGCGGCCAGCACGGCGAGGGCCTCCTCGTCCCAGGGTCCGGGTCCGAGGCAGAGCAGGCAGCGGGCGGCGGAGCTCCGCGCCCCGTCCTCCGTGCGCATGAGAAGCTGCAGATGGTCCCGCAGACCCGCCGGCTCTTTCCGCGGCTCCGCCGGCAGCCCTTCGAGGACGTGGGCCAGCAGGCCCGCCATGGCCTCGTCCTCGACCGTGGCCGCGCCCTCCTGCCAGTGGCCGGCCAAGACGTTGAAGGCGGCCTCGCCGCCGATCCTGGCCAGGGATTCCGCCGCGAGAGAGCCCAGCAGGGGATCTGCCAGCAGATCGGCGAGGGGGGACACGCCCCATGGCGAGCGCAGGTCGCCCAGCGCCTGGAGGGCCGCCATCTGGACCCACAGCTCGCCTTGCAGGAAGGGGAGCAGGCGCGGCACCGAACGCCCGTCGCCCAGGCGGCCGATGGCGAGGATCGTCTCCTGGACGACGTTGACGTCGGGGTGGCTCAGGATTCCGTGCAAGGCCTCCAGTGCCCGCGGATCGCGCAGGCGGTCGAGGATCAGCACGGCCTGGAGAAGGACGTCCGGATCGGCATCGCCCAGCAGGGGGAGGACCGCGGACAAGCTGCGGCTGCCGCGCAGCACGAAGATCTCCGAGCCGGCGTTGCGCAAGGCGGCGTCGCCGTCTTCCCGCAGCAGCTCGGTCAGGCGGCGGTCCGACAGGATGGCGGCACCGATGTGCAGGGCCCGGTCGCGGATCTCGGGGCTGGAGCTGCGCACCAGTTGCTCGACGACGTCCGCGCGCTCTTCGAGCGGCAGCGAGGGGAGCTCGGCCAGGAGCTTGACGCAGGCGTCCAGGGTCGGGATCTGGGAATCGTTGGATGGAATGCTCATGGGTGTTTGTTCCTCACGGATCCCGCCCTAGACCTGGAAGACCGCGGACGTCGTCCGCAGCCTCTCGGCCTGCAACGCCAGGCCGCCGGTGGCCGTGGACATCTCGCCCGCTGCCGCCAGGTACTGCTGGGCCAGCGCGGCGATGCGCTCGACCGACTTGACGATCTCGTTGCCGCCCTGCATCTGGTCGGTCGTGGCATCGGCCACCTGCTGGGTCATGCGGTTCATCACCCCTACCGAGCTCATGATCTGGCGCGCTCCGTCCGCCTGCTCGCGGGCCGCCAGGGCCAGTTGCTGGGTGACCTGGTGCATGGTGCTGGTGGTCTTGAGGATCTGGGCCGCTCCGGTGCTCTGCTCGCGGACGGCGGTGTGGACGTCGCGCACCAGCTCGGTCGAGCGGTTGACGGCGTCGACGATCTGCTGAAGGAGCCGCTGCGAGAGCTGCACGGCCTCGCCGGTGTCCGTCTGCACGGTTTCGATGAAGGAGGAGATCTCGCGCGCCGAGCTCATGGAGCGCTCGGCCAGGCGCTTGACCTCGTCGGCCACCACGGCGAAGCCGCGGCCGGCGTCTCCGGCACGGGCCGCCTCGATGGCCGCGTTGAGCGCCAGGAGGCTGGTCTGGTCGGCGAAATCGCCGATCGTCTGCACGATCTTGCCGATGTCCTTGATCGAGGCGTTGATCCCCAGGACCACCTGGGACAGGCGCTCGCCGCCCCCGCTGGCCGCGGCGGCGGCATCGGTCGACGCCTGGTCCACGATCTGGACCTTGGCGGCGATGGAGCGGATCGAAGCCGTCATCTGCTCGATGGTGGCCGCCGTGTCGCCGACGTGGGTGAGGAGGATCTCGGAGCTGCGGGCGACCTCCTGGATCGAAGCCCCCATCTCTTCGATCGAGCTGGCGGTCTCCTCGACGTTCGAGGCCAGGGCCTGGGTGGAGCGGTTGACGCTGTCGAGGCGCGACGCCATCTCGACGATGGTGGCCGAGGCCTCTTCCGCGGACTCGGACTGGACGGCCGCGCCGCTGGAGATCTGCTGGGCCGAGGAAGACAGCTCTTCCGCCGTGGCCGCCACCTGCCCGGCCGACTCCTTGACGTCGGCCAGGATGCCGCGCAGGTTGTCCGCCATCTGGCGGAACGCCTGTCCCAGGAGGTCCGCCTGCGAGCGCGGGGAGACCTCGGTGCGCAGCTCGCCGCGCGCGATGCCGTCGGCCACCGTGGCCATCTCGCGGAAGTAGGCGATCATCCGCTGCATGGCGAGGGAGAGCTCGCCGATCTCGTCCGCGGAGTGCACCTCGACGTCCGCCGAAAGGTCCCCTTCCGCCAGCCGCCGGGCCGCGGCCACGCTCTCGGCCAGCGGACGCGTCAGGGCGCGGATGATGAGGAACGAGAGCGCCGACAGCGCCAGGATGCTCACCGCCGTCATCCAGGTCACCGCCACCACCGACGAGCGCTGGTTGGCCCGCGCCGTGGCGAAGGCGGTCTCCATCTGCCGCCGGTTGTCGAGGGCCAGCTCGTCGAGCCGCGCGCGCACGTCCTTGTACTGCCCGGTCATCGACTGCAGGGCCGCCACGACGCCTTCGCCCGTGGTGCCCGCGATCATGTTCCGCGAGGTCTGCCGCGCCAGCTCGTAGTAGCGCCCGAAGCGGTCCGCCAGGTCGCGCGCCGTCGGCCGGTCCAGCACGCCGCTCTCGCCCGCGCTCTTCAGGCTGGCCTGGAACTGGTCGCGCAGGGCGTCGGTGGCCCCGAGCGCGTTGGCGTCCGAAGCGGCCACGGCGTCCTGCATGCCGCGCTGAATGGCGAGCAGGGTCTGGCGCAGCGAGTCGCTGGTGACGAAGGCCGGGAAGTGGCGCTGCTCGATGGCGTCCAGCAAGCGGGTGTTGCGCGCTCCCACGATCTGGAGGGTGGTGAGGATGGACAGGAAGCCGAGGGCCGCCAGGACCGGCAGCGCGGCCATCTTGTGGGCGAACCGCAAGCGGCGCGCCCAGGAGAGTCGGGGCCCTGAGGCGCTCAAGGCTTCACGCCCACGGCCTTGACCCCGGAGCCCAGAGCCGTGCCCGCCGGCACGTACCCCACGCCGCCACGGTTGGCGCCCACGAAGGCCACCACCTCCCGCGCCGACGCCTTCTCCGGCGGCGGCACGTCGCGGCCGGAAAAGATCATCTGCTGCCAGTAGGCTTTCACCGCCGACGTGCCCTTGCGATGGACCTGGTGCGAGAAGCTCTCGCGCACGGAGGATTCAGGGCCCAGGTCCACCGGCACGGCGGGCAGGCCGCCGCCCCACTGGGTGATCTTCTTGAGGAACAGGCTCGAGAGCTGGGCGTTCCCCACGGAAGTGACGGGATTGGCCGCGTTCACGATGACCACGAACTCCTCGGCCGCGGCGGCCGGCCCAGGGGGCACCGCCGTCATCATGACCATTGCCATCCCACAGAGAAGCAGACACAGCCTTCTTCGCGACGTCATATTTCGCATCAGACTCACCTCCACGGACATCAGCTCAATTCCCCATTTCGACGGGAGACTCGGGTTCCAGCCGCTCGGGCAACAGGAGCACCCTCTCCACGTCCAGCAGAATGACCACCGACTCGTCGCGGCGGTACACCGCCGTGATGAAGCCCGATCTCTCCGACATCACCTCCGGCGGCGGCGCCTCCCTCGCGCTCGGCAGCAGCTTCACCACCTCGCGCGCGCCGTCCACCAGCAGTCCCAGGGCACGGCCCCGGGACGACACCACCAGGATCCGGCTCCGCGGCTCCACCACCGCCGCCGGCTGGCCCAGCCGCACTCGCAGATCCACTACCGGCAGCACCCGTCCCCGCAGCTGCGTGATGCCGCATACCGGTGCCGGCGCGTAGGGCAGGCGCGTGATCGTGGTGACGCGCAGCACCTCCTCCACGCAGAGCACCGGCAGGCCGTAGACCTCGCCGGCCGCTTCGAAAGTCACCCAGACTTCGGGCACCTCCGGCGCCGCCGTCTCGGCCACGGCGGTGTGCCGCGTCAGCCGGTCGACCAGCGAGAACAGGCGGTCGGGGCCTTCGAGGGGCGCTTCCTGCGCCTCCGCGTTGCCTGAGATCGCGGCGAGGATCTCGCCGGCCAGCCCCGAAGAGGGCAGGTTCACGCGGGCCTCCCGGGGTCGGCCAGCGGCGAGAGGCCCGCCAGACCGGCCGGATCGAGCAGCAGCACGGCACGGCCGTCGGCCAGGATCGTCGACCCCGCCACGGCCGGATGGCGCACGGCCCACGGGTCGAGCCGGCGGACGACCACCTCGCGGATCCCCTGGATGCCGTCCACGCCCACGGCGCGCCGGGAGCCCTCGACCTCCAGCAGCACCGCATAGGCGCTGCGGCGGCGCACGGGCGACGTGCCGAAACAGAAGCCGAGGTCCAGAAAGGGCACCAGGCCGCCGGGCCGGGCGAGCACCAGGCCACCGTTGATCTCGTGCACCCGGTCGGCGTCCAGGCGGAAGGTCTCCTCCATGGCGCCCAGGGGCAGCGCGTAGTCCTCGCCGTCGCTCGCCACCAGCAGGGCGCGGAGGATCGACACGCTGAGCGGCAGGCGCAGGCGGAACAGCGTCCCCACTCCTTCCTCCGAGAACACCTCGATCCGCCCGCCGCGCCGGCTCACCGCCTCTTGAACCGCGGCGAGGCCGATGCCGCGCCCGGCCCCCAGGTCCGCCTCGGCGCGGGTCGAAAAGCCGGGCAGGAACAGGAACGAGACCGGATCCGCGTCCGCCGGCACGGCCAGCCCGCGCCGGGCCGCCGCCGTCAGCACCTCCTGCCGCCGGACCCCCTGCCCGTCGTCCACCACGTCGATGCGGACCTCGCGCGTGTCGGCCGATGCGGCGACCCGCACCATGGCCCGCGGCTTGCCCAGACGGCGGCGCTCCTCCGGCGTCTCGATACCGTGGATCACCGCGTTGCGGATCAGGTGTCCCAGAGACTCGCTCGCCAGCTCCAGAAGCCCACGGTCCAGCGGCGTCTCGCCGCCCAGGGTCTCGAAGACCACGTCCTTGCCGGAGCGCACCGACTCGTCGTGGGCGATGCGCCGCAACGACCGGAACAGCGTGGCGAGCGGCACCAGTCTCAAGCGGAGAATGCCGTCGCGCAGCGCATCCAGCGGCCCTCCGAGCTCGTCGTGGGCCTTCCGCACCGCCTCGCCGCTCGCCGAGGGCCCGAGCTCCCGCCGTTGCCACTCCAGGGCCTCCGTGAGCCGGTTGCGGAAGATCACCATCTCCTCCAGCCGGTCGACCAGGGAGTCCAAGGTCGTGAACGCCACCCGCACGCCGCCCTGCACGGTCTCGCTCACACCCACGGCCTCGGCGTCGGTGCCCGTGGTGCCTGAGCCGTCCTCCCTCTCGGCCTGCTGGAGCAGGCCGCGCAGGCGGTCCAGGACGGCCAGCAGCTCTTCCCCCGGCGGCGCTCCCGGCTTCAAGGCCGAGACCAGGTCCTCCAGGAAGTGGGCCTCGGTCTGCATCCCCGTGAGGCCCACCAGCCCGGCGTTGCCCTTCAGCGTGTGCAGCTCGAGCTGGATCTCCTCCAGCGCCTCCGTGCTCAGCGAGCCGCCGGCCGCGGCTCCCAGGAGGAGCTCTTCGAGATGATCCATCCGCTCCCGCGATTCGAGCAGGAAATCGGACAGCAGGGCCACGGACCAGGCATCACGCATCGCCAGTTTGTCGTCTAGAAAATGTCGTCGAGAAAATGTCGTCTGGAAAATGTCGTCTAGAAAGTGAAGTTCGCCCCGAAGGCGACCAGCCGCGTCTCCTTCTCGAGATCGCCGCGGGCGAGAGCGTCCCGCAGCTCCTCCGGGTCCTTGGGAAGGGCGAACGCGTTGCCCTTCACGTCGTGGACGGAGAGCTTGACGACGAGATGCGTGTTGAACCAGTAATTGATCCCCAGCGCGGCCTCGCGGTGATCGAAAAGATCCTCCGGCAGATCCTCCACGTTCTCCTCGCGCTCCGTGCTCAGGCGGTCGAAGCGCCCGGCGATCTGCCAGTGGGGCGTAAGAAAACGGGCGACTTCCACATATCCCGCCTTCAGCTTGTGCTCGCCCTGATCCTCGTGCAGCACCTCCTCGCTCCGGATCCACCAGACGTCGGTGAGGTACTGCACCTGCAGGCCGAAGCTGGAATTGCGGCTCTCGCTCTCGTTTTCGTTCGTCCCCGCGAGGGCGGAGAACCCGAAGCTCAGGTCCGTGGACGGCACCTGCAGAACGATGCGGCCGCCGACGACGTCCCGCACCAGGTCGGCGTCCTCGCCCTCGCCCTCCAGGAACGTGGCCGGGTTCTCCTCGAAGACCTTGAGCCCGCCGGCGTACAGGTCATAGCTCAGGCCCCAGCCGCTCGCGCTCTGCCGGTAACCCGTCAGCCCGGCCCCCTTGTACGATTCCGAGACCACGCCCGACGGGCCGTAGATCGATTGGGGAAGGGTGACGAACGGCCGCAGCGTGCCGACGTCGAAGATCTCGGCGTAGAGCCCGAACGGCTGCTGGACCTGTCCCAGCCGCAGGCGTAGCGCGTCCGAGAAGCGCCACTCGCCAAAGGCATAGTCGGCGAGGGCCTCGGTCTCCGCGTCCTCGCTCTCCACGGCGAGCTGGACGTGGATCGCCAGGTTGCGCACCGGCGTCGCCGTTACGTTGATCGCGACTTCGGAGTCCTGGTAATCCCCGTCCTCGTCGCCGACCGTATAGTGATTGCCGTCGGTCTTCCCGTACGCCCAGGTGCCATACCCGTGTAGAACGACCTGCGGGTCCCACGATTCGGCCGGGAGCTTCTCCTCGGCCGCGTCAACCACGGGCTCCTCCGACGGCTGCTGCGCGGCCGCGGGCAGGGCCGCAAAGAGCAGGGCCGCGCAGAGACAGTGCAGCCGAACAGAAATTCCCCTACGAAGAATACTCTTCATCTATCCCTCCAACATCAAACGAGGCCTGGTCGGCTAATTGAACCGAAGGTAGTACATGGTGGAGGAAAATTGTTACAGGGCATCTTACGGATTAAACTTTAGTTATTCCGCTTCCCAGAATATCCGCAGGTGGGCTTTGGTTGGCCTACATGGAGGCTCCGAATGGAAGAGATGAAGATCCACGAAACCTACATGCGGCGCTGCCTTGAGCTTGGGCGGGCGGCGCTCGAAGCCGGCGAGACGCCGGTCGGCGCCTTGATCGTGCGCGGCGAGGCCGTCCTCGGGGAAGGGCAGGAGGGCTCGCGGGCCCTGCTCGATCCCAGCGCTCACGCCGAGGTCCAGGCGGTCCGGGCGGCTTGCCGTAACCTGGGGTCCCTCGATCTCTCCGGCTCGACCCTGTACACCACTGTCGAGCCGTGCGTGCTGTGCGCGTACGCCGTCCGGCGGGCCGGAGTGAGCCGGGTCGTCTATGGCGTTCCGGCGGGGGAGTTGGGCGGAGCGACTTCGCGGTATGCCATTCTCACGGATCCCGAGCTTGCCGGATGGCCGCCTCCCCCCGAGATCGTGGCGGGGGTCCTGGGCGAGGAATGCCTGGCCCTGCTGCGGGAACGGCGGGCCAGATCCTCGATCCCTCCCCTGTGATAACTTCGCGGGGCACCCATTCTTCGAGGATCTCCGCATGTCCGACACCACCGCTTCCACCCCTGGCCGCGACTTCATCCGCGAGATGGTCGAACGCGACCTCGCCGCCGGTAAGCACGGCGGACGGGTGGTCACCCGCTTTCCCCCGGAGCCGAACGGCTATCTCCATATCGGCCACGCCAAGTCGATCTGCCTCAACTTCGGCCTGGCGTTGGAGAACGGCGGCGTCTGCCATCTCCGCTTCGACGACACCAACCCCGAGACCGAGGACGAGGAGTACGTCGAGTCGATTCAGCACGACGTGCGCTGGCTGGGCTTCGACTGGGGGAAGAACCTCTTCCACGCCTCGGACTACTTCGAGCAGCTCTACGACTTCGCCGTCGAGCTGATCCGCCTGGGCAAGGCCTACGTCGACAGCCTGAACGAGGACGAGATCCGCGAGTACCGGGGCACCGTCACGGAGCCCGGCCGCAACAGCCCCTTCCGCGACCGCGCCGTCGAGGAGAACCTCGACCTCTTCGCCCGCATGCGGGCCGGCGAATTCGAGGACGGCGCCCACGTGCTGCGCGCCAGGATCGACATGGCCTCGCCCAACATGAAGATGCGGGACCCGTTGCTCTACCGCATCCGGCGCACCTCCCACTACCGCCGCGGCGACGCCTGGTCGATCTACCCGATGTACGATTTCGCCCACCCGCTCTCGGACGCCATCGAAGGCATCACCCACTCGCTCTGCACGCTCGAGTTCGAGAACAACCGGGACATCTACGACTGGCTGGTGGATACCTTGGTCGAATCGCTGCCCTTCCCGGACCCGCCGCGTCAGACCGAGTTCGCCCGCTTGAACCTCACCTACACCGTGATGAGCAAGCGCAAGCTCCTGCAACTCGTCGAGCGCAAGCTCGTTGCGGGCTGGGACGATCCCCGCATGCCGACCCTGGCCGGCCTGCGCCGCCGCGGCTTCACCCCCGAGGCGATCCGCGACCTCTGCGAGCGCGTCGGCGTCGCCAGGGCCAACAGCACGGTGGACGTGACGCTCCTGGAATATTGCCTGCGCGAGGACCTGAATCCCCAGGTCCCCCGCGTGATGTGCGTGCTGCGGCCGTTGAAGCTGGTGATCGAGAACTATCCCGAAGGCCAAGTGGAAGAGCTGGAAGGGCCTTTCTACCCGCACGACGTGCCCAAGGAGGGCTCCCGGACGGTGCCCTTCTCGCGCACCCTCTACATTGAGCGGGACGACTTCGCCGAGGATCCTCCGAAGGGCTTCCATCGGCTCGCTCCCGGCCGCGAGGTGCGGCTGCGCTATGGCTACCTCGTCCGCTGCGAGAGCGTCGTCAAGGACCCCGCGACCGGCGAGATCGTCGAGGTCCGCTGCACCTACGATCCCGCCACCCGCGGCGGTTCGGCCCCGGACGGACGCAAGGTGCCGGGCACCCTGCACTGGGTCTCGGCGGCCCAGTCGCTGCCGGTCGAGGTGCGGCTCTACGACCGCCTGTTCAAGGTCGAGCGGCCGGACCTGGAAGAGGGCGGCTTCGAGTCCGTCCTCAACCCGCGCTCCCTCGAAACCCTCACGGACAGCCGCCTCGAGCCGGCGGCGCTGGATTCAGCTTTGGGAGAACGGCTGCAGTTCGAGCGGCAGGGCTACTTCTTCCGCGATCCCATCGACTCGACTCCGGACCGTCCCGTCTTCAACCGGATCGTGCCGCTGCGCGACTCCTGGGCGCAGGAGGTCCAGAAGCAGGCGCCCGCCGCGGCCCCGGTGCAGAAAGCCCCCGAGCCCAAGGCGCCGAAGGTGCAGGAAGAGAAGGTCCCCGATCCCCTGTCTGCGGAGGAGTTGGAGCAGCTCGCGCAGCTTCGCCCCAAGGTCGAGCCCATCGTCGAAAGCGTCCTGGCCGCTCACCCGACCGAGGTGGAGCGCTACCGCGCCGGGCAGACGGGAAAGCTCGGCTTCCTCATCGGCCAGGTGATGAAGCAGGCGGGGCAGAGTGGCATGAAAGCCCATCCCAAGCTGATCAGTGTCATGGTGACGGAGAAGCTGGGCGCCCCGTAGCCTCAGTCCTCCGTCATCGCCTCCATCGGGGAGATGCGGGCGGCCCGGTGAGAGGGCAGCAGGCTGGCGGCCAGGGACACGGCTCCCAGGATGCCGGCCGTACCGGCGAGCATGGTCGCGTCGAGTGGCGGCACCTGGAAGAGGACCGCCTGCATGGCCCGGCCGGTCAGCCAGGCTCCGAGGACGCCCAGGATCGTGCCGCCCGCCAGCAGGCGCAGCGAGAGAGAGACGAACTGCGCGCGGACCTGCTCGGGCCGCGCGCCGAGGGCCATGCGCAGGCCGATTTCCCGGCGGCGTTGCGCGACGGCGTAGCTCAGCACCCCGTACGTGCCGATGGCGGTAAGCAGCAGGGCGATCCCGGAAAAGAGACCGGCCAGCAGGGCCGGCGAGCGGCGGGCGACCAGGCTGTCGGCGATGCGGGTCTCCATCGACCGGAGGTCCGTGACCGGCAGCTCCGGATCGATTTTACGGACGACGTCCCGCAGGGTGGTGCCCAGGGCCTCCGGCCGCAAGCTCGTGCGGGTCACGACGTAGATCTGGTGATCGGGACGGTGGCCGTAGGGATAGTAGACCGCGCCCTGGGCCTGATCCTCGACGAGGTCCGCCTGTTTCACCGCGCCGACCACGCCGACGACCGTGTACGCATCGGCGTCCTGCCTCTGCTCGGACCCTTCGAATACCCGCTGGCCGATCGCATCGCCTTTGGGCCAATACAGACGTGCGAAGTCCTCGTCGACCACGCAAACCCGCTCCGGCCGACGTGAATCGGCGGCCACGAGGAACCGTCCTTCCCGCAGGGTGAAGCCCAGGGCGCCGAAATAGTCGCCGCCGACGCTGTAGGAGTAGTGCCCGCGAAGAGATTCCCCGGGCCGGGGCCTGTAGCCCTTGACCGTGGCCGCGCTCTTGTTGCTGATGCCGCTGAGGGGCACGTTGGTGGCCACGCCGACGGCACGCACGCCAGGCTGGCGGCCGAGCTCATCCTCCAGCTTTTCGGTCAACGCGAGAACGTCCGCGCCGTCCGGATAGTTCTTCCTGGGCAGGGAGATCTGGCCGCTCATGACGTTCTGGGGCCGGAATCCCGGCGAAACGGCCATGACCTTCTTGAGGCTGAGCCCCAGTAGGCCCGAACCCGCGAGCAGCACGAAGGCGAGGGCGATCTGGGCCACGATGAAGCCGTGCCGCAACGCCTGCGCCGCGCGGCCCGCCGTGCCGCCGCGGGACTCGGATTGCAGCGCGTCGGCCGAGTGGCCGCGAAGGCTGAACCAGGCGATGGGGATTCCGATCGCGAGGCCCAGGACGATCGCGCCCGCCAGGGCGGCCAGCGCCACGCGCCCGTCGAAAGCGATGCGCGCTCCCAGCGGCAAGCGCTCCGCGCCCAGCACGGCCAGGAGGCGGATGCCGCCCGCTCCGACGGCGAGGCCGAGGAGCCCTCCCATCAGCGTCAGCAGGGTGGTCTCCACCAGCACCTCGTTCACGACGTGATGCCGGCTCGCGCCGATCGCCTGCCGCACGGCGAGCTCCTTGAAGCGGCCGCTGGCGCGGATGAGGAGCAGGTTCATGAGGTTGACGGCGCCGATCAGCAGGAGGAAGAACGCGCCGGCCTGCGTCAGCAGGAGGGTGGGACGGATCGCCGCGACGTGGTCGGCGTGGAGGGGCACCACCATCGAGCGGAAGCCGGCGTCGGCCATCATCCTGGCCTGGGAATCGTCCGCCTCCACGGCGTCGTTGTGCGCGTCGATCTGCGACTGGGCCTCGGCGAGCGTGGCGCCCGGCCGGAGCCGGGCGATCATGTCGGAGTTCCCCGAATGCCTCTGGCTGGGGGCGTGCTCTTCCGGATCCGACGAAAGGGGGAAGTAGAGCCGGGCCTTGGACGAAAGGAAGCTGAAATCGGGCGGCAGGACCCCGACCACGGTCCGTGCCTGGCCGTTCACCCGGATCCGTCGTCCGATCACCTTCGGATCGCCGTCGAGGCGTTGCCGCCAGTAAGCGTCCGTGACGATGGCGACGCCGTCGTTTTGATAGGTGGTTTCCGCCTCCGTGAACGCGCGTCCCCTCACCGGGCCCAGCCCGAGGGTGGAGAAGAAGTCGGGGGACACCCGCGTGATCGGTTCCAATTCCGTGGCGCCGGGCTCGCCCACGACGGCCGTGCCGTCGCGATAGGCCGCCACCGAAGCGAAGGCGGCGATGTGGCCCCGGCGCTCGTAGTAATTGGTCAGCGAGCAGCCGTCGTTGGGCACGCCGGCCTTCGGATAGGTATTGAACACGCTCATCAATCGACCGGCGTCGGGAAACGGCAGCGGACGCAGTAGGACCGAGTCGACGGCGGCGAAGATGGTCAGGTTCGCTCCGATGCAGAGCGCGAGCGTCGCCAGGGCGGTGGCCGCGAAACCCGGCGTCTTCCTCAGCCGGCGGAAGGCATAGCGCAGGTTCTGCTGGACCTCGTCGAAGAAGCGCAGGCCTCTCGCCTCGCGGCAGTCCGTCTTGACGTTGTCGACGCTGCCGAACTCCATGCGTGCGCGGCGGGCCGCCTCCGCCCGCGGCACGCCGGAACGCACGAGGTCGTCCGTGTAGGCCTCGATGTGGAACCGGACTTCCTCCTCCATGCCCTCTTCGAAGGGGCGCCGGTGGAGGAGCGGCTGGAACGCGGGCAGAAGTCGTTTAAACATGTCACACCTCGTCCGCCGTGGTCTTCAAGGCCGCGGCGATCGCATCCGCCATGCGGTTCCAGTCCGCCATCTCCTCGCGCAGGCGACGGCGGCCTTCCGGGGTCAAGGAGTAGAACTTCGCTTTCCGGTTGTTCTCGCTCTGGCCCCATTCGGGCGCGATGAGCCCTTGATGCTCCAGACGGTAAAGGGCCGGATACAGGGAGCCTTGCGGGACCTCGAGCGCGTCTCCGGAGATCTGGCGGATGCGCAGCAGCACGCCATACCCATGCAGTGGCTGCAACGACACCGCCTTGAGGATCAGCATGTCAAGTGTTCCCGGAAGCAGGTCTGCGGTCTTTCCCATGGCGTCTCCCTTCCCCTAGTGTGGCTAGGAGTGTGACGCCGTCTCTCCTAGTTTGTCAAGGGGAAGCCGGGGACAGGCCGAAATAGACGAACGAGGCGCGGGAAGGTTGCTGGGATACAGTTGCCGGCAGATGTCCGAAACCGTCCTGGGCGTGCTCATTCTCATCGTCGTGACCCCGGTCCTCTATTTCGTTGGACGGGCCGCTGGGATCATCGGAGATGCGTGGAGCGCGCGCCTCCTGGCTCCGCTGGCGCCCGCCATCGGCGGAACCGTCGACCAGAGCGGCCCTTGTGTGAGGGGCCGCTATCAGGGGCGCGACGTGCGCGTTTCCTTCACGACTCAGCAGAGTGTCGGATCGGGCGACAGCGCCGGCTCGATCAACGCCTTCTACATCGAGGTGACGGAACTGTCAGGCCGACAGGATTGGCGTCTCAAATTCCATTACCAAGGTTTGTTCGGTCCAAGTCAGAAAGAGCTGTATATCGAGGTGAAGGACGAGGCGTTGGGCCAACGCCTGGAGCATGCCGGCGTGCTCGCCGCGGTCGCCGCCGTGAGCGCGCCGACGGAATGCTACGTGACGGTTCAGTATGAGGCGCGGCGGAAGGTTCTCACCTTCACGGACGACGTGTCGCCGCGCCGGATACCGTCACACGAACAATTCGCCGCGCAGCTTCTGCTGGTCGCGCGTCTGGCTGAAATCAACGAGCAGGTAAATCCGGTATAGCTAATTTTCTATAAAAGGTTCGCTGCCGATGAGACATGGGACGGGAGTTGGGTTCGTCTTCGCGCTTTTTCTGGCCTGTGGGCTGGCCTGGGGGACGGCCGGCGCGGCGGATTCCGGGCCGGCTCCAGAGGGCGCGGTTCATCTCGTCCATGATTTCTTCCAGGGCGAATTCGAGGCCGACCCGGCGCAGCCGCAGATCACGAAGCTCGGCAATACACTGTTCTTCGTCGGCGCGGACCTGGAGAGCGGCCACAGCGTGTGGCGCACGGATGGCACGGCGGCTGGGACCCACCGGGTCCCGATTGCCGGCCCTGGCCGGACGGTTCGCCCGGCAGGTGATCGTGGGGACGTTCGCCGACCGGTGGTTGGGACATGCCGTGATACCATACTGATCTGCAAAGGCTTTCCGAATTTCTCTGTAAAGGGCTTGTCGCCATGAGACGTGCGAATAGAAGCGGCGCAGGGTTCGTCTTCGCGTTTTTCCTGGCCTGGGGGATCGTCTGGGGCACTCTCGGCGGGGCGGATTCCGGAGTGGCTCCGGAGGGTGCGATCCATCTCGTCCATGATTTCTTTCCGGGCGAGTTCCAGACCGACCTGGCGCCGCCGCAGCTCACGAAGCTTGGCAATACGCTGTTTTTCGTCGGCGCGGACCAGGAGACCGGTCACGGCGTGTGGCGCACGGATGGCACGGCGGCCGGGACCCACCGGGTCCCGATCGCTGGATCTTCCGGTTCCGGCGGAACCGCGGGAGTCGTCGACGACGCCAGCATCCTCGGCACTGCCGGGAAATTCGTCTTCTGGTTCACGAGAGTGCCGGAAATCTCGGACTCCGACGTGCTCGTCTCCGCGAGCGGAAGCGGCGACGCGGTCGTTTTGCACAACATCTCCAACCGCATGGCCTGGAAACTCGGCCGCCGGTTTTTCTTTCAGGACTGCACCTCCACCGAATGCATCACCTGGGCGAGCGATGGAACGGCCGCGGGGACGTTACCCGTCTCCGCCCTGAACGCCCTGGTCACCGATCCGGCCCAGCAGGAGATCCTGGGAACGTTCGCCGACCGGTGGCTGGTCCTCCGTTCGAGGCAAGCGCTCCTTGCCTATGACGTGGCAAAGGACCGCGTTCTGACCCTCCTGGCGAGAGGTGCGAGGGGCCTCGAGGTGGTTCCCGTAGGGAAATCGCTTTTTTTCATCACCCGGTACCATCGGGCGAGGCTCTGGGTCAGCCGCCTGGAAGCGCCGCGAGCATCGAATTTCTTCACCTCGGAGAGGCTCTATGTAACCGGAGGGCGGGACGACAGCCTCTACTTCACGACGGAGGACGGGCGGCTGTGGTCGACGGACGGCCACCGCGAGAACACCCGGCCCTACACCGGTCTGCCGGTCGAGTCTTTCAGCCTGCTGGCGAATCGGCTCGGATCCGTCCGCTCCACGACCTTTATCCCGACGCTCAGCTACGAATTGGGCGGTCTGCTCGGGACTGACGAGACGACGCACAAGCTGCGGCTGCTCTACGCCGGGTGCCGCGGAAAGTACCCTTGCCTGGGTTTCCACATGTCGGACGTCACCGTTGCCGGCGGTCAAGCCTTCCAGGCGGTCAGCGGATCGCTCTTGCGATCGGATGGGACTCGGCAGGGAACGACCCTTCATCCCTTTCTCCAGGAGGTCGACCCGAACACCTTCAGCGTCCTCGACGGCCGTCTGCTGCTGGGAGCCGCGGATCGGCAGCGTGGGCACCAGCTCTGGGAAACCGACGGCACGGCGGAAGGAACGAAAGCCCTCTCGGACGGCACGCTCGACCGGCCGTTCCGCGTCCAGGGGCCGCCGATGTCCTTCAATGGCGCGCTTTTCGTGGCCGCCGACCGCAAGCCCGTCGGCCAGCAGATCTGGCGGATCGCCGGAGGTCAGACGACGCCGGTCACCGACCTGCGCCACCTGGCAAGAGGTATCGATCCGTCGGTCGCCTTTCTCGTCGGCGACCGCACGGTGCTCGACAACCATCCTGCTTTTAACTGGACGGGCGTTGCCGAGGATGGCCGGGCGGAAGATCTCCCGTCGTCTGGCAATAGTTGTTCCTCGCGCTTCGACGAGATCTGTCCGAACCCGGCGCTGGTGGTGGGGCAGCGCCTCCTCTTCACGAAGCATCCGGGAGAGCTGTGGGCCACCGACGGGACCACGGCGGGCACCGTCCGCGTCAGCCCGGAGAACCTTGGCGTCGCCGCCCTGGGCCGCCTGGGAGACGGCGCGGTTGTGCTCTCCCGGACCGGAAGCCTGTGGAGCGTCGACGGCACCCCGTCCGGAATGCGGCTCATCGCTCAGCTACCGTTCGACCCCGAGTCCGCTCTCGACGGTCATTTCCGGCCGGTGGGGCCGCCCGTCGCGCTCGGCTCGCTGACCTTCCTGTTCCGGCGGGCCCCGGTGTCCGGCAGCCCGGACCTGGAAGAGCTGGAGGTCTGGCGCACCGATGGCACGGTGGCGGGCACGCTGCGCCTGGCTTCGACGCCGTTCTCCAGCACTTTCGCGCCCATCCTGAGCCCCGCGGTGGTGGGCGGCCGCCTCTTCTTCCGGTTTGGCGGCACGCTATGGATGAGCGACGGGTCGGTCCAGGGCACGCATGCGCTGCCAAACCAGTTGCCGGGCGGCACCTTCGCCCTGGCTGCCGGTACTGGCAAGCTCTACGCGGCCGCGGGCTACCAGGATGACGATCCGGACCACGAGGCCCTGTGGGCGGTCGATCCCTTGACGCTGGAAGCGAGCTTGCTGGGGACGTTCCGGCGAGTCGATTCCGGCATCGTCGGCGCGACCGCCGGCAGCGTCCTGGACGACACTCTCTTCTTCCGGGTTACGGACCCGCGAGGAGTCGAGACGGTCTGGCTCACCGAAGGCACCGCGGCGAGCACCCGGCCCTTGCAGGGCGCCTTGTCGAGCCTGGAGAAGGGGGATTTCTTCACCGCGGCCGGCCGGCGCTACTTCGCCGCCTGCGAGGCCGAGCACGGCTGTGAGCTCTGGTCGACCGACCGCCTCGGCGAAGACACGCGGCTGGTGACGGACCTCTGGCCGGGACCGCGAAGCGGTCAACCGCAGATCCTGGCGGCTGGCGGGAACGCCCTCTTGTTCGCCGGCACCGAGCCCACTGCCGGCCGCGAGCTCTGGAAGCTCGATCTCCCGGCTCTGGCAGGGCAAAGCACCGCCAAAGCCCTGGCGCCGTCGAGCCCTCTCTTTTCACCGCCGCGAGATTCCCCAGCTCTGGGGCCTGACGGCGCCGAGCCACGGCGGAAACGTCCCAGGCCAAGAGGATAAAGAGGGGACGGTCGTCATTGCAACCGATCAGCAGAATGCCATCCGAGCCGCCAAGGTTCTCCGGATAGGATTCAGGACGTCGCTCGGCATCCTTGTCCGAGCTGTCGAAAAGGGTCTCTTGAGCCAGGAGGACGGCGTGCGAGCCTTGGAGAGGCTGAAGCTCTACGGACGTTTCAGGGGCGAGATCGTTGAAGAAGTTTCGCGTCAGATCGGAGGTATCCATGGCGAAGGCTCAAAAGACGGTTAGCATCCGCTTGGAGGCGGATGACTACAAGTTCCTCAGGAGCTTGGCAGAGGCGGATAAAGAGGATCTGTCCACAGCGGTTCGGGATCTCGTCTCCCGCGGACGTGTGCTCCTGGGCTTGGAGAGATACCGCGATGGCAAGGCCTCCCTGAGCAAAGCGGCCGAGGTAGCGGGTCTTTCCGTCAGCGAGATGATGGACGTCCTGGCCGAGCATGGCATCGCCTCAGACCTTCGGGTTGAGGACTACCGGGAGAGCCTCCAGACACTGCGCGAGGTCTGGTGACCTAGTGGCCTATCACCGTGGGATTGACGGGGGAACTCCTGGGAGCGCCGGCGTCCCGCCGGCTTAACTAACTAGATTAGTAGGCCGGCGGGACGCCGGCGCTCCCAGGGAAACTCCACCAATATGTCTGTGACAGAGCACTAGGGCATCAATGCAATTTGGCGACGATGCTCTGTCGCCAAGTTCGAGCCTCCTCGCGCCGGTCCTCATTCGCGCTCTCTTGTTCCAAGACATCCTGAAGAGGCAGAGAAGGAGGGGACTCCTCGGGGATCCCCCAGATCTCGAAGCGCGTCCGCGGTCTAAATCACTCCGGCGGACAGATCGACGGGCTGCCGATGCAGCGGCACACGCAGTTGGTTGAATCCCACTGATACGGCCCGCCCATGTTGTAGCAGTCCTGCTCCGCGTTCGGATCACAAGTGGGCGGCGGGGGTGGGCCTTGGAGGTCGAGCAGGCCCACCAGCTTGGTCACGACTCCGTCGGTCTCCCATTCGGTGTAGGTGGCGTAGATGTCGTAGCGGCCAGGGGCCCAATAGGCCGTCGAGCGGGCCTCCGGCTCGTGATGGACCACGCAGTTGTCCCGGGACGGTTGGGTCGTGTGCTGGTAGCTCGCGCCTCCCGCCTGAGGCACGAAGTTGAAGTAGACCCGGGTGTTGCGATGAACGACGCCGGTCGGGTAGATATAAGTGCCCGCAGTGACGGGAGTCTGAGCGCCGTACACCCAGGCATGACTGAGCTGATTGCACGAGGTGCTTCCCGTGGGCGTGAAGATCTCGAGGCTCCCCAGGTTCTGCACGGTGACCTGCTCGGTTTCCCACGGTGTGAGCAAGGCTCGGACCTGGTACACCCCGTTAGGCAGGAGCGAAGCAGGCACACTCTCCAACTCATGGTGGATGACGCAGTTGGTCCGCGCGGCGTGGGTCATGTGTTGCAGGGCGACGTTCCCTGAAGCATCGATGAGCTGGAAGAGGACCCGGCTGTACTGCCGCACCACACCGGTGAAATACAGCGGCTTGGTCCGCGGCACGCGGTTCCCGAAGCCATCGGTGAAAACCGTGGCGTACGAAGCCTGGGCGCAGGAGGAGTAGGGCGCCGGCCAAACCATGGGATCGCCCTTGGCGTTGTAGCCGGGAGTGGGGGTGGCGCCGTAGGAGAAGCCGCCCAGCAAGGACGTCGCGGTGTAATAGATTCCCGCTCGAATGGCGCAGAGACTGCCGGTCACGGGGTTGCGGAGGCTGCAGTCATAGAGCATCTCGTGCAGGAGACGGCTCTCGACGAGATGCCGCTGGCTGGGAGGAACCGGAGTCCAGCGATAAGCGAGGTCATGCTGCCGGCAGGCCCGCCGGAAGTCGAAGTAGGCCCCATCCCCGCGAATGATGGCTGGCCCGCACCCGCCGGTCGGGCTGTTGGGCATCCCCCAGTTGTTGGTGGGATTGCTGGTGTAGAAGCCATAAGGTGCCGGAAAGCCGGGCCACAGCGTGCCGCCGGCCGGTGGCGTGGGCGGAATCGCTTCTCCGGTAAGCCAGGTGAGGGAGGCTGAGGACGGAAGACTGCCGGTTTCGATCAAGGAGACGACGTCCGGTTGCTGCTGGTAGACCGATTCCGGCAGCAGGGCCGCGGCCTCGTCCGCCGAGGTCGCGGCATCGAGGGCGTCCAGGCGCTGGACGATCTCCGCCTCGCTGGTGGGCTCGCTGAGCTTCACCCGCGAGAAAACATCGGCGAAGTCCCCGGGGACGATTTCCGACTGAAGGGGGAGCGGCTCGTCGGGAGTCGGTGGTTCGGCGGGAGCCGCGAAGCTCAAGGCAGGGACCAGGCTCCACAACATCGTCGAGAACAAAAGCGCTCGTAACCGGGACAGCGGGCTCCTCGTCATCAGACCCTCCCTTGAAAAAGAGACGGGGCCTTGGTGGCCCCCTCTCTTTTCAAGGGTGCGCGTGTGCCGGATCGCCGCTCCGGCGGCGTTCAGATTACCTTCAGCCTACTTGCAGGTTCCCGCTCCGGGCTTGCCCTTGCAGCTATTCGAGCAGCACTCGCTGCTACTGGAGCAGCTCGCACCCGAGGGGCTGCAGGAGCCGCCGCTGCCCGGGTTCAGGAAGGGCGCCAGGGCGGTGTAGCTGACCGCGAAGGCACCGTCGACCGTGGCATTGTTCGCGGAGTCGCAGACGTCGTTGAGATTGGTGCCGCACGCTCCGTAGAGCTGGCCGACGATCTGGCCGGAGGCGTTGACGACGGGCGAGCCGCTGCTGCCGCCTTCGGTGGCCCCCAGGGTGTCGCGGCTGTAGATGAAGTTGCCGCGCGCCAGGGTGCGGCAGGTGCCCTTGTTGGTGTCGACCACACCCTCGGAATAAGCCTGCGGCGAGCCCTGCGGGTGGCTGACGCGGTAGAGCGCCAGGTTGTTGGTGTTGGCGACGGGGGTGCTCAGCCAGCCCAGGTAGGTGGTCACGCCGTCGCGCGACGCCGGGGTCGACGCCAGTTGCAGCAGCGTGTAGTCGCTCGTCGAGCCGCTCGCCTTGATGGTGGCGCCGACGGTGTCACCCGTGTTGTTGTAGGGCTGCGTGCAGTTGGGATTGCTGCACGTGGTCTCGTAGTCGAAATAGGTCTCCAGGCTGGAGGCCTCGCCGCTGGTGCTGATGCAATGGTGGGCGGTGAGGAAGAAGGGGATCACCGAGGCGGTGACGCTGTCCGCGACCAGGCCGCCGGTGCAGATGTAGAAAGAAGCCCCGGACTGGAACAGCATGCCGGCCACCGCGTCCTTGGCGACGTTGACGGCGGCGTTCGACTGGCACGCCGCGTTCACCACGCAGGAGGCGTTGGCCGCGCAGAGGTTGCCCGCCTTGGAGATGGAACCGAGATCGTTGGGGTCGAACACACCCTCGGGGCGATACCGCGGAGCGTTGAAGCGGGCGCCCATGACGCCGACTTCCGCCAGGGTCAGCCGCGGGGCGCGCTCGTTGCCCGCCGGCGAGTGGACCTGGACCAGCAACTGCTGGCCGAAGACCGTATTGGTGTGCAGCTCGCCGTCGCCGAGCGGGCCGCGGCCGGTGTAGGGTCCAAAGGCCTGCCCGGCGAGGTTGTAGACGTAGAGCTCGGCCCCGGCCGGCAGATCGACGCCGGTGAGGTGGAGGCGGAGGGCGGTGGCGCCGGGCACCCGCACCTCGGCGGTCCAGACGAAGCCGGAGTCACCGGTACCGCGGGCAGCGCCCAGGCTCAGATTGGCGATGCTCTTGCCGAGCGAGCGGGCGGGCGAGAAGTTGATCGTCGTCCCTACCGGCTTGGCCACGCCGACCAGATACTTCCTTTCGACACGGCCGGTATCGTCGATCTTGTGGCGATCGGCACTGGTGAGTTGGACCACGATCGGCCGGCTCAGCGCCTTCTCGACCTGGCCGGCGGCCAACCGCTCCTGCAGGCCCCGCATCTCAGCGGCGCGCGCGCCCGGATCTCTTGGAGTACCGACGGTTTCCGGGTAGGCCTGCGGCCCGGCCGCGAAGAAGTCCGGAGGAGCAGCGATACCCGGAACCGCTGCCAACGCCAATACGATCAAACCTAAGAAAACGATACGCTTCATCAAAACCTCCTTGGTCCCCAAAAGTAGAGGAGCCATGGTTTACCCCGCCCGATAACCGGACGAGAGAGATAGGCTGGGCAATCGTATGAAAGCTCTGTGCCAGGCAAGCTTCCCGCACTATCAGAGTGCCGGCTGGGAGGCAAAAGGTAGACATCCATGAAAAATCCACCACAAATCCACCACGAATCCGCGACAAAGTTTACCAGGCGGAGCTGGGGACGCCGCCGAGGCGTGAGCCTCACGGCGCTCCCGTCCTGCGGTATGGTTTCCCCCTGCCCCCGGCCGGCCCCGGGACACGATCCGAGAGGAGCCCATGCTTACCGCGACAGCCCCTGCTAGCGTCACGACGGACGAGCTGCACGAAGCCTGGCGCCTGCTGACGCCGGAGGAGCGCGTCGAGAGCTTCGGCCTGCTCTCCCCGGAGGACGCCCAGGACTTCTTCCTGGAGATGCGGCCCGCCGACCAGCTCCTCGTGGTCGAGCAATCGCCGCCGGCCATCCGCCGGGCGTGGCTCCGCCTGCTGCCCCCGGACGACGCCGCCGACTTGCTCCAGGAGGCGGAGCCGGAGCAGCGGAGCGAGCTGATGGCGCTGCTCGATCCCGCGACCCGCCGCGAGGTCAACGCCCTGCTCGCCTACGAGGAGGACGACGCCGGCGGCCTGATGAGCCCCCGCTACGCCCGGCTGCGGCCCGACATGACGCTGGACGAGGCGATCGGCTACCTCCGGATGCAGGCGCGGCAGAACGTCGAGACGATCAACTACGCCTACGTCCTCGACTCCCAGCAGCACCTGCTCGGGGTGATGTCCCTGCGCGAGCTGTTCACGGCGGTGGGGGACAAACGGGTGTCCGACGTGATGAACACCGACCTGGTCACCGTCTCCGAGGACACGGACCAGGAGATGATCAGCCACTTTCTCGCGCGCCACAACCTGATCGCCATCCCCGTGCTCGACGTCGAGGGGAGGATGAAGGGCATCGTCACCTTCGACGACATCGTCGACGTGGTGGAGGAGGAGGCCACGGAGGACATCCAGAAGATGGGCGGCACCGAGGCCCTCGACGCACCCTATCTCCAGGTCGGCATGCTGGAGATGATCCGGAAGCGGGCGGGCTGGCTCTCGGTGCTGTTCCTGGGCGAGCTGCTCACGGCGACCGCCATGTCGTACTACGAGAAGGAGATCGCGAGGGCGGTGGTGCTGGCGGTGTTCATCCCGCTCATCATCAGCAGCGGCGGCAACTCGGGCTCGCAGGCGACGACGCTGATCATCCGCGCCCTCGCTCTCTCCGAGGTGCGCGGGCGGGACTGGTGGCGGGTCTTCCGCCGCGAGTTCGTGTCCGGAATGTGCCTGGGCAGTATCCTCGGCGTGCTCGGCTTCGCCCGCGTCATGACCGTGCAGGCGATGTTCGGCACCTACAAGGCGAACGCCCTGGCCATCGCGTTCACCGTCGCCTTCAGCCTGCTCGGCGTCGTGCTGCTGGGCACCCTGGCGGGCTCCAGCCTGCCGTTCCTGTTCCGGCGGATCGGCTTCGACCCGGCGAGCGCCTCGGCGCCGTTCGTGGCGACGCTGGTGGACGTCACGGGCCTCATCATCTACTTCACGGTCGCGAGCCTGATGCTTCGGGGCACGCTGTTATGACGGATCCGCGGTCGACATTCATCCTTCTCGTGCTCTTTGTCCTGACCGCGTGCGGCGGCGAGGCTCCTGTCCGCAAGACGGCCGGCGAGGGCTCCGCCGCTCCGGCCACGGCGCCGGCGGCCGGCATCGAGCTGCGGCGAGGGAGGGATCCCCAGGAGCTGGTGCGGATCGGCATCCGGGGCGTGGTCATCGGGCCTGCCGAGGGGCCGTTGCAGCGCAAGCTCTACGCCGAGCCGCGCCGCGCCGACGACGCCTGGTACCTGCTCAGCACGTATGCGCCCTTCGAGATGAAGTCGCCGGCGGGAGACCTGGTCTTTCGGGGGAGGGGCAAGGTGAAGCCCAGCCCCGACGAGCGGCGGATGATCCTCGAGTGGGCGCGCCAGGTGGCTTCCGAGGCCGCGGGCGGACGCACCGGGGCCGTGTACGGGCTCGTCATCGCCTGGCACCAGGGGGGAGCTTCCGGCTCCTGCGACGACGTGGTCCTCTATCTGACCGGCGAGGCCGTCGCCACCGCCTGTGGCTGGGACCGCGAGGTCCGGGGCCGTCTCGATCCCGTTCAGCTCGGCCGCGTCTATGGCTGGTTCGACCGCGTGCAGCCCTTTCAGGCGGGAGGCGAGCAGGGAGAAGACTCGCTGCGTCCCGGATCGTTCGAGACGCGTCTGATCTTCGCTGGCCGGGGCGCGCGGCCGGCCACGGCGGCGGAGCAGGGGGACATCCAGTCCTTCATGGTCTCGCTCTTCGCGGAGCTGGCGGCGAGAAGGCGGGGTGCCCGCCCACCAGCCGCTTCGACCCCTCCTGGGAGCGCCGCTCCGGAGAGCACGCCCGCGCCGCCGGCCGAGCGCCTCCTGCTGCCCCCGAACGCCGCCGTGAAGCCCGAGGAGGAGATCCTCCTCAAGCTTCCCGACGAGCCGCCGCCCGTGCCGAAGCGGGCGCCCTCAATCTCCAACCCCTCTTCTCCTCGGCCGCCGTCCGGGGGAGGGGGGTTTTAATCTCTTTGTCACCTGACCCAAAGAGCAAATTTCAGCCCCGCAGGGGCGACCGGAATTAGCCCGGGCCGTGAGGCCCGGGAACCCAGAGCAAACCACCCCAAAGCCCCGCAGGGGCGGCAGGAGATCAGCGTGGCGTCGGGTCCTGCCGCCCCTGCGGGGCTCCTGGTTTGATGGGGGCCGATTCCCGGGCCTCACGGCCCGGGCTAATTCCGGTCGCCCCTGCGGGGCTGATCTGACAAAGTAGATTAGACCGTCAGCCGCCGAGATGCCGGTGGAGCCCGGCGAGGGCCACCCGCCACTGCGCTCGCCGTTGCTCGACCTGCTCGGTGCCGTCGAGGCCCTGGTTGTCCGCCACGACGCTGGCGCCCCCCTTGGGCTTGGTCGAGATGCGGATTTCGACCGTGCGGCCGTCGAAGGGGAAGCGCAGCCAGGCATAGCTGCCCTTCGACTTCACCTCCCGTGGCTTCGGACCCGTGAAGGCGGCCTCGACGGCCTGGACGAGGGCGGGGTCGGCGTCCCGCAGCCAATCGCCCCGGCGCTCGGGGTTCCTGAGCGCGTCGGCGACCTCCGCCACGTCGGCGGCCACCGACTTCGAGACGGACACCTGGAAGTCGCCGGTGCACGACTGGTTCGCCTCCCGCAGACCGTGCGCGCGCTCGTAGGCCAGTGTGATCCCCTGGGCGTACCAGCCGGGAACCCCGTGCTCGTTGTGCAGGAAGGCGGCCGCCGCCGTGTGCCCTTTGGCTGCCATGCCGAAGGCTTCCAGAACGGCGAACCAGTGATCGAGACCGTGGCCGGTCTTCTTGCGGGCGGCCTCGTCGTTGACTCCGCCCCTGGCGGGCGGCTTGGGCGTTTTTGCCGGGGTGATCGTTTCTGGAACGACGGTTTCCGGGACCGGGAGCGGCGTCGGGGTCTCCGCCGGCTCCTCACGCGCAAGAAGGACCTGCCGGCGCGCCGCGGTATAGCTTTCGCCGGTCTTCAGAGACCGGGTACGGATGGCTCTCTTGAGTTTTTTCTGCAGGGTCATGTGTTTCGTCTCCCGGCTACACGACGCCCAGCCCCCGCCTGACCATCGCCGCCAGAAGAATCGAGACACAGAACCCGAGGCTTGAAAACCCCTTTGCCCCGGCCGAGGGTCTCGCGGGGGGAGACCGAGCGGGGTTGGGCGGTGGGTGCGCCCTGATATGAAAATGATGCCAGGAGCGGCCCGCGCCGTCAAGCGACGTCTTGCATGGGGCGGACGCGGGGAGCACGTCGTGGAGCTCGGCGGCGAGACCTTAAAGTCGGCCCGCCGGCCGGAACGAGCGGCCCGCCGGAGTCAAAAGTCGGCCCGCCGACCGGAACGAGCCGTCCGCCGGACCTTAAAGTTGGCTCGCCGGACCCTAAAGTCGGCCCGCCGGACCTTAAAGTCGGCCCGCCGGTCGGAACGAGCGGCCCGCCGGAGTCAAAAGCTGGCCCGCCGGCCGGAACGAGCCGCTCGCCGGAGTCAAAAGTTGGCTCGCCGGTCGGAACGAGCCGTCCGCCGGAGTCAAAAGTCGGCCCGCCGGCCGGAACGGGCCGTCTGCCGGTCGGAACGAGTCGCTCGCCGGTCGGAACGAGTCGCTCGCCGGGTGGAACGAGTCGTCCGCCGGGTGGAACGAGTCGTCCGCCGGGTGGAACGGACGGACTTTCCCGCTTCCCACCAAGTCCGCCAGGTCTAGAACCACCCCTTCCGCCGGAAATAGAGAACCAGCAGCCCGCCGACCACCGCCATGAGACCCAGGGCGGTGGGATAGCCGAAATACCAGTTGAGCTCCGGCATGTTGAGCGGGCTCGCCTGAGGATTGAAGTTCATGCCGTAGACCCCGGCGATGAAATTGAGGGGGATGAAGATGGTGGAGATGATCGTCAGCACCTTCATCACCTCGTTGAGCCGGTTGCTGGCGCTGGAGAGATAGACCTCCAGCAGGCCCGACGCGAGGTCGCGGTAGGTCTCGATCATGTCGATCACCTGGATCGTGTGGTCGTAGCAGTCGCGCAGGAAGACCCGGGTCTCGGGCTTGATCAGGTGGGCTTCCTCGCGCTGCAGGGCATTGATGACCTCCCGCTCGGGCCAGGCCGTGCGCCGCAGGACGAGGAGCTCGCGCTTGATGCGGTGGATCTCGTTGAGCGTCGCGGGCTCGGGCTTCTCGATGACCTCGTCCTCGAGTTCCTCGACGCGCTCGCCGTAGCTCTCTAGCACGGGGAAGAACTCGTCCACCAGGGCGTCCACCAGGGCGTAGAGGAGGTAGTCCGACCCCGCCTTGCGGATCAGCCCCTTGCCGTGGCGGATGCGCTCGCGGACCGCCTCGAAGGAATCCCCCGGCACCTCCTGGAGGGTGATGACGTAGTTGCCGGCGAGAAAGAAGCTGATCTGCTCGCTCTCCAGCGCCTCCTCTTCCCCCTCCGTCTTCAGGTACAGCGACCGCATGACGATGAAGTGATAGCTGCCGTAATCCTCGATCTTCGGGCGCTGCCCGCAGTTGAGGACGTCCTCGAGGGCGAGGGGGTGCAGGCTGAAGGCCTTGCCCAGCCTCTCGATCAGCCCGACGTCGTGGAGCCCCTCGACGTTGATCCAGGTGACCGAAGAGGTCTCGCGGTAGGGAAAGCACTCCTCGATGTCCGAGACCTGTTTCTCTTCGAACTTGTCCGGGCCATAGTCGATGACCGTCACCTTCACGGGACCGGTGCCCGGGTTGTCGGGCGCGCGCAAGGTGCCCGGCGCCGTCCCCGGCTTGTGGTACCGCTTGCCGACCATCTTCCTGCCCCGGGTCTCCATGCCGATCTCTCCTCCTGCCGCGAACGCGCGGGTGTGGGGGGATTATGGCGCAGAGCTGAGGGATTCCGGAGGGCTACCCGCACCCTCCGCCGCCGGCCAGGCTGGCCACGGCGGCGCAGGCGTCGACCTGGGCGATGGTGGAAGGGGAGAGGGTGCGGGCCGTCTTGTGGATGATCGCCGCGAGTTGGGCCGGGGTGAGCTTCGGGCTCTTTTCGAGCAGCAGGGCGGCGATGCCGGAGACCTGGGCGGCGGCGAGGGAGCTGCCGGAGAAGAAGTCGTAGGAGCCGTGGGGCACGGTGGTGAGGATGTCCACCGAGGGCGCCGCCAGTGTCGAGAGGGGCTTGCCGCCCGCCGGCACGGTGAGGCCGCCTCGCAGGTCGTCGCTGCCGAGGATGCCGATCACCCCCTGGTAGCTGGCGGGGAAGTCGCGGGACGGCGCGCCGCCGTCCGCCGCCACTACCACGATGCCGCGCGACAGGGCGTGGCCGATCAGCCGGCCGAGGAGCGGGTCCCGCGGGCCGGCCAGGCTGAAGTTGAGCACCTGGACCCCCTGGGTGATCGCGAAGTCCACCGCCTTCACCAGCGTGTAGCTGTTGCAGACCGCCTCCCGCGATGCCGGCGGCTGCTGCCAGCAGGCCTTGAGGGCGTAGACCTCCGCGCCCGGGGCCACGCCCACGATCCCCACGTCGTTGGCCGAGGCGGCGATGAGCCCGGCCACGGCCGTGCCGTGAATGTCCGTGGTGAACGTCCGCTCGCCCTGGTCCACGAAGCTCTGGGCCTTGACGACCCGCCCGCGCAGGTCCGGATGATCGAAGTCGACCCCGGTGTCCACGATGGCGATCTTCACGCCCTTGCCGGTCGCCATGCGGTGAGCCTGATCGATATGGATCGCCTGCGAGCCGTGCTGGAGGTGGGCGTAGGGATCGTTGGATCCCTGAGCCTGGCCCTGAGCCTGGCCCTGGACTCGGAAGGTCTCGACCGTCTGGGCCGAGCCGACCCGTGGATCGGCGGCGAGGCGGCGCACCAGCTCCTGGGGAGAGCGGTCGCGGGGCACCTCGAAGACGACGCACTGCTCGCCCAGCGAGGCCATCGTCCAGGAGTAGATCGTCCGCAGGCCGTAGTTCTGCGCCAGATCCGCCGTGGTCCGGGCCCACAGCGACGGCGGGCCCGGCGGATAGGTGATCATCACTTGGCGATCCGTCGGCGGCACGGCCGGGGAGGTGGCGTCCACCGGGAAGGGAGCGGTGCCGGCGCAGCCGAGGAGGAGGAGCAGGCCGGCGAGCGCCGTAATCCGCGGGAGCCCTCCCCTCATCTGGATTCCTCGCCCACGGCCGGTTCGGCGAACACGACCTGGGATTCCGAGCGCAGCCGGGCGAGGACCTCCCGGACGGCGCCTCCCGCCGGCACCGTGACGGTGTAGACGCCGACCCGCGAGGGACCGCCCGTGATCTCACCCCGTACGTCGAGGAGCAGGCCGCGGATCTGCCGCTCGGTCGCCTTGGGCGAGAACATCACCCGCAGCCGGACGGCCGGGCCGAGCGGGGCGCCGGGGTCCGAGAGCGTGTGATAGACGGCGGCCGGCGCCGGCGCGGTCTTCGGACCGCGTTGCAGCGCCGGCCAGACGAGCACCCCCACCAGCATGACGATGACCGCGACCTGGGCCACGAGGGCGCCCCACAGCGGGCGTGGCGTGGCCTCGACCAGCGCGCGGAAGGGCGCCAGGAGGTGCCAGCGGCGGGCGCGCGCCGGCTCCTCGCGTTCGGCCTCGTCGATGCGCGCCAGCACTCGCTGGAGCTGCACGGGATGGGGAGTGGGAGCCGCCTCGCCGGCGCTCTTGACCGTGCCGGCCGTGAGCCGGCAGGCGCGCTCCTCCTCCTGGCAGCGGTGGCAATCCGCGAGATGGGCCTCGACCCGTTCCCTCTCCCGTTGGGAGAGCGAGCCGTTCACGTACCAGGGGAGCAGCTCCGAGACTCTCTGGTGGAGCCTGTCCCCGCGATCCTCGCGCTCTGGCATGGTCCTTCTCCTAGCCCGCGTGGCTCGAAACGCCCATTCCGGGCAGCAGCTCCTTGAGGCGGCGCCGGGCGTGGAACATCCGCGTCTTCACGGTATTGACGGGGCAGCTCAGGATCTCCGCGATCTCCTGATAGGCAAGCCCGTAGTAATAGGTCAGCTCGACGACGGCCCGCTGCTCCGGCGACAGGGCGCCGAGGGCGCGCCCCAGCACGCCGGCCAGCTCCCGCCGCGCCGCCAGGCTCTCCGGCTCGTCGCGGTCCACCGGCTCGGGGCCGCTGGCCTCCTCGCCCGGCTCCTCCGGCCGCCGCGCCAGCGCCTTGAGCGCCTTGTGGTAGGCGATGCCGAAGATCCACGTCGAGGGGCGGGACCGTCCGTCGAAGCTCGCCGCGCCCTTCCAGATGGCGAGCATGACGTCGTTGAGCACCTCTTCCACCAGCTCCGCCCGCCGGGTGATCTTCAGGAGATAGCCGAACAGCCGGCGGTAATACAGGTGATAGAGGGCCTCGAAGGCCTTCCGGTCTTTCGCGGCCACCCGCCGCAGCAACGTGAGCTCATCGTCCGGTGGCATGCGGAGAGTATGTCCCCGAATGGGGATGAAGGGTTCATGGTGGAACGAACCGATTTACTGCCGCAGGGATCGCCAGCTCGGCCTCGCATTCATTGTCCAAGGAATCGCCGCCCCGCGGCCCCGCCCGGGCATAAATGCCAGGGCTACCCAAAACAGCCGGCTGAAGCCGACTGAGTCCCCTTTAGGGGGCTCTTTTCAATAGCCCTGGCATTTATGCCCGGGCGGGGCCGATGAAGGGTTCATGCTTTGCCCCGGCAATGCCCCCAGAACCTTTTTCCGCCTCCCGGGAACCTACCACCCGAGCGGATCATCGTAAGCTCTGCATTCACAGATAGGCTCAAGAGCGCCGTTTCACGAATCGACAACGAGGAGGAGCACCGAATGTCCCGCCGCACCTTGACGCTCGCATCCCTGGCCTTCGCCGCCGTTCTCTTCGCCGCCGCGCCCTCGCGGGCGACGAACCATAACGTCACCGTGGGACCCGACACCGCCTTCCATCCCTCGACCCTCACCATCGACGCCGGGGACACGGTGACCTGGACGAACGCCGGGGGCCTCCACAACGTCCACGCCGACGACGGGAGCTTCGGGAACTCGGTGTCGACCAGCGCCTGGACGTTCACCCGGACCTTTCCGGCGGCGGGTACCGTGGGCTACCACTGCCAGGAGCATGGCGGACCGGGCGTGGGCATGTTCGGCACGATCATCGTCCAGGGTGCCGGCGGCGGCGACCAGCCGGGAAGCCTGCGCTTCAGCCTCGCCGCCTACACGGTGGGGGAGGGTGGCGGCACGGCCACGATCACCGTTCAGCGCACCGGCGGCGACGACGGCGCCGTGTCCGTCCAGTACGGCGCCACGGGCGGCACGGCCACGGCGGGCCAGGACTTCACCGCCGTCAACGGCACCTTGAGCTGGGGGAACAACGACGACACCAGCCGGAGCTTCAACGTGCCGATCGTCAACGACGGCAATCAGGAGGCGGACGAGACCATCCTCCTCACCCTGTCCAATCCCACGGGCGGGGCGACTCTGGACGGGGCCCTCAAGACGGCGACCCTCACCATCGACGACAACGATTCCGGAGGCGGCGGGGGCGACGGCTTCCTCACCACCCCGGCCTTCCCGAACTTCCGATTCCGCGTCCGCATCTTCCAGGGAGACCAGTCCATCCTCGGCCGCAAGGAGACCGCCTGCCTCCCCGAGACGCTCTGCGTGAGCGGTGCGGTGGCCGGCCGTTCGGAGGTGTTCCTGCGCGTCGTCGGCCCGCGGCCCAACGGCTTCCTCTGGCCCACGATCGTCCGCTTCACCCCCTCGCGCGTGGTGGTGGAGATCCAGCAGGTCAGCACGGGGGCTCTCAAGAACTACGACCTGGCCGCAGTGCCGGTGGATTCCCTGGTTCTGCCCGGGCTCCAGGACCGCATGGGCTTCCTGCCGTGAGCAGGGGCTGGCCGGGGAGCGAGTTGCTCCTGCTCGTTCCGCTCCTCCTCGGCGGGCTGGGCTGCGGCACGGTGAAGTCTCCCACCGAGCCGCCGTCCGCCCCGGCGGGGGGCGTCGAGGCCTTCACCTTCTCGCGGATCCAGGCGGAGGTCTTCACTCCCACCTGCGCTAAGGCGGGGTGCCACTCCGCCGCGGCCGCCTCGCAGGGCCTGGTGCTCGAAGCCGGCCAGGCCTACGGCTTCCTGGTGGGCCGGCCGGCGACCGGGCGCGGCTCGATCAACCGGGTGGAGGCGGGGAGCCCCGAGAGCAGCTACCTGATCCTGAAGCTGCGCGGCGATCCCAGCATCACGGGCCAGCGGATGCCGCTCGACGGCCCGCCCTACCTGACCGCCGGGCAGATCGACGGCATCGCCGCCTGGATCCGCGCGGGCGCTCCCAACGATTGAGGAGGATGGGAATGAGAAGAGCGCTCCTTCTGATGGCCGCGTTGGTGCTGGCTGGCGTTCCCGGCGCGGCCCAGGAGCCGCCCAATCCCTACGCGGCCCAATATCCGGATCTATCGGCTTCCCCAACCCGGTACCCGCTGGGCACGCGGCTGATCAACGGCGCTACGCCCTATCCCGTCGCGGCGCGCAAGATGGAGGTGCTCTTCACCCACCGCTTCCACCAGCCGATCAACGACGGTTCCTCCCACGACCTCTGGGGATTGGACAGCGGCGCGGACACGGGGATCGGGCTCGCCTACGGGGTGACGTCCCGCCTCGACCTCTCCCTCTACCGCGTCTCCTTCCAGGAGGACTACGAGCTGGCGAGCAAGCTCCTCGTCCTCGAGCAGGGCGACCGGCGGCCCCTGACGCTCGCCGTGCGGGCGGGGGCCGACCTCCTGCGGCGGCCGGGAGTTCCGGACTCCAGCCGCCCGTTCGTCCAGCTCCTGCTCGCCCGGCGTCTGCGTCCCGGGGTGAGCCTCCTCGTCTCGCCTTCCTGGGTGGCGGACACCCCCAGCCTGAAGAACGCCTTCAACGTCCCCCTCGGGCTCACCTTCCCCCTGCCCGGCGACCAGATCGTGGAGCTGGAGTACGTGCCGGCCAACCGCGACCTCGACGGCAGCCGCGCCGCCTGGCACGCCGCCCTCTCCAAGGCGATCGGCGGCCACATCTTCGAGATCGTGCTGGGCAACTCGCGAGCCACCAGCGTGGACCAGATGCTCGGAGGCGACTCCGCCGCCGGCTTCGAGAAGAAGGACGTCCGACTGGGCTTCAACATCGTGCGCAACTTTGGGTGGTGAGGGGCATTTCTTTCTATTGGCCCGGTTTAGGGAACCTCGTGCCGTCGCAGGCCGTAATGGTATGAGGAAACTCACGTTTGCAGGTCCTAGCGAAGATTGTGGCAAATTTCTCGATGTCCTTCTCACAAGAGCCAGGATCTACTCTCCTCCTTTCCTTTGAGTTCAAGACTCGGATTGGCGGGGGAGCCGGGTCATCGAGGAGTTGGAAAAAAATGTCTGAATGAGGAGGGGAGTCGTCGTACTGCCTGTAGTGACCCTCGTCCTCTAGAGCAGGACACTCAGGAAGATTGGCGACAATCAGCGTCAGCCTGCCATAGTCGTCTGGCTTCAGTAACGCTTTTACTCTCGCGTCTCCTCGCCCTGGAAGGCTCTCCGACTCCAGAATCACATATTTACCTGCCTCATGAAACTCTATCTGCGCAGCGTCGGCGACGGCCCGCTGCTGGACAGATTGTTCGCCTGGAATAAGGTAATCGAAGAGCCTCACGTCGCGCTTGTCACTTAGAGATTTTTCAGGATCATGGAACATATGGCAGGCTCCGGCCTCGCCTCCTTGGAGCCGGAAGCGAGCATCGATCGGACAATACGGATTGGCTTGCCGGCAGTTGGCATTGATCTGGCCATGTCCACTTGTCAGCTCGTCCATGCTTGGTACCCAGGCGAAATAAGAGCTCTGCCCAGAGCTTCTAGGCGCCTTCCCCTGGGTAAAGGCCAACATAGGATTCCGGAAGTTCAAGCGCTCGTCCTCGTCGCCTGAAATGTCCAGATCTTCGTCCTTTAGTAACCACACCAGTCCGGGCACGTCATCTCCCTCCTGCGGGTGCAGGATGTCGTCGAGATGCAATGCCTCCGCTCGGCCCTTAAGGTCTTGGATGCGGTAGCAAGTACCGAAATGGGGATCGCATTTGCCGTGCAGCAGCACAACCATTGCAAGGTGCTCCGAGGCATGGCACCTTATTTTGTCACATTGTGCTCCTGCAGGGTTTACAAGGAGCGCGGCCATATCTTGCTCTTCAGGGCCGGGAACGAACCCGATCAACCCCAAAAAAATCACTTTAATCGTCGTCACCATCTCTTTTCTCCTTTCTGAAACGTTTCTGCGCTTTGGACCGCGCCATAGAGCTGAAAGGCGGCCCAGTCGAACGAAGGATGCCGAAGACTACGGCTCGCGGCGAGGGCCTCGAGTTGGGCTTCCCGGAGAGCCGAGACCGGTGGCTCGCCGCTGGCGAGATGGTGGTAAAACGCTCTGAAGACGGCCGCGGTCGCATGGTCTTCCACTGCGTTGGTGCTCGCGATCACCATCGGAACGCCCCGCGAGAAGAACGGCCAGACCAGACCCGCGACGCCTTCGCCGGGCGCCGCCGCGCCCCCTGTCGACTGGCAGGACGAGAGGATCACGAGATCGGTCCTGCCTCCTGGAGGACCGATGAGCTCGCGGGCATAGAGCACGCCGGAGTCACCTTGAGCCGGGCGCGGAGCGAGCAGCAGGCTCGACAGGAGAGGCTTTCGCGGATTGGCCAAGGCATGGCCGCCGAAGTGCAGGATGCGAGATTTACCCAGGCCCCCCAGAAGAACCTCACGCCCAGCCGACTCCCCGGCCACGATCCTGGCTCCGGGAAACAGCTCGCGAATCCACCGCCCTTCCTCCTCGGCTCCGAGCAGTCGCGACAAAGGGAAGAGCGATCGATCGAAAGCGGGATTCGCGAGCATGAGGACGTCAGCCTTTGAGAGGTTTTGCCCGACGGTACCCTCGACGAGCTCCGCGAACAGGCTCAAGCTCGGAGCGATGGCAAAAGGCCGGTCCTCGATGAGATAGCGGCTCGTCCCCGGATCAAAGAGGAGGGCGAAGGGCACCGAATCGAGAGGGCTTTCGGGCACGAAGACAACGGTTTCGCCCGGCTGGAGCCGGTCGTCGACCGGTTGGATGAGCAACTCATGGAGCGCCGCTCCTGCCTGGCGGAGACCGCTCTCCGAGCCGGCGACCGACTGCTCGAAGCGATGGACTCTTTCCGCGATCCGCGCCGCCGGCATCCGCACCTGTCGTTGCTCGATGGAGCCGCTGCGCACTACCCACAGAAGCAGCCGGTCGGGGAGTAACTCGTAGACCACCAAGGCGATGCCGCCCGGGATCCTCTCGCGCAACTCTCGCAGGGGGCGCGGGTGAGTCCAGGTCGCGAGCCGGAAGCGGTGGGCGTCGAGATCCTTCGGCAAGGCCGAGAGCCAATCGAGGAGCAACCGGGCCCGGCGGCGCTCCGAGTATTCCAGGGCGAGCTCCGGGTAGCCACGCTCCGTCTGCAGGAGCACCATGGCATCGAAGACGCCACCCGTACGGTCGATGAAGCTGGCCCTGTGCTCTCCCTCGAGCACTGAGCCGCGCTCCTCTTCCAGCACCTCAATCGCGTTTCTCAGGTCTTTCTCCGCCTCGAAGGCCCTGCCCAACCCCTTCAGCGCGGCGGCGCGAACGCGGAGCATTTCGGGGAGCATCAGGCGCCGGCCGGCCGCGCGATACATCTCCAGGGCACGACCGAGCGGCTCCAGCGCTCGCAAAGGAGCCTTCCGGCTCAGCCAGCGGCCTTCGACCATGAGCAGGTCGGCAAGGATGCTCTGTCGGATCGACGAGTCCTCGATGCGTTCACAATCCTGCCGCGCCGAGATCAGGTCGTTCTGCGGGTCGGCCAGCCCAGTCCGATCGAGGATCGCCGCCCGATTGAGGAGGGTGTTCGCAAGCCGCTCGGAGTCGTTCTGGCTTCTGGCGATCTCCACCGCCTCGGTCTGCAGCAGGAGAGCCGCCCGCGGGAAGCCTGCGTCCAGAGAGGAGAACGCCACGTTGGTCAAGGCGACCCGCAGGCGCTCCGGGTCACGGCGGTCGGCGAGCCCGCGCAGGGCAAGGGCGCGGTGCTGCCAAGCCGAAGACTCGTCTCCCAACTCGTTGAAGGCGCTGGCAAGGAGGGAATGGACGCCGGCCCGGTGGACAGTCTCGCGGGTCCTCTCGAACTGCACGAGCGCAAAGCGGTAGGAGTCGAGGGCCTCGGCTGGTCGGGCGCTCCCCATCTGCGCGGAACCGAGGACCCAACGGGTGCGCGCTGCCACGACTGGGTATCTGGAGACATCCAGATGGCGGAGCAAGGCGTGGGCCCGTCTCTCGACTTCCACGTAGTCCGGCCGCTGGTATGCGCAGCGGACGAGCAGGAAGCTTGCCCAGGCAGCGAACGGACTCGCCGCCTGCCGCAGGGCGTCGCCGGCGCGCTCGAGTGGAGCTTCGGCGAGGCCAAATTTTCGGTCCTTGACCAGTTGAAGTCCTTCTCGATAAGCCGCCAGACCTTTGATCAAAAGGCGCAGCCCTGCGGGGTTTCCACGGAGCGCCTGCTCGATACCCGCCACCGAATCGGCGAGCATCGACTCACCGCTGCAGCGCACAAGGCCCTCTCCAATCGCCCGTGCCGTTGCGAGGTCGGCCTCCGCCAGAGCCGTGTCTCCCTGCCGGAGATGATCGGCCCAGGCAACCAAGACCTCCTCCTCCGCGAATGTACGGGCCTCCTGCGGAAAGCGGGCGACCAGGACGGTTATCGTCGCTTGGTTGCCTTTCTCGGCCGCCTGTTGGAGCCGTCTCTTCGTGTCCAGCCAGAGCTCAGCCGGGGCTGCGGCTTGGAGTTGCGCGAGAGCCGTCCGCGCCTCTCCAGACCAACCCGGATCTCCTTCCCGGTTCCGGTACTCGCGCCAGCTTTGGACCGCCTGCGAAGAAAGGGCAAGGCCCTGCAGGGCCAGCGAGCGGTTGAAGCGGGCCTCGAGACTCGCGGGGCTCTGCTCCACGGCCTTTTCGGCAGAATCCAGGGCGGCGATGAGATCAACCGGCTGATTCAACTCCTTCGCACGGACGAGATAGGCAGCTGCAAGGTCAGAGAGGACGGCGGCGTTGCGCGGATTCTCGGCGGCAGCGCCCTCCAAAGTCTCCACCGCCTCCTCGGTCCTCCCAAGCAGGAGATCGAGCACTCCGGAGGCATGTCGGGACCGCTCCTTCCGGATGGCATTCTCGGCTTTGGAGACTCCCCGCCGCTCTTCGGCGGAGAAACGAAGGCCGTCCCTTTCGACGGGTGCGTAGTGGAAGCCCCCCGTCAGTCGAGGCTCAATCAGACGCCTGAATTTCAGGGTTTCGACTAAAGCCGCATGACCAGACGCTTCAGGGGGTATGGAGGCCGCTGCTCTGGAGTCGCGTTGGCACGACAAGGTAGCGAGGCTGAAAGCTCCCAGAACGAAGGACGTCAACTGCAATCTTGCTGGGCTCAAGAGCACAATATTGATAAATGCGAATAGAAGTCTCGGAATCCGTTGGGAAATTTACCATAGTACGGTTTCATCGGCGCCCCGTTACCTCGATCGCGGTATTCTAAAACCCTGCAATCCAGGGATGCGGGGAAGGCCGTTCTCCTGGATGTGACACTTACGACGTCCAGGCTCTCGGGGCCTTCAATGAGCAGGTTAGCGGTACAGTCCCACGGCTCTCCATGCTCTCGCCGAAATCCCATGTCATTCTCCTCCCATCCAAACCCGAAGGATTTTCCCGCGTCGCTCCTCTAACAGATGATTTGGCCCAGGAGGTCTGACGAATCCGGCTCTTGGGCGGAGGATCGCGGGCTGGTCCGACGCATGCGGGTGGGGGACGAGGCGGCGTTCGAGGAGTTCTACGACAGCTATTTCCAGGCTCTCTACCGTTTTGCCCTGGCCCGTCTAGGCCAAAACGCGGAGCTGGCGAAGGAGATGGCACAGGCGACGGTCTGCAAGGCGATCGAGAAGCTGGACTCCTACCGGGGCGAAGCGGCGCTCTTCAGTTGGCTGTGCTCGATCTGCCGTTTCGAGATCAGCGGCCATTTCAAGCGCGAGCAGCGCTCGCTCCCGCCCGTGGGCTTCCTCGAAGACAGCGGCGCGCTGCGGGATGTCCTGGAGTCCCTGCCGGCGAGACTCGACGATCCGGAGAACGAGCTCCTCCGGCGCGAGGTGGCGAGGCTGGTTCACGAGGCCATCGATCACCTGCCTGCCCGCTACGGGCAGGTGCTGGAGTGGAAATACTCGGAAGGCCTGGCGGTCAGGGAGATGGCGGAATTGCTCGGGATGACTCCGAAAGCGGTGGAATCGGTTCTGACGCGCGCCCGGCTGGCCTTTCGCGATCAGTTCGCGCGGCTCACCCGAGGGGAATGACGATGGACGACGAAAATCAGGCCGATACCGACTCCCGGCTGCTCCGTCTCGCGGGCCGGCGGCCCCGGCTCCCCGAGAGCGAGGTCGCTCCCCTGCGGGCGGAGGCGCGCGAGGTCTTCCGGCGCCAGGCGCGGAAGGCCGTCTTCAAGCGCCGTCTCCGGTGGACCGCGGCGGTGGGGAGCGGTCTGGCCGCCGCCATCCTCCTGCTGGTTCTTGGACCCTTTGCAGGGCGTGATCCGGGACCGCGCCTGCCCATCGCCCGGCTCGAAATGCGGATCGGCGCGGTGACGGTTTCCGGCTCCGGCGTCCTCGTTCCAGGAACGGTCGTCACCACGGCGGACGGCGGGCGGGCCGCGGTGCGCCTGCCGGGCGGGGCTTCGGTGCGGATCGACGGCAACTCGTCCGTGCGTTTCGACTCCGGGAGCACCCTGACGCTGGAGCGCGGTGCCCTTTACGCCGACGCGGGACCGCCCGGGGAATCCCACGCGCGGATCGAGATCGCCACGCCCTTCGGCTCGGTCCATGACGTCGGCACCCAGTTCGAGGTCCGGCTGTTGCCGGAAGGGCTGCGGGTGCGGGTGCGCGAGGGGAAGGTGCGGGTCGACGCGGAGAGGATCCGCGAAGCCGAGGCCGGCAGCGAGCTGCTCCTTCACGCGGACGGCAGCTCCGAGAGCGCGGAGGTCCCGGTCTACGGCCCGGGCTGGGACTGGGTGCAGCGCACGGCGCCGCCGTTCACCGTCGAAAACGCCAACCTCGTCCAGTTCCTCAACTGGGTTTCCCGCGAGACGGGGCTGCGGTGGCGTCTCTCCGAGCCGGGCGGCAATCCGGAGAAGGTGACCCTTCACGGGTCGATCGAAGGTCTGACGGCCGAAGAGGCACTCTCCGTGGTGCTGCCGGGCAGCGGCTACCGGCATCGCGTCGTGGGGGGCGAGATCCGGCTGGAAAAGGCGGCTCCCTAGAACCGCAGGCGGAGACCGAACGAGGGGAGGAACCCGCCCCAGCCCACCTCCTCGGAATGGACGCGGACGTCGCCGCCGGGACCGAGCTCGAAGGCGAAGCGATCGAAGCTGCGGACGTTTTGACGGTCGTAGAGATTCTGCAGATCGACGTAGGCGTCCAGATGGCCGAGGGGGAGCTTCCAGCCGCGGCTCACCCGCGCGTCCAGCCGGTGATACGGGGACAGGCGCTCGCCGTTGTAGGGGCCGAGAACGGGCTCGATGCCGATCGATCCATCGGCGGCCGTCACGGCACGCCCGGTGAGGCTCGTCGTGGGCCAGCCCGTGTGGTAGAGAAAGGCAGCGTTGAAGTTCCAGCCGCTCCCCGTCCGGTAGTTGAGGTCGGCACGAAGGGCGTGCGGCTGATCGACGGCGCGCGGCACCTTGCGGCCGCCGATGTCGTCATCGACCGAGCTGAAGGTGTAGGTCAGCCACCAGCTCAGCGGCCCCCGGTCCGCGCCGCGCAGGAGGACCTCGATCCCGGAGGAGAGGCCACCGTCCGGCGCGATGCGGATGCGGCCGCCGGAGAGCTCCGGAAACAGCACGATCGGATCGTAAAGGTTTTCATAGCGGACCCGTAGACGGCTCAGCCGCCGCCGGTAGGCCTCCACCCGCAGCAGGGCGCCGCTCTCGCGGCGGTGCTCGTAGCCGAGGATCAGGTGCTCGGCCCGCTCGGCGGGCGCCAGCTCGGTCTCGCCGTCTTCCACCTGCAATTCGTTCGGCCGCTGGCTCTGGTAGAACCATCCCCAGGCGAAGCGGAGGACGTCGTTGCCCCGGGGTTTCCAGGCCAGGTTGAAGCGCGGGCTGAGATGGTTCTCGTCCGTGGCGCCGTTGTAGTCGTAGCGCGCGCCGAGGTCCGCCGTGAGAGCCGCCCAGGGCTGGAGGCGGGTGCTGAAGAAGGCGCCGGCCTGGGAATAGTCGAGGGTGCCCTGGAATCCCGGCGTACCCGCGCCTGGAATCAGGGGCGTCAGCGGCGAGAGAGGCCCCTCCTTCGCCCGGTCGCTACGGTAGTCGATGTTCGAACGGAGCCACCGCAGCTCGGCGCCGGCCTCGAAGGAGCGGCGCTCGCTGGGCTGGGCGCGCCATACCTGCTTGAGGCCGTTGAAGTCGAGGACGCGGGAGTCGCGCACCGCGAAGCCGTCCTCGCTCTCCGCCGACCCCACGCGGTCCCGGTCGATGCGCCCGGCCGACGCGATCGTCTCGACGAACAGGTCGTCCCCGATCACGGCGCCGTGCGTCAGCCAGAGATAACGGTTTCCCCATCGGCTCCGGTAGTGCTCCCCGTCGGCCCCGGAGCCCTCCAGGCCGAATTCGTCTTCCGCGTCCAGGCCGAAGTCGTCCTCCGCGGCGAGCGCGTTGAGCTGCAGGGTCTGATTGGGGCGGGGAGCGAATTCGAGCTTGCCGAACGTGTCCCAGTAGCTCGGCTTCTCGTCGCGGCCGTTGACCTCCAGGGCGAGATGGTAGTTGCCGCCCCGGGCGGCGCCGTACCAGCGCCCGAGGTCTCCAGGGAGGGCCGCCGAGGCCGACGCTTCGCCGTAGAGAAGGCCCAGGCCCAGCTCGAACCGCCGCGAGCTGGGAGGCGTCAACGTCCTCATGTCGAGCACCCCGCTCATCCGGTCGCCGTACTCCGCGGGGTAGCCGCCGGTGCTCAGCTCGACCCGTTCGAGGAACGAGGGCGCGACGATGCTCAGGGCGCTGTCGAATTCCTGCAAATGATAGGGAGCCAGCAGCTCCAGCCCGTCGAGGACGACCAGCACCTCGTCGTACCGGCCGCCGCGGACGTGGACCTGCGCCGAGGACTCGGAGCTCGCCGTCCCGGGCAGCAGGCTGACGGCGCGAAAGGCGTCGTTGCCGAGGTGAGGCCAGGCCGCGGCGTCCGCCGTGCCGACCGAATGCGTTCCGTGGATCTCTTCCAGGTCCGGCGTGGCCGCGTCCCGATAGACGTCGACCTCGTCCCGCACGACCATGGGAATGGGGTCGGGCTCCACCGGCATCCGCCGGTTGGTCTCCATGGATGGAATGGCGGCGATCACCACCAGCCGACCCGCGACTTCTTCCGCGCGCAGACCGTGGGGACGCAGGATCTCCTCCAGGATTTCGCGGGGCGAGCTGCCTTTCGGCTCGGACTCCACCCGCATGGAGTCGCGGACGACGCCATTGGAGAAGAACACCGGCAGCCCCCGCGCCTGGAGGCGCTGAAGGGCCGCGGCCACGCTCAATCCGCGCAAAGGACCTTCCCGGGAGGCGGCCGGGAGCGCCAGGACCGACAGAGCCCAGACGGCCAGCAGCACGCAGGCGGTCCTTCTCCCGGCTAAGAGCATGGCGAAGGGCTCTTTTTCCATCATGCGCTGCCCGCCGAAGGATTTCTCGTTTCCTGGCCTCTAACGGTCGTGAGTGGTGAGCTTTTGACGAGCCCTGCAAAGGGTAGCACGCCGCCGCGCGGTTCTGAGCCGGGCGGGAGGCAGCCCCGATCTCTCGTGCTGCCTTCCCGCTACCAGTTGGCGGTGGCCCTCGTCGCCTTCTACATGGCCGTCTGGCTGATCACGCGCCTGGCGTTGCTGGCGCTCCAGCAGGGCGTCTTCCGGGACGGCTGGCTGCCGGTGCTCAAGGCTCTGGGGGCCGGGCTGGCGTTCGACGGGGTGTCGGCCCTCTGGCTCACCCTGCCTCTGGTGCTCTATCTCGCGGTGATCCCGGAGCGCTGGTACCGCCGGCGTTTCCAGAAGCTGTTCCTCGGCGTGGGGTTGTCGCTGGCCGTGTTCTCGGCCCTGTTCGTGGCAATGGCCGAGTATTACTTTTTTGACGAGTTCAACAGCCGGTTCAACTTCGTGGCGGTGGACTACCTGGTCTATCCCACGGAGGTCGCGGGCAACATCTGGCAGAGTTATCACACGGGCATCGTGCTGACCGCGGTGGGGCTCGTCTCCGGAGTGGTGATCGGGGCCCTCTACCGGGCCACGCGCTCTTCCTGGGACCGGGCGACGCCGCCGGCCCAGCGGCTGGCTTTCGTGGCCGGATTCGGCCTGCTGCTGGCCGCCGCCACGGCGACGGTTTCGCCGGCCCTCGCCCACGTGTCCGAGAACCGGGCGCTCAACGAGGTCGCGGAGAACGGGTATTACTCGTTCTGGATGGCCCTGCTGGGCGCGGACGCGCCGTACGAGGGGCTGTATGCCACCCGGCCCCAGCCGGCCGTGCTGGCGCGGCTCCACCGGCTGCTGGGAGACGAGCCGGCCGTGGTGCCCGGCTCGTTCGCGCCGGGCTCGACGCTGCGCCGCATCCAGAACCCGGGGCCTCGGCGGCGGCTCAACGTGGTGGTGGTGCTGGAGGAGAGCCTGGGCGCGGAATTCATCGGCGCTCTGCATCCTCCGGCTCCCGGGCAGCCAAGCCTGACGCCGCGCTATGACGCCTTGACGAAGGAGGGGACGTTCCTCACTCGCGCGTACTCGACGGGCAACCGCACCATCCGCGCCATCGAGGCCACGACGTCGTCGCTGCCGCCGCTGCCGGGTGAATCGATCGCGCGGCGCGACGCCTCGGTCCACCTCTTCACCTTGCCGGAGCTCCTCAAAGCCCGGGGCTATCAGACGATGTTCGTGTACGGCGGCCGGGCGCTCTTCGACGGCATGGGCCGGTATCTGAGCCGCAACGGCGTGGAGCGGATCGTGGATCAGGGGGATTTCCCCAAGGGCACCTTCACCACGGCCTGGGGCGCCTGCGACGAGGCGATCTTCACCAAGGCTCTCCAGGAGATGGAGGCGGCGCGCGCCAAGGGGAAGCCTTTCTATTCGCTGGTGCTCTCCGTCTCCAACCACCGGCCGTTCGCGTTTCCCGAGGACCACCTGAAGTACGACCCCCGCTATCACCGGCGGGAGAACGCCGTGCGCTACGCCGACTATGCCCTCGGCGAGTTCATGGCCAAGGCCAAGGCAAAAGGTTTCTATCGCGACACGCTGTTCGTGCTGATGGGGGATCACGGAGCCCGGGTGTACGGCGCGGCGGCGATCCCGCTCGCGAGCTACGAGGTGCCCATCCTGTTCATGGGCGCCGGAATACCCGCGGAGGCGCGGGGCCGGCGGGTGGGCACGCTGGCCTCATCGCTCGACGTGCCGCCCACGGTGATGGGCCTCCTGGGAATGAGCTACGACTCCAAGTTCTTCGGCCACGACGTGCTCCGCGTCCCGCCCTCGGAAGGCCGGGCGCTGATGACGCACAACAGTGAGATCGCCCTGATGCGGGACGGGCGCATGGCGGTGCTGGGCCTCCACGAATCCATGGATCTCTACGACGTGGACCTCGCCAACGGGGAGATGACGCGCCGCAAGACCCTGGACCAGGCGGACCGCGACCTCGCCGAGGATGCCATCGCCTACTACAACGGCGCGGACCGGCTCTACCGCGGCGGGGCCTACGCGTATGCCCCCTCACGGCAGAGCGAGGCCGCCTGGGCTTCGATTCTCCGGGGGGAGAGGTTGCGATGAAGTCGATGCTGTTTCTGGCCGCGCTGGCGGGCGCCGCGATGTTTTCAAGCCTGCCCGCGCGGGCTCAATTTTCGAGCGAAGGCGCCGCGAGCTCCTGCGAGGCGGACCGGTCCACCGCCGAGGGAAAAACGGTCCGGGAAGTCCACGTCGTCACCCAGAACATCTTCAATCCCGATCGGACGGGCGAGAACAAGCTCCTGTTCCGGTGGGCGGACAAGCTTCACATCGTCACCCGGCCGGAGGTCATCGAGCGGCAGGTCCTCCTCAAGCCAGGAGATGAATTTTCAGAGCAGGAGGCCGCCGAGTCGGAGCGGATCCTGCGCAAGAACCGCTACCTTTACGATGCCGAGATCCGCCCCGTGGCCGTAACGGATGGACAAGTCGATCTCGAAGTCGTCACCCGCGACGTCTGGACCCTCCAGGGCGGCGTCAGCTTCCATCGCTCGGGCGGCGCCAACAGCACCCGTTTCGAGATCGAGGACGTGAACTTCCTGGGGATGGGCAAGGGGATCTCCCTGTCGCACGGCAGCTCGGTGGATCGCACCAGCAACCTCTTCAGCTACAGCGATCCGAGCCTCTTCGGCACCCACTCCCGGCTCCAGTTGGATTACGCGGACAACAGCGACGGCTCCCTGCGGAGCCTCACCCTGGAGCGGCCGTTCTATTCGCTCGACACCCGCTGGGCTCTCGGCCTCCAGGCCTCCGGCGAAGACCGGAGCGATCCCTTGTACGACCGGGGCCACGTGATCGACCGTTTCCAGCACCGGAAGGATCTGGTCGGCGTTTACGCGGGAATCTCGCCGGGTCTCTCGGACCGCCACACCCACCGCTGGCTCGTGGGCTTCACCTTGGATCGCGACCGCTTCGCAAACGCGCCGGATTTCGAGACTTCGGCACCGCCGCTGGAAAACCGCACGCTGGCCTATCCCTGGATCCGCTACGACTATCTACAGGACGGCTACTTCACCTCTCGCGACCTGGACCGGCTCCAGCGCACCGAGGACGTCAACACCGGGCGCCAGCTCCACCTCCGGCTTGGCTACTCCTCGACGGCGTGGGGTGGCACCCAGGATCGCCTGATCATGGATTCGAGCGCTTCTCTCGGCTGGAAACCGACGCCTCGCCAGCTCGTCCTCGCGTCCGTCGAGGGAGGATCGCGGCTGGGCGGCGGCGGGGCCGAAAACCTGCTGGTGGGCGGGAGCGTCCGCTACTACCTGCGGGATTTCGGCAACAACCTCCTCTACGTGGGGGCGTCGGCGGACGTGGCCCACGAGCTCGACCGCGAGCGCCAGCTCCTGCTCGGGGGCGACAACGGCCTGCGCGGCTATCCCCTGCGCTACCTCCAGGGCGATCGCCGGTTCCTGCTCACCGTCGAGCAGAGGTTCTTCGGCAACCGGGAAGTTTTCCACCTCCTCCACCTGGGGGCCGCGGTCTTCTTCGACGCCGGCTCGGCCTGGTTCGAGAACAGGGACGGTCAAGCGAGCCGGACCGCCGCGCAACGGGAGCTCCTCCGGGACATCGGCCTCGGCCTCCGCTTTGGCTCCAGCCGCTCCGCCCGGGGCACGCTGGTCCACCTCGACCTCGCCTTCCCCCTGGACGGCGACCGCTCTCTCAAGAGCCTCCAGTGGCTGGTGTCCACCAGCGACACCTTCTGACGGCATCGCCGGATTCCCGGGAGAGGGCGGGGCCGGCCCGGCACATCTTTCGCAAAGCATCGGCCGCATGGCCGATCTCCACCTGAAGGTCATGTCTTACAACATGGGCGGCCATAGCGCCCGCTGGTCGCGCCGCCATCTCGAGGGGATCGCGCGCGCCATCGGCGAGGGCCAGCCGGACGTGGTGGGCCTCCAGGAGGTCCACCGCGAGACCAAGCACTCGCGCCTCGAAGACCAGGCCGAGGCCCTCGCCAGGCTGACCGGCCTGACCGTCCAGTTCGGCAAGAGCTTCGCCTTGGGCCCGGGCGAGTTCGGCAACGCCGTGCTCACCAGCGGCGAGGTGCGCTCCTCCGAAGTCCATGTCCTGCCGGGGCCGGGCGAGCCCCGCACGCTCCTCCATTCGCGCATCGCCGTGTCCGGCTCCGAGATCGACTTCTACGTCACCCACCTCGCCGCCTGGGGGCGATGGGGGAGGACGGCACGAAGTGTGCAAATCCAGGGACTCGTTGAACGGCTCAGGCAGGCCAGCGGGCCCTTCGTCCTGGTGGGTGACTTGAATGCCCCTCCAGGCGCTCCCGAGATCGGGAACCTGATGGCGGCCGAGCTGTTCCGGATGTGCGGCGACGACGTCGCCTGCACCCACCGGTACATGCGGCAGCGGATCGATTACGTCTTCGCCGATCCGGGCTGGACCACCGATTCCTATCAAGTCGTGCGGACGGGGCCTTCCGATCACTGGCCCGTACTGGTCGAGCTGCACCGGAGGAGAGAGAGTCATGAACCTGCCCTGGAAGAAGGCGGCAACTAGCGCCAAGAACAAGCCTCACAAACCGCACCTCGTGTTCGAGATTTCGCTCGGGGGCGCGATCGTCTATGTCCTCATCATCGTCGTCCTGTTCCTGTTCATCTGGTCCACCCAGCGCGAGCGCGAGTCGCACGTCCGCGTGCCGGATTTCAGGAGCTTCGACGAGGCGTTGCCGTCCATCGCCAACCTCACCGGCGCGCCGATCCTCAACGGCAACTCCGCCAAGCTGCTGCAGAACGGCGACGGCTTCTTCCCGCCGCTCTTCGACGACATCGCGAAGGCGAAAGAGAGCATCCACCTCGAGACCTACGTCTGGTGGAAAGGGGAGATCTGCGACCGCCTCGCGCACGCCCTGGCCGACAAGGCCCGGCAGGGAGTGGAGGTGCGATTGACGCTCGACGCCACCGGCTCCGGCAAGGGGGACGACGAGCTGTTCGAGGAGATGGAGAAGGCCGGGGCCAAGATCTCCTACTACCATCCGATCCGGATCCGGGACCTCGGCCTGATCAACAACCGCACCCACCGCAAGGTGGCGATCTTCGACGGCAAGGTGGCCTACGTCTTCGGCCACGGCATGGCCAAGGAGTGGACGGGCCACGCCCAGGATGGCGAGCACTGGCGCGACACCGGCGTGCGTCTCGAAGGCCCCATCGTCAACGCCGTCCAGGGCACCTTCGCCGAGAACTGGGTGGAGATGACGGCCGAGGTGATCGCGGGGGACAAGTACTTCCCCCGGCTCGCCACCACCGGCAACATCCGGGCGCACATGACGGCCAGCTCGCCCAACGGCGGCGTCGCGCGGCTCGAGCTGCTCTACAAGCTGGCCATCGCCAGCGCCCAGAAGGAGCTGATCATCGAGAACCCCTACTTCATTCCCGACCAGGAGCTGGTGGACCTTCTAGGCCATGCCGTGGAGCGGGGAGTGGACGTGAAGGTCATGGTTCCCGGCCACGTCACCGACAGCTCGGTCGTGCGCCATGCCGGGCATGGCCAGTTCGAGCAGCTCCTGCGCCACGGGGTCAAGATCTACGAGTACCAGAAGACCCTCAACCACCAGAAGATCATGATCATCGACGGCCTCTGGTCGCAGGTCGGCTCCGCCAACTTCGACGACCGCTCGCTCGACATCAACGACGAGGCGAGCGTGGGGCTGATCGATCCGTCCATCGCCGCGCAGCTCAAGGACGCCTTCGAGGCGGATCTGCGGGACAGCACACGAGTCGACCTGGAGGCCTGGAACCGGCGCTCCTGGTGGCACAAACTGGAGGACAAGTTCTCCTATGCGATCAACGAGCAGCTCTGAGCCATGATGCAGATTCCGATCTGGGTTTTCGTGCTGATGGTCCTGGGCATCCTCCTGCTCGGGACGATGCTGTGGACGAACCTGCGGGAGCGGCGGTTCAAGGTCCGCGTGCCCGACCTCGACTCCTTCGAGGAGGCCCTGCCCTCGATCGCCGGCATGACCCGGGCGATCATCCTGGAAGGCAACAAGGCCGAGATCCTGCAGAACGGCGACGGTTTCTTCCCGGCTCTCCTCGAATCGATCGCCAACGCCAAGGAGACGATCAATTTCGAGACCTACGTCTGGTGGTCCGGCGGCATCTGCGACGAGGTCGCGAACGCCTTCGCCAAGCGGGCCCGCGAGGGCATCGAAGTGCGCGTCATGGTGGACGCCATGGGCGGCATGAAGATGAAGAAGTATCTCCGCGAGCTCATGACGGACGCCGGCGTCAAGCTGACCCGCTACCATCCGATCCGCCTGATCGACATCGGCCAGCTCAACAAGCGGACCCATCGCAAGGTCGCGGTCTTCGACGGCAAGGAGGCCTACGTCTGCGGCCACGGCATCTCGCGGCTGTGGACGGGCAACGGCCAGGACAAGGACCACTGGCGTGACACCGGCGTGCGGCTCCACGGGCCGGTCGTCAACGCCGTGCAGTCGGTCTTCGCCCAGCACTGGATCGAGGAGACGGGGGAGGTGCTGGTGGGGGAGAAGTACTTCCCGCACCTCGACCAGGTCGGGGAGCTGCGGATGCACGTCCTCGCCGGGGCGCCGCTCGGCGGCGTCTCCGACCTCGAGCTGATGTTCAAGATGGCGATCGCCACGGCCCAGAAGGAGCTGATCATCCAGAACCCCTACTTCATCGCCGACTCCGAGACGGTCTCCCTGCTCAAGCGGGCGGTCAAGCGCGGGGTGGAGGTCAAGATCATGGTGCCCGGCAAGATCACCGACAGCCCGGTCGTCAGCCACGCCGGCCACCATCACTTCAGCGACATGCTCCACGCCGGCGTGCGGATCTTCTGCTTCGAGCGGACCCTGATCCACCAGAAGATCCTGGTCATCGACGGCATCTGGTCGCACGTCGGCTCGACGAACCTCGACTCCCGCTCCTTCGACATCAACGAGGAGGCCGGCGTCGGCATCATCGACGAAAAGATCGCCGCCGAGCTCAAGGCGGCATTCGAGGACGACCTCAAGGACTGCGAGGAGATGAAAGCCGAGAGCTGGGACCGTGGCTACCACCTCTGGCACCGGGTGTTCGACCGGGTGTGCTACGCGCTCAGCGACCAGTTGTGAGCTTCACCCGTCGTTCATGCGCGTGAAATGGATTGCGGCTCGCTGCCATCTCCTCCTGAACGCCACCCGGCGGAAGGAGCAACATGAGATCATGGCCACATCATCGGGACCGGGATTGGAAAGCGCTTGCCGAAGGAGACCACATCGTCAACGGCCACCCCTACAAGCTGCGGGGGGTGGATTGCGGAGAGCTGCTGCTGCCGAGCGGCCGTCTCGCCGTCTGCGATCCGTTCGCGGGCATGAGGAGGGGCGGCAACCCTGCCGTCCAGGTGCGGCCCGGCCGCCATCGCGTCCGCGTGACCCTCGCCGACGTGGGAGGTGAGAAGCCGAACGGCAGCTATCTCTGTGCCTATGCCTCGCTGCTGCTGTCGAGCGTGCCTGAAACGCGGCGCGAGCTCCTGATTCCCTCTCTATCGGTCGATTCGGGAACCGCCTGCTTCGTCGACGACGAAGCCCTCGCGCAGAACATGCCGCCGGAGGAAGAGTGGTACCTGGGTCTCTTCGAGACCGGCCGGCCCGGCTCCTGGTTCGCCGTCAAGGAAGACCCCGGCCACATCCGGGAAGGCCTCGCCAACCTCCCCCTGCCGCTCGGCCGGGACGGCTCGAACCTCCTCCTCTTCTCCTCGGGTTGGGGCGACGGCGTCTATCCCGTGGTCGGTGGCTACGACGCCGAGGACCGGCTGGTGGCCGTCCACGTCGACTTCCTGGTCATTCCCGGCTGCGAAGAAAGGGACGCCGTGCGGAACTGGATCCGTCCGGCGGTGCCCTGGGAGAGAAGACGGGGAGGGGTAAGGGCTCAAGGTTGATGTCACGGTTGACGGTCCACGGCTGAAAGCTTGACGTCGGCGTTCTTCCAGGCCGTCTCGAAACGCCGCCGGACCCCGGCGTCGTCCTTCTTCTGCAAGCGCAGGCTCTCGGCCAGGCCATGCAGGGCCCAGCCATTCTCGGGATGGCGGCGGAGATCTTCCTCCCAGACCTGCTCGGCCTCGGCTCCCCGGCCCGCGGCGAGGAGCGCCTCGCCCAACGCGTGCCGCACCGGGATGTACCAGTCGGGGGGCTCGTCGTAGCGAAGCGTGTCCTCGGCGGCGACCGCGGCCTCCAGCCGGCGCACGGCCTCGGCCATCTCTCCTCGCTGCTTCGCGATGCTGGCCACGAGCAGATTCTCGGCGATAACCAGGAGCGGTTTGGCGGCGTTGACGCCTTCCCGCGCGTCGGCGGGCACCTCGGCGGCGGCCTGCTTCACGGCTTGCAACTCCCGCTCCGCCTCTTCGAGGCGTCCGAGGTTCGCCAGGGCGATGCCCCGGGCGCTGTGCGTGGCCGCGGACAGGTAGGGGAAGCCTATCGGCGGGGCCGGCTCGGCGAGGGCTTCTTCCCAGCGGCCGAGCTTCACCAGCGTCCAGACCGGATATCCCAGCATGAAGTCGAAGCCCGGCATCTGGCTCAGCATCTCGGGAGGGGTCTGGGCCACCACGGCCCGGGCGTTCTCCAGGGCCTCGGTGCCGCGGCCCTGCATCATGGCGGTCGACCAAAGGAACTGATAGTTGTGGGCGGCATACATGAAGTAGAACCCCAGGGTCCCCGCCTTCGCCAGGTACTCGCGGTCTATCGCGATGGCCTGGCGGTTTGCCTCCGAGGCGTCCGCCCAGCGGCCCACCCGGGCGTAGATGTGAGAGGGCATGTGAACGATGTGCGCCGCCCCCGGCACCAGGCGGGCGATGCGCTGCGCCGCGGCGACCCCTTTCTCCGGATGGGCGGATGCCTCCACGGCGTGGATGTAATAGTGGTTGGCCCCTGGATGATCGGGGTTCTTCTCCAGGATGCTCTCCAGAGTCGCCAGGATCTCCTCCGTGCCGGGCCGCGGACGGCCGTCCTCGGTCCACAGATCCCAGGGGCGAAGGTCCATCAGCGCTTCAGCGTAGAGAGCGGCGGCGTCGAGGTCGCCGGGGAAGCGCTTGGCGACTTTGCCCATGGCCTGGGCGTAGGCGGTGTCGAGGGCCTTCTGGGCCTCCTCGCCGGCGGGCGGCGGGTCGGAGAAGCGCTTGACGGCAGCCTCGATCAGGGCCCGCTCCACCGGCGTCGCTTTCTTCGCCAGGGCGGCGGCCCGTCGGGCCGCCAGGTGGCCGGCTTTGGTACGGTCCGGCTGTCCGGGAAGGTTGATGTGCGGCCCGAGGCTCAAGGCCTGCCCCCAGAAGCAGCTCGCGCAAGCGGGGTCGAGCTTCGCGGCTTCCTCGAAGGAGCGCTGGGCCTCTTCGAGATTGAAGGCATAGAGCAGCCGCAACCCCTGGTCGAAGTACCGCTGGGCCTCCGGAGACCGGGTGGTGATGGCGCGATGGTAGGCGCCGAGATTGTCATAGAGCGCGGGTTTCGCCGCGGGCCCTCCCGGCTCGGCGCCTGGATGCTCATGCTGAGCCCCCGCGATGCGGGCAAGGGTGAGAGCGGCGAAGGTGAGGCCAAGGGCGGCACGGGAAAGCGTCATCGAGCTCCTTTCCGGGAGATGCCCACGGGGGGCGGCGCTACGCTTGCTTCCACTATGTACGGAAAGAATCCGGAAAACGGATGTTACTACGCGAGATGGTGCTACTCCGCTAGACTCTAGGGCGATGTTTTCAAAACGCGCCGTCCTGTCCCTGCTCCTCGTCCTCGTCGCCAGCCCTTCCGTCCTCGCCCAGACGCCCGAAGCCCTGCGGGACGACTACGTCCGCCTCCAGCAGTGGCGCTTCCGCGCCGATCCCATCCCCGTGCCGGCCGGCGGCCTGCGCTGGACGGTCGAGGGCGCCACGTGGAGCTTCGACTCCGGCCGCATCTGGCTCGAAGAGCCCACCTCCGGCGGCGCCGTCACCGGGCTCGTCTTCGAAGGCAAGGGACGTTTCCAGATGGCCGTGCCGGATCAGAGCGAGCTGGTCCAGCTCCGGCGCTTCGCCAAGCGGCCCGACCTCGCCGGCCTCGACGAGCCGTTCTCCTCGCTCGTGCTCCGCACCGCCGGCGAGCTGCCGCTGAAAGCGGACCAGATCCCGGCGGCGAGCGGCTTCGAGGTCAACAAGCTGGCCCGCGAGCGCCACGAGCAGTGGCTCACCCAGCGGTTCTTCGACGCCGACTCGCGCATCGTCGAAGCCCTCGCCACCCCTGGGGACCGCTACCTGCGGGCCGACATGAAGACGGACGATCTCGGCTGGCTCGCCTGGGACTACGACGGCCAGCGCCTCGAAGAGATCCGCGTCGAGAGCTTCAACACCTCCTACGCCGCCGTCGAGGTCTGGCTGAGCCTCGACCGGCCCGCGGAGCGCGACGAGCGCGGCCGGCCCACCAGCCGCTGGCGGCCGCGGATCGACATCCAACACGTGGACATCGCCGCGGACCTCACCCAGCCCGGGCGCGACAAGGACTGGACGAAGGGGCGGTTCAAGGTGGGCTTCCGCTTCGTCCCGCAACGGGAGGGCGACCGGGCCGTGCAGCTCTACCTCGACAACTTCGCCAAGGTGACCTCCGTCAGCGAAAACGGGCGCGCCCTGCCGTACCTGCGCGACCACATCGCCGAGCGCCGGCGCAACCTCGACAACCGGCTCTACGACGCTTCCCTGGTCGTGCTGCCCGACTCGCCGCTCGCCAAGGGCGCCGAGCGGCGGTTCGACGTCGAGTACGAGATGGACGTGAAGAACTTCGCCCCCGGCCGGGAGTGGTACCCGAGCGCGGACGGCGACGAGACCATCCTGCCCGACCCGCACACCGCCCGCCTGGAGCTGACCGTGCGCAAGAAGTTCGAGGTCCGGGCCGTGGGCCGCCGGGAGGAGGGGAGCGAGGGTGCGTCCGGAGAGGGCAGCGGCGACGGCAAGACCTCGACCTCCGTCTGGATCGTGGATCAGCCCGCCAAGATGCTGACCTTCTCCTTCTCCGACCACTTCCACGAGGAGCGGCTGGAGCTCGCCGGCGTGCCGGACGTGATCTGCTTCGGCTCCAAGGTGGAGGTGAGCGGCAAGGGCAAGTTCCGGGAAGTGGGGCAGGACGTCATCGACAGCCTCGGCTACTACCAGCAGCTCTTCGACGCCAAGCTGCCGGAGACGCCCATCTACGTCACCAGCATCGCGGCCGGCCACGGCCAGGCGTTCGACGGCTTCATCCAGCTCGCCGAGCAGAGCTTCGACATCCTGGGACCCGGCAACGGCGAGCTGTTCCGGGCCCACGAGGCGGGCCACCAGTTCTGGGGCGTGCTCGTGGGGGCCGCGAGCTACCGCGACGCCTGGCTGGGCGAGGCCTTCGCCGAGTATTCGGGGATGATGTTCGTCCAGGCGACGATGAAGAACGGCCCGGACATCTTCAAGGAGATCCTCCGCGCCTACAACGACGAGCAGAACGGCTCGATCAAGTCCGGCTTCAGCAAGTTCAGCCGCATGGACGTCAACCTCCTGAACCGCGCCTACGGCGACCGCATCGGCCCCATCGGCCACGGCTGGCGGGCCAACACGGGCGAGGTGCCCACCGCCTACGGCTCCCAGGTGTACGGCAAGGGAGCCCTGGTGCTCCACATGCTGCGCGGCCTGCTGCGGGACGAGACGGGCAGCGATCAGGCCTTCACCGACGTCCTGCGCGACTTCGTCCGCACCCACCGCGGCGGCCTCGCCTCCACGCAGGACTTCGAGGCCGCCGTCGCCCGCCGCTCGCCGGGAGACTGGTCCTGGTTCTTCGACGAGTGGGTGAGGAGCAACGTAATCCCGTCCTACCGCTGGAGCTCCACCGTCGCCGCCACGCCGGACGCGGCAGGCAAGTACCTGGTCAACCTGAAAGTCCGCCAGACCGACGTGCCCGCCGGCTTCAAGATGTCCGTGCCCGTGGACGTCGAGCTGGCCGGCGGCAAGACCGAGCGCCGGCGGGTGATGGTGGACGACGCGGAGGAAACCTTCAGCCTGGCCTTTTCGGAGAAGCCGAAGGGCGTGACGTTCAATCCGGAGTCCGAGGTTTTGGCGAAGACCCGGCGGGAGTAGGGGTAACCCATCATCGGTTCGAGACATGGCTGCGTAGAGTCAATATGGCGAGAGTCGCTAGCGAATGGCTACGCACATAAAGCCATATCTAATATCCAATCTGGACAGTAAAGGAGGCACCCATGGTGAAAGTCGCTCTATTCGTTCGACTGGAAGCAAAACCGGGCAAAGAGGCGGAGGTTGCGGAGTTCCTCCGTGGAGGATTGCCGCTAGTCGAGGAAGAGCCGGCAACGATCGCCTGGTTCGGAATCCAGCTCGGGCCCACCACGTTCGGCATTTTCGACGCTTTCCCCGACGACGCGGGCCGTCAGGCCCACCTGGCCGGCCGGGTCGCCGCGGCGCTGATGGCGAAGGCGGCCGACCTGTTCTCGCAGCCGCCGTCGATCGAAAAGGTCGACGTCCTCGCGGCCAAGCTGCCGGGGTAAACGTCGCGGTAGAGGGGCCCGCCCTCCCAAAAGAATTCCGCCCGATTCTTCTGCCTTGACGCGGGGCCGCGTTTGCGTGGTCCCGCACCCGCCCGGTCTTCCCATAAAAGATCTATAATTAACACCATCCTGGAAATACGGATGGACGACGAGTCGATGGACGAGGCGATACGGGGCGAGGTGCGGTCTGCGCTGGCCGGAGACGAGGCCGCGCTCAATCGGCTTGTCCGGAAGCTGACGCCCGTCATCCAGAGCCGGGTCGCCCGCGGTCTCCTCCGATGGCGTACGGGGGCGGCCGCCGAGCGCGACGTCCGGCAGGAGGTCGACGACATCGCGCAGGAGATCTTCCTCCTCCTGTTTGCCGCTGACGGCAAGGTGCTCCGGAGCTGGCAGCCGGAACGGGGCCTTAGCCTCCTCAACTTCGTCGGGCTGGTTGCGGAGCGGCAGACGGCGGCGATCCTGCGCAGCGGCAAGCGGAGCCCGTGGAAAGAAGATCCTACCCTCTTCGAGGACTCCACCCAGCCGTCGCTCGAGAGCAACCCCGAGGAGATCACCGCATCACGTGAGCAGTGGCAGCTCCTCTGGGGCCGTCTTACCGAGGAGCTGAGCCCCCTGGGCCGGCATCTCTTCGACCTTCTCTTCCTGCGGGAACTGCCCATCGAGGAGGTGACCCGGCAGACCGGCATGAAACCCGGCGCCGTGTACCAGTGGCGAAGCCGTCTGCGCCAACTGGTCCGGCGGCTGCTCGACGAAAGTCAGAAAACTGGCTCGACGCGCGAAGACCATTGAGAGACCGAAAATGATGAGCGACGAAAACTGGATCCGAGAGCTGGCCAAGGCCCACCGCGAGCGACAGGCGGAGGAAGAAAGCCAACTCGGCAAACATTGGGATCGTCTCAGCAGCGGCGAGCTTTCAGCGGAAGAAGAAGCGGAGTTGCTCGCCCTGGCCGAGTCCTCCGAGGAGGGGCGAGAAGCTTACGAGGCCTTCCGGCCCCTTGGACCCGAGTTCCATGCAAGCGCGGTGAAGGCGATCCGGGAGCAGGCGGTCCGGGAGCAGGAGATCCGGGAGCAGGCGGTCCAGGAGGATAAGGCAGTCCAGGAACAGAAGGAGAAGGCGGTCCAGAAGCTGCGTTTTGTGCCGGTGTTGCCAGGGTTGCCGGCGGAACCGGCGGCGCACCAGAAGCCTCAAGCCCGGCTGTGGCCCTTTTCCTGGCGCCCCCAGTTCGCCGGATGGGGTGCTGCGGCGGCGGCATTAGCGGCGTCCGTCTGGATGATGATCCCGCGTCCCTCCGCGCCCCTTCCTAAGTATGAGCCCCCGGAGCTTTCCCGCGCTGTCAGTACGATGCGCGGAGAGGAGCCGGAGGTTGGAAAGGTCTTCGTCATCGCGCCGGGCGAACAGCTCAAGGTGCTCCTTCGACCCAAGACCCGGGTGCAGGACGCCGAGCAGCTGGAAGCGCAGGCCTTCCTCTCCCGCGGTCAAGATTTGCGCCCCTTGAAGGTTCAGGGTAAAGCCGGTCCCTGGGGAACCTTCCCGATAGAAGTCTCGATCAGCCGCGACCTCCCGCCGGGACCCTGGACCTTCTGGGCCGTCGTGGGACGGGCGGGCAAGCTACCGGATCCGGCAACTCTACGACTCCTCTCCGCGAAGGTGCCAATCCAGCAACGAGACTGGGTCGCCATGCCGAAGGAATTGCAGATCCAACCCAAAGACCTCTCGCCATGACCCCCTTCCGTTCCCTCCAAGTCATCCTTCTACTGCTCCTTCTTGGAATCGACGCGGACTGTGCCTACCCTCCCAAGATCCCGCTGCGAGTGGAGTATGCCGGCTGCCAGAAAGTACTGCTGCCCGGCCCTGTTTGCGTGCTGGAAGCGGAACGGGGATTGAGCCTTTGGGTCGGAGCCCCGCCGGAGGCACAGATCGAAATCCAAGCTGGAGGAGAGTGGAGCAAAGCCGCTGGGGAAATGGTCCAGGACGGGCGGCGGTTCTCTCTGAGTCTTCCTCCGGCGGCGGAGGAGGTGAATGTGGTCGTAGAGGCGGCGAATGGCCGGGCGACGTGGTCCTTGGCGCTCGCGGAGCCGGCCCGCGACCTACTTAGCGAAGCCGAAGAGACGATGAACAAAGTGTATGACGACATTCAGGGTCGCAGGCTCGCGGCGGCCCGGAAGAAGATGAACGCTTTTCAGCTCCCTCCAGAGGCACCCGCGGAAGTCCGTTGTCAACTGAGCTATTACGGCGGTCTGCTCGCCGAAAAGGAGGGCGATTACCGCACGGCATTGGCCGAAGTTCAGAATACCGTGGAGATCGCGGAGGGGGTGCAACTGGACCGCTTCAAGTGGCTGGCCGAAGAGAAGCTGGCGCTGCTTTTGTGCGGGGTGGGTCGCTTCCGTGAGTCCGCCCAACTCTTCGACCGCTTGGCCCGCACACCGCAATTCGCGGATTCCTGCGACGAAGCCCAGTTCCTGAGCAACCAGGCCTGGTCCGCACTGCTGGCCGGCGAGGCCGGCGAGAGCCTCGGAGATCCCGCGCCCCTCCTCGAGAAAGCGCTCAAGACCTACGAGACCTGCGAGAAGGTAACGCCCGAGAAGAGGGTGAACATCCTGATCAACCTGGCCCTTGCTCATCTGCAAGGGGGCCGTTTGGCAGAGGCGAAGAACCGCTTGGGCCAGGCGCACGAGCTCGAACCTCATCCGTCAATTCCACTTATGCTCTGGCGGCTCGATCTGGAGGCACGGATCATCTTGAGCGAAAGGCGGCCGGCGGAGGCCTTGCGCCTGTTTGCCGATCTCCAGGAGCTTGCCTTGGCTACCAGCTCTCCTGACGGCAGGCTACGGGCCGCTTTCGGGCAGGCGCGGTCTTACGAAGCCCTCGGAGACCGGCCCGCGGCCCTGGAGACCCTTCTGAAGGCCGAGGCTCTGCTCGACGAGCAGAGCCTTCAGATCCCTCTCCACGAGGGACGAGAAAAGTTCATGGCCACACGCCAGGCCGTCGTAAGCCTGCACGTCGAGCTGCTTCTAAAGCAGGACCTGCGGGCCGAAGCCCTGGCCGTGGCGCGCCATGGCTGGTCGCGAATGCTCCGGCAACTGGAGCGCAGCGATCGCCTGGCGAATCTGAATCCGCGGCAGCGAGCGTCATGGGAGCGTTTGTTGACGGCCTACCAGGAAAAGCGTGCAGCCCTGGAGGAGCGAGCAAAGAACGACTTGAATCTGCCCGGCGACGAGCGCCGCCATGAACAGGCAGTGGGAAAGGCGGAGGCGGAGGCCGCGAAGAAGTTCCTCGACCAGGCATTCCTGATCCTGGGAGACCTCGAAGGGCTGAATGGAGAGGCGCTGCCTCCTCCGCGTCCTGGTGAGCTCATCCTCACCTATCATCCACTACCACATGGCTGGGTCGGCTTCGCCGCGGACGGGAAGACGGTCAGAGCGCACCGCTTTGAGCTACCGCCGGACGCCCTGTTGCGGCCCGAAGAGCTGGCTCAGCGTCTACTGATCCCCTTCCGGAACTCTATCAAGGTGGCTCGCCGGGTTCGTATCCTGCCCAGCGGCCCGCTGCAGGGGATCGACTTCCACGCGCTGCCATTCGACGGAGATATCCTCCTGGCGAGCGCTCCAGTGACCTATGGGCTGGATCTGCCGGTACCCTCGGTGCCCGCGCAAGCTCCCGGGCGCCACGCCCTCTTGGTGGCGAATCCACGGGACGACCTGCCGGGCTCGCTCGCCGAAGCCCAGACGATCCGCAAGATTCTAGAATCTTGGGATCAGCCTTGGATCACCGAAGAGCTGAAGACCTCGGAAGCCTCCTTGAAGAACGTGCAGGCTCATTTGGGCACCGCCGATCTCCTGCACTACGCCGGCCACGGCACCTTCTCCGGGTCCGGAGGCTGGGAGAGCAGCCTGCTTCTCGCCGACGAGACGCAACTGACTCTTGGCGACCTCTTGACTCTCGAACGGGTGCCGACCTGGGTCGTGCTCTCCGGGTGTGACACAGGGCGGTCTTCCACCGAGACTTCCGTCGAGAGCCTCGGCTTGGCCCACGCGTTCCTCCTGGCCGGCTCGCGGGCCGTCGTAGCCTCCATCCGGCGCGTCGACGACCGGACGGCGCGCTCTTTCTTCGCCGAGTTCTATCGCCAATGGGACCGTGACCCGGACCTCGCCGTGGCTCTCCAGCGAGCCCAACTCTCCTGGCGGCAGCAAAATCCGAAAGCGGACTGGCAGAGCTTTCGTCTTTTCGAGCCCTGAGAGGCTGTTTCGCACCGGCTGTACCGCCGGCTATCCAACGAAGAGATTGCCCTTGTCAGAAACCCGTCTCTATCTGCGAAAGATCTCCATGACGCCCAGCAGCTTCTTCTCTGCGTGGGCGTCAATTCTAAAGGAGGGAGGATTATGAGAAGACATCTCCTCTGGATCGTTTCGTGGATGGCGCTCGGGCTCAGTGCCTGCACGGCCTTTCGGCCTCCGGCACCGCGGCTGGAGACGGAAAAGGCCTGCGCCGACTGGCGCTGGATCGGGATCAGCCGAGCCGGGGCCCGCTGCCCGGAAGTCCCGGGCTGGACCGTACGGCCCTTGTTTGCCCAAGTGGCCCCAGTGCAGCAGGAGGTGGGCTGCTTCGGCGAGCGGCCATTCCCCGAAAAAGTTCCCGACCCCGCAGTGATTCAGGAGCTCAGCCGCTTTTGCACGTATGAGATCACGAGCCCGTTCAAAAGCCTGAAACTCCTCACCTTCCCGCCGGCCGTGAGCAACGATCTGGTACGGTTCGATCAGGACTGCGCGGCCCTCTCGGTCTCCGCCGCGATCGAACCGGCGGGAAAGAACTGGCAGCTTCAACTCGATACGTTTCTCGCGCAGGCCGGCAAACCAAAAAAGCCTCTCAAGATCAATAACCGGCTCGGCGTACGGCTAGCTTTCCTGGATACTCAGCCGACCTCCAAGAGAGCGCCAGAAAAATACTGGCACTCTCCGCATGGTTACACCCTCGACCACATAGCCCAGCAACTGGTCTGTACCCAAGGGCCCGATGCGCACTGTGCCGCACAGATCACCACCCGTCTGGCCATGCCGATCATCGACTTCGATCCGAAGAAGTCGAGACACAATCGGATTCATCCTAGTGAGGGAGGCTATCTCGGAATGCAGAGCGATCTCGCTGAAGCGATCCGGAATGAGGTGGATGACTGGGTGAAGGCAAAGCAACAGGAGCATCTTGTGCTCAACCTGTCCATGGCTTGGGATGGGGATCTGTTCGGCGGCCTCAATGAACAGCAGATCGGCGAGATGCGGGCAGGTACGCAGGCGGTCTATCGTGCCCTGCAATATGCGACCGGTTTTGACGTCCTGGTTTTAGCGGCGGCGGGGAACCAGAAGGGTGCACCCTGCGACAACACCGGCCCCCTCCTTCCGGCTGCATGGGAGATTGGAGAGCGGCTGCAGAGTTGCAGCGATGAGAAACCGCTCGTCTACGCCGTGGGCGGAGTACGGTCGGATGGCAGCCCCTTGCTCAACGCCCGTCCCGGGGGAATGCCACTCCGAGCCGCTTATGGCGAGAAGGCTGTCGTGCCCACGTGGGATCCCAAGACGCTCCCGGTAATGCTCACCGGCAGCTCGGTCTCCACGGCTGTCGTTTCGTCGATCGCCGCCATCGTGTGGGATACCCGGCCCGATCTCGACTCCTACGGCGTCATGAAGAAACTGTACGAGAGCGGTGAGCCACTGGCTTTCAAGGCGGACTTCTGGGCAGGCTCGGGCACTCCTTCCAATCCTCCGTTCCCCATAGTCCACAGGGTCTCGCTCTGTGCCGCGCTCGAGGCGGCCTGTAGTGACAATCCCGACACATCCGCCTCCTGCCCGGTCGAGCGTCCGTGCAAGAAATGGCACGCCGAGAAGCCCTCGGACGACGTCCAACCCAAGCTGGGTAGTTGCCAACCATGGCTCTACCCCCAGCCTGAGGACGATCCTCGTCTGTCAGGGCCTCCAAATTACCAAAGAGAGTATTAGTAAAGTTTCATGTTGAGCGGCTTGAAGCGCAGGACCGAGTAGCTCGACAGGCTTGTCATCCTTCAGCAAAGCCCCCGCCCGGTAAACCCGGGCGGGGGGGTCCCCCCGAAGCTTCCTGTCAGAAATCCATCTCGGCTGGCGAAAGAGCCTCTGTGAGCCGTCGCTGTTCCGGGCCTGGGGCACACCGCCGCATGCCCTGAGCGACTCATGGAAGGAGGAGTGTAGAGATGGACAGTCCATTGAGCTTTGACCGCCTCATCCTCTTCACCACCCTGTGGTGGGTGTTTGCAACGGTCGTCGCCTTCATCGCGGCAACAGTGCTTTGGAAGCTGGGAAAGGCACAGGTGACCGGAAGCATTCCGTGGATGGAGAACGTAGCCTTTCGATTCACGGGCGCGGGTGCGCTGTGGTGCTTTACGCTGCTTCTCTTCTGCGCCGTCCGGCCTGACGTGCTGAAGCCCCACAAAAACGTGATGCTGATCTACACCAAGGCGGATCCACTGGTGCAGCCGAAGGGCGAAGACTTCATCGAAGTCAAGAACCTGGACCTGGACTTGAGCGGTATGGTGACTTATGAGCTCATCCGCAGGGATGGAGTCTTTCCTCTCCTGGAGGGAGATAAAGGCAGACTCGAGCTCGACCGGCCCATACCCGCGGGTGCCTACGAGTTGAGGATCATGGACCCACGAAAAGGGGCTAAAGAAAAGTATCGCATCCTCTCCGTCAAGATACCCCAGGTCTTCTAAAACGAACGTCGTCAAGCATTGCGGAGACTCGAAATGAGACATCTAAGAATCTTGACCCCCTTGCTGCTGTTCTTCCTGTGGTCCAGGATGGCAGATGCCCAACCGAGCCCGGTCAGCGGGAGCGTCTTGCTCAGGGGCAGCAACGCTCTCGCGACGCAGGCCATTGTGGATTTTACGGGCCCGCAACGGGTGCGAGCCATCACGATCGACGATGGCACGTTCTACGTCTCGAACATGGCGCCCGGTACGTACACCGTGACCATCACGTACCAGGGAAATGCCAAGAAGCCGTTTTCGGTGGCTGTATCCGTCAGCGCTAACCTCACGTTCTATATCGATCCCTGATGGACGGGGCCCCGCCCGGGTAGGCCGGGCGGGAACCTCCCGAGCTCCCTGTCAGAAATCCACCGTCGCCGGCGAAGAACTCTTTTCAATCGGACACGAACACGACGTCCGCTCGAAAGGAGCTTCGTATGCGTTTCAGAAACCACAAGGGATTCTTGCCGGCCATCCTTGCGCTGGCCCTTTGGATCCCGGGGCAGGCTTGGGGTGACCCGCCTCGGGCCGCGTGCACCCATGCTCCGGCCCACGTCTCCACCTTCATCCCCACCTGCGGCCCTGCTCTCCATTGCGACCTGGAGATCCCTCCCCTCGGCGTCGCGGGAGTGAGCATCGGAGGCCCGGTGGGCTCCCTCGGGGCCGAGGAGGCTCGTTTCTTCTTCGACGAGATGGGGAACCGCTTCCATGCGGAGCTCTTCTCCAGCTTCTACAACAACGGCGGCCAGGCGGTGCCCAGCGGCCAGGTGACGGTGCACTTCTCGGTCAAGCCCAACGCCACCGGGCCCGGCGACACCGCCGGGGTTTTTACGCCGATCGGGGACTATGTGATGGACATCCCCGCGGCGGACCCCTTGGACCGGCTTTACCCCACCGCCCTGCACAACCAGCCCCTGGCGAAGCCCGTGTGCTGGATCCTCGGGGCCGGAACGGAGTTCCCGAAGCGGTTCATGCTCCGGGCGGAGGTGGCCTGGAGCCAGGACGAGGTGCCGGCCAACAACGTCTTCCACCGGTTCTATGACCTCACCGCCGAGGCCCAGCCCGCCGACATCGCTTTCGCCATGGACCTGTCCGGCAGCATGGGCATCGCGATCCCAGGCGCCGGCTCCCGCCTCGCCGTGGCGCAGGACCGGGCCCGGCTGTTCATCGACCTGATCGAGGAGGGGGCTCACAACCGCCTCGGCCTCTTCGGTTTCGCCACCGGCATGCCGCCGTCGGTGAAGAGTGACTTCACGGCCACCTGGAGATCCTCGGCCGCGGCGACGCACACGGAAGTCCTGGGCGATACGGCGGAGATCTTTCCTTTCCAGGAGATCAACTCCGCCAGCGACAGGTTGGCCGGACGGCTCGCGATCTCCAACCCGGCGGTGGTCACGCCTTACGGCTGCACGCCGGTGGGGCAGGGCCTGCTGCGAGCCCGGCAGGGGCTGCTGAGCCTCTCCTCCCCGCCGGGTACCGAGCGGAGCCGGGCGATCGTCCTGTTCAGCGACGGTTTCCAGAACGTGGGGCCGTACGTCAACTCGGTGCCGCCGGAGACGTGCGGCGGCCCGAGCGCGCTGGCTCTGATCCATGCCGAGGAGACGTTCAAGAACAATACTCCCACGCTGCCCGTCTACTCCGTCTTCTTCGGCGACGAGAGCGGCTGGGCTCACCAGCTCATGGTGGATCTCCAGGCCCAGACCGGCGGCGATTACCTGTACTACACCGGCACTTCCCTCGAGCTGGCGGCCGCCTACTACCAGATCCGCCACCTGGTGGCGGCCAACGCCTTGCTCTTCCTGGAGACGGACGGCAAGGCCGTGGACGCGACTCCGACCGCGGCCGTGCCGGTGCACTTCGACGCGGCCTCCCTGACGGCGACCGTCGGGCTGGCCTGGCCGGTGGGCTCGCGGGGCACCTTGCTCACGGCCGAGGCCCGGCCGGCGGGAGGGAGCAGTGGCGGGCCCTGGCTGGATCTGGCGCAGCTCAACCCCGAGGGGAGTCCCGACCGGGGGCCGAACGACCGCTTCCAGGGCGCCTACCGGGTCTTCCGCTTCCCTCCGGGCCCGAGCAAGGCCTGGGAGATCCGGGTGCGGCAGGTGGCGCCCGGCCAGGGGACGGTCCCCTATACCCTGGCCGTCTTCGCCCACACCGAGGAGGTTCGCCTCAAGGCCTCGCTGGGAGCCAAGGGCTTCGCCGCCGGCAAGGCCCTGCCCATCTACGCGGATCTCAGGAGCGCCGGCCACCCGGTGCGGGACGCGGACGTGCGGGCGGCCGTCACCGTTCCAGCCCGGCCTTTCAGCACGACCCTGCGCCGCTACGCGGACCGGCTGACCGCCGATCCCGGTGCCGGCGGTCCCGGTGCCGGCGATCAGGCCGTGTCCCGGCTGGCCGCTCAGCTCCAGGGGATCCTGGCCCGGGAGACCGGCTCGCCGGAGCTCTACCCGGTGCGGCAGCTCGCCGTCGCTCTCAACGACCGCGGCCAGGGGCCTGACCAGCGCTCGGGCGATGGCGTGTACACCGGAGAAGTGGCCGCCGCGGAGACCACGGTGGCCGGCAATTACGGGGTCACCGTCACCGCCACGGGCAGCCGCTCGGGCGTGCCTTACGAGCGCAGCGAGAAGCTCGGCACGATCGCCGCCATCGGACCCATCGACCGGGAGCGGAGCGAGGTGCGCTTCTCGGCGCCTCGAACGCTCGGCGACGGCTCGCGGGCCGTGGACGTGACCGTGCTCGCCACCGACCGCTTCGGCAACGCCACCTTCCCTGGAGCGGCCTCCACGATCACCCTCGCCGCCCGGCCCGGAGGAGGCACCCTGGCCGGCACCCTGGCCGACGACCTCACATCCGGCTACACCCAGACCCTGCTCCTCGCCGCGGGTGAGGAGCCGGCGGTGACGCTCCGGGTCGGAGGGGCGGACCTTGGCGACTTCCGAGCCGGCTCCGCGGCGGCTCCCTTCGCGCGATTCGAGGCGAGCTTCCACTTCGGGCTGGCCGTGCCCCATGGCGCTTTCGAACAGCGCCTGGATTCGGGATATGCCTTCGCCGTCGACGGCACGTACCGCTTCACTCCCTTCTTCGCCGTGCGCGGCGAGCTCGCCCTTTCGCTCTTCGACAGCCCGGCCGGCGGGGACCGGCGGATGATCCACTTCGTCCCCTATCTCCAGCTCCGCAACCCGGCGCCGGCCTGGCAGCCCTACTTCGAAGCGGGCCCCGGCCTCTACGACCTCGAGGGCGCCGGCTCCGCCAGCGGCTTCTCGGCGGGCATCGGCGTGCAGCACCGCATCGCGCGGCGCTGGCGCCTGGACCTGGCCCTCCACGGCCACCACGCCGCCGGCGGCCTCGACGCCACCTACAGCCAGACCAAGATCGGTTTTCAGGTCACTTTTTAGAAAGGAACACGTCATGATCAGAAAGCTTCGGTATCAGCCCTGCTTCCAGGGGGCCTGGCTGCGAGCCTTTGCCGCCGCCCTCGTGCTGCTGGCGCTCCCCGCGGCCGCCAGCGCCGATCCGTTCATCCTCTACGGCCAGGTCTTCCGGATCGATCCGGAGACGGCGGCCGACGAGTCCATCGCGGACGCCGCCCTGCCCCTCGGCCCGAGCATGCCCTACGTCCGGCTCCAGGCCGTGGATCCGGTCACCGGCGCCGGCCTGGGCGCCCCGGTCTACGCCGGCGCCACGGGCAACTTCACCCTGCATCTCGAGGCTCCGGCCGGTTCCACGGCGGCGGTCCAGGTCTTCAGGGTCATCGACGGCGAGGCGGAGCGCATCCCCGACGCCCGGAAAGACGCCAACACCTTCGTTCTCACCAGCCCCGCCGCCGGCGTGGCCGTCAAGGTGGTCCGCGACGAAGAGCTCCTCTTCGGCCCGGGAAGCGGGTTCAGCCCGACCTCGGTGGGCATCGTCTTCACCCAGGTCGGGCTGGTGGAGATTCCCTTCATTTCCCAGGACCTGACCCGGCCGGACAAGGAGCGCATCGGCCTCGCCGATCTCTCCGGCGACCTCACCCGGGCGGCGGAGCAGAACCTCCCGTCCAGCCCGAGCACCGTCTTCAAGGACGCTCCCTTCGGCGGCCTCCTGCACCTCTTCGGCGCCTTCGGCCGGCTCTCCGGAGTGCCGCCCTGCAACGGCGAGGTCGAGTGGTATCGCGTGAAGATCCGCCCGGTCGACAGCTTCGACGCGGCGGGCAATCCGGTCTTCGGCGCGGCGGTCGACGGCACCGACCTGCTGCGCAAGATGCGCTTCGAGATCGACTACGTCCCCACCTTCCGGGCGGACGCCTTCCTGGAGAAGATCGGCCCCTATGGCGGCGAGGACCTGACCTCCGGCTCGGCGGCGCCCATTCAAGGCCTCTACCGGGTCAATCCCTTTCCCACCAGCCCGGGCCAGACGGTCGTCTACAGCATGGCGGATCAGCGCTACGGCTGGGCGACGGGGAGCTTTCCGGGCGGCCTCTACGAGATCAGCCTGGAGTACTTCCGGCATGCCGGGGGTACGGACACCGATCCGGACGTGGTGAAGATCCCCGACCTCTGTTTCGAGGCAACCCTGCCGCCGGAGGACGCGGCCAAGGTGGCCCTGCACAAGCTCCTGTTGCGCATCGACAACACCCCGCTGACCTCCGGCATGGACGGCCTCTTCGTCCGCACCGGCGGCGTCCGCTCCGGTAATTTCCTCGCCCCGGAAAGCCTCTGCGACATTATCGAGCTCAGCCCCGGAAGCACCCTGGAGATCGATTTCAAGGCCCGGCACGAGGCCGGATATCTGCACTCCTACAGTCTCAGCGCCACTTCCAATTCCGGGGCCACGGTGGCCTTCGCCGCGGACAACTACGGTAACCACAGCGCTGGCGGGCCGCTCTGGGAGGGCGCGGGCACGGCCGCCAGCCCAGGGGTTACCGCCACCAACCTGTCGGCTTTCAGCAAGTGCGCCTATATTTTCGACCTGGTGGTGTCGGGCCGGATACAGAACGGTTACGGCTACGTTTCAGGCAGTCATCACCGGCAGACCTTCTATGTGAACGTAAATCCCTGACCCACGAAAAAAGGGCGCCGGACTTACCGGCGCCCTCTTGAGGGTTACTTCTTTGGATGGGCGTCAGGCCCGCCGGCGCCTCATCATCAGGACGGCCATGGCGGCCAGCATCAGGCCGAGCAGAACCAGTCCGATCTCCGAGAGGGTGGGAATGCCGGGGATGAGGGACACGCCGGTGATCGTGACGGTGCCCGTGGCATTGGCCGGCGTCGGGTCGGCCTCATTGGCGGTGGCGGTGGCGACGTTGACGATCGGGCCCGGCTGGGTGACGGTGGCCGTCACGTGGCAGGTCGCCGAAGCGCTCACCGCCAGGGCGCCGACGTTCCAGGTGAGAGTCGGTGCCGCGAAGGCGGCTCCGCAGTCGTTGGAGACGTAGGTGAGACCCGCCGGCAGGGTGTCGGTCACCGTCACGCCGGTGGCGGGCGCCGGTCCGGCGTTGCTCACGGTCAGCGTGTAGACGACGTTGCCGCCGACGTTGACGCTGGTCGGCGCCGCGGTCTTGGTGAGCGAGAGGTCGGCCGCGACGGTGATGCCGTCGGTGTCGGTGGCGGTGTTGTTCGCCGGGTTGGGATCGGGGGTCGCGCTCGAGATCGTCGCGGTGTTGACGAGTGTGCCGCTGGCGCCGGCGCTGATCGAGCAGGTCGCCGTGTAGGTCACGGAAGAGCCCGAGGGGAGATTGAGGGCCGCGTCGTTGATGTTGCCCGAGCCCGCGGCGGTGTTGCCGGTGGCGCCGCCCGCGGCGACGCTGGTGTAGGAGACGCTGGTGCAGAACGCCGGGAAGGTGTCGGTCACGGTCGCCGGGTTCGCCGCCGTCGGGCCGGCGTTCGAGGCGACGATGGTGTAGGTCGTCATGCCGCCCGCCGCGACGCTGGCGACGCCGTCCGTCTTGGTGATCGACAGGTCCGCCGAGGCGCAACCGAAGGTTTCGATGTCGAGCGACCAGCTATCGAGGCTGCCGCCGTCGCCGGCGAGGTCGTCGGAGATCGTGATCGTCCACGTGCCGTTCGGGTCTTCGCCGATGAAGGCCGCCATCGCCTCCTCGGGGACGAGCGGCGTGGCCGTGGTCAGGTTCACGTAGGCGTGGTCGGTGACGAGGCCGTTGTTGGTGGTGTACGGCACCTGCCCGGCCGGGTTCGCGTCGTCGTCCCAGACCGTGCCGTTGAAGACGTTGTCGTTGCCCGCGCCGTTGTCGGTGGTCAGGGTGACGACCGTGCCGGCGGGAGACGTGAGCGTGACGTCGAGGTCGGCCGCGAAGGTGTGCGTGATGAACGTCGTCGCGTCGACGTCGAGGATCGAGGTGCCGGCGCCGGCTACGACGATCGTCGAGGTCACCACGGCCGGACCGGTCGGGATCGCGACCGGGGTGGACTGGGTCACGGTCGGCACGGTGGTCACGATCGGCGCGTTGGGGAACGTCGTGACGGCGAGCGACCAGCTATCGAGGCTGCCGCCGTCGCCGGCGAGGTCGTCGGAGATCGTGATCGTCCACGTGCCGTTCGGGTCCTCGCCGATGAAGGCTCCCATCGCCTCCTCGGGGACGAGCGGCGTGGCCGTGGTCAGGTTCACGTAGGCGTGGTCGGTGACGAGGCCGTTGTTGGTGGTGTACGGCACCTGCCCGG